>Ga0207695_10000046_pt1 | contig 430344 bp, 322 predicted proteins | sample KBSC54metaG_FD_184354 | JGI IMG/M metagenome (GOLD analysis project Ga0207695, IMG submission 184354) | Corn rhizosphere microbial communities from Kellogg Biological Station, Michigan, USA - KBS C5-4 metaG (SPAdes) (version 2) | ecosystem: Host-associated > Plants > Roots > Rhizosphere >...
ACTCGACGCGCCGCTCCGATCAAGCCTGCGTCGCGGACCGTGTCCTCGGCGTCTTCGTCGATCATCTCCGCACCTTCTTCGACAAGACCTTCCATGGCTTTGCAGGTGTGGCCCGTGAGTTTGACCCCGAGGATCTTGGCGCTCTTCTCCAGACGCTCAACATGGCCTTTGGTTTGTTCGAGATGTTCTTCAAAGCCCGTTTGGAGTTCCTCGTTCGTGGCCGCCTTCGCCATTTTCGGCAGGGCTTTCAGTAGTTGGTTTTCCGCGCTGTAAAGGTCTTTGAGCTCCTGATGGAGTAAGTCAGATAACGTATTTAGTTTCATGGTAACTCCTCTTCGAGAACGCGTACGATGACGGTTGTGTCGCTACGTGAGGGGCGCCCGGAGGTGAAGCTCGATATCGAGAGAGACACCCGGAAGTAGGCACCCGCACAACCGTTTGGCGTTAATCGATCGAACGAGCTAGCTAGCCGGCGTGGAACCGCCGCGTCTCATCGACCACCCGAGCTCGGAAAATGCAAACACTCAAAGCCCGCCGAGGAAATCCATATCCGCTTGGAGCGACCGTTATGGAAAACGGCGTCAACTTCGCCCTCTTCTCCGAAAACGCGACGGCCGTCGATCTTCCGAGCAAACCGACCACGTCCGGCACTGCGCGCTGGATGTCCCCGCTGGACAACTTTACGGCTATCGGGTACATGGACCGTATGAGCCGCTACACGGCCATCGCTTTAATGGCTCAAAGCTTCTGCCGGACCCGTATGCAAAGGCGATCACCGGGCCGATTAACTGGGAGGGCGAACTTTTTGGCTATCCGCTGGGTTCCGGCGATGACGCCGACTTAAGGTGCGATGACCGGGATAGCGCGGCTTTGATGCCTAAATGCGTCGTGGTGGACGATGCCTTCGATTGGGGAAACGACAAGCATCCCGGCACTCTGCCGGGCCGAGTCGATCTTTACGGGGTGCATGTCAAGGGATTCCCAAGAGTTGTCTTCGGCAACTGCACCGGCATGTCTATGAGCGCCCAGACGTTCCCTACAACTGGCGTGTCAGTTTTCAGCGTACACAAAAGCGTGTCGCCGATTGTGACCGCAACGAGAGAGGAAATCGCGGAACCATCCACATCGGAAAGCTTCCGATTGTCGAGGTCCGCTACGAGTTCGAAATTTACGACATTGTCAGGCGTGCTCGTGCACGCCGGGCAGTGTCAAACACCACCTCATGATGGCGACTGATTTGTCTCCGCCAAACAGTTAGGCCGACACAATAGTCTTTATCGTATTCGCCAGCTCTCACTTTTCCATTTTCCCGCCGAATCCATTCCCCGACTTCCCTGAAGGATAGGGACGCAGTGTTGCTAACCTTTTGGTGAAGGAAATTCACCCAACCCCGAAACTCATGGGCAAACAAACCCAAGAAGTTCCCCCTCTCTCCATTAGTGAACACCTTGCCCTCGTACTTATAAATGCGGGCAACACAACGTAATATTGCGTCCCGCTCCTCTGCGGAAATCTCTTTAGATGCAATCTTTCTGTTAAACTCAATAATGGAATGCATCATAATATCCAACATAGCTGTTCTATTGATATTTGCAAGCGATCACTAGCTACCTCCGCATCCACTCCGAAAAAGAGCGGATCGAAGGAAGTACGCACGTACGGAAAAGCGGGTTCCAATCGAGGCGGGAACAGCCACAAGAGCCGCGGCTTGCTCGCGCTGTTGGCGATTCACTTCGGATTTAGCGACATGGTTCAATTACTCAATTGCTCCAAAATCTTCGTTCAAATCATCGTTCCTAGGCGCGAGCAGCGCGGCAAGGTAGAGGTCTGCCAGTCCTCCGGGAATCTCCGGCCGCAGCCGTACGTGACGAAATCATGGAAATCATCACGCCGCCCGCGTCCTTCCACGGGATGACCTCAAATTCCACCTAGGGTTCCTTGTGCGCGTCGAACTCTTGTAAACGTTTGCCATAATCAGCCGCGATTCCTTAAACGAGCTTGGCGCCCTCGTAAAAAGCGAGCGAATGCGAACAAAAGACAGTCGTTGCAACACCCATGGGCGATGCATCTACGCGATGATTTCTCTTCCGGCGGCTTTCAAACGCGTTTTTAGCGTAGGCTCTTGCTTCTCGCGGCTGCTTTCGGCTGCCGGTCGGGTGATGATCCATCGCGAATTCCGGTACAAAGCGCGCGTGGTTGTCAATCACAGCAGCGAGGAAGGTGATCTGATTGCAAAAACGCCGTAACGGTCGCATGCTCCGGAGTCATGTCTGCGGATCGGCGCCCATTCTCGCAAACCGGCTTCGCTGTAGAAGAGCGCCAGTTCGTCTCCCCCGGCGGAGAACTCTCTTTGGCAATCCACATCCAATGAGAGGTGTCGTCTCCTGTGCGCCTTGCCCACCGCGAACAACCGTTTTTCGTATTTCCCTATGAGCCGCGCCACGCCTCAGATGCGAGATCTCGCCGCTTGTCTGATCGCTTATGAGACGAAGCAAAACAAGGTGTCCGAGGGCGAACTGCCGGCGGCATTTCACCTCTGTGAGACGCTCCGGCCGCATCTGGCGACGCTGATGGGAAATGGCGGTTTTAGGGCGATCCTCGCTCGCTCGCTCGCGGTGACCCGTGGGGAAATTCCATGGCTGGCGGCCCTGAGCGTCAAAGCGGATGGCTCTTTGGAGGGGTGGGACAAACCTGAAGCCCAGGTGAAGCCGGAAGAATTAACCAGAGGTTGCGTTCTTTTGATTGCTCAGTTGCTTGGCCTGTTGGTCGTTTTTATCGGCGAGAATCTAACGCTGCGCCTGGTGCGCGATGTCTGGCCGAATCTACCCCGCGAAGACGTAAAATTTACCGAAGGAGATCACCCATGAAAAAGCCGACGAACGCAGCCCGCCGCAAACCAACGAAAAAAGTCGCGGCACAGCCGGGTAAGGTGATTATCCGCCAAATGCCGAGCGGCGTGCGCGGGCTGGACGACATCCTTGGCGGGGGCATTCCCGAATTTTCGTTCAACATCATCGCGGGGGCACCCGGTTGCGGGAAAACCACGTTGGCGCATCAAATCGTTTTCGCCAACGCCTCGGTGAAGAAACCCGCGCTTTACTTCACTGTCCTTGGCGAGCCTGCGATGAAAATGCTGCGCTATCAGCAACAGTACGCGTTCTTCGACGAGTCCAAACTGGGCAAGGCTATCCGTTTCGTCAACCTCGCCGAAGTGGTCATAGAAAAGGATCTTGACGCGGTCTTCCAGGAAATCGCCAAACAGGTGGCGGCACTGGGACCGAGCCTCGTGGTGGTGGACTCCTTCCGCACCGTGGTGCGAAAGGCGACCACCAGTGCGAGCGAATTGGAAATGCAATCCTTCGTGCAGCGCCTCGCCCAGTTTCTGACCGGATGGGAAGCTACGACTTTTTTGGTCGGTGAGTATGTGATGGAGGAGTTACGTGACAATCCAGTCTTCACGATCGCGGATGGCCTGATCTGGCTCTCGCAAGTGCCGGAAAGAAATTCCGTGGTGCGGAAGCTGCAAATCATGAAGTTGCGCGGGCAGGAATCCGTTCCGGGTTTGCATACCATCCGGATCAATGCGGCGGGGCTGCAAGCCTTCTCGCGTACCCTTGGGTTGGCCGTTCAAAAGAACCGGCCTGCCCGACGTGCGCGGCTTTCCATGGGCGTTCCTGAACTGGACAAAATGATGGGTGGCGGCATTCTCGAAGGAGACAGCTTGCTCGTGGCGGGGCCGTCGGGGACGGGCAAATCAGCGCTGGCGACGCAATTCATCGCCGCGGGACTGCGCAATGGGGAGCCAGGAATCGTGGCTATCTTCGAGGAACGTCCGCAGGGATACGCGGAACGCGCCGGCAATTTCGGTCTGAATCTGAAAACTCCACGTGCGCAGGGAAAGTTGGAAATCCTTTACCTTCGACCGCTCGACCTTTCCGTGGATGAAACGCTGCAAGAGATTCTCGATGCGGTCGCGAGAGTCGGCGCGAAACGGTTGGTTATCGATTCGCTGGTCGGATTCGAGATGGCGCTGGCGCCTGGTTTTCGCGTGGACTTCCGCGAGTCGCTCTATCGGATGATTGGGGCGCTTACCGGAGCTGGGGTCACCATCTTCAGCACCATTGAGATCGAGGATACCTTCACCGCGCTGCCTTTCAGTCACTACACGATTTCGTTCCTTACCGATGATATCATTCGCATGCGTTATGTGGAGATCGACGGCCAACTCCGGAAAGTCATGATGGTCATCAAAATGCGGGGCGGAAATCACAGCAAAGACATCCGCGAGTATGTCATTACAGACAAGGGCGTCGTGGTTCTCGGTCCGCGACAGACGGACTACGCACGCCTGACCACTGGGATACCGGAACGCACCGGCCAGCAGGAAGAAGTCCCGCCGGAACCGAAGGCTTTCCGGTAACGAAACATGAATACAGAGCGGCCATCTCGCGATCCACCCAGGGACCCTTCGCGGCTGCATAAGACAGTGGCGACGGACGAGGCATTGATCCTCGGCTCGGTGCGCCGGCATAAGTTAACGGAAGCGGCGGAGAAATTGAATGTGCGACTCAGGGCGGAGAACGCCCAGCGCCATCGGGCGGGAGAATACCTCTGCGAGGGTGGAGAAAGATTTCGCGGGTCGTTTGCCTCGGCGTCGATGGCGGTTTTCGCGTGCGACCACAATGACGTAATCCAACCATATACGCCGAAGCTTATCCACCTCGGCTTAAAACACATCCTGTCCAAACCTTTCACGACTGCTGACCTGTTGAAGATGGTGCAGGAAGCGCTAACCGTAGATCTTCGGAAAGAGTCGAACTAGAGCCAAATCATGGACTTCAAACCAACCATTTCCGGCCCGTCCCTCGACCTGCCAAGCCTATGCCTGGCGCTCACCAGGCACGCACCTCTGCCAATCGCCACGGTCGAAGGAGCGACGCACATCGTGCGCTTTGCGAATCCCGCTTTTTGCCGGCTGATGAATGAACCGGAGGACAAATTAATCGGGAAACCGCTCTCCGAACTCCTGCCGGAAAGAGACGAATGTATCAGCTTGCTCGACCGCGTGTTCCGTGCGCGGAAACCCGAAAGCCACATTGAACAGGAGTTTTCCAAAGCGCATCCTGTCTTCTGGTCCTATACGATGTGGCCTGTCATGGAGGACGAAGGCCTCGTGGGAGTAATGCTGCAAGTGACCGAGACGGCCGAGGCGCATGGAAAGATCATAGCGATGAATGAGGCATTGCTACTCGGGTCGATCCGCCAGCACGAACTTGCCGAAGCAGCGGAGAACTTGAACGCACAGCTCCGCGCCGAGGTCAGGGAGCGTGTGAAGATCGCCGGGGAGCTTTCGGATAAGGCACGCCAGCTTGCGGAGAAGGCACGGCTGCTCGACCTCACGCAGGACGCTATCATTGTGCGCGGTATCGAAGGCGAGATCCGCTACTGGAATAGGGGCGCGGAACAGCTTTACGGCTGGTCGAGGGAAGAAGCGCTGGGAAAAATCAGCCACGTCCTGCTCCAGACCGAACTCCCCATCCCCGCGGAGCAGATGTTTGAAGAACTTTGCCGGACAAACCATTGGATCGGCGAATTGGTGCATACGAAACGCGACGGTCGGCGCATCACCGTGCTCGTGCGCAAGACGCTGGATCGCGACAGCGAGGGAAACCCGGCCGCAGTGCTGGAAAACATCACGGACATCACCGAGCGCCGGGCGCTGGAGGATTCGTTGGCGAGGCGCGCCGAGCAATTGGCGCGGGCGGATCGCAGCAAAGACGAATTCCTCGCGATGCTTGCCCACGAGTTGCGCAACCCGCTGGCTCCGCTGCGCAACGCGGCGGAGATTTTGCAAACTGAGGAGGCTAACGCTTATGAGCGCGGGCAGGCCCAGCAGATCATCCGCCGGCAGATCGAGAACATGACCCGCATGATCGACGATCTGCTCGATGTCTCGCGCATCACCGAAGGAAAAGTCGAACTGCGCAAGCAGCCGGTGGCGTTGGAGGCGGTTCTTACCGCCGCCGTAAACCTCACGCGCCCCAGTTGCACCGCGCATCATCAGGATCTGACGGTTGCGCTGCCCGCGGAATCCATTTTTTTGAACGCCGACGCCACCCGGCTCGAACAGGTCTTTAGCAATCTCCTTGGCAATGCCTGCAAATACGGCGGCGATGGTTGCCACATCTCGCTCAGTGCCGAGCGCGCTGCCGGAGTTGAGCCGCCCGAAGTCATCGTGCGCGTGTGCGACGACGGTGCAGGCATTGATCCCGAGCTTCTGCCGCGGGTGTTCGATCTCTTCGTGCAGGCCACTCGTGCGCTGGACCGTGCCCATGGCGGACTCGGCATCGGCCTCACCCTCGTCAGCCGACTCGTGAAGCTGCACGGGGGCCGCGTCGAGGCGCATAGCCCTGGCCTCGGCCGAGGCAGCGAATTCGTTGTCCATTTGCCGATCCTTCGCCAGGCGCCACCACCTCCGATTCCGCTGCCGCCTGCGTCTCGCGAGACTTCGCGCCGCATCCTCATCGTGGACGACAACACGGACTCCGCGAATAGCATGGCGATCCTCCAGTCGCGGCGTGGCCATGTCACGCGCACCGCTTCCAGCGGACTCGAGGCGCTCAGGCTCGCCGCCGAATTTCTACCCGAAGTGGTACTCCTGGACATCGGTCTGCCCGGCATGGACGGCTTTGAAGTTGCGCGCCGCTTGCGCGCCATGCCCGCCCTGAAGAGCGCTGTCCTGATTGCGATGACCGGGTACGCGAGCCCCGAAGATCGGGTCACAGCGACGCAGGCCGGCTTCGATGCGCACCTCGTCAAACCCGTGGACCTGGAGTTCCTGCGGGAGTGGTTGCGAACGATGAATCCAAATCCTGGCGACCGGGGACGCCCTGGTTAGTCCCACCGAACATGCACCCGCCAAAAAGCAAAACCACCGCCGCCGATGCGCTCGTCGGCATCTGGACGGTCGTCCTCACAGCTTTCGTCATCGCCACGCTCTTTTTTGCGCGCGCCATTCTCATTCCATTGGCCCTCTCGGCGCTCCTCACCTTCCTTCTCGCCGCTGGTCACCCGTATCGAGCGGTGGATTGGCCGCATCGCCGCAGTGCTTCTCGTAGTGGCGCTGATTTTTGGCGCTGTCGGTGCAGGGAGCTGGATGTTCACCCGGCATCTCGTCGATCTCCCGGCCGGCCAAATATGCGGGACGGTTTAGTCAATCGATGGAACGGTGCCTTGCGACATGAGGAGCAATTAAATACCCCACAACCATGATTATTATTCAAAAATGAAACGAATATTTACATACCTCCTCGTTTTCCAAATAATACTGACCGTCATTGCTCAAGCGCAGCCAGACGTTAATATTGCTGCGGGCAATCGGTACAAAAAAGTCAGTTCAACGATGGACAAGTTATGCGCGCAAGTGCGCGAGCAATTACCAAATTCACAAATACAGTCCGCATTTGACAAAACGCAACGGACATGGGTGCAATATAGAAATCTGAATGCAGATTTACCGCAAAATTAACTTCACAAGGGGGAAGCGCATACACCTATGACTACCTCAGTAATCTGAGCGTGTCGACGGAACAGCGGATCGCGGACCTCAAAGCGATGCTGAAGGTTCTGCGAGACGACCCTAGGTAACAGCGTATTTCACCCAATATCGAAGCGCCGAAAGAGAGGGGCGGCAGAGTTCCGCCATGTGCGAATCGCTGACCGAATATTGAAAGAACCTCGATGGCGAGCGGTGTAATCGACTGCTTCATTTGTTCGGCCTTGGACCGTTTTCTCGCTCGGAATGGGCGGGCGGGAAGCGGACGGCTGCCCATGTTTCGAAAATGCAGGCAAGGAAATGAGCACGAGACGTTGGCGTTGATGTCCCGTCGCTAGCTGTCTGGGTGACATGTTGCTTCCGGCGGGCGCAGCCGGAAACATGGTGAAGAATTTGCGGTAGGCCCGGATCGCTGCGAATGGCGGTAATGTTGGATTCAAGCGGCAGTGGATTGCCGGTTTGGTGGGAGATGGCGTTCTTCGGCGTGACGGGGATCGATGCCTCTGCTGCGTCGGCAACGCCCGGCCTAACGATCGGTCAGGCGTTCAATCAGGGCGTTCCCCCAACGGTCGACGTGACCGGAGGCAATCCGACCATCCAGTACAGCAGCACTGAGACCCCGCCACCACCACCAGCGGTCACCGCTTGTTAAACAAGTTCTTCACAATTTGGATAATGTGTTGTCCGGGGAAACGCTTCTTCCGGTCGAGCAACGTGGCCTAGCGCCCGCAGCGTGCGGATCGTTTTACACTCCCCGCTCCTCTTCCCATTCTCGCAACGCCGGAGCTTTACGGCGGAAAGCTGGTCGCCGCACTTGACCGGCAGCATCCGCGCGACCTCTTCGACATCACGGAGATTCATCGGTGCGCCTCGTACACGGTCTGCCGCTGGCTGTAGCGATGGTATTCAACGCCATTAAGCAGTTGCTATGAAATAGCTATTCCGCCACATCTCCGAGGAAAAGCGTCGGACTGTAAATCCGCTGGCTTACGCCTTCGTTGGTTCGAATCCAACTCTGCCCATTCCCCTGGAAATTCTTTCGGTGCAGGGAGTTGCATCCGAAATCCTGCGATGTGCTGCGCTGCGTTGGAAAATGGTCAAAGTGCCATTTATAGGCCAAAAAGTGCCATCTTTGACCATAAAAGTGCCACCGAAGTGCCACCGATTTTTTGGGTTCCATATTTAAATAGCGCATCGCCTTACCGTACGCGTTAACGTTAAACGCGCCACATTTCGCAGTGTCCCACTGCCAAACACGTGGGGCGGTCGAGCAGCGATCCGGTTGTCTTCTGGAGCCGCCATACTTGTTCTACCGGGCCAGAGATGCTCCTGCTTCCACTGGCAGTCTCAGCTTCGAATTGCCTTGTGTGCCAATGTACCTCTGGCTACTTCCGCTGGATATGCCCGGAACGCTAGCCTACGGATTTCATGAGAGCAATCGCGGGGAGTACCTCGCGCAGTTCTTCCTCTGCGCACTAGGAGTCTCCGCTCCAGTTATACGACAGGAGGATATCGGCGTTGACTTTTTCTGCTCACTCGCAAAGGAGGAGAATAAAAAGCTTACCTTTCATTCTCCGTTCATGGTGCAGCAAGGAGCGGTCGACTCAAAGGAGTTTGTATATGGGGGGTATGGCCCCAAAGACACAGAAAAGAAGAAATGGCGGAAAGAAGGAATCGAATGGCTATTCTCTCAAGAGCTACCACTTTTCGCATGTGTGACGGATCGGGTCGCAGGGCGATGCAAGCTTTACTCCACGAGCGCGATGTGGCTGCTGCGATACAAGTTTGAAAATATGACAGCGATCGAACTTTGTCCGGACGCTACCCACGATCCGCTGAGAGAGTCCAAGGGTGAAAAAATCGAGAATGCAGAACATGGTGACGGGCACCTGTATCGGGTTCCGCTAGGCAATCCGGTGGTCGATCTTGGTATCCTGAACTTCGACAATGACCAGCGAGAGCGAGCAATCGCGGCACTAAAGGAGGCCGTCGCTGTGGAACAGAGAAATATCACTTTCCGACGTCTAGGGGTGCATCAGGCATCTTGGTTTACGGACGTGCGTGCGAACGACGTGGAGTCACTTCGAATGATAGGAGGCGCAGTGTTCTGGGATGGTTACTCACTTGAAAACGTGTCAAACCAGACAGACGCCTTGAAAAACATTGCGGTGACGCTCGCGCTAAATCTAAAGGCACGCGAAGCTGACCATGACCAAGAACGACTCAACTGCTTGGCACCGCTTTTTCGTCTGTTTCCTGGCGAATCGATACCGAAATGGCTCATGGACTATCTTCCGGCGGACATTAAGAAGGAAATCGACAGCGCAAAGCACCTTTTTGAAGGCTGAGGTAACGGGCGTGTTCCAACGCAAGCCGTGACTTGCGACGAGGTCCGGAGTCCGTTTGCGATCTTGCTACTGGGAAGCCGCAGCTGCATCGAATATCCTGAATTTATTCGCCACACGATGTGGCGAATTCGTATTGAACTGAGGTTTGATTATGCACTGGATCGCACCCGCCGAAAAAGACGCCGCCAACGAGGAATTGGAAAAACGATTGTGGGATGCGGCGGATCAGCTTCGGGCCAATTCGGGATTGAAGGCGGCGCAGTATTCGCAGCCGGTGCTCGGGCTCATTTTCCTGCGGTTCGCAGATGTCCGATTTGCAACGCGGCGGAAGGTTTTGGAGGCGCAGGCCGCTGGCAGTCGACGGGGTTCTCGGGTGGATGATCCCGTGGGGTATCATTCGGAGGGCGTGCTGTACCTTGCGCCGGAAGCTCGATTCGAGCATCTGCTCACGCTTGAGGAATCGGCGGACATTGGCAAGGCGGTGAACGAGGCGATGCGGGGTATCGAGCGGGACAATCCGCAGCTCGCCGGAGTCCTTCCAAAGACGTACCAAATCTTCAACAGCATGCTGCTCAAGGAACTGATGAAAAAGGTGTCGGAAATCCCGGCGTCGCTGGAATATGATGCGTTCGGGCGCATCTATGAGTATTTCCTTGGCGCATTCGCGCGGTCAGAAGGTCAGAAGGGCGGCGAGTTCTACACGCCTAGTAGCATCGTGCGCCTCCTCGTGGAGGTGTTGGAGCCGTTTCATGGGCGGGTGCTCGACCCGGCTTGCGGCTCGGGGGGCATGTTTGTGCAAAGCGCTCGCTTCGTCACCGAGCATCGCAAGAACGCCGCTGACGAGCTTTCGATCTTCGGTCAGGAGCGGGACAGCGAGACCGTGAATCTTTGCCGGATGAATCTCGCCGTTCATGGCCTGAATAGCGAAGAGATCAAGCAGGGTATCACTTACTACGACGATCTGCACGACGGTACGGGGCGGTTCAACTTCGTCCTCGCCAATCCGCCCTTCAACGTCAACGCCGTGGACAAGGAGCGGCTGACGGCGGAGGTTGGCCCAGGGCGACGCTATCCTTTCGGTCTGCCGCGTACGGACAACGCGAATTATCTTTGGATTCAGCTTTTCTATTCCTCGCTGCGCGGGACCAAAGACCCTGTCCGCGAAGGTGTGAGTGAAGGTTCGCCGGGGCGTGCTGGGTTCGTCATGGCCAATTCAGCGTCTGACGCTCGCAGCTCGGAGCTGGAAATCCGGCAAAAGCTCGTGGAGGCACGTGCGGTGGATGTGATGCTCGCCGTAGGGCCGAACATGTTCTACACGGTCGTCCTCCCCTGCACTCTTTGGTTTTTAGATCGCGGGAAGGCGAATACCCCTCGATCGGACACGGTCCTTTTCCTGGACGCGCGGCACATTTATCGGCAGATCGACCGAGCCCACCGGGATTGGACTCCGGCGCAGATTGGTTTCCTTTCGAATGTCGTCCAGCTTTATCGTGAGGAGACGCCAGACTACACTCTCGGCGGCGACGAAGCACGCGCCAAGCTCGAGGAGGTATTTGGCAAAAAGCCACGTTATGCCGATGTGGCTGGCCTGTGCAAAGCCGCCACGCTGGCGGAGATCGAGGCGCAAGGCTGGTCGCTCAATCCTGGGCGTTACGTCGGCATTGCGCCGGGGGAAGCCGTGAGCGACGAGGATTTCAAAGAACAGCTCGAATCGCTAAACGAGGAGCTTGAAACATTGAACGCGCAGGCTCGCGAACTGGAAGGAACTATTGCCCAAAACGTGGCGGAGATTTTGGAGGCGTCAGTATGATTGGCAGCAAGAATTGGCCAAGCGTTCGTCTCGAAGAACTGTGCGAGCATATCACGGTCGGGCATGTCGGCCCGATGGTGAACGAGTATCAAGAATCAGGAATCCCTTTCTTGCGTTCCCAGAACGTTCGCCCGTTTCGCTTCGACCCAACTGAGCTGAAGTTCATCTCGCCCGACTTTCACTATAGGCTGAAAAAGTCTGCGTTGAGACCAGGAGATGTGGTAGTCACAAGGTCTGGTGCGAATGCCGGTCAATGCTGCATGATTCCGCAGCAACTATCTCTCGCCAATTGCTCTGACTTGGTGATTTTCCGCCCCGCTGAGCGGATTAATTCTTGGTTCTTGATGTATCTACTCAACTCTGAATGGGGACGGGCTACTATTGCGGGTGGCGTCGTTGGGGCAGCGCAGCACCATTTCAACATCGGTACTGCGAAGCAAGTGGCCATCCGGCTTCCTCCGCTTTCTGTGCAACGGCGGATTGCGGGCATCCTGTCGGCCTACGACGACCTGATCGAGAACTGCCAGAGGCGCATCCGTATCTTGGAGGAGATGGCCCACGCCCTTTACCGCGAGTGGTTCGTCGACTTCCGCTTCCCTGGCCACGAAAAGCATCCCCGCGTCGCCTCTCCGCATGGTGAAATTCCCGAGGATTGGGTAGTATCGCCTTGTTCGGACTTGGCTGATTACGTCAATGGCTACGCATTCAAGCCCGACCATTGGGGAAAGGAAGGTAAGCCCATCATTAAAATAAGAGAACTCAAGGCGGGTGTCACCGCAGACACGCCACGCAATTCGGGTGATGAGATTTCCGGCAAGTACGACGTACAGGACGGAGACGTGCTGTTTTCATGGTCAGCCGACCTTGATGCCTATCTATGGATGGGCGGAGATGGGCTGCTGAATCAGCACCTTTTCAATGTTATACCTTTCGATGGGTTCACTCGGGCGTTTTGCTTCCATGCTCTCAAAGGAGCGATGCCTCGCTTTAGGGCACTGAGCCTCGGGGCGACGATGCACCACATCAAGCGGTCGGCTCTTGACCAAGTCTGTGTAGTCGTGCCGCCGGAGCCACTTCGTAAGCGGTTTGAGCGGACGGTTGAGCCAATCCATCAACAGCTCATTACCTTTGCAAAGCAAGTCCAGAACCTCCGTCGTACTCGCGACTTGCTCCTCCCGCGCCTGCTCTCCGGCCAAGCCAACTTGAAGGCTGACGATACAGCTTCGTGCGAAGGGGAGATTGCAGAATCGCCTTACAGCGATCAACTCTCGGGCGACCTGACGCTCTGCGCCGCCGAGGATTCCGCGCCCTGCCACGTAAACGGCAATGCCGCCTTTGCCGAATACACCTCGGAAGAAGCCCCCATTTCAATAGATCAAATCGACCGCACCGAAATCATGCGAGTGATTCGCCAAGTGTTCAGCGATGGTTTGGCCCGTCCGCGAGACGAAGCTATCCGCGATGTGGCTCGCGCGCTTGGCTACCGCCGCACTGGCGCGCGAATTCAGGAAGCCCTGAATAAGGATATGCTCACGGCAGTGCGTCGGTGCATCCTCGTAAATGTGAACGGCGAACTGCGGCTCTTGTTTCGGTCGATCTCCGACTTCGACCGCGATTTCCTGAAGCAGCAGTTTCTCGCCGCCATCGGGCGCTCGTGGATCGACCGCGACGATGCCATTCGTGACTTCTGCCGGTGGTTCGGTTTCGCCCGCACCGGCCCGATCATCGACGAGAGCGCTCGCTCGCTCATCAATGGCCTGCTTCGCGAGGGGCGACTGGAAGCGGATGGCGGGACTCTCATCCGGCGAGTGTGAGCACACCTTGACCATTGGAAGGACTAGCGACGATTCTTCCTCTCTCTATATCGATGCTGTAAAGTCCCACAACGACTATGGCCCACCCATACAGTGAAGAGCAGCTTGTCGAAGAACCGGCGTTCGCCCTCTTCGCGAAAATGGGCTGGCGGACCAAGTGCGCGCATGAAGAGGTGTTCGGGCCAAACGGCACGCTCGGGCGGCAATCGCTTGGCGACACGGTATTGGAACCGGAACTCAGGCGCGCACTTGCCAGGCTGAATCCTGACCTGTCGCAGGAAGCCATTTCTCAGGCCGCCGAAGAACTCCGACGCGACCGCTCGGCGATGAGTCTGGTGGCGGCGAATCGCGAAGCGTACCGATTGATGAAAGATGGTGTGGAGGTCGTCATCCCGAATCCAAAGACCGGCGAGCAAAAACACGCGCGGGTGCGCGTGATCGATTGGCGGAATCCTTCGGCCAATGACTTCCTCGCGGTGCGGCAGATTTCGTTCACCGGCCCGCTATTCAAGTGTCGGCCAGACATGGTGGGATTTGTGAACGGGCTTCCGCTGGTGCTGTTGGAGTTTAAGAAGGTGGGATTGCCGGTTCGCGAAGCATTTGACGGGAACGTCACGAGTTATCTGCACCCTGAGAACGGCATTCCGGCGCTCTTCGCGTACAATGCGGCCATAATCGTCTCGAACGGGATGGAGAGCCGCATGGGTTCCCTGACGGCGGATTGGGAACGGTTCTTCGAGTGGAAACGAATCGAGAGCGAGGAGGAGCCTCGCAGGATTTCGCTGGAAGTGATGATCCAGGGAACCTGCGAGCCGACGCGCCTGCTCGATTTGATCGAGAATTTCACCCTCTTCTCCGAGCACAAATCGGGGCTGGCGAAAATCATCGGCCAGAACCATCAATTCCTCGGGGTGAACAGTGCCATCGCGGCGATGCTGACGGCGCGCCAAGAGGGGCACGGGCGCGGTGGGGTTTTTTGGCAGACGCAGGGCAGCGGGAAGAGTTTTTCCATGGTGTTCTTCGCGCAGAAGGTTCACCGAACGCTGCCGGGCAATTGGACGTTTGTGGTGGTGACGGACCGGGTGGAGCTGGACGGCCAGATTGCGAAAACATTCAAAGCCTGCGGGGCGGTGACGGATGCGGATGGAGACGAATGCCACGCGAGCAGCGGGGCTCATCTCCGTCGGCTTCTGGGAGAGAATCACCGCTACGTTTTCACGCTAATTCACAAATTCCAGACGCCGGAAATGCTATGCGACCGGCGGGATGTAATCGTGCTCTCGGACGAAGCGCATCGGAGCCAATATGATACGCTAGCGATGAACATGCGCGGGGCGCTTCCGAATGCGCTCTTCCTCGCCTTCACGGGCACGCCGCTGATCGACGGCGCCGAGCAGCAGACGCGGGAGGTATTTGGCGACTACGTCTCAATCTATAACTTCCAGGAATCGGTGGAGGACGGAGCCACGGTGCCGCTCTTCTATGAGAACCGTACGCCGGAGTTGCGCTTGGACAATCCGAATCTCAACGAGGACATTTACGCGGTGATCGAGGACGCAGAATTGAGTGAGGAGGCGGAAAGGAAGCTGGAGAACGTCCTGGGGAGGCAGTACCACCTCATCACTCGGGATGACAGGCTGGAGACCGTGGCGAAGGACATCGTACGGCACTTTCTCGATCGCGGTTTCCAGGGCAAGGCGATGGTCGTATCCATCGACAAAGCCACCGCGTTGAGGATGTACGACAAGGTGCGGGCGCACTGGCTCACCGAGGGGGCGCGGGTGGAGGTAGAGTTGGCGAAGCTGAATAGTCCCAAAACGAAGGAGCGCCAGCGCACGGCGGAGGAGCTAGACAGGATTCGCGAACTCCAGCGAAGGCGGGAGACGATCCAGATGACAGACATGGCGCTGATCGTGTCGCCGGGGCAAAACGAGATCGAGCAGATGAAGAAGCTCGGGTTGAACATCGCTCCTCACCGGAGGCGGATGAACGACGAGCTGCTGGACGAGAAATTCAAAGACACGAAGGACCCGCTGCGGCTGGTGTTTCTCTGCGCGATGTGGCTGACGGGCTTTGACGTGCCGAGCTGCTCAACGGTGTATCTGGACAAGCCGATGCGGAATCACACGCTGATGCAGACCATTGCGCGGGCGAATCGCGTTTTTCCGGGGAAGCACAGCGGCCTGATCGTGGACTACGCGAATGTATTCGTGTCGCTGGAAAAGGCGTTGGCGATCTACGGTGCGGGCGCGAGTGGCATAACTCCGGTGCGGGAGAAGGCGAAACTCGTGGACGCGCTGCGGGATGCGATCAAGGCCGCACGCGATTTCTGCGACAAGCGAGGCGTGAAGCTGGCAGAAATTCAAGCTGCACCGAAAGGAAGCATGGAGCCGCTGGCGTTATTGGCGGATGCGGTGAATGCCTTGATTTCGCCAGATCCACTACGGAAGGAATTCCTCGCGCATGAAAAGCTGGTGACGACGCTTTACCGGGCGGTGAAGCCCGATCCGGCAGTGATCGAGTTTGTGGCGACTGCGGCCTGCTTAGCGACGATTGCCGATGCCATTCGTTCGCGGCTCGGGCAGTGCAAGCCGGATATCTCGGCGGTGATGGAGAGCATCAATACGCTGCTGGATGCTTCGATCGCTGCTGATGGTTTTCGCATCCGCGAAGATGGCGAAGGAGAGCGGACGGGGCTGATTGACCTTTCGGCGATTGATTTTCAGGCGCTGGCCAAGCGGTTCGCGAAATCGAATCGCAAGAATGTGGAGCTGGAAGAGTTGAAAGCGGCCATTCGGGCTCAGCTCGATAAGCTGATCCGGTTGAACCCAACTCGGGCAAATTACCTGGATAAGTTCGAGACGCTGATTGATTCGTACAACGCCGGAAGCCGGAACATCGAGGAGACGTTTGCGGAGTTGCTGGAGTTCACCCGGAACCTTAATGCAGAGGCGCAGCGGCATATCCGTGAGAACCTGACGCCTGAGGAATTGACGGTATTCGATCTACTCACGCAACCAGGGCCGGACCTGACGCCTGAAGAGCGTGCGGAGGTGAAGAAGGTCGCAAAACAGTTGTTGGAGAAGCTACGCAAGCTCTTCGTGCTGGATTGGCGGCGACGCCGCGACTCGCGAGCGAAGGTAGAATCGACGATCAAGGATACGCTGGATGAGGGATTGCCCCGCGCGTATTCGCAGGCTCTCTACGACGAGAAATGCGCGAAGGTCACGGAGCATGTCTTCAAGAATCTTGGCGGCCCTAACGGGGCGGCAGCGGCGTGACGGGCGTACGTGAAAATCGGCTGTTGAGGGGGAACTATCTCGTGTGATGGCGCGTGTTACGGTCTGGTGTGTCGTACCTACGTGGCTTCTCAGTGCATGACTGCCCATGCTTCACTGCAGTACGATGGACTCCGATCGTGATCGGAACTGCTCCTCGCAGTAGAGACTAGCCTGCCTGGTCGGTTGCGCGCCTCAAAACTTTCCAGAGATCGATGTCCAGGGCCTCAGACATGCGCAAGAGCGTGTCGAGTGTTGGCTTGCGCAATTCTCGTTCAACGAAGGAGATCATCGCGATCGAGAGTCCAGCCTTCTGAGCGACAACACTTTTGGACAGCCCCAACTGCTCCCGGCGTTCGCGGAGAGCGATCACGACGGAAGAACCGATCCGATCTCGTGCCGACGGTTGGGACACGAAAGGAAGCGTACGGTGCAATCCGTTTGAAATTGGATTTTACTATAGTAAAAGTTGGACCCGGTATGCCCACGCCAAATGCCCCAAGCCGAGCGGTTCTCAATTCCGAAAACACCCCTGGAAATCTTTTAACCATCAAACGGCCATGACTACGTCCAGCACTTGGTATTATACAAATGACTCAAAGGAATCGGTTGGACCATTTTCTCTCAGAGATCTCCAGAAAATGCGAGCTGCTGGGATGATTTCTTGGGAAACTTTGGTCATAGAGTCAGACGGCACCCAATGGAGGCCACTGAAAGAAGTTGAACCTTCTCACGACGTACCGTCGGAAACCGCCGCCACGGAACCGCCTAAATTCAAGGAGCCGTCACCTTCAGGAACTCCGGTCCAGACGGACGCATCATCAAATAAAAGGCGGGTAGTTTTCGCTTTGCTATTTCTGGTAATGCCGTATGTCGCGGTACCTCTGTTCTGGATTATCGGAGAGTACTCAAGACGCACCCGGATCATTCTTACCGTCGTTGGAGCGTTCCTCACGCTTTGGATTGCCATGGAAGTTCATAACGACGATCTCCCTCAGAATGTCGGAAAGCGCTTGGGTGAAGCCGCCGCCCTCGATGCGGCAAAGGAGACCGGCAGCGTGGAAGCCGCTCTAGCCTCTCATCTCAAATTGGACTTGGAAAAAAGGGGAGAGATCTCAAAAAACGCGAGCGAGCGAGACCTATTCACTGTCGCGTACGACAAGGCCTTCCGTGAACGATTTTTTTCAGCTCGGCAAGCTGCCGTGAAGGAAGCCGAGGAAGCCGCAAAGCAGAAAGCCGAGAATGAAAAAGATGAGAAAGCCCGAAAGATAGGCTGGGATGCAGGTTTTCTCGACGGCGTTGCTGCAAATAGGTCGGGAGCAATTAAGCCGAGCGACGATATCGTAAACGCCAAAGGAAGGCGCTTTGCGGGTGGTTTGTCCGGTCTCGGTACGGACGAGCATGCGGAGGTCGTGAGCGGATATGAACGAGGCTTCTGGGACGGATGGAAAAGCGCCCGGTGAACCTTCGAACGGCGGACGGAACGACGAACATGTTCGTGCGCCCGCACGAAGCACCCTGACGCGGCTTCCGCAAATGGAGATCTCCCGCCTGTGAGTAAGGGCGATGACGGTCTCGGTCGTTCGGCTTGGAGTCTCGCAGCGGTTGGTGAAGCTGGCGCCAGCGCGCGAGAGTAAGGCAGTGAGAAAAGAGCGTACGCCTACTATTCGATGGCGTAGACCTCACGTAAAATGCAGTCGCCGCGCTCGATTGTTTGCCCGAAGCCGATCGAGCGAAGTTCGTTGCAAGCCCATCCACTTCAATGCAAGGACGCGTTAGAGGCGCTGGCACTGATTTCAGATTCCGGAAGCTATTCTCCCACGTCGAATGGAGGGGGCAGAACGCTCGTGGTAAATTGTCGTCTATCGAGCGGGCCAAATTCCTTCGCGGTCCAGTCGCACCGAGATCACTTGATCGTTGACCCCAAACTTTACAGCAGCTTTTGCGGAGAAGGCCGCCCGGAGATCAGGATGGATGCCAGGAAAAAGCTCAGCAACGCGAGTTTGAAAGTCGTCATAAAAATCGCGTAAGCGATCTACGGGGACGAGCAGCCTGCCAGCAAATTCGTTAGCCTCTTGTTCTGCGGTGTATTTTCGAGAACTGTGTGGGCTGTCAAAGTTGAGCGTCCAGCGCGCAAAATCTGGTAAGCTTGCAAAGTTTCTCGGCTGAGGCAGCGCGCTATGCAGCACGTAATGCCCAACTTCATGAGCGAGGGAAAATCGAAGTCGGTTTAGCTTCCATTCCGGTCCTCGTTCCAAGTCGACATACGTCTCAGCATCAACATAGATTCCGGTAAAATCGGCTCTTAAAGCCGCCTCTACGTCGTACTTCGCTTTCAAATCGTCGAACGGAATTACGTCCAATCGAAGATCGATTTCCACCAAACTCAAAACATCGACGGGAAGTTCTTTCCGCCGTAGCGACTCTTGCAGGCCACGCAGTGCCTCGACCGCTTCTCGGACTCTTTCCATCAGTGTCGGTTTTAGCTCTCCTCGTCAGGACGGTGCAGTTTTCGGATGTCTACGGCGAGTGACAATAATTGCTCCTCCGTGAGTTCGTGATCTCGGTATGCCCGGAAGAACGCGGGCAACGCCTGCGTGAAAAGCGCATCCTCAGCCAAATCCTGTGGTAATTCACGACGACCAACGGCAGCGGCATCAAAAAGCTCCTGCTTTTTTTCGGGGAGCAGTTCGAAGAATTCAGCAAGTCTCTCGAGGAATTCAACGTCACTCGGCGGCGGATTAATGCCACGTTCAACTTTGCTCCAGTTGCTCGGGTCGATCCCAAGCAGTTGGCAGAATTCACGTAGAGTCAGGCGCTTTGCGACTCGGAGGTCTTTGATGAGAGTGGAGAACATACCCGGATGGCGACTTGAAAAGTGTGGTTTGATACATACCATGCGTGTCAATGGAAGTCAAAAGAAGCGGCTTGACTTTCGGAGAGACCGCGCTGGTCACAGGCATTTGCCACTGAAAAGGGGCCCGATTTCACCATTCGGGGGAAGAAAATGAACTGCAAAAGAAAATTGTGGTTGCATTTCTACCACATGTGGTAAAAATGCAACCACAGCCTGCCCGTTGGCGGCTCTCTTAACCATAGTTTACCACGTCCATGACTACACATTCCGACACAGATTCTTGCGGTGCTCCTCCGAAATGGGCCGCAGTCGTCAATGATCGACTATTCCCGATTGCTCATCAACGACTGAGCGCTCGCGACATTCTAGACCAATCGGGCCTTGGAAGGGATTCCGCACTGATCCGCGACCACGGCAGCACGCATGACCATCTCTTCGAGGATGACGCAACGGTCGATCTCGCAGACGGCAATGTTTTTCGGGCAGTGCCGAAGTGCGAAGCGCCTCCAGCAGGACATTCAATTGCGCCTCCCAAACTCGCATTTGTCGTTGATGACGAGTGGGAAGTCACATTGATCAGTCACCAATCTGGGTTTTCGCTCAAACGATTGCTCGGTCTGCCGGACGACGCCCAACTTCTGCGCGATTTCCAATCGCCAGACGACAAGCCAATCAAGGACGAGGATGCCATTCGGTTCGCCGATGGACCGGTCTTCACGCTCGTCCACGCTACGTTTGAGGTGAAGGTCAATACAAAGCCGGTTCGGTTTATTAAACGCCGAGTCAATGGCCTTGAGATCAAGGAGACGGCCATAAAACAAGGCGTTGCAATCGAAGTGGGATTCGTGCTCTACCGGTTGAAACCGGACGGCTCCTTAGGGCCGGTAATTCGCGACGAGGATGACGTTACGCTCAAGGACTGCGAAGAATTCAGTTGTGTTGCGCCAGACGACAAGTCTTAGCATGAAACCAGAAGTAGAAAGAGCAATCGCCGAAATTCAGGCATCATTTCCCGATGTAGGGTTGGAAATTGAACCAGATCCAGAAGGTGGCGCTTACGTGCGAGCGCGAGATGTTCTTCTAGGAACTCAATACGAACCAGAACGGTCGTGGAGCGCATTCCGGATAACGTTTCAATATCCCTTTGCTGACGTGTACCCGCACTTCTTCGTATACGGACTCTGCCGTAAAGACGGGAAGCCTCTCGGCGAAGGTTTTCACCCTAACAACCAACAGTGGGTTCACCCGAATGGGACGGAATTGGCAACGATGGTTTCTCGACGGTCGAACCGCCGCAATCCGGCTACCGAAACTGCCGCGATCAAATTGGCAAAAGTACTCGATTGGATTCGTGGACTATGAAAACGTACCAATTTCGGATCAGCGAGCCCCTTTTTGACAGGCTCCACCGACACCTTTTCCCCGGCGACGGAGATGAGCACGGTGCTGTAATAACCGCTGGCATCGCAGAAACCGCCTCAGGAGTCAGATTCTTGGCTAGAGACGTGATTCTAGCGCAGGACGGGCGGGATTTTGTACCGGGAAAGTTCGGATACCGCATGTTCCCAGCCGATTTCGTGGCTCGGATATCTAACCTGTGTGCGAGAGAGAAACTGTGCTATTTCTCCGCCCACTCGCACGGCGGCCACGATTCGGTCGAATTCTCCGAGGTCGATCTTCAATCACATCGGCGCGGACATCCAGCGCTCCTCGACATTACACACGGCGGTCCCGTGGGGGGATTGGTATTCGCAGAGAATGCCGTCGCCGGGGAAATCTGGACCGAGAAGGGCGTGAGCCGATTAAACAACATGACTATCGCGGGGCTGAACGTGCGCAGACTTTATCCCTGCAAGCAGCAACGAACGGCGCCTTCTGACCAAGCCTATCATCGTCAGTCTCTAATGTTTGGGGATGTTGGTCAGTCCCTTCTGAAAAGTGCGAAAATCGGGATCATCGGTCTCGGAGGGGTTGGGTCGTTGGTAAACGAGTACCTTGCACGGCTCGGAGTTGGAGAGATTCTTGCAATAGACTTCGACAGAGTGGAGGACACGAACCTATCGCGGATTGTCGGTTCAAAACGTTCTGATTCAGCCGCTTGGTTGTGCTCTTCCCGTATCAAGATGTTGCGTCGACTCGGGGATAAAATTGCAAAACGGAAGGTCCACGTTTCAGAGCGTGTCGCGAAGCAGGCAAACCCGCATATTCGGTACCGCCCAATAATAGGAGATGTGACTGAGCGATCCGTCGCAGAATTGCTTCGCGATATGGATTTCATCTTTTTGTGCGCTGACTCGATGCAGAGCAGGCTTGTCTTCAACGCGCTAGTACACCACTACCTGATTCCAGGTATTCAAATCGGATCAAAGATCAACGTAGAGCAAAAGTCCGGTGCTCTGGAGAATGTGTTCAGCGTCGCTCGGATTGTACTGCCAGAGCCGACAGGTGGATGTCTGCTTTGCAACGAGTTGATTCCTGCCGCTAAACTACAGGAGGAGGCGTTGAGTGAGGAAGAACGTCGCAGACAGGCATATGTCGACGAGCAACTCGTTGTTTCCCCTAGCGTCATTACCCTCAACGCTCTGGGATCGGCTCAGGCAACGAATCAATTCCTGCTTCATTTTCTGGGCCTCTTCGATCCAGCACGAGCATCCAAGGGCTATATGACAAATTACTCTCGCGAGAATGTGTGGCGTCGAGGCGATTGTCGTTCGGACGCTTCGTGCCTTCACTGTGGAAGTTCCTCGCATAGCGGGTATGGTCGCGGTGACCGGGCACATTTGCCGTGCAAACAGTCGTAGCCTCCTTGGCCTTCGCACGTCAACCGCCCAGAGGTTACTTCGGATTTCCCGTGAGACTCTTGCACATTCCGACTCCAAGGTGGTTTTCGATCACCTTATATGCCGTGGTGTTCATCAAAAAATGCATATAACAATGATGAACAGTGAGTATAAGGTCTTGAAACTCCGTTTTGAATTCTGCGTTAAGCGTTGGGTCATCTTCGATTGACCGGACCTTTAATCCCATTGCGAGGCACTCTTCGTAATGGATATGCCTATCGTGTGTCTTATTTTTGGTGTAATGAGTCAATGCTTTGACAATCCTATCTGCCTTCTTCTTTGCATCTGCCTCGCCCTGAAACATCACAGCTTCCAACTGGCGTCGAACAAAATCATTGGAGAGGTCAATTGCATTTTTACATCGACTAAGGTAGGTCGGACGGTACTGTCCGATAATCGGCTGCCAAATCGGTATTTTGGTCACGTCATTCTTTACCTCCTTGCAAGCCGTTCGGAACTCCTGAAGAACGCCATACGCGGGTACGCCATTGAGTTGAGGATCAATAGGGCCGAGGTTTGAGTGTTTACCCATCCATATCTCCCGACACGAACAGGCCATCATTGTTCCCGCCGACATCGCGATTTGAGGCACGATCGTTCGGATGTCTGGCGGCGACTTCTTATCCTTCCGGAACATCTTATGGAGGTAGTCCACGATAGACTGCGTCGATGTAATACCGCCACCGGGCGTGTGGATTATTAGATCGAGACCATTTTTCCGCTCCAGCCTGTGAACGGCCATCATGAACCCGTTCTTGTCTTCATCGTTTATTTCACTCCCTGCTAAACCACCTTTGGAGAGGAAGCCCGAGTAGTAGGCGATTACATTTCGCCCGGTCTTCTCGTGAAGCTTTGCAAGATATTCGTGTCTAACAGACGAAACGGCGTTTTGGGTGCGCGCTTGGTATTCCACTTGCCGCCTCTGGATTTCCACCAGAATCTCATTCCAATTTGGCATGGCCGCTACAGTAAGCCGTAAGTTGTCTCTGAGGGGAAGTGTTTCAACTCTGATGGCTGTTCGAGTGAAAAGTTAATATCGTCGGACTTCCAGAGTGGGGATGGGGAAGGGATAAAGAAGCGAGCGTACTGTCGGGACGGATCAGATGGGAATTGCACCTGCCTCTTGGGAGCCTTCCCCTTCCGCTTTTGTTCTGATTTTGGTGTGCGCATGGGAGATTGTAGTGCCAGGGGAACCGAGAAAGGGATCAATGGTCAAATCCCGATAAAGCGTCAATCTGAATCGGCAAAGCAGGGTTCGAGCCTCTTGCATGAAGATTGTGTCACCACCCTCGCCAAAAACGGTCGTTTCTGAGACTTTTTGATGGCGATCACTGGGAATCGCGGTTTTTCGCCGCTTTCCGTTCTTAAAAGGCATCTCAAATTCAGCGTCTCAATTCACCACGTCCTGCAGAAGTTTTGGCTGAACGACCATTGCGACGTGATTGCGGTGTCCTCTACGGCTGCCCGTTCAAACTACGCCGGATCTCTACCGTTGCTGAAGGCAAATAAATCATGTTTGATGGTTGGGATTCTGCTTTCGACAGCAGGTCGTACTACAGACGCCAGCTCCGCCGTCGCAGAACAATTTGCGGCTATTGGGCTGCGGCCTTGAGCAAGTTCCATTTTTTGCGGCTCTTCAAGAAGACGACGGGGTTTTCCTTATCGTAGTATCTCATTCCGCCGGCGCATCGCGCGTGTTCGGTAACTGCTGCGCGAGACGACGCGAAGCATTATCGAGATCGGGCTCGAAGTCGGGTATTCGAGCCTAAGCGACTTTGCGCAGATCTTCCAGCGCGAGGTCATCACGCCAACGGAGTATCGCGGTCGCGAGTGATTGAAGCGTCGGGATCAAGCGTGAACAACTCCTGAGGCCGGCAAACTTCGTGCTGGAGCAACGTTGCGACCTCGAAGCAAAGATCGCCCTCGCCACCGCCCGACTGCTTGAAGCTCGCGGCGCACACGTCGTGGGGGCCATCAGCCAAAGACGTGTACCGTGGCCAGGAAGCGCGGCGAGTCAAGGCATCCCGCCGCCTCCCGACGCTCCATGAACTTGGCCCGTGGCGAAACTGGACTCCTGAGACGCCAGCATCACGTAGAACGGAGCGAGTTCAGCGGGCTGACCAGCGCGTTTTAGAGAAGTTTTCTCGCCGAAGGTCGGCAACTTTTCCTGAGGCTGGCCGCCACTGACCTGAAGCGGGGTCCACACCGGCCCAGGCGCCACGGCATTCACGCGAATTCCTTTTTCGGCAAGTTGCTTCGAGAGCGATTTGGTAAAATTGACGATGGCCGCCTTCGTCGCAGCGTAATCCGGAAGATCGAGCTTGGGACGGATGACGTACGTACGTTTCCAGACGCGCCCGCTGGCTTCGATACGCCACGCACCGATGCGCCGGCAGCTCATGTGGAGACGTTCTCCTACGATTCCACAATCACGGGCACTCGTCGCGAGGCAAATGTCTATCTTCCGCCGGGCTACTCTCAAGATCACAAGTATCCGGTGCTCTATCTTCTCCACGGCCTCGCCGGCAATCAGTACGAGTGGACGGGGTACATCCATGCGGACCGGATCATTGATAACCTTATCATCGATGGAAAAGCCGTGCCGATGATCGTGGTGATGCCCAACGGTCGCGCGCTGCCCGACGACCGTCCGCCACGCGAAATCTACACGCCCGAAAATGTCGCCGGCTTCGCGAAATTCGAGCGCGACCTGCTCGACTGCCTCATTCCGGCGATCGAAGGGAAATACTCCACTTATCGGGATCGCGAGCATCGCGCGCTCGCCGGCCTTTCCATGGGGGGCGGTCAGACACTCAACTTCGGCCTCGGCCACCTCGACACCTTCGCCTGGCTGGGCGGATTTTCCCCGGCGCCCAACACCAAACGGTTCGCTGAGATTTTGTCCGATCCTGCCGTTGCGCGCGAGCAACTGAAGCTTCTCTATCTATCCTGCGGTAACAAGGACGGACTCATCAATCTCTCGCAAGGCCTTCACGCCTATCTGAAAGAGCACGATATCCCGCACATCTGGAATGTGGACGACCACGCCCACGATGCCACGACATGGGGCAGCAACCTCTACCAGTTTGCGCAACGGATCTTCCGCTGACGTCGCGAAATCCTTTCGAGGTGCGTATGCGCCACGTTCGCAAAGTACAGTGGGGAATTGCATCTGAAAACACCTGTATGCGGGCCGTTCTCTGTCGCCGCCGATCCACGTCGACAGGCCCTGCAACATCGGTATCTTAACCGTGTCCCAGATGCATTTCCCCACATGAACGACGTCACGTTGATACTCGATGCAATCGGGAAGGGGAGGATGCGTTCGGAACTGCTGGCGGTAGGTTACGACGAGTTGCGTGCCACGGGGCGCGCGTCATGCGTTTGCTTTCTTGAAAAATAGCCTGAGCTTGGCGACCGTGACGTCCTGATGAGCGACGTTCCCCTCAACCTCGCAGCGAATGCCGGTGTCGGACCCAAACCCGCGTCGGATCTACTACCGCTGGTTTACGAGGAACTGCGCCGGCTGGCTGCCATCCGCATGGCGGGTGAACCGGGAGACCAGACGCTGCAACCCACCGCTCTCGTACATGAGGCTTGGCTGCGGATGTCGCAGGAGGGAGATCGGGGCTGGCAGGATCGCACGCATTTCTTCCGGGCCGCCGCCCTTGCCATGCGTCGCATCCTGGTTGATCGCGCGCGCCACAAGCTGAGACAGAAGCGCGGAGGGGGCGCCAACAAGGTCGCCATAGACGAAGCTCAACTCACCAGTGCAACAACCGATGACCGCGTGCTGCTGGTGGATCAATGCATGGACCGGCTGGAAAAAGAAGACCCGGAGAGCGCCCGCGTAGTCCTGCTGAAGTTTTTCGGCGGACTCACAAACAAGGAAGTGGCGAGCCTCCTGGACACGAGCGAGCGCTCCGTGGAGCGCCAGTGGACCTACGCAAAAGCGCTATTGCTCGAGATGATCGAGCGAGATAACTGAGACCCGCCGTGCCGGCTCTTTCTCCTAAATCGACGCGAAGTTGCTCTGCGCCCTCGGAATGCGGCGATAGTGGCGTCCTGCATGCGCCAATCGCGACGAAGCGCATCTTCTGATGACCGAACAGAAGCACCTGGAAAAAGAATTGTTCGGAGCCGCCCGGGAGCTCGGGGATCTGGAAGCGCAGCGGACCTTTCTCGATCAGCACTGCGAGGGTAACCTCGCGCTTCGGCAAAGGCTGGAGCGGCTGCTGGCGACGGATCGAAAAACAGACGATTTCTTCAATGTATCGCCTCAATTCATCACGGGCGATTCCGCTTCCCCGGAAAACCAGGAAAGCCCGACTGATGCCGCATTGCGTGATAGCACCCTCAAGGCGCTTCCGACGATAGGTGGCCGGTATCGTCTCGTGAAACGTTTGGGCGAAGGCGGGTGCGGCGTGGTCTACCTCGCGGAGCAACAGGTACCAGTGAACAGGCAGGTCGCGCTCAAGATCATTCGCCCCGGCATGGACACGGAGCGTGTCATCGCGCGGTTTCAACTCGAGCGGCAAACGCTGGCGATGATGAATCACCCGCACATCGCGCAGGTACTCGATGCCGGCGCGACGGAATCGGGACGGCTTTACTTTGTCATGGAACTCGTGAAGGGAGTCCGGATCACTGAGTACTGCAACCGGCATCGCCTCGACACTCCGAACCGCCTGCGGCTGTTTACAAACGTCTGCCTCGCGATCCAGCACGCACATCAAAAGGGCATCCTGCATCGTGACATCAAACCTTCGAATATCCTCATCGCCGAACAGGACGGAGGGCCCGTCCCCAAGGTCATTGACTTCGGAATTGCCAAAGCGGTCGAAGACCGCGGGGACACCAGCCTGACCGGGCACGATCAGTTCATTGGCACTCCCACCTACATGAGCCCGGAGCAGGCAGATCCGAGAGAAGAGGATGTCGATACCCGCAGCGATATCTACAGCCTCGGGGCGCTGCTGTACGAGCTCCTGACGGGGCGGCCTCCCTTTGATAGCAAAAAACTGGCCGCTGCCGGAATGGACGAAATGCGGCGGATTTTGCGCGAAACCGACCCGCCATCTCCTTCACGCGTTCTCGTCTCGCTGCCCCCGTCGGAATCCGCGCGGGTCGCAGTCCTTCAACGCACGGATCCAGCGCGGCTGCTGAGGGTGTTGCGAGGGGATCTGGACTGGATCGTAGCAAAAGCGATGGAGAAAGACCGGCAACGCCGTTACGCGACGGCGAATGGCCTGGCGGCTGACATCGAACGCTATCTCAATACCGAGCCGGTAATCGCACGGCCGCCGAGCCGGCTCTATCAATTCCGGAAACTCATCAAGCGCAATCGCGCGGCATTTTTGAGCACCGCCGCGGTACTCATCGCACTCGTCGGGGGCCTCAGCACTTCCATCTGGTTTCTGCTGGAGGAAAGGGCGGCGTTGCGCCGCGAGAGCGCACTTCGCCAGGACTTCGAAAAGGGCGAAAAGCTCACGCGCGCCGTGATCCTCCTGCGCGACGGGAATTTTGCCGGTGCCAATGAATTGCTGACTGAGGTCGGCGCGCCGCCGTCACGAGCTTCCTTCGACGGCGTCACAGCCTATCGCGCAGTCGGCGAATGGCTGGCGGATAAGCAGCACTGGAAGGCGGCTGCAGACCGTTACGCTTGCCTGGTGAGGATGGACCAACTCGACCTTTGGAGCCCGGTGACGCTCGACTACCAGTCGTACGGCGTACTTCTCATGGAGAGTGGCAATACCGCCGAATACGCGCGCTTCTGCCGTTATGCCGCGGGAAAATACACCAGGGAGGAAAATGGCGATGCCGTCGGACGCGTCCTCAAAACGTGCCTGCTCCGGCCTCTGGATCCGCCATTGCTGCAGACGCTTCAGCCATTGGGCGATCGCGTAACAGACTGGTTTTCGCACTTGCCTCGCGGAGGCGGCGAGAGCTGGGCAGCGATTCCAATGGCGCTCTGGTGGTACCGATCGGGCGACTTGCCACGAGCCGAAGCCTGCGCGCGCGCCAGCGCCCGAAAAGTGGAACCCGAATCGCCCCGCTACGCCACGGTACGACTGATCGTCGCTCTGATCGACTTCCGAAACGGAAAAACTGCTGAAGGCCGGGGCGAGGTGGATTTCGCCCGCAAGGCCATCGAATCGGCCTTTGGACGCAATGTCGTGCCTGGCAAAACGCGAGGCGCGAATGAGCATTGGTACGACTGGGCGTTTGCCCAGGTGTTGCTTCGCGAGGCGGAGGCGATGGCGGAGCGTTCCAAGTGAGGATAAGCCGACTGCTTGAGTTTTCCGGCAGGAAATCCTGCCTGAATACTCGCCATCGACCCGGTGGATAGCGGCTGGCAAAAAACTTTAAACATTTTGGCGGACTTTGGCGGGAAACGGCGCTTTTGGGGCGAATTCAAACCCCTCCCTCTTTCAACTCGCAATGATTCCAAAGCGCCGCCCCCTCACCGGTTCCATTTTCCACCGCTCACGCGCATGCTCGTTCGGCAAATACTTCTCACTCGCAATCGGACTTACACTACCAGTGGCTACGCAGCACGTCCATGCGGTGGCGGACGTCTGGCTGGGCGCGAATAACGGCATCTGGGACACCACCACGGTGAACTGGTCGCCAAACAACACCTTCACGGGCGGCGACGATGCCCTATTCTCCGGAACTCCCACGAATAACGTCACCTCGGCTGCGAGCCTGACGATTGGCTCGATCACGCTCGACAACACATTCATCGGGTCCGTCACGATGACCGGGGTAGCAGGGACTGCAAACACAGTGACCGGCGCGATCACCGTCAACGGCGGCACGCTGACCGAGACGAATACAAGTACGACAACCGGAACGGTGACCGCGGGAAGCATCGGTACAGCCAGCGTCGCCATCGGGAGCGGGGGCACATTCATCATCGATGAAACTGGAAATGGTGCATCGGGCGCCACCCGCGACCTGACAGTGAATAATACCTTCACAGGCACAGGCCTTTTCGACGTAAAACCGAGCGAAGTTTATACCAACGGCTGGAGCACCGTAAATCTGGCAGGAAATCTCAGCGGGTTTACGGGAACACTGGACATTTTCGCGGGCGCATCGAGCCACGGCAAAGCTGCGCTCGCCATGACAACGCAAGCGAATGTCTTGTCCTCGAGTGCGACTGTGAAGGTGGAGTCCGGCGCGACCCTCTATCTCAGCAAGGGACTGAATTACGGTTTCAGCACACAGGTTTCCGGTACCGGCAACGTGGAAGGGGTTGGAGCATTGCGCATCGAGGGTAATTCAAATCTCACCGGCAGCGTGACTCTCTTGGGCAATACCAACGTGGGCTCAAGCACCGGCATCGGTACCGTCAGCGGTAACATCGCCGAATCCGGCGGCAGCTTCGCGCTCACGAAGGTCGGAACCCAGACAATCGCACTGACCGGCAATAACACTTACAGCGGAGGCACCACTGTCAGCGCCGGTACGCTTTCGGTCGGCGGCAGCAGCCCGCTTGGAACCGGAACAGTGACGATGAGTGGCGGCACCACACTCGCGGTGGCCTCTGCGGCTGGGGTTACGATTTCAAACGCATTTACTTTTGCCGGTGCCCAGACTACCACAGCAGCCAATGGACCGCTCACCCTGAATGGCAACATAAGCGGTACGACAGCAGCCGCCTGGAATTTAAACTCCACGAACAAGATCACTCTGGGTGGCACAAACAGCCTGACGCTGGCTGCGGGTACAGGTATGATCGTCAATGCTGGTGCCGGGGGCGTCGACATCACTGGCTCTACGACGATCAGTGGAGCGGCCAATTCAAATAGCGGCTATCTTACCGAGCAAGGCAACGTGACGCTTACAATCCAGACTGGAGGCTCGCTTACAATCAACGGAACGACAAACGCTACTATTCCAAATACTATCATTGGACAGAATGCCGGAACGTCCACCCTCACTATCAACGGCGGTTCTTTCACAGTCGGAGGAAATACCGGGTTCGTTCTCGGAAATAATAATGCGAGTGGAATCGGCACACTAACGCTTACCTCCGGCACGGTAACGATTACCGCCGGGAGTACGACGCTGCAGAATGCGAAAAACTTCGTGTCACTGGGACGTGATAACGCAAGCGGCACCATCAACCTCAGTGGCGGCACTCTCGCAACAGGACGCCAATTCGTCCGTGACGGCAGCACTGGCGGAACGGTTGGCGCAGGCTCCGCCACCTTCAACTTCAATGGCGGCACGCTCCAGGCACAGGCAAACCAGACGTCGGGCAACGGCTGGTTCGAGACAGCAACGACCGGTAATTTCCAGGTGGTCACGACAAACGTCCTGCAGGGTGGCGCAGTGATCGACACGAATGGCTTCAATGCCACCATCAACACCGTCCTCGCAAACGGCGGCACCGGAACCGACGGCGGCCTCACAAAGGTCGGGTCTGGAACGCTGAATCTCGGCGCCGCAAATACTTATACAGGCATCACATCCGTGCAGAACGGCACGCTGGCTCTGGGAGTCAGCGGCTCGATCAGCGGAACTGTCGTTCTAGGCAAGAGTGGCGTCAGCACAGGCCTCCTCGATGTGTCTGCTCAGTCTGCATTCAGCCAGGCAAATATCTCGGGCAATGGAACGATCAATATCGGCGCGGGCAAAACAGTCACTGCAACCGGCAACGTCGCTCCTGGTTTCAGTGTCGGAACACTCAATGTGACCGGCAGCTTCACGCTTGCTCCCACGGCCGTGACCACCCTCGATGTCGGCGGCTCGGGCGCTGGCCAATTCGATCTGATTGCACCCACCGATACTGCCACGTTTGGCGGCACGCTCACCATTTCGAGCTTCGGCGGCTACGATCTCACTCAAAGCGCAAGCTACGGGCTATTTAGCGCCTCTACGTTTACCAGCGCGTCCACGGTCGACTTCAGCGGTGTAACCGTCAACGGCGTCAGCCTGTTCGGAGCTGGAACCGGAGTGTGGTCCGGCACCGATGGGCTCGGCAACAACTACAGCTTCAGTGACTCCACCGGAATCCTGTCCGTGATCGCCGTGCCAGAACCCGGCGCTGCGAGCATGCTCGCGGGCGGACTCGGCGTCCTTGGCCTCTGGTCGCGTCGCCGCAACCGCATGAATACATCCCGCTAAATTCCACTGCTCGGATCTGGCCATTGGGCCACAGGAGCCGCCTGATCGAAAGGCTGCAGCGCGTGCCGTAGGGCTGCTGCAGCCTCTTTGATCAAGATGCCAAAGTCTGCTTCCGCACCCATCGGTACGGCTCCGATCGAGCTTCTCCCTCCATTCCTTCCCCCCGGCATGAATCGCCGCTCCCAGCTTCGTTCTCATTACACCCCGAGTGTAACGCAACTCTCGTTGCTTGTCGGAAGCTTGCTTGTTTCGACATGCCTGTCAGGGGCGTCCAGCGATGGATACATCCTACCGATGCTACCTCCGGAGCCGTTCCTGCAGGCTCCCAGGACACCGAATACAGTCCCCATGATAGACCCGGCCACGTTTGCCGAGGTAAACATGGATTTCCCGATCCAGGCCGGGCCGTTTCAGCCAGACTGGAGCTCCATCGCAAGCAACTATCCATCGAGCCCGCCCTCCTGGTTGCGAAATGCAAAGTTTGGGATTTGGGTGCATTATGGCCCGCAAGCCTCGGGTGGGACGGGCGACTGGTACGCGCAGCACATGTATCAGCAGGGCTCGAGCGCATACAACGCCCACCTCTCGGCATTTGGGCATCCCTCCGCGAGTGGCTACAAGGAGGTTCTAAAAGCGTGGAACCCGGTGGATTACAACCCGACGTCCCTCGCCCAGTTTTATTACAATATCGGAGCCCGCTTTGTCATGGTCCAGGGCGTTCACCATGACCAGTTCGATAACTGGAATTCGACTTACAACCCGTGGAACGCGCTCAATTTCGGTCCAAAACGTGACACGATGGCCGATTGGGCCGCCGCCGCCAAGTCACTCGGGATGCGCTTCGGGGTGGCATTCCATCACGAATACGGTTGGTGGTTTTACCAGCCCGCCTATCGTTCCGACTTGAGCGGCAGCATGGCTGGAGTCCCTTACGATGCGGAAGCCCTGCTTGGCTCCAGCGGCAGCGGTACCTGGTGGCAGAATTTCGATATCTCCCGCCTTTATCTCACGAATCTGCGGGAATACCAGGGCATCGATACCCCGACTCAGAGCTATTGGAATCCCACGAAAGGGATCTTTGGAAATCACCTGCCCTACGCTCACTGGTACGCCACGCAATGGGCGCTACGCATGATCGACGTGATCGAGCAGTACGATCCCGACTTCATCTATACCGACGGCAATTCCACCCAGCCCTTCAGCGGCTACGCCACCGGGACGGGATACAAGTGCAACGCCATGGAGCGCGTCATTGCACATTTTTATAACGAAGCGCTCGTGCGCCGGGGCCAGGTGGATACGACGAGCTTCGTCAAGTTTCATCCCTCCCTGAACGGCGTCGGCACTACCTCCGAAGGCGGCTATCCGGCAGGGATGAAGCTGGATCAGCAGTGGCTTTCGGAACTGGCGATCGGTGGTTGGTACTGGCAACCCAATATCAGCTACGATAACGGCACCAAGGCGATCCATTGGCTTCTGGAGACCGTCTCGCGGGACGGCGCTGTAGTCATGAACCTCTGTCTCAATGGCGCCGGCGATCTCGATAGCGGCGCTGTCTCCATGCTGAATGGCGTCGGCCAGTGGATGGCTGTTAATAGCGAAGGCATTTACGGGAGCAGAGCATGGAGCACATTTAGCGAAGGCAGCGGCAGTTCCACCGCTTCGGATTTCCGCTTCACGGTCGGCTCCAATGGTTACCTCTACGCCTACTGCATGACGGTTCCTGCCGCCGGCACGCAGGTTACAATCAAATCTCTGGGCACGAATACAAATACGCTGGCTGGGCGGGTCACCTCCGTCTCTCTCATGGGCAGCGCCAGCGCGCTTTCCTGGAGTCAGACGGCTTCCGGCCTCACCATCACGTGTCCGGCCACCATGCCCACCCTGCCGTCCGGAACCGCCATCTGCTTTAAGATCGGTCCTGTTTCAGCCATCGGCATACAGTCTCCGGTGAATCTCGCCGCGCAACTCACAGGCAACCAGGTAAACCTCTCGTGGACCTACTCCGTATCCGCACCGGCGGCGACTTTCAATGTAAAGCGAGCCACCTCCGCCACCGGCCCATATACGACGATCGCAATGGGTATTTCAGGCATCAGTTATTCCGACACAACCGCCAGCCTGGGCACGCTCTATTACTACGCGATCACCGCGGTAACTGCAGGCGGTGAATCGCCAAACTCACCTTATGCCTCAGTGGTCATTTCGGGCACTCCAACCGGAACCTGGCCCTCACAGGACATCGGTTCTGTAAAAGCCGCCGGGTCCTCTGTCGTGTCGAACGGCACATACACCATCAATGGCTCGGGAGCGGACATCTGGTCCACCGCGGACGCATTTCGTTACACATTCCAGCCGGTCAATGGCGACTGTATCATCACAGCCCGTGTGCTGAACATGCAAAATACCGCTCCCTGGGCGAAAGCCGGTATCATGGTCCGGTCCAGCCTTGCCGCGAACTCCGCGTACGCGCTCGGTTTCATGTCGCCTTCCAACGGCTTTGCCTTTCAGCAACGCACCAGCACGGGCGGTTCGGCTTCCGGGATCTCGAATGTGACTGGCATTGCAGCCCCCTATTGGGTGCGGCTCGTTCGCTCCGGGAATACTTTCAACGCGTATTGCTCGCCCGATGGCGTCACATGGACTGCCGCCGGCACCTCCACCATCACGATGGGAACCACGGCCTACGTGGGTCTCGCCGTCTGCAGCGTGAGAGACGGGACGCTCTGCCAGGCGCAGTTCGATAACGTCGCCGTGGCGTCGAGCGCCTGGCTTCGCTTCGATGAAACCAGCGGCACCGTGGCCGCGGATTCGACTTACAACGGCTTCAACGCAACCCTTGTGGGCTCGCCGGCCTGGACTACTGGCAAGGTCAACAACGCACTCGCACTGAACGGAAGTGCGCAGTACGCCGCCTTTCCGGGCGGGATCGTGACCGGATTCAAAGACTTCACCGTGGCTGCCTGGGTGAAGCTCGGCGCCAGTAATTCCGCACACCTGTTCGATTTCGGCACCAGCAGCAGCAACTACATGTACTTAACGCCGAGCAACGCGTCCACGAATGTGTTTCGCTTTGGCATCAACGCCGGCTCCGGCGAGCAACAGATCAATGCCTCGTCCGCGCTCCCTGCCGGAGTCTGGACTCACATGGCGGTGACCCTCTCCGGGAGTACGGGAACGCTCTACGTAAATGGCGCAGCCGTGGGCACGAACTCGGCAATGTCGCTCACGCCGTCCAGCCTGGGCAACACGACCGGTAACTACATCGGCAAATCGCAGTCAACCGACCCCTATCTCAATGGAACGGTCGACGAGTTTCACCTCGTGGGCAGGGCGCTGAGCGCCTCTGAAGTCGCCGCGCTCGCATCTCCACCACAGGCTCCCTCCGGTCTGTCGGCAACAGCCGCGGACGCGCAGGTGACGCTCACCTGGAGCAGTGTGCAGGGCGCCACCAGCTACAATATCAAGCGCGCCACTTCCGCCAGTGGCCCGTACACCATCGTCGCGCTTGGCACCACCGGGACGAACTACACCGACAAGGGGCTCACGGACAATGTGACATACTACTATGTCATCTCCACCGTGAGCGGAGTTTCCGAGAGCGCTGCCGCCGCGTTCCCCGCGGCCACACCCGTGGCTGCGCCCTCTGGGCCGCCCACCGGCCTCTCGGCAAGTGCCGGCAACACTGCGGTCACGCTCAACTGGAATGCAGCGAGCGGTGCAAACGGCTACATCGTCCAGCGTGCGCCCACCAGCAACGGCGCATACGCTACAGTCTCGACGTCCGCCACAACAAGCTTCACCGACACTGGCCTCGTTAACGGCTCCACTTACTACTATGTCGTATCGTCGACAAACGCAGGTGGCACGAGTGCAAACTACTCGGGAGAAGTCAGCGCCACTCCGTCCGCTCCGCTCTCCGCTGCCGAGGTAACGCCCCCCTCGATGACAACGTCCACCTCCGGCGCAAACACGACGACTGTATTTACCGTGGCAACGTCCGTGGCCGGCCATACCTATCAGCTTCAGCAAAATACCGACCTGACGAACGGCACTTGGCAGAATGTCGGCTCACCGCAGTCCGGCACGGGCTCTGCGCTGCAGTTCTCAGTAACCATAAACACCACCGGCTTGTCCCGGCTCTTCTTCAGAGTGCTCGTCCAGCGCCCTTGAGGCACATCATGAGTTTCACTGCCAAAATATTCGCCGGGGTCTTCTACGATTTTCAACGCTCAATCTTAACTTTCGGGATGATCCGTGATGCCGGTGGGGACCGGCGGGGAAACACAATGGTCATCTTAAGCTGCGGCGCCTCTTGAGGGGAGGCGCCGCAGTCACTCTGCCTTTAAATTCGCCAATGACATGACTTCCCCCACTAATCTACTTCTCTTTTCCCAATCCAGCCCATACCGGGAGCATCCGTTGGCGCCGCTGCCGCCAGTGAAAGTCCCGGTTTTGAAGTCTTTGGGCCAGGAATCGGCGCAACTCCAGTCGCCCAGGGAGTTTCAAAAGGCGTTTTTCTGCAAGGTGCAGCCCGTTCGCCAGTTACTCGCCTTGTTCGACTATCTGCCCAACATCGATTCCTTTGCGAAGGATGCTACCGGGCGCTTCACTGCGGTGGGCAGAGGCACCCTGCAGCGCGTAGGCTTGGAGCGGGAGGAAGATCTCTTGGGAAAGTGCGACGACGTAATCCACCCTCCAAACGTGGCGAAAGCCATCCGCGAAGACGATCTCGAGGTTATGCAGAGTCACAAGCCATTGGTGGATCGAATCGAGGCGCTGTACGCACGGACGCGGGCAAAGGAGTGGTTCCTGACGACAAAGGTACCTTTGTTGGATGCGGAGGGGAAGGTAATCGGCATCATGGGATTCGTGCGCCCGTATCGCGGGACGGGCTCCGCGGCGGACCCGCAGATCAATCGGGTCGTAACCTGCATCCAGGAAAACTATTGGGAGCGGTTGAAAGCGGCGGATTTGGCTCGGCTCGCAAATCTGTCGGAGCGTCAGCTCAATCGCCGGTTTCAGGAAACTTTCCGCGTGAGTGTGCACGAGTTCATCATTCGCACCCGCGTCCAGGCGGCCAGCGATGCCCTGCTTGAGACAAATCGATCCATTGCTGAAATCGCTCAATCCTGCGGCTTCTACGATCAGTCGGCATTTACACGGCAATTCCGCAAACACGTCGGAGAAGCTCCACTGGCCTTTCGTCGCCGCAGCAGCCGTCCCCGTTGCGTCTGAGTCCAGCCGGTTAGCGGCTGAATAGGACAAAAACTTGTCCAATAAATGCAAGTCACCGGATGGCAGTTACAATAGTGTTCGCAATCAACTTCCCACCAACTCCATTTTCGAGTTGGAATCCAGATGCTTTCAGCGTGCTCCCCGCTCACTGATCCCGCCAACAGTTCGCGTTGCCGGTCATCTAACCTTCGACAAAATCAAATAATCCCCCGAACAGGCCTCCTTTACGGCCCGGTATAACTTTCTGATTCCTCCCAACAGATCTGTTCGCGTTCCCGGCTAGAGCGCGAATCGCGTTTACCTATATTCAGGCATCGCTTTGGTCCATAGGAGCAGATTCCCCTTCCGCTTCAACTAGCAAGCGGCCCCTGAAACATGACCCAGAATACCAAAATGATAAAAAGTGTAGACACCGTTTTAACAATCGGTGCATTCCTTATCCCGCTGACGCTCGGAATACCCCAGGCGTATTCGTATACGCATCCCTGCATCCCGGCCACGATCGACGACCTGAATACGATCAAGGCCAGTCTCAACGAGGAGCCTTGGGCGCGAGGCTACGCCATACTCACCAACGACAGCCATTCCTCGTTGAACTACACCATGCAAGGGCCGTTCGCGACGGTTACCCGCAACCCGAACTTAAACCTCGGGCAATGGGAGAACGACATGAGGGCCGTGTATAATCTCGCGCGCATGTGGTACTTTACGGGCAATACCGCTTACGCCCAGAAGGCGCACGATATTCTCATCGCGTGGGCGACTACCCAGACGAGCTTCGGCGGCCAGGAATCCGGGCTCGACCTCGGCGACTACGCGCACTGCTACGGAGGTGGAGCGAGCATCCTGCGTGGCACATGGTCCGGCTGGACGGCTGCGGACACGACCACGGTCCAAAACTATTTCCTCAATGTCTTCTGGCCCGCGTGCAGCGCCGGCGGCAACACGCCCGGCGAATTTAACAAAGGCTTGCTGAACATGGAGGCCGGGATCGCCATTGCCCTTTTCTGCGATGACACGACCAGGTTCAACCACATCATCGACACTTACCGCACTTACCCGGCCGCGGGACCGTTCAACATGCTGCCCATTGGCGAGACGGGCGAGACGGGCCGCGACAATGGCCACGTTCAAGGTGGGTTGTTGGGCGCTGCATTCATCTCCGAATGCGCTTGGAAACAAGGCATAGACCTCTATTCCGATTTGGACAACCAGCTGCTCGCCGCTGGCGAATACTATGCCCGTAATACTCTTGTCCTGGATAATCCGTTCGTTCCTTACGGCACCGTTGATTACACCTACTATACGGATAACGCCTATTATTACGCCGCCACTCGCCAGGAGTTTTACCTCTTCCAAAACGCCTACAAAAACCGCAAGGGGCTGCCTACTCCCTGGATTGACTTTAAACTCCAGCAAAATGCGGTTGATATTGATAGCTGGATGTATGCCAAGACCGCCGACTACACCACCGCCACTCCGCAGCCGGCGATTGTTCGCCCGGCGGTTTCGCTGGCCTCAAGCGGGTTGACATTAACAACCCTGGGCAGCCATTCCGGAGGCCGCAGCTCTTCTTACGCGAACAATGTGTGGACGGTAACCGGAACTGGAGTCGATGTGTGGAACGATGTCAATGACGATTGCCAGTTTGTTTATCAAGGAATGACCGGCGACTGCGCCATTGTTGCCAAGGTTACATCGTGCCAAATTGTGAACGGCTCCACCAAGGCGGGATTGATGATTCGCGATAATGTCTCCGCGACGGTTTCGGAGCGTGCCTGGATCGCGATTGTGCCCACCACCACAGGCACCAACCAGGTGCAATGCCGTCAAAAGGGTTGGACTGAAACATGGGGAGGTAGTGGATGGGCAGTGCGTGCGAACGACCTTCCTCCGGGTATGCCTTACTGGCTCAAGGCCGAGCGCAGGGGCAACCTGATTACAACCTATAGTTCCCAAGATGGAACCAGCTGGTCGCCCATCGTCAGCTCCTATTACGGCAATCTGCCATCCACCGTTTATATCGGCCTGTTCATAGTCAGCGGCTCGGCGACGACTACCACCACCGCCGCCTTCGCCAACGTGGCGTTCACCGGCGGAAGCGGCGGCCTTGTGACGACTCCGGCGGCTCCGGCGGCTGTGTTTGCTGACGGCTCCAGTAGAGCCATTACCGTGCGCTGGCTGCCTTCCTTTGGCGCGACCAGCTACAATGTGTTGCGCTCCACCACTTCTGGCAGCGGCTATGCGGCCATCGCCAGCAATCTCTCCACAGCCACGACCAGTTACGTGGATACGACAGCGGCCGCAGGCACGACATACTACTACGTGGTTCAAGCGGCAAATTCCGCCGGCACCAGCGGTAATTCGCCACGGTTCTACGGCTCTCGACTTCCTGCGCAAATGACTAACCTCGCCTTTGGTGGCACGGCCATGGACAGCGCACATATTACCGGACAGGAAGGTATCTACGCATTTGACGGCGACCCGGGCTCCAAGTGGTTCAATAACAACGCCGGCACTACGGGTTGGGTTCAGTATGACTTCGGTGCCAACAACGCACAGGTGGTCAAGCGCTACACGATCAACAGCGCCGACGATGTGCCCGGCCGCGACCCGAAAAACTGGCAGTTCCAAGGCTCACAAGACGGCTCTACTTGGACGACCCTCGATACACAGAGCGGCCAGACCTTCGCCAATCGGTGGCAGCAGAACACCTACAACATCGGCAATACCACTGGCTACCGATACTACCGGCTGAATATCACCCTCAACAACGGGGACCCAAATGGTGTGCAACTCTCCGAATTGGGCCTATGGAGCGACAGCGGACGCACCATTCCGGATGGTCGCTATCAACTTGCTAGCCGCTACAGCAACAAGGTCATGGATGTGACGGGGGGCAGCACCACTAACGGCTCGCCGCTTGTACAGTGGGGCTATAACGGTGGCAACAGCCAAAAATGGGACATCGCATGGCAGGGCAATGGCCAGTATAAAATCACCGGTGTCGCCAGCGGTCGTGTGGTGGATGTTAATGCCAGCAGCACGGCTAATGGCGCGCAAATCCAGCTCTGGGATTGGCTGAATGGCAACAATCAGAAATGGAATATCATTCCTACCGACGACGGCTATTTCAAGCTCATCGCTGTCCACAGCGGCAAGTTGGCCGATGTCGCAGGTCCCAGCACCGCTGACGGAGCAATCGTCCATCAGTGGAGTGACGCAGGCGTGCTGAACCAGCAATGGACGCCCAGCCTGTCCCAGTAAGTCCCGGTGAACCTTGCTGGAAGGGGTCATCACCCCGCCCGGCACTGAATTAGCCGGACGGCTTCGCGGATCATATAACTCCTCCTCATCCGCCGCGCCTTCCTGAAAGGCGCGGCGGAAACCCTTTTCCCCTCGTATGAGACACTTTCCGGGAATTTTATTTGGCGTGTTTCTCGCGATCGGCGCGGTCGTTTGGTGGTTGTCCATGCCGGATTCTCCTGAACTTCAATCAAGCGGACCGGGCGCTGATCGTGCCATTGCTCCACAAGCGAATTCCGTTTCAGAAAATCGACCCGGGCCTTCAGAGGAGCAGCATCTGGCAGACGATCCCCCACCGAAGCTGACGGTGGAATCTCCTGGGGAAGAGACGTTGGAACGCCGTTGTCTTGAGCTTGCCGAGCGGGATCCTCGCGCAGCGGTGAGTTTCGCGATCAATACCCGCGCGTCGGATACCTGTCCTGGTCTGCTCGAAAATCTGGTCGCGCAATGGGCGACGCACGACCTCCAAGCTTCGCATGAATGGGTGTTGCAGCAGCCACCCGGCGAATCGCGCGACCGACTGCTCGCGCGTATCGCCTTCGCCGGCTCACAGTCGGATCCCGCCGCCGCCGCGCGCATCGTTTCGGACGAAATGACTCCTGGCCAAAGGCAGACAGAAGCGGCGATTTCTGTGCTGCACCAGTGGGCTCTGCGCGACGTCGAAGCCGCGGCGGCATGGGCGTTTTCATTCCCGGAAGGCATTGTTCGCCAGCGCGCATTAGACGAAATCGAGGCCATCCGCAATCTTCGGCTGACCGAAGGACTATAACTACCTTCAGACAATGCATGCTTTGTCTGAGCGCTCAACCGGATCCTGCTGCCGTCTCGCTGCCAGCCATAAAGAACTCCCCGAAGGGCCATTGTCCGTACGCGTGTCCAGGCGGCCAGTGACGCGCTGCTGAGACGAACCGATGAATCGCAGAAATCGCTCGGTCTTGTGGCTTCTACGATCAGGCCGCGTTCACGCGGCATTTCCGCAAACACATTGGCGAGACGCCGTTGGTCTTCCGCCGCCGTGGCGGCGGGCCTCGCGCCTCGTAAGTTTGGCTCTTTCGTGGCGGAATCGGACAAAAAGTCGTCCGATAGCTGACGTTGACTGGCCGGGGTGGGAATAGCAATGTTCACGTTGCGACTCCGGTGCTTCCGGCATCCTTGCCCGCGCGACGATCCGCGCCAACGGTCCGGGTTGAGGCCAGCCAATCTGATTTTCAAGACTGGCGTCTCATCTACCGGGTGCACACAATCCGGCGCGTTCCGCCGCTCATCTAGCCCGTCGTAACGAGTGGCTTGGCCCACCCTTAACCTAATTCAAAAAATAATGAACCGAATCAGCTCGATTGTAATGATGGGAGTATTCGTGCTCCTGTTGGCGCTCGGACTTCCGCAGGCATATTCGTACGACCATCCTTGCATTCCGAGCACCGTCGAAGACCTTGCTACCATCAAGGCCAGCCTCAATCAGGAGCCTTGGAAGTCCGGTTACGCTGCGCTCCAGGCCGACGGTCGTTCCTCGCTGAACTACAAAATGAAAGGTCCGTTTGCGACCGTCACCCGCAACCCAAACCTGAACCTTTGGCCTTGGCGGAGTGATATGATTGCCGTGTTTAACCTTTCACGGATGTGGTATTTCACCGGCAACAGCGCGTACGCCCAAAAGGCGCACGACATCCTCCTCGCGTGGGCAAACACGCAGACGAGCTTCGGCGGCAATGAATCCGGCCTCGATCTTGGCGACTACGCCTTCCGCTACGCCGGCGGCGCCAGCATCCTTCGCGGGACCTGGCCCGGTTGGACGAGCGTCGATACGGCCGCGGTCAAAAATTACTTTTCGAAAGTTCTCTGGCCGGCCTCGGGCGCTACGGGGAACGTGCTTGGTCCCGCCAACAAAGGTTCGCTTTACATGGCCGCCGGCATTGCCATCGCCGTCTTCTGCGATGACACGGCCAAGTTCAATCACATCATCTCCCTCTACCGCACCTTTCCGAGCACCGGCCTGCTCAATACCCTGGCCACCGGCGAAATGGGCGAGACAGGCCGCGACATGGGCCACGCCTACGGCGACCTGCTCGGTCACACCTTCGTCGCCGAAGTCGCTTGGAAACAGGGCGTGGACCTCTATTCCGAATGGGATAACAGGCTGCTCGCCTGCGGTGAATACTATGCCCGCAATGCGCTCGTCACTGATACTCCGTTCGTCCCATTCGGCACGATCGACTACGATTACTGGGTCAACTATTCCGGAAATGGCGGACTTTACACCGCCAATCGCGCCGCCCTTTACCTCTTGCAGAACGCCTACAAAAACCGCCGCAAACTTCCCACACCTTGGATCGACAGCAAAATCGAGTCGCAGCCCGTTGATGGCGATAACTTCATGTATTGCAAGACGGCCGATCTCACCGCTGCCGTCGCGCCGCCGCCCCTCAGTTTGCCGACGGTTTCACTGGCATCAAATGGGTTGACCTTGCAAACGCTCGGCAGCCAGGCAGCGGGCAGCGGCGCCTCTTATGCGAACGGGGTGTGGACGGTAACCGGACTCGGGAACGGCGTCTGGACAGATTCAACTGATGACTGCCAGTTTGCTTACCAAACAATGACGGGCGACTGCGCCATTGTCGCCCAGGTGATCTCGTCGAAATATTCGGGCTCGAACAATGCCAAGGCGGGGCTGATGATTCGCGACAAACTATCCTCCACCGTTTCCCAACGTGCCTGGGTGGGGATTGTGTCTGCGCCGAGCAACCTGTTCGAATGCTATATGAGCGGCTGGACCGAAAACTGGGGAGGAAAGAACTGGGCACACCGTTCGCAGCCGCTTTCCCCCGGCGTGCCTTACTGGCTCAAGATCGAGCGGCGGGGCAATCAAGTCGCCACCTTCACTTCGCAGGATGGCACCAGTTGGGCCGCCACGTGCAGCTCGTACTACGCCAATCTGCCGTCCACCGTCTATCTCGGCCTGTTTGTATGCAGTGGAACGACAACGCCAAACACGGCCACCTTTGCCCACGTAGCGTTTACTGGTGGAAGCGGCAGTCTCGTAACAACTCCCGCTGCCCCGGCGGCCCTCCTCGCTTCCGGGTCCAATCAAGCTGTGACCGTGCGCTGGCTGCCTTCCTTCGGCGCTACGGCCTACGATCTGCTCCGCTCCACCACATCCGGCAGCGGTTACGCGGTCATCGCCAGCAATCTCTCCCCGATAAACACAAGCTATGTGGACACGCGGGTAGCTGCAGGCATGACTTACTACTATGTGGCCCGCGCCAGGAACTCTACCGGCACGAGCGGAAATTCGCCTCAGTTCGGTGCCGTCCCGGTTGGTGCGCTTCTGGTCAATCTCGCCTCTGGCGGCACTACGCTCGCAGATGTCAACAGCGGCTCCGGCGCGGAAGGCTCCGACAATGCATTCGATGGCAATCCAGGTTCCAAGTGGTTCAGTCATTCCGCACCCGCTGGCTGGATCCAGTACGATTTCGGTTCGGGCAATGCTCAGGCTGTCAAGCGCTACACGATCACCAGTGCCAACGATGCGCCTACGCGCGATCCGAATTGTTGGAAATTCCGTGGTTCCCAGGACGGTGGGGCATGGACTGATCTCGATTCACGCAGCAACCAAATCTTCGCTAACCGCTATCAGGTGAACGCTTATGATATCGGCAACACCACGGCCTACCGTTTCTACAGGTTGGAGATCAGTGCCAATAACGGGGGCATCGGCGTGCAACTTTCAGAGCTGGGTCTTTGGTCCAATATAGGCCGAACCCACCCTGACCGGACGGCACTTGACTCGAAGGTCAAATAAGGTTCCCGCCGGCCTTCTCCGTGGGCGTAGGTTTCCGCTGTACAACATATGTCCCACCAGCGGCGCGCCGAGCCGAGTCGTTTGGCTTCTGAGATGGCATTGGTCTGGCGGAATGAGACAAAAAGTCGTCTGATAATAGCAAGTCATCCGCTTGGAACTGGAGCTACGACTATTAGTTATATTTTGGCCGACTCCATGTTCGAGTTGGCCTATCGCAACTCGGGTTGGGGGCAACTACCAGTTCCTGCGTGGATGCGAACGCCGTTTATGTATTGGGCTGCGCTGGACCCCACCGCTGCGGCGGACTGGGCGCGAGAGTCTCTGGGAAGTCGCTGCGCGCAATCGTCCTCGCCGGCGTCTGTGGAAAATCGGCATGGGAAGTCCGAGCCGAAGTTCGGCTTCTTGGCCTTCGCGCGTGGCGGCTTCCGACAAAAAGTCGTTCGATAACAGCAGGCCATTCGCCCGCGACAGGAATGGCGGGTTCCGCACTTTCCTGCGGCCTTCGGCATGGAATGTTATGTCCGAAAGATACCAAAGTTTGGCTGAGGAAGCCAAGCCTCCAGGTTCGCTTGGAAGTATTTAAGCTGAGGCAATCGACGCGAAGTCCCCAGCCTCCCAGATCGCCATACAAATAAACAACATGCACAATTCCCCTCAGGTGCGGCGGAAACAGGCCGCGTTTACCCTCGTTGAAGTTGTTCTTTCGCTCGGCGTCATTGCATTTGCGATCATTGGGCTCCTCGGACTCCTTCCCCTGGGCTTGACACAATTCCGTGCATCGATGAATGCGTCCATCGGTTCTCAAATATTCCAGCACATCGTCAACGACGCTGAACAAAGCGACTTCTCATCGCTGTTTTCGCCCCCCTCGTCATCCGGTTTGTCCGGAGGAAACGCGAATTCGGGATTCGTCGATCTGACGACTCGCTATTTCGATGATGAAGGAAACGAAGTCGTCCCGGCGGCGGGAGAAGGCAGCGTTCTAAGTGCCAGGGAAGCAGCAAAAGTTATCTATCATGTCCATGTGCGTGCTTCGAACATGGGGCCGTCGAATGCTTTGCAGGACAACAGCGCTTGTTTTACATCGCTTCCGGCCGCGCCAGGAACAATCCGGTTCAATCCGCGCTCCAGTACATTTCTAACTGTTCAAATTGCCAGCAACCCGGGAAATCTGCAGATCAACCTCGACCCAACGACACATCTGTGGGGGTCCCGGACGCTCCCGATTACGACTTACTCCGCGATAATTACGAAGGCCGATGCCAATCGCCCCTCTTCCAGCACCGGTTCATGACGATCCTCTCCAGGTTCCAGCAGGGCAGCGCAGCAAGCGCTCAATTCGTAACTTTTCGACCTAGGTGGCGGTATTGCAAGGGCTTTACGCTTGTGGAACTGATGGTTTCGATAGCGGTACTCACTGTCATCCTGCTCGTCCTCGTCACCGTCACTTCCCAGACTAGTTCCATTTGGCATAGTACCACGGCAAAGGTGGAGGAGTTTCGCGACGCACGAACGGCGTTCGAGGCCATGACTACCCGCCTGGCACAGGCAACACTCAATACCTATTGGGACTACGACAACCCAACTGCTCCCACTCGCTTCGAGCGCAGGTCCGAACTCCGCTTCATTTCGGGTTCTTCCGCCAAGCTTCTTGCTTCCACGCCGATTGCAGCCTCCGCTTCCACTCATTGCATTTTCTTCCAGGCTCCATTCGGCGTTACTGTTGCAACCGCTCCAGGTGCGACTGCCCTCAAATATGATGGTTTTGAAAATCTGCTTTGCTCCTGGGGGTACTACCTGAACTACGACTCAGACCTGAGCTATCGTCCTCCAATTTTTCCACCAGGCATTCTTCCTCTGCGTTATCGCTATCGTCTCATGGAACTTTGGCAACCCGCGGAGCAAAATGAGATCTACGCTCACACCAGCGGTTTGGGTCCGAAGGGTCCTGCTGCGCGCACCTACAATGGCCTCGAATGGTTTACGAACTCGATCGCCGCTTCCAAACCTGTCCAGGCTCGCGTGCTGGCGGAAAACGTCATCGCGCTAGTCCTCACTCCGAGGCTTTCTCCTCAGGACGAAACGGCGATCAAGGGTGCGCTTACTTCAGCGAATGCGGACCTTTCTCCTCTCGCTCCCAACTATCTGTACGATACCGCTCCTCCGAGCGCATCGGGGGCATCGGACTCACGGTATAACGATCCACGGCTCGATCCGCTCAATCAGCTACCCCCACTCGTCCAAGTTACGATGGTCGCTATCGATGAAGCCTCGGCTCTTCGGATGAACTTTTCGGCGGGTACCCACGCCACGGATCCCTTTTCCCTCACCAAAAAGTTCCAGGACAGCTCCCAATACTCCAATGACCTCCTTCTTGAGCCCACAGGCTCCTCTGCGGATAACGCTACCTCGCTGGAGTACTCGCTTATTCATCTCAAGCTAAACTATCGCATCTTCTCCACGAACGTCATGATCCGCGGTGCGAAGTGGAGCCGGTCTCAAACCAAGTAACTCCCATGCCGTCCATTTCACACTTTTCTCTCACGAAAGCAGCCGCGTCCTCGCGCGGCGCCAAGCCCCCAAGTGGCATGGCGCTCGTGATTGTCCTCGGGTTTCTCGTTCTCATTTCCGCGCTGATCATTGCTTTCTTCGGCAGCGTCCAGACAGATCTCCAGAATTCCAAGTCATACGAAGCAAGTAATACCGTTAAGCAACTCATTGTCACGGCCACGAACATTGTCACCGGTCAGATCGCAGATGCCACGAAAAGCGTCAAGGATCCCAAGGCGACAACGTTAAATCCGGGAGACCATCTGGATTGGGCATCCCAGCCCGGAATGATCCGCACGTGGGATGATAACGGAAATGGCTGGAAGGTTTTCAAATTGTATTCCTCGCCGGATATGGTGCCGGACTCTAAACAGGATGGCACTTATCCCGTCTCGAATTTTACCGCAGATGTACCATCAGGCTGGTCCAAGGAACCCGCCATGTATGTCGATCTCAATGAACCGGAGCTCGTGGACGATCCGGCTGGAACCATTATCCGGAATGGCCGGAATATGCGTGCAAGTTATCCGATACTCGATCCGCTGGCGCTCAAGGAAATCGATGGGTTCAGCATCACGAATCCTCCGGACTACGCGGGCCCCACAGGAGGCAATGGGCAGCCGACAGTCAAGTCTTCGGATGACCCCGAAAAGACTGGAAACGCAGCACCGATGCCGGTCGCATGGATGTACGTCCTCAAGGACGGAACGCTCACATGTCCGCCAGGAAGCACAGATAACGGTCGAACCGCAAAGTGGAGCGGAGCCGGTCCGACCGTCACCCCGTCGCAGACAAATCCAATCGTCGGGAGAATCGCATTCTGGACGGACGACGAAAGCTGCAAACTGAATGTCAATACGGCTTCCGAGCCGACCCCTTGGGACACCCCGCGGGCGGTTTCACTGCAGGACACCAATTACGGTGCGTACCAGCCAGCCAATCACGAATACCAGCGCTATCCAGGGCATCCTTTCATGACGGCCCTCAGCCCGGTGCTTGTACCGACCGTATTGAATCCGACGCTCACGCAACTTAGCCCGGCTCAGAAGGATCTGATTTACGGCTTGATTCCCCGCGTGCAAAAGGGTGGCAGCAATGAAGGCAAGACGAGCGTCATTGGCTCTGGGCCGCAAGGAATTACGCCGGACCAGGACAGACTCTTCGCCAATGTGGATGAATTTCTCTTCGAGCCGGGCTTCAGCGGCCAGCGAGCCTCCATTACCGACGACAGCGCGCTTGCGCCGCTGGGTTTGAATCAAACGAAATTGAAGCGAATGCGGTTCTTTCTTACCGCGAACAGCCGGGCGCCTGAATTGAATCTATTCGGCGGGCCACGAATTTGCCTGTGGCCCGAGAACTCAAACACGTCGCAACGCACTGCATACGATAACCTCGCGGCATTTTGCACGACACTCGGCAATCAGCCCTATTACTTCCAGCGGGCTAATGCCAACAGCCAAAACGCAGATTATAGCGGCATCGCTCGAAATATCTCACTTTACCAGTATCTCCAATCACTCACCTCCGCAAACATACCCGGATTCGGCGGCAATCTCTACACCAAGTGGGGTGGAGCGGCGGGAGACCGGGACCAGATTCTGACGGAGATGTTCGATTACATCCGTTGTACGAACCTGAATGATACGCAGACAAATGCCACGCCTTTTGCAAGCAACGGGCAAGTGACTCCGATTGTCATCGGGAACACCCAGGGTTTTGGCCGGATCCATACTATTTCCCAGTTTGGGGTTCACTTCATCTGCACGGCTGACGGGCCCAGCGGCTCTCCGCTGGATGCGAACGGAAAGAACAGCCCTCTCCCCTCCGGCCAGCGCAGGGTTCAGGCCGCATTTCTCTTTGAACCTTTCTGCGTTAGCCTGGGATTCTACGCACTCCTGGAGAACATCAGTTATCAGATCAGCCTGAGCCCATTTTCGGTTGATGGCCAGGATCTCCAGTTCCCGAATTCCACAATTTCCGTTTCCTCCAACAATCAATTTGCCAGCACCTTTCACGGCCGAAACTGGGGCGGCGCGCAGGGCATTCGAGCACCGATCACGGCTTTTGGAGGGGGATCGTATCCACTGATCGGAAAACGAACCGTGGTCGATTCCTCTAGCAAAAAGACGATGCAATTCTCCGGCGGCACCGCGACTGTCACAGTGCTTGCCAATGGAAACCCGATCCAAACGTTCACTGTCAAATTTCCATCAGCGGTCGTACCAATTCCTGACCTGGTTCAAACCGGGACGACAACTTATCGAGGCGCGAGTGCCACATCCGCAAGCCAGTGGTGGGACATGTCGAGCCGGTACGCCATGGCCGGCGGAATGCCGCTCCAGCCTGCTTCCGACGCTTATCCTGACGCTAGACGTTGTTTCGGAAATGACTTGAACAATAACAATCCCGGGTTCAAGTCGGGGTGCGTCTTCAGAAAAGAAGATGTTGTCCGAAGTATGGTGCCCGACAACGGAGATATCCGGCTTGTGGCGGCACAGGGGAATCCGAGCACCGGCGCTGCATCAAAAGTCAACTGGGTACCCTGTGCAAACTGGAATACTGCGGCCGCAGCTAGCGTGCACTTCGTGCACATCTTTTCGGACCCTGTCGGGACACACGCCCTTTACGGCTTCGTAAATGAGCCTCAGAGTACGGCGCTCGGGTATGGGACATCCCCATTTGGCTCGCAACTGACTCCGGCAAATTACTACTTTTCACGACTGCCCGAAATCAACCCCGGCGCCGGGAAGGCCTTTAACAAATGGAACGACTTCGACAATGGCGTCGCGCATTTGATAGATGGCGCTTACATCAACAAACCGGACGAAGGCAACATCGCGAGCAGCGGGCAAGCCGATACGAGCAAATATGCCTACTTTGCATGGAACTATACGGCTCCCACGCCGATATTCTTCTCACCCAACCGCTTGGTTCCGTCGGCGGGAATGTTCGGATCGCTTCCCACCGGAGTGAAGCGGAACCTGCCCTGGCAAACCCTTTTGTTCCGCCCAGACGTCACAAAGACGCATCCCGGGTTGGGTACGTCCAAAACAGGACAATTGGGCGGAGGTCCTCCGTACTTGCTGCCGCCAGATCACCTCGTGATGGATCTTTTCTGGATGCCGGTAGTGGAACCGTACGCGATCAGTGAACCATTCTCGACTGCTGGCAAGGTGAACATGAACTATCAAATCGCTCCCTTCACCTACATTCGCCGGGCTACCGCGATGTACGGAGCTTTCAAATCGGAACAGCCGCTCGTCATTCCAAATGCCCTGTCCCGCGTTTACAAGCTGTGGGACCACGAAACCTCCGACTGGCCGTGGCTGCCAAACGATCCGGACCCGCGGGCGTGTACGGATCCACAGGTTGCGAAGGACTTCACTTCGGCTATTACGGGCACCAATGCCGGCAAAACGATGCGGCTCCTGATCGACAACGAGCAGACGCTGCAGCAGTTCGACAGCAAGTTCGCCGGCGGCGATCTGTATCGTGCGGCCAGCCAGATTTGCGACGTTCATCTCGTCCGCTCTGGTGAGAACCTGTCGCAATATACCGATTCGAAAAACACGTTTTGGAACGGCGCATATGTTACTGGCGACAACACGCGTGAACGCCCATATACCAATCTCTACGCGAAGCTGACGACGCGCTCGAACACCTTCACCGTGCACATCCGCGCTCAAGTTCTGCATCAAATTGGTGGTCCGAATGCCACCGACTGGACACTCTGGCACGAGGGGCGAGACCAAATTCTGAGCGAGTACCGCGGTTCGAATATTGTCGAACGCTATATCGATCCCAAGGATCCGAATCTCGGTGACTTTGCGCAACGAACGTTTGCGAGCAATCCCGCACTCACTGCTGATTGGGCATATCGGTTCCGCATTGTTGGGAGCAAGAAGTTCGGGCCGTAGTGGGCGGTTTGCAGTGAAACCCATCTATCGCTACGCATCGCTCAAGGAGAAATTCTGTTTCGGCTACGGGGCACTGAGGTCGTCGCAAATGACGCCGAAGTGCTCCAGAGCTGGCGGCGATCATCAGAACGATCCGGCACCGAAGTGGCTCGCTGCATGGCGAGGCTTCGCAGGATGAGCGTGGCGAGGGGCGAATCGGGATCGAGGGCGTGGCTGTTTCCGCACAGCCGCGCTGCCGCGCCAGGAAGCGGTTCATTCATCAGGGGCAATTGCGTGAGCACTGCACAAGCGCGGCGCACGCGCTCTGTAGCGATGGCCGCGTCACCTTTGCTTAAGCGAATCAGCGAGCCGTCGGCGCGGAGACTCTTCAGCCAGTCTGCGGCACAAGGAAACTGCTGCTTTGCGACGTGCTCCGCCGCCCACGGCCAGAAGTCGTCCCATGCGCGTTGATTCGCCCTATTTGCGCGAAGCTCTTCCGGCACCGGGCCACAAAGGGCTTCGAGCAAAGCGGGCCAATCCGTCTCGATGCCTTGCTCGGCGAGCGCGGTGGCGATGCGCTGGAGATCGCAGCGCAATGCCGGGCTGGTATGGGCCGCGCCTTGCGTAAACACGCTCAAAACGTCCCCGTCTAGCAGGCGGGTGCGCGTCAAAAGGGGTTGATACGAATTCGCGTTGAACCGGCGTGAAAGATCAAAGGTCGTCGCGGAGCAAGCACGGGTGCGCCAGAGCTTTTCGGCGGCGGCGTTCCACTCTCTATCCGAAGTTAGAGGGCGGGGAGTGAGAAACCCGACCATATTTGAAATGGCGTTAATGCATCGCTTCGCGAAACCCGTGTTTCGCTTGAGCCAACGGGCGCGGCGAATCAATTCAAGCCGAGAATAGCTATCGACTTCGCGGCGCGTTTCGAGGGTCGGGAAATAGATATAACCGCGGCGCGTGGAGAAGTTAGCGCCCTCGAATCCCGAGCTTGCGAAGCGAACCGCGGCGACAGATTGCGGGCCATCGAGAACGCCCGGAGAGGGCGCGGCGGCGGGTTGTTTTGAGGCGCGGCGGGTACGGCGGGACATAAGCGTTAGGTTTCGATTCGACCGCGAGAAAAATCCATCCACCGCTTTGATTGATCGGCAGCGGCGGTCGGGTTGTTTACGTCGTTTTCACCGGGACAAAATAGGTTGCGGCTCCGCTCTGGTTAAGTATTCCGGTGAGTTGAATGTGCTCCGGGCTGAAGAAGGGAGCAAAGATCGCATCGTCGGAGTGCCCCTTGAACTCCCCACTGCCTTCTCCGGTGTTGGCTACGCCGATGAGTTCAGGCTTCGGCCGGAGGATACCAACGAGGCTCTTGCGAAAACCGCGCAAGATAGTGAGCAAATTGAGTCGTCAGGATTCTCTTCAAATCCTCAATCGTTTCAAACCGATGAATCCAGTTGTCGGAATGTCCAGATGCAATGTAGTCGATGAAATGAAATACGCGGGAATCATCGATGATATGCCCAAATCCCCGATATGGATGCCCTTAGGCAGCGTCGGCAAGCGAGTAGCCGCGATTCCGAAGGGCGTTGAGTGCCACTGGCCCCATATCGCGCATCTGGCCCCACATCAAAGCGTCGAGGGTCGAGAGGCGCACCCCGAGTGCTCGTGAGAAGCAAACCAGCCGACTCTCAAGCAGGGTATAATGCTTCGTCACGGTCTGATTAGGACGAAAAAGTCCAGCGAGAAGCCCCGCACGGAAAATGTGGATGTCGAGAATGGCCACGTTGTCGCTGCCCAAAAAATTACGGGTGATCCAAGACGCTGTTTTCGGTCCTATGCCGGTAAATGTGAGCAGCCAGTCGCGCAAGGCCAGGTCGTCGGAAAGCGGAGCCGACTCTCGTCCAATTCGGTCGATGGCCTCCGCGACGAACTGGGACCGCTGTTTGGGGTAGCGATAACGCACCGGGCGTCCGCGAACCATCAGCGGCTCGGTCAAAGCGGCGCATATCTCCTCTTGTCGGCATGACGATGCCCCCAGAAAACCCCGACTCTTCAGGCGATCGTAGGCCGCAAGTCCAACTTCCGCCGGGAGACCGTGCCCGCCCAGGAGGCAAGCCGCGACTTCCTCGATGAGTGTGTTCCCCAGACGATAAACGAGCTTGGACGAAGACGAGCGCTGATACCACGCTTGCGAGAACCAATACGCAGGGGTGAACAGATGATCAAAACGCCCCCACTTAACCCCGGCGACCACCTCTTCCTCGGGGCCGGGCACTTCCAGCACATGGTGTCGATCCTCAATCAATGCGTCCATGCGCTGTGTCATTGAGATTTCGTATTCCGGGCTATGCAAATATGCAAATTATTTTGCATATTTGCGCTCGAACGAGATGAACCTTGCCGCGGCCAGCGTTGTTTACGAGCGCATTAAGAGCAGCCAGAAGCTTTCTGCTTTCACGCAGGAAGCCATTGCCATTGCAGCCAAAGTCCACCAATCTCAGGTGAGCCGAATCCTCAAAGGAGATTTCAGGCGTGTGAGCGAAAACGTCATGCGAATATGCAAATTTGCTGACATATCGTTCACCCAAGAACAAGCGCTGAGCCCGAGGCTTCAGAGGGCCCTTGAGAGCGTCTGGGACGGCTCCCGAGGCCAGGAAGCCGCGCTCGTGAAACTTTTAGGCGCCGCAGGAGGTCTCTCATTGGTGCACTCCGCGAGCGGGAGTGGTGGATCACGGCGACCCGTCCGCAAGAAGCCGCGGCGCTCCCAAGGGTAATCCGACGATCGATCGAAGTTCGATAGGGTGCTTTCTCAGATCGGCGGGTGGATGATTATCGCGTCATGTACAGGAAGAATCCCAAGGGTGATCATAAGCATAAAGTGCCTGCTTGACACCCTGATGCATAATTGGGAAACCTGCGGAGTATGTCCGGCAGCAATTCTGGAAGATCACATGGGGACGGCGGCGGTGGAGGCGAGGAGCAGTTCGACTGCCTCACGCTGGTTGAACGTACTTTTCTCAACTCCGCAAACCCGGCGGTCGTAGCCGCACTCATCGTGGGCACCGAGCTTAAGGTCACTCTCAGCCAACAAGGGGACATCGACGTATTGCTCGCGGTAGACGCGGCAGGAGCTGTTGCCGGCTCTTTGACGCCCTCTCGACTCCCAAGATTCCTTGGGTGCATCAGAGACGGAGTCCATTATGTTGCGGTCATCCAGGAAAAGGATGGCGGTCGCATTCGCGTTGAGATTCGACCCGGAGCGCAATGATGCTCCGCGTCACTGGTGGGACCTATCTGGAGCGGTGCCTCTACCCGGAGTGGAACGAATTGTTCGGCTCGGGTCTGCGCGCGGCATGTGCGATAAAAAGTCTCGGCTGCGAAGTCGAGTTGCATACCTACGTCTCGCGTCATGACGCCCCGACATTGAAAGCACGCGCGGCCGGCGCCGGCTTCAAAGTGAACTACACCACAGTGCCGCAGACAGTCTCTTTCGACTATTTTCACGGCCTTTCCAATCCGGTCATCGCCCCGCCGCCGCACGTCATCGCGCCCGCCGCGAACATTGAACTGACAGCCACCAACATTCTCCGATACGGATTCATGGAAGGGGACGCCGTAGTGCATGGTGAAAGCGTCGTTTACGATCCGCAGAGCCCGCAAAAACCGGTGCTCTTCCGGGAAAACGGTTCATCTGCCAAGCGGCTCGCGATGGTGTCCAATCGCACGGAGGGTCAACTGTTGACCGGTGAACGGGATCCTCATCGCATCGCGGAAGCACTCATCAAGTCTCAAGCGTGCGAAGCGGTGGTCATCAAGTGCGGCAGCTACGGGTGCGTAGTGTCAGAAGGCGGCAAGACGAGCCACGTTCCAGCTTTCCGCACCGACAAGGTGTGGCCCATCGGATCGGGGGATGTCTTCGCCGCCGTATTCGCAAAAGCGTGGGCAAATGACCGCATCTCGGCCGCCGAGTCCGCCGAAATGGCCTCGAAAGCGACCGCTTATTTCTGCAACACACAGAGCTTGGAATTCGCTCAGGATTTTCCCGCGTCGTTCAATTACCCGCCCATTCACCCGAAGCCGGGTGCCCCGAAACGTGTTTACTTGGCAGGCCCCTTCTTCTCGATGTCGCAGAATTGGCTTATCGAAGAAGCCTTCGCAGCTCTGAAAAGCCAAGGCTTTAAAGTCTTCTCTCCCCTCCACCATGTCGGACGCGGGTCGGCGGCTCAGGTTTATGAGAAAGACATCAAGGGTGTCGATGAATGTGATCTGGTGTTCGCCTGTGTAGACGGTCTCGATTCGGGAACGATCTTCGAGGTTGGCTACGCGCGCGCTCGGCAAAAGCCGGTTGTTGCGTTCGTTCAAAACGAGACGCCTGAGGATCTCAAGATGCTGGAAGGCAGCGGGTGCCTGCTGGAACGCGACTTCGTGACCGCGATCTACAAGGCATACTGGATGGCTACCGCGTGAGTGGAGCGGCGCTACTATTGTCCGGAGGAATGGACTCCGCGGCCTTGGCATTTTGGAAACGACCGGCGCTAGGCATCACTATCGACTACGGTCAGGCGAGCGCACGGGGCGAGATTCGTGGGGCAGCGCAGATTGCGAAGGAACTCGGCATTACCCACGAAATTATTCGCCTCGACTGCTCGGCACTCGGCTCCGGCGATCTCGCCGGGAAACCCGCCATCGAAGGATCGCCAGCCCCGGAATGGTGGCCCTATCGAAACCAGTTTTTGGTCACCGTCGCCGCAATGAAAGCAATTCCGCTCGGCATCACCTCGCTGCTGGTTGGCTCCGTGAAGTCCGACTCATTTCACGTCGATGGCCGAGCCGAGTTCTACGAGCAGTTGGATCGACTCGTTGCAATGCAGGAAGGCTCGCTCCGCGTCGAAGCCCCAGGTCTCGCTTACACGGCGGCCGAGCTGATTCGCCTTTCCGGCATTCCTGACTCTCTGATCGGCTGGGCACATTCATGCCATAAAGCCGAATACGCCTGCGGAAATTGCCGTGGCTGCTGGAAACGACAAAACGTGCTTGATGAACTCGGATGGTGACTTTCAACGATTGCCTGAGCCGGCGCTGCGGGAGAATGAACTTCCGTTCGAGCCGTTTCGTTTCGCTGTCACGGCACGCCAATCACTTGAGATACCGGAGAACATCACGAGTCGACCGGCATTGGAAATCCTTCACCGGCGCCGGAGCCGACGAACCTTCGGGCCGCTGACCGACCAGCAACTTTCTTCGCTGCTCTGGTTCTCGGCGAAGACACTGGCGACATTGCGCGAATCCTCAGGTTTCCCCTGGCGGCATCGACCATCGCCTTCGGGCGGTGGTCGCCACCCAATTCACATTCTCGTGATAGCGCCGGCGGATAAAACATCGTCGGTTTACCTATACGAACCCGACGGGCATTCGCTGCTTACTCTTGAAATTCCCTCAGAGGCAGAGCCTCGCCACTTCCTCGGCGCACTTCAGCCAGTAATACATCCGCAACAGGGTACAATTCTCTGGTTCGCGGCAGATCACCTTCGCACCACTAGCCGCTACGAGCATGGCGAAAGCCTCATCTGGCGCGACGCTGGTGCCCTGCTCGCCACCATCGGGATCGCCGCAGAAGCGCTTGATCTGCATTGCTGCTCGTACGGTTTGACCGGAGACGCGTGGATCTCACGGCTACTTTCGTCTTCCCGGTTTCTTGGCGTCGGTGGTTGCGTGCTTGGCAATCAAATGTAGACACGATCTGGAGAACTCGTCGGCGATTGGAAGGACATCTTTGCCTTCGATGGAAAGGGTTTCCAATGCCGCTACCTTTATTCGAATGCCTACCGGCGGCCACGTCTTCGCAATCGTTTTGGCTCCTGCATGCCGCCGGAAAATTCCACGATGCCCAAATCATTGCACGGACGCTCCTTGAACGAATCGTCAATGGACGGGTCGCTGCGAAAAGCCCCGAGCGGGCTTGCAGCGTCTTGGCCACGAATCGGTGGAAGGACCGCGAGGGCGTCCGTAAAATGATCAACTTCGACAAGGGGTTCGACACGACCCGGGAGTGATGGCGGATCTCAGGCGAGAGGGAATCGGTCAATTGGCAGAGCGAATGTGTACCGGTAGCCGCGCAGCGGCTACCGGTAACTACAAACACCAACACAGGATTTCCGACAATCTGCGCTGTCTTCGTAAGCGTTCGTTGAGCGAAAATTCTGCAGCATCCCGAACCCTACGGGAGTACCCTCTCTTGTCCGCCATTTTGATGGTCGAAATGATGAATGGGGGGCGCTCCGATCGACTTTTTAGGGATGCATCCACGTGCTCTGCTCCGTTGGCGACGGCGGTACGATCAGTTGTACGAACTTTCCTTAGGAGCACGGCTACATTTTCGTGCTCACACGGCTGGAAAGCCAACGGATTGATGCGGGTATTGGCTGGAAGGAGGGGACGGTCGTCGCCCACCCTTGGGCTGTTGCCCAGGCAAATGCCCGTTTCGTCACGCTGAATCTGTTCGTCGGAAGATAAGATCCTTCCGCCGACAGCAAGGGAGTGAGGGAGATTGCCCGGTTTTGGGTTTTGGTCTCGGGATAAGCTGGCCTTTAAAACCGAACTAGAGATCCGCTTTGGCGGGTGACGGGTTGCGCGCCCGCCGCCCGACAGGCCATCATCATTCGAGTCGCACAAAGGGAGCCTAAAGCTCGACCGGGTGATCTCGTTGATGCGTCGCGGTATTGCCTGCCCTGACGTCGGCTTCTGCGGTACCTGCAAGTACAGTAATGGAGAAGGGGCGGCGTACGGTCGCCCAAAGCCTCTTCTTCATCTTTCGTGGGTTTGCTGTTCGGCTGCCTTTCTCACCACTGGAAAGTTCTTTGGAAAGCCTGGTCATACGCTTCAACGTGAGCCTTCTTCTTTTCTGAGTCGTGTGCGATTTCGGGGTGCGATTCCAGCGAGAACTCCCGGCTCAAAACGAGCGTGCGCCAGATCGCCGGTTCTTTCCGCCGTCACAGACGCGTCTTCCTCGCGGGCGCGCCTACCGAGGTTCTTGGGAAGATCGTCTGCGTATGCAGAAAGGGCGATGAAGTTGGTCAGAAACGCTCCGATGACTGAGAGGGCCATAAGGGTGCGTTTGCGGAAGTCGCCCCGCACCCAAAAAAATAGGCACTGCCACGTATGGCGCTAGCGCGAATATCAATCCGCAAAAACAAATCTGTTTATGCTACGGTTTTTGGTGCCGTGAAGACCCGTAATCGCTCGCGCACACGATCGGAAATGCCCCAGACAAATCGCGTACGCACTGCCACGAAGGAAGGCCTTCCGGCCAGACCTTCGTGGACTGGGTGAGCTTCTTTCGGTCGCAGAGATCTTGCAGGCCTATTTTTCCGAACGGGCCGGCTTTGAATCCATCGATCTTTACGTGCCGTGTACCGTCGTCGGGATAGTTGGGCTAGAGGATGCTGTCTGAATGTCGATCCCTCCGGAAACTCCGCTTATTGGCCGGATCGCGTGTGCGCCATTTCACAATTGAGCCTTTAGTGGCGCCTCGGAGATTTGATGAAGGCGAAATCCTTCAGCACGCCAGCTGAACTCCTACAGGGGGTTCGGGAGGCTTTATCAAGCCCCACGGTGCGCCAAGAGTTGGTTCTCCAGATTCGCCCACAATGACCCAAAAGTTGGGGAATCGCCTGTCCGATCGGTCACTGGGAATGAAAGACGGCTGCTGCCACCCAGTTGAGCGGGAGTGCTGGTGCTGGTTCATCGTCGCCGCCGCTCATCATAAGAATTGACGCAGGTCCGGCGGCCGACTGGGGAGCCGACCGCCGGAAATACGTGGGAACTGGCGCGGCGAATAGCGGGCGCCGAGGCAGCTATCCTAGTCTAAGTACCTTCTTAATGAACCGGAAGATGCACCCGCTGCGCTCGTGGCCCTTGGTAAAACTGTGTCGTAGTTTCATTTGCATTCCGCGTCGACGGCAGAGGATAACTTTAGGGTCACTAAACCTCGAACCATCCCTCTTTCGCCTCCGTCTCCCTTCTCCGCTTCATCTCCGTATTGCGAAATGCTGCGAAACCTTCGATTTCTACGTCGAGTGATTCTTGCAAATCGTTTCCTGCCGCCAAGAAGCGATCGCGGAGGCAGGTGACGGGATATTGCCAACCTTTTCCCTGGTCGGAAATGAAGTTGGAAATGATCCGTTTCCGTTCCGCTTCGACCCAGCGGCAGATTGCGAGGTTTTCGAGGATTCTTTGGCGAAACGGTTCGCACTGTTTGGCCTGTGTGATTACGGCGGTGAGGAATTCGATGTTTTCAGCGATGGAGTGAACTGACGGTTCGAAGTACGGCGGGAGGTCTGTCCATCGGCTGCAAAACTTTGCAGCGGTTTCCAGGAGACGTGCGAAGGATGATCTAATCTGGTTCAGATCCATAAAGGCAAGCTCTGCTTGTACTTGGTTGGGCTTCAATTCCCAAATCGATTCGGCTAGCTCCCGATCCAGCACTAGATTCCATTCGCTGGGAACGGTAATCGGATTCATCATTGACTGGTCGAGTTGTGAGACGGTGGTGATCATAGGATTTTGTGTTTGTTGGCAAAAGAACTGAATAAATACGGCGACGAGTGATTTTTTTGGGAGAGATCAAATCGGTTCCTCTGGATTGCGTATGGCAGTGTTTCTCGGAAAGGGATCGATCCAGATTGTGCGTCTTCCCTGGGGGCGCGTTAGCTACCGTTGCGGCAGAGTATGACGTACGGTTCCCGCTTACTGTTGATGCATTTGATGTTCTGGCGCGTCAAAGGTTCGGGAGAAGCGAGGTCTTTTCGGCTGAATACGACGCACTGAAATCGATAGTGAAGGCTTCGCGGCGTAGCCGCCGTCGCTCGTGAAACGACAGCGGCTAACCTTGCGAGGCGTCGTATCAATGGAAGACGTCCCACCAGTCGTCGTCTTTGGTGGCCTTCCGCATTCGTTGTTCCGCCTTTTTCCGATATGCTTCGAAATCCTCAATCTCAAGGTCGAATGATTGTTCGAGATCGAACCCTGCCGTCCAATAGCGGTCGCAGAGTTTGGTGAGTGGATGTTTCCAGCCCTTGCCCGCCTCCGCGAGATAGTTCGAGATGATTCGCGTTCGCTCCGCTTCCACCCTCCGACAGTACGTCAGGTCTCTGACGACTCTCCGTCGGAAGGGTTCGGGTACGTTGGCCTGCGCAATCACGATAGCGAGGAACTCGATGTTCTCCGCGATCGACTGAGCAGAAGCATCAATGTACTGTGGGATATCGGTCCATCGTGTGCTGAAGTTCGCGGTGATCGCGAGCAGGCGGGCGAATGCTGCTCGAAATTTGCCGAGGGTGGCAAACGCAATTTCCGACTGGTCTTGTCCGCGTTCGAGCGTCCAGAGGGAGTGAGCGTACTCGCAATCCAGTTCGTCATTCCATTCGGGCGCGACAATGATGGGAGTGAGTAGTTCAGGTTCAGGATACAGTTTCCGTTTTCGAGATTTAGTGCTCATAGGTTTGGATGATTGGTTCAACGGGGAAGAACCGAATAAATACGGAGCGAGGTGGATTTTTTTTTGGGGGGGCGAAAAGCGACAAATGCGTCATCAGGAGCGAAATCTTTCTTCTGTAGACCGATTCCAATGCTCCGATTCGTGCTGCGGCACCTTTACGCGAGAGGGAATCGGTCTATGGGCAGAGCGAAGTACCGGTAGCCGCGCCGCGGCTACCGGTAACTACAAACGCCAACGCGGAATATTCGACAATCGACGCTGTCTTCGTAAGCGTTCGCTGAGCGAAAATTCTGCAATATCCCGGACCCTACGGGAGTACCCTCTCTAGTTCGCCATTTTGATTGTCGAAATGATGAATGAAGGGGCGCTCCGATCATTTTTTAGGGAGGCATCCCCGTGCTCCGCTCCGTTGGCGACGGTGGTACGATCAGTTGTATGAACTTTCCTTAGGAGCACGGTTACTTTTTCGTGTTCACACACCTGGAAAGCCAACGAATTGATGCGGGTATTGGCTGGAAAAAGGGGACAGTCGTTGCCTACCCTCGGGTCGTTGCCCAGGCAAATACCCGTTTTGTCGCGCCGAACCTGTTCATCGGAAGAAAAGGTCCCTCTGCCGACAGCAAGGAAGTGATGGAGATTGCTGGGTTTTGATCTTGGGATAAGCTGACCTTTAAGATTGAACCAGAGATCCGCTTGGGCGAGGCGATGGGTTGCGCGCGCCCGCCCGGCCATCATCATTCGAGTCGCACAAAGGGAGCCGAAAGCTCGACGGGTGATCTCGCTGATGCGTCGCGGCATTGTCTGCCCTGTAGCTTGGAGGATCGGCGTACGGTCGCCCAAAGCCTCTCCTTCATCTTTCGTGGGCCTGCTGTTCGGCTGCCTTTCTTGCTACTGGAAAGGTTCTTTGGAAGGCTTGGTCATACGCTTCGACGTAAGCCTTCTTCTTCTCTGAGTCATGCGCGATTTCGGGGTGTGATTCCAGCGAGAATTCCCGACTCAAGACAAGCGCGCGTGCCATGTTGTCCGTCTTCTCCGCCACGAGCGATGCATCCGCTTCTCCGGCGCGCCTGCCGACATTTTCAGGAAGACCGTCTGCGTATGCGGAGAGGATGATGAAACCGGTCAACAGCGCTCCAAAGACAGAGAGTACAATCCGGGTGACTTTACCGAAATCTCTCCTTATCCAAAACATCGGCACCGCGACGTACGGCATCAGTAAGAATATCAATCCGCAAAACCAAATCTGTTTGTGCCACGGTTTCCAGGCCCGTGGGGATCCAGAATCGACCGGGTACAGCATGGGGAATACTCCCGGCAAATCGCGAATGCATCGCCACGAAGGGAATCCTTCGCACCAGACCTGCGTGAAAGGAGTGAGCTTTTTGCCGTTCCAGAGATCCTGCAGGTCGGTTTTGCCAAACGGACCGGCTTTGACCCCATCGATCATCACGTACCATGCCTTGTCGGCTACCGTTGTTGAGACGGTCGGATAAGAGGACGCTGTTTGGACGGCGGCTGCGCCGGATTTTTCGATCGCTCCCGGGGCGGGGTCGCGCTTCGGTTCCGGCGGGTTCTGTAAACCGCTCGTTTCCCGAGGACCGACGGATTCGAGTCCACCGAATTTCTTCCATTCGGAATCACCATGTCCGATTACCAAGGTTCCCGCCGTGATCATTCCGACCGAATGCAGCTTTTGCAGATTTTCAAAGCTCAACGGGCCGACAGGCTCATTGGCGGAGTTGGCGTAGTACCAGAGATTGGGGCGAGTGTTCATGGACAGCCGGCAAATTCGGAGAGCTTCCATGCCGGTCGGACCAAACCTGCGTACGCCAGCGCGCGCAGAAGCTCGCTAGCACCGATTATGGAAGCCGCGTACGGACCCACCACGTAATAGGCGGAGATCAGCACGATTCCGATACGAGTCTTCCGCAGGTGCAAATCGCGGAATCGGCGCAGGGACACAACGGCTGGATGGTATGGATCGCCCGCCGCCGCAGTCGCTATGAAACAGGCCCGGGTGGGCGTTTGCCACCCCGGAACGTTTGTTTGCCCCCAATTGTGAAAAAATTTGCCCAATTCGCGATAACGCTTCGCCTCCTGGAGAAGCGGCTCCTTCGCAGATTGTGGAAGGAGCAACGCTCGCTCTACGGTACGTTCTTGGGTCAATGCCAGTGAATCAGAGATTTCGATGCCATTGCGCGCAAGCTCGGACGTTGGTTGAATCGCCCATGCGGTCTGGACGAGTGTCAGGGCGCTCGTGCCGTGCTGAATGAATTCCGCGTCCAGGCGTGCGTTGTGGCTCTTGTCGCTGAGTCCGTCCAGGAGTCTGTCGACGGTTCCAGTGGAGTATCGACGCATGTTCATCCTGAATCGAGCCCTGTGCCTCAACGCGAGGTCGAAAAAGGATTTCGAAATACGCGCTGCCTCGCCTGTGAGTCTGGCAACCTGCTTTACGTCCAAACCTAGCTCGAAGGCCTTGTGAAAGCAGGTGGCGGTCTCCCGTACACGAGCGTCTGCGAGGGTTGACTGCCAGCCGGCCGCGATTCCTTTGCCCAGCCACGCCTCGGCATTCGCGGGATCGGCTTCCAAGATACCGTTGAAATACCTGTACGCCTCCAGATGGTTCCCAGCCCCCTCTGCTGCAATGGCAAGCTCAGGAAGGTTTTGAAGCCGCGTGTCCGCCGGAGCGTTCCGATGAATTGCAACCTCTGTTCCGCAATAGGTGCAATGTGTCGTCACTTGCCTGTCTGGTACGCGGAGATTTCCTCCGCAATTAGGGCAGACGACTGGGATCAACTGTAACGTAGGCGAAGTTGCCACCGGAAGAGGCGGAGGAGCCAATCGAGGTTTCTCTGGACGGTATGCTGACGATATCTGGTACGGGATCCACTCCGCAGCACTGGTGTTCGACACGAGGGTGTCCTCAGTAATCACTCCAGCTACGCACAACCGGCGCAGGTCCTGGTGTTCAAACGGTCCAACCGGTGTGCTTGTTTCGTCGAGGTAATGCCATTTTACGGGATCTGGGTTCTCCATGAGCTTCGGAAGGAAGACGCAGGAGAGAGTATTAGGAATGTTGGTTTAAACCAACATTTATTCGCGGTCGTTCTTCTACGGTTCGCGGTCGCAATGGAGCGCCAATTTCTAAACGTCGTCGGTCATCGCCTTCGCACGTTGAGGATTGAAGCCAAGCTGACGCAGTCTCAGCTGGTGGCAAAATGCCAGGTAGCTGGCCTGGATATTTCGAGAGTAGCCTTGGCTCACATCGAAAGCGGACGAAGAACTGTCGCGGACTACGAAGTGCAATTTTTGGCATTGGCACTTCGCGTTCCGATACAGGAATTGTTTCCGCACGATCCAAAAGCTCCGCACCGCAAGCCTCGAAACGCTAGGGGGCCAGCAAGTGCTGGTGAATGAAATGCGAGAGGGCGCATGCCGGAATCGTGGAATTCAAAAGCGCTTCCAAGGACGTCCGTAAACCGCTCGGAGGAGATGGACGGAGTCCTCGTTCCACGTTCGAATGCGGTGCTGCTTTCTCTTTCCATTCAGAGCGGATTGCGCTATTCACGAGTGGGGCACATGCAGAACGTGTGCGCTTCGATATTTCGCGATGCATCAAGAGCAGGTGCGAGATTGGGAATATTTCCGAGAGCGCAAGGGAGTCCTAAAAACTGGAGAAAGCACTACTCACGAGAAGGTCCATTACTCTTATATAGGTGGCGTGAACGTTTGCTGTTGAATTCGCCGAAATACCGCACCGAGACGTACTCATCAAAACAATGATAGACACCATCGAGCGCGTTCGCCACGTCCTCGTTCAGATCTCGCATTTCCAATTGAATCTTACGATGCTGAGCCGCACGCTGCTCCGGAGTATCCGAGGTGCATTTTCCGGCGGCGATCTCAGCTGCAATGTCCTCGATTGTGGCGTCTCTATTCCATCCAACTCTCATTTCCGCTTCGCGGTACGTATTTGCGATTGGGAGCGCCTTGTACACATAACGCAGTAAATTATCAAAATGCCGACGGTTTATCGGTCCATCGAAATCGACGGAGTAATGTGGTGCAAGTAGATCTTTGGCTTTCTGAATTTGTACTTCGTCAGCGTCCCAAATCAGCGAATGGAGATGCGGACTTCCATACAGAATGTTTTTGAGCGAAACAGCGATCTCTGCGAAACCGACTGCTTTTGAAAATACACAATCTTTTCTGAGGTGAGACAGGATGTCGAATTGCTCGGTCATCTCATCGCGTATTATGGGGACCATCTCTGGGGTCAGTTCGTATCGGTCGCGAGGTGAAATGTGCAGGGCGTATACCCTCCGGCTGGCAAAGGTGGTGGTCAGCCGTCTGGCGGCTCGTTGATACACTCTGTACGCACAATAGTCACAAAGCTTTCTGAGGCCACATTGGCTGCGATAGACGCCCACGCAGGATTGGTCCGAGGACGGAATGCATTTCAGGAGCCGATCAGAAATGACTGCATCCGAAAGGATGCTTAGGAGTGCTCGCTCCTCATACTCTTGACCAGTACGACCAAAGTGCTCGGGGTACAGCCGCACCTTTTTCCGAAGATGTTTGATCTGAAGTTGCTTTCTTGCCGGTAGTTTCGGAAACCGCTCGTTAAGCTCGTCAGAGTCGAGCAGATTCCAAGTGGGAATACTGTACATGAGGTACCTGGGAACGCGATAGACACGCGGCGGCCAGATGCCCACATGGAGTGAGCGCGAGCTAAGTATTGTTTTTTTTTGGTTTACTGGACGCTGTGACGAAGAACAGAAGTCATGGAGTTTCTGGGTCGGCTTTTACGCGAAAAGTTGTCAAAAGAAGGTGGATGTCATTAAATCTACGCAATCGTTTCGAGAAGAGGAGTTTATGCGCCGATGCGTCCGGCCCAGCTTGATGTAGTTGATATTCAAGTAGCGCGTAGAGAGTGGCTTTTAACTTCGATCTGCAAGGCGATCCATCGCCGAAAAAAACCCTACCCATGTACCGTCTGCGAAAGGTCGGGGCGACATATGCGGACCTGGGTCGTTATGCCTCAGATTTTGGATCTAAGTTGCTGCATACCAACTTGTTGTTGCGCGAATGAAGCTGCACGACGATGCGCTTTCCTCGTGGGGCTGGCACTCCTTGGGTTCTGGCTGAACGGGAAAAAATTCCCTGCGTTACCAGGAGGGTGGGTCGGTGGGTTGCCGTCTATGGTAGGGCTGTGAGGCCGTAATCACGAGAATGGGCAGGCGTGGAACCGGAAACCGGAATGGAATGATGTTTCGATCCAATCCACTGGGGCTCGTCAATGGATGCAACGAAATTTATAAGTGCCTCTTTCCAAATCGCTTGCGTCGCAAATTTGAGAGCTTGTTTGCGTGGCAAGTCCGATCAGAGGAACCTCTCCCAGGTACAGTACGGTAGTCGCCGAGGGTATGTGTACTGTACCAAATACAGCAATTTGTTCATAAGTAGTTTATTATAAGATAGATACATATGCGTCACGAAGCCGAGCTGCTGGTGATGCGCCCTCGGAGGGGCGGATTCGAACGAAAATCGTGGGTTCGTGGCGACGGAGCCCTCTTGCTTCACTGTATCGGTACCCGATCGATGCTCCTGATGCGCAGATGGTTGCGAGGGGGGACTGGTATTTAGAAAGAAATTTAGAAGATCTCAAAAATCTTCGCTGCGCCGTTCCAAGACTCAGTTCTGGGAGAAATGCTAAAGACCTCAGTTGATACGTCTATATCGTCGAATGCCACTCCCTTTCTCTTTGTTTCGGCCGCTACCGTAAAAAAGACCGGCGATGGTGGCTACGAGAACGACGGGTTTAAACACATCTAATTTCGAGCCCATGAGTCAACGTTTTCCGGGTGCGGAAATGCTAAACGCCAGTGACCGTTTTGCTCTACTCAATTGCCGTCGACTACCTGCACGGCTGGATGTTGCTCAAACCGCCGCAATTCTCAATTGTCGGGAACATGACATTCCCATCCTGACTCGCGCGAGAATGTTGCGACCTTTGGGCAAACCCGCCGCCAATGCACCGAAGTACTACGCGGCATCAGATGTCGTGACGTGCGCCGGAGACCGCGAGTGGCTGGATAGGGCCACTCGCGCACTTGGTACTCACTGGAAACGGAAGAATGCTCGAAACGGTGAAGTCGATGACGCCGTGAACGACTGATTGATGCCGTTCGTGTTCGAGTGGTCGTCCTTTTCCCGCCTTCCGGGAACCTTTCGATCTAGCGATCGTAAAGCCATTTCTGCGCCGGAATATTTTCCGCCGCTCGACATCTTGGGGCTCGCGAAAAAATGGGGCTGACTGGACAACGCAACGAAAGCCGTCAACAGTCTTTCGGCGCAAAAAGAATCCGCGGATGCAATGGGAGAGCCGCCGTTGTGAGAAACGTCGGCTCGCGATGAGATCCGCGCCAACTTGATGGGAATGTGCTGCGAATCCGATTTTACGAAGCGGTCTGGGCTGTTCGCTCGGGAACTGGAGCTGGCATGGGCATTGCAATGAGATTTTGCGGCTGCCCATTTTCGTAGGCTTCCAGCGGCGGACACACAACGATTGCGTCCCTTGCGTACGCTTCATGGACGGCGCGACTGGAATGCCCGAGAGCGGCTTGAGCAAACCGTTGCGGATACCCGGCGCTCTTTGCTCGCTGGGCCCATGCGTGGCGGTAGCTGTGGAGGCTGATTCCTTCGATTCCAACGCTCCGGCAGCGCCGAGTAAATTCGGTGGAACGGTGCCCCGATGTCATTTGCGAGAAATTTGGAAACAACTTCCCAGAATTCGGAAGGCGCGAGAGGAGATCGAGCAGACGGCGGCCAATCGTTAGCTGGGCTGGAACGCTGTCATCGGCGAGCTTCATGCGCTGGTAGGCGAGAACTCCCTTTTTCCAGTCAATATCCTCTGCGCGCAAATTGGCCGCGTCTGCCTGCGAACAACCCGTTTCCCAGAGCAGTTCGTAAAAGGCACGGCGTTCGGGGTTCGGCTCTGCCGCCACAATGCGCGCATGTTCCGCAGCGGTCACGGCGCGGCGGCGTCCGGAAATGATTTTTGGCCAGGCGCGCTTCGCGAGAATTGGCCACGCAAGCCACCCAAGATTGACGGCTAGGTTATGGAGACGCCGCATGTAGTGATTAGTCGAGTTTCGGCCGGCGCGGATGACCGTAAGGAGATCATCGCTTGTCGTGGCGAGGAGCGTTTTATCTCGAATCAGGTCGAGGCTCTTGCTGTTCATAGCCCGTGTGCATCGCTGCTGTGTGGAAGCTCTGCCGTGCAGCGCCATTTCCGCCATGACGTCGCGCCAAGTGCGAGACGCCATTTTCGGGTCATGCGCAGTCGCGTACGCTCTCGCGAGCGCAAGGTTGAGGATCGGCTGCTCGTGTGCCTCATTCTTCGCGTGAAGCAGTTTCATCGCGACGCGCTTATCCTTCGTCCCAAGGCTGCCCTGCTGCCGGGTTTCGTTGTCCTGCCAGTAGAATACACCGCCCTGGCGTTTGAACATTCTGTATCGTGATTTCACTTCGACTCCCATGGTTGAGAGCTTAGCGAAACCAAATGTCTCCGGTTAGCGGGTAGTCGGCGGGTTGTGACTCAGCAGTGAACGAGTTTTAGCTGACTCAGAAAGGCTGCTGACACTTTCGCTGACAATTGCCAAAAAACCGGCCTTCCCTGCGTCGCAAGTTGCTCGACATGAGCAACATTTAAAGAGGTTGCGGGGGTAGGATTTGAACCTACGACCTTCAGGTTATGAGCCTGACGAGCTACCAGGCTGCTCCACCCCGCGATTGGAGGACGCAAGGTAGTCGATCCCGGTGGGGTGACAAGGGGAATTTTGCGGAAATCGAAATAATTTCGCGGCGAGACGGTTTTCTCCTCTGAAAACGGTCACGACCAGCACCCCTTCTTCAACCTCCTAGTCCACTGCAATCGACATCTGAAGAACTCCAAGATATGTCGATGCGATCGACTGTGCCACGTCGCCGGACGCGCGTCACAGTGGGTGTGGCTTGTTGGGCTGGCCGGAAACTGCCGGCGCCGGTGTCGACGGGGCCAGCGGCGGGTTATCGACGTAGAAAACCTCCAAATGGTGATCGTGCCAGGCGTCCATCAGCACCACTTGCTTGGAAGCCCCTTTCCCGGTCCCACTGGGCCATGTCCAGACACAGGTATGATACCAATTATTTCCGGCCTCCTCCTTGGGACGGCCAAATCTTCGCTCCAGCATGTGTCGGAGATCTGCTCGCAGATGGTCGGCAAGAGAGCCTTTGGCATCCGAGCCTTCGGGCAAGACAAGCCGCACGAGCAGCTTGGACATCTTTGCCCCGACAAAGTCGAACCGCCAGAAATCGACCTGCTTGCCGCCGAGGTCGCTTCCTTTGATAATCAGATGGTCCGGTTCGTCCTCTGTGACAACGGTGCCCGGCCGATCTTTCATTAAAGATTTCACCGCCTGAGGCGATGAGCCCCAGGGGATTCCCGCCGCTTCTTCCGGGGATGCTTGAGCGCACGTCACTGTCGCCAGGACCAGAGTGCCAATAAAAATAGGGACCATTTGACGAATCGCTCGCATAGTTTCGTCTCTAGACACCTCCCGTGTGATATCAAGCACTTTTGGCGCTTTTACGTCGCAGTTTATCCAATGCGCTTGCGGCTCTCGTGCCCCTCGGCGGAGCGCTGAAAGCGCAGGCGAGCGGCGGGGTTGTTGAGCGTTGAGGGAACGCCTCTCCACGGCTGTGCAGCGCCACCTGTTTGCTCTTGGCGAGGTGCTCGGAGAACTCCGTGAAGGAATAGACCGGCGGCAGGATCTCCGCAGGCACACGCCAGGTCATCTTCGATCTATCTAATCATCATATCGATATGGCGGCGGTGTTCCGATTTTCTCCGTGAGCAGGTCGCGGAGGTATCCAGTCGCGCCGTTAAGCGAATCTCTCGAACAACCTTCGTATCCTGTCCATGTACCGAGTTCTTCCGGCGGCCGAAGAACTTCCTTCAGCTGCTTCAAATGGACTGGCTCTTCACCGTTGAAAATCTCCTCTCCACCACAGATGAGCGCACGAGCAAAGTTATCGGTCTTCGCCCGTTCGTTCTCGTTCAGGCCATGGTAGGCCAGGCCCACGAGAAGGTGAAAAAGCGGATTGCCGACAACAATGCCGGTGTCAGCAAAATTCTCATGCACGGCGGAAAGGGCGGTGAATGCCTCATCGTGGTTGCCGTAACGAATTGCCGCATTTGCAATGGAGAGCAGCAGCCATACACGCTGGAGATCGTTCAACTCAGTATGTGGCCACGCGGCCCGATAAGCCTCCAGGGCATCTCCCGGGCGTTGATCCCGCATGTAGCCGTCTGCTGTATTGATCATAGTTAGTGAGATAAAATTGGCGGCGCCTTACCCGGGCGTTTGTTCCGGAGTCACCAATTGGTGGCAAAAGGATCGTCCCACGCTCGAGGCTGATGAACATCGCATACATATTGCCTTTCTCCGGGCGCCACGTGAGCAGAAGCTTGCGTGGCTTTTCTTTTTCGGCCGGATGGAAGCCGGTTGCAGGAGCAATTTCATCTTCCAGGCGCCGCTGTCTTCTTGACCGGAGGGAGGCGGAGACCGAGCAATTCCAGGCTGCTCTCGGCTTTTACCGAGCCCACTTTGCCGTTTTCGTCCGCGACTTCTCCGAGGGAGATCACGATGCCGACGAGTTGATCGTTAGCGTTTACGAGGGGAGCGCCGATAAGCGATTTTGCCGGTACCCGTTCGGAAAGCGTCACGTCGAACTGCGCTCCGCCGGCAAAGACGCTCTTGATGGTTGAATCGATGGCTTCCTCCCTGGGGGGGGCCGCGCCGGAGGAACCGGGAGGATTCGCCATCCGGAGCAGCCAGACGGGCGCGCCGGCTGTCGCGGGGTCCGGTTGCGGTTCCAGCACGCTCGCGGGAAGGGAGTCTGATTCCCCGGGGGCGAGGTCGGCGACCCAAATATCGTCATGCACACTGACGTTTTCGTGCAGGCCCATGGCGGCTGCTTTTCGCGCCTGCTTGCCAGTGAGAGCGACCGTCCACTTTTGGATCAAAGATTCAAAGCGCGCGTTCGGAAGGGAGGGATGTGCGGCGTTGAAAGCGACGGCGGGTGCGACCATGACCGTGCCGGTTGGCCCTTTGAGGAAGAACGTCGTCATGTTCATCGCGCTTCCCGATTTGAGGGTAAGACTGCTGTTGATCAGCACCGGACCGGTTTGGTTCAGCGTGGGTTCGGGCGGCGCTACTTTCTTCCCGGCCGTGGTGACGCGTGGTTTTTTCTTCGACTCCACCATGACATAGAATGCCTCGCTAAGGACGACAACAAGGAGCAAGCCGCCGATTAACCAGCCGCCAAGGACAAGCTTTGGCCGAAGTGACTCACCAATGACAACGCCATCGGTGCGACGGCGGTTGAGTTTCTCACGCTCCTCTTTTTTCAACTTACCATCGCACGGGCAGCAGATATACTGCTGATGGCTTGTTCCGCACAACACCATGAGGTGTTCCGGCCATTGCGTGTGGCAGATCGCACATTCGAAGCGCCGGATGCCGACGGCTTCGTTCATGCTTTCGGAGGGATTTAATGTGTCACTCACTTTTTTGCTAGTTTGGGTTTTTCGATATGCTCGCGGCATCGGGCTCGAGAGCGGTGTGATGCCGTGAATATGACGGAATAAAGGAGGCGCGCTTTTTTCTAACTAGGTATGGATAGGAGATGAGTGGGTAAGTGAGTTGCTTGAAAAAGTAGGTGAACAATCTGTCTGGTTTCTCGTTAAGGAAGACAGGAGATGCTCGTGAAAACCTCGGTGATCGGCTCAAAGGCAGACGAGCGAACAAGGACGAAAGCAGCACGGAGGTCGCGTGCGTCGGCGATAGGTATGTTGGTGTGCGGAACCGACCGGAACGGTCCGCAATCTCTCAACGAAGCGTTTCAGGCATGATCGCGTTCGATGGAGAGGTACATAAATCCCTGTATAGCAGATCGCGTGCTCACTGTAGGAACTGCTGGGTTTTCCGGGCGCCACAGTTCCCGGAGATCGATTCCATGACCTCGATTGCCATCTCCCGGCTTGCTAGATTAGTGACTGCTCACGAAGGGGTTGCGCGGCATGAATGCCGTCCTGAAAAGCCCGCGGTTGCGTTGAGTACAAAAAACGGATTTTGGTTGTGACAAACGGTAATTAGACCACAAGCGCGCGGCGACGGAGTTGGGTTGCGTATAGATAGCGCGACCTTGGGCTGCGGTGCTGCGTCCCGCTCACGAACATCCCAGCTCAAAGCAGTGTCTTCCCGGCAATCACCCTTAAAACTAGACTAAATCTAAAATTCGTTCTCGGGTTAAAACGGAACCGTCTTTTTCACAAAGACACAGTTTCGGACGATGCCACGCTCACTTCCGCTCGGAATGCGCCGCCTTCTTGCTCGAGGGAAGAGCGAGGCCCAGCAACTCGAAGCTGCTTTCGACTCTCACGGAACCAACTTCTCCCTGCTGGTCGGCGACTTCTCCGAGTGCGGTGACAACGCCGACAAGTTGGCTCTTCGCGTTGACGAGTGGAACTCCGACGAGCGTCTGTGCCTGGAGCCGGGTTGATAGCGTCACGTCGAGCTGTGCGCCGCCGGCAAATGCGCTCTTGATCGTCGCTGGAATCGCTTCCTGGGCGGTGCCATTGGATGAATTCACCAGGTGGAGCAGCCACACGGGCTCGCCGGGTTCGCCGACTTCCGGTTGCGGCTCGAGCACGTTTTTTGGAAGGGACGTGGATTTGCCCAGTACGAGGTCGGCGAGCCAGATGTTGTCGTGAACGCCGATATTTCCGTGCAGGTGAGCTGCCGCAAAGCTCTGCGTGGGATTCTCCGCCGAGGGTACGATCCAGTTTTTGATCAGCGACTCAAAACGGGCATTTGGCGAAGTGGGATGTACTGCCTGGAAGGAACTTGAGGATCCAACCATGAGCGTCCCGGACGGACCTTTCAGAAAAAAGGCGGGCATATCCACTGCCCCTCCGGACTTGAGGGTGAGACTGCTGCCCACTAGCACGGGCGCGAATTCCCGCGCGGGCGTGGGCGTGGGCGTCTCAGTTTTTCCCTCTGCCGCGACTGCGCCGAGGATCGGCTCCTTCTTTGGGGCCACGGCCGAATAGTAGGTGTAGGTGCCGCCTCCGATCAGAAGGACGCTAATGGCTATCGCTGCGGCGAAGAGCAATCTTGGGTCCTTCGATTTAGTGGCAACACCGTCGCCTGAGCGGCGCTGAAGCTTTTCGCGGTCCTCCTTCTTCAGCTTGCTGTCGCACGGACAGCAAATGTAGCGCTCGTTTTCCGCTTCACGTGGGACCATCAGGTGCTCCGGCCACTCGGCGCAACAGATGACGCATTCAAATTGCCTGATCGCCGCTGTTGCGGTCGTGCCTTCGGAAGGATGCATGGTGACTAACTTTTGGTGGTGCGTTACTTGCCTGAGTCCGTGAAACACAGTCGGGCGACGCAGTGGGTGGTGGGTCTCACGAATCCTCGGCAATTGCGTGGACCGTGAAACGGCGCGGGCGGTGATAAAAAATGGAAAACGACGGCAAAGCTCCGGTGGATGGCGGTGGACCGCTTTCCAAGCTTCGAAGTGTCCAATGGCAAATGAGCGGCGTGACCGCATCGGGACGCGAAAGTCACGCGGATTTTACCTTGGGCGGCGGAGTACAGCGAAAGAGCGCGCGGAGAGTCAAGAAGAATATCTATGTATAATGACATTCCGAAAACCCTTACCTTCCGCTTCGGTTGGGAAGCGCTCTACGCCAATCACTCCACCGCGCTCATCGACCAGCCCGGCATCCTCCAAAACTGCTTTCCAGCCGGGCGCTGCTGGCGCTAAAGATCCGCCGGTCTCCCGGCCTCGCTTTCCCTTCCACGGAAAGTCACAAATCGGCCATTGCCGCAGACGGGTACGGCCCTTTATCAAACTCCCGGCATTTTGCCGCCGTATGATTCGTTCACAGCCACGTGTTTCCGTCCGCTGCGCGGTCGTTGCCGCTTCTCTTGCCCTGGTCTCTGGAAGTCGGGGAGAGACGGCGCTTACTTCGAGGTTCGATGCCTTCCCCGAGGCGCTTCGGGAGAAGGTTCGCTACATCATCATTTTGTATCCGGAGAACCGGAGCTTCGACAGCCTGTACGGGAGCTTTCCGGGAGCGGATGGAATCGCGCAGGCCGCGCCGGAGAATGCGCTCCAGGTGGACCGCACCGGGAAGCCGCTGCCGTACCTTTCGAATTTCAATACCAACGGTATTCCCGGAATCAGCAACGGGCCCGACCCGCGTTTTCCGACGCAGTTGGCCAATGGTCCATTCGACATCGCGCCCTACGTGCCGGATGGTTACATCCATGGCGATCTCGTGCACAAGTTCTACACCGAGCAGTACATGATCAACAGCAAGGCGGACCGCTTTGCCCAGGATCCGAATAACGCGGGCGGTGCGCCGATGAGCAAGTTTTCCACGTGGTCATCGAATCCTGGTCTGGTGATGGGCCACTATGATGAACACGCCGGCGGCGAAGGTTCAGCAGCGCGCGAGTTCACGCTTTGCGATCACGCTTTTCACTCGGCCTTTGGCGGGTCGTTCCTGAATCACCAATGGCTCATCTCCGCGCGTACGCCGGTGTGGCCTGCCGCGACGGCGAATCCAAAAGTCGGTCCGCCCAAGAGTTATTTTACGCAATTCATCAACGGGCTCCCGTCGACCACGTTAAACGGTCCCTTGAGCGACGCCGTGCTGAGCAATGAAGACGTACTGCCGAAATTTCCGTACTCCAGTGCCGCTCAGTCGCTGCAAAAAGATCAGGGTGATCACTGGGCGATCAATACCGTGCTGCCGCTGAATGGGCCGGCCGGTGGATTCAAAACGGCGCGGACCGACGAAGATGCGCCGGCCTCGCTCACGCCTCCGGAAAATCGGCTTCCTCTCCAGACCTACGATACGATCGGCGATCGGCTTTCCGGGGCTGGCATTCCCTGGGCGTGGTATTCCGGTGGATGGAAGGATGCCAAAGCGGGACGTGCCAGTTATCTCTTTCAGTTTCACCACCAGCCGTTTGCCTATTTCAAGAACTTCGCGCTGAAGTCCTGTCCTGTGCCGCAGCACACCTCGCCGGGGCCGGACATCGATCCCGTCGACACTTCGGTGGCCGGCGAGGATAGCGACAGCTCCGCCAAATTCCTCAAGGACGAAGACGCGGATTTTTATCCAGCGCTGGAAAACGGAACGCTTCCGCAGGTGTGCTTTGTGAAGCCGATCGGCGAACACAATTCGCACCCCGGCTATGCCAGCGTGCGCGTGGGGCAGGGGTGGGTGGGCAAAACGATCGAGCGAATCAAGCACAGCCCGATCTGGCCGCAGTGCGTCGTCTTCGTGATGTATGATGAACACGGCGGCATGTGGGATCATGTGCAGCCGCCGCGCATCGATGAATGGGGGCCGGGCCTGCGTGTGCCGCTTATTGTGGCTTCGCCCTTTGCGAAGAATGGATTTGTCGATCACAGCCAGTACGAGACGGTGTCCCTGCTCGCCTTCATCGAGCAGATCTTCCATCTGCCGCCGCTCAATGAGCGCGATGCGAATGCGCTGCCGCCGGTGGCCGCATTCAAGGATTCACCGGATCTCATTGTGCAAGCCACGGCGGGCGAACCGCTGCGGTATCGAATCCGCACCGGCGTCGCACATGGCGTTTTTGCCTGGGGCTCGGAAATGGAAAAATCCGGGTTGTCCCTGGATTTGACCACCGGGATCATTTCGGGGAATCCGGCAGCGGGCAAATTCAGCACGACTCTCTCCATCGCTCATCCGGAGGGAGTGCAAAAGCTCAGCCTGCTTGTCGACGCGACGGCGCCGCGGGCGAAGTGACTTCGGCGTGAGGGTGTTCGTGAAAGGAGCGATTTCATTTTAACGCAAAGGCCGCGAGGCCCGCAAAGGTTCGCAAAGCAATCAGATCAACCTTCTCAAAATCTTTGCGAGCCTTCGCGTGCTTTGCGTTAAAGAATAACTGCCCACCTTCGCAACGCGACAAGGGCATAAGTTAACGCTTCCGCGCCTGCTTTCCATGCATCGCCAAATGTCTCCGCTCCGGAAGCGAATCGGCGATCTCGACCGGATCCTGCGCGCGATCATCGTGCGCTCCGTGGAGCATCGCGGGCTTGCTTTCGCCGTCGCGGCTGCTGTGCTGATCTGCGGCGTGTGGTGCGCGCTGCATCTGCCCATGGATGTGACGCCGGATATCAGCGGCGTGCAGGTGCAGGTGCTCACTCCCACGCCGGGACTTTCTCCCGAAGAAGCGGAGACGTCGGTGACGCGGATGGTGGAGTTGGAGATGTTCGGCATGCCGGGCCTGGAGCAGGTTCGCTCGCTCACGCGCTTCGGCATTTCGCAGGTCTCGCTGACCTTCGCGGAAAAGGCCGATCTCTATCGTGCCCGCCAATTCGTCACCGAACGCATCGCTCAAGTACAATCGAAACTCCCGCGCGGCGTGACGCCCATGTTGGCGCCTCCCTCGACGGGATTGGGTGAGATTTTCACTTATGCACTAACTGGTGATCCGAGTCCCGGGCCAGCGGAAGAACAGTTGCGCCGGTTGCGGATGATTCAGGAATTTGTCGTCAAACCGGCGTTGCGTTCCGTGCCGGGCATCGCGGAAATCAATACGAGCGGTGGTTACGAGCAACAGCTCGTGGTCACACCCGATCCCGCGAAGCTCGCGCTGTACGGCGTGGATCTCGATGATCTCGCCGCGGAGCTGGAGAAGAACACCGCCGTCGGAGGCGGTGCACTCATTGATCGCGAGCACCGGCAAGTCATCGTCCGTTCGCTCTCGCGTGTGCAGAAGATTGCGGACTTCGAAGCTTTGACTATCAAACTCACGTGGGGCGCGGAATCGGTGACGCTCGGCCAGGTGGCGAAAGTGGAAATCGGCTCCGGTGTGCGTCTCGGCGCGGCGACGTACAATGGCGAAGAAGTGGTGCTGGGGATCGCCTTGATGCAGAGTGGTGCGAATACCCGGCAGGTGGCGCGTGCTTTCGACGATGCTGTGCGCAATGTGCAAACGCGATTGCCGCACGGCATTCATCTGCGCCCGCTTTATGACCGGGCGGATCTGGTAACCGCGGTGATTGGCACCGTCCGCACCAATCTGCTCATTGCCGCCGGTCTGGTGACCGCAGTGTTGTTTCTCTTTCTCGGAAGCTGGCGGGCGGCGCTCATCGTAGTCGCGATCCTTGTCCTGTCGTTTGCGCTCGGAATCACGGGCATGGTGGTTTTTGGCATTTCCGGCAGCCTGCTGAGCCTGGGCGCGATCGATTTCGGCGTGATCGTCGACGACAGCATCGTGATGGTGGAAAATGTGGCGCGCCGATTCAAGGCTGCTGCAGCTGACGAAGAGTCTACCTTGAACCGACGGCGGATGATTCGCGACGCCTGCATGCAGGTCCGCAAGCCGATGCTCACGGGAATGGTAGTCATCATGGCCGTCTATCTTCCCGTGCTTGGGCTGAGCGGGATCGAAGGGCGCATGTTTCGTCCGATGGCGGCGGCCATTCTTCTCCTTTTGCTCAGCTCACTCCTGCTCACGCTGCTTCTCGTGCCTGCACTCTGCGCAGTGGCCCTCGGATCTTCCGCTTCCATTTCGGAGCCGCGTTTTTTGGAAGCGATGCGGAAAGGTTATGAAAAGCTCTTCGCTGTCTGCCGAAGACATCGAGCGTGGTTGTTGTCGATCGTTGCAGTCTTGGGCGCGCTGGCGATCTGGCAGGCTCGCCGGCTCGGTGCGGACTTTATGCCGGCGCTCGATGAGGGCTGGCTGGTCGTGGAAGTTGAGCGCGACCCTGGCCTGAGCCTCGCCGCTTCCTTGCCGACGGAACTCGCCTGCGAACGTGCCGTTCTCAGAGAGGTGCCCGAAGTCGAGACGCTCTTCTCGCGGATCGGAATGTCCGCCATCGCTACCGATCCGCAGGGCGCGAATCAAAACGATCTCTACATCCGCTTTCGGCCGCGCGCGGAATGGCGGAAGGTCAGCGGTCGAACGATCGGAAAACCGGAGCTGGCGCGACTTGTCGAGGCTGCGATGCGCCGTGTTTCTCCCGATCAACAGCTCGCGCTCAATCAACCGATCGCCGTGCGCTTTGACGAGATCCTCGAAGGCGTCCGCACCAGCGTCGCGATCAAGCTTTTTGGTCCGGATTTCGAGCAGCTCGATGTGCTGGCCAAAGACGTCGCGCGAGTCGTGAAGGCTACGCCTGGAGCAGGGGATGTGATGGTCGAAGAGCCCGGACGAACCGATGTGCTGGAGTTTTCCGTCGATCGGCAAAAGGCCGCGCAGTACATGGTGCGAGCGAGTCAGATCGACAATGCCATTTCCACCGCGATCATGGGTCGGGAAGTTGGGCGCATCGACGAAGGCGAGCAGTTCTACCCGGTAGTGGTACGAATGCCGGCGCGAGAAGGCAGTGAAGCGTCCGCTCTGGGCGCCATCCCGCTTCGCGCGGCGGAAGGCAGTGTGATGCTGCGGCTCAGTGCGCTTGGCGCTTGGGAAAAGAAATCGCGCGTCACGGCAATCACCCGGGAAAATGGAAGACGGCGCGAGGCGATTTTCATCAACGTAGAAGGTGGCGATGCCGCGGGTTTTGTCGCGCGCGCTCGAAAGGCGGTTCACGCCCAGGTCCATCTGCCGGAAGGTTATCAAATGGAATTCGGCGGTTCGTACCGGAACCTGGAATCCGGACGCGTGCGGCTGCAGATCCTTGCCGCTATTGTTCTGGCCGCGAGCCTCTTTCTCATTCGAACGGTGTTGGGAAACTGGGGTCAGACATGGCTTGTCTCACTGGGCATGATCTTTTCCGCGATGGGCGGGATCGCCGGGCTCGCGATTCGTGGGCTGCCGTTCACCATGCCCGCGGCGGTCGGCTTTGTTACACTGGCCGGGCTGAGTGTCCTCAATGGTTTGGTTTTGGTGACTTGCTTCAATGAATTGCGCGCCGCCGGTGTCGCTGCTTCGCAAGCGGCGCCGGAAAGCGCGAAGTTGCGGCTGCGGCCAGTTCTCATGACGGCACTGGTCGCAGCGGCGGGGTTCATACCCATGGCCCTCTCGCAAGCGCCGGGCGCGGAAATCCAGAAGCCCTTCGCCACCGTCGTGATCTTCGGAATTGCTTCGGCATCGTTTCTCACGCTGGTGATTGTGCCGATTTTGTTGGAGTGGATGGGTGCGCGGGCTTTGGTTCTTTCGAGCGCTATGAATATAAGGGACGATGAGAAAAACGCCGCGATGCGGACCGACGTAGGCTGAGTCTGAAAACGAGTTTTCGCGATTCTTCCAAGCTGGAAGCTTGGCAGAAGTTAGCCGGTGCGTCGAAGACCACCGGAACCGGTGGGGAGAGAAGAGCACCCTGAAAGGTGTGCCAGAAAGGTCTTTTCTCGATGAACCTATCAGTCTGCAATCCGCGGCTCTGGCACTCCCTCAGAGTGCATCCATATAGCTTGCATCCCGGTGGTCTTCGACGCACCGGCTACCTTCTACCAAGCCTCCAGCTTGGAAAAACCGCGCCATGCGCTCCTGCTGTCGATCCTCAAAAGCGCTTTTCACGATGAATCCCCGTTCTTTCTTTCCGTAGCCGCGCCGTTCACTCTCCGAGTGAAACGCCCCGTCTCCCACAGCTCGTGCCTCGCATGAATTACCTTTTCCTTGCCATCGCCATCCTCGCGGAAGTCCTCGCTACGAGCTCCCTCAAGGCATCCGACGGCTTTACCAGGTTGGGGCCTTCCGTAGTGGTGATCGTCGGTTACGCCGTGGCCTTTTACTGTCTGTCCCTCACGCTGCGCACGGTGCCACTCGGCGTGGCCTATGCCATCTGGTCCGGTGTGGGTGTGGCGCTTGTGACCGTGATTGGCTGGTTCGTCTATCATCAGCATCTCGACACCCCAGCATTCTTCGGGATCGGGTTGATCGTCGTGGGCGTGATCATTCTCAATCTCTTCTCGAAGGTGACGCCGCACTGAGAGCTGCACCAATCAAGGGCGCGTCCATTCGCCGTGCCCCTGCGATTCTTTTGAACCATGGACTCACGCCAACACCAGCCCCACCTCTTTGCTCCATTCCAGATCCGCGACGTCGCCTTTCGCAACCGCATCGGCGTCTCGCCGATGTGCGAATACTCGAGCACCGATGGCTTTGCCAATGATTGGCATCTCGTCCATCTCGGCAGTCGAGCCGTGGGTGGCGCGTCGCTGGTCCTGACAGAAGCGGCGGCGGTTACGCCCGAAGGCCGCATCAGCCCCAGCGATCTGGGAATCTGGAAAGACGAGCACATCGAGATGCTCGCCCACATTTTTCATTTCGTGGAAAAGCAAGGAGCTGTGCCGGGGATGCAGCTCGCGCACGCCGGACGCAAGGCGAGCACCGATGTGCCGTGGCAGGGCGGTGCACCGGTCGATGACACCAAGGGTGGTTGGACGCCGATCCTCGCGCCGAGTGCCATGCCTTTTTCGGAAGGCTATCAGACACCGCGCGAACTCCACCGTGAAGAGATCTGGGATCTGACCAAGGCCTTTACCGCTGCGGCGAAGCGCGCGCTGGCCGCCGGATGCAAAGTAGTCGAAGTCCATGCAGCGCATGGTTATTTACTCCATGAATTTCTCTCGCCGTTGAGCAATCGGCGTGACGACGAGTACGGCGGTCCGTTTGCGAATCGCTGCCGGGCCGTACACGAAGTCGTTTCCGCCGTGCGCGAGGTGTGGCCTGAGCGCTATCCGCTCTTCGTCCGCATCTCCGCTTCGGATTGGGTGGAGGGAGGCTGGACGATCGAAGATTCCGTGGCGCTCGCCGCATCACTCAAGCCGCTCGGTGTCGATGTGATCGACTGCTCTTCCGGCGGCAATGTTCCCAAAGCAAAGATTCCCGTCGGGCCGGGTTATCAGGTTCCGTTCTCCGAACGTGTCCGGTTGGAGGCGGGGATTTCCACGGCTGCCGTGGGAATGATCACAGAACACGAGCAGGCGGACCGGATTATCCGCGATCATCAGGCGGATTTCGTTTTCCTCGCCCGGGAGTTCCTCCGCGATCCGTACTGGCCGCTCCATGCTGCAACCGCCCTGGAGCAGGAGGCGCCGATTCCCGTGCAGTATCAGCGCGCTTTCTAAGCACGCGGCCTAAGCAAAAGAAAAACCCGCGCCGGCGATATGCCAGCGCGGGTTGAGGCAAGGGTTTTAGGATCGGAAGATTAGAGGACCTTGATGCTCTTGACGATCTTGGCAATGGCCGGCTGATACTTCTCCTCGGAATCGGCGGAAGCCCAGTAGCTGATGACGATGACCGAATCCTTCACCGTGAAGATGGTGATGCTGATGACCGTCGGGCCGTCTTCATCTTTTCCGGTGAAGATCATTTCCTCGGCATCCTGTCCAGCGATCTGGAATTTGCTCGTCTTCTTCGAGCTCTGGTCGATTTTCACCTTGTGCTCCTTGAACATGTCGAAGGTGCTCTCGATGATGCTGTTCATTCCTTTCTCGCTCTTGGACGCTTCGACCGAGAGGTAGACGGCGCCGTCGGCGGTCTGACCCTGGACGCCGTCATCGGTTTCTTCGGGCTTCCAGGAATCCGGATAGCTGACGGAGATGGTCGGCTTCTTTTCCGGCATCTTAAAGTCCTTGGCATTGGCCGGAGCGACCAAGCCGACAACGGCGGCAAAAGCCGACAATAGGGCGAGTTTAACAGGGTAGGATTTCATAAGTTTTCGGGGGTGTATTAGTGGAAAGGAGTGGGTGGTTTTCTCCTTGGGCGCAGACCAATAGCACGCAATGCATTTGTAGTGAAAGTGTTTGTTATTACGATTTAGTCATAAAACACTGGATAACGGTCGTAAGTGGAGATCTCCTTGGTACGGGTGCGTACTTATATCGAAAATTCACGGGAAATTATTTTCCGGGATCGCGGCGAGCCTCCTTGCTAAATATACCCATACGGGGTATCTGTATCTGCAGAATGAAAGCCGAAACACAATCCGCCGCCCAGCGCAGGGTCAAGCGCATCGTTGGCCAGATCGCGGGCGTCGAACGGATGATCGATGAAGACCGCTACTGCGTGGATATTCTCAACCAGATCTCTGCGGTGCGCTCCGCGCTCGACGCCCTCGGGGTCGAGTTGCTCACACATCATGTGGAGTGCTGCGTGGCTGGGCACGGTACCGGCAGCGAACACGCCAGGGCCAGGCCGATGAAGCAGGCGGAATTGTTGACCGAATTGCGGACCGCGCTGTCCCGCTTCCTCAAATGAACACGCTCATGGAGTCCAGGCACGCGACAAACTCCTTCATCGATCCGGTTTGCGGAATGCACGTTACGGCGGAAGACGCCGCGGCGAAGGTGGAATACGGGGGATCGACATTCTACTTCTGCTCTGATCATTGCCGGGCGAAGTTCGAAGAGAACCCGGCGGCATTTGCGAAAGGGCCGGGCGATATCGCTCACGAGAGCCACGGCTCTTGCTGTGGTGGAGCGCATTCCGCTCCCGCGGCCGTACAGCACAGTCCCGCCTCCCACGGTTGCTGTGGGAGCAAACCCGCTCCGGCTGAACACGCATGCTGCCACGGTGGCGGTCACGCCGCGAAACAAAGGCCTGCTCGTTCCGAGGGAAAATATTTCTGTCCGATGTGTCCCGGTGTCGAAAGCGATCGTCCGGGAGATTGTCCTAAATGCGGCATGGCCCTGGAAGCACCCGCGCTTTTGGGTGCGCGGCAAAAGACGATCTACACCTGCCCGATGCATCCGGAGGTCGAACAGGATCATCCAGGCGAGTGCCCGAAGTGCGGCATGGCGCTCGAGCCGAAAACTGTGACTCAGGAACCGGAAGGCAATGAGGAATTGCGCGACATGACGCGCCGGTTCGGGATCGGGGCGGTGCTGACGCTTCCGGTGTTTGCACTGGCAATGACCCATCTCTGGCGGGGCGCGCCGCATTGGACCATGGGCGCCGTCTCGCGCTGGATGCAGTTTGCGCTCTCCACGCCGGTCGTGCTATGGGCTGGCTGGCCATTCTTCATTCGCGGCTGGCGTTCGCTTCTGAGCCGCCATTTCAATATGTTCACGCTCATCGCCATCGGTGTAGGGACGGCCTATGGGTACAGCGCTTTCGCGATGTTGGCGCCGGGGCTGTTTCCCGCAGTGGGGCATCATGGTTTGGAGCCAGCCATTTACTTCGAAGCGGCAGCCGTGATCGTGATTCTGATCCTTCTGGGCCAGGTGCTGGAACTTCGCGCGCGGAGCCGCACCGGCGCGGCATTGCGCGCACTGCTCGATCTCGCGCCAAAGACGGCCCGCCGGGTTAGAGATGGTGCTGAGGAGGAAGTGCCGCTCGATCAGGTGCAGGCGGGCGACCGTTTGCGCGTGCGACCCGGCGAGAAAGTGCCGGTCGACGGCGTAATCCTCCAAGGCAAATCGGCAATTGATGAATCGATGCTCACCGGCGAACCGTTGCCCGCGGAAAAATCCGCGGGCGCTGCGGTGACGGGTGGCACGATCAATGGCACCGGCGGTTTCGTCATGCAGGCCGAGCACGTCGGCAGCGAGACTGTTCTCGCTCGCATTGTGCAGATGGTGGCGGACGCCCAGCGTAGCCGCGCACCCATTCAGGGGTTGGCGGATCGTGTTGCTGGTTTTTTCGTGCCGGCGGTGATCGTTGTCGCGGTGCTGACATTTGGGCTTTGGCTGTGGCTCGGACCTGAGCCTCGTCTTGCGCACGCGATCGTGAACGCTGTTGCCGTGCTCATCATCGCGTGTCCATGTGCTTTGGGTTTAGCCACGCCGATGTCCATCATGGTCGGTGTGGGACGCGGGGCGCGCGCGGGTGTTCTGGTGAAGAGTGCCGAAGCCATGGAGCGCCTCGAAAAGGTCACGACCATCGTCGTGGACAAAACAGGAACGCTGACCGAAGGCAAACCGCGCCTTGGGGAGATCCTGACCGCGCCCGGTATCGACGAGACCGAATTGCTCACCCTCGCCGCTGCCGCGGAGCAGCCGAGTGAACATCCGCTGGCCGGTGCGATCGTCGAAGCGGCTAAGGAACGTGGCATTTCGATTCCCACCACGAGCGAATTCGAATCCACGACTGGCGGAGGTGTAAGCGTTACGCTTTCGGACGGACGGCATGTTCTCGTCGGGAAACGCCGTTATTTTCAGGAGAATTCCGTGCGCGATCTGGATGATCTCGCGAACCGGGCTACGCCGCTTGAAGAGCGCGGGCAGACGGTCGTTTTCGTTGCCGTCGATGACCGGGCGATTGGTGCGTTGTCGGTGACCGATCCGCTCAAATCCTCCACTCGTGAGGCAATTGGGTCGCTACATCGGCTCGGTTTGAAAGTGATGATGCTGACCGGCGATAACGAGCGCACCGCCAAAGCGGTCGCCGCGCAGGTCGGGATCGATCGCGTGGAAGCCGGTGTGGCGCCGGATGGAAAACACGCACGAGTCGAGGCGCTGCGGAAAAGCGGCGAAGTCGTCGCGATGGCCGGCGATGGCATCAACGACGCGCCGGCCCTGGCGACAGCGGACGTCGGCATCGCCATGGGCACCGGCACGGATGTGGCCATGGAAAGTGCGGGCATCACCCTCGTGAAAGGGGATCTGCGCGGCATCGCGCGTTCGGTCGTGCTCAGCCGGAAACTGATGCGGAACATTCGCCAGAATCTGTTCTTCGGCTTTGCCTACAATACACTCGGCATCCCGATCGCCGCAGGCCTGCTCTATCCCGTCTTTGGCTGGCTGCTCAGCCCGATCCTGGCCGGTGCCGCCATGAGCCTGAGCTCAGTTTCGGTGATCGGCAATGCCTTGCGATTACGGTCGGTGGATCTGGATGCCTGATCGACCTACTTCAAATCATCCGGCGAAAAGCCGAAGATCCCGACCTGCCGATTCCGGCAAACCACGGCAAAGGTCCGCGCAGCGGGGCCGCCAATGATTCCGGCAACGGGACCGGCGGTCCACTTGAAATGGGCGGAACGCACGCGGCCGCGGCTGTCGCAGTCGAAGAGAAAACCGTCTTCGCCGGAAATGGCGACGAGCGTGCCGTCATTCGAGTAGCCCGCGACGACGCCGGGCAGATCCATCTTGATATTCCGGATCGTGCCGCGATGCGTGCCGAGCCAGCAGATCGCGAGATGTGATTCCAGCGACACGATGACGTGAGGCGAACCCCAGCGCGGGCCACACTGCAGCGCGGTGATTCCTTCATCGAACTCCGCGAGCAATCGCCCGCCCGGCAGGCCGCACTGATACAGCGCACTGCCGGCGCCATACACCACCTCCTGATCCGCGACCGCGAGGTGGATCATCGCTTCCGGCAACTCAGGTTGCGACATCGGCAGCCGGAACTCCGGAGCCGGATAGTTCGCCACGAGTTGCCCCGTTTCCTGGAAGCCGGAAATGACCGGCCCCGAAGCGGTGACGCGCATGACCCATAGGACATGGCCATGTCCGAAGGCGGCGGCGTGAATGCGGTCGCCCAACCACGAAGGGCCGCCGATCCGCATTGATTGGAGAGACATTTGCGGGATTTGCCGTTCAGGAAAAGGAAGCCGGCCGCGCGGCGCTACGAGCACGCGTTCCTGCCCTCCGCGTGAAGCGGTCAGGAGTGTTCCATTTGCGCCGTGAGTGGTGTCATCAAGCGTCCAGTCCACCCGCATGTGTTTCCCGTCAAAAAACAGGACCGAAAGCTCCACGTTGGGACCTTGTGAACTGACGACGCAGATGCCGCGTGCAGTCCGGGTGACGCCTCCCGCGGCGATCGCGGCGCCCGCGGGCAATTTCAATTGATCGAGATCCCGGATCTTTGCCGGGCTGACGCCCTGAGACTGCCGGACCGAAGCCGAGCCCGTTTCCCGCACGGGTTCCGGCGGCTTGGGATGGGCATCGACAAAACGTTGCACGTCGCGATGGAGGAGCCGGTCATCCGGTGCCAGGTTGGGAAGCGTGCGCAGGATCTCGCGTTGCGCATCGCGCAGGCCCGATGCCGCGGAAGCAAGCGTGGCTGCGATCAAGGCGCGTCCCTGATCCTCCGCATCGAGACGGACGGAGCGATCGGGATAGCTCTTCTGCATCCAGGCAAAGAGTTGCAACAGGCGGAGCGGCGAGTCGCCGGGCGGATTTCCCGCGGCGAGTTTGCCGACCAGTCGCGAGGCTTCCGCGTGTTCACCGGCGGTGCCGCGCATGACGAACCACCGCTCGATACAGGCCCGCGCCTCTGGCGAGGCCGGCCAGGCGCTTTCCAGCAGGGCGAGCGCTTCATCTCGTGCACCGAGCTTTTCCTGCAGGATCTCGGCTGCCCGGAGGGCGAAGTGGCGCGTGCGCAACCATTCCACCCATTGGCGAAAGACCTCCACGGCTTTCTCTTCGTCTCCCAGGGAACGGTAAAGTTCACCGAGCGATTCAAATTCCCCTTCGGTCTCGTAAATCTGCACGGCTTCGGCGATGAGCCGGGCTTTCACGAAACACTTCGCCGCTTCGAGCGGCTGGCGCAGATGATCGCGGTAAACGATCGCCGCCTCCTGCCAGCACTCGCCCTCCACGAGAACGCGGGCTGCGGAAAGCATGTCGCCGAGCAATTCCGCATGGATATAGGCGGCGCGCCGATGCCGGCCGAGATGGCGTTCCCGTTCCGCGAGTTCCAGATACTTCTGCCGCAGGGCCTGGCGCACATCGGGCGGGATATCCCAGAAATCCGCCGCCCGCCCGCCGCCAAGTCTACCCAGAGAAAAATCCGTTGGGCGCGAACCCAGCGTTGAGCCGGGTTTCGCGAGTCCGCGATGCAGGCTGGATCCGCCCAGCGGCAGCGCATGCTTGAGGCCTGCATCCGGATCTTTTCCAAGCTGGTCGAGCAGACGCAACAGGGCACGGCTGCGGGCCTGCGCCAGATCCAGCGCCGCTCCCTTGAAATTGTTTTTCGCCCATTGCTCCATCCGTTCGAACGCATTTCCGGCACCCGATGCCGCACCTTTGCCGGAGGGGCGAAACATTTTGCCGAGCTTGCGCAGATTCCGGCCCACGAAATCCGTAGGCGGCTCTCCATCCGCGGGGGGAAGATTGTCTACGCCGTCGCTGCCGATGTCGCCGGCTTCCGCATCGAGGAGTTGCTGGAGCGAGAGCTGGAGCCGGAAGGAGATGGAAGTGATGCGCGGCGCGGGCGCGATTTCCACTGGTGGCGCGGCCCATTTTGCTTCGCGTTCCGGAGGAGCATCCAGCAGGTCAGACACGCTAAGTCCGTCCCCTTCGGAAAAGGCCAGCGGCCCCAGCGCCGGATGAAGGACAACGATGTCCCGGGAACGCAGACGGGCGATTTCCGCCGTATCTAAAACGGGGCGGATTTCCGCCTCGATCGGCACATAGAATCCTGGAGCAAGCGCTCCGAAGGCGAGCCCTGCCGGCGGACGCATGGGATCGGCGGAGCCTGGGGAAATCACAAAGACACCGGCCACCGCGGAATCGCCAATGGCCTGTGGCAGCAGGAAGAGGCGGAGCTGGCGTTCGTCGATTTTCCATGCCGCGATCTCTTCGATCCAGCGCTGCACGTCGTCGCCACTGATCAGCCATGCGGTGGCGCGCCGCGTCTGGTGTCCCACGGGTTCCAAGCGAAGGTCGGCGACGATCATGGGGTGGAATGTTTGGTGAGAACCACGCTGGCGAAGCGGTGCACGTCATCGGCAACGGCTCGCGTATCGCCGGGAGCGTAGGCGTGATCGCCGATGAAATAAGCTGGCCCGATCAATTTGCCATCAGAGGTCCAGGCGGGAAGCCGCGATGATTCGGCAAGCACGAGGCTGACCTCGGGAATAGATGGATCGCTGCTGCGCAGGTGAAGCAGTCCGCGTTTATCGAGAAAGGCCCGGCTGCCGTCGGCCCACTCAGCACGGCGCAGCCAGGCGCTTTCACTGGGATATTCCTCCGTTTGGCCGAAGGCGACGGAGTGAATGAACTGATTGGCGTCGCCATGCCGCGACCACTGGAAATTTCCATCGGCGAAGAATTCCAGCTTCGCGAAATACCCCTTGTCCGCGCGAAGCGTGAGCGCTCCGGTGGATGACAGCCCGATGTGGCTGAACTTGCTGCGCACCGCCCACTGCGGGGGCAGCGCGAAATCGGAGAATCCGCGCTCTGGCGGAAAGTGCGCCCACTGGTAGATCGCGCCGCTCTCGAGATGGACCATCTTTCTCTGACCCTCCGCGCAACGCAGCCAGACGCTGTTTCCGCTTGGCGAAGCCTTGGCATCGATGATTCGCCCCTGGGGCGCGATTTTCACCACACCGGGTTCCGCAAGGTCCATGATGCGTCCGTCCTGATCCACTGCCCAGGGCAGCTCGAAGCCCCGGCGATCGAAGAGCAGCACGAGTGGTGTGTGGATTTCCGGAACCGGCGGCAATGGCGCCGTGGCGAGTTCCGTGCCGTTCCAGAAAAAGATCCCGCGCGCCGACTCGCGGGCGGACAGCGAGAAATCCAGAAAGCGGCTTCCGAGCGGCCGGGCGAAATTCGGCAGGTCGCGCGTGTCCACTTCTTCCCCGGTGTTGATGGCGATGACCAGCACTTGATGGCGCGAAAGCACGTAAAGGAATCCGGCCCGGACAAAAGCCTCGATCAACGGCGCGCGGGGCACCGCTACCTTGGTGACCATCACGGCATCGCGTCCCGTTCCGCGATCGGCAAACCAGCGGAGGATTTCCAGGCGTTCGCCCGCGAGGTATTTCACGGCCACCCAGCAGTTCTCCGGTTGTGCGTGGAAAAGGCCGAGTGTTTTGCCGTGGATGGCCGGGGCAGGCAGGCGGAGCGCTCCGCGATCACGGCTTCTCCAGTACCAGAGATCACCACCGGAATTGAGGCACACTCCGCCTTCGCCAAAGCGCCAGCCGATTTCCACGGAACGGCCCACGGGCAGCAGGATAGGAAAGGGTTCCACGCGGAGAATCGCGGGCAGATCGCCGGCCGGGTCGCGCAGATCCAGGCGGGCGACTTTCTCCCGCCGCCGTTCGAGCAGGGAAGCGAGATCGAGCCGCGCTTCGTTCAAGACGCGGAAGCCATGCGGTCCGCGCAGATTGACCGTGATCGCTCCTTCGCGATCGACCCCCACGGCGTGGACTCGTCCATCGGCGACCGACGGCAATCCGCTGACAAAGACGGGATCTTGCAGGGTTCGCTGATGGGTGATGAGAATGAGATCGACCGGACCATCTCCCGAAGAAACAAGTTGCGGCAGAGCCTCCAGCGCCGGCGCCACGGAGAGTTCGGAATCGATCGCGGCGAGATGAGCGATGAGACCGATTTTGGTCCAGAGCGGCGAAGGCACGAGCGATTTGCCTTCCGAACGATAGGCCGCTGGCCGCTGCCGTTTGCCGGCTTTGCCGAGAAAGGCGAGGGCGACCGCTGAAGCAAACAGCCGGGGCAGACCCCACATGCGCAGTCCGGAATCGACGACCAAAATCAGCCGCGATGGCGGATGATTCGCCGCCGGTTCGCGGCGCAGATAGAGCGCCTCGTTTAAGGCGAGCCGGACGGAAAGTGTATCGTCGTCGTTCGCGAGCTCGGAAAGGAGCAGCCGATGCAATGGTCCGCGATTGCCGATATCCGAGACACCGCCGAGCGTTTCATCCTGCACCCGGGAAAGCGCTTCTGGCAGCGAGACGGCGGCCATCACCTGACGAGCGACCCGTGCGATGCCGAAGAGTTCCGGGTCATTGAGCAACTCCTCGAGCAATCCTCCCACCTGTTCAGAAACCGGTGAGTCCAGATCTTCCGGCCCGGTCGGCGTAACGGGAATACCCGTTTGCAGGAGCAGATCCAATTGCTCCTCTTCCACGGTGAGAAGATGATGGAGAGGATAGATGTCATCGGCAGCCGAATACTCCGGCACGATGGCCTCGCTCTCGACGACATCCATGAGCGCTGCTCCCTGGCGGAGCACGTCGATAACGGTTTCCAGTCGGGCGGCCGAGCGCGACGTTCCTTCGAGGGCGTGCATGGCCAGCGAAGCGCGCGCGGGGATTCCGCTCTTCAAAGCCGAAGGCAGCGCGGCGATTCTTCGCAATCCGCCCAGGATTTCGAGGCATCGCGATGATTGTTCGAGGTCCTTCGCTTCTGGCGTCTTGCCCCGGCATGCAGCCAGCAGATAGACGAGTGCGCCGAACCTGGGGAGTTCACGCCCGGAAAACCGCTCGAGAATCTGCGCCAGTTCCTCCCTGAAGACAATCGTCGTCCCGTCATGCCAAACGATGGCTTCGTATTCGTCATCCCATTGCCAGGGTGCAACAGGATGCGACAAAAGCCAGGCGGCGGCAGAGGTCACATCGGTGATGTGGTCGAGCATATCCGGAAAAGAGGTTAGCCAAGCAGCGCGCGTACCGCGGCGCGGGTCGCGGCGATCCACGCCATGCGCGGCACGCGCGACCATCCGGCATCCGTGCGTAACACCACAAGTTCGCCATCGTTCGCGCCAAATGACTTCCGGGCAACGCTTGCGTCCACAGCCGGCCAGATCCGATAACCGGCCGGCGTTGCCACACCTTCCTCTTCGGCGAATTGCGTTCCTGGAATGGAGGGCAGCGGTGTGCCGCGAATCAGGACGGTGGCGCGATGCGTCGTATCGAAGGCGAAGGATAGCGGACGGAGCCGGATCTCCGGCGCCCGGCAGGCAAAGGCGAGCCAATCCTGTGTCGCCGCTTCCAGCAGCTTCGGCTCACGCATTTCTTCATCGGAACGCAGCTCGATCTCCACCCGCTTGGGGAGGCGCGCTGCGCTCGTGGAAAGTGGCAGGCGAACGCGGAGCAACTCGCGCAATGGGCTCCACGAAACGGAAGGCAAGACCCCCGACGGCAAATGGCGGCCAGGGTGCCGCAAGACATTTTCTTCGATGATATCGAAGCGCTCTTCCCAGGGAATCCGCGCACAGGCTCGTTCCTGGCCGGGATCCAGCCGTGGGCCGCGTACCCAGAAATCATCTTCCACGATTGCGCCTTCCCATCCGGCCATGAGCCGCACCGCCCCGAGTTCCCTCGCGGAGGTGCACGGCAGCCGCCCGGCCCAGGTGCAAACGGAGCTCATCGCATTCTTGTTCAGGACTTGCCCAGCCCCTGCCACAGGGCTTTCACCTTGCCGGAGAGATGTTCGCGATGAACGGCATCGCGGACCCATTGTACCCGGCCATCGAGAATCGAGAGACGATCACGAAGAAAAGCACGGTCCGCCGGTTCGGTCTTTTCCGTCGTTTGTCCGGCGAGCCACTCCAGATCGCGGGCCAGCGCTTCAGCGTCCGGCACGGATGCGCCATCGGCCAGCGGGTGGCGCTCCGCGCTGTCCTCATCCTTTGACACGGCTTCCCGCACCAGAGCGCGCAGCACTTCCTGCTGATCTTCCGAATCCCAGATGTAGCGAAAGACCCAGAGGTCCGATTCCCGCGCCTCCGTCCGGCCGCAAAGCAGCGCGCTCGCTGCCACCACGCGCTGGATCTTCACGGCGCGCCGGTCGGAGACACGAATGCCCGCATGGCGGATGCGATGGACGAGCGTGGCATAGGCGGGCCGCACCGCTTCAAGAGAGACTTCGCCGGCCAGCTTCTGTGCCTGGCGGATCTCGCTGAAGCTCAAACCCGAGCTTTTCGTGGTGGCGTGTTCCATGCGCCAGCCGGACTCGAGCACTTGCGTCAATTGTTCCGAAGCCACGTTGTCGCAGTGCACGCGCAAGAGAAAGCGATCGAAGAGCGCGTTGAGCGCGTCGTCTTCCGGCAAATGATTGCTCGCACCGGCGAACATCAGCGCCTGGACCGGAATGCGTTCGCGGCCGCGGTGCACGACGCGTTCGTTCAAAGCGGAGAGCAGGCTGTTGAGGATTGCGCTGTTTGCGTTCAGCAATTCATCGAGGAAGACGAGCGATGCCTCAGTGAGCATGCCGTCGGTATTGGTCGTGAGTTCGCCCTCGCGCAGCTTGCGGATATCGAAAGGACCGAAGAGTTCGTTCGGCTCGGTAAAGCGCGTGAGCAGATAGGCAAAGGTCTCGCCGTGAAGCCGTTGGCCGAGACTCTGAACGAGCGCGCTCTTGGCCGTGCCGGGCGGCCCGAGGATGAAAAGGTTTTCGCCACCGATGAGGGCCACGCCGAGCAAGTCGACAATTTCCTCTTTGCCAATGAAATCGCGCTTCATCGGTTCCAACACATCGCGCTTCAGCCGCGCGGCAATCGATTCGGTATCAGCCTGCAACATCGCGGGGGAGCTTGTCGTCGATCTGGGGTTTTCGCAACTGGATGCGGTGGAAAATCATCGCGGGGTGGATGGTCGGGCTCAATGGGACTTATGGGACGGATGGGACCTATAGGACTTATGGGAGCGCTCAGGTTTGGATGGCCACCGCTCGGGCAAGTACCGGAGAGAGCTCCGGGTGGGCACCTAATGCCTCGCGGACTGCTGCCGCTGCGCGCGGGTCCTGCAGACGGCTGGCGTCCTGGCTGGCCAGGATCCGGTCCACGTAGAGTTGGCAGAGGCTGTCGTTGCCGATGAACGGCTCGATTGATTCGATCTTCAAATCCCGGACTCCTACAGACGAGAGCGGCCAACGCCCGGCGATCTGGCGCAACTTCTGAACGAGCGGATCGCCGGAGGCGAGGCGGGCCATCCATCCCAGCAGATCCGGCAGGTAGCGCAGAAAGAGGTCGGCCGAGTAGTCCGTTTCCGCCGAACGCCGCGCCGGGCATCTCGCTTCAAGAACCTGAAAGACTTCCGGCTCGCCCATATCCCGCGCGATGGCCAGCCGCGCGGCGCCGGCGAGCAGGTGCGCCGCCCATACCGCGCAATCCATCTGAAGGGCCGGTGCATCTCCAGCCATGCCCGCCCGGGCGGCTTGATCGAACTGCTCGATCTGGTCTTCGAATTCGGGAAACAATTCGAAATCCATTCCGGGCACAGGCACCGTGACTTGTCCGGTGGTGAAGAGCTGATCAAGAAAATCGCGCATGATTCAGGAGGGCGGCCAGCCGCATGGGATCTTTCCTTGTCTTCACAGAGGCCGCAAGTGCGGTTCGCTTCCGGCGTGTATGTCACGGAAAGAACCCATTGCCGCGGCCGACTGTTAGATCGCGGAATGCGGCGCCTGCCGCCCCGTAATGCAACTCGTCTCTTCCGCCATCAGCCTCTTTTTCGTTCTCGATCCGTTTGGAAATCTTCCCGGGGTGCTCGGGTTACTAAACCAAACGAGCAGCCGTCGCAAACCAGTCATCGTGTTGCGGGAAGGGCTCGTGGCATTTCTTCTCCTCGTCACCTTTTATGCCGCCGGTGGGCGCCTGATGCGCTGGTTTGGAGTCGATGGCCCGGATCTTAGTATTTCGGGTGGAATGGTGCTCGTGGTGACGGCGCTTCGGATGGTCTTTCCAGAGCGAACGCCGCCGGCCGATGACGGTGGTCATCCCGAGCCGTTCATCGTTCCGATCGCCGTGCCACTAATGGCCGGCCCTTCGGCGCTTGCCATGGCAATACTCATGGCTGCCGATGCTGGCACACATCCCTGGCTGGGGTTCGGCATATTGGCCATCGCAGCCGGGTGTTCGGTGGCTATCCTTGTGCTGGGAGTTACGATCGGAAGTTATGTGCCGGGCCGGCTCCTGCATGCCCTGCAACGGCTCGCAGGCATTCTGCTCATCGTGCTTGCAGTGCATATGTTTATGAGCGGTGTGAAGAGTTATCTGCGCCCGGCGGAAGAGGCGAAATCCGCGAGGGTGGAAACTATACGATAGGAACGGGAGTTTTGTTAACTGCCGGGAAGAATAGCAGGTCCGTGTCCCGAACTTGCAATCCAACCCCGTCCTGTTAGAACGCCGGCCTATGAAGATTTACCCCCTCTTCGTCAGGTTAGTGGTTACCCTTCTCGTGTGTGCCGGCAGCGCGATGCTTCATGCCGCGCCGAAGAAACATAAAAAGCATGCTTCTGCGGAAGCGCAGGAAACCCCGAACGCAGCAACTGCGATCACGCCCTCCCAGATGCTTTCCCCTTATATCGAGCATGTTGATGTACTGCTGGCCCTCGATCGGTCCGGCGGACCAAAGGTCACGGCATTTTGTGACGAAGCTGCGGGAAAATTGGCTGTTCTCAAACAAGACCTTGCCCAGCAGCGCAGTACCGCGGCGCCGGCCAATCAGGCCAGTTTTGCCGCGGCGATGGGCGTGTGTGACCGCATTGCGGCCGCGCTGGACGAACGCCAGAAAACGCTCGGCCAGATCCAGGCTTCCAGCGCTGTCTCCACGAGTGGGAAGCTGGGGTTGCACTCAAAAACCAACCCTCACTACGCGGATCTCATTCGCGAGCACGCCGAACAGGCCAACCAGCAGCGTCTCGCATCCGACGATAGTAACGCGATTCAAAGCGCCTCTGTCCGCCGCTGGAACGATCGCACGGTGGAACTTCGTAAACAGATAACGGATGCCTACACGCACATCCCACCGCTCGCGCCGCCGGCTCCCACTCCGGCGGCAGCACAGCCGGCGGCTCAGTAGATTAGACGGTGTGAAGCCAAGATCCCGGTGCAAGTGATCCGGATCTGCGTCCATCCATTAGTTTAGTAATTACTAAATTGAGTGGATAGGGAGGCGCGGCGTGAAGATGGTGACGGTGCGGGCTTTCTCGCCAGGGTGACGGCTGCGTCTTCGCCGCGTTTTTGCACCTGCCCGTTCGCTGATACTGTTTCGGAAGATCTTCTGCGGGAGAGGATTAAGACTAAGATTAGGATTAGGGTTAAGAATCCGCCACTTTTCCTCGCCCGAAGCGCATTCCATCATTTACCGCTCGGCTCCTTTCTGCCACACTCCCGCTCCCGAAAAGGCCATCGATTTCTCCTCGCGATCGGTCTCCCGAAAACGCCCAACAAAATTATTGCGACATCAGCCGAAAGGCCCGCGCCCCCTGTGCGCGGGCATCGAAGCGGCGTCGCCGAGTTTTATGATGCGAGGATATTACCGACAGACCAAAATCATTGCCACCCTCGGGCCGGCCACGGAAAGCGCCGAGAAGCTCGAACAACTCATTCTGGCCGGAGTCGACGTCATCCGGCTCAACATGGCCCACGGCACAAGCGAATGGACCATGGCCGTCATCCATCGCATTCGCGAAGCCTCGCGGATCGTCGGGCGGCACGTCGCGGTGATGATGGACGTAAAGGGTCCCGAGATTCGCACCGGCGAAGTCATGACTCCCATCGATTTGCGCGTAGGCGAAACCTTCGAATTTCACACGGCCAAGCCGGCGCCGGAACTGCACGCTATCGATGTCAACTATCCCGGACTGCCGACCGATGTGAAAATCGGCGGCACTGTGCTGGTCGACAGCGGCCTGATCCGGCTCGAGGTCACGGAGAAGGATGAAGCCCGCGTACGCTGCCGGGTGCTGACACCGGGGCGGCTCACATCGCGCCGCCACATTAATCTTCCCGGGGTCGATGTGAATCTGCCTTCGCTCACGCAAAAGGACATGCGCGATATCCGCGTCGGCATCGAAGCCGGGATCGACTTCGTGGCGCTCTCCTTTGTGCGCCGCAGCGAAGATATCAAAACCCTCCGCGCCTTTCTCCAGGAACACGGTTCACGTGCCCGCATCGTGGCCAAGATAGAAGAGCAGGCGGGGGTCCGGAATCTCGACTCGATCGTAAAAGAAGCGGATGGCGTGATGGTCGCGCGCGGCGATCTGGGAATCGAGATCGACTATGCCGATCTGCCGCTCGTGCAAACGCGGATCGTGGAAGCCTGCCTGGCCGAGGGCAAGCCGGTCATCATTGCCACGCATCTTCTCGAATCGATGATCTCCGCCCCCATGCCCACCCGTGCGGAGATTTCCGACGTCTCAAACGCCGTGCGCGAACGCGCCGATGCAGTGATGCTCTCCGGTGAGACGACGACCGGCATGTATCCGCTCGAATGCGTCACGGTGATGAAAAACATCGTGACGAGAATCGAGCCTTCGGCAAAGCGGAAGCTGAACGAAACGCTGAAACTGACCGAGCCGAAGGCCATTATGTTGCGTTCCGCGGCGATGCTCGCTCAGGACCTCGGGAAATCCGGCATCGTTGTTTTCACGCGCAGCGGATTTCTCGCCTACACTCTTGCGGCGCTCCGCGCGGATGGCGTGCCGATCTATGCTTTCACGGACGATGAAGCGCTGTTCCGGCAACTCCTTCTGCCCTGGGGAATTGAACCCTTCCTCATGCCGTTTGATAAAGATCCCGAGGAAACGATTCTCAACGCGCTCGCTTGCCTAAAACGCCGGGACTGGTGCTCCGCGGGTACGTGGCTGGTGGTCATCACCAACGCCCTGGCGCACGAAAGGATCATTGATACGATCCAGTTGCGACAGGTGGAGTAAGTCGACGATCCGGAGATCGCGGTCAACATCTCCCGATAGGGATCGTATCTGCCGTCTCGGTTGCGCTTGTCGTGAAAATAAAGGTCGCACGGGCGGTTCCCTGCATCCCTGGCGGGCCTACACAGCCGCGTCTTCGTGCGAGGCCGATACATCATCAGACACAGTTACTAACTATAAGTTAACAACAACAACAAAAGAAAGACCATCAATATGCTTTCATGGGCTGTCACCTTCCTAATTATTGCGCTTATCGCGGGAGTTCTGGGCTTCGCCGGAATCGCGGGCCTCTCCTCGCACATTGCGTGGATTCTCTTCGTCGTGTTCCTGGTGCTTTTCCTGGTGTCATTGATTAGCGGTCGTCGCGGGCCGCGTTCGCTATAGTACGCTATAGCGAAGTCATTAGGACGAAACAACTTCGCGGGAGGTGCGGCTCCCGCGAACTTTTTTTGGGGTGGAGGTTAGAAGGAGTCCGGTAATCATTTACCTCGAAGATCCTGGTAAATTGCTGATACCATTTTGCAATGGTTGATGAAGTCCTGGTCGGAGTGAACTTCGTTGTCGTAGTTGAGGCCATAGGGCCAGAAATGCATGCGGTCCGCGTGAAGGACGGCTTTGGGATCCTTGGTGATTTCCTGTAACTGCCTGGTGGCGTGCGAGCCGGTGAACACACCATTTACAACAAGGTTGCCCCATTCTCGCGAAGTGCCGACGCCGAGGGTGTGAGCCAGTTCATGCATCGCCACGCGCTGGTTATTGCTGTATTTCCCAAAGCGCATGTTCCCATTGGAGTTTGCATCGGCAGTTGGTGTGTCTGGGCTGTAATTGGCGGTCACGTGCTCTCGTAACCCGGAGGTATAACGATCGTAATACCAGATCGCCTTTTCCATTGCCGCGGTGATTTTCGCATATGCCGCTGACTCTTCTTCGGTCGGTTCTTTGGCGCGATTCAGCGTGTAAGTAATGTCGCTGGATTTTGCCGGGGTGGAAGGAGTCGGTGTGCTGCCCAGCGGTGACAGACCGCTCATAAATTGTTTCCTCCACGAATCCAATGGCGACGGTGAGGCTTTGGCCATGGCGGAAGGACTCACTTGTGTGGCGGTGGGGGCTGCCGCGGTGGTGGGCGAAGGCGCGCCTGGAGTAGGTTCGGGTTTTGCCATTTCCGTCATGGCGACTTCTTCGGCGTCCGTGTTCGCCGCCAAAGTGCGCTGCAAGGCACCATTGTAGGCCACAACGACATTCTCCCGTTCGATTTGCACGAGGGTTACCGCAGTTCCCGCGGGTGCCTGAACCGACCCAGCCAGCTTGCCGTTGACCAGAACGGGAAATTCCACCGGGCTGTTGAGCCTCAATTGCTTTGGCCAATGTGCTTCATGTGCTGCAAGCCATGCCAGTGCACTGACTGGTAATGTCTCTTTTGCGGGTGGTGACGGCGGAGGCTCCGGGGTATTTATCTCAGCAGCGGGCTGCGGGATAGCAACTGGTGTCGAGTTGACCGTTATTAAGGGCTGCTGCAGCGCGGCAGAGGCCGCAGGTATTCGGTCGGCCTTTGAGGCCGGAGGGCCTTTGAACCATACGGTCTTTTCCAAATAGATCGCGGCACCGCCGCCACAGATAACAATGAGCACAGCCGGCACGAGCAACAGGCTCCAGGGCGATTTGTGTTCTTTCCCGGCACGAACGTCGAAATTCCTGGCAAAATCCGCGCGCAGCGATTCCGGAACTCGCACCGCTTGGTGGCAGCTTGGGCACACGCCTTCTTCGCCGGTCGATTTGTCTCCGGAATCGATCTTTTGCTGACAATGGGGGCATCGAAATTTCATGAGAACCCGCAACCGGAGGGCCCGGGGTAGCGGTGGGTCATCCCGCTTGCGCGACATTGTGGATGGTTGTTTTGCCGGGCAACCGCCGTTGGAATTTGCCCATGGAAATGTGGAAAATGCCGGGTCTGCTGGTGCTTCGATTTCGCGCTTGAGCCTCCGCCTCTGAGCCAGCCATCATCGAAAAAGCGGTCGCTCCGAGTCCGCTGATCGAAATGAATATCCTCCGAGTATTTTTAGTTCGAGCGGTTGCCGGCTTCGCCCTGGGGTTCGGAATGATGCTGTTCGGCCCGTTGATTGCTGGGATCTTCCCCGTCACCTGGCACGGTGTTCTGGAATCTTTCGGCGCCATTCATTGGCCGGCGGTATGGTTTGTGACCGGTCTTTTCGCCATCACCTGGACGCTTTTCGAATTGAGATTCGTCCAGGCGATTACGGATATCTGGGATACCATCGAGGTGCTTTTCGATCTCCTGACGTTCTGGCGGCGCTAAGCCCGGCCTCTGATGGACTGGATTACAGATACGCTCGCGATTGGAAACTATCTGGACGCCGCGGACACCGAACTTCGGCAGTCCGACGGCATTCGCTCCATGATCTGCCTCAACGGGGAGTTGCGCGGAGTGAAGCCGCAGGAACTCGGTCTCGAAGCACTGGAAAACTATGATTTGAAGGATGGCCCCGGTAACGATCCCGCGATCTTTCGGAGAGCCGTGGAGACGGTCGCACGCTTCGTTTCACGAACGCCCAAACTTCTCGTGCAATGCCATGCCGGACGGAGCCGGTCGGTCATTGTCGTCGCGGCTCATCTCATGCGCGTCCATGGGTGGGACTCCCGGCAGGCGCTTTCGTTTGTCACTGCAAAGCGCGAAGCCGCACTGACCGCCGGGATTGAAGAACTCCTGCGCAGTCCGTTTCTCTTCGAAAAGCGCGGTGGCTAAAGGTCAGCAGTCGCACGTCCATAGTTCACCAGGTTCATTCCGTCCGCCTTGAGAGTGGACGAAGTGGACTGCGTGGACCGCTCCAGAACGCTGCTCACACCCCAACGCCCGCCGCTTTCCCCACCACAGCCATCGTTTCCCGCTCTCGCTTTTCCACAAATTCCCGCGCCTTCGCTGCTTTCGCCCGGGCTGCCGCCGGTTCCTGAATCATCGCGAGCACGGCTGCGGTGATCTTCTTTCCGTCGGTTTCCTCGTCCATGTCGAAGAGCCATTCGCCCAGGCCGACGTCGCTCCACATCTGACCTTTGCTGGTCTGCTCCTTAAATCGGCAGACGATCGCCGGAATGCCATTTCCGATGCACATGATGGGCGAGTGCATTTCGAGGCCGAAGAGCCCGGCCGACCGCGCGTAGGTGCTCACGGCCTCGTCGGTGAGCCAATAATGTTCGTGCCAGACGACCTTGGCTTTCACGTCGTCCGGCAGCGGATCCACCAGCATCGCTTTGCCGATCGCCATCTGGCTTTCGTCTTCCGGGCAAACGAGCACTTTCATCGAAGTCTGCCGAGCTACGGCCACGATTGTGTCCCGCAGCGGTGCGTGATCGTGCTCTTTCATCTGTTCGTTCCGGGCCTGCTTGCGTTCGTCTTCAGGAGTCATCGCCTTGTGACGGATCTCCCAATACGGCGTGTTGCGATAACGCGGAATGACACAGACGTACTTCCCGTCTTCGAGTTGGTTGGCCTTCAGAAATGCCGTGGCGGTTTCGTCATTACGCAGATTTACGGCAAAGGCGGCGTCCGGCGTAAATTCAAGGATCGGCGTTTTCAGTCCCGCATCCTTCGCGGACTGAAGCGAAATCGTGTCGCGGAAATAGAGAAACTGGGCGCCGTCCAACAGGGCGCGTGTTCTCGCATCTGGCCCTTTCTCTCCGGCTGACCAGGTGATTCCATAGATGCCGTAAGGCTTGCCGGTTTCACTGGCCCAGCGCTCGAGTTCTTTGCGCCCGACCAGGGAGGGTCCGGAGCCGTGCAGCATGAAGTCGCATTCCGCGAGAGCGGCGCGGATCGACTCGGGATCCTTCGCGATGCGGAGAGCGGGAAAGTTGCGGCGCAGCATCGCTTCCACGCCGTTTCCAATGTCGTTCGGCCAAAGCGTGATTTCCGCCTGTGGCAGGCACTCTCCGAGAAGCCGGAGGATTCCCGGCGTGTGCCCGATATCGCCGATATTCACCGTCTGCCAGGATGAACGGAGCAGGATGCGGCGCGGCTTTTCCGCGGCGGCACGCAGGGCGAAGGGGAGCATCGCTCCGAGGAGGGTTGAGCGGAGGAAGTGACGGCGGGGAATCATGGATGAAAGAGCCGAAGCGGCGATGTGCGAACGACTACCCTTATTCGTCATAAACCATATGGAAAATGCGCCGCGAACCCGAAGATTGGCGTTGACTGAATGAGTCGTTCAGTCATTTAATCGCCGCATGCTTGATCCGCATTCGTCTGTGGGCAGTGATGCATCCGCTCCTCGCCGACGGGTGCGAACGGGAGTTTCCTGCTCCCACGCCTGAATCCGAAACCCGTGTCTATTATGTTCCTGTCGAATGTGCTCTCGTTCGTGGAAACAACGATCCGCAGTGCCGCTGGGCTGGGGCTGCGCTATCTGATGTTGGCCGGTAGTGCCTGGCTCCTCGGCTACGTCATTTTCAAACGCCAGTGGTTGCGGCGTAAAATCATTCCGCATTTGCCCAAGTCGTCGGAAATCTGGAGAGAGGTCCGCTATTCCGTACTTTCGATGATTGTTTTCGGAGCGGTCGGTGCGGCGACCTTCATCGCTGCCCGGCATGGCTGGACCCGCTTATATTGGAAGATCGGCGAGTATGGGGCCGGTTGGTTTTGGCTTAGCATCCTTTGCGCCATGCTGCTGCATGACACTTACTTCTACTGGACTCACCGGCTCATGCATCACCGGCTGCTTTTCAAAGCTTTTCACCGGGTGCATCATTTATCGCACAATCCCTCGCCTTGGGCGGCCTACTCGTTTGCTCCGCTGGAAGCCGTAGTCGAAGCCGGCATCTTCCCTTTGTCCCTCATGGTGATGCCCATGCATCCCTGGGCGTTCGGCTTGTTCATGGCCGTGCAGATCACCTTCAATGTCGCCGGACATACCGGATACGAATTCTATCCGCGCTGGCTGATCGATACCTGGCTGGGCCGCATCATGAATACGCCGACGAACCACGTCATGCATCACGAAACGATGCGTGGAAACTACGGCCTCTATTTTAATATCTGGGATCGGATCATGGGGACCAATCATCGGGACTATGAAAACCGATTCCGCGAGGTTACTTCACGTCCGCCTGGCTTCGGCGTTGAGGCCGAACAAGAGCCTGAGTCTTTGCAACCAGCCGGAACGCTCGGGGGCGAACCCGTCGCCCTCACGACCAAGTAACTCTTTGCCCGCTTCACTTTCATGAAATTGTCTCTCGCCGGCGCCGGTGCGCTCTCTCTCTTTTCCTTTGTCTCATCTTCGTTGGCGACAGAACCCTGCCGTATCGAGGTCGTGGAGAAAGGCAGTGGCTGGCCCGTGCCGTTGATCGAACTCCGTACTACCAGCCAGATCACCATGTTTACCGACAACGACGGTGTTGTGGCTTTCGATTTACCCGAGTTTATGGGGCACGAGACCTGGCTCGATGTGCTCGGGGACGGTTATGAAGTGCCGAAGGATGGCTTTGGCAGCCGTGGAGTGCGTTTCACTCCGGAGCCGGGTAAGACGGTAAAGATCGAAGTTCACCGAACGATGCCGGCCAAGTGCTTGGGGCGGCTAACCGGCGCCGGGCTTTTTGCCGAGAGCCAGAAACTTGGCGGACGAAAGGATTGGCGCGAATCGGGGATTGTTGGGTGCGACACGGTGCAGACTGCGGTCTATCAGGGGAAACTCTTCTGGGCTTGGGGTGATACAGGTATTCCGAACTATCCGCTCGGGATTTTCGACACGAGCAGCGCGACGTCCGCGGTCCAGCCACTTTCTTCACTTCAACCGCCGATTGCCGTTCCTTATGACTATTTCCGGGACACAAAGGGTGGTGTACGTGGCGTCGCAAAGATGGTGGGCAGTGGGCCAACCTGGGTTTCAGCTTATGTGACTCTGCCGGATAAATCCGGTGGATCAAAACTCGTCTGCACTTACACCAAGATCAAAGGCCATCTCGATATCTATGAGATCGGACTGGCGGTCTGGAATGATGAGAAGAAGGAATTCGAGCGGTTCCGGGCTCTTTGGAACGCTACGGAAAACAAACCCAAACCGCTTTGGCCGCACGGGCATCCGGCCCTGTGGAAAGATCCGCAAGGAAAAGAATGGCTCTACTTTGGCGATCCTTTTCCGATCCTGCGTATGCCGGCCACGTTTGAGGGCTGGCAGGATCCTGCGCAGTGGGAAGCAGTGACTCCACAACCGACGTTACAGGCGACGGATGGAGGAGAGCAGGTCACTCCGCACACCGGTTCCATTGCATGGAATCCGTGGCGCAAACGTTGGGTGACGATCTTTATGCAACGGTATGGAAAACCGTCGGTCTTTGGCGAGTTGTGGTATGCCGAAGCCGATGCACCGACAGGACCATGGGGCAAAGCAGTCAAAGTTTTGACTCACAAGAACTACACCTTTTATAACCCGCGCCTTCACCCCGAGTTTACCAATGCGGATTCCCCGGTCCTGATTTTCGAAGGCACTTATACCGCGGAGTTCGCCGATCGCCCAAATCCCACGCCAAGGTACAACTACAATCAGATTCTTTACCGGATCGATCTGGACGACCCGGCGTTGGCGCCCGCGGAGCGGTAGGGTGCGGTATTTGCTGGTCGTCCGATGTCGAGTGGCAGCCTGTGTCTTGCAATGTGGATTATCGAGCGAAAGGCCTTCGTATGACCAGGAGGCTGGAAGCCAAAATCTTTGAAAGTTGAACGTCGAAAGTTGGACGTTGAACGTTTCTCATTTTCAGCGATGCCTTCACGCTGGCGTGCCTTTTCGAAAGTCGTCTCCCAAATTTGATGCCCGTCCATTTGTGGCGTAGGCTTCCGCCATAGAAAGGAGAACGCTATGTGCGTCTCAACCCTGGAACCCGAAACGGTCTCACACCCGACGGTCGAGGTGCGTAGGCCTCAACTTCTCATTGATGGCGAATGGGTGGATTCTCTCAGTGGGCGAACTTTTCCCACCATCAATCCCGCGACCGGCAGGATCATCACCGAGGTCGCCGAAGGTGGTAAGGAAGATGTGGATCGCGCAGTGGCCGCCGCGCGCCGGGCTCTCGAACATGGGCCGTGGCCGAAAATGACCGCACGCGAACGCGGACGATTGCTCTATCGGCTCGCGGACGTCATCGAACGGCATATCGACGAATTGGTCGCACTCGAGACCCTCGATAATGGCAAGCCTATCAGTGACAGCCGCAATATCGATCTGCCGCTGGCAATCGAGTGTTATCGCTATTACGCGGGTTGGGCGGACAAAATCGAAGGTTGCACCATTCCGGTAAATGGACCTTATCTCACCTACACACGGCGTGAACCGGTGGGAGTCTGCGGGCAGATAGTCCCGTGGAATTTCCCGCTTCTCATGCAGGCCTGGAAATGGGCGCCGGCGTTGGCCGTGGGATGTACCGTTGTGCTCAAGCCCGCGGAGCAGACACCGCTCTCGGCCCTGCGAGTTGGTGAACTGGCGATGGAGATTGGATTCCCGCCGGGTGTAATCAATATAGTGCCGGGCTTCGGCGAAACAGCGGGTGCCGCGATCGCGGAACATATGGATATCGACAAGGTTGCCTTCACCGGTTCGACCGAGGTCGGAAAGCGCATCCTGCAGGCAGCAGGTCGAACGAATCTCAAACGCGTCTCACTGGAGCTCGGCGGCAAGAGCCCGAATATCGTCATGGAGGATGCGGATCTCGACGCCGCGGTGGAAGGCTCTTTCTTTGGGCTCTTCTGGTTCGAAGGGCAGTGCTGCACGGCGGCATCGCGGCTCTTTGTGCACAGCCACATTCACGACGAATTCGTCGAGCGCATGCTCGCGCGAACGCAAAAGCAAAAGCTGGGCGATCCATTTGATCCGGCGACAACACAAGGCCCGCAGATCAGCCGGGAGCAGTTCGACAAGATCATGGGCTATATTCACAGCGGTCGTGAGACGGGAGCGAATCTCCTCACCGGTGGTAAGCGATGGGGCCGCGAAGGCTATTTCATCGAGCCCACGATCTTCGACGATGTAAGTGATGAGATGAAAATCGCCCGCGAAGAGATCTTCGGGCCGGTGATGTCGGTGTTGAAATTCGATAACGTGGAGGAAGCCGTGGAGCGGGCGAATCACACTACCTATGGACTTGCTGCCGCGGTGTGGACCCGCGATGTCGGCAAAGCGCACCGCATCGCCGCGCAATTGAAGGCCGGCACCGTGTGGGTGAATTGCTATGACGCGCTGGATGCCGCGGCGCCATTCGGCGGCTACAAGCAATCGGGCCTTGGCCGCGAACTCGGCGAGTCTGCATTGCACGAATATACCGAAATGAAAACAGTGACCGTCGCCCTGCCTCAAGACACATAGCCATGCATCCTATTTGCATGATCGGGGAGAGCCAATGAACCGAGGTGAATGACATATGATGTCCGCCCCGCCGGATGCTCGACACGAGAAGGAGATCGATGATGCGGAGAAACTGCTCTTCACCGGACTGCAGCGCCTGGGTGTAGCCAAGGCGCTCTTTTTCGGACGCTTCGTGGCGGATTGGGTCATGCCGTACCCAGCTCTTCCGGAGAGGCAGCAAAAGAAGCTCGATGCTGTGCTGCCCGAGTTGCAGAAGTTCCTCGACGAAACACTCGATCCGGCGGCGATCGATCGGACCGCGGATATTCCCCGTGAGGTCATCGACGGGCTCGCGAAGCTCGGCGTGCTGGGAATGACGGCGCCGGAGGAATATGGCGGGCTGGGCTTTTCGCAAATGGCTTACGGCCGGGTATTGGAAGAGATCGGAAGCCGCTGCGCTTCGACCTCGATCTTTGTCAATGTGCATCACTCGGTTGGTCTCCGGGCGCTGCTTCTCTTTGGAACGCCTGAACAGCGGAGGCGATGGTTACCACAGCTCGTCCGTGGACAACAACTGGCTGCCTTTGCGTTAACCGAGCCGGAAGCCGGTTCCGACGCCGCGAATGTGCAGACAACGGCGACTTTAAATGCCGAGGGTACGCATTACATCCTGAATGGCGAGAAGCGATATATTACGAATGCGGCGATCGCTAGTGTCGTGACGGTTATGGCGCGAGTGCCTGGTTCCAATGGGAATGGATCCACGGTGGCCGCCTTTTTGGTCACACCGGATCTGCCGGGTTTCAAAATGGTCGAACCGCGGATGAGCAAGCTCGGGATTCGTGGCACCGCCACGGCGCGCCTGGCTTTTGATCACATGCTCGTGCCACGTGAGAACCTGCTTGGTACGTCCAGTCAGGGATTAAAAATCGCCCTGACCGTTCTTGATTACGGCCGAACCACCTTTGGCGCATGCTGCACCGGCGCGGCAAAGACGTGCCTGCGGCTGGCAGTTACCCATGCGAATCGGCGCCGACAGTTCGGTCATGCACTGGGTGATTTTGAACTAGTGAAGAAGAAGATCGCTCGCATGGCGGCAAATGTTTACGCGATGGAAGCGATGACCTTGGTGACGGCCTCGCTCCTTGATCGTGGACTGGAGGATTACATGCTGGAAACGGCGATGCTGAAGGTATTCACCACCGAAGCGCTCTGGGAGATTGTGAATGATGCTTTTCAGATTCACGGAGGGGCGGCGTATTTCACTGATTTGCCGTTGGAGCGGATGCTCCGCGATGCCCGGATCAACCAAATCGGTGAAGGCGCGAATGAAGTCCTCACTTCCTTCATTGCCTTGGTCGGCCTGCGCGGGCCAGGGCTGCAGCTCAAGGAAATCTGGGATGCCCTGCATCACCCGCGCACGGCGGAATTTCGCGAGGCCTGGCACGCCGGACTCGATCGTATCGGGGCTGCGGTGCATCCGCCGTCGGTGCCGGTGCGTAGCGCGGCCTTAGTTCCGGAAGCGCTGCAATTGGGACGATTTATCCGCTGGTTCAACGTCGCAGTGGATCAGGTGCTCATCCGGCATCGCGAGGGAATTCTCGATCGCGAATATATACAGGAGCGCATTGCCCGTGCGGCGATGGAACTTTTCGCCTCTGCTTGCGTGCTGAGCCGGTGGGATGCGGAACTGGTCTCCGGAAGTGAGCCGGAGGTTCAGGGAGCCGCTGCCCTCTTTTTGCAGAGCTCTTTCCGCCATGTCCGCAGCTGTCTGGCGGCGTTGCGCGATAATGACGATGAGGTAGTAACAGCGGTGGCTAACTCGGCTTTGCGAGCGGGATGAGTTATGGATCAGGGCTCGCTTAGTGCGACCCACTCTTGCGCCCCATCTTATTCAGGCAATTCAGAAGATACGGCAGCAGTTGTTTCTTGCGCGAAACCACCCCGTTGAGTTCCCAAATCCCCTGGCCGACCTGGGGATAGTCGATGGTCGCGGTAAACGATTCCGATCCGCGGACGAGCAGGAGGGAAGACTGCGTATTGATATCCGTCACGAGCAGGGCCGCGAACAGCAGCCCATCGCGGTGGCGGTTTGCTTCCAGAGCGGTCATCAGCGCTTCCCGCTTCGCCTCAAAATGGCTGAAGGTCAGCTCTTCGATCTGGGCCACTGTGAAGCGCTGGCCGCCTTCATCGTAGAGTTTCGAGTCGGCGGCAACTGCCTGCTCGGGAGTCATGGTGAGTAGGGGAGAGCCGACGGAAAAGATGCGGGACGCGAGGTCTGCGGGATCGGTGCTGGCCGCCTTTGCGAGTTGGTCGAGAATGATGCGATCCACCGGAGTGGTGGTGGGTGAGGTGAGATGCAGCGTATCGGAAATCAGACCAGCCATGAGCAAGCCCGCGATCGGTGGCGGGATCGGCACCCCTGCGTGCTGATAACACATGGCGACGATGCTGCTCGTGGAGCCGACAGGATTGTTCCAGAAAAGGATCGGGGTCGCGCTCGCGAGTCCGCCGAGCTTGTGGTGGTCGAGGATTTCGATGATCGGTACGCGGTCGGCGCCACGGACGGCCTGGGTCAGTTCGTTGTGATCGACGAGAATGAGTTGCCGTTGGACCGGTTTGATGAAATCCGACTTCGAAAGGATGCCGAGGAGGCTCCCGTTGTCGTCAAGAACGGGGAAGACGAACCCGGCCGACTCCGCGGCAATGTTGCGTGCGTCATCCAGCGCGGTGTCTTTGTGGAAGCTCGTATATTCGTCCAGCAAAACACGCTCGACCCGCACGGCGCCCCGGGCGAGGAGCACGGTCGTGGCGGTGTCGTAGGGAGAAGAAATGAGCGTCACGCCGGCGGCGCAAGCGGCAGCCTGCAATTCCTCGGAAACGCCAAATCCGCCCGTGATCACGATGGCGTGGATCTTCGCTTTGATGGCGAGTTCCTGAATATGGGGGCGATCACCGACGATCAGGACGACCGCTTTTCCGGTGTAACGTTGCAAACGCGGCGCAAATGAATCCTGCGCCATTGCAGCTACCATTAGCAGGCGCTCCTTCACCTCGTCCTCCACTGTCCCGGAAATAATTCGCCCGGCAAATGTTTCCACGAGATCCCGAAGCGAAGCATTCACGAGCCGAGCCGCGCCGGCTTCCTCACGCGGGGGGAAGAGATAGTGGCTCAGCTTGAAAGCCGAGAGCAAACCGAGACAGCGGTTCTGGTCATCGACTACCGGAAGTCCGCGAAGTTGCTTCTGTTCAATGAGTTGCAACGCATCGTAAACAGTTGTCCGGCCCCGCACGGAGATGACTCGCGCCTCCATCACATCGCTTACGCGAGGGGAGAGATCGCTAACCAGAACCGGTGCTTCAACTCCGAAATGGTGCAGGACGAAATCGATCCGTTCATTTGTCGCGCCGGCGCGGGCCGCGACCACATTTTCATGGCCTGTGAGGCGCTTCAACTCCGCGTAGGCGATGGCGGAGCAGATGGAATCCATGTCGGGATTCTTGTGGCCGATGACGATCGTTTGCATTGCTGAAGTCTCTGTCGCGAGTGTTGCGGGTCACGGAGACCCCCTCAAGTCTCAAGTCGTAAAGCGAATCCGCTTTGATGGAGACATTGCCTCCGGCGCTTATGGGTTTCTCATCCATGTGAATTTTCCTTCCACGTACTTCATTCGCGAAGAAAGAACCGATCGCGTTCACCGATTTTGACATGCAGTGCATTGCATGTGCAACACCCGTACCCCCCCTTCAAACTGCGCTGAGCGATCCTCGCCCAGCGCGCTCCCGTTGAGCCACTTACTTCGTTACTGCTTCGACAACGCTCACCGTATTGTTTTTCGGGGTATCATCCCGATGAACAATCACCGTCGATTCGGCTGCCGGAAGCGGCGTGACCGCCAACTTCTGCGTGCTGCCCTTGTCAAACTTGATATCCCGCTGCTGCGCTGCCCGCTCCGCCTGGAGGAGTTCATTGGCCTGACGTGCCGCATCCCGTTCGCGGATGGTGGCGGAAAGTTCGTCCCGCAATTTCTCCAGTTCGAGCTTCAAGCCGCTGTTCCCAAAGCGCAGTTCGTCCCGCTCGGCAGTCAGCTTCTTGACCTGATCCGGGGTTGAAAGAACGCCGGTCTCTGTCTTGCCGGTGATGAGCCGGGCGCTGGAAAGAATATCGATTCGGCGCTGGAGACCGTCGATCTTGTTCAGCAACTCTTGGTTCTCTGCCCGCAGGAAGGCCATGTCCTTCTCCAACTGGGCCGCCGTGAGCTTGTGCTCCGGTTCTCCGTGTCCAGATGGCGTGGCATCGTACTCACATTCGATATTGCCGAAAGCAACCTTGCAATTGTGGTGCAGGTGAAAGTCAGTGACGGGGTTTCCCTCGACAAAGCTGAGGTTTGTCGATTGGAGATCATGTAGCCGGTAATGACCATCCACGAGGAGGAGCTCAGCGTGATAGGCTGAAACCGATCGATCGAGGATCTGGATGGTATTGTCAGGACGCCGGCCAACAGTGATCCGCTCACCCACGAGGACGTGAGTGGCTTCGCTCTGGTCTGGTAGTTTGATGCGAAGGGTGGGCATTGTGTTGGTCTCAGTGGGGGTGAACAACTCACTGAGAATAGCAAACTTGATGCCGTCTGTCATCCTCTCCTTGCGGCAAATCGAAAAATAAAGAAGATTGCGCCCCTTTCGCATGATTGAGGAGATTCGCCGCCGCCGCACCTTTGCCATCATTTCTCACCCGGACGCTGGTAAAACCACGCTGACGGAGAAGCTTCTCCTCTACGGTGGCGCGGTTCAGCTCGCCGGGTCAGTTACCGCCAGAAAGAACGCCCGGGCAACGACTTCCGACTGGATGGAGCTGGAACGCAAGCGCGGGATTTCCGTTTCATCGACGGTCCTGCAGTTCGATTACCGCGGTTATCGGGTGAATCTGCTCGATACGCCGGGCCACAAGGATTTCTCCGAGGACACCTATCGAGTGCTTACGGCGGTGGATGCGGTGGTCATGGTGATCGATGCCGGTAAAGGTATTGAGGCTCAGACACGGAAGCTTTTTGAAGTGTGCCGCCGCCGGGGTGTGCCGATTTTCACCTTCATGAATAAGTGCGACCGGCCCACGCGGGAGCCGCTCGCTCTTCTTGATGAACTGGAGCAAGTGCTGGGCATCGGGGCGTTTCCGGTGAACTGGCCGCTCGGCACAGGTTTCAGCTTCCGAGGACTTTACGATCGCCAGGCAAAGGCCGTGCACCTGTTCGAACGCACCCCCCAGGGGGCCTACCGAGCTCCCGTTCAGGTGGGTTCAATCGAAGAGCCTTTCGTCCGCGAGCAACTCGACCCGGACGATTTCAAACGGGCTGTCGAGGAGTTGGAAATGCTCGATATGGCAGGGGTGGAGTATGACGAGTCGAAGGTCCTGCGGGGCGAGCAGACGCCGGTGTTTTTCGGGTCGGCCATGAACAACTTTGGCGTTCAGCTTCTTTTGGATGCGTTCCTTGAGAGATCCACTCCACCGCAGCCAAGGCGCTCAACGGTAACAGCTTCCGCGAATATCGAGGCTTCGGATGAGGATCTACGTCCAGTGATTCCCACCGATTCGCCCTCTTTTTCTGGCTTTATTTTCAAGATCCAGGCGAACATGGACCCTCGCCATCGAGACAGAATCGCATTCCTGCGAATCTGTTCTGGGAAATTTACGAGGGACATGAGCGTCACTCATGGGCGTACCGGGAAGAAGTTTCGGCTTTCTTCCGCCCACAAACTCTTCGCCCAGGAGCGCGAAACCGTGGATGAAGCGTATGCTGGCGACGTGATCGGTCTGGTTGGATATTCCGAATTTGGCATCGGCGATACCCTTACGGAAGATCCCTCGATTGTTTACCGGGAGATTCCGAGATTTCCGCCGGAATGTTTCGCCTTTTTGCAAAATCCGAATCCCTCGAAGTTCAAACAATTCCGCCAGGGGGTTGACCAGCTTCTCCAGGAGGGTGTCGTGCAGGTATTTGAGCTCCGGGATACCTTTCAGAAGGTGCCATTGCTCGCCGCAGTCGGTCCGCTGCAGTTCGAGGTCGTGCAATATCGCCTCCAGAGTGAATACGGCGCGGAGAGCCAGCTCGAGAATGCATCGTGGGAAACGTTCAAGTGGCTCCCGTCGGGACTCGATCCCAAGAGCGTGAAACTGCCCACGAATTGCCGGGTGGCGTGGGACTCGGCTGGGCAGCCGGGCGTTCTCTTTCCGGGAGCGTGGCAGCTACGGTATTTCGGTGAACAGAATGCCGGTGTGCAGCTCCTGGATCTGCCGCCGGAGAAGGTGGAGTGACGAGCATCGCAGCGGTAGTTTAAATAGGTGAAATCCTCCTCGTCACGGCGTGCCACGGCAGGCAACGTAGACGCATACGATGGCCAAGGTGACCTACATCGAAGAGGGAGGAAAATCGATCCTCTGTGAAGCGGCGGAGGGTGGTTCCATTCTGGAAACCGCTCTTCAGCGCTCCATTCCGCACTATCACGATTGCGGGGCAAACGCGCGCTGCACGACTTGCCGGATCCGGGTGGTCGATGGATTGGAATCCGTTTCCGCACGGTCGCCAGCGGAATTGGAGATCGCCGAGCTTCGTCATTGGCCGGACGAAATCCGTCTCGCCTGCCAGGCCAGGGTGCATGGGGATGTCACCGTGGAGCGGCTGGTCAAATCGGACGACGAGCGGTTCCGCGGTCGTGAAACGCATGTGGGATCTTTCCGCAGCGAGGAGATGGACGTCGCGGTCCTGTTTTGCGACGTCGCAGACTTCTCTTCACTGTCGGCCGGTCACATGCCGTACGACGTCCTGCACTTGGTGAATCGCTTGTTTCTCCGGATCGGCGACGCGGTTCTCGCCTACGACGGTTTTATCGACAAATACATGGGCGACGGATTGATGGCGCTGTGGGGTATCGATGGCGGCACGCCCGCGGAATTTTGCCTCAAAGCGTTGCGTGCCGGCCTCGCCATGCAGTCGAGCGTCTCGGCGCTGAATACCACGCTGACGAGCCATTTCGGGCGGCCTTTGACCCTGCGAATTGGCCTGCATTTCGGCACTGCGATTGTTGGCACGGTGGGACATCCTCAAAGACAACAACTCACCGCGATCGGAGATACGGTGAATGTTGCCGCGCGAGTCGAGCTGGCGAACAAGGAATTGCTCACGACCTTTCTCATCAGCGAGGATTTCCATCGGCGCGTCGAAGATGAGGTAATCGTCGGAGACGACTTCAAGACGGTGTTGCGCGGTCAATCACGCGCCATTCGCCTGTTTGAAGTGCGCGGATTGAAGCGGCCGGATTTCGCCTTCATCGTCCAGACACAGATGGAACGGGCTGTCGCCGAAGCGGACCGGCTAACCGAGGACTTCTACGCCCACTTCTTCGCGCGTTGTCCGGAAGCGGCTGTGCTTTTCAAAAACACTCCGATGCGACGGCAACGCGAGGTGTTCCTTAAAGTGCTCGTCAATGCGGTACGGGAATATCGGAACCTGCCGCGGTTGAGCGCCGGCCTGCGCCAGCTTGGTCTCGGGCATGAGCGCCTGGGGGTGAGCGGAAAATATTACGATGCAGCCGGAGCTGCGCTGCTGGAGGCGCTGGCCGGTGTCCTGGGGCGCGAATTCACGGAGGAATCGCGGACAGCCTGGGCTGAGTTTTACCGGTCACTGGTAAAACAGATGACCGGTACCGCCGATTCGTGAACCGCGAATCCCTAACGGATTGTCGCCTTTTACAGATCCTGCTCTTCCGGCGGCAGGAACATGCGGAAGCGATTTTTGTCGATCGCCTTCATGTAGGCCTCGTGAGGCGAGACCATTCCCTGTTGCATGACGTGCCAGATGGCATCGTCCATGAACTGCATGCCCTGGCCTTTACCACCGACGATCACGTCCTGAAGCTTCTGGGTCGCACCTTCACGAATAATGGCCGAGGCGGCGGAGTTCACGACGAGGATTTCATTCACCGCCAGGCGGCCCGGCTTGTCCTGACGCTTCAGGAGCAGCTGCGCCACGACACCACGGAGCGAGTTCGCAAGCATGGTGCGAACCTGCGCCTGTTGATCCGCCGGGAAAACGTCGATCATACGATCGACGGTTTTGCGCGCGTTGTTCGTATGCAGCGTGCCGAAGACCAGGAGACCCGTTTCCGCCGCGGTAAGTGCAAGCTGGATCGTTTCCAGGTCGCGCATTTCACCGACGAGCACGATGTCCGCGTCTTCACGCAGGGCCGCTTTCAAGCCAGTCGGAAAGCTCGGGGCATGTTCCGGAACTTCGCGCTGCGTGATGATCGATTTCTTGTTCGAATGCACGAACTCGATTGGTTCCTCAACGGTGATGAGGTGCCGGGAAAAGGTCGAATTGATATAGTCGAGCAGCGCCGCCAGCGTCGTTGATTTGCCCGAACCGGTTGGCCCCGTCACCAGGACGAGACCGCCGCGCAAATGGCCAAAATCTTTAACCACTGGCGGAATTCCCAATTGATCCAGCGTCATGATCTTCGTCGGGATCAACCGGAAGACACAGCCGTAGCCGTTCGTCTGCTTGAGATAGTTGCAACGAAACCGCGAATCCTCGTTCATCTCGTAGGCGAAATCGAGGTCGCCGCTTTCGTTGAAACGAGCCCATCGATCCTGTCCGCAGATCTCGCTCATCATGTAGGCCATCTCTTCATGAGTGAGTGCCTCGTTGCGGATCGGAACAATTGTTCCGTGCTGCCGGATCTTGGGCGGTTCCCCTTCCCCCAAGTGCAGGTCGGAGGCGCCAGCATTGATGAGGACTTCAAAGAATTGGTCGATGTATGCCATGGGAGGTTCGAGAAGTTAAAAGGCGGTCTTCGGAAGTTCCGCTTCCGTGCGACGGCTAGCGGTGAGAAGCGAAATGCTGGCGCATGAGCTGTTTTTGCTCCGATCGGGCGTAGCATTCCTCCTGCGAAATGAGCCCCTGATCGTAAAGCGCCATGAGAGAGTCGTCCATGAGCTGCATGCCTTGACGCTTGCCGGTCTGCATCACGCCGGGAAGCATGAAGGTCTTGGCGTCACGAATGAGCGCGCCCACGGCTGGCGTGTTGGTCAGAATTTCGAGCGCCAGCACGCGGCCGCGGCCGTCGATTCGCGGAACCAGTTGCTGCGAGATGATGCCGCGCAAGGATTCGGAAACCATGATGCGGATCTGTTCGCGCTGATCCGTCGGGAACACATCCAGCACGCGGTCCAGTGTACGCGAGGCATTTCCCGTGTGAAGCGTACCCAGCACCAAGTGACCGGTTTCGGAGGCGGTGATGGCGAGCTGGATCGTTTCCAAGTCACGCATTTCACCGACCATGATGACGTCCGGGTCTTCACGGAGGGCGCCGCGCAGAGCGGCGGCAAATGAACGGGTGTGCGTATGCACTTCGCGCTGGGTCACTTGGCAGTTTTGCGACTGGATCACGTATTCGATCGGATCTTCCAGCGTGATGATGTGATCGTGCCGGGTCTTGTTTACCTCGTCGACCAGAGCGGCCAGCGTCGTGGATTTGCCCGAGCCGACCGATCCCGTGACCAGCACCAATCCATTGTGATACTGGGTAAGCAGCTTCAGGGTCTGGGGAAGTCCAAGCTCATCCATGGTCCGGAGCTTGGTGTTAATGATACGAAAGACGAGATCGAGACCGAGCCGATGGCGGACGACCGAGGCACGGAAACGGCCAAAGGCCGTGGCATAGGCAAAGTCGACATCTCCTTTTTCCTGGAGGATCTGTTTCTGGTGGTCGTTCAGGAAGCCCATGGCGAGGCGCTCCGTATCGGCCGCGCCCAGTTTATCCGCCTGGAGCCAGATCGGCTCCAAAATGCCGTTTCGTCGCCAGATGGGTAGGGCATTCACGCCCAGATGGATGTCGGAGCAGTTGCTCTCTTGTCCGATCTGCAGGTAGAGATCGACGTGTTCGAGCGTGTGGACTGGGCCTTCGTTAGGTTGTTGTGCCTGCATTGCCGGGGGAATTGCCAGTTCTGACATCGTGATAAAGAAGCCGAAAACAGCTACCGTCCGAGCAGGGAAAAGCAACTTAAAGTTGCCAGTCGATGCATCAATGAACTGCGGCTGTGTCGAGGTGAACGCATTGAACCGTGGAGGAACCCCGGAATCCGGGGCGAGTTTCGTTGCCTGTATATAATATTTTATCCGAACTGCGCAATCATTGCGTCGAGGGTGGCGCAGAGATTTCCGAGCGCTTCGCGATACTTGTTGGGTTCGACGATTTCGAGCTGTGTCTGGGCTTCGCGGAGCATCTTGCGGCCAGTGGAAATCGCGAAGGTGATGGCTCCCGCGGAGAGCGCACGCTCGAGGAGATGGTGAATGTCTCCTTCGTCTCCTCCGAGAATGATCTCGCTGAGCCGATGGCGTTCGGCGGCGTCGCTCATTTGCAGCAGGTGCAAAATCGGTAGTGTGAGCTTTCCTTTGCGCAGGTCGCTGCCCAGCGTTTTCCCGGCCTTGGATTCTTCTCCCGCGAGATCCATGACATCGTCATAAATCTGGTAAGCCGTGCCGAGCCGCAGCCCGAAAACTCGCAGCGCCGTGATGACTTCCGGGCTTGCCTCATTGAGGAAGGCTCCCAATTCGGTTGCCGCCGCGAACAAGGCGCCGGTCTTCATCTCGATGATCTTGTAGTAGTCCGGAACGCTGAGATTCAGATCGAAGCGCCGCTGCGTCTGGATGATCTCTCCCGAGCAAACCTCCGTCGCAGCCTGGGCAATACGGCGTCCGACTTCGCCATTGGGAAAGGACGTGGAAATCTTAAGGGCGTGAGCAAAGAGGCAGTCACCGAGGAGTACGGAAATGGCATTGCCCCACTTCGCATTGGCCGTCGGTTGCCCGCGGCGCTTTTCGGCTCCGTCGAGGATATCGTCGTGCACCAGAGTCGCTGCGTGAATCAATTCGACAACCACGGCGAGGTCGAAATGGCTCGGTCCGATCTGTCCGGTTGCACCACCCGCCAGCAGGGCGAGGGCGGGGCGGAGGCGCTTGCCATGACTCTCGATGGCGTAGGCCACGTAGCCTTCCAAAGCGGGATCGAATGCTTTCGCCTGTCCACGGATACGCTCTTCCACCGAATAGAGCTGCGAATTGATCAGCTCAAACGTTTGTTTGAGCGCCTTTGTTTTGTCGGTGTCTGCTTCGAACTTTGTGAATTTCACGAATGGATAGGCGAGCCTAAGGGAAATTGTGGAAGGCCACAAGTGCGAGGAACGATGCGAATTGTTCCACAAGGAGAAGGGTGCCTGAAAAAAACGTCCTCAAACGGTTGCGTTTACTGCGTTTAATAAATAAATTAGTTCGCAGGGCTTGCTTTTCCACTCCACGCTCCTATTTTTCCCACCCCATCCATGGCCCAAGACCAAAGCATCGAAGCGGCGCGCGCGAGGATTCAGCGACTCGTCGATGAAATCGCGATCATCTCTCGCAAGGAGATGCGCAGCGAAGAGTATTTCCAGGAATTCGTGGTTCGCGCCGTGCAGGCGACCGACGGCAAAGGTGGGGCTGTCTGGCTCGTGGCGCAGCGTCCCGCCGACGGCAAGAGCGAATTCCAGCTCGCCGCGCAGGTCGAATTTGAGTCCTCACTCTTTCACGCGGACGAAAAACAGCACGCCATCCTGCTGAGAGCCCTCACAGAAACCGTGCAGGCGAAGAAGCCGGTGGTGCTTCCACCGGATGCGCCGGTGCTGGATCCAGGTTCGCTCGAGGCGCAAATGCTGCAGATGCAGGGTGCTGTTGCGCCCACGCCAAACACGAACAAGACGACCTACCCGTTTTTCCATATTCCGCTCTTTCTGAAGGAGCAGGTGCTGGGGGTGCTCCAGGTTTGGCTTCAGCCGTACGTCAAGCCGCCCGCCTATCAGGAGTTCGTCACGTTCCTCACGTCGCTCGCCGCCCAGGTCGAGCAGCACCTGCAGTCCCGCCGGCTGGGCACGCTGGTCATGGAGAATCAGCGGCTGCAGCACGTTCTCAAATTTACCGGTGATCTGGCCGGTTCGCTCGATCCTATCGAGGTGGCGCGGCTCGCGGCAAACTATGGACGCGATCTGATCGGGTGCGAACGCTGTTCGGTCCTTTCGCTGGAGGGTGATCGCTGGAATGTGCTGTCGATTTCCGGCCAGGAGATCGTGGAGAAGAAGAGTTCCATGGTGAAGGCGATGGTCGCTTTTGTGGGCGCTCACGCTCATGCGGGCGCCTTTACGCGCCATGAGAACGATCCACGCACCGGTGCGCAGCTTACCCGGGAAGAAGCGCTGGTCTTGAGTAAAAAGGAGTTGCTGGCACGAGCGGAGGCGGTCACTGGAGAGAATGCGAATGGCACCCAGGAATTGCCGCTGGCGGTTCGCCGGACGGATGAAATCGATCTCGCCTATTTCGAGCATTCGCACGTGGTATCGGCGACCATCGCGCCTCTCTATAATCATGAGAAGGAATTCATCGGCGCCTACTTTGCGGAAAGTACGGCGGAGGGATTCTTTGATGCGCCGCCAGGCAGCAAGGAGGGCAGTGCTTCAAAACGGCTCACCGAATGGCTGGCCGTGCACGCCGGAAAATCGCTCGAGGCCGCTCAGGACTATCGGTCGCTGCCGTTTTTGGCCGTTTCGAAGAAGGTTCGCGATGCCCGTCTGTCGCTCACAGGTCACAAGCGCCGGCGTACGATGCTGCGCATCGCGGTGGTAGGAATCATTCTGTTCCTGGTCTCGTTTTATCCGAAAGTCGATCAGATCGACGGCAACTGCGTAGTCTCACCGCAGAGCCATTCCATCATGGTTACGGAAATTCCCGGCCGAGTCGAAAAGGTGCTCGTCCGCGAGGGCGACCATGTCACGAAAGGCCAGGCGATCGGACAACTGGACACCAGCCGGATCGAGACCGACCTCGACGGCCTCCATCAGGAACGTTTGCGCGCGGAGGCAGAAGCGGGGCGGTATCGCGGATTGGGAGACGAAGCTGCGGCGCAGATCTCCATGTTGCAAGCGGGAGTTGCGGCCAAGAACGAGGAGAAACTGAAAAAAGATATCGAGTCGGCCACGCTTCGCAGTCCGATCGATGGCGTTATTTTGACGAAGGATCTGGAATTGCGCGCCGGTGAATTCCTGCAACCCGGCGCGGCATTTGCCGAGATTGCCAGCCTCGACCAATGGCAACTCCTGATCGATGTGAATGAAAAGAAGGTGGGGCACGTGGAGACGGCCCTCGTGAGTCGTGCGCCGCGCGAAGTGAACTACATCTTGTACAGCCAGAGCGCTACGAAGCTCAAAGCTGAGCTGAAGAACATGCAGCAGATCAGCGCCGTTGCCTATCCGCGCGAACACGAGCAGGTCTTCATCATCACGATCCCCGATCTTCAAGTGCCCGATAACGTTCGGACCGCCCTGCGTCCGGGCCTGACCGGCCGGGCCAAGATCGAACTCGGCCGGGAACCGGCCATTTGGTGGCTCTGCAAACGAATCGCTGAATGGATCCAGCTCAAGTTCATTGGTTAATGATCGCAGCCGAACCGGAAACTTTTCTCTCTTATCTCTATCTTCCACTTATGAAATTGTGTCCCGCCTTGGTTCTTTCCGTGTTGCTGTCCGCGGGCGGCCTTCATGCTGCGGAAGTGCAGGGGTTGGTTCTTCCCGTGGAACATGCCAGTGTCGCTTCGCCGGTTTTTCAGGACGTCATCGAGTCGGTCCTCGTCAAGGAAGGGGATACGGTGAAGAAAGACCAGGTGCTTGTGCAGTTGCGCAACGCCAAGGAGCAGCTGGCCGTGGACGAAGCGCATAAGCTGATCGAGCAGGCGCAGTTCGTGGCCAGTGGGTTGGACGCTCTCTATAAGGAAAAGATGGGCAGCCGCGAGCAGTCCCTGAAGGCCGGGACGGAATTGGAGCTGGCTAAGATCAAGTTGTCGCTCGCCGAAGAGGTGCTGTATGTAAAGACCCTTCGTTCACCGCTCTCCGGCATCGTGACCAAGAAGTACAAGGAGGCCGGGGAATCGGTCGATCGCGTGGAGAAGCTGGTCGACATCGTCAATATCGACCAGGTCTACGTTCAATTCTATCTGGACCCGAAATACATGCTCACCCTCCATCTTGGAGATCCGGTTACCGTTCGCGTGCCGGTGCTGAACGGCGAGCAGTTCACGGGCAAGATCGATTTCATCGCGCCGCAGATCGATGCGAGCAGCAATCTCTTCCTGTTGAAGTTGCTCATCGATAACCAGGATCACAAGATCAAGGCTGGCATGCGGGCGGAAGCGGATTTTGGCCAGCTTGCCAAGCACTGACGTATGGCCCTTGCTGTCTCAACACCGGAACCGCTTGCACCTGCCGCGCGCCAGCCGTCCGCGCAGGAGAGCGTCGTGTTGCCAGCGTTGCGGGGCGACCTGGTCATAGGCAAGCAGTTATATGAGGGCCGGACTTACTATGTGGTCAAGGACCCGATCTCGCTTCAGTACTTCCGGATGTCGGCGGAGGACTACTTTCTGGCGACGCTCTTTGATGGACGGAGCACATTTGGACAGATCCGCGACCAATACGCGCGCAAATATCCGCACGTTCGTCTCGAGTATACGCCGGAGGAACTAAATGAACGGGTCCTCCGCTTTGCCAACGATCTGGCCCTGATGCAGTTTCTGTCCGTCCAGGGGCAGCGGTTGAAGGCCCGTTTCGAAGCGCAGAAACGGCAGAAGAGGAACAAGGGATGGTTCTACAACCTGGTGAACCAGATCTTCTTCTTCTGCCGTTTCTGCGCTTCGAAACGTCGCCTGTTTGCGCGGATGGCGAAGCCGATCTGGTGGATTTGGACCAAGACGTCTCTTTGGGTTTCGATCGGGATCGTTTTGGCGGGGATCATCGTCTTTTTCAACAACGTGGGACGGATTCATCCGTCCATGAACAATTTCTTTTCGTTCAATAACTTCCTATTGATCGTCGTGACGACGGTGATCATCAAGTCGATCCATGAGTTGGGTCACGGGCTGACTTGTAAACACTTCAAGGGAGAGGTGCACGAAGTGGGCGTGATGGTCCTGGTCTTTACGCCCTATTTCTTCGTGAACGTCAGCGATTCCTGGGCGTTGCCGGAGCGGCGGCACCGGATACTCATTTCCGCGGCTGGTATTTACGTCGAGCTAGTCATCGCGGCTCTCACCACTTTTCTTTGGGCCATCGTCCAGCCGGGAGCCTTCCAGGATTTCCTCTTCAACGTAATGTTCGTCGCATCGTTCTCGACGATTGTTTTCAATGCGAATCCGTTGATGCGCTTCGACGGATATTACATCCTTACGGACCTTCTCGAAGTGCCGAATCTCCAGGGGAAATCGCGCGCCCTGGTGGGCAGCCAGTTTAAATCCCTGCTTTTCGGAAGCGGTGGGGACGACCCGGTCCTGGCGCGGATGCCGCTTCCCAAGAAGCGCTTTGCCCTGTTCTATATCTATGCCGTCCTTTCCTGGTTATACGGTTACTATGTCATTTACAAACTCACGTGGTTCATGGCCGATCGCATGGCAAAGTATGACCTGCGTGAAGTCGGGCGTTTCCTTTCGTTTTCCGCTCTGGTCGCCTGGGTCATCATGCCCCTGTGGGCGTTTTTCAAGGGGTTGCAGTTGAATATGGCTGATTGGCAGCCCCATGGCCGGCTTCGCCGGTTGTCCCTCATCACTGGCACCGCGCTCGCAGGATTTGCGATTCTTTGCTTCATCCCGGTTGATTTAAAAATCAAGCGTTCCGGCGCTGTGGAATTGGCGGACCCCGAGGGCGTACGCCCGGAGGTGGCGGGTTTTGTGGAGGCGGTGTATGTGAAGGAAGGAGATAAGGTGAAAGCCGGCCAGCCCCTGGCTAAACTAAGCAATCGTGAACTGGAGCAGTTGAATGTCGCGACTGCCGAGCGCCTGAAGATGGCGGAAGCCATGGTGCAGCGGGCTCTGGGTCTTGATCGTCCGGTTGATTTGCGGCAGGCCCAAAGCAGCCTGGAAGAGTATCAACACAGAGCGGCGCAATCGCAGAAGGACCTCGATAATCTCACGCTCAAGGCGAAGACGGCAGGTACTGTCCTCACTCGTGATCTCGACAAGCAGGTCGGCAAATTGATTCGCACCGGAGACGTTCTTTGTGAGATCGGATCGCTGGATCCGATGGAGATCAAAATGGCGGCCACGGAGAAGCAGGTGCGTTATCTGCAAAAAGGGCAACAGGTGGATCTGCGGGTCGATGCCTATCCCTGGAAGACCATTCGAGGCGCGATCACGGAGGTGCGCCCCGCGATTTTTGCCAAGGATCTCCCTCCGGCTCTGTCTGCCCGGCGGTCTGGCGACGTGGCGACCGTGGTCGATGCCCACGGGCAGGAAATCGTGTTGGAGCGGACTTACGAAGTGCGCATCACCGTGGATAATTCGGAGCATCTGCTTCGCCCGGGGATGACAGCACACGGCGTGATCCATGCCGGACGTCATTTCTTCGGCGGATTGGTTAAGCAATCGATAATCGATCTCATCAGCCTCGATTTCCGCTTTTAAGTATCATGCATATCTTGCACCCCCGAGGCTCGAATCCCGACGAAAACGGAATGAAGTCCAACCGTGTCTCGGGCCATTTGCGGAAGGTTTTGACATGGTCTATTGCCGGTTGCGGGATTGCGCTATCACTGGCGATCCAAGCTCCACTTCTTCATGCGGCGAGCAAGAAGCCGGTGGAGAAGAAGAGCAGTACGCCAGCGCCGGAAAAGCAGTCGGCTGAAAAACAAGCGCCGGTGCAAAAGCCCGCGCCTTCGCCCAACGCAGTTTCCGCCCCAGGTACTCGGGTGGACGGTGACCTTTTGGGAGTGCAGACCGAGCCGATCAGTCTTTCGAGGGCGATCGAGATGGCTTTGCGGAACAATCTCGAGGCGAGGGTGGAGAAGGTTGGTATCCAGATCCAGCGTTCCCAGGTCCGCTTTGCGGCCGGCGCTTTCGATCCGGTTTTTACCATGAGCGCGCAGCACCAGTCGGTCCGCGTGCCGCAGGATGTCAACAATCCCGGCACGGTCCAGGGCGTGCAGCAGCAGCAGCAGTTGCAACTTCAGCTCAACCAAGCCGTCCAGCAGCTCAACGCCCAGACACTTACTTTTCAGCAGCAACTCATTTCGCAAAGCGCAAATCTGGCCTCGCAAGCTCAGCAAAGTCTGGATGTCATCAACTTCCAGCGCGCCCTGCAGGGATTGCAGCCCGTGACCCTGCAACAAATCGTCAACGGCTCTTCACTGACTCTGCAACAAATACCGCAGCAGCAGATCATCACCCCGAACCTCAACCAGTTCGTCGTCCTTGATCAGGTCAATGACCAGTTTATTTCCGGTTTGCAGGGCCGCACGCCTTACGGAACGCGCTATGGCTTTCAGGCATCGGAGAATCGGTTTCGCAATACTTTTTCGGGCGATATCAGTCCGGTGGTGCCGCTCAGCCAGACCTTTCTCGGGATCACGGTGGAGCAGCCGCTGCTCAAGAACGCGGGACGGGATGCCAATCTTGCCGATCTGCGCGTGTCCCAGCTGAACAAGCGCATTCAGACGTTCAATTACAAACAGAACATCTCGACGGCCGTCCAGAATGTCATGGCGACTTACTATGATATGCAGACGTCGCTCGACGATCTGCATGTCCGCGAGGCTGCCATCGATGCGGATGCCAAGCTGGTGGAGTTATACCGGCGTCGTCTCGATCTGGGCTTCGCCACGCCGCTCGATGTTCAGCAAGCCGAGGTGGCGGTTTCCACCGACCGCGAATCGTTTCTCGCGGCCAAGAATAACTTTCTCGAACGGCAGTTCGCGCTGAAGCGGCTCATCCTTGATAAGTTTCAGGCCAATGATTCCCGGATCTTCGTTCCGGAATCCACGCCGCGCCTGGCCCCTCCCAAGACCGATCGTTCGGAACTGCTCCGGACCGCGTTTGAGTGCCGGTATGACTATCAGGCGGTACTGGTTGGGGCGGATGTGCAAAACGTCCGGCTGAAGTTTGCCCGGAACCAGATGCTGCCTCAGCTCGACTTGATTGCCACTTATGGGTTCAATGGACTCGACGCGAGCTTTGCGCAGAGCGAAGGACAGATCTTCACGGGAAACACTCCGCAATGGTCGATCGGTGTGAACTTCCAGATTCCACTCGGCAATCGTCAGCCTCGTGAACAGTATAATTCCATCGCTGGTCAGAAAGAACAGGCGATCCTGCGCATCAAGGAGAGCGAATTGACGGTTTCGGTCGACGTGGACACAGTGATCAGCCGCATCGAAACCAATCGCCAGCGCGTGGATACTTCCCGACAGACGCGGGAGCTGGGCGAGGAAGCTGTGCGCATCGCTTATCGCCGCCTCGACGAAGGTCTCATTTCGGCGTTCGACGTGATCGATCAGCAGCGCAAGCTATACGATGCGAAGAGCCGCGAATTGCTCGCTGTCGGAGAACTTAACAAGTCGATCACCCAGCTTTGGCTCGTGACAGGAACGGTCCTGCAGAAGGAAGGCATCACCTTCCATGATGTGGAAGATAATGTGCGGGTGACCCCGGTGGGTGTTTTTGTGAAAGAGAAGCCGAGCAGGCCTGTCGGAAAGTAGATAGGTCAGGACCCAGCGATCGCTCCCGCCCGCGCACTTAGCAGAAAATCCGACGCCTCGCTCCACCAACGCGCATCCCTGGAGTAATCCACGTCATTGTGATCGATGCCGGGCATGAGCCACAGGCGTTTCGGTTGGTTGGCCACCTCGAAAAGCTTCTGTCCGCCGCGGGCAGATACAATCGTGTCATTCTCCGCGACCAGAATCGCCACGGGGCCGTGAAACGCGGGCAGCGCCGACATGTTATTCCAGCGGTCGCGCACGAGCAGACGAGCGGGGATAAATGGAAAATGCAGAGCGGCTGCATCAACCATGCTCGAAAAGGGCGTAATGAGCAGAACACCGGAGATGGTATCCGGATGATCATGAGCCAGCGCGCAGGCCAAACCTCCACCGAGTGATTCGCCGGCGACGAAGATCGGACGTTGATCCTTTTCCCGAAGTCGGGCGAGCGCCGCTTCACCAGCCTGACGAAACTCGCTCTCGCTGATGGACCCGCCGCGCGATCCGTAGCCAGGGTATTCAAAGAGATAGACGTCCCAGAGCGAACCGCCTCCGAGACGTTCGAAGGCTTCCATGATCAATACGCGATCGATGGCGCTTCCGGCATTTCCGTGAAAAAGGAGGAGGCGATTGGCCGGCGGACTTCCTGCACGCTCGGGCTTTCGCCAGCCGATGAGGATTCCCTGGGCATCGCGCCACGGCTCGAGGTTGTAAAGATGGGCGTCAGTGAGCATTTCCGCTTCCGGCTTTCGTTCCGGCACGTAGATGAGGTGCCGCTGCCAGAGATAGAGCCCGATGAGAAGCAGGACGTAGATTTCAACCAGGATCACAAAGAACCTCTGAACGCGGCGTTTCAATGGCTTGGGGGGCATTGGAGGCAGCAGCCTGATTCCGCGCAATCGCGTTGGCAAGTGCCCGGGAAGCGTATTTCATGCAATCCGCCATGTTCCTTCCCCGCTGCCTCCTGCTTCTCGCTTTTGTTCTGCCTGCACTGCCTGCGTTGGCGGATGACGCCACCCGTTACGAAACCCGCGATGTTCACGATCGCGATGGCATTGGCGTCTTTTACATGGGGCGTGAGATCGCCCAGGTCATGGGCCACCAGGCGGCTGGTTGGCTGGAGCGGCCGGAGCGTGAGGAAGAAGAGCGGACGGATCTCCTGATCGAAGCCTTGAAGCTGAAGCCCGGCGAAGTCGTGGCCGATATCGGTGCCGGCACGGGATATATCTCACAACGCATGGCGAAGAAGGTGGGCGATGCCGGGACGGTCTACGCGGAAGATATCCAGCAGGAGATGCTCGATCTCATGGATCGGAAGATGAAGCTCTTCCACATCAAGAATGTGAAGCCGTTGCTTGGCACGACGACCGATCCCAAGCTCCCGCCGGCGGGCGTGGATATGATCATCATGGTCGACGTCTATCATGAATTCGATAAGCCCTATGAAATGACGGAAAACATGCTGCATGGCCTCAAATCCGGCGGGCGGCTGATTTTCGTGGAATTTCGGGGAGAAGATCCGGAGGTGCCAATCAAGAAGGTGCACAAGATGAGCGAGGCCCAGGTGAAAAAAGAGATGGGAACTTTTCCCGAACTCGAATGGGTCGAGACAAATGAATCGCTGCCCCGGCAGCACATCATTATTTTCCGTAAGAAATGAGTGTGAACACAAAGAGCGGAAAGACCCGCAAAGCGAAAGCGCCTGCGAAGGCCAATGGGAGCAAGCCGGCCACTACCGCCGCTGAAAAAAGTACCGGCCTCGCCTCAAAACGCTTTTCATGGCGGAAGCTAAGTGCGGCGAAGTGGAGTGACGCGTGGCTGGAACGCCTGGCCTTCCTTGGCCCGCAAAGAGCCATGGTTATTGAGTTTCCCGGGAAGCGTACGGTTCGCGTGGAAGCGCATGGGATGACGCGCCGTGAGGCCGATGATCTCCTGAAGATGTTTGGCGGAAAAGTCACGGAAGCCAAATGGCTGACAGCCAAGAACCCGCCGATGCGCGCGCCCATCCGCGTACGCGGCCGATTGCTCATCGTTTCCACGGAAAAGGAACTGCGTCAGCACAGCAAAGAGTCGGGAAATCAAGCCATCGTGCTCATTCCGGCGGGAATGGCATTTGGGACGGGAGAACACGACACGACGGCGACCTGCCTGCGCTTCGTCGCCGATATCGCACAAGAGCTTTCAGGAGAGACATGGGAATTGCTTGATCTCGGAACAGGCTCGGGAATTCTTGGCATCGCCGCCCGCAAGCTCGGGGCGAAGAGCGTGGATGCCGGTGACTTCGATCCACACGCTGTTCGTACGGCCAAGGAAAACGTGCGCGTCAATGAAGCGAAGGGCGTGCGCGTGAAGCGCTTCGACGTCCGTGAGTGGGTGCCGGAACGCACCTGGGATGTGGTTGCCTCGAATCTCTTCAGCGGACTACTCGTCGAGACCGCTCCGAAGATCGCTAGCGCCGTGGCGTCCGGCGGAAGGTTGATTTTCTCCGGTGTGCTCAGGGAGCAGGAAAAGGAAGTGCTCGGCGCTTTCGAAGGCGCCGGCATTGAGATCGAGAAAATCGTGCGGAAGGGGAAGTGGGTGAGTGGGCTGGGGAGGAAAGGGTAAAGAGGTCTTCGAACGTCCGGCTCAGTCCATCCATCCATCCATGACTGGCGATAAAGCTGGAACAGGTGACGATGCCTTTGTGAGAACGACGATCGAATTGCCGGATGAGTTACTCCGGCAAGCAGAGGTACGCGCAGCCCTTCAGGGAAGAAGGTTGAATGATAGAGGTAGAGGTTGATTGTTCGTCCGCCCTCAAGCACCGACTGATCCCGTGAAAACGTTTCTCGCCGTCTGCCTCGCTTTCGTGCCCGCTTTTCACTGCCACGCAGAAACGCCGCCGCCTGTTTTTGCAACCCCTGTCGCCGGTCTCATTCTCGACCTCGACGCCGATCGCGGCGTGGACGTAGACGCGGGGAAAGTCACTGACTGGCACAATCAATCCGCGGGAAAGGTGCGCGATTTTCTCCCAACACGGGACAACGGCAAGCCATCCTATCTTCCGTCGGTCCCCGCGCTCCACGGCCATGCTTCGCTTGTTTTTGAAAAGCAGGAGTTGGTGAATTCCGATGACGACGCGTTTGATCATCTAACCACCGGTTCCGGCTACACGTGGCTCGTGGTTCTTGCGCCCTATCGCCAGGTCCCGATGCTGCAGGATGTGAATTCCTTTTTCGGAAACCTGAAAAATGGCGGGAACTTCGAAGGGTTCTGGGGTGGCTTCAATGATGATAATTCGGTATGGGCAGGCTCCCGAAACTCCACGACGTTTGGCCGTTGGGATGCGAACAATCCCAAGGTCCTCGGCCCGAAACTCGAAGGAAAACGTTATTACATCGTCGCGGGCCGCATGGGCTCGGGAACAGGCGAAGTACGAATCGAGCTTTTTGTCAACAGCGCGACCGCGGTTGCGTCGCAGCCCTTTCCGGTGAATCCGAAGGCCAATCCTTCACGGATGGCCATTGGGCAGGAGCGGGATGCCAGGGAACATCCGGGTAAGGAATCATTCGAAGGCGAAATGGCTCGAATGCTCATTTGGGAACGTCCGCTCACGGATGCCGAATTGAAGTCAACGATCGAATCGCTGAAGAGCGCCTACGGCCTGGAGTAACAGCTTCGCTTTGTCCGCCGTTTTTCTGCTGGAGGAACTGGCGCAAAAAGCAAAGCATTCCCTGGAAATGGACTCTGTTCCCACCTCACCGCGTCCGCTTCGCCGGCTGGCGCGGATCGTTTTCTTTACGTTCGTGCTCGTTTTCACGACGTCGCGGGTCCTCGTCATTCTTATCATGACGCGGAAGATTCCGGATCTCTTTCTGCATGTCGGACAGACGCATGTGCATCATCTCAACTACGGCATTTTTCTTCTCTCGACGGTGGGCGCATTGCTCCTCTTCGCGCCCTTGAGTGACCGGCAGAAAAGCATCGTCGCCTGCGCCTACGGCTTTGGCATGGCCCTTACTTTCGACGAATTCGGGATGTGGCTGCATCTTGGAGGGAGCTACTGGCAACGCGCGAGCTACGATGCCGTCATCGTCGTCGCGGCCATCCTTGGACTGATTTCATTCCTTCCGCGGTGGGAACGGATCGGTCGACGGCACTACGTGGGAGGAGCTGTCACTGTCGTGGCGCTCGCCATCTTCTGCTGGCTCTCCTACCAGTCGCTGAACTTCGTGGACAAGAAAATGGGGGACAAGTTGCGATCCATTGAAGAAAGAGGGCCGCAGTAACGTCTCGTTTTTTCGCATCTGAAATCCTCCGGCCAGCGGAGCAGTGAAGTGGATATTTCGACCCAAGATTGAACCCCATGTTTGCGATCGCCAGAGTACTACCATCTATCGTGCGTGATTCCTTGAAGAGGGGGCGCTTCCTTGCCCGTGGCCGGGTGCTTGCCGTGGCGCTTGCCCTTGGTTCAGTCACTGCTCTGGGTTCTCCGCTCACCGATCTTCGGTCGCCTTCCCAGGAGACGCGCGATGCCGCCGCGAAAACCTTGAGCGAGACCTACACACCACTCACGCGCGAACAATTGGCCCCGCTTTTGAAAGTTCTGCGGATCGGCGATCGCATGAGTTCGGTGCTTGAGCGCCTGGATTCGATCGGTGCCAAACAGGAGAAAAAGAAGAACGACGACGGCCGGACGGCTTCTTTCTGGTATCGGCTGGATCCAACCTGGGTGCTCCAGTGCACGTTCAGCGCCGGCGCGCTGTTTGACACCACACTGATCGAAGATGTGCAGCATGTGTGGGTATCGCCGGCCGAGGATTTTACCGGCATATGGACCGCCTACTATGCTAACGGCAAGCCATGGCAAACGGTCGAGTATGATGACGGCGCGCCGGCTGGAAAATGGACGACCTTTCATTCCGACGGCTCGCTTCGTATGATCCAGCATTTCGGAAAACTCGGTCTGGAAGGTGAAGAAATCGGGTATTTCCGGAATGGCTCAGTCGAGCATAAGGGGAGTTACAAGGATGGTACGCCGGTCGGCACGTGGATTTGGTACAATGAGGATGGTACGGTCCACGAGAAGACGGAGATGTAAGATAGTGGAAGAGGCGTCCTGCCGCTTGGAATGCGTGGATTGCAGGATCGACACAGATCTTCTCTGAAACAAGAATCCGCGTCTGGCGTATCGCGGACGGAAAGGAGAGCGGGCTTGCAGCCCGCAGTGACTGGCGGCACGCGAATCAAGCGAACCGAACGCCTGCACGATCCAAGCCACTGCGGGCTGCAAGCCCGCTCTCCTTTCCGTCCTTCGCCACCAAAAGTCAGCTCTCGTATTCCGTATTCCGTGATAGATATCAGGACGTATGAGTTCTTCAGTCCATTGCTGGATTTCCGACGGCTGCGGCTGGATTCGAATCGTGGGAACGGCGAACTTTTTGCGGGCGACAAAAGTGAAGGAATTCGCGAAGGAGGCCATCAGACAGAAAGGGGTGTGCGAGTTCATCGTCGATCTCGATGAGTGTGATGAGATGGACTCGACTTTTATGGGAACCATCGCCGGTATTGCCGTGCGTCTTCGCGAACTGGGATACGAGCGGGCAATTCTTTTAGTAAACTGCTCGGAGAGGAACATGGAACTTCTGCGAAACCTCGGCCTCGACCAGCTTTTGAACCGCGAGGAGGAATTATAATCCGCCGATCTTGATTGGCGCGAACCGCGTCGAGCGCATCGTACGTACCGCGTTAAAAAGTAATCACTTTCCGGAAACCCAATTAGGAAGTTTACGGAAAAACCTGAAGAGACGGTTTGGTGCTTGACTCAAGAATCCTTTCCCAAAACGATTCGCGCGCTGCGTCCCCCAAATCCCCCGATATGCGCTGTGTTCCCCAACTCCGCTGCTTCCTCACGCATGGCCATTTGCGATGCCAGAAAGCACTCACCTGCATCGTCGTTATGGCAGTCTGCCTGGTGGCGCTTTTTTCCAGCCAGGCAAGGGCGTCCAATGTGACCATCACCGGCCAGACCCAGGGGCCAAGTCCATTTATCAGCAAGATCAACGCGACGATTTCAAACGTTGCGACGCTGGACCACATTGATTTCAAGATCTATCCAAAACCCGGTTCCGCGACACGTCCGGTCTTTGCCAGGTATTCGAGCGCCTACCTCCAGGGGCGAGGCTATCTGAATCTCTCCACGGGGAAGGTCACGATTCCGGTCTTCGGGCTGTATGCGAACTATAACAACAGCGTGCTGCTGGTCTTTTTCTTCTCCGACGAAACCTACCAGCGCTACACGGTATCCGCACAAACGCCGGTGTGGAACGATTCCACGGGAGCGTACCTGAACCCGACGATCAACCAGGCTCGGGTTAACACGAGCACGTTGAGTTACGACTTCATCTTGCTGAAGAACTACGGATCGCCAAATACGCCGATTATCATCGATACGGACGGTCAGGTTCGGTGGGCTGGTACGGCCGGCGTGGCGACCCAATCCGCCATCCTCTTCGAGAATGGCATCTATATCGGCGATGGTGGGGCGGGGGTGATCAGGATGGAATGGGATGGCACGTATAAAAGTATCGCGAACTACAGTAGTATCGGGGTCACCTTTACCGGGCATCATAACTACGATTACGGAAAGACGGGGATGATCATCGATGTCAACACGTCCGCGTGGACAGAGTGTGTGAATATCGAGATCGACGGTGCGGGCAACGTTCTGCACACGTGGAATCTTGCGGATATCATTAGCGCCGCTATGACTTCCGGAGGAGATGATCCGACCCAGTTCGTGCATGGACAGCCAACGGATTGGTTTCACAATAACGCAACGGCATATCGGCCATCCGACGACTCACTCATTGTTTCCAGCCGGGAGAATTTCGTCATCGCCCTCGACTATAACACTGGGAACATCAAATGGATTCTGGGTGATCCCACCAAGCACTGGTACCAATTTCCCTCCTTGCGCCAATATGCGTTGACGATTGCTCCAAACACGACCCCTCCGATCGGTCAGCATGCCGTCTCGATCTATCGAGACAACCTGCTTCTGATGGATGACGGAGCCAATAGTCAGTTTCAATCGCCGGCTGGCGCCAGCCGTTCTTATACTTCCCCGCGCAAGTATACGATTGCCAACAATACGGCGACGGAGATTTGGAACTACACAGCCGGCCAGTCTCTTTACAGCGCATTTTGCGACAGCGTGTACGAGGATCGCTCTCAAAATTACCTGCTTTGTTACTCGCAGATCAATGAACTGATCGGCTTGGATCCGACGGGTGCAAAGGTGTTCGACTACCGGTATAACGTTGTGAATGGGTGCGGCACCTCTTGGAATGCGGTGCCGATTCACATGGAAAACATTCGGTTCAACTAGGGGCTGCGCGATGAAGACATCGATTTTTTCAGGCATCGGCCACCGCGGACATTGGATCGTTGCGATCGTCGCCTTGCTCTTTCCGCTGCTCGGGTCGGCGCTGGGGCAGACTTTTACTGTAACCGTATCTCCACAGGCACAGCCTTCCTACCGGGGCGATGTCGTCACGTTTCAGGGCACGATCGTCAATAACAGTGCCACCACGCAGTATCTCAATGGTGACGCCATCGGCCTGGCGGTCGGAGGATCGAGTATTTCCGGAGTCGCCTACGATCTTTTCACCGACGACACTGATTACATTTCGGATTTCAGTACCGGCTCGCCGATCGTGCTCGGGCCAGGTGCACAATGGACGGGAAATCTTTTTCAGATTGTCATTGGAGATGACGCGCCCTTCACCACTTATACCGGCTCGTTCTCCGTGCAGGGAGGCACAGATGCGACTCTCTTCACAAGTCTGGGAAGCGGTGCTTTCAGTTTGACGGTCATCGATGTGCCGGTGACGAGCGGTCCGAGCGCGCCGAGCAACCTGGCCGCCAACGCATTTGCCTTCAATCTGGTGAATCTGACGTGGGTGGACAATTCCGGTAACGAAGCCGGCTTTGCCATCGAGGAATCGACCGATGGAATCAGCTTCACCCAGATTGAAACCGCCGGAGTGAATGTCGTCTCGGCAAACGTTCCTGGGTTGCAGGCCGGTGTGACTTATTATTTCCGGGTACGGGCCTTCAATGCCTTTCAAGGCAAGACCTACTCAGCTTACACCAATGTCGTTTCCGTGACGACGCCGACGCAGACTCCGCCGCTGGATTTTGCGACTGGGTTCACAAACTCCGGCGGAGCCTCCGGATCGCTCCAGTACAATGGAGCCGCCGCCATCAACGGATCGCGGCTCCGTCTCACGGATGGTGGAGCGAATGAGGCAGGAACGGTCTTCACGAAGAAGGCGCAGAATATCCAGCGGTTCGAAACCCAGTTCAGCTTTCAATTAACTAATCCGAACGCGGAAGGAATCGTCTTCTGCATTCAGGGAGGCGGCCCAACGGCGCTTGGCCCTTTTGGAGGAGCGCTTGGCTATCCGCCGCTGGCGAATAGCCTGGCAGTGAAATTTGATCTCTTCAGCGAGAGTGGTGAAGGTGTGAATTCCACCGGTTTGTACACGAATGGAGCCGTTCCGACGAACATCGGTTCCGTGGATCTGACGAATACCGGCATTGATTTGCACAGTGGCGATACGTTTGCCGTCGCATTGGTCTACAATGGCCTCACTTTGACCGAGATTATCACGGATACGGTTACCAACGCGTCCTTCGTGCAAACCTACACGGTGAATATCCCTTCCGTGCTTGGGAGCGCGACTGGCTATGTTGGATTCGGGGGCGGCACCGGGACACAAACGGCGACTCAGGATGTTCTCACTTGGTCCTATGTGGTGTTGCCGACGAGCCCGCCGCCATCGCCCTCTGTTCTGACGGCCAGCGCAGTTTCCAGCGGGGAAATCGATCTTGCCTGGGCCGATAACTCGAATGGGAATAGCCAGTTCATCATTCAGCGTTCCCTCGACAACGGGACGTTTACGCAGCTTGGGGCTGGGCAAACGGGCACGGCGTGCAGGGATACCAGTGTTGCTCCGAGTACGACTTACTACTATCGGGTATACGCGACTAATAGCGTCGGCGAATCCGGATTTACCGCTTCGGTTTCAGCAACGACGCCGGCGGCGCCGATCCAATCGGGAAACGTGTCGACGCAGATTCCGAGCCTCGTCCTCAACAGCGCCAATCTTCTTCCATACGCGCTGGGTTCGAATTCGTTGTCAGCCGTGCCGGCAAAGTCGCTGCCAGTGACCGCCGTCGAGAGTCTCGGCGGAGTCAACTATCTTACGCTCTCGGTCATACGGCCACATCCGGCTCCGTCTGGAATTACCTATGTCATTGAGTGCACCAGCGATCTTGCTTCCGGGCAGTGGACCCCGGCGAGTGTGGTTCCTGGCTATCCGGTAGACAATGGGGACGGAACAGAGACGCTGAAAGCGCGCGATACCCAGACGGTGACGGTCGGTACACAGCGATTTATCCGGCTACGGGTGACTCAACCGTGATCGTGTGCCGCTCCAGCGGCTTACTCTCCAAGTGCATGGATGGTATTCGTGATCTCGCCATTCAGGGCCGTGCCGTCGGCGGACTGGATCCGGTACTTGATCGACATTTGTCCGACAGGCTTGAGATCGGGGATCGCGACGAAGACGGTGCAGTCGTCAGTGGCTACCGAGACGTTTTTGATGGCCAGTGTTTTGCTTGCCGATGAACCGGCGGGCGACGCCTGATTATCCGTCGACGTGCCGTTATCCGTCTCGATTGTCCAGTGAGTCGGATCGCCGGCCGCTTCGCGATTGAGAGCGCAGGCGAAGCGGATCTCCAGACCGCCTTTCTTCGCATGGAGACGGATGGGCATTCGAACCGGGCCGCCGGTGTATCGGACACGCTGCAAGCAACCGTCGGTGTGCGCCGTCATCTGGGAGCCGCGTAATCCGGCGACATAAAGCTGGCCGTCAGCGGGATTGAATCGCGCCCGCATGATGCCGCTTTCGAACTCCAGAGGGAAACGGACGAGTCCGCCCTGCATCTGTTGCGTGCAACAGGCGGGTTTCGTTGAATCTGAGACCTCCTCTTTGAGCACGGCAAAGAGTGCGCACTTTCCGTAACTGGTATGCAGAAGCCCGCCGCGCCATGGTCCCCAACGCGCATCAGGAGGAACCCACACTTCGCCGCCGGGCGAATTATCCACCCGATCCGGGAGCCAGCAAAACGGTGCTTCGGAACCGACGGGTGGTGGATTCCAATGGGACAACTCCGGAACGCCGTAATAGCCGCCTTGTTGAATCCAGTTGATTCTCGACGCGGTCCCGGCGCCCATCGTGTCGGAACAGGTCAGTTCTCCTTCCGGGCCAATCCCAATACCGTTAGGAGAACGGAAACCGGTGGCGACGACTCGGAGATTTTTCCCATCCGGGGATAATCGCATGAGTGTCCCGTGCTGGCTCACGATTCGATCAAATCCCGTACCGTCGCTATTGATGGGACCGCCTTTTGTGAAATAGAAATTTCCTTCAAAGTCCGTCTGTAAGTCGCAGACGTATTCATGAAGATTTGCAGTGATCTCCAGATCGTTGTTTACGCGTTCATAGTCATCTGCCCGCCCATTGCCATTCAGATCCTTCAGGCACGCCAGGCCATCGCGGCACATGACATAGATGGAGTCATTGACGATCTTCAATCCAAGGGGTTGGTTGAGGCCGGAGGCGAACTTTTGCCAGACGACATGGTTTAGTTGCCGATCCAGCCCGGAAATGATGAATACGTCGCCCTCAAAGGTGCAAAGCGCGGCGCGTCCGTCTGGAAAGAAATCGAAGCCACCGGGGTGCATCGATGCGTCTGGCAGCCTGATGGTATCGACGACATAGGCATCTGATGCAGTAGAGACGTTGCCTTGCGTTGCGATGATTTCGGCCGGCTTTGCGAGGCCTCCTGCGAGGAGGGCGGTGAAATCTGGTGGAACCGGTCGTTTTTCCGGATCCGGCCGGGGAATGATTTTGGTGCCGTCACCCCCGAAGATGATTTGGATGGATAGTTTCCTTTCGGCCGCACATGGCGGAATCCGCGCATAGATCGCCTCTTCACACTGATCGAGCTTTACGCCGTCGAACTGGCCGCCCAATGAGTAGCGATCATGCCGGCCGGTGAATCTTGGAAAAGGCGGTGAGATTTCCTGTTCGTGCGTGTCCATGTCTTCCATCAAACCACCCGTGGCCAGGAGGATGAGCAGTTCTTTGTTTGTGGGCGGAATTTGGAAATGCCGGGTAAAAGCAGTCGTCTCACCCGTGCTGGTGTATTCAGGTATCTCGAGGAGAACTGTTCCATTGATCGACCACGACAGCAGTGCTTTACCGTTAGTTACGTGCAGCCCGAGATAGCGAACGTTGGGCAACGGACCATACGGTTCCGTTCGTGGGTCGATCCAGGGTGAAATTTTGCCTTGGTTTTCCGGAGCATCCCAACGTTCGAGCAGGCGTTCGTGTGCTCCGAGGAGACGTTCCAACTGTGGCGAAGGATTTGTATGCAGTCGTTGTTTGAGGTCGGCGATTTCGGCGCTGAGGACGGCTGCAGCGGCGTCGCTGGTTGGGGTGGCAGCGTTCCCTGAGGATGGAGCGATGCTATCGGTCTGGAATCCTGCGATCGGTGGAGACGCGAGTTGCCACTTTCCGATTGATCGAGCATGCGCTCTTGGAACGAGAGTTTGAGGTGTGGCAAAGCCACCTGTCCAAACCGCGGCAAAACGGCACAAATCAAGATCATAGCAAATCGTTGCTTCCCCATGCTCACCCACTTTCAGCACAAGCCCTTTTAAGACGGTTTCTGCCCGGGGCGCCGTCGGCTCTTTCGGAAGCTGAATGGTGGCAAACAGCCACGGTGAACTCGCTTCAGCCGGTTGCTCTTCGGCCCGAAGACGTTGAATCGCCACACACGAGAGGATCAGGATGAGGTACAGCTTGAAGGCGAGTCGGGGGAACATCGTGCGAAAAGAGGGAATTGATTATGGCAGATCCGGCGGGCGTTGGCGATTTCTGCGTCGCGGCAATTTGCGCCGGAAAATGGCTCGCCTTGTAAGGCGTTGTGGAGAGGAAAAACGTTGGATTTTGTCGTAGTTCTGCTTCGCAATTGGCGACGATTTCACTAATATAAATGGGTCACTCGCCGCCGCCTTTTTCCTCTTACTTTCCGTACCGATGAGCCGGTTTTGTACACTCTTTGCCCTGCTTGCGATGGTCGCATTTTCGAGCGCAATTGCTTCCGACGTGGGTCCCGTTCCCAACGCAGTGCAGCGGGAGTTTCACCTCGCACCGTTTTATCAAAAGTATCTCGATCTCGACGGAATGCCGATTGTGGCGTCCGGTAAAGTATCCGACTACGCCCTTCTCGAAGCGGCATGGACGATCCGGCATATGTTGCCGGGCAGAGAGGATATCATTCACGCTATCGCCGCCTCGCATATCCGGCTTTCCGTGATGGCCTGGAATGAATTTACTACGGACATCCCGGAGCATAGTACGCTGTCTCCACAGTCTTACTGGGATCGCCGGGCGCGCGGGTTGGGAGCGACATTTGTGCGACCGTCTTCCAGTTGCGCGGAAGAAAACCTTCTTGGTTATCCAGGAGACCCTTATCGCCAGGAAAACATTCTCATCCACGAATTCTCCCACACGGTACATGAAATCGGATTGAGGACTGTCGATCGTACCTTCGATGGCCGTTTGCGTGCGGCTTTCGATGCGGCAAGAAAGGCGGGTCTGTGGGAAGGCACTTATTCCAGCACGAATCATAAGGAATATTGGGCCGAGGGGGCTCAAGCCTGGTTCAACGCAGCCTCCGCTCGCGTGACCCATGGGGTCGAAACCCGAGAAAAACTCAAGGAATACGATCCCGGCCTGGCAAAACTTTGTGCGGAGGTTTTTGGTGACAACGATTGGCGTTATCATCGTCCAGTTGATCGGGCTCCGGAGGAGCGGACGCATCTCGAAGGTTTCGATGCTTCGAAGGCACCCCGGTTTGTCTGGCGAAAGGATTTAGCACCTGATTCCAAGGGAGATCGCGTTCAACCGTAGGTCTTGCACCGGCTTGCGGTGAGCTCGGGTATTTTTTATGGCAGAAGAAAATAAGTCAACGTCAACAGTGATACGGTGGGATATTCGTGATTCCGTACGCCTTCGGCCGGCAATGTATATCGGTTGGGTCGGCGTGGTTGGTGTGGAGCATCTTGTGAGTGAATTGGTTTCGAATTCCATCGATGAGTTTCTTTGCGGGAAGGCATCGGAAGTTCGGGTAAAGCTTCATCAGGATATCATTGAAGTGAGTGACGATGGCGAAGGACTGCCCTTTGATGTTCCCGGTGAAAATGGCTTCGAAAACGAAGGGTCCAGTTATCTTACGCACGCCCATCGCACTCCAACGGCGAATAATCACGTTCCCCATATTCACCTTCATCGTGGCGCCGCTGCGGGATTGGCGGCAGTGAGTGCGCTCAGTGCGTGGTTGAGGGTCCGTTCTTGGCGGGCAGGTAAGTTATGGGAGCAGGAGTTTCGAACGGGTTTGCCGACTGGCGCAGCAAAAGTGGTCCAGGAAGGCGAAGGCCGTGGAACGACGGTGGAATTCATTCCGGACGCCGATATAATGAAAGCAACACATCCGCGTGCGGCGGCGATTCGTGCCCGTTTGTTTGAGGCGGCGCACATCTTTCCGGGATTGGCGATTGGTTTTCAAAAGGAGGCATTTCATGCGCCCAACGGCCTCGCCGATCTGGCGTTCATTCAAGAACGACAAAGCTCGCCGGAAGACAGGCGATGGCAGGGACGGCCGGCTTTCTATTTCCATTCGAGAGTGGGTGAGGTTGTACTGACGGTAGCAGCTCTCGGTGAGACGAAAGAGCAAGGTTGTTGGTATACCTGGGTGAATGGTTCAAGGACTCCGCAGGATGGAAGTCACCGGGATGGTTTTTCCGACGCGCTGTGCGATGTACAATGGACGCCTTCGGTCGTGATGTTACACGCGGTGATGTTGAATACGCGATTTGCGGGTCCGACGAGGGATTGCCTGATCGTCCCGGAGATCCGCCCGGTCATTTCGCAAGGAGTGTCTGATGCTTTGAAAGCGTATTGCTGCGAGCATCGGGTAGGCAGATTCTTCGATAGCTCTTATCACGTATGAAAGCCCGATATTAAAGTTATGCCTCTCAATGAAAATCATGTGACTCCGGTCCGGCAAGGTCCCGCACGGGGAGTGGTTCGATGCGCTGGGCCTTGACGTGGATGACATTTTCGGAGTTTTGCAGGATTCCTTCGATGAGGAGGAATGCTTCCTGGGAAATGCGCAGGCGCATTTCTTCGAAGAGCTGCGGGGTGACGATGGCATTGGCGACACCGGTCTCGTCTTCGAGGCTGACAAAGACAAAGCCTTTGGCGGTACCAGGGCGCTGACGACAGATCACGTTGCCGCCGATTTGAATGATGCTGCCGTGTTTTGCTTTGGGAAGATCGGCGGCGCGCCAGAGATTTGGGAATTGCTTGCGGACCAGGGCCATGGAGTGCGGCCCGAGCGTGATGGAGGTGCCGCTGAAATCGGCGTCCATGCGCTCGAAGAAATCCATCGGAGCAAGTGGGGATGGCTTGTGCTCAGCATTCTGGATTTGTTCCGGTGTGGAGAAGAGGCTATCGGCATCCTGCGGTTCTTCGACTTGCCAGAGAGCGTTTCGCCGATGATCGGCGAGTTCATTCAAGGCGCCGATCTTGGCCAGGGTGCGGAAGTCATCAGCCGAAAGCTGGGTGCGCAGTTTGAAGTCCGGGATCGAGATGAAACGTTGCTTTTTGCGTTCGGCAATGATCGTTGCGGCGTTTTCCTCATTGATTCCGCGTACGACGCAAAAGCCAAGACGGATTGATCTGTCGGGCTCAATCGTGCAGCGCCATTCGGAGAGATGCACATCAACCGGCCGCACTTTCACGCCGTGACGATTGGCGTCCTTGACCAGCGTCGCCGGCGCATAAAAGCCCATGGGTTGATTGTTCAGCAGGCTGGCGAAAAACTCCGGTGCGCGATGCACTTTGAGCCAGGCGCTGGCGTAGGCGAGAAGGGCGAAGGAAATCGCGTGGGATTCCGGGAAGCCGTAAACGGCAAAGGACTGGACGGCTTGAGTGATTTCTATGGTTTTCTCTTCGCTCACGCCAAACTCTCTCATTCTGGTGCGCAGTTTTGTGCAAACCTCCTCCATTCGTTCATGCGAACGATGGAAGCTTAGCGCCCGTCGCAACTCTTCAGCCTCAGACCCGCTAAAGTCGGCCATGACCATGGCCATTTTCAGTAATTGCTCCTGGAAAAGTGGCACACCCAAAGTGCGTTTCAGGACGGGTTCTAATTTCTCATCGTAATAAGTGACAAGCGAGGGATCCTTACGCCTCTGCAAATAGGGATTGACCATATTGCCTTGAATAGGACCAGGACGAATCAGCGCGACTTCGATAACTACATCGTAAAATTTCTCCGGCCTCATTCGCGGAAGCGTGGCCATCTGGGCGCGGCTTTCGATTTGGAAGACACCGATGGTCTCGGCATTTTGCATCAGGTCGAAGGTTGCGGGATCATTTTGGGGGATAGTGGCGAGATTCACCGGCTCACCATGCTTTGCGCATAGCTCGATGGATTCCTGCAACACGGCCATCATACCAAGGCCAAGTAAGTCGACTTTGATGATCCCAAGGTCTGCGCAGTCATCTTTGTCCCATTGGCAAACCACGCGACCCGGCATGGTGGCATTTTCCAGGGGCATGATCGAAGAAAGCTTTCCCTGACAGATCACCATGCCGCCGGAATGTTGTCCGAGATGCCGCGGTAAACCGTAGATCTGTTTATAAAGCTGGACAGCAGCAGCGGCGCGGGGATGTGCGGCCGCGACACCCGATTGACGGAGTTGAGCAGACAGGTCGAGCGTGTGTGGAAAATCGCCATTTGCGTAAAGCGACGCGAAGCGATTGAGCACATCAGGGGGAAAATTGAGTGATTTGCCAATCTCCCGCATGGCGCTACGTCCGCGAAAGCTAATGACGTTGGCGGTCATGGCGGCTCCATGCTGGCCAAAGCGGCGATAGACTTCCTGAATGGCCTGCTCGCGACGATCGCCGGAAGGAAGATCGAGATCGATATCCGGCCAGCTCTCCCGTCCTTCGGCCAGGAAACGTTCGAAAAGTAAGTTGTATGCAATGGGATCGCAGGCCGTAATCCCGAGAGCATAACAAACGACGGAGTTTGCTGCGCTGCCGCGCCCTTGTACGAGGATATTGTTCTGCGTGCAGAAATTGACGATGTCCCAGACAATCAGGAAGTAACCGGAGAAACCTAATTCGACAATGAGATCAAGCTCACGCTTTACCTTCTTGAGTACCTCGCCACTAGGATGTCCATAACGGGCGCGAACGCCTGCCATTGTTACCCTGCGGAGCATGGAATCCATCGTCTCGCCTTCGCCCACTGGATAACGGGGGAATTCGTAACCAAGCTTTTCCAAAGTAAAATCGAGCCGTTCCGCAAGCTCTACGGTGGCCGTGAGCGCTTCCGGCAGATCGCAAAAAAGCTGCGCCATTTGCTTCGCGCCTTTGAGATGACGTTCGCTGTTGACACTCAGCAGCCGGCCGGCGGCATCGAGGTGGGTATGTTCCCGCGCGCAGGTGAAAACATCGAGCAACGGACGCCGGTCACGCGTGGCGTAGAGCACGCCATTCGTTGCAAGGAGTGGTGTGCCATGAGTTCGGGCCAAAGATACGAGATGTCCGGTCATGGCTTCCTCGCCTCGCCGAAGATGGCGTTGTACTTCGACAAATACATTCTTCTCACCGAAGGCAGAGTGCAGCCGTTTGAGGACGGCTTCCGCTCCGTGGAAATCGTCCGTGGCCAGACAACGTTGCACCAGCCCTTCTTCATCGCCGGTGAGAGCAACCAGGCCTTCGGCAAATTCCTGTAACTCCGACCAACGAACGGGAGCATCGGTTTTCGTGCCGCGAAGTTTGGCCCGGGTAATGAGCTGACAAAGGTTTTGATAACCCTGGCGTGAAGCAACCAGCACGGGCAGGACTGTGCGGTCTTCCATGGTGAGTTCACTGCCGACAATGGGGCGAAGGCCGGCTTTCTTTGCCTTGGCGTAAAAGCGCGGAGCGCCATAGACGCCATCCCGATCGCAGAGGGCCATGGCAGGTAAGCCGATCTGTTGTGCGTGCTCCGCGAGATCTTCAGGAAATGAAGACCCGCGTAAAAAGGAAAAGGCGCTCCGTGCGTGCAGTTCTATATAGGTTGGAGTGCTCATGGGTTAGTTGAGCAGCGCCATAGTGGAAGCGGCGTCCCGCCGTTTGAGGGCGTGGAGTGGAAGATCAACGTTGATTTTGCAACCAACACACACAAGCGGCGGGACGCCGCTTCCACTATGGCTGCTCTCCTTTCCGTGGCTCGTCTTCTTAGACAGCAACAGTCTTGACCAATTGTCAGTCAGCCGCCACCCCGCGCCCCCTTTGAACGTTGAACGTTGAAAGTCGAACGTTGAACGTTTCTCCCCTCCGCGCCGTCCCGCAAAACCAGCGTTCATATAACATCCTCCCGCCGCCTGAATCCTGCCCTTTCCTCCGATTCCAGACTATCACTCTCTTTCTCTGCCTCCGCCTCTTCCACTGTACGCGCTGCTTGCGCCAGCGGCGCCGTTTCATAACAACCATCCACAAACCAGTTTCGTCCTCTCCGGCAGAGCCGATAAAGCCCGCCATCAGCCAGCTCGACATCCCATTCCTCCACTTCCCAGGCGTCCTGGTCCCACCATTCCCCGGAAAGCCGGTAAGGTCCGAGTGCGCCGGTAATTGCTCCCGTCGCCTTTTCAAAAGCGACGGATACAGGACGGACGCGATCCTGCACTTCCACTCGCGCAGGCAGAGGCGGACGGAAGCGCCGCAGGGGCAGGCCGATGCTCAGATCCGGCGGTTCCGTTTCCAGGAGCTTTTCGTCACCGGCGCCAAATTCCGGTGGTTCGAGGCGGAGATCATCGGGCCGATGCGTCAGCCCAGGCTGCGGCACGCCCACATTTTCACTCCCGACCAGTGCCGCGAGACGACCGAGCGTTTCGCCGAAACGGTTCGGATCACGGAGCGGATTTTCAAAAATCTGCAGCTGACGCTTATGCGGCGCTGCCGGTTGCATAGTGAGCCGAAGGGCCACTGGCCGATGCTCGAGACGCAGATTTTCCAAGTGCGTGTGAAGGATGCGGAAGAGCGGCTCCACATCATCTGTCGGCGCCGGGATGGTGAAACTGCGCGCGTATGCCCGGCCATTTTCCAGGGGCATTACGAGCTGCATTTGCGCGGCGACACGATAGACCGCCTGCAGGCGTAGCGTGAGTTGTTCAAGAAAACGGCGCAGGAGAAAAAGCAGCGGTTCGACCGTTTCGATTTCGTGTTCGAATTCGAAGAACTCCTCGAAGATTTCCGGAGGACGCACATAGCGCAGAAGACGATTCGATTTGCCTGCGGCCTGTTCCCACATGCGTCCAGCTTCGAGACCGAGCCGAGCTGTGACGTCACTCGCCGGCAGACGGGTGAGCGCGCCGAGATCGCGGATTCCCCAGTCATGCAAAATGCGAAGCAGAGCAGGGGAGGGCGAAAGCTCATCGAGCGGACGCGCGGCAAGAAATGCGGTCGAATCCCGCACCACCAGCGTCGGCTGTGCCGTGCGTGCGGCGAGCAGCGCGAGATTGGGCGATTCCGCGACTCCGATTTTGGCGTTCAGGCGGAGCGCCGTGAGCCGCGCGGCAACATTTTCCACCCAGCGTTCCGGCTCGGGGATCTTCGCTCCATGCAGATCCACCGTGCAAATTCCCGGCGCGGTTTCCTCCACGCCAGGCGCGAGGGTGAAGGCGGTTTCGAGCAGGATTCCCATGACCGTTTTCTCCTGGTCGGGAGAGCGGATGAGAAGCGTGAGATCCGCGCAACGGGCGAGGGCTTGTGGAGAAGTCATGCCGCGCGTGACCCCGACAGCCTCGGCGGCCGCCGTGAGCTCAATCACCCGTCCCTTGCCGGTGGAAGAGCCATCGACCAGAGCCGCCGGCCTTTCCCGGAGCTCTTCGCGAAAACGCAGCACCGATTGCAGGGAAAATTGCGGGAGGAAGAGAGCGGCGAAGTGCATGGTTCAGGCGAATTTGTGGGCCGGCCAGGGAAGGCCTTCCTCCAGCTTCTCTTTCTCCGGGGACGGAGCGCGCCCGAGCGTTTGATCCAGCGCAGTGAAGACGGCGCCCTTGTCGAAGACTTTCAGATCCAGCGACTCGATGAGTTGCTTCCGCCGCGTGGGCATCACTTCGAGATGCCAGCGGTTTTCAGCGGCGATCCGCACCTTCACCCCCTCGACCATCGGGCGAGGTGTGAGAACGACGAGGGCGGCATTCCCTTGTTCCGCCACGCGATGAAAACGGTGCCAGGTATTCACGGGAATCCGCCGCAACTGCGCCAGGGGAAGCGGCTGCAAGTCGAGCAGGAGCAACGGCAGATTCCCATCCCGCAAGAGCAGATCCGCCGACTTCACCGCCTGATCCGTTCCGTTGCACCGAACCCACAGCAGCCGCTTCAAAATTTGCGGATGAATATCCGCTGGATCGAAAGAGCGCCCTGCATCGATCAGGCCCACATAAGAACGGGCGCGATGCGCGGCCTGGAGCAGGGCCACCATCAGCAGCGATCCCGCTGCCGCCGACCCGCAAATCTCCGTGACCGCCGCGCGCGGCAAGCCCTGTCGGCGATCGATCGCTTCCAATCCCGTGAGAAAATGCGTATTCTTCCGCGCCGGTGCTGTGGGAAACTTCTCATCCAAAGCCCGGCGCAACTCCGCGAGCTTCACCACCCGATTGGATGGAGAAGTCGGCTTGACCGCTGCGACCTCGGGTGATGAAAATGGGGGCATGAAACATGTTCAAATGAACATGTTTTTAGCCTTTCCGCAAACCTAATCCGACAGGCGATTCCCCCTATACTCCGCCCATCACCGGATCTGTCATGCTGCTCTTCCCTGTCTCCACCCTTCCTGCATATTGCCGCTCAAAACCTTCGCTGCCTTGAAGCCGCACGCTGAAGTCATACCAGCCGAAACTCTTCGCCGTCGTGACGCTGATTCTTTTCTGACTGCCCGCCGGGACATCTGTGCTCTGGAGCGGTGACTGGTACCCGTGATCCTTGATCTCAATCGTGCAGACTGGCTGGCTCGCCTTATTGGTGATCATCAGTTCAATCTCGCCAGTGAGTTGGCTTCCTCGCCGTTGATAAGCAAAATCAATCTCCATTTGAGCCGCATCTTTACTGCCACGGAATTCGCGCAGGAAGCCGTTGGGACCGCAGACGCGTAGATGATACTCGCCGCCTTCGAACTCTTCGAGCGGCCACGCGTAGGAAATCTGGTCCCCTGCGGTGACGGCGAAGTTCCAGATGCGCATGGGGTCCCACTCTTCTCCCGCGGCCAACCCGCGATGATTCCGGAGCGCGTAGACGGTAAAAGGTGATCCGGCGGAGCTTTCACCGAAGGCATTGGTCCCAGCGGCAAAAGTGATCTCAAATGACTTCCGGTCTTCGCTGAGGCGGCCATTCACCGTGAGTTCGTAAGGAAGCGCGCACGAGGGGCGAGTACCGGGTTCCTGCTTCGGCATCCAGGGCGCTTTGGGAGATTGCGTGCTCTGCGCGATCTCTTCCTTGCTCAAAGGCTGAAAATCGGAAGGGATGCTCTTGAACTGCGCTTTGTGAATCCCTTCGAGAAACGGATCCCTGGCGACAGGAGTCGGCAGCGGAATCTTTTCTCCGTTGTAGGGACGAAAGGCTGAAGTCAGATCTCCGGAGACGGCGCGGCGCCACTTGGTGATGTTTGTTTCCTCCACCTTGGCGCCGCACTTATGGCTGACAAACTTTTCCAGTAACTGGAGAGTCGAAGTGTGATCGAAGACTTGCGAGCAAACATAGCCTCCACGGCTCCACGGTGAAGCAATGACCAGCGGCACGCGGTAGCCGAGGCCGATGGGGCTTTCACGAGAATCCTTGGCCGCGTGATGCTTCATCTCCTGCGCCAGTGTGACATACTCCGGGTGCGTATCGATCTCTTTTGAAGTGATACCGGTTCCCGCATTCCGCGGATCGGGTGCGACAAAGGGCGGCACGTGATCGAAGTAACCATCGTTCTCATCGTAAGTGAGAATGAAGACCGTTTTCTTCCAGACGTCGGGGTTGCGGGTTAGGATATCGAAGACTTCGGAGACATACCAGGCGCCGTACCAGGCGGCATCAGGGTGATCCGAGAAATTCTCCGGCGCAACAAGCCAGGAGACCGCCGGGAGTTTGCCTTGCTCCACGTCTTGCCGGAATTGGAAGAGCACATCGCCTTTCGGGGCATGCATCTGCCGCTCCGTCTCCCCATCACGATAGGTCAGCGTGGTCAGTTCGTGATAAGAGGGATCGTCGACGTTCGTGCAGAAGGCTTTCTCATGAAGATTCTTTTCGCGTGGTGAGAGTTTTTCGAAGCTCTCGGCACTCCATTTCTCGTGATCGGCTTTGGCGGACTGCAAAAGCGCTTTTGCTTTATCCAGATCGCGCTTCGTTGTTTCGGACTCGGAGGGAATGGTGGTCGACTGCAGCTTCGCTTCGAGCTCCGCGATTTGGGCCGGCAGCGAGGTGAGGAGTTGCTCGATATATTTACGATGAGCCGGAGAAAACTTCGCATGATACTGCGTGAACCACTCCAGCGGATTGTCTCCAAAGTTAGATAGCCAGGCGTGCTCTTCGCGGGTGAGGCCAACTTTCAGGCTCGTTTCGTTTTGATAGATCTTCCACGAGATGCCGTGGTCTTCGAGACGCTCGGGGAAAGTGGTCCAACTGGCGGACGATTCGTATTCGATTTCTTCATTCCGCACCTTGGCCGGCGCCTCGGCGTCCGGACCGCGTGTCGTGCCGGTCCAGAAGTAGAGCCGGTTTGGCATCGTGCCCGTAATGGAGGAGCAGAAGTGTTGGTCGCAGATCGTAAAAGCGTCCGCGAGCGCGTAATAGAAAGGGACGTCCGCGCGAGTATAGTGCCCCAGGGTAAGTGGAAGCTTTGCGTAACCCTTCGTGAGGGACGCTTTGGCGTCGAGCCAGCGATCGTATTTTCCGCCATTTCGTGCGTCCACCTGGCTCTGCCAGGTATGAGGTAGACAACCCATCCACGTTGCCTTGGTCTCATGGATATCGAGACGAAAGGGTGCGTAGGTTTCGCCGTGCACATTTGTCTGCAGCCAGACCGGATTTTTATTGGGAAGCGAAATGGCCCGCGGATCGTTGAAGCCACGAACGCCCTGCAATGTACCGTAGCAGTGATCGAAGGAACGATTCTCCTGCATGAGAATCACCACATGCTCCGCATCGAGCCAGGTCGTGCCGGGTGCCGGATCGATGGCTCGGGCGCGTTGAATCGATTCGGGCAGCAGGCCCCAGACACCGGTGGCTCCGGAGAGCGCGGCGGCTTTCTTGATGAAATCTCTACGTGTTTCCATGTGGTAAAAAGGGCTGTGAACAGAGACGGCGCGGGCGGAAAGATCGCGATTGAATCGTCGATGGAGCAAGATTCCGCAACCATCCTTCACTTTGGAAAGAGCTCTGTCATACGGCGCATTTCGTGAGCGGCGGACTCCACGATTGCGGACAGAAAAGTTGAACCTCGCCAAGCCGTTTGCCGTCCTTACTCTCCAGGCATGTTTCGTCGCCTGAGCTTGCTTTTCCTTTTGGTGATTCTCGCCGCCGGCTGCCAGCGGCCGCCGGCCAATCAGATCACCGTCGGGATGGAACTGGCCTATCCGCCCTTTGAGATGACGGATGAGCAGGGGAAACCCGCCGGCGTCTCGGTCGATCTGGCGCAGGCACTGGGGGAGTATCTGCATGAGCCGGTGAAGATTGAAAACGTCCGCTTCGATGGCCTCATTCCCTCGCTCAAAACGGGCAAGATCGATCTCGTCATTTCCTCCATGACCGCGACTCCCGAACGCGGTGAATCGATCGATTTCTCCGATCCCTACCTGACGACCGGTCTCTCGCTCCTCGTTGGAACGAAGTCCGACGTGCAATCGATCGAAGACCTCGACAAACCCGGGAAAACCGTCGCCGTTAAGAAAGGCACTACCGGCCATCTCTATGCTGCGGATCACTTGAAACAGGCGCACGTGCTCGTGCTCGACCAGGAATCCGCCTGCACGCTCGAAGTAGTGCAAGGGAAGGCTGATGCCTTCATTTACGACCAGATGTCGACACTGAAAAATTGGGAGCAGAACCGCGACACGACGCGACCGCTGCTCAAGCCATTCAAGAGCGAGCAATGGGCGATCGGCATTCGCAAAGGAAATGACACTCTGCGCTCGCAGGTGAACGCTTTCCTGAAGGAATACCGCGAGCACAGCGGATTCGAAAAGCTCGGGGATCGCTGGCTCAAGGAGCAGAAGGACGCCTTTGCCAAGCTGGGCATCCCGTTTGTCTTTTGATTGGCGGATGAAGATTCGTTCGCTCTTTTACGAGGAGGATGCGTCCGGCAAGTCGGGCGCGGGGATCCATATTCTGAATTGGATCCTGGCGTTGCTCCTTCTTTCGGCCTTGTTCGTATTCTCCTTCGAACAACTCACCTACCACTGGAATTGGCCGTCGATCGCCAAGTACCACGCGAAGTTTGTCCAGGGCTGGTGCGTGACGGTCCTCATCTCGGTGGCCTCGCTGGTGGCGAGTGCATTCATCGGGCTCATCTTCGCCTTTGCCCGCAGGAGCCGGATCCTGATGGTGCGGTATCTGGCCACGATCTTTGTCGAACTGATTTGGGGAACGCCGTTGCTCGTCCAGATCCTCATCTTCTTCTACGTCGTTGCCGATGCTTTCCACGTGGAGAACCGCTACATCGTCGGCGTGCTTGTGCTTTCGGTGTTCAGCGCGGCCTACATCAGCGAGATCATCCGCGCCGGGATCGAGTCGGTTGGAAAATCACAGCTCGAATCCGCGAAAGCCGTGGGATTCACCCGCCTGCAGACCTATCGGTACGTTATTTTCCCCCAGGCGATCCGGCAGATGCTCCCGGCGCTGGCCGGGCAATTTGCACTGCTCATCAAGAATTCCTCCCTGCTCTCGATCATCGCCATCAATGAGCTGACGCTGAATGCGGAGGAAGTGAATACCTACACCTACAGCACCCTGGAGAGCTACCTCCCGCTGGCGGTGGGATATCTCGTGCTGACCATCCCCATTTCCATGTGGAGCCGCTGGCTGGAGCGCCGGAATCGTTATGAAACTTGAGATCCACAACGTCGGAAAGGCATTTGGCGGGCAGACGGCGCTGGACTCGGTCACGCTCTCCGTCGAAGCGCAATGCCTCGTTTTCATTGGGCCCTCGGGAAGCGGAAAATCGACGTTGCTGCGCGTCATCGGCGGGTTGGAGCCGGCCGACTCGGGGTCTGTCTCCGTGAATGGCCACACTCTCCCGCATACCGAGGATGGGCTGCGTGAATACCGGCGTGGAATCGGCACGGTATTCCAGGCTTTCAACCTGTTCCCGCATCTCACCGCGCTGGCCAATATTACGCTGCCGCTGGAAAAAGTGCATGGCGTTGCGGCTGCGGAAGCACTGGAGACCGCGCGGGGGCAACTCGCGCGCTTTCGGCTGGAAGCCCATGCCCACAAGAAACCGGCGGAACTCTCCGGCGGACAACGCCAGCGCGTGGCCATCGCCCGGGCGCTTTCCATTAAGCCCGCTCTGCTTCTCTTCGACGAGCCCACCTCGGCCCTCGATCCTGAAATGACCGCCGAGGTCCTCGACGTTATCGAAGAGCTGCGCAACGAAGGGCGCGACCTCATCGTTGTCACGCACCAGATGGGATTTGCCCAGCGAGTCGCGGATCACGCGGTCTTTCTTGCCGAGGGTCGGGCCGTCGAATCCGGGAACGTGCACCAGATCTTTGAGGCGGCGGAGGATCTGCGGACGAAGGCTTTCCTGGTGAAAGTGCTGAAGTATTGAGGGCGGGGCCTTTCAGAAATGGGACGGATGGGACCAATAGGACGCATGGGACTTATGGGACCTTGGGCGTATGCGAATAGCCCGGTTTTTGGCGTTTCGTGATGACGGACTCAGCCAAACGCCTCCCAAAAACGAGTGCAGCTTGGAGCGTAACATATTGAAAATTGGCAGTTTAGCGTTGGGGGTTGGGAGTTTTTCACTTCCCCTTATTCGCGCGGTGGGGGATGCGTGGCGATTGAGCGTGGCTTCCCGATAACCGGCTCTCCTTCAGCTTTTCGGGTTGTCACTCCGCGCTTGTTTCTTTAAGAGCGTGGCGCACCATTCTGCTATGAAGCGACTTTTCCTGCTGCGTCTCGCTGTCGTCTTGGTCACGGTTGTATTTGTTACCGCTTGTGGCGACTCTGAGCCGCCACCAAAGAAGCGGCCTGGCTTCGTTCAACAACCGACCCATGAAGCACCTCCGGATGGGGAAGCCGGTGAAGACGGCGAACCCAAGCATCCGGCCACGCACGACCCCGGTGAGACAAAGCCGGAACAGACTCATAATGAGACACCTCCGTCGACGGAGCCCACGCCAACCCAGCCCAAGGTCGGCAACTACGAGTACGGCAAAGCGGTTCCCGGAAAGCCTGGTTTCGTTACCAGCCCGTATGCTCCTTTTGCAGGTTACGTCGATGTGCGCGGATACCCTCCCGGCACCGAGGTGAAGGATCCATACACGCAGAAGATTTTCCTCGTCCCGTAATCGGCCCACCAAATCCTTGTCCTTCTTAGCCGGCCGGTTCACTCCGGCCGGCCTTTCGTTTCCATGACCAAATTGGCCGTCATCGGGCCTGGACTGCTCGGCGGTTCGATCGCGCTCGCGGCGCGACGAGCCGGAAATTTCCACGTATCCGCCTGGGCCCGCCGGGCGGAGGCGGTGGAGGAACTGTCGCATCGGTTCGCCGATGTCGCGTCCACCGATCTGCGGAAAGTCGCAACGGATGCCGATATTGTGGTCCTTTGCGTTCCGATCGGCGTCATGCCGGCTCTAGCCAGAGAGTTGGAGCAGATCATCCCACAAGGAGCGATTGTCACCGATGTCGGGAGTGTGAAAGCGCCAGTCGTGGCCGAACTGGCCGGGATCTTTCGCAATCGCGGAACATTTATCGGAAGTCATCCCATGGCTGGGTCGGAACAGACCGGGCTCAAGGCGGCGCGCAAGGATCTCTTCGACAGGGCGGTTTGCATCGTTACGCCGGAAGCTTCCTCGTCTGCCGCAGCGATTGCCGATATCACGCATTTCTGGGAGACGCTGGGCTGTCGCGTGACCCAGCTTTCGCCCGAAGCACACGATGAAATCGTGGCGGAGATCAGCCATTTTCCTCACCTGCTTGCCGCGCTGGTGGTTCACGACGTGGAGAAACGCAACCCGGCGGCTTTCGATTTTATCGGCCCCGGCTTCCGGGATATGACCCGGATTGCCGGCGGTCCGCCGGAGATGTGGACCGAGATCTTGCGGGTCAACCGGGTGGCGGTAAAAAAATCAGCAGAGGCAATGATTGAAAAACTTCAGGAAGTCCTCAAACTGCTCGACCGCTCATCACCCGAGGGCGACTTTCTCATGAACGAATTTCTCAGCCAAGCCAAAGTGCGCCGCGATTCCTTGCGGTTGCCTGCCACCCCCGGCTGCCACCATCCAAAGCCATGACCGACTGGAAAATCAGGCGTGCCCCGGCCATGCAATTCGAACTCGAAGTGCCGGGCGACAAGAGCATTTCTCACCGCGCGGTGATGCTCGCATCGATGAGCAACGGGCAATGTGTCATCAAGGGATTCCTGCCGAGCGAGGACTGTCTCTGCACCGTGGCCGCCATGCGCGCCCTGGGCATCGAGATCGATACTCCGGAGGAGACGACGCTCGTCGTGAATGGCCGGAATCGGGTTTTTACGGCGCCGAAGCATGATATCGATTGCGGCAACTCCGGCACCACGATGCGTCTGCTGGCTGGTATTCTTGCCGGGCAGCCCTTCCGGAGCCGTTTGATTGGCGATGCTTCTCTTTCGAAGCGTCCGATGAAGCGGATCATCGAGCCGCTCACGCAGATGGGGGCGAAAATCACTGCTGAAGGAGCAGGGGACCGGCCGCCGCTGGTCATCGAGGGTGGCAATCTGCAGCCCATCCATTACTATTCCCCGGTGGCCAGTGCCCAGGTGAAGAGCGCGGTTTTGCTGGCGGGAATGTTCACCGCGGGAAAGACCAGCGTAACCGAGCCGACCAAGAGCCGTGATCATACGGAGCGGATGCTTCGGCACTTCCAGGCCAATCCCAAGGAAAGCGACCTGACCGTCTCAATCTACGGCAATCTCGTTTTGGAGTCGGATAACTTCCAGGTGCCGGGTGACATTTCGAGCGCCGCTTTTTGGATGGTCGCCGCAGCCGCGCAGCCGCGTTCCCGAGTGCTCATCACGAATGTCGGCCTGAACAAGACCCGCACCGGGATTTTCGACATACTGGTTCGCATGGGAGCGACGGTGAAGGAGATCCTGTCGCCTGAATCCGTCGAGCCCATGGGCACGGTGGAAATCCAGGGCGCCCGCCTCCATGGCGTGGACATCAAAGGCAGCGTGATCCCGAATGTGATCGACGAACTGCCAATTCTCGCCGTGGCCGGCGCCTTGGCGCAGGGTCGCACGACGATTGCCGATGCCGGCGAATTGCGGGTGAAGGAGACGGATCGCCTCGCGGCCATCGCCACGAATCTACGGGAGATGGGCGCGCAGGTCACCGAGACGCAGGATGGTTTGGAAATCATCGGCGGCGCACCGCTTCATGGAGCGAAGCTTCAGAGCTATGGCGATCACCGCATTGCCATGGCGTTCGCCATCGCCGGCCTCTTCGCCGAAGGGGAGACGACGATTACGGATACCGAGTGCGTGAATACTTCTTACCCCGGATTTTACAAGACGCTCGAGCAGATCATGCGGGAGCCGCGCATGCCGCAGATTCCGGTGATCAGCCAGTTGCCGTCGTCGCAGATGTGATTGTGGATACCTCCGTTTCGTTGCAGCACCTTGTCATCGCCATTGATGGGCCGGCTGCTTCCGGCAAGAGCAGTGTGGCGCGGTCGCTCGCGCGCCGGCTTGGTTTCGTCTACGTGAACACCGGTGCGATGTATCGTGCGGTGACCTGGCATGCGCTCGAAAGCGGCGTGCCAACGGACGATGTCGCCAAGGTCGCGGAGCTTGTGCAAAGCAGTGAGATCCATTGCGGGGTGCTGGATTGTGAATCCACCATCGCGATCAATGGGGTGGATCCTGCACCACACCTCGTTTCCGAAGGGGTCAATGCGAATGTCTCGCGGATCGCGGCTGTGCCTGAAGTGCGGCGGCGGTTGGTCGCGCTGCAGCGGGAGTACGCGAAATGCCAGGACATCGTGATGGAAGGTCGCGATATCGGTTCCGCGGTCTTTCCTGAGACCCGCTACAAATTTTACATCGATGCCTCGCCGGAAGTCCGTGCCCAGCGGCGAATGAAGCAGGGCTTGCAGGACTCGATCCAGTCCCGCGACAAGCTGGACAGTTCGCGCCGCATGTCGCCTCTGATCATCGCGGAAGATGCGCACGTGATCGATAGTTCGAATCTCACCGTGGACGGCGTAGTTGGCGAGATCGTCGGGCGTCTCAAAATGTATGGCCTCCAGATCGAGGAGGGCCGTTCGCATGTAAAGCGTTGAGGAGAAGATGGGCGCCGTTTACTGGGTCGGATATAATCTCTCGAAGCTGATCGCAAAAAGCTGCTTTGCGTTTCGTGTCGTGCATCAGGAGCGGATCATCGAGGAAGGCGGCGTCATCCTGGCGATGAATCATCAGAGCTATCTGGATCCGCCACTTGCCGGGATTTCCTGCAAGCGTGATATTCACTATCTCGCCCGGAAGACGCTTCTCAAGTGGCCGATTCTTGGCCCGCTCTTTCCGAAGCTGAACGTCATTCCGGTGGACCAGGAACGCGCGGATATGAGCGCGTTGAAGGCAGTGATCAAGCTGGTGCGTTCGGGCGAGTGTACCGTGGTTTTTCCGGAAGGCTCACGGACAATGGATGGCGAGTTGCTGCCAGCGCAACCGGGGCTTGGGTTGATCATCGCCAAGACGCTGGCGCCAGTGGTGCCGATGCGCATTTTCGGCGCTCACGCAGCATTTCCGCGTGGAGGGAAACCGCGCCTCTTCCAGCCGATCACCCTTGTCGTCGGAGAGCCGATCCGCTTTACGAAAGTGGACCTTGAGGGAAATAGCGGACGCGATCTTTACCAAAAGCTGAGCGAGCGCGTGATGGAGCGGATCGCCTCGATCCAGTACGAGCGGCCATAGTATAGTGGAAGCGGCGCCCCGCCGCTTGAGGGCGTGGCTTACAGGTTCTGCGTCGGTCCTGCCGCCAAATCGTCGCAATATTGAGGCTCCGATGTGATCGCCGTGCCTACCCCCACCGACACGAGTGGGGGTAACGAGGAAGATTTGTCCCATAGGTCCCATAGGTCCCATCTCCACCGTATCTCCTCACGTTGCTACATCTCTCGCGAGCGTCAGCAATTTGAGCATCTTCAAAACCGCATTGGGATTGCTTCCCGAAACTTGTGTTTCCCGCATCGTATCTGCCATCCGGTGATAACCGCACTCGTCCGTTTCGGCGATGGCTTGTGACCATCCTGGCCACTGCCTCTCGCTGACACGACGGAGACCGTTGAGGCACAGCTCCGAGATCAACGCAGCGGCTGCGCGGTAGCGGAAATGATGGCGCATTTGTCCACCCGCCGCCGCATGGCTCGGGACCGCAATCGTCGAGGAAGCCGCATCGACCCAGGGCATGACCGCCCGTCGGGATCCGCCCTCGCTGGAAAACACCACCGCAGTGGGATGAACGACGAGGAAACGTCCCGAAGCCCGCACATGCCCGGCGACATATAGCGGCTTGGCTCCGGAGTTGAGCGCGACAAGCAGGGCGTCCGCACCGGTCTGCCCACGTTCCGTCCACGGATGGTGGAGCATCGCGTGCGTCCCGGAGCGATCCTGCAGCACCGCAGTAACGGAGTTCATCCGCGGGTCGAAAGTAGCATCGACAATCATCTCGACCGGGCAGACATGAAAATCCGAAGCCGCTCGCCGCGGGCGAAAGGAGGCCGGAGGCAACAATCGAAGCCGGGCGGTGAGTTCGGCGAAATCTTCCACCAGCACCGGCGCCTTCAGTTGTTCCCAGGCAAAGCTTTGCGGATTCACTGCGGCTCGGGCGCGGCCGATGATGAGCCGTCCGGAAGCGGTCCGTCGTCCGCCCTGTGTGACCAATTGTCCGCCGGCGAGCAATGCGAGCGAAGCGTCTTTCACTGCGGTGGCGCGCCCCAGTTGATGAAACGGGCGCGGAGGGGGTGTCGCCTCGGGATCTTCGGAAAATTCCCGGACCAGCGTGACGACGTGTCCGTTGTCGCAGTCCTGCAGAAAGACGGTCAAGGTCGTGCTCTGTCGTGACTCGGAGATGGAGGCGCCGAGTCCGATGAAGCGGGCCGATCCGAGATCCGAATCGCGATCCGATTTCATCCCCCGAATGAACGCCTGCGGAACTGGCGCGCAGCCGCTGCGAATCGCGTCGACGCGCAGCAACAGTTCTCCGGCGCGTTCCGCCGTTTGTTCGGGAGTAAAGGCGGCGTCACGCGCGGCGTACTGCTCGTAGCCGGTCGCGAGTTCTTCCAGAATCTGGGCGGGCCATACGAGCGACGCCGCCGTGCAGTCTGCAGCCACCCGGCGAACGCGATCGCGCCAGGCGGTTCCCAGCGAGGCGAATCCGTCGGAAAGCAGATCGCTCACGCACATTTCCGCCGCGGCGAGTGGTTCTTCACTCACTGGCAAATCGAGCGGCCCTTCACTGACGATGCCGGAGGTGCTTTCCGCAGCCAGTAGCCGAAAAGCGCGAACGGCCAGCACCGCATGCACGCAGGGTGTGGAGTCGGCACAACTGCATTGGGCGTAACGCAGATCGTTCGGCACAGGAAAACGGACCGTGTGGCCGGGGCAATGAAAGCGTGCGGATGGTTTGGCCGAGCGCAGCAGTTCCGCGAGGATCCCCTGAGACCAAAGAAGATTTGCCCGGTCTCGGATCGGCTTTGCGGCCTGGCTCTCGAGCAGCGCATCGCTCATGCTGCCTGGATCCCAAAGCGGCTGCTGTTTCGGTTCCTCCTCAGTCCCTTCGGTGGATTGTTTCGCCTGCCAGGCGAGTATGGTGCGCAGGACGTGACGGCACAATTCCAGCGCGCCGCAGGTGCACCGTGCTTCCCTGACTGTGGCGCCGCCGGGCAAAGTCGTGGTGACGCCGTCGGACCAGACGGCCTTGATCGTGCCGTCTTCGCTTTCCTCCCATTGCGCGGTGAATTCGGCGGCGGCGATTTCCTTTTGTGCGCGCTTGATCAGACCACGATTTGCCAGCGCGGCGAGATCATCAGGTGAAAGGGCGAGGAGATCGGGACGCACCATGGCTTTCGATCAATGCACCTTTTCCGCGACCCATTGGGCGAGTTCACCCGGGGTCATCGCTCCTATGTGAGCGCCCATTCCCGCGATCTGCGAAGCGGTTCCATGATCGTAGCGAGGTGCTGCTTCGGAATCGAGCGCTGCCAGACCGAGGAGAAGGGTCCCTTGTTCGATCAGACGTTTGCACGCAGCAAAGAGATTCCCAACCGGCGCGCCTTCGCAAAAATCGGTAATAAGTACGACAATGGCCCGGCGCGGATTATCGATGAGACCTTCGGCATAGCATATGGCCTGTCCGATGTCCGTGCCGCCGCCAAGCTGCACTTTCATGATCGTCTCGACTGGATCGGAGCAATCCGCACTGACATCGACGATGTTCGTATCGAAGAGCACGAGATGTGTGCGCAGCGTTTTGATTCCGAAAAAGATCGCCGCGGTAACTGCGCTGTGGATGACGCTATCCGCCATGCTGCCCGATTCATCGACGAGGATGATGACTTGCCATTTATCCGTATGCCGGCGGATGCGGGAGTAAAAGTAAGGAGTGCGGATGAAAAGCTTCCGGCTTTCCGGATCGTAGTGCTGCAGATTGCGGCGGATCGTCGTCTGTGCGTCGAAGTTTTTGGCCACGCGCAAGGTGGAACGTTTACGCCGGTCGATCGCGCCGAGAAAGACCGACTGCACCGGCCGGGCCAGCTTTTCCATCAGCTGCTCGACGACCTTCCGCACGAGTTCCCGGGCAATGGCCAGCACCTCCTGATTCATGAGATGCTTGGTATGCAGGATCGCTTTCAGCAGCGTCATGTTAGGCTCGGCCCGTTTGAGGAGATCCACGTTCGTGACTAACTCCTGCACATTGTAACGCTCGATCGCGTCTTTCTCGATCCGCTCGATGGTCTTCTGTGGAAAGAGCGTATGCACCGCGTTGATCCAGTCCGGCACATTGAGCTGCGATGGATCGAGTGAGCCCTTGTTGTCGGAGCCTTTTCCACTTCCGCCTTTCCGCCGGTTTCGGCCCTGCCCTTCGCGGCCATAGAGATATTCCAGTGCGGCGTCGCGGTCCGCATCCGCGCCGCTCAAGCCGCCGCAGGCGCCTTCCGCCTCTTCACCGAGGATCAAACGCCAACGGATCTTTTGTTCACGCGGATTCATGGAATCGATGGTCCTTTCGCTGGATCCAGCCGGACGCCATATTGCCGGGCGAGATCGAAAAGCATTTTTTCGAAAGCCATGGCTTCGGTGGCTTCCGCGGTGCTGACGGCAAGGGGAACGGGTTCGGATTTTGCCGCCTCTTCTGCCGTTTCGCCCTCGAAGAGCGATTGTGCCATGTAGGTCTTCTCCCGTGCGGTGAAATACATGAACGCGAGCCGCAGCGCCGGCAGCGCAGTCAGAAAACTGTCGTCGTTCCAACTGATGACGACGCTATGAATCGCGGCCAGCAATTCACGATCGCGCTGCGCCTCTTCCCGTGCGAGAGCGAAAAGCCCGGTCAGGAAATCGCCGAGTTGGTCCGGGGCGGCGAAGAGCAACAGATCCCGCCGGATATGCACGGGGTCCGCGCAATGCAACGACCACAGGGCTCCTGCGCAGGCGCCACGTTGGGAGGGGCTGCGCTGGGCATCGGCCTGCACCCGGGCCAGCACGGCGGCAAACTCGATGCGATCGAGGGCCATCGGCTGTTCCGCGCGTTCGAAGGCGTCGCGGATCAGCCGCACTGCCGCGACTTCCTGGGCGCTATTCGTGCCGGGACTGCCGGATTCAAGGAGCCAGACCGCGCGTTCGAATGCTTCCTTCAGCAGCATCCCGGTTTCAACCGAACCGCGTACGCCTAAGGCATCGTCCCAGGCAAATAGATACAGGAGATGATCCATCGCCCCGGCCACGCTCGCGAGATCTCCGTCCTGATGAATGATTTGCGCGACGCGCGTCCGCAATGGTTCTGCCATGCTCACCACGCCGGCGAGCACCGCGTCCAGGAGCAGGAGTGCGGCCTGCTCGGAGTTCCGTTCCAGAGCTTGAGCCGATTCGTAAAGATACGCCGCGACCGCTTCGTTCAAGGCCGAGCCGTAGCGCGAGGCTTCGATCATTCGGGCGTCCTGCTCCGGCATCCATCGGATGCCCCAGGTCTCTTTGAAAGAGGTCAGATCGGAGCGTTTGGCAAAGTCCACGCCGCGCATGCGGCTGAATCCTGGAATGCCCAGGACTCGCAGGCGGTGCAAAAGCCGGCTCTGCTGCATGTCGCCAGCGGTCCCGAGTGTCAACGTACGCTCGATGGGATTTTTCTCCGGTTCGAGTTTGGCCGCGGCAAGTTGCTGCTGGATATCTCGCACCAATGGCGGAAGTGGCGAGTTCGCGGCGAGGCGTCCACGTGCCCCTCCACGCAGGGCTTCCTGCATCGCGAGAAGAAATGGATGCGCGAGATGGAAGTCGTCCTTGACGAGGGCTGCGGTGATGGCGTCGATCAAATCACGCCGCCACACTCTGGCGTGGCCGCGCAACGAGGCGAGGGCCTGTGCGCAGGTCTCCACGGCGATGAGGTCAGCCGTGCTGGCGGCCTGTTTCAGATCCCGCAACTTTTGGATGACGGCAGCGAGGAGCGGGATGTGGACGGGCGCGTTTCCCGTCGTGCGCCAGGCTTCGTGATAGAAACCGGGACTCGGCATCCCGGAATCGTAGCCGGTGAGGCTGTCCAATCGTTCGTAACTGTAGGGAGTGAGCGCGATGCCTCGCTCAGTGATGCCGTCCGGCCAGGAAATCATCGTGTCTGTGTCGCGAGTATCCGCGTCCAGCAAAGTTTCAAGCCCGCTCGTATGGTAACCACCAGTCACTATGACCACGCGCTCGCGTCCGAATTCCGCCCACGCCGTCCGGATGTGAGCGGCCATGAATTTCTCCCGCTGCAAATCGTATTGCGGCACGGCGTCGCTGCCGCTATCCGCTTCTCGGAGGCAGCGACAGTAATCACCGACACGCTGCCGCACATCGCCCGTTTGCAGGGCCGGATCCTGTTCCGCGATCAAATCCCACGCATCGTCGAAGTTCTCGACCTGGAACTCGCGGCACAACGCTTTCATGTAGTCGCTGCTTCGCAGCCGATCATCAGCATAGCGGTGAGTGCGCCGGTCTTCGCGCGCCAGCACGGCGAATGGCAGATCGATAAATCGCGCCACCGCTCCGACCGCCTGGGCGGCCTGCAGTGCCTGCCATTCCGGCGAATACTCACACATCGGATAGTAAGCGCCCTGCCGGACATCGTTTGCCCAGGCAACATAACTATAAATAGCAATCGGTGTCTGATGTCCGAGATATAACTCGCCGATCCGGTCGTTGAAATCCGCCGGGCCTTCGATCAGCACCGCCGCTGGCCGCAAACGCTCGATCGTGTCGCGTACCATGCGCGCACAAGCGGGGCTATGATGTCGGACAGGCAGAAGCATGCGGGCCTCAATCCAGCATCCGGCGCGCTTCGTAATAAGCGGCCCAATGCGCGCCGCCGCGATCTTTCACCACGTGATTGAAATAGTGGTGGACTTTCTTCAGATCATCCGCGGCATCCTTGAGTGCCGTCGCCGCTACGTGCAACGCGATATGTTCCGGAGTGATGCGATCATTCCCAAAATAACTCGCGTGCAAGCCGGCGGCGAAACCGGTGCTCACCGCTTCCGCCGTGCTCATCGCCGTGGTGAGAGGTTCGAGCGCGCGGCCTTCCTGGGTCTTGGCGCTGCGCAATTCGCGGAAGGTTGTAACGAGTAACTGGGCGACATCCGGCGGCAGCGAAGCGGTAACTCCGGCGCGCTTCAGCAGGCGTGAAGTTTCCTGAAGCACGAGGTTCATTTCGTCCTCGAATTTCTCGATCGGCGGCACCGTTTCGAAATTGAAGCGGCGCTTCAATGCGGCGCTCATCTCGTTCACTCCTCGGTCACGAGTATTGGCTGTGGCGATGACGTTGAATCCCTGTGCCGCATACAACGTCCGTCCTTCATTTTTGAGCTCCGGCACGAGCATGATGCGATCGCTCAGGATGGAGAGCAGCGTGTCCTGGATTTCCACCGGGCAGCGGGTGATTTCTTCGAAACGAACCACCTTTCCTTCCGACATCCCGCGATGCAGGGGAGCGGGAACCATCGATCTCTCTCCTGGCCCTTCCGCGAGGAGCAGCGCATAATTCCAGGAATATTTGATCGCGTCTTCCGTCGTTCCGGCGCTGCCTTGAACGGTGAGCGTGCTGTCTCCCGAGATCGCCGCGGAGAGCAGTTCGCTCAGCCAGCTCTTAGCCGTGCCTGGCTCGCCGATCAGCATGAGCCCGCGATTGGTGGCCAGCGCGACGACGCAGCGTTCCAGCATCGCCCGGCGTCCAACGAACTTCGGGGTGATCCCGTTTTTTTCCTCGCCCAGGATGAATTTCAACACGCTCTGCGGCGACATCGTCCAGCCCGGCGGCCGGGCGACGGAAGCATCTGCGGCAGTGAGACGGCTGAGTTCGTCGGCGTATAAAACTTCTGCCGAGGGACGCTGAAGTTCCTGGGTGGCGGACACAGCTTCCCTGGTCGTCTTTGGTTTGGAAGGCATGGAGTGCGAGTGAACGTGGTTAGCCTTTTTCCGTGGTCAGGCGCAAGATGCGCCGCGTGGTTTCGCTGAAGGCGACGGGCGGAACCTCGCCGAGCGGCAGGATCTTTCCGGGCAGATGCCTCTGATCGGGAGCCATGATGCCACGGTAAAAGCTGCAATCCCGGATGGTCTGATCCGCCGATTTGCCGACAGCTCCCACGAGCAATCCCGTGTAGGAGATCAATGCGGTGACATCATCCGCGACAAAGCTTTTCCAACTGGCGCGGAACACGCTTTCGGATGCCCAACTCAGACGCCAGCCATCGTTTTCCAGAATCCCGTAGAGCACGCCCGACTTCAGCGGCGTATGTGGTGGGATCGGAAGAAGCGTGTTGGATGCGAGCGCTTCGTCACACATGGATACCTCTCGCGCCAACTGCGAAAACGGTTGGACCAGATGGTAGTCGGCAAAGAGGTTACGCCAGGCCGTAAGTTCATCAGGAGAGAGCCGAAGCGGATGTGCGAGACGAAGCTGCATCGACTCTTCAAGCGATACGGCATTGTCAGTGACACCGGCCAGGCTCAAATCTTCCGTGACGCGCAAGCTGCGCGATTCATCTTCAACCGTTTGCCAGATGAGAAGCTGGGCGATTTGGGAAATGATCGGATGGCTCAGGAGACGCTCACGAAATTCTCCAAAACTCCAGGATCGCCCTGTGATCATGGCCTGCTCCAGCCGCTTGACCTGCGCTTTCACGATGCGGGGAACGGCGGTTTTCATCTCCGACCACGCAGCGCGGGAAGCTTCGGCTACCGCACGATCGTCTGTCGACGCAACAGGAGGCATGCTGACGCGCTTGCGGCCGTCTTCGCCGAAGAGCGTGAGCGAAAGATCCTTGCCGAAGACGGCCCGGAATTGACGCGGCCCAAAAGAGAAGAGGCGTTCCCCTTTGCGATCGATTCCACAGCGGCTGACCAGGGAATCTTCGATTTCGCCACGAGAGGCTCCCTGAGCGGCAGCTTTGTGTTCCATAAGCTGCTGCGCCTCATCCGCCACACTTCGGTCGCGGATTCCTGCCGAGAGGACCGCCACTTCCTCAAGTGCGGCTTCGCTCCCGATCCGGCTGAGTGCGTCGAGTCCTCGCAAAGCGAGGGTGCGGTCTTTGTCCCGGGAACATCTGCGAACGGCGTCGCGCAAACTGCGTACTGTCGCATCACCGCCAAGGAAACTGGCCCCGGTGAGCACCCACGCATCCCGTACCGGAGCCGCTCCAGCGACCCACGCGTCCACAACCGCAGCCATCCACAAGTCGACCGAAGCCAATTCTCCATGCCGCCTCAGTAGATCGACGATGTCATGCCGTACAGCCTCCGCTTCAATATAAGCAAGTGCGCTCAGCGTCCACGGGTAGGCGTCCGCCGGAAGCATCGCCCCGCCGCGAAGCGCGATGGCGGGCAGACCTTTGCACCAGCGCGGTCTGGTTGATTTCAGATCATCCGCCGCCTGCAGGAACCAATCCGGCGCGTCGAGATCGTCGAGTGAGGGTGGTTTGGATGCCATGGCTAAAACATGGGACACCTGCAATCGGCAGGACACATCTGTCCTATGCGTCCCATAAGTCCTATCATTTGCCCTTACGCCGCCTTCGACACGATCGCGTTCGCGAGCCGGAGTACCTCGCTGATCACCACAGGGTCCACGTCCTTGATCTTGAGGCGGTTCTTATGATCGCCCCACCATTCTGGCTTCACATGACCGGGCACGAAATAGACGGATTTGAGCTCCTGCTGTTCCTCGTAGTAGCCAATACTCATCCCATCGTACTGGATAAATGCGGTCAGATTAGCCGAAGGGAAATGCTTCGAGTGCTGGACGAAGCCGCCGCCGTCGGCTGGCGTGTCGCGCAGCCAGTGGCTGCGCTCCAGCATGCCGTACATGACGATTCCGGGAACTTTCGGGCCGGCGAAGCGTGTAATCTCCGTCTTCTCCAAATCATCCGGATCGGGCCGGCAGATGGCGCGCCCCAACTGCTGGAAGGGCGGGATGATCTCGTAGTCACTCAAAACCTGTCCCCACGCTCCTCGCACGCCTTCCTCCAGATGGGCGGGATGGACAACGCCGATCGCATTTCCCGGTGGGAGCGTTAATTCGTCGTCATTCTGGTCCGCGAACGTCTGGTCTTCCGTGACGCGGAAACTTTGCGAGATTCCGCCCTTCTCGTCGTATGCGGCAAAGACCAGTTGGCGCGCCAGATTCACCATCAGCGGATGTTTCACGAGCAACATGTCGAACTCCTCCGAAGTCCAGCGGCGTCCCGTGATCATCGCATCTTCCAGCCGCTCCGCCTGGATCTTCAGCACTTCGCGCAGCGTTTTCTTCAGGAGCTTCCACTCGGCTACTGCCGGTTCTGCTTTTTCGGCGTCATCCGAACTGTTGGGTGCCGGGAGATCGGGGCGAACCTTGCCTGCGGCATCCCGCACGAGCGGTTTCATTTCCGGTCCGAGTACGAAGCGAAATTGGCGCGGGCCGAAGTCGAAGATGCGGCTGCCGCGTTCGTCCAATCCGCAGTCCGGCACGATGCGATCGGCGAGTTGTTCGCGGGTGAACCCGCGCGATTGCGCAATACCTTCCATCATGGCCTGCGCCTTTTCCTTCAGGCTCTTGAATTTCAGCTTCTGCGCGATGCCGTTGAGGGCCATGAGTGCGGTATCGGTGCCGATGCAGCGCAGGCATTCGATCCCGAAGACGGCCCGTTGATGCTGGCTTTCACCGGGCCATTCGCGAATGAGCGGCGTCAATTTCAGAACGCAGCCGTCGCCGCCGAGATGGGCGATGCCGCCCATGGCCCATTTGTCTTTCGACGGCGCACCCATGCCGAGCCACAGATCAAAGAGCTTCCAGGCGAAGGCATCGAGCGCGTTGCGATCCGCTGCTGCTTTCAAGGCGGAGGCCAGAGGGGATTCTGTCCCCACTGGAGTCGCTTTCAGCGCCGCGAGCAGGATGTCGATTTCAGGATTCGCCAGCTTTTTGCCGGTGATTTTGATAGGCGGCAGTGCGGCCGGAGGAAGCCATGGCGGCGGTTTCGCGGGTTTTGCCGATGCCAATACCGTGCGGAGCGATTCCGGGAGGGCATCACGTGAGACATCTTCGAGAAGCTCTTCCGTGGAATTCAGGATTTCATTTTGCAGCCACGCCGACTGCTCTGGTGTCAGATGAGTCGCCGCACCTTCGAGAAGAGTGGTCTGACCGCCACGCCGCATAGTGTGAAGGTATTCTCGCGCCGCTTCGGCCAGTTTTCCCTGTCCCATGGCGGAAGGCACCAACCCGACCACTGCATGGAAGGGGTGTGCGGTCAGCCATTCCTGTCCGATGTGCGGCGCTTTCGATTCCAGCGAAATCTGCAATGCCGATACAGCCGCTTCCGGCGCTACGACCAATAGAAGAGCGCTCGCGCGTTTTGCCGCATCGTCCTTGCTCGTGGCCTCGGCTGCCGATGCGGCGATGATATCGAGCGCGGAGTATTCCGTAAGAGCCAGCCAGGCCCGAGCTTCTTCCTTGGAACGCACGGTGAGTTTCAGACGGCGAAACTCCGCTTCGACCAGTTGGCTGTTGGCCAGGCCAAAAACGAGCAATTGCGGGGACTGATGGTATAGAAAACCATCGTTATAGTGGTCATCCGGAACGTGGCGAACGGCTGCCAGTATCTCATCATGGCACCCAAGCATGGCGCCGATGTAGTGATTTGCCGGAAAGGGCTGGTATTTACTGCTAGGGACCATTGGAACGATCGAATTGGCGATGATGTTCCTGATTGTGGCTCTTTGCTCCTGGGTCAGATAAGGCAGCACGTAAGTCCGGAAATCTTCCGTGACCCTCGCCAAGTCTTTCCCGGCCAGTTCCTCTGCTGTTACTACAGCGGCCAAGCATGCGAAGAGATTGGCAGGACCACCGGAGGTGTTCCGACATCTTTCGAGTACGGGATCGATCGAGATCTCCTGGTTCGGGTCGAAATTGACCATTTCGTCGGCGACATCCTGCGGTGTTTTCGTTCCTACGCGGCATTTTGCTGATGCTTCGAGCCAGAATTTTGCCTCTGCGACCGATGGGAAATCAGGGACCCGGGCTTTCCTCCAATCATTCGACCAGGTGTACGTCGTGGTACCGATGGCTCGCAGTCGCTGCAAACAGTCTGCCAGATCGAAAGGCGGGGGAGTGCGCTTCGGCAAAGGTTGATGTTCGACCCAGGTAACTGCCAGCCGGTCAGCTGGCGTGAGGGAAATGCTTCTCTCCAACTCCGTTGGAACCCCGGGTTCGGGCGCTGCCCTTTTGGTTCCCGTTTTTTTCGTCTTATTCGAAACTGGCCGATCAGGAAACTCTTCGTCCATGAGTGCCTGTATCTCATTGATAAGTGCATCAATTTCCGGGTCGGGTTTTGCTTCTTGGGATGTTTGCCCGACAGATGCCTGTACCTCGGAATACCCTTTCTTAACCTTCTCCGCGATCAGCTTGTCGCACTCCCGCTTCGCCGTGTCCTCGGTGGCAAATGATTTTACCTGCGATTGGCCGCTCGTGCCCAGGCGTCCGTATTGAACGGTGAAAGATGTGCCATCGAGCTGGATGGCCCAGAATTTATTGGAGGTGCCTTCGCTAAAGTGGAACTCCCGTCGGTTCACAAGCAGCTATTCGAATGGTGGGAGTGCAGACGTGGCTGTTCTCCGCTTAAAACTCAAGCGCTATGAATTTGCCGAATAGGGGCTCGGTCGAGACGAGCTAGCCGGCACGATCGTTTTTAATGCTTCCGTGAGAGCTCTTTGCACGCTTCTGTCACCACGAATCCCGTGCCTTCGCCTTCGCCCAAAGTCGTAGGCGTTCTAAAGCTGTGGGCGCGCTTTGTGCCACTCGGTAGCCTGCTCGTAGGCGTGCGCGATTTGCAGGAGTTGCGTTTCCTGGAACGGTTTGCCGAGGAGCTGGAGGCCGATGGGCAGTTGTTTGCCGTCCGCCGTTCCGAATCCGCATGGAATCGAAATGCCGCAGATACCTGCGAGGTTGGCCGCGATGGTGAAGATGTCCGCGAGGTACATGCGGAGCGGATCGTCGCTGCGGTCACCGATGCGGAAGGCCAGTTCCGGTGAGGTTGGGCAAATGATCGCGTCGACCTTTTCGAAAGCATCCGTGAAATCGCGGCGGATGAGCGTGCGGACCTTCTGCGCTCTCAGGTAGTAAGCGTCGTAGTAACCGCTGCTCAGCACATAGGTACCGAGAATGATGCGGCGCTTCACTTCCGGACCGAATCCTTCTTCGCGGGTCTTTTCGTAATGGTCGAGCAGGTTGCTAATCTCGCTGGCGCGGTGTCCGTATCGCACGCCGTCGAAACGGGCGAGGTTTGCCGAAGCTTCCGCCGTGGCGACGATGTAATATACACCGACCGCGTGTTCGGTATTCGGCAAGGATACTTCCACGATTTCGGCGCCCAGCGATTCGTACTGGCGGATGGCGTCGCGCACCGCGCGGTCGACCTGTGGATCGATACCCTCGATGAAATACTCCTTGGGCATGCCAAGCTTGATGCCCTTCAAATCGCGTCCCAGCAGTGCGGTGTAATCCGGGACCGGCTCGTCGAGACTCGTCGAATCCTGTGGATCGCGTCCGGAGATGACATTGAGCAACAGAGCGGAATCCTGCACCGTCTTGGTGAACGGCCCGATCTGGTCGAGAGAGGAGGCAAAAGCGACGAGGCCAAAGCGCGAAACGCGTCCATAGCTGGGTTTGAGGCCTACGCATCCGCAAAGGGCGGCCGGCTGGCGAATCGAGCCGCCGGTATCCGAGCCCAACGCGGCAAATGCTTCATCTGCTGCGACTACCGCAGCCGAGCCACCGCTCGACCCGCCGGGAATGCGCGAGGTATCCCAGGGATTGAAGGTCTTCTGGTAGGCCGAATTCTCCGTCGAGGAGCCCATGGCGAATTCATCCATGTTCGTCCGGCCAAAGGGGATCGCGCCAGCCGCGCGGAGCTTGCGGATGACCGTCGCATCATAGGTCGCGGTGTAGCCCTGGAGAATCTTTGAGGCGCAGGTGCACGGATCACCTTTTACATTGATGACGTCCTTGATCGCGATCGGAACGCCGCCGAGTGGGAGCGAAATGTCGGCCGCTTCCGCGAGGGTGCGCGCCGTTTCCAGATTGCGCGAAAGATACCCCTGGACCTTGGAATCGACCTTGGCGATGCGGCCGTCGAGCGCGGTGAGCGCTTCGACCGGTGTGACCTCGCGAGCGCGCAGCTTCTGTTGCAAGCCGGCGATGGAAAGAGTGGAGAGATCCATGAAAAGCTATTCGATGACCTTGGTGACGATGAAGAGCTGGCTCGCCTGACGGGGCGCATTCGAAAGCGCCTCCTTCGGCTCGAACCATTGCCGCGGTTCATCTGCTCGAAAGACGTTGTAGACGGGATTCGTATGAGCGGTGGGTTCCACCCCCGTGACGTCGACCTGCTCGAGTTTCTCGACGTACTCCAGGACTTGCGAGAGCTGCGCCTGGAACTTTGCGATCTCTTCTTCGCTCAGTCTCAGCCGGGCAAGCTTGGCGGTGTATCGGACGTCGAATTCTGCACTCATAAGGAACCGCTACTAAAAGGGCTGCTTGGAGCGGATTCAATCTCCTTCGTCGGGGATTAGCGCGCCGGCGGGAGAACGATGATTTCCATTTAATGCAAAGCGCGCAAAGAACGCCAAGGTACGCAAAGTTTTCAAGGTTTGGTTTCACGCGAATCGACGGCAGAGCACGCCTCCGTTGAAAATTGAAAGTCGGACGTTGAACGTTTCTCCCGTTTTCCGCTTCCGAAGTCCGCTTGCATCCCCTGGAGTTTTCCTTTCCCCGTTTCGTTCCTACCTCCTAAGAATGCCCGATGTCCTTCACCTCGAGTGAGCGCCTGAAACGCCTTGGTCCCTGGAACTGTGCCGCAATTGTCGCCTGGAGCGCCGCGATTCTCGGGATCATCTTGCATCGGGCGTTTTCGCATTCAAGAACCACGCTCGAGGTTTTCCAGCTCGCCGGACACCACTGGATCCATGGAGAATACCTTTACGCGGATCGCCGTGGATTTGTGTACAGCCCTCTTGCCGCGGCGCTTTTTTCCGGGCTTGAGGTTCTTCCGCGGGCGGCTGCGACGATTGTCTGGGTGTCGGTGAACGCGACAGCCCTCCTGTCAGGTATGTTCGCCATGCTGAAAGGTGGATTTGCTCCGGCCATCCGGCGTGAGCATTTCGGCGTGGCCTTCCTCCTTCTCCTTCCGCTCGCCATCGGCAATCTCGACGTCCTGCAAGCCAATGCGCTGGTCATCGGCCTTCTGATGCACGCCTTCTCGGCGGCGGATCGCAACCGATGGGGAATTGCTGCGATTTGCATTGCCGTGGCGACCTACTTCAAGATCTACCCCTTTGCCGCCGGACTTCTGCTCATTCTCCTCGCGCCCTGGCGTTTCGGATGGAGACTGACACTCGCCATGCTGGCCTTTGGCCTCCTGCCATTTCTCTTCCAGCACTGGGCGTACGTCAGCGAGCAATACCACTCCTGGATCGTCACCCGGACGGCTGATAATCGTCTGCAATATTCGGATAAAGATGCTCCTTTGGACCTTTGGTTTGTGTTGGTTCGCCTTGGGCATCTTCCACTTACCGCGGGCATTTACCGGCTGATGCAGGTCGCCGGGGGCGGAGCGATCGCACTTTTCGAACTGTATGGGATCTGGCGAAACGGGCCGCGCGCGCGGATCCTTGCCGGAGCATTTGCCTTCCTCTCTGTCTGGATGACCCTGATTGGTCCGGCAACGGAGGGCTACACCTACCTCCTGCTGGCGCCGGCTGTAGCGATTGCGGTCGTGGAAATCTGGTCCGGCAAGCAAGGGTTCTTGGAGTGCGTCGGCATTGCAATTGCCTTTGCGTTTCTTCTTTTTGCAATGGCTCGAAACAGCTTCTTTCCGCACGCTCGCTCCACGTGGATCATGTCAGCCCAGCCGATCGGAGCCGCCATTTTTCTCGGTGTGTGTCTCTTGAGATTGAGAATGCGTGCTTCCCTTCCTTCTCGGAAATGAAAACGGAGAATGAGGTCGCGCTCTAAATAAGCGCAGTCTGCGGTTTTTTCGCGCCGTATTTTTAGAGGCGGCGCGGCGTATTTATATCCGATCTGCTGCTGTTGGCGCCTTGGTGTCCAACTAGTCACGCTGACGGGCGGCGCTATACTGCTATTTATATTAGACACGCCATAAACGCATATGGGGGCGTGTTCGGATGTCTAGTCAGGCTAATTTGTAAAGCTCCTACAGAGAAACCCTTGTCGACTTATGGCACCTTCAATGCTTACTATATGCTATCCCCTGTAAAAATCTGAAACTCTGGTTGCTGCCCCCGTTTTAACGTTCCGCAGGAACAGGTTAGTGAGCAGGAACCTTTGCAGACATTTTATCATGGACCAGGTAATCATAAATGGAGGCCCATCACGTGAGCGAGGAGTTCGCTCGCGGAAAGGGTGGGGTGTATCTGGATTGCAGGGGTTTACGATGGTGGAATTGATGGTGGCCGTCAGTGTCATCGCGCTCGGTTTCCTGGGGCTTTGGACAGCCTTTGGCCAATGCCTCAGTCTTGCCCGCGCGCATCAGGAAACAATTGCCGCGACGGAATGCCTTCAGCAGCGGGTGGAGCAAGCCCGGTCCGTGGGATGGAATGCGCTCCTAAGCGCCAACGGCATCAGTGGCCAGATTTTCAATACCCCATGCGCCGATGCGGGAATGTTGCCCAATCTGACGGAGACGATCACCGTAGCGCCTTATCCTGCACTGACCCCGGCGCCAACGCCTCTGCTTGTAAAGCGTACCGCGGATGGGACCGTCACGGTGGTTACCCAGCCCGCCCCGGCGTTCGATCTGCGGTCCATACTTTCCGTGCGGGTGGATTTTTCGATGACCTGGACAGACCATCAGAATAACCGGCAACACACCCGCCAGAATTCAACCGTGATAGCCTTGGAGGGACTCCTGCGATGAAGGATCGACGTACTTTACATTTCGGGCGCCGGCTCCGTGCGCCCGGTGGATTCAGCCTCATGGAGGTGATGATCGCAGGCACCCTCTTCAGCCTGACATTAGGGACGATCCTGTGGTCTTCCATTGGGATGCAGCACAGCTTTCAAGGAGCTCTGTACCAGATGGATGCACAGTCCGATGGAAGCCGGGTGCTTGCGTATATCAGTCGCGATTTGCGAAATTCGACCAGCGTCCAGCTGAATGCCGGGGGGACGGATGTGACGCTGACCATTCCCCTGCAAAGCTCGCCGACGTTGAATCTGAACCTCGGCCTGCCGCTGCTTTCGCTGCTGTCTCCGCCCTCCGGTTCCGGTTCATCTACGACCACGGTTAGATATTATCGGCAGGGAACCTCCGTTATTCGGGAAACGAATGGCAAAACTACGGAATTGAGCAGTTCCGCGAACTCTTTCGTGGTGAGCGTTAGCGGTACGGTGGCAACGGTGGATACGGCGTTTCAGCCACAGTTTTCGTGGCAGACCGCTTCCGGTTCCTCACCGGTTTGCCACATGTCCGGGGTCGTCACGCTCTTGAACGCTGGCCAGAACTGATGAAGACCTCACGATCACTTACACTTACGAAAACTCGCGTGTTGCGGGTTGCCGCCAGCGGAGAAGAGGGGCACGTTTTGCTCGTGGCGATGTGCATTATTGCCCTCATGGCGCTGGTGGCCGGCGGGACGCTTGCGGCGATCAGCGCACGATATAAAACGGCCTGGCGAACCGCCGCCTGGCATGAGTCGTTGCTGACCGCCGAGTCCGGTGTCGACCTGACGATCGCGCAAGTCGCCGGCTTGCTTCCCGATATCCAGCTCGATCCGAAAACGGCGCTCTCGCTTGCCTCGTCGCCTCTTTCCACCACGCTCCTGACTGGACTCAAGCTGGAGCCGGGCGGATTGAATCTGAAAAATGGCGTGACCGTGTCTTTGACTCCGGACCCGCTCGTGCACGGCGGCGAAGGTTCCACGGTGACGCAGGCGACCGTCTCGATCGATGTACTGCCCCTTAACCAATTGCTGAGCACGAATCTGGTTTCCGGCGCTTTGAACCTGCTCTCTCCGTCCGGTCAGGCGCCGGCGATCAACTTACTCCGCCTCCGCTCCAAAGGGGTAGTCTTCCTGCCAAGTTCCAACCGATCCGCGGACGTCTTCAAACTGGATGCGGAATTGAATCAGGCGATGCTGGTGAAAGACCGGCAGACAGGGCAGAGAGTCACCACTCCTTATATCGCGAGGGAGGTCGAGGTGATTCTGAAGCCTGTTTTTCCGTTTCAAAACGGAGTGGTTTCGGCTGGCACGATCAACGCTCCGAATGCCGCGACGCTTTTTGACAGTTTCAGTTCAGCAAGTGCTCTTTCCAGCACCAACGGGTTATATGACTCGTCGAAGCGCCACTCCAAAATCGATGTCAGTTCCAACGGCAGCAATGTGACGCTGGCCGGAATGGTCTACGGGGACGTGTCGACCAATGGAGGGAACATCGTCAAGAATTCCCAGATCACGGGATCGGTGAACAATGGTTCCTATGAGCCTACACCTTCTCTCAAGGTGCCAACCTGGACGGTGGCCTCGACGATCGTTTCCGGTGCAAAGACGATTTCCGCAGGAGCTTTGTTAACGCCCGCGCAATTCAAATACAGCAGCGTCAACGGCACACTGCACGTGACCGCCAACGCCGTTGGCGGACTTGGATCATTGCTCGGGGGATCGGCGCTTGGCTCGGTCGTGAATTCGGAGGCTGATATCTTTGTCACAGGCGACTTTACCGGAACGTTGATTGTGGATGCCGGGGTGCAGGTGAAGCTCTACGTGCAGGGCAATGTGACGATGGCCGCCAGCGGGCTTCAAAATAGCAGCAACGTCGCGGCCAATGTGGAAATTCTCGGAGTCCCGCCCAGCAGCGGTACTCCCACGATCAGCATCGATACGACGGGTGGAGTCATCGCGTCTATCTATGCACCAAATCACAATGTGACCTTGAATGGAAACGGTGATTTTTCCGGGGCGATCACCTCCGCCCAGCTTAACATTCCGAACGCAGCACAGGTCCATTTCGATGAGGCACTGGCGTTGCAGCTCGGGCCGCTCCTCGGCTATTCGCTGGTGAGCTGGCAAGAAATCCCAGTCCAGTAAATCAGTGGATCAACGCTCGACCGAAACAAGCAGGCACCCCACTCATTTAAAAGCCGTGGAAGGACTGTCGGAATCCGCCACCCGATTCCGTCTGAATATGCCGGAGATGAAAACCCTGTGCGATCTCTTTGCCGCCGCGCCGGTGATCGAGCACAAGGTTGTTGTCAAACCGGTTCGCGAACCCGAAGTCGTCCCATCTTCGAATGCTGAACCACCACGAAGGCGTCCGGTGTGGGGGCGGCAGCGATTGCACGGTTTCTCAGCGCCTCTCGTGGTGGGTGCCGTGGCCGCACTTAGTCTCGTGACCTGCATGGTCACGCGATGGCAGGAATCCGTTGAGGAGCGAGGATTGGTTCAAGAGATACCTTCTCAAGTGGTTCAAGCGCGTGAAGAGCGGGCTCGTGAAGCATTTAACTCGGGCGACTACCATGCTTCCGCGGTACTCCTCGAATCCATATCCAGGAACAGTGCCTTGCCTCCCCGGACAGGATTGTTATACGCCCGTTCGCTCGAATGCCTCGGCCAGTACCGGCAGGCTGTTGCTGCCTACGGCCGTCTCGCGGAAAAGGGCCAATTCCTTTTTACGGCGCGACGCGCGCTGGTTTTCTGCAAGCGAATGGCAACGGAGCGTTCAAAAGGCGACGCCGCGAGCCGTGAGGCGGATTATCGTTTGCACTCGGAGTTGCTTCGGCGTGGAGAGGCTTCGACCGCGCGATTCATCGCTCGGCGGCTTCTTCCGGATGCGGAGCCGATGCGGGCTGCGATTGCCATCCTCCTCGCGAACTCCGATCCACAGGCAAAGCTGACGCTTACTTCGGATCGGTCCCGCGCCGACGTGGTGCTGTACCAATTGACGCCTGAGATCCTGGATCTGCTTTCGGATCTGCCGCTCGGAAGGCTGACTCTTTCGGGCGTGCGGCTGTCGGATACCCATGCGCTTGCGCGTTTGGACGTCCGTGAGCTGAATCTCTCGCTGAATCCGCTGAGCGATCTTTCGGGAGTCCATGCGTTGCATCCGGAATGGTTGGACCTATCGGATACGGCCGTGGCTGATGTTCACGCTCTGTCGGATTTGCCGCTGCGTGAATTGAATCTGGCCCACTCGTCCGTCGGATCGTTGGCGCCGCTCGCCCATTGTCCGCTGGAAAAGCTGGATCTTACCGGACTCCCCATTCACGAGATCACTGCTTTGCGCAGTATCGCCTTGCACAAGCTTGTGCTCTCCAGGACGGAGGTGAAAGACCTCTCTCCACTCGCCAGTTTGCCGCTGCAGGAACTGGCGGTGGATGGAACACTGATTTCCGATCTTCAGCCGCTCGCCGGAATGAAGCTGACCCGGCTGAATCTCGCGGGAACAGCTGTGAAAGACCTTTCTCCCCTGAAAGGCATGCCGCTCGTGGAAATTGATCTCCATGGGTGCTCCTCGGTGACGGATCTGACGCCACTGTTATCATGTCCGGGTTTGGAGCGCGTCATCCTTCCGGCCCAGTTGAGGGGCGCGGTGGTACTCAATCAACTTCCGCGGCTCAGGTTTATTGAGTTTGAACAGCCGCAGAGGCTCGGGATGCAGGCTGAGACTTATACGGTGCGGTAAGTCTTCGTTGTTTCTCACCACAAACCGGTTTCGAAGATACGGAGGCGTCCAATATCTCCGCCAAGCCTACGCTTCTTCTGCTCCGAAGCGCTTCCAAAGGTGCCACGGCATCGCCAGGAACAAGAGCAAAACGGGAGTGAGGAGCCAATGCCTTTCATGTGATCGCAGCGTAAGGCACAGAAACGACAGCACGCTACTCGCTATGCCGGTGAGATAGTAAAGTGGGAGCTTCGGGAGCGAGCTGAAGATGATCAGAAACCAACAGGTGGTAAAGATCGGAGCTGCCACCAGAAAGAATACGGATTGGTCTTGGTTGATGAATAGCAAATCGAAAAATTCAGCAATCGAGTCCCAGTCGGCGCCCCAGGCGATCTTGCCGTCGGCGAACGAAGCCCCAACGAAACGGCCACCAAAGAACGCTACGAAAAACAAGAGATTTCGTGCTGTAAGAGAGCTCATCGCTGACTCCCACGCGCCGACGGAATCAAAATTCTTCATTTGAGAGACAAGGCTCTGAGATAGAAATAAGAACTGGGTAGGTACTCGAAAGGGTTATCATGGGTTAAGCTAAAACTGATTCCACTCCGAGGCCGGAGCCGCTTTTATCCTCCTGGTTTTGAACCCGTGGTGCTTGGACTCAAAGCAGACGAAGAGGAAGCAGGGAAGGATGAAACCGCATGCCAGAAAAAGGCAATCTTATGGTCCTTCCAGGCGCCTGGATGATGCCGAAACCCGTTCTTCACCGTCGTATCGCGAAAGTTATCGATGCCTGCCTGGGTTTCTTCCGGACCGTTTTGCTCAATCTCCGCCGTGCTCTTTGTACTCGGCCGAATGATTGCAATATGGCCGTGCTGACCTTCCGGTGCCTTGAAGACGGCCATAACGAGATCGCCTCGATTGGCGTGCTTTTGCGCTTCGACAGGATCATCGATGGCACTCCAGCCCGATTCGGCGCCTTTTTCACGAAGCCAGTCGTACTGAGCGTTTGCCAGGAAGAGTTGTCCGTGAGCCGGCGGACGAAGGAGATAGATGCCGAGCCGTTCGCAAGCCGACGCGGCAAACACGCTGCAGTGACTGTGTGCGCCCGATTCGGAGACTGGCTTGCCATCCGGATCACCTGTCCGCCAGTCCACGTGCTGACCTGCGATCCAGTGTTGCTCGACGCCCAGGCCATCCAGAAACGCCGAAAGCTTTTCGCCTGCCGCGCTGATTTCGCCGGCAAGTGCGTGACTGAATAGCCACCCCTGAAGCATGGCGACGGCGCAGAGGAATTTCACGCGGTTCATGGTGCTCGAAGTATCAGCCGGTCGCGCTTTGCGCAATGATTCCGCCTGGTGTGGTTTCAGAAAAGGTGCGGGCTGTAAATTTTTCAGAGACAAAATGCGCGGGTGTCTGCGCTGTAACAATGACATAAGAAAATGTACTCCTCCGCGTGGAAAACCCTCCCACTTCACAAACCTGGCAGGAATGGATCGGCCAGCACGTCGGCCGCTTTCTTCTCTATGCCCGGCAGCAGACACGCTGTGAAGCCGATGCGGAGGATGTGCTGCAGGAATCACTTATTGAATCCTGGCGACGGTGTGGAGGCGAGGAGCCGCCGTCAGCGGCGATCGTTTTCGCGACGATCCGGCGCCGGGCCATCGATTGTGCCCGTCGGTCGGACTCTCGTGAACGGAGGGAGCGGGCTCATTCGGAAGCAGATCCCCAATGGTTTGCTTCCTCGCCTGATGATGCGGAAACAGATTTCGAATTGGAACGAGCCGTGAAAGATCTTCCCAAAATCTACCAGGAAGTTGTCACCCTGAAGATCTGGGGTGGGCTGACTTTCCAGGAAATCGCCGACAGCATCGGGGTGCCGCTCAATACTGCCGCATCGCGCTATCGCTATGGATTGGATCGGCTTCGCGAGGCTTTCAAGGAGCTGCCGCGATGAAAGATTCCCTGGAAGACCGCCTCGAAAGATTGCGTCCGGCTGCTCCTGCGCCGGCGTTGATGCAGCGACTGCTCGCCGCCGAATTGGCAACGAAGATCGTACGAGGTCCGCGGCCCAGCCTTGGCGTAATAAGCCGTATCTGGTTTCCATGCGCTGCCGCCGCAGCGGCGGCTGCTCTCCTGACGCTGATCCTCTGGCCGGTGAAACCAGAACGGCGCTCGGAGATCTTTACCCCGGTAAAGGCCAATAGTTATCTCGTCAGTGCGAATGACATCGGGGTCATCGCGCCGAAACCGGACCGGGCTTACCGCATGGTACATTGCGTCTGGCTCGAAGATGATGCCTACCGCGGCAGCGATGGCGTTTCGACAATGCGAGTCGCTCACGCCCATCAGGAGATCGTGCCGGTGGCCATGGAGATCTACTGATTTCGATCGGTTTTACACTTCGGAAAAAATACGGCAGCCAAAACTGCCAACTAACCAGTACCTGTTATGAAACCACTGCAAACAACCATCGCCGTCTTTGCGGCAATCGTACTCTCGTCTTCTCTGGCCACAGCCCAGGAGAAACCTAATGGAGATGTGAATACTTTACAGATTGGCGCCGAGGGTCTCCTTCTCTCTGCCACGGAGAGCGGTGCCAAACCCGAGATTGCCATCGAACAGGGCCCGACTGGCAAAGCGGTCGTGATCATCGATCGCGGTGGAAAGAAAGAGGCGCGGGAGGTCGATCTCGGAACCGGCGAAAACAAGTTTTTTGTCACTTCGGGTGGTCCGGCAAAAAAGGAGCCGATGACATGGCTGGGAGTGGCGAGCGATTCGGTTTCCCCTGAGATCGGGGCACAGCTTCCGGTGCAGGAAGGCGTTGGACTTATTGTCCGGCACGTCGTGCCGGAGAGCCCGGCTGCCCGCGCCGGCCTCGAAGTTAACGACGTATTGGTCGGATTCGGTGATCAGATTCTGACCAATCCGGAGCAGCTTCGTACCCTGGTGCGGATCAAGAAAGAGGGCGAATCCGTGACCCTCCGCTACCTTCGCAAAGGTCACGAGATGTCCGGCGAAGCGAAACTCGAGACCAAGCAACTGGAGATCAATGGCACGGGCGCTATCGAGTTGGGCGCCGAGAATCTCAAGGTTGAAGAGTTGCTCAATGAATTGAATGACCGGGCCGCTACAATCGCCGTGGCGAAGCAGATCACGGTCACACCTGATGGCAACGTCAAGGTCACGGGGTATGTGGGGAACAATGAGGCGCCAAAGCTGGCCGGAGCCCTGAAGAAGGCGCTCGAAGAGCTCAGGAAATCGGGCGCGGATGAGGAGACGATCAAGAAAATCGAAAAGGTCCTCAACGACGCGGACGCGGAAAAGATGAAGCCCGTAAAGCCGTGACGCATTAGTGTCACATTGGGAAAAGTGATGGCGCGCTGCGGGATCGAAACCCTAGGATGCGCCTATGCGACTCCCAGCCGTTTTTGTCCTCGCCGTTGCGCTCGCTTCCTCCGTCCACGCCGAAGTTCCCGGGAATCTCGTTGTGGACGGAATTCCTCCGATCCCGGAGGAGGTGCACACCGGTGTGGGAAGATACCTGGAATTTCGCGCGGCGGCCTTCCATGCGTGGTATCCGCAGCGGCATGAAATGCTGATTACCACGCGCTTCGGTGATACGGCACAGGTGCATTCGGTGAAGATGCCTGGCGGTGATCGGAAGCAGATCACCTTTGGCAAGGAGCCCGTGAGCAGCCTCGCGGTTCAGCCGAAGTTGGGGAACTGCTTTGTCTATCAGCAGGATTCCGGCGGAGGGGAGTTCTATCAGCTCTATCGTTTCGATTTCGCCGATAGCCGGACGACGCTTCTGACCGACGGCAAGTCACGTAATACCGGGGCGAAGTGGTCGCGCGATGGGAAGCTGCTTGCTTATACTTCGACTCGCCGCAATGGACGAGACAATGATATCCGGCTCCTTGATCCATTTGATCTGAAGTCGGATCATCAGATCTGCGAGGTGAAGGGCGGGGGATGGAGCGTGCTGAGCTGGTCGCATGATGGCCGCAAACTTCTGCTCGGTGAATTTCTCTCCGCCAATGAAAGCCGGCTTCATCTTCTCGATCTCGAGTCTGGCAAACTCGAGCAATTGACTCCACCTGATGGACCGAAGACCGTTTGGGCTGAATCGACGTTTACTGCCGATGACCGTTCGATCTTCGTGCTGACTGATCAGGGTAGCGAATTCGTCCATCTCGTGCGGATGGACCTGCAAAGCAAAGCCGTGGAGCCGCTGGGCAAAGACATCCCCGGCGACCTCGACGACTTCAAGCTTTCGCTCAATGGCCAGCGGCTCGCCACGGTGTCCAATGAGGATGGCATCAGTGTGATCCGGATCCTGGACGCACAGACAGGCGCTCTCGTTTCTCAGCCGAAGCTTCCGCTGGGCGTGGTTACAAATCTGGCCTGGAACCGTAATGGCCGCGAACTCGGTTTCACGCTGAATTCCGCCCACTCTTCCAGTGACGCCTATTCACTCGATCTGGTCACGAGCCTTCTGACTCGCTGGACGGAAAGTGAAACCGGCGGCCTCGATCCGGCGAAGTTTCCCGATGCCGAACTGGTTCGCATCGCATCTTTCGATGGGCTGAAGATGAGTGGCTTTCTCTATCGGCCTGACGCGACAAAATTTCCGGGACCGCGTCCATGTCTCGTAATGATTCATGGCGGACCGGAAGGGCAATCGCGGCCGATCTTCCAGGGCCGCTATAACTATCTCCTCAATGAATTGGGGATCGCGTTGTTTTACCCGAATGTGCGCGGTTCCGAAGGGTTCGGAAAAACCTTTCTGACCCTCGATGACGGCTTCAAACGGGAAGATAGTGTGAAGGACATTGGCGCTTTCCTGGATAAGTTGGGCGCGGATCCTGGCATCGATCACGATCGTCTGGCGGTGATTGGCGGAAGTTACGGGGGTTACATGACGCTGGCGTCGCTGACCCACTTCAGTGATCGCCTGCGTTGCGGAGTCGATATTGTCGGGATCTCAAATTTCCTGAGTTTTCTGAAAAATACGCAGGATTATCGCCGTGACCTGCGCCGGGTGGAATATGGCGATGAACGCGATCCGGCGATGGCCGACTTCCTCGGCAAGATTTCACCTCTGAACAATGTGCAAAAGATCACGCGTCCGCTCATGGTGGTGCAGGGAAAAAATGACCCTCGGGTCCCCGTTACGGAAGCGGAACAGATGGTCAAGGCCGTGCGGGCGCAAGGCGGGACTTGCTGGTATCTCATGGCGACGGACGAAGGCCACGGCTTTGCCAAGAAGCCAAACGCCGACTTTCAATTCCTGGCCCAGATTCTCTTTCTCCAGCAGAACCTTTTGGGGGAAGCGCCGGCCAAGCAGGTGCAAAACTGACAGACTTCTTCCCTGAAGGCCGGCGCCAGGATCGATTGTTTCTCGCTGACCAGGTTCCTTGGCCAAGAGTCTTCGTGTTCCGCGGAATCTGCGGCGAGAGGCGGACGGGTGTGTCGTGTCACACCTCCGGCCACAACCGGTCGGTGAAAATTGGGGGCGCGCGCCTTGAATCTTCCGCCGAATTCTCTTGGCCCCGGCCTTAAATGCGTGTCTGTTGCGGCTTTATGGGCCACTCAAAAGGTAAAGATAACGTAAAGAAACGCCTCGCTCGCCGCAAGAAGACCGAGCGTTTGCGGGCTGCAAAGTCGACCGAGAAGAAGGGTTCTTAAGGAATCCCACTTCGCCGGAAAACACGACGAAATGAGTAGGCCATCGCTTCCGCGATGGCCTTCTTCGTCATGGAATGATCCGGCGTTTTGAGCGCGTTGTCTCGCGACACGCTGCTTCATCCCGCGGAAAGAGAGGATTTCGTTTACACGCGAAAGAGCGCGCCCATGCGCTTGCCAAGAATCCGGCTGGTGGCGAAGAGCGTGATGCCGAGGAATATCATCGCCCAGACGCCAAGCGCGGAGGCCAGATAGCGGCCCTCACCGAGGAGCTGGAAGAGTTCGTAGATGGCTTTCGTAATGGGGAAATGCTGTTGCTTCTGCGCGAGGATGAGGGAATCGCTCACCTCCAGCATGGCAAAAGAAAAGGCCAGCAGCCCGCCCGCGATCAGATTGGCCATAACGAGAGGAAGCGTGATGCGGCGGAAGACCCGCAGCGGAGGCGCCCCGAGATTCTGCGCCGCTTCTTCGAGGGTGACACTCGTTTGCTGAAAGCCAGCCGAAGCCGACCGCACCACGTAAGGAAGCCGGCGAACGGCATAGGCGATGACGAGCAGGAGAGTCGGATCCTTGGTCGGATTGAGGACGGCGAAGGCTCCGCTCTGAGTCATCGAGATATATCCAAAGGCGAGGACAATTCCGGGAACGGCGAGTGGGAGCATGGCTACGGTATCGAGCGCCCAGCGCGCCGGAAGCGTGGTGCGCACCACGACATAGGCGATACCGACGCCAAGAATGATATCGAGCAACGTGGAGAGCGTCGCGTACTTCAGGCTATTGGTAATCGACGGGACAGTAAGTGAATGGCCGAGTGCCGCCTGGTAATGTTCCACCGTCCATGAGCCCGGCAGAATGCTATGATACCAATCGCCGGCGACGGACACGAGAATCACGCCCACGTGCGGCAGGAGTGCCAGGGCGATGACAAAGCCGAAACCCGCGGTGCACAGCCATCCGCGGAGAGATGAAATCTCCTGCTCGCGCCGGCCCGTTGTCGCCTTTCCGGCCATGGCGCCATGGGTGCGCCCGAAGAGGAGGCGGCTGGCCGCGTAGAGTAGTGCCGTACTGGTCAGCATGACCACGACCAGGGCGAAGGGAAATGGGTTGCCGGCGATTTCCTTGGTGCCATTGAAGATCTGGACCGAGGTGACGCGGTCATAGTCGAAGACGAGAGGAGTGCCCAATTCCGTGAAAGCGAAGATAAAGACGAGAATGCCTCCCGCGAACAGACCCGGCATGATCAAAGGCAGCGTGATGCGCCGGAATTTCCGGAAGCCGGTGCACCCGAGATTTTCCGCCGCTTCTTCCATGGCGGGATCGAGATTGGCGAGCGCTGCCGTGAGATTCAGATAGAGGATCGGATAAAGGTTCAACGCGTTGAGCGCGACGATGCCCCAGAAGCGGCCCGAGCCGAGCCAATCGACGGTTTGCGTCGAACCAAGCAACCCGATCTTTGCCAGCAGGGCGTTGAAGGCTCCATATTGGCCGAAAATCTGCCGGATCCCGATGGCCCCGACGAATGGCGGCAGGATCATCGGAACAAGCAACAGAGCCGTGAGGAGTTTCTTTCCCGGAAAGGCAAAACGATCTGCAACCCAGGCGAGCGGCAGGGCAATGGCCATGCTCAGGAGCGTGCTGGCGATTCCGAGGAAGAGCGCGTTGCGCATCCCTTCGAGATAGATGCGGTTGCGAAAGACCTCCGTCACATAGGCGAAAGTGAAATGGCCGTCCGCATCGAGAAAGGCCTGCCGGAGGATCTGGACGATCGGCCAGGCGAAGAAACAGCCGAAGAACGCGGCGGTGAAGAGAAGGACCAGCCAGGAGAGGCTCTTGGACATCAGGTGGAGGTTTAGCGGCGGGAGTTGCGAGCGTCACGTCTGTTTCACTGGAGGGACAGACCCGTTGTGGAAGCGGTGGCCCGTGCGGTTGTGATGGTGGTGCCAAGCGATGATTGGAGCGCCGAGAACACCCAACTCCCAACGTTAAACTCCCAACATTCAAATACTTCGAGCTCGACGCCTTACGTAAATATATTTCACCAATTACCTGAGCCCGTGGGCGTAGAACGACGCAGCGGCGAAAAATTGAATGTTGGGAGTTTAACGTTGGGAGTTGGGTGTTCTTCGGTGAGGACAGGATTTGAGTGGATCTTGAAATAACATCCGCGCAGCGATGGTGCCTTCCGGTTGCGCTTCCCCCAAATTCATTGCTGACCGCCGCCGGATGGTCCACCGTTGGCGCTTCTCATGACAGAAACGACGACGCTCACGCTTGGCCATTCGCCCGATCCCGACGACGCTTTCATGTTTTACGCGCTCGCCGAAAACAAGATCGATACCGGGAACTGGCGCTTCGAGCACATCCTGCAGGACATTCAGACGCTGAATGAACGCGCGACCCGCGGCGAACTGCATATTTCGGCGATCTCCATCCACGCCTACGCCTACGTCCTGGATAAATACGCGCTTCTGCCCTGCGGCGCGAGCATGGGGGATGGGTATGGCCCAATGCTGATCGTGCGCGAGGATACGCCCATTCCGGACATTTCCGATCTCGATGCCGTGCGGGCCTGGTTGAGGACGCACAAAATCGCCGTGCCGGGCAAAATGACGAGCGCCTTTCTCGCGCTGCAGCTTTTCATGGGAGAAGTGCCAAAGACCGCTGTCGTGCCTTTCGACGAGATCTTTGCTTTTGTCGAAGATCGAATGGCGACGGTTGGATTGATCATTCACGAAGGCCAGCTCACATATGCCCGCGATGGTTTCAAAAAGTTGGTGGATCTTGGGGAATGGTGGAAGAACGACACAGGGCTGCCGCTCCCGCTCGGGGGCAATGTCATTCGCAAGGACATTCCCGCCGCTCAACGCTCGGAGATCAATGTCATCCTGCGCGAAAGCATCCGGTACGGTCTGTCGCATCGTCCGGCTGGCGTGGCGCATGCCATGCCGCTCGCTCGCGGAATGGACGAATCGCTCGCGGACGAATTCATCGGCATGTATGTCAATGACTACACGCTCGACTACGGTGACTCGGGGCGCGCGGCTATTCGGGAATTTCTGCGCCGGGCACACGCCGGCGGTTTCATTCCCGATCCCGTCGAACTGGAGTTTGTGAGTTGATGCGCACCGTCTGGTTGATTCGGCATGCCGAAAGCATCGGCAACGCAGGGGAGCCGACTGAACACGCGGCGACCATTCCGCTAAGCGCGCTCGGTCAACGCCAAGCCGCCGCGCTGGCCACGGCTTTCCCTTCGGCGCCGGATCTCATTGTGACTTCACGCTATCTGCGCACGCAACAGACGGCGCAGCCGCTCATCGATCGTTTTCCCAGTACGCCGACGATTCAGTGGGATATCCACGAGTTCACTTTTCTTGCTGAGGAACACTATCGTGGCACCCGGGAAATGGATCGCATGGGCGCGGTACGGAAGTATTGGGCAAATTGCGTTCCGGATCACCGTGATGGCGTTGGAGCGGAATCGTTCGGCGATTTCATGGTCCGCGTCGATGCCATGAAGGAGCGTATCTCCCGGGTGGATCGGCCATTCACCGCTGTCTTCAGCCATGGCTATGTCATCAAGGCGTTGCTGTGGCGGATGCTCTTCTCCGATCACACAGAAGCGATTTCCCTCATGGCGGGGTTCGGTGCCGCCTATCGGAATCTCACCGTGCGCAACGCCGCTGTGTATCCGATCCAAGTCGCAGACGATGGCCGGCTTTTCGTCGGCACGCCGTGGACCCCCTATGACCAGGTGGTCCCGGAGACGTTCGTGCAGTAGGAGCTGGTATCCGCGGGACGCTTCCGGTGCTATCTTCTCAGCACCCGCAGATTCCCGAGCCACGTGCTCGCGATGCAGCAGACGAGGCAGGACAAAAAGATCTTCACGGCCACGATATCGGAAAGGAAGGGATGGACGCTTTCGACCATCACCAGGACCGCTGCGGCGAGAGTCCCAAAGCCAATACAGCCGAAGAGCCGGGAGCCGGCGGGTGAATTGTTGGTAAAGGTGAGAGAGAAGGGGAATGCGGCGGCGACGAGTCCCGCTCCCGCGACGATGGGGATGAGAAGATTGGCGGCAAAACCCGCACCAAACAGGACAGACCCGATGCAAACGCCGCCTCCTACGGCGACGGCTTCAATCTTTTCGTTCCGCAAGAGAGCTTGGCGGACGAGGGAATCGAAGAGCAAAATGAAATTTCCGACACCGCGGGCGATCCAGCTCCACAGCACCAGGATGAAATAGAGAATGCCCAGCGTGATGGCAATTGCCAGGTGCTGGCCTTTTTGAAAAAGCAGCACGAAGACGAGCATATACGCTCCGTATAACCCAAGGATGACTGCCCACCGTGCCTTGGCGGTGAGCCGCTGCATCCAAAAGCAGTATGCCAGGTACATGCGATACAGCCGCGAGCGCGCCCGAAAGGCATTCATTAATCCCTCGCGTGCGGATGCGAATCCCGGATTGAGCCGGAGCGCTTCGCGGAAATGACTTTCTGCTTCCGATCTCCGGCCGCTTTGCAGCGCAGCCCAGCCGGCATTGGCATGCGTAAAGGCATCTTCAGGATCTCTCGCCAGCATTCCGGCGATGTGTTGCGCATTCTCGGCGGTTTTGTTTTGCAGGCGCAGGGTCTGGGCAAATTGATTGGCTGCGAGGGAATTGTCGGGATCGATGGTGAGAGCTTGCCGGGCTGAAGCTTCCGCAAGCGCCCACTGCTCGAGTTGAAGAAGTGCCTGGGTTCGTGCCGTAAAAGCGAAACCGGAAAACGGGTCGATGCTGATTGCTCGGTCGGCCGTTTCCAAAGCTTCGCGAGACCGTTCGAGCGCGCAAAGGATGAATCCCTCCATGGCGAAGTGGTTGGCTTCCCGTGGCTCAACGGCGATTGCCGCACGGATCGTCTCAAGGGCATCATGATGCCGTCCAGGAAGCCGGAACTGACAGGCCGCGAGTTGATGCAGCGCGAATGCATCGTGGGCGTCAAAGGCCAGTACTTCCCGGAATGCTTTTTCCGCGTCGGCGAAACGGCCGAGATTCTTGAGCATAATCCCGCGGAGGAGCGCGGGCGAGGCCGGTTCGGCGTCGCTCATGCGAGCGCGTGCGGGATAAATAAGTGGGGGGAAGCCGCTTTCACCGCTCGCTATTTCTTGAGGCCGAGATACTCGAGCACGTCATCGTAGAACCCGCTCTGATTGGAATAAATGGCGTAGTTCCTTGCGCTTTCAAACCACGGGCGGCTTGAAGGTTTCACTTCGTTGGCGGCTTTGAGAAGATCGTCCGTGGTCAGGGGAATCACGTGCCCTGCTTCGATCGCGCGGCTCAGCGAATGATCGATCGCGATGTCGAAGACGGCTTTCAAGTCCGCACCGGAGAAGTCCTTCGTCTTTTTCGCGATCGCTCCCGCATCGAGTTTCCGCACCGGCTTGTCTTTGGCCATGACCTCGATGATTGACCGCCGGGCGGCCTCGTCCGGTGGGCGGACAAAGAGGATTCGGTCAAAGCGCCCTGGCCGCCGGAAAGCCGGATCGAGGTGCCAGGGCGCATTCGTTGCGCCCAGGACGAGGATGCCCTCATTGGAACCGACGTTGCCGTCGAGTTCCGCGAGAAATTGATTGATGAGCGTTCGGCCCGCGCTGCGTTTCAGATCGTTTCGATCGGCTGCAAGGGCATCCACTTCGTCAAAGAACAGGACCGCCGGTGCATGTGACCGTGCGATGTCGAAGAGCTGATGCAGGTTCTTTTCGGAATTGCCGAGATAGAGATCGAGGATTTGATGGATGCCGACGGAAAGGAAGCTGGCTTTGATTTCCCCCGCAGTCGCTCGCGAAAGGAGCGTCTTTCCGCAACCGGGCGGACCATAGAGCAGTACCCCGCCGCCAATCTTCTTTCCATACGCGCGGAAGAGTTCCGGATTTTTTAGCGGGTGGATGATTTTCATCCGGATCTCCTCCTTGATCGAGTCCATGCCTCCGATGTCGGCGAAGGTCAGATTTGGGAGTTCGACATCCATGGAGCCATCCGGTTTCGGCTGGGGGGCAGCTTGCCAGCCGTTTTCCGTCACCCGGATTTTGCCCGGCTCTTTGCTCTCTTCGGGATGATGTGCGCCGGCATTGGCAAACAGGTCTTTTTCGAGGGCCAGATCCCGGCTTCTGGCGTCGAGCGAGAGCGCCTTTTGATACTGCGAGCGCGCTTCCTCCCGATTTCCTTCGCCGAGATGCAGGCGGCTGAGAAGAACGTATGCCGCCGCGCAATCCGGGTGCTTGGAAAGCAACGCCTCGGTCCGCACGAATGCCTCGGAGGATTTGCTTTCCAACTGGAGAACGCGCACGAGACCGAGTTGGGCTCCGAGGTGATCCGGATTGATGGCCAGCACGGACTGGAATGCCTGGTGTGCTTCCATCAATAACCATTCGTCGAGGCAGGCTTCGGCGAAAAGCAGGAGGAGGGGGATATTCCGTGGTGAGAGCGCGACGGCCTGGCGGAGCGAATCAAGCTTCGACATGGGGGAAATGTCTGGAGTGGCAAAGGAACACCAGCGAAATTTTTGCTCCAGCGCGAGACATTTTCGTTTCCGAACGCTTCGGGGAATCGAATGCGCTCAATCAGCCGGGGATTTCCGATTTCCGGGTGAAACTCCTGGAAGCACCGTGCCGAACTGCCTGCCGACAAATTGCCCCGCACATGGCGCTGGATACATACATAGGGATCCGCGCGGGATGGCTGAGCTCTTTTCCAGCTCGCACCTCTGGCATGTGCACTGCTAGTCTCCATCTTGAAACAAAAACCGGAACCGCGCAGCTCCCATGACATTCCTCGTTGTCGACGACAATCACCTGCTCAATCGGTTTCTTACGACGTATCTGCGGGACAAAGGGCATCATGCCTTCTCGCTGACAGACGGCAATAAAGCGGTTGCGTGGCTGGAGGCCAACGCATGTGACGCTATCATTCTCGATATTGGGATGCCGAAGATCGATGGCCTTTCCCTGATTTCGATGATTCGGGAAAAATTTGTCGACCTGCCAATCGTGATGTTTACCGGGCTCGGATACGATGAAGAGGCGATGCAAAAGGCGCGGAAGGCCGGGGCCAACGGCTATGTCAGCAAGGGGCTTGGTCCGAGCGAAATTTATTCCGCGCTGATGCGCGTGTTGGGTCAATCGCAGCGCTCCGCGGCGCAGGGCTGAAATCAGTGCTCGCCGGTGACCTCGGCGATGCGTTCTTTCAGGAGCGTTGCCTCCCATTGTCCCGGCACTTGCGGACGGTCGAGGTAGCCGTAGTTCAAGATGGAACCGGCGCGGGCAAATAGCAGACGAGACACTTTTCCATATGCGCCCATGCCCATGACGCTGAGGGGGAGACGGCGCTTTGCACTGAGGAACGAGAGCAGCGTCACGAGATCCGAGGGGGCCGAGGCCAGGGCGGCTAGTTTGAATAGCGAAGCACCTGCCCGGCGAGCCGTTTCGAATCGCTCTTCCAGGCGTGCAAGCGGCGGTGTGGAGCGAAAATGATGATCGGATACGATGACATGTTTGCCTCCCGCTTTCGCCTCCGCGATGAGGCCGCCGAATGCCTTGCAGGAACGGACTTCGATATCCACAAAAGCTGCAAAGCTGATGAACTGCGCATACAAGGCGCGCCGCTTGCCGAGAGGGAGTCCACCCGCTCCGCCCTCGCCCGGATGCCGGACTGTGACAATGAGCGGCGCCTGAAGCTTGGGAGCTGCTTTTAGAAGGTCGTCAGGGGCTTCTGCAAAATGATCGACCCGCAATTCGAGGAGATCCACCTCGCCGCGCTTCAGCGAAAGCGCACGGCGCAGCGCCCCGGGAGAGTGAATCGTACCGACCACCAGCGGGCTTTTTGGGATGGATTTCAGGTTTGTAAGGGTCATTTTCCACCGAATGTGGCGTGGGGTTCCCGTCCCGTCCAGATTCCCCTGGTGAAAACACCCTTTCAACTCCTCGTTTATGCCTGCCAGTTGCGGAACACCGCACCAGAGGCAACAGTGAAATTCCCGCCGTACCGCGGTTTTTTGCTGGCGCTTCCCTTGTAAGCCCGCGCACTTATCGGACCCATCCCCGCCCCGGACATCCCGAATGCTTGGCCGAAAACAAGAACTTAATCTCCAGTTTCTCCAAATCATCGACGGTTTGCTGATGGTGGTCGCCTTTTGGGCGGCCCACGCGCTCCGTTTCTTTGGCGCAAATTGGTTTGTCTTCGACAAACCAATCGGACCATTTCGGGATTTTCAGTGGCTGCTATTTGTGATCCTGCCGTTTGGGCCCATTTTCCTCGAATTGCAGGGCTTCTATTCTCATCCTTTGCAGAAGCCGATGGGGAAGAGCTTCGTGCAGCTTGCCCGGGCGGCCTTTTGGCTCGGCCTGATCATCGCCGGGTGCTCCTACTTTCTTCGCCTGGATGTGCCGAGCCGCGCGGTCATGCCGATGTTCGCCGTGCTCGCCGGGATCGCTCTTATCTTGAGAGAGCGTTTCACCGTATTCCGCTATCGGGAGCGCGTGCGCCGTGAAGTGCTCCGCGAACCAGTGCTGCTCGCCGGCACCCCTGAGGATACCCATCGTTTCCGGCAAACTTTCACGCCGGAAGAGACTATGGAGATTGAGGTCGTCGAGGAAATCGATATCGAGCGTCAGCCTGTGGAAGATCTGGTCGCCGCCTTGCATCGCCATTCGGTAGGCCGGGTTATCTTTGCCGGTGGCCATAGCCACATGCACCGGCTTCAGGAGGCGATTGCCGCTTGTGAGATCGAGGGCGTGGAAGCCTGGTTGCTGGCGGATTTCGTCCGGACATCGATCGCAAAACCAACCTTCGACGTCTTCGGAGCGCGCCCCATGCTGGTGTTTCGGACCACGCCGGAGATCTCCTGGGCGCTTGTCGTGAAGGATTTTGTCGATCGCGTGGGAGCCTTGGTTGGACTGCTGCTGCTCTCGCCGATCATTCTGATTGCGGCCGTCGGCATCAAGATCACCTCGCCTGGTCCGATCATCTTTCGGCAGCAGCGGGGAGGCAAGAATGGCCGCCCATTCATGATGTACAAGCTGCGCTCCATGCACACGGACGCGGCCATGCGGCAGGCGGAACTGGCGGCGTTTAATCAGATGAGCGGACCGGTATTCAAGGTCGACAAAGATCCGCGGGTCACACCTTGGGGCCGCTTCCTCCGCCGCACGAGCATCGACGAATTTCCTCAATTGCTCAATGTACTCAAGGGTGAGATGAGCCTCGTTGGACCGCGCCCTTTGCCTCTCTACGAGGTGGAAAAATTTGAGACGACTTCTCAAAGGCGGCGCCTGAGCATGAAACCGGGACTCACCTGCCTCTGGCAAATCAAAGGACGCAATAAGATCACCAAATTCGAGGACTGGGTGAAACTCGATCTCGAGTACATTGACAATTGGTCGCTCTGGCTCGACGCAAAGATTCTCCTTCAGACGGTGCCGGTGGTGCTCTGGGGGTTTGGCGCGAAATAAGGTTTTCCTCGTGGATTCCGGCATCTTTATCTTCGCTGCGGCTATCTGAAACCGGCGAAAGAGGATCAATGATTTGCAGGCAAAGGGGAGGGCTCGAAATGCTCCTTCGACCTATTCCTGTCATAGGCCTGTGTTTCGGAAGTAAAAGGACGGTAAAAACAGCGATTTTGACAAGAGCACGACTTGCAGTGCGCAGCACAAGCCACTAGAGAACTCGCACGATGTTTTCCCGCTCTCCTTCACGCCCCATTTCCGTGGTCACCGGTGGCGCCGGTTTCCTCGGCTCTCATTTGACTGATCGCCTGCTTTCCGAAGGACATCGGGTGATTGGGATTGACAACTTTATCACCGGGAGCACGGCGAACATCGAGCACCTAGCCGGGAACGAGAACTACAAGTTCATCAAGCACAACGTTTCGGACTACATTTTTCTTCCGGATGACGTGGATTACGTCTTCCACTTTGCTTCCCCAGCAAGCCCGATCGACTACCTGGAGCATCCCATTCCCACCCTGAAGGTCGGAGCGCTCGGCACGCATAACACGCTGGGGCTTGCCAAAGCGAAGAAGGCAACATTCCTGCTTGCTTCCACTAGTGAATGCTATGGCGATCCGCTCGTTCATCCCCAGAAGGAAGACTATTGGGGCAACGTCAATCCAATCGGGCCGCGGGGTGTTTATGACGAAGCGAAGCGTTTCGCCGAAGCGATGACCATGGCGTACCATCGCTACCATCACGTTGATACGAAGATCGTCCGGATCTTCAATACCTATGGCCCGAGGATGCGGTTGCGGGATGGGCGTGTGGTACCGGCCTTCATTGGCCAGGCGCTGTCCGGCGCGCCATTGACGGTATTTGGCGACGGCTCGCAGACCCGTTCGTTCTGTTTCTGCTCAGATTTGATCGATGGCATTTATCGCCTCGCCCTGAGTGATTTTCACGAGCCGGTGAACATTGGAAATCCGCGGGAGATGACCATCCGGCAATTCGCCGAGGAGATCCTGCGGATTACTGGCGCCAAGTCCGAGATAGAATACCGTCCGCTCCCGGTGGACGATCCGAAAGTCCGGCAGCCTGATATCACCCGTGCCAAGACCATTTTGAATTGGGAGCCGAAAGTTGAATTCGAGGAGGGCGTGCGGAAAACCGTCGATTATTTCAAAACCCGCTTGAAATAGACTCTCCTAGGAACTTTTTTCTTCCCATTCAAAGTCAAATCGCCCAGAAGAGCACGCTCATCTCGGCTCCCCCGAAACCCTCAGCCATCCAGAACCCATGAAATTATTTTCTGTTGCAGCACTCGCTGTTCTCGCCTTCGTGGCCCAGGCCGCCGCACAAAACGCCAATGTCGGGCCCGGTTCGGTCAAAGTGGGAAAGGTGAGCCCGTCCGTGGTGAAGACGCCGGAGTTCCAGGTCGTCGGCGGTGTCAACAAGCGGTCCAAGAACCAAAGCTGGCTGGAAATGGAGGTAGAGTACGGTACAAACCTCGAAGAAATCGATGAACTGACTTTCAAGTTCACGGCTCAGGTCGAAGGCAAGCTTCTCGATGGCGAAGCCACTTATGTGAATATTCCGAAGGATCGCGAGCACTACGCGGTAATGTATATTGCGCCTCGGACACTTGAGAAACTGACGGGTGGCAAGCCGCTCACCGGTGCCAGCATTCAGAACGTGTGGGTACAGGTTTTGCATAGTGGCCAGGTTCTGGGCGAAAATTCTTTCAAGCCGGAGAAGCAGCCCAACCTTCAGCACTTGTCCGGTGTGGTGCTGAATAAGGATCAGACCCCATTTGCGCCTCTTTACTACGATCGGTACGAGGCACTGAAGTCGAAGCAATAACCGGAAGCCAACGCTCTTTTCAATGGCTGCGCCTAATCGAATTATCTCTCTCGACCTGGGTACCCAGACGGTCGGCTTGGCCGAGTTCCGTACGGGTCCCAATGGTGGGTTGATTCTCGCCAACTATAAGACCACGGAGCTTTTGGCGGATCCTGCCCAGGATGCGACCCGTCAATCTCAGGCTCGCATTGCGGTGGATCAGATGGTCGCCGAATGCGGCTACAAAGGACAAAAGGTTAACTACTCCATCGCGTCGCAGGCGGTTTTCACCCGCTTCGTCAAGCTTCCCACGGTCGGCGAGGAGCAGGTGGATCAAATTGTGACCTTTGAGGCGCAGCAGAATGTGCCTTATCCGATCAATGAAGTGGTGTGGGATTATCAGCTCGTAGAGAGCGGAGATAGCGCCCAAGTGGAAGTTGTGATCGTTGCGATCAAGAGTGATCTTCTGGATGAGATCAATGATGGCGTGGAGTCTTCGGGGCTGGGTACAACGGTTGTCGATGTGGCGCCGATGGCTCTGTACAATGCCTATCGCTATAACTACAGCGACCTTCAGGGGTGCTCTCTGATTATTGATATTGGTGCCCGCTCGACCAATCTCGTCTTTGTCGAGCCGCGCAAGGTTTTCTCCCGCAGTATTCCGACTGGTGGTAATAACGTTACTGCCGCGATCGCCAAGGATTTTAACGAAGGTTTCCAGGCTTCGGAGGAGCGGAAAAAGCGCGACGGATTTGTGAGTTTGGGAGGCGCTTACGCTGATCCGGATGATGCGGCGATCGCGCGTGTCTCGAAGATGATTCGGAACACGATGACCCGCTTGCACGCGGAAATTTCGCGTTCCATTCAATTCTATCGTTCGCAACAGGGTGGAAGTCAGCCGGCACGCGTTTTCATTGCGGGCGGCACTGCATCGCTTCCGTATATGCGGGAGTTTTTCCAGGAGAAGTTCCAGCTTCCTGTCGAGTTCTTCAATCCGTTGCGGAATGTCTCCGTGGCGGGCGAATTGAACATGGAAGACATCAGCCGCCACGCCCATACGATGGGTGAGTTGGTGGGTCTCGCTCTGCGCGGAATCAGCGCCTGTCCGATGGAGTTGAATCTTCGTCCGGCGAGCGTTGTGCGCAGGCATGTTCTGGCTGAGCGACGTCCGGCATTGGTCCTGGCTGCTGTCTGCGGACTGCTCGCCTTGACTGCCTGGTGGCTATATTACATGCATGCCGCGAGCGTCACAAATCAGGTGCTGGAGCAGGTGAAGCCGAAAGTGGCTGGACTGCAGGGATATGAGAACCGGATGAAGTCGGTAAATAGTGATGTCAAGGCGCAGGCGGCGACTGCGGAGCCTCTGATGCACGCTGTTTACGAGCGTGATTACTGGGCGACGATTTTGGATGACGTTAATAAGCGTCTACCAAAAGATTACATCTGGTTAACTGGATTTGAGCCGCAAATGGTTACGGAAAAGCCCGGCACCGGGAATAAACCAGGGGCTAAACCGAATCCAAACCAGAAGCAAGCTGCCGCCGGTGACACGGAAGTCATGTTGCGTGGGCTTTATCTGGCCAACGAGCGCAACCAGGCTGTGGTGGATGACTTCATCACCCAGCTTAGCGACTCGCAGCTCTACACGGTTCAAAAAGAGAAACTTCAACGTACGGTTCCAAATGAGACCGAGTGGGCATGGGAGTGGTCTGTGCCGCTCATCCTCAAGAACCCGATCACTATTCCGGCTTCCTCCCACAAACCATGAATTGGATTCAACAAAACAAGTTTCTCGCTGGCTACTTCGCGGTCATTATTGTCGCGGTCGGCGTACTCGGTTACTTGCTCTTTTCAGCCAAGGGGAGCTATGACGAAGCTGCTGCGGCCTATCAGACTCAGGCCACTGAGTTAGATCGGCTTCAGCACCTTGCCCCATTCCCGGACGAGGAGAATCTGAAAAAGCTGCAGGCGCAGAAAAAAGAGCACCAGGAGAAAGTCCAGGAACTCCAGACGACGCTCGGCAAGGCGAAGTTTCCTGTCGAGCCGATGACGCCTGAGCAATTTCAGGACGTGCTGCATACCGCGGTGTCAGATTACACCAAGAAGGCCGCCGACAACGGTGTGGAAATCGCCGCGAAGCCTTTCTACCTGGGGTTTGATACCTATCAGTCGGTTCCTCCAAAACCGGAAGCAGCTCCGCTGCTGGGCCGTGAGTTGAAGGCGATTCAAATTGTGATGAATTCCGTGCTCTCCCACGGAGCTTCTTCCATCAAGTTCCTGAAGCGTGATCCTTTGCCTGAGGAGGGTGGGGCTGCTGCCTCGCAATCACAGCAAAAGGGTGGAAATCGCCCTGGTGCTGGCGGCGCTGGTGAGAAGAACCTTGTTTCGAAACATTCATTCGAAGTGACATTCCTGGCTCCGAAGGGCCGCCCGCAAAGTGTGTTGAATGATATCGTCGAAAGTAAGACGCAATTCCTCATTCCCAGATTGGTGATTGTGAAGAATGAGAAGGATAAAGGACCTTCTCGCGAGGCTCCGCCTGAAGCCCCGCAGCCTCCGACGACGGGGACCCCGCAGCCACCGGGTACTCCTCCCGCTGCTGCTGACCCGGCGCACACTTTCATTGTTGGCGACGAAAAAGTCGAAACGACGCTAATTGTCGATATCGCCGATATCGCTGACCTCCCTGCAAAACAAACTTCCGCTAAATAACCTATGGAGTGGATTAAGAAGAACCCCCATCTCTTTTCGCTTTCCATTCTCGCTCTGGTGCTTCTTGCCTCGGCGGGGATGGTGATAGCCAACTCCCAGCAGTTCGCCCAAGGCTTCTCGGGCGTCCTTGCCCAGGTGACTCCGAATAATACAGTCAAGCCTCTTGACTTTACCGAGCTCGCAACCGCAAAGACGAAGTTTGAAACTCCGGGTAAATGGTCCGGCGATTCTTTGTTTGTCCCTGAGCGGTATGTAATTGGTAAGGAAAACATGCCGCAAAAGGTAACGACTGAATCGTTCTATCACGACTCACTGACCAAACTGCCTATTCCGAATAAGTGGTTTCTGGACCATGGTCTGCCGCTCTCTGATTCAAAAGTGCAGTACATGGATCCTGATGGCGATCACTTCACCAATGAAGATGAGTGGCGCGGCAGTACGGCCCGGGCCGGAGAGCAATCGACGGATCCAAATGATCCGAAATCGCATCCTCCTTATTACACGAAACTCTTCATGAAGAAGTTTATTCGCGTCTCGTTCCTGTTCATTTTCCAATCCTGGGATGGTGACAAGACCAAGCCGGAGACGATGGAGTTTCAAATCAATCCCAAAAACATGGGCGGCAGGGCTGGGCATACGGTCTTCCTCAAGCTTGGTGACCCGATCGCAAATTCGAACTACGTTCTGAAGAATTTCGAGTACAAAACCCAGAAGAACGCCAATACGGGTGAAGACGAAGATGTTTCCGAGTTGATCCTCCTTAACACGGAAACCAATGAGACAATCGCATTGAAACTAGGCAAGCTCACGGATTCTCCGGATTCGTACGGATTGTTCACCTACGAATTGTCGCAGCCTGCGCAGCCCATCCAGGTCAAGAAAACGAAAACCTTTGTCCTGCTTCCCGAGAAGGACAAGCAATACAAGCTTCTTGACATCCAGGAGAATAAAGCGGTAGTCCAAACGCCCGATGGTCAGCAAGTGACCATTCTTCCGGATCCGAGGCAGCCATGACGGACTCACCCCCCGTCTCCCGCCTTGCCTATTTCCTGACGACCTGACGACGATTCATTTCGCACGCCCAGATTTAAACCAGTTCCCAGCCCTAACCTTGATACAACCTCAATGACGAAACCCCCACTCGCTTCGACGATCAGCACACTTTTGGGTGTGATCGTGCCCGCTTCTCTTATCATGCCGGCTTTCGCTGGCGACGCCACTAACAGCCGCCCGTCCCGGATGGTATCTGGCAGCAGCGTCGTCAATCGTGAAATCGAGCGCCGCCGTGACGATATGAGCCGCGGGATCGAGCATATCGAAGCCGGCGATCGGGCCATGAAGGCGCACGATTACGAGAAGGCATTCGCTGAATACCGTGCGGCCTGCAACCATATCCCGAATTCGTCCAATACCGCAGGACTCTACGCTCGCGCGCTGCACAGTTTTTGTGACGCTGGGGTTGCTCTTGCTGAACAGCGCATTGCGGAGGGGCGTTACGGTGATGCGGAAGCGACTCTCAAGGTTGTTTTGAGCGATGACTATGATCCTCACTGCAAGCGTGCGATTGCCGTTCTCGCGCATCTCGAGGAGCCGGACTACTACAATAAGACGATTACGCCGAAGTTCCGCGCGAACGTCGAGCAGGTGAAGCAGTGGTTTGTCGACGCGAAAGGATTTTATGATTCCGGTCGCTGGGATCTCGCTTTCAAGCGTTGCGAGCAGATTCTGGGTGTCGATCCATATAATACGGCTGCCCGGAAGATGGAGGAAGACATCGATCGTCATCGCGACGATTTCGCGGTGCAGTCCTATAACTCCACTCGAGCGCACCAGATTTGGCAGCTCGACAAAGGATGGGCGCTGCCGGTTCGCCGTTACGATGTAAAGGCGACGAATATTATCGACTCGAATCAGACCCAGGTTGGCCGGTCTCAGATCATTCAGCGCAAGCTGGCGTCGATTATCCTTCCACGCCTCGAATTCCGCGAAGCGACGATTCGCGAGGCCATCGACTATCTTAAGAAGAAAAGCCAGGAACTGGATCCCGCGCACGAAGGTGTCAACATCGTGCTGAAGATCGATGCAGGTGCCGGTGGCGGTGGCGAAGCGGTTGCTCCAGCAGCAGCAGCTGCTCCGACTATTCCTGGACTTGAGGCTGTTCCGGCAGCTCCGGCTCCCGCTGCAGCTGCGCCGGTTGCGTCCGGAAACCCCGGGGATGCTCGCATCACGGTTTCCTTGAGCAATATTCCGCTCGGCGAAGCGCTAAAATACGTCACGAGTCTGGCGAATCTGAAGTACAAGGTGGAAGATTACGCGATCTCCGTGGTTCCGCTGACGGTGCCCACGGAAACGCTGTTGAACCGCGAGTGGAAAGTGCCGCCAGGCATGTTCACCGGTCCGAGTGCGGCATCGGGTAGCGGCGCGTTGGATGCTCCGGCTACGGCTGCCGGAGCCGGAGGTGGCGGCGCTGCAGATCGGACTCGCGGCGGTTCTGGAATTGCGGCACGCGTTGACGCCAAGGACTTTCTCTCTGCGAGTGGTGTGTCGTTCCCTCCGGGAAGCTCCGCTATCTTCTTGGCTTCGAGCTCGAAGCTGATCGTGAAGAATACGCAGGAAAACATCGACCTGATCGACGCCATCGTGGAAGCGGCCAAGCAGCAGCAGCCGTCGCAGGTGGAGATCGAGGCGAAGTTTGTCGAAATCCAGCAGGATAACCTCAAGGAACTTGGTTTCGACTGGCTTGTCGGCCAGGGAAGCATTCCTGGAAACAGCAAGGTCTTCGCCGGTGGTGGCACGACTGGAAGTGATCAGGGCGTAAATCCGAACAACTTCCCATTCCCAGTCGGCTCCGGGCAAAACCAGACCTTCCCGGTGACGCAGTCGCTCCGTACGGGCAGCTTCGCCATCAGCCAGAACGCCATTGACGCTCTGCTGCAGGGAACTTCCGGCACGGCTCTCGCCTCGCCTGCGGTGGCGGCTCTTGCCGGTGTATTCACCGATCCGCAATTCCAGGTCGTTCTCCATGCTCTCAATCAGAAGAAGGGCATCGACCTCCTGTCTGCTCCTCGCGTCACGACAAAGAGCGGTCAGCGCGCGGTGATCGAAATCATTCGCGAGTTCCGTTATCCGACCGAATTCGAACCACCACAGATCCCTCAGACGTTTGGCAACACGAACGGCAACACCGCGACCGCTGTCAACCCGATCACTGGTGTGCTCTCAAGCGGTGGATCGTCCTCGTTCCCAGTCACTCCGACAACTCCGACCGCGTTTGAAACCCGCAACACGGGCGTGACGCTCGAAGTCGAGCCGGTCATTGGCCCGGATGGTGTCACCATCGATCTGAATCTCGTGCCGCAGGTCGTCGAATTCGAAGGCTTCGTGAACTACGGAAGTCCGATTCAGACGACGTCGACCAATCCGCTGACGGGTACGACGACCACGAACATCATCACTCCCAACGTCATCAACCAGCCGATCTTCTCGACGCGCAAAGTCACGACCAGCGTGAGCGTGTACGACGGCAATACGGTGGTGCTTGGTGGCCTGATGCGTGAAGACGTCCAGAAGACGGAAGACAAGATTCCGTTCATCGGCGATCTCCCGATCGTCGGCCGCCTCTTCCGTTCGCAGGCTGAGCAGCATCTCAAGACGAATCTCGTGATCTTCGTTTCCGCCCGGTTGATCAATCCGGCTGGCGAACCGATCCATAACGAGGAAGAGACGGAAGAAGTCGTGACGACCTTGCCGACTCCGGAAGTGACGGAGCCCGCGCTGCCGTTGATGTCGAAGTAACTCCAGGGCCGGCTCCACAAAAGCTTGTGCCCGTTCTGGGAGTTACCGGCGGTATTGCCACGGGAAAGTCGACGTTTGTTCAGACTTTCCTGCGGCATCTGCCGGCTGAGCTCTTCGATGCGGACCGTTCCGCCCATGAATTACTGGCTCAGGATGAGTTGGTGATTCAACGGATACACGATGAGTTTGGGGACGAAGTATTTGAGACGTCCGGGAAATTGAGTCGCGGACGTCTCCGGGAGGTAGTGTTTGCCAACGAAGAGCGGCGGAAGGTATTGGAGGGGATTTTACATCCAGCGATTCGGGATCGCTGGATGGGGCGTGCGGAACAAATTCGTGGCACTGATCAGTGGATGCTGGTGGACATCCCGCTTTTGTTCGAGACGGGAGCAGAAACTGCTTTTGATCGGACGATTGTTGTGGCATGTTCGCCATTCTCCCAGCGGCACCGGCTCCGCGAACGCAGCGGACTCGATGACTCGATGATCGAAAAAATCATTGGCGCCCAGCTCCCGCTCGGCGCGAAGATCAGGAAGGCGGACCATATGATTTGGAACGACTCCTCGGTCTCATGTCTCGACGGACAGGCCGGACTTCTCGCTCGCTGGCTTACCGAATATTATGGCTGAAGAAGAAATTTCCGCGTCGGCGGAAGCCGTCGAAACGGCGCCCGCCACAGCGGCGCCTGTCGAAGTTCCGAAGGAACTTTGGATTGACGAGCTGAACGCTTCGCCGCTCCACGAATTAATCGAGCGGGCCGATGCACTGAACGTCCGGATTAATCCGGAAAAAACCCGGCATCATATCGTTTTCGATTTGATGCGGGCTTATGGCGCGCGGGGAACGGAACTCTTTGCGGATGGCATTCTCGAAATCGGCGGGCAGGGGGGGGGATACCTTCGCTGGCCACGGTTCAATTTTCGGTCGCTCCCGCAGGACGTATTTGTCCCGACGCAAATGGAGCGTCAATTTGCGTTGCGGAATGGAAACCGCCTGGCAGTGAAGGTGCGGTCGCCAAGAGACCGCGAACGCTTCATTACGGTGGAGCGGCTCATCGCGATTGAAGGAATTCCGGTCGAACAATGGCAGGAAACGGTGGAATTCGAAAAGCTCACCGCCCTCCATCCGAAGGATCGAATCGTTCTGGAGAGTGAAAAGCTTCGGTCTGTGGCTGCCCGCGCTGTCGATCTCATCGCTCCGCTCGGTCGTGGACAACGCGGCTTGATCGTAGCGCCGCCGCGGACCGGCAAGACGGTTCTGCTGAAGGACATCGCGCGTTCCATCCTCGTCAATGCGCCCGAGACGAAGCTGATCATGCTGCTGGTCGACGAGCGCCCGGAGGAAGTGACCGATTTCAAGCGCTCCTTGAACAACTGCGAAATCTACTCTTCGACCTTCGATGAAAGCCCGCAGCGGCATACCCAGGTAGCTGAGATGGTGAGCGACCGCGCCAAGCGGCTCGTGGAATTGCACCAGCACGTGGTGATTCTCCTCGATTCCATCACCCGGTTGTCCCGTGGTTATAACAATCTGCAGCCAAATAAGGGGCGAATCATGTCTGGCGGTGTGGATACAAAAGCGTTGATTAAACCAAAGAAATTCTTCGGCGCGGCGCGTAATACCGAAGAAGGGGGCAGTCTTACGATCCTGGCCACGGCGTTGATTGAGACCCAGAGCCGAATGGACGACGTCATCTTCGAAGAGTTCAAAGGTACGGGAAACATGGAATTGCACCTCGATCGTGGTCTCTCTGATAAGCGGGTCTTTCCGGCGATCAACTTCCTCGCTTCGGCGACCCGGCGCGACGAATTGCTCTATCATCCTGAGGAATTTCAACGAATCTCCGTAATCCGGCGCCAGCTCGCCGCTTTGCCGCCCCTCGAGGCGACAGAGGTTTTGATTCACGCCATCAAGGCGACGAAATCGAACGCGGAATTGCTCCTGACCGGCTTGCGCGGATGAAATATGGATCGATGCGATTGAAGGATTGGTTGTTGTTAAGATGCATCGACTGATCGATACCGCCGAGGCGTTGGACGAGGTAGTTTCGATCCTTGGAGGGCAGCCAAGGATTGCGATTGATACAGAAGCAGACAGCCTTCACTCCTATTTTGAGAAGCTCTGCCTGATTCAGATCAGCGTACCGGATCATGATTTTTTGATTGATCCGCTCGCGGGCGTTTCACTTGCTCCGCTTTCCGCCGTGTTGCAGGGCAAGGAATTGATTTTGCATGGAGCGGATTATGATCTTCGGCTCCTCCGCCGGAGCGGCTTCGCGGAAGTCACGTGCCTGTTCGATACCATGATCGCAGCGCGACTCTGTGGTTTTACGGAATTCAGCCTGGCCGCGTTGATTGAACGCTATTTCGGTGTCCAGTTGACGAAGGCGTCTCAAAAAGCGAATTGGGCGCGCCGGCCTCTTTCTCCGCAAATGATCGAGTACGCGGTGAACGATTCCCGTTTTCTCATTCGGCTGGCGGACTATTTCAAAGAGGAATTGTGCCGGCTTGGGCGATGGGATTGGTTTGAACAATCATGTGGGAGGGCTATTGCAGCCTCGGCTGTGACGAAGGAGCGTGACCCGGATCAGCTTTGGCGAATTTCCGGAAGTTCTGAGCTAAGCGGCCGCGGAAATGCGATTCTGCGTGCGCTATGGCACTGGCGCGAAAAAGAGGCGCAGACGGTTGACCGACCGACCTTTCACATCCTGCACAACGAGCAGTTGGTCGAAGCGGCCGACCGTTTCGACAAGGGGTTGGAGATTGATATCCAGCACCTGCGCGGTTCGCGCCGAAAGCGATTTTTCGACACCGGGGCGGAAGCACTTGCGCTTCCGGAAAACGATTGGCCGAAATTCGTTCGCAAACCACGGCCTCGGTCCACGCCGGAATGGGATGTTCGCTTTCGTGAATTCAAGCAAAAGCGTGATGCGGCGGCCGCTAATCTCCAACTCGATCCGGCGCTGATTGCGCCAAAGGCTGTGCTGGAGAAGCTTGCCGCCGAGCCTCACGAGACGGCGGCAAAGCTCATGCCCTGGCAGAGGGAAGCGCTGGGTTTGTAGGGAGTGAGGGTCTGCCGGGCTTGGCGGCTCTCAATCGTAAACCTGATCTTAATCTTAATCGAAGCTGTAATTTCCGGTTAAAGCCCTATCGGAGAGGGGGTAAGATTGGGGTTAAGATTAAGACCGCCCCACTTCCCACGCTACGGCGATCCGCCACCTGCTACTGGACTCTCGCACCAACATCGGCAACGTTACTCTCTCCCTCAAACATGCCGCTCCTCTACATCCTTGCCGCGCTCGCGCTGCTCTTTGTTTTGCCCAGGAGCCGATCCCGCCCTGCGGAAAAGGCTTCCGCTCGGGAGCGCGCGTTGAAGATTCGGCTGACGCTTTTTTCCGGCGTCCTTGGGGTTCTCTTCCTTTTGGCTTACGCGGTCACTCCCTATAAACAGCGCGTACTCATTCTCGCACCGGTGGTGCTTGGAGGCGTGGCCTTGGTGAAGATGTGGAGAAGTGCGCGAATCCGCACGCAGGAAGCCGGGAAATCTCGATCGGATATCGAAACCATGAAACGGGTGTCCGGCCGGGCACTCTGAAAACCAGCAACCATCCATGAGCAACCGACAAGACCTGACCAACGCTTCGGAGACTGAACTACGCAAGCATCTCACTCCGGAGCAGTACAACGTTTGCGTTCTCAACGCGACGGAGCGCAGTTTCCAAAATGCTTACTGGAACCATCACGAACCGGGAATCTATGTGGATGTCATTTCAGGCGAGCCACTCTTCGCTTCGAACCACAAATTTGATTCCGGAACCGGCTGGCCATCGTTTTTCCAGCCGTTAAAAAAAGAAGCCGTCATCGAAAAACGTGACATCTCGCACGGGATGATCCGGACCGAGGTGCGCTCTGCGAAGAGTGACGCCCACCTCGGCCATGTTTTCGAAGACGGCCCAAATCCGACCGGACTTCGCTACTGCATTAATTCCGCCGCACTCCGGTTCATCCCAAGGGATCAGCTTCAAGCCGAAGGTTATGGAGAGTACGCGGAGCTCTTTGAAAAGGAATAGGGCTGGCGTCTGCAGGGCTCATTTCCACATTTTAAGATTCCTTGCGGGCCGCTGGCGCTTAGCTGCCCGTAAGTAGAATTCTTTTATCCGCGCGCGTTGCGCAATCCGCCGGGTCCGGGTAGAGTGCAACGTTCCTGCTGAATGTTTGAGACGAAAGAATACGCCAAAATGGTGGAGCGCGCGCTCCTGGTCAGTGCCTATACGGACAAGGGAGGACGTGACGAAGCGGAGAGTCTGCTTGATGAGTTGGAGGAATTGGTGCGGACCTTGGGCATTCCCGTTTCCGAACGTCAGCTTGTCTTCATCAGGGAAATCCAGCCCCGGCATCTGATCGGGACGGGAAAGGCAGAGGAAATCACCGCGCGGGTGAAGGAAGAGAAATACGACGTCATCATTTTCGACAACGAGCTGACGCCTTCGCAACAGCGGAATTGGGAGGAATTGGCCGGTGTGACGGTTATCGACCGGACCGAGGTTATTCTCGATATTTTTGCCCGGCGCGCCCAATCCCGCGAAGCGCGACTGCAAATTGATCTGGCTCGCCTCGAGCACGCTTTGCCGCGGCTGACCGGAGCCTGGGGCCACCTCGTGCGGCAGGGTGGCGGAATCGGAGCGCGCGGCGAAGGTGAAACTCAGCTCGAGCAGGACAAACGCCGGATCCGTAATCATATTGATCGTCTCAAGCGCGAACTGCAGGAAGTGCGTTCAGCGCGTGCGACGCAACGCAAGGACCGCAAACGCGCGCCGGTCCCCAATGCCGCGATCGTGGGATACACGAATGCCGGGAAGTCCTCCCTGCTCCGGCGTTTTACGGGCGCTGACGTTCTGGTGGAGGACAAGCTGTTTGCCACGCTTGATACGACGACCCGAAAAATCGCTCTCGCGAACAAGCAACCGCTGCTTTTGACCGATACTGTTGGTTTCGTCCGAAAGCTTCCGCACCAGCTCGTCGAATCGTTCAATGCGACCTTGGAGGAGGCGGCTCTTTCGGACTTTCTCATCCACTTACTGGATGCGAGTGCTCCCGAGGTCATGGAGTTTTATAATACGACGGTGAAAGTCCTGGAGGAACTTGGGGCAGGGAAGCAGCCGACGCTCATCGTTTTCAATAAGATCGATAAGATCGAGGACCATGCCCTTTTGACCGGGCTTCAGAGACATTTCCCCGATGCCTCATTTATTTCAGTGCAGACAGGGGAGGGATTGGATGGGCTGCTTGAACGCATGGGAGAACTCGTGTCTCGCGGCTCGGCTGTTCGAGAGATCTGGCTGCCCCAAAGCGCGGGCGAAAGCCTGGCTCGATTGCACCGCCATGCGCGGATTTTGGAGACGGAATATGTCGGGGATGAAGTGCGGCTGCTCGCGTTTCTTCCGCCGCGCCTCGCCGAGGATTTTGCCGAGTTCATCGTCGATGAGCCGGACGAAAAGGCGGCCCGCCGCGCCCACGCGTTGCGTTCGAAATAGCTCAGCTTACAGGTGGCACTCTCCGGAACGCGTTGCTCCCTTAATAAGAACATCGCCTTCCGGTATTAAATCTGCGTAGAAAAGATTTCCCATGAAATCGTTCCTGGATCGTTTTCGGCGAAAGGAGAGCGAAGCAGATGCATCGCCTGCTCCAGTTACGCCGGCTTCCGGTGCTCCCAAAAAGGGCGCGAAGCCTGCCGATCCAGATTTCAATAAGCACCACCAGACGTTGGAGATCGGGGAGGTGGAAGAGGGTCCCGGATACGCGCCGACGCTGCTTGATCCATCTGCGGCGATGCCCTCCGCAGACGCTCTCGTTCTGGAATTGGGAGATTTTCTTCACCGGATTCCGGAGCATCTTCTCAAACCGGGAACGCATGACGCGAGTATCCCCATGGCTTTTGCTCTTGGCGAAGTGGCGGATCGCGTGGCGCGAGGTGAGACAACCGTGGCCCTGACCGAGATTTATCGGAAGGTGCCTCAGATTTTTCAGAGCGAGGTGCTTCCCGCGGATAACGTCGAGATCCGTTTTCCGTGGCAGAAAGTGATTAAGATGATCCGTGAAAGCGCTGCGGCTGCGTACGGGACGGGTGAAGTGACGGAATCGCTGGCCCACAAGCTCCGGGCTCGGCGCGGAGGGCAGGCGGCGGCGGTCAATGGTGATTCCAGGGCAATTGCTGCCGCAAGCGCCGCAAGCAAACCCGTTGCGCGCCAGGTTTCCTGGTTCGGGCGGCCGGAAGCGGCGGTGGTTCCGGCTGCCAGTTCGGCAACCGTATCTCCTCCATCATTGCCAAAGGGTGGCAAGCCGCTTCCAAAAGAGGTCGATCTTTCGACTCCGCCCACCGTCGACGATCCACGCCTTTCCCGGGAAGAAATTCTGCGGGCGCGAGATGCGGCGGTTCTTCAGTTGTCGCGTATCCGCGTTGATCACGAGCGGCAGATCGCTTTGCTGCAGCAGGAACGCCAGATGGCATTCGAGCAGCGTGATAGGGCCATTGCCGAACTCGAGCGGATGGAAGAAAAGACCGGCCAACTCGAATCCGACAAGACGCCCGGTTCCAAAACGAACGATCCGGCCCGTTCCCAAAAGGAATACAAGCGACAGGTGGACGAGTTGAACCGGCGCATTCAGACGCTCGAAGCGAATCAAAAAGAACGCACCGTGGAATTTGGCCGGGAAAAAGAGGCGAGATTGAAGGCCGAACGGTTGCTCGCGGCTTCGGAACGCACGTTGGCGGAAAATGCCGCGCAGATGGAGAAAATGTGGCAGCGCGAAGATGATCTGGCGCGGATTCGGGAGAGCCTTCCGAAAGATGAGGCGATGGAACAGATTCGCAAGGCATACGCGGAACGTGACGAGGCGCTCGCCAAGCTGCGAGTCGCGGAACATGCCGCGAAGGAAAGCGGCGTTCAGGTGATTGCCAAAGAACAGGAGATCGCCGCGCTTCGTGCGGAACGCGACACCCGGGCCGCCGATCTTGCGGAAAAAGAAAAAGCCCTCAAGGCGCTTGATGCGAATCACGAGGCGGCGATCCATGCCGTGCGCACGGACCTGGAGGAGCAACTGGTCTCAAAGGATGATGCTCTGGCAAAGCTCACCATGGAGCTCGACCGCACGGCGGCTGAAACTTCGGCCCTGCGGGAGCAGGTGCTCCTGAGTTTTGCCGCAGACAAGGAAGCCCTGATTTCATCCCACAGAGCAGAGATCGCTTCATTGGCGGAGTCTCACGAGAGTCGCGCGGCAGAACTGGCGGCGGAGAAGCAGCACGCGTTGGAAGCGCTGGCGGCGGAGGCGGATCACGCGATCGCGATGATGGCCAGGGAACGTGACGAGAAGGCCGCCGATGCGGGGGGCGAACAGCAGCGCGCCCTCCAGGCGCTGGCCGCGGAGAAAGATGAACAGATTGCACAGCGAGACGAGGTGATTCTCGCCATCACTGCGGAACGCGACCAGAAAGTCGGTGAGTTGGAACGGGAGATTGAGCGTGTACGGAAGGAGCGCGATGCGGTTGTACAGCAGAGAGAGGAACTTCGGCGGCAGATCGAGCAGCCAGGCCATCATCCGCAAGTTCCCGATGAGCCTTCTCCTATGCCGGAGCCTCAGCCCATCGCATCTGTGGTTGCTGAAGTAGAGCACGTCGAGGACTCTTCGGTTCCACTCGAAACGATGCGGACCTTGCGGGAGCGTCCATCTCGCACCCATGATGTGATCGGCGTTTCGGAGTCCGAACTCATGGAGGAACGACGGCTGGGAGCGAACATCCCGCTTCCTCCGGTTCGCCCGGTCCCGATTCATCCGCCGCAGGTCCGGACTTTGGAATAAGGTTTGATTAATCGCGGAAGACCACGGTCTTGTTTCCGTGAATCAAGACACGGTCGCCGAGATGCCATCGCGTGCTGCGCGACAGCGCGAGCCGTTCACAGTCGCGTCCCAGCCGGAGAAGGTCTGCCGCGGTGTGGAAGTGCTCCGCGCGTATGACTTCCTGGTCGATGATGGGGCCGGCATCGAGATCGGGCGTCACGTAGTGACAGGTGGCGCCGATGAGTTTCACTCCGCGTTCGTGAGCACGTTGATAAGGATTGGCCCCGACGAAGGAGGGTAGGAAAGAGTGATGAATATTCATGATCTTCCCGGGCCACGCAGCGCACATATCCGGCGGAACGATCTGCATGTAGCGGGCCAGCACGATGAGATCGGCGCGTGCGTCTTCACACAGCATGCTGATTTTCTCGAAGGCTTTAACCTTCGTCTCCGGCGTGACCGGGATGTGATGAAAGGGAATGCCCTCGCGTTCGATCATGCCGCGGAAGTCGTCGTGATTTGAGATGACGCAGGGAATGTCGAAGGCGAGCTCTCCGGAACGCCATCTCCAGAGCAAATCCGCCAGGCAATGGCCCAGTTTGGAAACCATGAGTACGACGCGCAGACGGCTTTCCGCTGGCCGCAACGTCCACTCGGCATCGAGTTCCTCGGCGAGCGGCAGGAACGCGTGGCGCAGGTCGATCAGGTCTGTCCGCAGCGAATGGGTATCGATCGCCATCCGCGTGAAGAACCATCCGGCGTCAGGATCGGTAAACTGATGCACCTCGGTGAGATTGCCTCCATGTTGGGCGATGAAGCCGGAAATGCGCGAGAGCAGTCCGACACTATCCGGACAGGAGAGCTTGAGGAGCGTGGATGGCATGTGAGGGAAGGCCCAAGTAGCCGTGCCGCCACACTTTGGCAAGAACGAGTCGGGCTTGCCGCCGATGGATGAGACCGATGGGACTCATGGGACATATGTGACGGATGGGCCGCGTGCGGTCTGAAATCCACGCAAGACATTGATCTTCGAAACGCAACCCGCGAGATTGGCTGTTCTCAACCGAATCTTCTCATCATGGCTGCCACATCTTCCACCATGCTCCCGCTCGGGACTCCAGCTCCCGATTTCACGCTTCCCGACGTCGTTTCGGGTAAGACCGTTTCCCTCAGCGACTTCGCGGGCGACGGACCATTGCTGGTCATCTTTCTCTGTGCGCACTGCCCGTACGTGCACCACGTGCGTCCGGAGCTCGCTCGGCTCGGTCGTGACTATGCAGGCAAGGTTGGGATCGTGGCCATTACTTCAAATGACGTGTCGGAGTATCCCGATGACGCGCCGGAACCCACGGCCCGTTTCGCGCGGGAAGCGGGATTTAATTTCCCTGTCTTGTTCGATGAATCGCAAGCCGTGGCCAAGGCTTATACTGCTGCCTGTACCCCCGATTTCTTCCTCTTTGGCGCGGACCGCCGTCTGGTCTATCGCGGCCAGATCGATTCCTCGCGGCCAAATCGCGGCGCCGATCGCCCCGGTGGCGGTGAATTGAATGGCGTTGATTTGCGCGCCGCGATTGATGCCGTGCTCAAGGGAAATCCGGTGAACCCCGATCAGCGTCCGAGCATCGGCTGTAACATCAAATGGAAAGCCGGGAACGCGCCGGCGTATTTCGGATAAGTGGAGTAAGTGGAAACTTCGCCCGTGGCGCAATCGGTCTGTATGTCACCGCTTCTTCTTCTTGCGCCACGGGTAACTGATGATTCGGTGGCGGTTTGGCAGGCTGCACTCGCCGCAGGCTGGTCCACACGCCGCCTGGCGAATTGGCGTGTTCCGGCGGAGCTGATCGCGACGGATCGGGAGATCACGATTTACGCCGAGCCTCTTTTTGCGGAGGCCATCGCCGATCAATTGGAGATGGCGCTCCTGGAACCTCCGGCGAATTGGTTGACCGTATTGCCCAAGGCGCTTCTTCGTCGCGACGTGGGTGTGATGCCGCTATCGGAGGCGCGCAAGATATCGACTCCGGCTTTCGTCAAACCCGCTGAAGGAAAGGTATTCGACGCTACGGTTTATCGGTCCGGGGATTCGTTGCCGAATGTCGATCAGATCGGAGACATATCGGTGCTGACCAGTACGCCGGTATCATTTTCCCTCGAAGTCCGATGCTTTGTCCTCGAAGGGCAGGTCGTCACCATGAGCCCGTACTGGCGAAATGGAAGTTTGGCGCGGGCGGAAGATGGTTCCTGGCCATTTTGGGAAAGCGAAGAAGAAGGCGCCGTTCGCTTTGCCGCTTCCGTCCTGAACGCTCCTGAGGTGTCGTTCCCTCCTGCATTTGTTTTGGACGTTGGATTGATGGAATACGGATGGGCGGTGATCGAAGCGAATCCCTGCTGGGGCGCAGGTCTTTACGGATGTGATCCATCTCTCGTTTTGCAGACGGGTCGCTATGCGATTCGGAGGCGAAGGGAAATGAACGCCGGGGATATGCAGTGGGTAACGAAGAGAAATTCGTCAGGGCGACCGTAACGCTCTCGCAGTTTAACCCCGCCACATTTTCGCGGATGCACATCCGCAGGATTGATGTTAGTGTTCAAATATGCACTCATCTGAAGAAGGCAGGCCGCCGAACCAAATTATTCGCGGACGCGGTGCGGCGGCGAATCCCACGGGCCGTTTTGAACGGCTGGCGATCGAGCTGGAGCCCGAAGCTCTGGTGGATGAAGACGGTGAGCCGATTCAGCCGACCACCGTTTTCCTGCGGGACGACTCCCAGTCGGTTCTGACGTATAATGATTCGCCCGATATCCCATTCAGCGCGGGGCTGAATCCTTATCGTGGATGCGAGCACGGCTGTGCCTATTGCTACGCGCGGCCGACTCACGAGTACGCGGGTTTTTCCGCAGGACTCGATTTTGAGTCGCGCATCCTCGTAAAGGAGCGTGCACCGGAGCTTTTACGAGCGGAGCTCTCGCGCAAGGGTTGGAAGCCGCAGGTGATTGGGATGAGCGGCGTGACCGATTGCTACCAGCCGGTTGAGCGGCGCCTTCAAATCACACGACGCTGCCTCGGAGTGCTGGCGGAGTTTCGGAATCCGGTCACAGTGATTTCAAAAAACCATCTCATCACGCGCGACATCGACCATTTCCAGGAATTGGCCCGGTACAATGCGATTGCGGCCGCTGTTTCCGTCACGACTCTGGACGTCGAACTGACGAAGATTCTTGAGCCGAGGGCTTCGCCGCCTTCGCGCCGGCTCGCGGCTATTCGGGAGTTACGGGCCGCGGGAATTCCGGTGATGGCGATGATGGCGCCGATCATTCCCGGGCTGAACGACCATGAGATGCCGGACGTCTTTGCCGCAGTCGCCGAAGCAGGGGCCTACGATGTGGGAATCGTGCCGTTGCGGCTTCCCGGTGCGGTCGCGCCGCTTTTCGAGGCGTGGGTGGATCGGCATGTGCCGGGAATGAAGGAGAAGATCCTGGGCAGAATTCGCGATATGAGAGGAGGAAGGCTGAATGATCCGCGATTCGGCACACGGATGCAGGGAGAAGGATTTTTCGCGGATCAGATTCGAAATCTTTATGAAGTGTCGCGGCGCAAAGCGGGATTCAAAGGAGAGGAAGGAGAAGGAAGGGCGATGCTTTCCACCGCGGCCTTTCGGGTGCCTACCGCCCAGATGACGCTGGATTTGTTCTGACCGATTGTGAATTTGCCGGCTCCGAGATTTTCTTCGCGTAATTGCCCGCCGGTCCGCTTAGACCGTGCCCATGCTTCAATGGTGGCGTTCAGTTTTGGCTGCGGCAAAAGAGCGATCTGAAGCGCGTGAGCGCGGGATCGAACGGCCGCCCTATATTCCGATCGGCCTTTCTTCCATGCCGGGTGGGATCATTGTTGATGAAGGCTTGCCGCGTCCACAATGGGCGCTCATTCGGCACGAAATGAACCGGCGGTTTTCGTCGAGCGCTCCTGAGGCCCTCTGGCACTGGGCATCCGTAGAGTGGCTGAATGTGTTGGCGAAAAGCTTGGGCGGAAGCTACGCCATCCATGAGTCGGAAAACTTCCTCTATCTGAGCCCGACATCTGTTTCCGAGCAGCGCGGTTTTTGCCGCAAGGCGGAAAGCACGCTGAGACAGTTGCGATACTTTCTCGGGGAAGCGGCGACGAAAAAGGGGCACGGCAAATACGTCATCCTCCGGCTCCACGACGAGGAGATTTACTATCGCTATATTTCACATTTTTACTCCGAGGGCGAAAGCCCGGGGAGCGGCGCGATCTTCATCCACACTGGTTACCGGCATATCGTCCTCAAGATCGATCGTGATGAAGACCTGTCTCTGATTCACGAGATGTTCCATTGCCTGGTGGCAGATTTGCACTTGCCGAGGTGGCTTAATGAGGGGATGGCGCAGGAAATGGAGGAGCAAATTCCTCGCATCCGCAAGCATCACCGCCATGAGATTCACGAAGAGCACCGGCAGTTCTGGAGCGAAAAAACGATACAGGGTTTCTGGAGTGGGGCATCGTTCGAACTCAGTGGAAAGTCCAATAAGCTGAGTTACAGCCTTGCGCAGATATTGGCCCATCTTCTGGAGACGGATCTGTCGAAAGGCGCCGCTCTGGAGTTCATCGCTCACGCCGACCGCCGTGACGGCGGGGAAGCCGCGGCGAAACGCTATCTTGGATGCACCCTCGGCGAACTTGCTTCAACTTACCTCGGGCGGGGAAATTGGGAGCCCAAGGTACCGCCAGGTCCACCCGAGCCGCGCGACATTTATCAAAAGAAGTGGCGGCTCATTCTCGAATTCATCCGCGGCGGGAGAATCCCGGATGCGCGAAGTGTTTGGGAGTTGCTCGTTTCTTCGGCACCGAATGACGAAGAGCGGGTGGCGATTTTGGGCGGCATTGCGGCATTGCCCGCGTACGACGAACTCTGTGTGGCATTTGCGCCTGATGCTCTGGAATTGGTCGAGCAGGCAAAGGCGTATCAACCAAACGTGCTCGCACTCCAGGTGACGCGTGCGGCCCTGTTGTTGTGTCTGAAAGCGAGTGCTGAAGCGGCCAGCATCCTTCGTCCCATAGCCGAAGGAAACGGTGAAGCAGAGGAGCGAGTCGCTGCCAGTTGGTTTCTTTGCATGGCAGAACTCGACCTGGGAAATCGCGCGGAAGCTGAGAAGTGGTATCGGATAGCCTCCGCTGCCGATCCGGCATTCGGTCCGAGATATCGTGTGGAGCGGGAGCTTTTCGGCATCGATGAGGAGTGGTGGAAAGAAGGCGTCTCCGTCGAGGCCTCGTGAGGGCTGGAGGACACTCCGTTCATTTTAGTTTGTTAAGGTTTTCCGGATTTGGTGCGGAGGTAACTGCCTGTCGTTCGTGCGTCATAGCTTGGTTTTCCCCTGTATCGATGCGGGGTTGCGGTTAATTTCCGCTCACGCAGTCAACGGCTTGCATATACGCGAGGCCCATCCGTTCGATGCTTCGCGTCCTCCACTCATTCATGAAATCCCGACCGACCCCTTCCAAACAGCGCCCTTCCTCGACCCACCCCTGGCGTGGTGTTTTCCCTGCTATTACCACTCAGATGCAGAAGAACGGTGCGCTCGATCTGGAAGGCACGGCGCGGCATACGGAAGCGCTCCTGGCCTCGGGTGTGAGCGGGATCATCTTTCTCGGTTCGCTTGGTGAAAACCAGATGCTGCTGGCCGAGGAAAAGCGCGCGGTCATCGGAGAGATGGTCCGTTGCGTAAAGGGCCGCGTGCCGGTGCTCAGTGGTGTCGCAGAGACATCCACTCAGGAGGCTTGCCGCTATGTTCGCGATTGCGAAGCACTGGGCGCCGATGGCTTCATGCTCATGCCTGCGATGGTGTACAAAACTCCCGATCCGGCGGAAACGATGGCGCACTTCCGCTCGGTAGCCAAGGCCACCGGATTGCCGATCATGGTTTATAACAATCCGATCAGTTACGGGAATGACATCACGCCGGAGATGTTTGCCAAACTCTCTGATGTTAAGAATTTCGTCGCACTCAAGGAGAGCAGTGGGAACACACGGCGGATCACGGATTTGCACCGGGTGGTTGGCGGACGCTATGCCATCTTTACGGGTGTGGATGATCTCGCGTTGGAAAGCGCGATCCTTGGCATTGACGGATGGGTGGCAGGGACGGGCATCGCGTTCCCCGCTCAGAATCAATATCTGTGGGAGCTGATGGTCGCCGGTGAATGGAGCAAGGCGCTTGAGATCTATCGCTGGTTCACCCCGTTGCTGCATCTCGATACGGACGTGAAATTCGTTCAGTATATCAAGCTGTGCGTGCAGGAATGCGGCCTGGGCAAAGAGTGGACGCGGGCGCCACGCCTCCCGATCACCGGAGCGGAACGCAAGGCGGTGCTGAAAATCATCCATGACGGCATTGCGGCCTGTCCGAAAGTGCCTGCTCGCCGCTAGCCTGCCCCCGCCATGCGTTACGATCCCATTCAAACCGAGCTTTTCGTCGAAAACCGCAGCCGTCTCCGTGCGCTCATGCAGCCACGAGCGCTGGCGGTGGTGAATAACAATGATGTCCTTCCGACCAATGCCGATGGCAGCTTTGTTCTGCGTCCGTCTTCGGATCTCTTTTACCTGACCGGTATCGAACAGGAAGAGTCGATCCTCGTGCTCTTTCCGGATGCTTATGAAGAGCGGAACCGCGAGATGCTTTTCCTGCGCGAACCGAAGCCTTTGCTCGAAACCTGGGAAGGACGAAAGCTGACAAAAGACGAGGCAAAGAAGATTTCCGGCATCAAGCACGTGTACTGGATCGAGGACTTTCCGGCGATCTTCCGCGCTCTGATGTGCGAAGCAGAACGCGTGTACTTGAATTCAAACGAGCACGCCCGCTCCCATGTAGTGACTGAGACACGCGAAAGCCGTTTCGTGAAAGACTGCATGTCGCAGTATCCGCTGCATCAGTATCTGCGGCTTGCGCAGCTTCTGCATCAACTGCGCGCGGTCAAATCGGAGATCGAAATCGGGTTGATCCGCAAGGCCACCGCAATCACGCAGGCCGGATTCGAGCGCGTCGCGGGCTTCGTCAAACCGGGTGTAACTGAAACGGAAGTCGAGGCGGAGTTCGCTCATGAGTTTATCCGCCAGGGCGGACAATTCGCCTACACTCCGATCATTGGGAGTGGGGTGAATGCGTGCGCCCTGCATTACATTCAGAATGATGCAGTTTGCCGCGATGGTGAGGTTCTGCTTCTCGATGTGGCGTCGAGTTATGCTAACTATAACTCCGATCTGACACGGACAATTCCGGTCAATGGACGATTTTCCCGGCGCCAGCGGCAGGTCTATAACGCGGTCGTGCGCGTGTTTCATCAGTCCGCGGCGATGCTAAAGCCGGGGTTGCGTCCGTCCGATTGGCTCAAGGGCACGCAGGAGTTCATGGAAAAGGAACTGGTCGATCTCAAGCTACTCAAGCCTGCGGAGATCAAGAAACAGGGTCCGGAGAAGGCCGCGGTGAAGAAATACTTCATGCACGGCATCGGCCATCCAATCGGACTCGATGTGCACGACGTCGCCGTGCTCCATGAACCGATGCAGGCCGGCTGGGTGGTAACCTGCGAGCCGGGGATTTATATCAAGGAAGAGAAGATGGGCGTGCGGGTGGAGAATATCCTCGTCCTGACTGAAAACGGCACCGTGGATCTCATGGCGGAAATCCCGATCGAAGCGGATGACGTCGAAGCCCTGATGGCCCGGCGTGTGCGTCGCAAACGATGAACGTTTCGACTCAACGCATCCAGGTCGTCGATTCTCACACCGGCGGCGAGCCGACCCGTGTGGTCATCGCCGGTGGTCCGGATCTTGGCTGCGGTGCCATGGAGGAGCGCTTGCAAATATTGCGCAGTTCGCACGACCGTTTCCGTTCCTGCGTGGTCAATGAGCCGCGTGGTTCGGACGTTCTCGTTGGCGCCCTGCTTTGCGCGCCTCGTGATCCCGGCGCTGCAGCCGGGGTGATCTTTTTCAACAACGTCGGCTATCTCGGGATGTGCGGCCACGGCACGATCGGCCTGGTGGCGACGCTGGTGCATCTTGGAAAGATCGGCAAGGGTTCGCACCGGATTGAAACGCCGGCGGGAACCGTCGATGCCGTGTATCACGGCAGTGGAGCGGCTTCGGTGACTAATGTTCCGTCATATCGCGCGGCTCACGGTGTTTCCGTCGCTGTAGAAGGGCTCGGCACGATCACAGGAGATGTGGCGTGGGGTGGTAATTGGTTCTTCCTGGTGAAAGAACACGGCCAGTCGCTGGAGCTTTCCAACGCGCCGCACTTACAAAACGTTGCCTGGCAAATTCGCGAGGCCGTGAATCGGCAAGGGTTCCCGGAAGTCGATCACGTAGAGCTCTTCGGTCCTTCGCGAAATGGTGGGGACTCACGGAATTTTGTCCTCTGCCCCGGCGGTGCTTACGATCGCTCACCGTGTGGCACGGGCACGAGTGCAAAGCTGGCGTGTCTCGCGGCTGACGGTGTCCTGAACGAAGGCGCTTCCTGGGTACAGGAGAGCTTCATCGGCAGCGAATTTCGCGGCAGTTACCGATGGCTGGATCGCGACCGGGGAATCATCGAGCCGACAATCACGGGAAACGCTTTCATCACGGCGGAGGCTGTGCTGCTAGCCGAACAGGCCGATCCATTTTGCTGGGGAATTGCGTGAACGGCGCGGGTACCGCATGAGCAAACATATCGTCATTCTCGGCGGCGGGATCATCGGCTTGAGCGTCGGAGTCGAGTGTCTTCGCCGGGGAAATCGTGTGACCATCATCGACCGCGAGCCGGCGCAACGCGACGGCTGTTCCTTTGGAAATGCGGGAATGATCGTGCCGAGCCATTTCATTCCGCTGGCTGCGCCCGGGATGGTCGCGCTGGGCTTGAAATGGATGTGGAATCCCGAGTCGCCTTTTTACATCAAGCCGCGCTGCAGTTGGGATTTGATCTCCTGGGCGCTGCGATTCGTCTGCTCCGCGACCCGCCGGCACGTGGAGCGTTCCGCGCCGCTTCTGCGGGATCTGCATCTGGCGAGCCGCGAAGCGTACACGCGCTTTGATGAAGAGAGCCCGGAGTTCGGCCTCGTGCGGAAGGGGTTGCTCATGCTTTGCAAAACGGCCCATGCGCTGGAAGAAGAAGCGCACACGGCGGAAAAGGCCCGGGCGCTTGGTGTGCCTGTGGAGGTCCTCGATGCCCGGCGAACAGCTGAGCTGGATCCGGATGTGACGATGGATATCGAAGGGGCGGTCTACTTTCCCCGTGACTGTCATCTCGTTCCGGAGCGCTTCGTCGCGAGCCTGGAGCGCCGGTTACGCGCAGCCGGCGCGGCGTTTCACTTTGGCACTGAGGTCACTGGCTGGCAGCGCGAAAATGGCCGGATCGCGGCGGTTCGGACCGCTGCTGGAGAAATCGAGGGTGACGAGTTTGTCGTATGCGGCGGTTCATGGTCGCCGGACATGGTGCGCGAACTGGGTGTCCGGATTCCGATGCAGGCCGGGAAAGGTTACAGCGTGACCGTGCCCAAGCCGGTGGAACTCCCCCGGATCTGCTCCATCTTTACGGAAGCGCGTGTGGCCGTGACGCCGATGGCCGGACAGCTTCGCTTCGGCGGGACCATGGAGATTTCCGGGCTAAACCTGGGCATTGATGCACGGCGCGTGAAAGGGATTGTTCGTGCGGTTCCGCAGTACTATCCGAAATTTGCCGCCAGTGATTTCGAAGGCTTGAAACCGTGGTGCGGCTTGCGGCCGTGCTCTCCCGATGGGCTGCCATATCTGGGCCGGAGTCGTGCGGCAAAGAATCTGATCGTGGCGACCGGTCATGCGATGATGGGGCTGAGCCTCGCCCCTGTTACCGGTGAAATCGTTGGCCGAATTGTCGATGGTGAACCGGCCGGATTCGATATTCGGCTGTTGAGTCCCGATCGCTGGGCCTGAACCTGAAATTGCGGCTCGGAACTTCGCCGTCCCTGCTCGGTTATAAACCAGAAGCCTCGGGAACCCTTTTGACCTATCATCGGAACTGGTCATCATGGTCCCGAAAACCGCTTCTGTTCGATGAAAAGACTCATTCTCCTGGCGTTCGCATTGGCCGGCATCACTTCGTTTGCCGCGAATCCGGCCGGCTCCTTTGGTCTGAATGAAAATGTCTCGATCATTCGCGCCAGGACTTCTCCCGGGCCTTCCGACCAGGCTGGGGCGCCGGTGAAAGTCGGGCTCAGGGATGATGCGGGTGCAGCGGTGTGGGTGAACTTCGAAGGCAATGATGACTCTCGTGGCCATCGCGGGCAATTTCAGGTCACGGCTTCGGAGGCCAGCCGGTATCTCGAGCCAAACGGCAAGGAAGAAAAGGCGCTCATCCTTTTGATCCAAAGCGCCGCAGTCAAAAGCTTTGGTACGGCGCTTCCGGAAAAACTGACCCCGGCGCAACTCGATGACGATGCCGACTATAGCCGTCTGGCCCTGGCCTCTTTCTTTTCCAGCATGGGTTCACGCGGAGTGAAGCTTCCGCCGGAGCCAGCGAAAGCGGCACCGGTGATTCATGAAAAGTTTACCGTCCAGTCATTGCTCGGAGGACAGGAAAATCTCGAGCTTTTGACCGGCGCAACCGATCTCCAGATGTTCCGGATCGTGGCCCATCTTCCGGCATCCAAGCGAAAGAATGCCCAGACGATCGACGGATTTCCCTGCGATTCCCATTTCGTCCCTATTGCCGGCGACACGGCGCGCAACGCGTTGATGGCGTTTAGTGAAATCGAAGATTTCACCGGTGGAACGAACGGGAATTTTGATCCGGAAATGATTCTCCGTTTCGTCGCGGGAAGCGGTACGCTCGATTTGGCGATCTCGTTTCGGAACAGCGAGATGAAGCTTTTCCGGGATGGCAAAGAGGTCTCGCACGAATCACCCCGCGTCAGTTTTGCGGGTAATGCCCGCCAATCGTTCCTCGCGCTGGCCAAGGCGGCTTTTCCGAATGATCACGACATTGCGGGCTTGAAGGAATAGCCGGCCCGCGAATCCCGCTTGCCTCCAGCCATTGGTAAGCTGGAATCGGGGGCCATGAGTCAGGTCAAACTTCTCGCCTTTGCCGGTAGCACACGTACCGGATCCTATAACAAGATGCTCGTGAAGATCGCCGCGGAAGGAGCGCGGCAGGCAGGTGCAGACGTCACGGTGATCGATCTCCGGGATTTTCCGTTGCCCGTCTTCGACCAGGATCTGGAAGCTTCTTCCGGCATGCCGGAGAATGCCAAAAAACTGAAGACGCTCGCGAGGGAAAGCGATGGATTCCTGATTTCCTCGCCGGAATACAACAGCTCGATCACTGCCGTCCTTAAGAACACCATCGATTGGGTTTCGCGGACGGAAGAAGACTCCGAACCCTCTTTGATTGCCTATCGTGGGAAAACTGCCGTCCTGATGAGCGCTTCCCCCGGAGCGCTTGGCGGACTTCGCGGACTGGTGCATCTGCGTTCCATTCTTGGAAACATCGGCGTGCTGGTTCTGCCGGATCAGGCTTCCATTCCGACGGCGTACGAGGCGTTTGATGAGGCCGGCCAGTTGAAGGATGCACACAAACAAACACAGGTTCTCGGATTGGGCAGGAAACTTGCAGAGCTAAGCAGCCGTCTGAAGGGATAGGCTTCACCGAACAAACTCACTTCTCAGCCAATGACGATCATCGATCACGAATTCACTGACATCCCGACGCCGAACGGCCCGATGCGCACCTTTGTGTTCCGCCCGGCGGCGGCGGGACGCTATCCGGGAATCGTCCTGTACTCCGAAATCTTTCAAGCCACCGGCCCGATCCGGCGTACGGCGGCGCTTCTGGCCGGGAATGGATTCGTCGTGGCAGTTCCGGAGATCTTTCACGAATTCGAAGCTCCGGGCGTGGCTCTGGCCTATGACAGTGCCGGTGCGGATCGCGGGAACTGGTGCAAGGTCAACAAGTCCCTTCAAGCGTACGATGATGATTCGCGAGCGGTAATCGGTTTCCTGCAATCGCACGCGGCCTGCACGGGAAAACTGGGATCGATGGGAATTTGTATCGGAGGACATCTCAATTTCCGCTGTTGCATGAATCCGGAGATCCTCGCCGGGGTGAGTTTCTATGCGACGGATATCCACAAGCTCGAAGATCATCCGCGTGGACTCGGCATCGGAATGGCCGATGACTCACTGGAGCGCGCCCGGCGCGGGGATATCAAGGGTGAGTTGCTGATGATCTGGGGGCGTCAGGATCCACATATTCCATTTGCAGGGCGGAAACAGGTTCACCAGGCGCTCGAAGAGGCGGGGACTAACTACCAATGGCTCGAATTCAATGGCGCCCATGCCTTCCTGCGCGACGAAGGACCGCGGTACAATCCCGCGCTGGCACAACAATGCTATATGATCGCGTTGGAACTCTATAAGCGGAAGCTCGGGGAAGGCGACTTTACCAAGAGCGGATCAGGCTCCGGCGAGACCCGCCACTAAGCGATGTGACGTGCGGTCTCTCCGTGATTGCCTGTTCATGTTACTAACGAACGCCAGGGGACCAGGGTTGTCTCATTGACAAATCCTGTGAACTCTCGCGGACACCCCGAGTATGCCTGACGCCAATCCCTCGCATCGGAGGTTCTCCTGGTCCGCCGCGATCGTCCTGATCGTGCTCATTCTCGCTCTCCTGGGCGGCTTTCTCTTTTATCGCACGGAGACTTATCCGATGCGTGTGGCGGACCAGGTGCGCGGCGCGTTTGGAGAGATCGCGCATTTGCAGCCCCGCATTTCGGTGCACGACCGTGTTCTCTTCGAACAAACGAATTCCATGCTCGAACTCGCCGTGGTCTCCCGAGAGACACACGTGGAGCGGGAGATCGAACACGCGTGGCTTGGAAGTACGAAGCGCATCCGCTTGCGCGGAGAGTATAAGGTGCGCGCGGGCTTCGATCTCACCAAACCATTCCGCGTGAAAATCGATGGCCGGCATGTCGACGTCGAAGTGCCGCCTCCGCGGATCTTGAGCGTGGATCAAGTCTCGGTGGAAGTGGCTGACTACAACAACGGCTTGTGGAATAAGTTCGATCCGAAGCAGGTCGTGGAAGACGAAAGCGAGCTGCCGTTGCTCGCCCGGAGGAAGGCTTCGGAGGCGGGATTGCAGAAAGAAGCGATGGAACGATTTATCCAGGAGTTACGGGCAAAACTCGGTCCGCGATTCGAGGTCGATGTGCGCAGTTCGGGTTCTACACCGGACACCGTTGTGGTACCGCAAAGTAAGTTATAGTAGGGGCGATGAAGGTGGTGCCTGGTTGGATGGTGGTTGAGCGGTGTTAGGATTTTAACTAAATTCAGAACTCCTGATCTCGTGGAATGGAAGTGAGCTCGGATCGACGGACGGCTTGGGTAGGGACCGCTGTCCCATATGCGTTAACCTTATTTCCTTGCCGTTGGTTCCGCTTTCCTGGATCTGGCTTAAATTTCTGCCGTTTTCAGCGCCTACGAGGCCAACTTCTTTTCAGAGCGTCCAAGCGACACGCGCCCCTCTGGCGCTGAAGAATTCAGGCATTTCTAACTATTTTTAGGTTAACGCATATGGGACCGCTGTCCCCAGCGGTCCGAGCAGCATGGAATGGAGCGCCAGCATGGATAAATCGAAAGCCCTGCACGCAGCGCGTCTTTGCCCAACTGACGTGTCCAATCGACACCTTGCCTACGTGCAGCACTGCCGGAACATGCTCAGCTATTGGTCGCGTTCACTTTGTACTCCAGGCGCTCCGAGCATAGGTTACCCATTTATCCGCACCCAAATCCATCCCATCTTGGTCGGACAGCTGAGGACAGCCGTCCCTACCCACGCAGCGTCATGCCGGCGCGAAAAAGCATCGAACATTGTAAATCGGGATCATCGAATTTCCATACACTTGAGAAACTCCTTCGGGACATCAGGTGTTCTGAAATTACCAAATTAATAGACAGGTAGATATATAAGTTGTTTGTGATATCTCGCCCTGTAGTCAGTGGACTTTGCATGCTGTTGTTGCACCGGACCTCTGCAAATTTAATCCGTGTCCATTAATTTGGTAATTTGGGTTAAAACTTACCGCCCTCGTAACTGAATACGTCTGACTGCAGCTGCTCCCAGCTTGATCATCCTCGTAGTTCCCTCCCGAAAAAGCCCATCTCCCAGCCCTCAGCCCCGGATGACCGCGATCGGTTCCGGCTTTCCGAGTAATCTCGGTTTTGTCTTGAGCAGATAGACATCGAGGCATGCGACGAAACGGGAGGCCACTTCACGGGCCAGCGTTTTCTTGGCGACCCAGAAGGGAACCCGTTCGGAGGGAAAGCCGACGGCATTCAAACCATTGGCGTCGGCCAGGAAAAGCGCACGTGAGATGTGGAAGCCGTCCGTGACGATGGTGACGTCCGTAACGCCGAAGATGGACTTGGCGCGGACGATGGAATCGAGGGTTCGGAACCCGGCGTCATCGAGAGTGATGGCGGATGCCGGAACGCCGCGCGCGATCAGGGCGACTCGCATCGCGCTCGGTTCGTCGTAGTCGCGACTGCCATTGTCTCCACTGAGCAGAAGATGGCGTACCTTGCCTGACTGATAGAGCCGGGCCGCGGTATTCATGCGGCCTTCAAAGAAAGGATTGCGATAACCGCCGCGCAGAGTGGGGGATGTCCCAAGGACGAGGCCCACTTCGACCGTGGGCAGATGCCGAAGATCGGAAATAACCCGGGATCTGGAGCGGGCGATGACCCACGCGTTCGTGCCCGCAACGATTACGGCCAGAATAAACGACCCGGCCACGAGACACCGGAGCCAGCGGCGGGCGAGAAACGAAAAGAGACGCACCACGGCGACAAAAGGAGACACCGCGAATTTGCCGTTGATTTATGCCCGCATTCCGCCGAGCCGCTTTCCAGCCGGCCAGCGCTTCTGCACGCGCAACTCGTCGATCTTCCATTCCGCGTCCTCTTGCACGAGGCTGTAGAGGCAGGGCACGACTTCGCCATCCGGCAGGAAGAAATAGACGGGGACGATGGCGTGTTTTCCGTCCCAATGCACTGGACCAAACTCCACGCGATCCGCCCGGCAGAGGAGTGGATATTCGCTGCGGGCGAGGTCGGTAAAGGACGTGATATTGAATCGCTCCTGAAATCCGGTGGAAACCTGCTCGTAAGCGCTGGCGTAGTCATCCGCCCGGAAGGCCGCGATCTGACGCCACACGACATTGAAGAGCTCGGCTGGACGCATGGCTTCCCGCTCACGCTGCTGCCAGGCCTGGACCAGCGCTGCCGCCAGGCAAATGCCGAAAAGGAGGCTCAGCGTGAGGAGTTGATTGCGCCTGCTCATAGATGGGCTGGATCTTGTGACGCCGCTGAGGCTGCTTCGGCAAGACGCCGAAGGTAAGAGAAAGTGTAAAGCCCTGTGCCATGGCCATCCGCCCAGTTTGGCTGCACCGCATATCCGCCCACCAGCTGCCAGCCTCTCAGGACGAAGCTGTCGGGCATATAGGTGACTTCAGGCCGCACCAGGTTGCCCATGACATCCGGCTCGCCTCCGCATACCGCACAAGGGCAGCCGCGACGGAGTGTCTCCAAGGGTAAAAAGGTCTCGCTGCCGTCGTTCCAGGCAATGGCCAATTCCAGTCCGATAAGCTGGATATTCAAGGGAAGGAGTCGCGCAGCCATGGCTGAGATCGTGGGATGGGGACACAAGCTAGTACCCGTCGTGGAGAAAGGCAAAGCAGGAGTTCAGGTTTTCTTAGTTTTATTTATACGGTTAAGTATTACCCGGCTTCCACGTTTTTCCGACCCGCTCCCCGAAGAGCGCGGTGCCGACGCGGACAATGGTAGCGCCGGTCTCGATCGCCACGGGAAAATCATCGCTCATCCCCATGGAAAGCTCCGGGAGCGGCACCTGGAACCGTTTCCGCAATTGCTCGCGCAACTTCCTCAAGGCCACGAAGTAAGGGCGGGAAGCTTCGGGGTCGTCGGCAAAAGGGGGGATGGCCATCAGCCCTTCGATTTGCAGTCCCTCCAGCGAAAGCAGGCTCGCCATCGATTCCTGGAGCTGAACCGGCGAAAAGCCGAATTTGCTCTCTTCACCGGCCACATTCACCTCCAGCAGGATCCTGGGCTGCCGTCCTTCCTCTTTCGCGATTCTGTCGATGTCCTGCGCGAGTTCGAGGGAGTCAACGCTGTGGATCAGCTCAAACAAGGGGAGCGCCTGTCGGATTTTGTTCTTCTGCAGGTGCCCGATCAAATGCCAGCGCGCATTCGCCGGGCAACCCGGAATTTTCGCACGTGCCTCTTGCACGCGATTTTCACCAAAGAGACATTGTCCGGCGGCAACCGCCTCGTGTACGGCTTCTGGCGGATGGGTTTTGGAGACCGCGAGGAGTGTAATTTCGTCTGTGGAACGCCCTGCTTTCGCTGCAGCTTCGGCTATTTGGCGACGGACATCTGAAAGGCGGGCGGAAAACGATTGCATTAGTGAATGTTGGAATCGGTTGACACAGGATAAGCTGTGCTTATTTTTACCGCTCCGCTATGTACATCGAGACGTTCAAAGTTTTTTGCGATCTGGCTGAAACGGGCAGTTTCTCCAAGGCGGCGCTCCTGAATTCCATCACACAGAGCGCGGTCAGTCAGCAAATTCGTGCGCTCGAGAACCGGTTTCATGTCACCCTGGTTGAGCGCGGACGCCGCTCTCTGTCTCTCACTCCGGAAGGGGTGGCTTTTCTGGATGCCAGCAAGGAGATCCTCGATGTCTACAATCATCTCGGGGACCGGTTGCACGAGTTGCGCAACGTCATGGCGGGCGAGGTGCGGATTGCATCGATTTACAGCATCGGGCTGCACGAACTTCCGCCCCTCCTGAAGCTGTTTCGCCAGAATCATCCCGACGTCGAAGTGCATGTCGAGTATCGGCGATCCACGCAGGTGTACACGGAAGTGCTGGCCGGTGAGGTGGATTTCGGGCTGGTCGCATATCCGGTGCGCCGGACGGCCTTGCAGGTGGAGATCTTCGATGAGGACGAACTCGTGCTCATCTGTCATCCGAATCATGCGCTTGCGAAGCAGGACTCCATCGCGCTTGCCGACCTCAGCGGGGAAAAGCTGATCTCCTTCGAGCCGGACCTCCCGACGCGGAAAGTCATCGATCGGTATCTCCGCGAGTGCCGGGTGGATATCGAGCACACGATGGAATTCGACAACATCGAGACGGTGAAGCGGGCTGTCGAAATCGAGAGCGGGGTCTCGATCGTGCCGCGCAATACCGTGCGGCAGGAAGTGGCTTCGGGAGCGCTCGTTTCCCTGGAGATCCGCGAGCCGAAAATGGCGCGCCCCCTGGGGATTATTTCACGGCGGGGCAGGGTGCGTTCGCCTGCGCAAAAGGCCTTCGTGGCAACGCTCATGGGAGCCAGGGCCGAGCACAAGGGCGGGAATGGAAAAGTGGCTGTGGCGTAGGTCGACTTGATGGACCGGATGGACCCACTTGGTCCACGTTACAGTGCGTCCTTCAGCACTCCAAAGATCGCCGTACTTTCCATGAAGCCACTAAGCCGTTCGGAGCCGGCGCCTTTGCCGACGGCGATCACGTCTTCCGCGTTGTTCAGCCCGGATGGCATCTGAAACGCGGCGGGTTCTGCTTTCGCTCGCTGTGCGACTGCCGGCGGAACTTCACGTGGCGGAGCCAGCGTGGGCGAAGGCTGAGCGGGGCCATTGGGGCCCGTGGCCCAAGTAAGATAGGGATAGCCCGTGGGGTTGTTGCCCAGAAGCGCGACACCGCGATCCTGCCGCAGAGGATAGCCGTTCAAACTCATTCCGCCGGTCGAATGGCGGCCCACGGCGAGGATCAGCGATTTTTCACCCGCATACCGCTGCGCCGTGGTGATGGCGTGATCCAGTGCAATCGTTTCGAGCATGGCGCGTTCGCCTTCGTTGCGCTCGGCGGCCGCACCGACGAGCGATGCATCCACGATGAGCACATACCCTTTGCTGCTCTGCTGAAGGAAACCAATTGCGCGGCGGACCATGTCCGAGAGCGAAGGCTGTTGATTACCCGCTTCAGTGTCGTTGCTGAAGGCGAGGGAGTCGTTGGCGAAGATGCCGAGCACCCCGGACTCCTGAAAGGACTCGGTTTCTTCCAGATCCGCCTTGGTCCGAACGACTTCTGCGCCCTTCTTCTGCGCTTCATCGAGCAGATCGCGCCCGTCCTTGCGGCGGCCGCCGCGAGCCTCCGGGAGGAAATCGCCGGCGCCGCCTCCAAGGGCGACATCCGGGCGGAACTTTTCGAGGAGTTGCAGTGCCAGGCCGGTGGTGTCCCGCGCATCGTTTCCATGTCCGTAAAATGCGGCTGGCGCGGCGGAGGTGAGCGAGCCATTCGTCACGATGCCGACTGCCCGTCCCTGGGCACGGGCCAGTTCCGCGATGGTCTGAAGTGGCACGCCGTGATTATCCAGCGAAAGAACGCGGTGCCTTCCCCGCACCCCGGTGGCTATGGCGCTGGCGGCTGCGGCATCATCCGGCACGGCAAAATCGGCGGCACTATTCCGCAGGAGGGCCAGGTGCGGGAACGACTCAAGCCCAAGCTGATGATCCGCGCCGCCTTCATAAAGCCGGGCGGCAGTGAGCTGGCGCGATACCATGCCATCACTCAGGAAAAGGATGATTCCGAAGGGCTTCTGCACCACCCAAGTGCGCACATAGAGGTAACCGGCTCCGAAAAAGACGAGGAGACAGGCCAGTGCGAGCAGTTGATTGCGGAGCTTCATCGAAAAAAGGAAGGGGCGGATTCAAGTTCCGATGCCGCAGCTTGGCAAGGATTTCAACGGGCGATCCTGCAAAGAATGAAGGAACTGCGGGCCGAATGCTTTCCCGCGGTGGAAGATGACGATTCGCGATCCAATGACCGCTTTTCGCGAAAAATAAGTTGCATTTACCCTGTATCCGCGCATCCTTTGCGCCCTTTTCACTTAAACCCGCAGGAGGGTCCGTGCTTGGGCAAATGCCCTCGTTCAGCCCGTTTGCACTGCAAACCAATATGGCAAAACACCGTTCGAAACGCTACCGCGCGGCCTCTCAAAAGGTCGACGCAAAGAAAGTATATCTGCTCGCCGAGGCGATCTCCACCCTCAAGAGCATGCCGGCGACGAAGTTCGACCAGACCGTCACTTTGTCCTTCCGCCTCGGGGTTGATCCCAAGCAGTCCGACCAGATGGTCCGTGGCACCTGCCCGCTCCCGCATGGTTCCGGCAAGAGCGTCCGCGTGCTCGTTTTCGCGGAAGGCGCTGCCGCCAATGCCGCCCGTGAAGCTGGTGCTGAATTCGTCGGTTACAAGGACATGGTCGAGAAGTGCCAGCAAGGTTTCCAGGACTTCGACGTCGCGATCTCCACGCCGGCTTGCATGGCGGAAGTTCGTAAGCTCGGTAAAGTTCTCGGACCGCGGGGCCTCATGCCGAATCCGAAGACGGGCACCGTCACGGACGACACCGCGAAGGCGGTGAAGGAAGTCAAGGCCGGCCGTGTCGAATTCAAGCTCGACAAGAATGGCAACGTCGCCGTGCCGGTTGGGAAGTTCTCCTTCTCCGAGCAGGCCCTCTCTGACAACGGCACCGCCGTCATCGACGCGGTGATCAAGGCCCGTCCGGCTTCCGCCAAGGGCCGTTTCGTCGACAACATCACTCTCGCCGCCACGATGACTCCTCCTGTCACGGTGGACGCGGCTCCTTACCTCAAGAGCTAACCTTTACGGGATCGCCACATCATGCCTCATCCAGAGAAAACCAATATCGTTGAAGATCTGAAGGGCCGCCTCAACGCGTCTCCCTTCCTCTTCGTGGCCGATTACGCCGGTCTTCGCGTCGACCAGTTCGCCGAACTCCGCAATCGCCTCCACAACGTCGGCGCCCGCTGCCACGTGGTGAAGAACACCTTCCTCCGCCGCGCCGTTTCCGACGCCGGACTGCCGGAACTCGGCACGTTGTCCGGTCAGACCGCGATCGTCGTTGGAGACAAGGACGTCGCCGCCGCGGCCAAGGTCCTCAAGACCTACGCCAAGGAATTCAAGAAGCCCGGCCTCAAGACCGGCATCATCGACAAGCTTGTAGTTTCCTCCGAGCAAATCGAAGCGATCGCCGATCTGCCTTCCCGCGAAATCCTGCTTGCTCAGCTCCTCGGTCTGCTCCAGACCCCGGCCACGCAGCTCGTTCGCGTCCTCAACGAACCCGCCTCTGCTCTCGCTCGTGTGCTCCAGGCGCACTCCGACAAGCAGGGTGGTGGCGAAAGCGAAGCCGCTCCCGCCGAGCCGGTCGAGCCGGCCGCCGCTTAGTAACGAATCTCCTCTTCCTCTTTGTCCGAGAGTAAGAGCAACCATCTTTCACCGGCTCCCGGGCCGATGGAAAAAACGGAGGGTCAGCGGGATTAATCCCGCTGCCTCCGCCTTCAGAAAAACAAACAAACAAATGGTTCCTCGTCGGAGCGGCGGCAGCCGCCTGAAATACCTCGATGCTTCGAGGCGCGACGATACCGACTAGATACAGTTATGGCAGATACCAACGCACTCGTGGAACAGCTCAGCGGACTCACCGTCCTTGAAGTTGCTGCTCTCGTGAAGTCACTCGAAGAGAAGTGGGGCGTCAGCGCAGCGGCTCCGGTCGCGGCTGTTGCAGCTCCGGCTGGTGGCGGCGCAGCCGCTGCTCCGAAGGAAGAACAGACAGCCTTCGACGTGATCCTCAAGGAAGCCGGCAGCAATAAGATCGGCGTTATTAAGGAAGTCCGTGCGGCAGTCGCCGGCCTCGGCCTCGCCGAAGCCAAGGCGCTTGTCGAAGGCGCTCCGAAGACCCTCAAGGAAGGCGTCACCAAGCAGGAAGCCGAAGACATCAAGAAGAAGATCGAAGCGGCCGGCGCCAAGGTCGAAATCAAGTAATCCGTTCGAGGATTCTTTCCGCGAGTCACTCTCGCGTACTGGTATCGCCGTTCGAGGGAATATTCCCCGAGCGGCGATTCCTTTTTTGAGGAGGGGGATGGGACTAATGGGACGGATAGGACGAATGGGAAGCAGCAGATGCCGCGTACTTCGGAGACTTATTTGGTGCGATTGGTCTCTTCGCCCAGCCAGCGGGTGGCGTTTTCGATAATCTTCAGGGGAGTCGGTTGCGTGTAGATGGGGTAGGTCTCGTGACCGGGACGGAAATAGAAAACACGGCCCTTTCCGACCTGCCATACACAGCCGCTGCGGAAGTGCTCGCCTTTGTCCCATCTTTCCTCGAACACGACGGCATCGGGTTGGGGAATGTGGAAAGGTTCATCGTACATTTCCGTCTGCGGGATATCGAATTCGGCCGGGATTCCCTCGGCGATTGGATGGTCTGGAAGCAGCGTTTTCACATGGCTCGGGGCTCCATCGGCGCGCCAGGCCGGAAAACAGCAGATCGGCAGGATGAGCCTCCAGGTGTTTGGCTCTTCCGCGCGAGTGAGAGCGGGCGTGAGCGAGTCGGTGCGCTTGGGTGCGGCGAATGGTTTTGGCCGTACCAGGTCTAACTTTGCCGAGGCGCGTTCCGCTTCCGGGATTTGCTTCAGGGCATCTTCCCTGGCCCGTTCCGCCATGGCTTCGACAAAGGGTTGTGACCAATGGGCCGAGTGCAAGGCAATGAGTGAGAGCTTGCCTGCTTTGATGCGATCGACCAGCGCGACGGCACTGCCGTGATTCACGTCCGGGTGCCGCCTGTGGCCCCACCAGATGATGACGTCCGTGGCGTCCAGAGTGGCGGCATCGAGGCCTTGATCCGGGGAATCGAGGCCCACGGATTTCACCTGGAATCCCGGCTGTTCCATGAGGTGCTCGGCGATGGCGTTGCCGAGAAAGTTTTCGTAGGCCTGGTTTCGTTCGGGCTGGCGTTCGTCCCACACGAGAACGCGGATGGGCGGGGGTTCGGCGTTGGACACGGTGGAGAGAAGGGAAAGGGTGAGGATGGTGAGTGAGGCGGATTTCATGGGAGGGGGAAACGTGGTGAGGCGGCAGGTTCTTAATCTTAATCTTAATCTTAATCCGGAATGCTCAGTAGACGCTCTATCCAAAGATAGCTAACTATTCCCGAATAACGGGGATCCATCGTGAAGAGTGGACTGATTAAGATTAAGATTAGGATTACGATTAAGAAGCCTGCCGCCTCACCAAACATACTTAGTGCGGTTCCACTGCACCCACTGGTGGAGCATCCGGATGGGCCTGCAAATAAGCATCCACATCCTTCGTCACGACTAGCTTACCCCACATAATCATCCAATGACCGGGGAAGGTACACACATACTCCTCTTCACCTTCTTCCTTCGGCGCGGTGAGTTGCAGCGTCTGCTTCTGTCCGGGTTCGAGCAGCTTCGTTGCGGCCAGGATATCCGGGCTGGACGGAATATAGGCCCGGCCCTGTCCGTCGAGCTTGGTTGGTGGCAGAGTCATGGCCGCGTTCCCGACCTTTTCGCGGGACCCAGCTTTTACAACGACGAAGTTATGCGGCATGGCGTCCTCGTTTTGCACGATGATCTGGAACGGCTTGCCGGCTTCCACGACGAGGCGTGGGGTGTCGTAGCGCATCTGTTCGCGCACGGTTTTCACCACAAAGACCGCGACGCGCAAGTCCCGCAGATCCCGTCGCAATTCCGTGGCTTCCGCCGACGGAAGCGCGCTGGCAAGATCGCCTGCGAGTTGCACGGTGGCGACGTAGTCCTGCGAAGTGCGGTCGGCCGCCGGCATTTTCTTTGCCCAGGCGACGATCGCTTTTGCCGCGGCTCCCGCGTCCGCTTTCACCCATGCGGTGCGCGGCAAGGCACGTATGCCTTCCGCAGCTGCCGGAATCTGTTCTCTGTTTTCGACGAGCTTGGCGAGCGCCGTGAAGACATGGGCCGAATCGCCGCCACTGGTCACGCTGGCTTGAATGGCCGCGCGGCGGAAGGCTCCCAGGCTATCGGTGCCGACTGGAATACTGACCGATTCCGCGGGAGCGGGGATGCCGGTCTTCTTGAAGAGTTCCCGGTGCGATCCGTCCAGGACGCTCAAGGTGAATCCGTCGAGGCGCCTGGCGTACACGCCATCGTTTTCCGTGCGGTTCCAGACGGCGACGGAATCGATGGGATGGGCGCCGCCCAAATCCACCTGCCACCAGGGATGGTCCTCGTTTTCATTCGTATGGCTCTCCGAGCCGCTGCCATAAGCGCCGCTGGTATTCCCATCAATGGCTCGCTTCGCTTCGCCTCCGTAGCTGGTGCTCGACTGTGTCGCGCTTCCAGACGTCGCAATGTTTTGACCACCACTAAAGACCTGCACCTCCGCGAGTGTGAGCGTGCCTTTGCGTGGCAGCTCGATTCGTACATAGCGAGCTCCGGAATCAGGTGATCCTTTGAGCTTTGCTGCGAGTGACGGGGGTAATTCACCGAGATAACTCAGGGCTCGATCATGAACGGTGGTGCGTACTGCCGGATCCGAGACTCGCGGGACGGCATTGAGAATTTCGGTCAGTTCCTTTGGTGATTCGCCGGCTTCCTTCCAGCTTGGATCGAAGGATCCATCGGCGAGGATGACGGCGGCACGGGCGGCGACGCGAACGGTCTCAGTCATGCTCGGCTTCGTCAAAGCGGCCAGACGTTCACGCAGCGGGCGAAGATCCGCGGCTGGTTGCTTCGCGAGGATACTGGCGAGATCCGAGGCAGCGCCGGATGTGGTACCGGCGATTGGTTCGAGGCTGGCGAGCGTGGCGGACGCGAGGCTCGACTTACTCTTTTGCGCCAACTCACTTAGCGCTTCAAGGCGCTGCGTTTCATTGAATCCCGGACGGGTCACAATCGCGGCGAGGATTTCCGGTGTGCGCGGGAGCTTGAGCATTTCGTCCGCGCCGAGTTTGCCGAGCAGGAAACGCAAGCCAGCCGGACTGCCCGCGCCGATCGGTTTGCCGTCGGCGATGGCCTTGCGCCAGAACGGCTCCAGTTCGCGGAGCGTTTCGTTCAGCGTGTACTCGAGATAGTAGTCAGTCGGCTGCTGCGCGGCAGCGAGCGCGACGTCCACGGCATCGAGGCTCGGGAAGAAGCTGGCCGCCCGGACCGCCTGCAGGCGAACGCGCGGATCGCCATCCTTTGCCGCGGTCTTCAGCAATCCGAGCGCGCTTGGCACGCGGTCGCGCCAATAACTCAGAACGCGGACGGCCGCGGCACGAGCCCGGGGTTCCGGTGAGGCGAGGACTTCATCGAGGAGGCGAACGGAGACGACATTGAGCCACTGGTGCACCCAAAGCCCCTCCAGCCGATTGTGCTCGTAACTCGGATCATTCTTATCCAGAGCGCCGATCCACTTATCCGCCGCCTCAATCACTTGCGCACTATCGTGCTTGCTGAGCTCGATCTTGGCCAGGGTGCGGGTGTCATTTTCCGGGACCTTGAGCAGTTCCAGCAACGCCTCCACCGGCTGTCCATCGATTTTCGACGGCGTGAGCAGCGGGCGGCCTTCGTAAGTGATCCGATAAATGCGCCCATGGTCGTGGTCGCGGTTCGGATCGCGCAGGTGATGTTGCATGTGACCAATGATGGCGTTGCTCCAGTCGGCGACGTAGAGCGCGCCGTCGGGACCGACATTCACCTGCGAGGGCCGGAAATTCGGGTCGCTTGAAGAGATGAGATCCTCCAGGGAAGTGCCCTTTAAACCGGAGCCATCCTGAGCAACTCCGACACGGTAGATGCCTTGGAAACTGATCACGTTGCAGTTCAGGAAATTACCCTGGAATTCGTCCGGAAAATGCCGGCTGGTCAGCAGGCCGGTGCCGGGGCAGGGCCGCGAGGGGCGGGCCCAGAATTCTTTCATACCGGGATGTTTCTGCGGATAGTCGAGATGGCCGCTGATCGCTGGCCCGAAGTAAGTGTTATTACCCGTGGCATCGGTAATCAGATCATTGCCCCAATAGTCGAAAACCCGGCCATGAGGGTTGGCAAAGCCATAAGACGCATAAGTCTCGAAGCGGCCAGTATTCGGCTCGAAGCGATAAACGGCCGCGTCATTGTTGCGGACGACGCCGGTCGCGGTTTCCACCTGGGTCCGATGAAATACGCCGTCACTGAGATAGACGGCGCCGCCAGGCTCGAGACACATTGAGTTAGTCGTGTGATGGGAATCGGCGGAATCCATCCCCATGAGAATCCGCTCCCGATAGTCAGCATGACCGGTTCCTTTCATGTCTTTCACGAACCAGAGATCCGGCGCCTGCATGATGAGCACGCCGTCCTTGTAGAATTGGAATCCCGTCGGACCATCGAGATCATCAAGGAAAACGGTGCATTTATCCGCATGGCCAGTGCCCTTGGTATCTTCAAAGATCAGGATCTTATCGCCGGTTTTGCTCGTGGGAGTGCGCTCAGGGTAATTGGTCCAGGCGGAGACCCACAGCCTGCCCTTCGTATCCCAGGCCATCTGGACGGGATTCACCAGTTCCGGAAACTCCTTTTCATCCGCAAAGAGATTTACCTTCATCCCGGAGTGCACCTTCATCTTTGAAATGGCTTCTTCGGCACTGAGGAACGTGTGCAACAGATCTGGCCGATCGCCGGGTAAGTCAGTTCCGACCGGAATGGGGGGAGGAAGATTATCGTCTTTCACCACGAGGTCGCCGCCCTTCGCCACAGCCCACACGCGGGCATCGCGATTCGCCGTCATCACGTCGCGCTGCTGCATTTCACGCTGCATCACTTCGTTATTGGAAATCGGCCCCGTGACCGTGCCGTCGGGAAACTTGCCTTTGTAACTCAACCGCGAACGGCCGCCGTAGACATTGTATCCGTCGATCGTCCGGTAACGCAGATGCCATTGCCAGTCTTTGTCGATGACGGCTTCGTGCAGCTTGGCCAGGTCACCTGCCGGTGCCGCAGTTCCAAAGAGCGTCTGGAAGATCGCCGGAGCCAGCGCTTTCTCGCCGCCCTCGGTGAGATAGTGGCCATTCGTGGTCAGTGGCTCGTGGGCTCCGTTCGCGGAGGAGAAGAGCTTCTCCGACGGATGAAACAGATCGACGAATTGCACGCCGTTCGCGCTGGCGACTTCGGCCATGGCTTCGGTGTAGTTTTGCAGGTTCGTATTGATCGGCGCCGGGTCCGGAAAATTCAGATCGGGAAGCCGTTCCTCGGCCATTGGCGAGAAGAGAACGATGCGTGGCGCTCCTTTGCCGCTGTAATTCTGGCGGGCCGTATCCTTGAGAAAACGATCGAGATCCGCTTTGAACTTGGCGATCCCATCGTAGCCTTCGAACGATTCGCCGAATCCGTAGAAGGCGAAGATTACATCCGCCTGAGTCCACGTCAGCCATTCATCGCGCGAACCGAAATTCTCCGAGCGGTGCCACGTGGAGACTTCATCTCCGGAAACGGCGAGATTTCGGAAGACGACCTGATCGTTCGGAAACTTTGCGTAGATGAGCGTCTCCAGCCAGCCAGTATGCTGCAAACGATCGGCAAAGACATTGCCGACGATGGCGACGTGATCACCCGGTTTTAACTGAAGAGTGGATGCCTGTTGCTGGCCATAAGCCGATTGGACGAGCATGGTGGCGCAGGCGAAACCGGCGGAGAGGAACGGAAATCGAGAATTCATGGACGGAGGTACTGGGCCTGATTTTTGGGACTCGAAATGAAGAATTCCCCGATGCCTTCGGGGATTAGGGAGAATGAAAGCGTGCGTTCCCGCTCAGGGATTTCAAGCCGCAGAATCGCTCGCAACGGCCTACGTCACGGCATGGTAATTATGGTGAGGTAACCTGACGCAAACAGAAACAAGGCCGCCACGCGCGGATGCCGCCACCCAAAGGAAGCGCCCAGACCGGCGGCAAATCCAGCCATGGTACCCACGATTGCGGTCATGAGGCATCCCGTGCATAGGACCAGTAAAAATGCCGTAAGATTACCAAGCGCTTCGAAGGGGGCAGTCAGTGCGGCGATGAACATCCAGGTCAAGCCCGCAACCAATCCCGCCAGTGCGCCGAGGCCGATGAATGCGGAAAGATCGAGCATTGTTGGTGGCGAAACCTCCGCAAGAGACTTCCGCGAGTCCTGTTCCGGAATGGGTTCCGGTTGGACGGCGAGCAGTTTTCGCGCGTCTGAAAGATCGTCGGCTTCGACGACCAGACGGCTCCCGCCAAAACCATTGAGGCCGTAGAGTGTCCCGGCGACCTCATGCCAAACGAAAGAGTCGATGCCATGCTCTTCAAGCACACCGCGCATCATGTGAGCACGCCAGGGAGCTGAATAGACAGCAAGAGGAACGAGCATGGTACGAAGATAGAGGAATCTCGGGCCCGGGCCAAGATTTATGCGTGCCGTGGAGCCAGTGCGGCGGAGTTGCAACCCAATTGGGCGTCTTTGAAAAAAGAGACGGTTACGTTTTAACGCAAAGGCCGCGAAGCCCGCAAAGGTTCGCAAAGATTATTTAATACTTCTGCCGGCTTCCTTTTGACGATGGCTCTGATGGACAGCAGCGCAATGGACACGTAACTATGCTCTTTAAAAACAAAGCCCCGCCAGTTTCCTGGCGGGGCTGTCTTGCGAAAACTTGAGTTAGTTTAGACCGGGAGTTTCGTCCATGCGGCGTTTGCCTTCGACGAAGCAACCACTGCTTCGATGAACGCCATGCCGCGAACGCCGTCTTCGATTTTCGGATAATCCACGACGAGCGGATCGGGCTGCTTTCCATCGATCTTCGCGCGGATATGGCCGGCGAAGTTACGATAGATATTTGCGAATCCCTCAAGATAACCCTCGGGGTGAGCGGGAGGAGTGCGAGAATTCGCGGCGGCCGCTTTTCCGAGATAGCCATTCGCGGTGCGGTACACTTCCACGGGCCGGTCCGGCCATTTCAGCAGCAACGTGTTTGGTTCGCGCTGGTGCCATTCGAGTCCGCCCTTTTCCCCATAGACGCGGATGTTCAGGTTATTCTCTTCGCCCACGGAGATCTGTGAGCAATGGAGCACGCCTTTCGCACCGCCTTCAAAGCGGAGGAGGATATTGGCGTCGTCATCGAGCAGGCGTCCTTCGACAAATGCTGTCAGGTCCGCAGCCAGTTCGGAGATCTTCAAGCCCGTGATGTATTCCGCGAGGTTTTCGGCGTGAGTCCCGATATCGCCAACGCAGCCCGCCGCGCCGGAGCGCTTCGGGTCGGTGCGCCATGAGGCCTGCTTTTGGCCCGACTCTTCGATTCGCGTGGCGAGCCAGCCCTGGGGATATTCCGCCACCACCTTGCGGATCTTGCCCAGCTTGCCGGAGTGGATCAGCTCGCGTGCTTCTTTGACCAGCGGATAGCCGGTGTAGTTATGAGTCAGACCGTAGAGCAGGCCGGATTTGGCGACGATCGTGCTGAGTTCCCTGGCCTCAGCGAGGTCGAATGTCGCCGGCTTATCGGAGAGAACATGGAAGCCGTGTTCCAACGCCATTTTGGCCGGTGGAAAGTGCATGTGATTCGGCGTGACGATGGAAATGAAATCCATCCGGTCGGAAGCCGGACGCGCGGCTTCGCCTTTGATCATCTCCTCGAAATTCCCGTAGCAGCGATCGGGAGAAAGAAAGAAATCGGCGCCCGAGGCCCTTGATTTCTCGGCATCGGAAGAAAAAGCGCCGCAGACCAGCTCGATCTGCCCGTCGATATTTGCCGCGATGCGGTGGACTGCGCCGATGAATGCGCCGCGCCCGCCGCCCACCATGCCGTAACGAATTTTGCGACTCATGTGTGAGGGATTGGATTGGGTTTGCTAAGATGTGGGGATCGGCCGTGGATAAGAGCGGACCGAAGGAAGGGCGAGTGTGGAGGAGCGGCGTTCGCGGGGGCAAGGGATTTCGGGGTGAATGGGAAACGTTCAACGTTCGACGTTCAACTTTCAACGATGGGGGGCGCGAGCCCATAGTGGAAGCGGCGTCCCGCCGCTTGGAAACGGTTGAAGACAAGCTCATCGCGGATCTTGTCTTCAGCGCAGTTAACACCCAACTCCCAACGCTAAACTCCCAATTTTCAACGGCTCAAGCTCGACGCGCTTCTTGCCAAGATATGTAGGAAGGCCCGCTATTGATTGCCTGGTGGCGGGCCGGGAAATGGCGGTGCCAGATCCCGATTGATGCCTGCCTTGAGTTCATCTTCGGTGAGCAGGCCATTCTTGCCGGTATTCCAACGATCAAACCACCCGGCAAAACCCGCGATGAATTCTTCATGTGAAATGGCACCATCATGATCTGTATCGAAAGCTTTGAGGATCGATTGCGCCAGGAATCCGCCCGGGCCAAAACCGCCAGGGCCAAATGGACCGGGATTTATCGCCGCAGCAGGGGATTCCTGCTTCCCTTGCAATTGTGCGAGGACGGATTGTTCGCGGGCTACGACAAAGGTTTTGATTGGCTTGTCGGACATAGGTCCTCCGGGACCACCGGGCCCGCCCCGGCGTTCTCCGAGTGGCCTGCCTTGGGTCAGCCCCGCCTCTCCTGCCGGAGCGGGTGAGGTGGATGCCTGCCCGCTGACGCTTTTGTCAAAGCGCGCCAGCCTTTCGGAAGATTCCTCCTGCACGGCAGGGCGAAGCGTGGTGGCAAGGTTGTCGACTTCTTTGCTCAAATGCTCCGGTTTGCCCAGTGTTGCGCTGATTTCAGCCAAACGTGCCAGGTACGCCTGCTTGAAGGAATCGACCGCGAAGACACGCTCGAGAAAGCGATTATTCCCGCTCCACGGTTTTTGGATATTCAGTGTTTCAGTTGGCCCCGTGCCACCCATATTGAACTTTCCGAAGGATAGATCGAGATCCCACGGCAGAAACTCAAAGCGATGGGTTTTGGGTTCCAGGTAAACATAGAAGTTATGTCCCATGGAGAGAAGGCTATCGAGATTCGATAACCAGACCGTCGCAGCCATGAAGCGGGCAAACTCATCGATATTGAGATAGTCACCAAGCTTCGCTGCAAACTCGGCATCGGGTGCCTTGCTCACGAATTTGGAGAATTCCACGACTCGGTTCTGTTGGGCGTCTGACAGGTCTTCCTTTGCACCGTAGCTTTTCTCATAGCGGCTCCAGTCATCGCCAAGGTCATTGAAGATATCCCGTGTTTCGGGTTTGAAGAGAGCACCCTTTTTGGAGCCGAATCGTTCCTCAGCGAAGTTTTTGCCGATGTTTTCCACGAGAGTATAAAGGCCGATATATTGGTGATCGTATTTGCCTTTTACGGTGAGAAAGACTCGGGCGTAAGCGGTCCGCGGCGCCGGGACGCCCGCGTCGCGAAAGAACTGGTAAGAGAGCACCTCGTTCATCCATGCGGGATCGGTCACATTACTATGAAGATTGAGCGTGGAAACGCCGGCCAGCCGTTGTCCTTTCACGAAGCTATTCAGGTCGATTTTCATCGAGCGCTTGAGCTGTCCGCGCGAGGCCATGTAAGTGAAGTTGCCTTTATACCGGATGGCGACGTCGTCGAACTTCTGGCCATTGAAATCCAGGCTGGCGTGGACCGTGGGATACTCCGTTCCGAAGCCGGGCGGACCTCCCGGGCCGGGGCGCGGTCCGTCTCCTGGCGGCCCGCCTTGTCCGAAGTTGGCGAAGAGCGTTGCGCCAAGCCCGTCACGAATCTGGTCCTGCGTGAGCTTTCCATTTTTCGCGGTGTCCCATGCCGTAAACCATTTTTCGCCAAGAGCGGCGAACTCCGTTTTCGACAGCTTCCCGTCACTGTCCTGGTCTCCGGCTTTCAGAAAACCAGGCACGATGAAATTGGCTGGCCCGAAGCGCATCGGTCCTCCTCCCGGGCCGCCATTTGGTGGAAACCCGCCTTGTTGTGGATCACTAGGTTCCATGGCTGCCCATTGGTCCGGCGTGAATGTGAGATGAACATTCCAGATCGTGTCGGTCTTGAACAAGTCTGCCGTCTGCGTGGGGGCCTGAGCCGCGAGGGTGGACGTCCATCCAGTGAGAGCCAGGAGAAGAGGGCAGAGGAGCTTTCGCACATCGAGGAGAGCAAGACGGTCTGGGCGCATGAAAAAAGTGCGCGGAACATAGCCGCGCCTCGCGGTGCTGCGAATCGTTTGGGACGAAAGGGCGAAAATCTGCCGTGAAAGGGGCCTCGGAAGCGAAGATCGGCCGCGTTCGCCAGCCCATACCCTTCAACCTGAAACTCGCATCAGGAGGCGACCGGAGGAAGGGGCGACACTCGAAATGATAGTGGAATTTATCAGCCTGCCGCGTTGCCCCCGAGACTGCTGAGCAAATCCACTCATCACACTGTCTCACCTATTATGCCTAGTTTGCGCATTCACTTCCCAGAAAAAGAGGCTTCCAGCACGATCGTCTTGAAAGGTTCACATGTGACGCTCGGACGGCAGCCGGACAATACGATCCAGATCCTCGATCGGACGATCTCCGCGAAGCACGCCGAGTTGATCGCCGAAGAGGACGGGCATTATCGTCTCCACGATCTCAGCTCCACAAACGGCACGGAGGTCAATGGAGAGCCGGTCACGGACTATCACCTCACCGAGGCGTGCAAGGTGAAGTTTGGCACGCTGGAATGCGAATTCAGTCCGGAAACTTCGGAAACGGACGAGAACGAAACTCTGCCGACGCGCACGGAAGTCGAAACGCTCCAAAAGCTCAATCGAGAGCTGAATGGAAACATCGACGTGATGCGGCAGGAAATTGAGGCCTTGAAACGAACGACGGCGGCCAATGGCGACGAACTCGTCGAGGCCTTCAAAACCGAACTGCAGCGTGTCATCCTCGAGTGTGGCGGTCTGCGGGAAACGGAGCATCGTTTGATGGACCAAATCACCCGGCTGAAGGTCGAACTCGCCCTCGTGCGGCGCGATCGGGAAAACCTGCAAGGTGCATTGAAGGCAAGTGCGGCGGAAGTGGATCGCCTGAAAGGGGCGCAAACAAAGGCTGCCCCTGCAGCGTCGTCAGGCGCTCCTGCGCCGTCTCCATCTCTGGCACCTGTTGCGAACGCCAACGCACCCGCCGCGGAAGCCGCTGCTGCGCCTGCTCCCGCGCCCGTTCCAGCCCCTGCGCTTTCGAAGCCACCGCAGACAATTTCTCCGGTCAAGCCGTTGCCGCTGGCTTCCAAGCCGGCGATTCCCGCACCGTCCGCGCCAAGCCTGGCGCCGGCGAATTCCGTGCCGAAGCCGTCAGCCCCTTCAGCCCCGTCCGCGCCGGGAGGGCCGGCATTGAAACCGTTTGCTCCGCGCCAGCCATCAGCCGGTGTCCCGGTACCGATGGCACGCCAGCCGGTGGCGGTGGCTGCCGGAAATGGCGGCCCGAGTGGGACACAGCGCATCGGACTCGTCCCAAGTGGTGCACCGGCGAAGGACGGTGCGAAGCCGTCCATGCCGAATTGGCCGAGAGTTGCAGAGCCACAGCCGGAGCCGGACGAGGAAAGCTGATCTGCTTTGGGTCAGTCTGCCTTCTCTGTCTTCTCTGCCCAGATTGCCCGAATTGCGTCCTCATCCCCGAGTCCGTCTGGAACTGACGGACTCGGGTTATTCGCGAAATACCAGCGGCGCTGATCCAGCGGTGACCGCATGGTGCGGCTGCCCGGCATTTCGAGATAGCCGTTGGAATCCGTTTTTCGGACCCAATCCCGAGCATATCGCAGCCAGTCGCTCCGGTACTGTTTGCTTTGGTGGGCGAACCAACTGATCTCGTCATATCCCCAGACCCAGATGGCCTTGTTCGGGCCATTGGATTGCCCGGGATGATTGCTCACGCCATAGTTATCGAGTTCCACGAGATAAGGCAGGTGCTCGCACGGCCAGCCGCTGTAAGTAAGTCCGCCCTTGCTGCGCCCGAAGAGTGAATCAAGATAGCCGGCCTCCAGGATGGCTTCCTCTGGTTTATCGGCGACTTCCTTGATGCGGAGCGGAAAGGCATGAAAATCGAGAAGCACGCGTCCCTCGCGCACCAGGCCGCCGCTCGGGACGTGGCCATTGAAAAGGACAAAATGCCGGCGGGCGTGCGTTGCGGCATAAGTGCGAACGAGATCGAAGACCTGCGCCCAATTGGATAAGTCGCGATCATTGCGATTCATGATCTCGACCTGGCCCCAGTGGATCGCTTCGAAACCGAGATCGATGTATGACCTCGCGAGAAAATAGAACCAGAGCTTCGTTTCCGGACGGCTGACATCCGGGACTGAGGCGTTCGGCCCCCAGTTGCGGCGCTGGCCCTCCGGGTAAATGATATCGGCGTAGCGAAAGTTCCGCTTTTCCACCGGCTGGCCGAGCGCGGTGAAAGCCCAATCGGGGACCGGCACTTGTTCGACCTGCGTGCTGACGATCTCAAAGATGCACGCTTCCAGAATCATGTCCGCATCCGCGGCGTGCACAAGAGGCACTTGCTCTTTCGCTCTTTCGAGATTGTGCAGGAGGTCCGCTTCCTTGCCCCACAGGCAGATACTGCGCCCGATAAATTTGGCTCCGGTGCTCTGGAGCATGCGAATGTTGTCCGTCAGATCTCCTTTGCCATTCAGCAGCCCTTCCATGGAGATGGATCTTGCGAGATAGTTTTCGAGTACCTTTCGGGACATAGTCCCGTCGAACTGGTAACTATCGCGCTGTGCTGCGTCCGACGCGGGAGCGAGTCCTCCGGCACATAGCCAGAGCATGGCGAGCCACGCAGGCGTGGCGGATCTTATCTGACGGATGGCATGGTGAATCATACGGAGCAGAGTAAGTGTCGCGGGTGAAGTGAACCCGTCTAAGTGAGTAACCTGAAAGCGGATTGGAGTAAAACGAAGCGTTTTGCATATGTGCCGCCACCGGCAACCCCCGCCACGGCGCTGACGAAGCAGCGCCCTCCACAGGCCCCACTTACCTTTCCAACCAGCGTAATCTCTCCATCTCGTTTGCATTTTAAATGGTTGCGCGCATCGGCAGGTTTGGTGTGTGGAGGGCGCTGCTTCGTCAGCGCCGTGGCGGGGGCTGGCGGTAGGCAGACTAACGATCTTCTGAAATCCAAAATCCGTCTTCGTGACAAACCCAAGTCCCGCTGGGAACTTGGGTTGGTGATGAAAGATCACCTGCGAAAGTGCCGCAGGCCCCGCCGCCCCCTTTCGCCGGATTCCCTCCCAAGGTCGGCATCCGGTGCGTCGTGGCCCGCGGCAAATCACGTTCGGTCTCCTGCCCGGTCCTTTCAAATCGCGGCCCGGCACGGAGTTGGCCCCATGTTACTACTGCCGGCGGCGGAAACGCGCGAGCCCGAGCACTGTGCCGAACCCGCCGAGGAGCATCGCGGCGGAAGCCGGTTCAGGTACGGCGAGCAGTGCGATCTGTGTGCCGCCTGTGATGCTCGCGAATTGCGCGGCCGAGGCAACGGCGGTGCCATTGTACGCATAGTTGATCTCAAACGGCTGGCCGCCCGCAGTGAACGAGTAAGTCGTTCCGCTGACGAGCGTCTCACCGGCAAATCGTCCGGATTCTCCGCCGGTCAGAATGATGGTGAAGACGTCACCCGTCTGGATGCCTGAGCCAACGTTGAGGGCCAGCGTGCTGTTGTTGAGACTGAGCGATCCAGTCACGGCAAGTTGGCCGTAGTCGGTGAGGCTCGGCTGTTGTCCGGCGTGCGCCACGCTCTTGCCAACCGTGATGCTCAAGGTCGCACCGGTATCGAATGTCGCAGTGCCACTGACGGCCAACTGGCCGGCACCGCCCGCCGCTACACTGGAACCTGAAACAGCGTGAATGCTTCCCGTAACTGTGCTCGTCCCGGAATCCAATCCCGTGGCACTGAGCGATTTTCCGGTCGGAATGGAGTAAGCGCCCGGTAGATTGCTCACGTCGAAACCCGCTCCGTGAGCGATCGCGACGCTGCCGGAAAGGGAGCCGGATGGCCCAAGGACCACGGCGCCCGCGTTGATATTCGTGGTGCCGGTGTAAGTGTTGGCTCCAGTCAATTGCAGAACGCCGTCGCCGACCTTTGTCAGGCCGAACCCGCCGCCGCTGACCGGTCCGAGGATCAAAGTGCCGCTGCCGAATCCCGCACTGCTGACGACATTGAGGGTCGCATTTCCCGTTAGCGTGGTGGCGCCCGCCGTCAGGCTGTAGGCAGCGCCGGAATTGTCCGAACTCGAAACCGTCAGGGTACTGCCATTGATCGATAGCGGTCCGACAGCGGCGGTGAGCGATCCGGTCACATCGATCGAAGAGTCAGCTGTGACCTGGATGGCATTCGAGTAAGTCTGCGTGGTGGTGAATCCTCCTCCGCCAAAGGACACCAGGCCGGGGTCGGCGGCGTTCGCGCTATCCGGAATGTTCTGCAATGCGCCGCCATTCAGATTGGCATTTTGCACCTGGGCGCTCAGCGCATAACCGCCGCCGCCCTGATAGTAGGCGATCTCGATATCATGCAAGCCCGGGCTCAGCGTGATCGAGCCGCTCCGGGTTACCGGTCCTTGATAGAAGTTATTGCTTACCACCATCTGCCCGTCGATGAATAACACGCTGCCGTCGTCACTCGTCGTATTGAAGGTATAGAGAGACGTGCCGGCCGAAGTGGGAGCATTGAATTTGCCGGTGAAAATCAGGGCGAAATTCTGATTCCCATACGGATCGGCGAATGTTGTGCCGAGATTGAAGTTTGTGAAGGTCTGCGCGCCGATCGTGGTACTGGTGAACTGTTGAGTCGGAACGGCAGCGCCGTATTTGGCATTGATTGCGGCGAGTGAGTTGAAGTCAGGGTCCGCGTTATTCACGTTCGGCAGCGCACTGCCGCTCGAGTAGAAATTACCCGCGATGCCCGCGACTGCATTCTGCGCACCCTGCAGGGCGAGGGTGCCGCCGGAGAGGGTGACCGTCGAAGTCCCGAGAGGAGTGGTGGTTGGTCCGTCGCCGAAAGTGCCCGGCTGAACGGCCAGCTTGCCTTGAGCTACGACGATCTGACCGGACATACTATTAGTCCCCGAAAGAACCGTGGTTCCCGATCCTTGTTGGATAATCGTGCCACCGCCACTGATGGGGCCAGTGAGGGTGGAGGTTCCAGAAGTGTTGAAGGTCAACGTGGCGTTGTTTGTGATCGAGCCGTTGACGGGCAGCGAGCCAGTGGCGCCGCCATTGCCGATCTGCAGCACGCCGGCATTGATCGTGGTATTGCCGGCGAAGGTATTCGTTCCGGAGAGAGTCAGCGTGCCGGAGCCGACCTTTACAATCGTGCCGTTTCCAGTGATGGAGCCCGCGAATTCCGTGTTCGTGTTATCGTTGCCGATGCTCAGCGCACCGCCGCTGATGGTCACGAAGCTTCCGGCAACGCCGGTCAGCGATCCGATCGTCTGCACCGCTGCGCTCACGTCGAGCGTTGCGCCTGCCGTGGTGATGCTCACCGGCGTGGTCGTCGGCAGAGTCGGGACAACCGTATTGGCGGTAAAGAGCGACTGGACTTGTGCCGCGGTCAGTGCGCCGCTGAAGAAATTCACGTCGGAGAGGCTGCCGGTCAAAGGTGCCGAGCCATCGTTGCTTGGCGACCAGCCGAGGCGAACGATAACCGCATTGTTGCTGTCGTTGCCGGTAAATCCGTTGGATGTCAGGGTATTCAAGACACCGTCCGTGTAGATCGATTTAGTCCCTGCGTTGTCGACAAAGGTCACTAAGTGCCAGTTACCGTCATTTATTGCCGTGTTACCCGTGACCCAGCCGCCGCCATTGTTTACCGCGCTCGCAAAGGTGCCGGTGGTATTGTTTGCTCCGAGATAGAACGTGTCGTATCCGACGGCCCACGTGGAGCCATCGCCCTTGTTCAGAATCGACCCTCCAGCCTGCGTTGTTTGGATCCAGGCGGATACCGTCCACGATGCATTGGAATTCAAGCTCTCGATCGGCGAATTGATCGTGACGGATCCGTTGCCGGTGAATGAGACTGAGGAGCTGCCCGGAAGCGGTCCCACGCCGGAATTGACCGTGGCATTGACCAGCGTGCCGTTCATCGAGGAGCCGCCGGTGCCGCCGTTGATGACGGTATTTCCGTTGATGTTATCGAAACTATATTGCGCGACGAGCTGCCCGCCTCCCAGGCGCAAGGTGCCGCCGCTAATGACCGTCGGCCCGCTATAGGTATTTGAACCGGAGAGGGTCAGGACACCATTGCCGACTTTGGTCAGCGAACTGCCGCCGCTCATGCTCCCGGTGAAAGTGGAGGAAGCGTTGTTCCCGCCGATGGTCAAAGCCACCGGAGCGCCGCTGCCATCCTGTGCCGTGAAGGTGCCGCTTCCAGCCAGGCCGCCCAGGGTCGCGGTAGTTATTCCAGTGGCAAAGGTAAGGCCGCCATTGGCATTGACCGCCACTGTCGTGTTTTGCAACGCCTGGGAATGGCCGACCTGAATGGCGCCGCCGTTGATATTCGTCGGCCCGCTATAGGTATTCGCGCTGTTGAAAGTCAGCGTACCATTGCCGTTCTTGGTCACAGCCATTTTCCCGGCGCCATCCTGAATGACGCCCGTGAACGTGCCGCCGCCACCATTCGCTCCGACCGTCATGGTGCTGACCGTGCCCGTCGCTGTGTTGGTGACTGTTCCACCGCCGTTGAGCGAATTAATACTCTCGTTGACGCCGTTGAAGTCAAACGTACCGCCGGTATTTACCGTGACCCCGGCGGCATCATAGATCTGGTCGCCGCCCGTTCCGGCGAGTCGCGCGGTGCCTCCGTTATTAATAGTGAGAGCATCGGGGCCGCCACCGACCGAACGTACGCCACCATTGAGACCGCCCGGACCGCTCGGAGATTTGGCCAGGATAAGCGTGCCACCATCGACGACCGCCCGCAGGCCTACATCGTCGGTGGTTCCGGCGAGAGTTACCGTATCCGAGCCGACCTTATCCAGAACCACATTGAAGGCGGCTCCATTCAGAGTAATGGAACCGGCATCTCCGCCGACGCTGAAGTCGCCGCCACCCGCGTTATTGATATTGCCGCTGAAGGTTGCGGGAGACGCGCTGGAGTTGATCAGCGCGCCGCTACCGGTTGGGCCTGTGCCCGCGATGGTCAAAGGCACCACTGCGGTGACGGCGGTGCCATTCAGATCGAGAGCCGCTCCCGTGGCGACACTTACCCCGGAGGTATTGAGTCCGCCATTTCCAAAGGCATTGGTATTGGCGAGCTGCAGCGTTCCGCTCGTGACGGCAGTCGCGCCCGTATAAGTATTTCCCGCAGCGAACGTGACGACGCCAGTGCCCGTGAGGTTCAGGCTGCCCGTACCGGAAACTCCGGAGGTGGTAATGGCAAGATTGCCCGGGCCGGAAAGAGTCAACGCATTTCCCGCCGTCGAGATTCCACCCGAGAGCGTCAAGGTCCCGGCGTCAACCGCGACGGACGCTGCACTGCCGAGCGTGATTGCCCCCGTGTAAGTATTCGTGCCACTGACGTTCTCAAGTGCCGCACTCGATCCGATGGCGCCAATGCCGCTAATGGTAAGAGGGATCGCCGCGGAGGTCGTGAGGCTTCCGGAGCTTTGGAGCTGAAGCGTGCCGCCCGAGGCGACGATCACGCCGGCGGAATTTCCAAGTGCTGCATTGTTGGAAACATTGAGAATACCGGCGTTGATATTCACTCCTCCGGCGAAGGCGTTCGCGCCCATGAAATCCACGACGCCCGAGCCATTCAGCGTCACTCCCGTCGCGCCGAGGATGCCGTTTGCTCCAAGATCGCTGATCTGATAGGTCGCAAAGCTGTTATTGAAGACGACGGAGGTCGGCGTGACGCCCGCCGCCTGGATATTCACGATGGTGTTGGTCGCGGAGTCATCGAAGGTCACACCGGAGCCGTTTGCATAACTGGCGGCTGCCGCTCCGTTGAGCCAGTTGACGGAACCGGTCGATGTCGTCCAATTCGAATCGGCGTTCGCGCCCGTACGCCCGGTCCATTTCAGAAGCGCGAGCGAGATCAGGACGTCGATCTGGTTATTTTGGACGCTGAAGGTGTAGCTACCCACCGAGGGCACCTTGAAGTAACTATTCGCATTGGCCGGATTGAAGTTGGCCAGCGTTCCATACGAGAAGAGCTCATAGAAGCCCGGTTGGAGGTTGATCGGATTGAAGACGATCCTGTCCGCCGGCGTCCCGATAGTCGGGAAGGTCAGCGTTCCGTTCACGGCGACCAGACTGGCTATGCCCAGGGCCGTGGTGGGATTGTTTGCGTCCGGAGCACCGATCACGAAGTTGAAGTTTGTACCTGTGCCCAACGTCTGATTTCCGCTGATCGTCAGCGTTCCCACCGTTCCGGCCAGGTTGTTCGTGCCGATTCCTGGCGAGAGGGAAGTGCCATTCACAGTCGTGAGGGAGCCCACGATAGATCCGGCTCCGTTGAGATTCTGGAGTGCCGTGAGACTGAGCGTGCCTCCGGTAAGTCCGGTCACATCCAGCGTGCCCGAATTCAGGCTGATGGTATTGGAGAACGGGATGTTATTCGTGGAACTACCTGCCAGAGCGAGGATCCCGCCATTGATCGTCGTGGCGCCGCTATAGGTATTCGCGCCGGAGAGTGCGATCGTGCCCGCGCCGATCTTCGTGACGCTGATTTTGGCAGACCCGGAGGTGTGATCCTTGATTGACCCGGCGAAGTTACCGGTCCCGTCGTTATTTCCGAGTGTCAGCACCGAGTTGGCCGAGCCATTGTTGAAGATCGCTCCGCCGTTGCCGGAGAAGTTTCCGACCGTCTGGTTCGTCCCATTCAGGTCGATGGTGCCGCCAATATTGACCGTCAATGGAGCGCTGGATGCACCCAGGCTGCCGGCCCCGCTGAGCTTCACGGAAGCGGTGCCGATCGTCGTGCCGCCGGTATACGAGTTCGGGGCGGAGATGTTGATATTGCCGCCGCTGATGGCAAGCGCCAGTTGATTGCCTCCATCGGTAAAGGCTGTACCGCTGATATTGATATTGCCAGGTCCGACGATATTGACCGTTTGCTGCCCGCTGCCGGCAGTGATGCCGCCGGTGATATTGAGCGCATTTGAGCTGACGTTTGCCACCTGCGACACAGTCAGCGGCTGATTGATCGTGATCAAACCGGAGAAGAATGAATTGCTATCCGTACTGCCACCTATCCCGTAAGTCCCAGTCGTGGCCTGATTCAAAATCGTAATCGCACGGCCGATATTGAAAGCTCCGCCGATGAGGATCGTCGGGCTCGTATTGCCCGCAACGTCACTTACCTGGATCGTACTGGTGGAATTACCGAACGCACCCGCGCTGCCGGATGGCGCATTCGTCAAGACGATTGTTGTGCCGCCGTTGAGCGCTGTCGTTCCGGTGTAAATGCTGGTCCCGGAGAGCGTCATCACGCCGTTGCCGGCCCTGACCAGGTTGCCGGTGCCGAAATTGTCCGTAAAATTCCCTGTGACATTCAGGTCCACCGCGCCGCCGCCCCGATTGACGTGGAGTGTCGCGGTGCCGCTCAAGCCGGCATTAAGTGCGCTGATGGTGGAAGGTGTGCCGTCCGGAGAGGAAGTGAAGGTATAGACCGCACCGTTCACGTCGCGGAGCGTGTAGCTTGCATTGCTGTCGAAGGTCGTGCCGATCGATGCCATCGTCCCACCGATGGACGTGATCGAGCGATCCATCGAAAGGCGCGAGTTATTGCCTACCGTGAGCGTGCCACCAGGATTGATCGTGATGGAGTTGTTCGCGGTGTGGTTGTTAAATCCGAGCCCGTCCGTTGACGTGCTGAGCAGTGTGGCGCCGCTATTGATAATGACCGGGCCATTTCCGGCGAGTGTTCCGGGCTGGCCACCTGTCGTGACTTGCAGCGTGCCGGCATTGATAATCGTGCTGCCGGTGTAACCCTGATTTCCGCCCAGGATCAACGTTCCCAAGCCGCCCTTGATGAGGTTGACCGGAGTTCCATTGTTGTCCACGACCCTGGCGGTGTTGATCTCGAGATCGGTCGTGTTCCCGTTGAACGTGGTTTCGTTGATGGTGACGAAGAGATTATAGTTGCCACCCAGCGTGGTCACGCTTCCCGGACCCGCCGTGATCTGGCCTCCGCCGGTGATCCGATGATTGGCGCCGCCCATGATCAAGCCGCCACTGCCGAGAGTCAGGGTGATGCCGCCATTAATAGTCAGGTCACCGGTGCCGCCGGTATTGCTATCGTTTAGCGAGTTGATCGTCGTGCTGGTGGCGACGGTTTCGCCAGCGGGAACAATGATGTTATCGGCCGGGTTGGTGGAATTCGTGATGCTCGTGCCACTATAGGAGACCGCGGTGATGCCGTTTGGGCCATAAGTCGCGAAATCGGTCACGCCCGTGTTGCCGCCGGTGATTCCGCTGCCGCCATTGTTGTAGGAAGCCGTCGTCGCCCATCCACCGATGATCCCGTTCGTATTGGCGATGGGCGTGCCATTCAAATTCGTGATCGTGACTTGTCCCGTGGTGCCCGAACCGTTTCCGAGCGGCCCGTACTGGCTTTCGAAGGTGGCGGTCGCCGACGGATTGATGGTCAGGTTGATGATGCCAATGTTTCCGCCGTTCACTTGAGGCTGTGCGGTGAAGAACCCGGATGTATTCACTGTGACATTGGCCAGTGTCGTGCTCGGGTTGCCCAGCGTCGCGGAAGCGCCGCCGTGATAGGCGATCGTGCCGCCATTCAGAATGATCGGCGTGGTGCCGAAATGGTTGGAATCCGCACCCACACCGTCGTCGATGAAAAGGACCGGCGCCGGAACGAGATCACCGCCGAAACTTGGCAGTGCACTCTTGCCGCTTGCCGTGAGCGTGATCGAAGACGCGGTGCTCAGACTGGCTCCTGGGCCGCTGAGGGTCAGCGTGCCACCCTTGATCGACACAGGCCCGGTCAGCGTTTGGGCCTGGGTTAGATTGAGGGCCGCATTGCCCACTTTGGTCAGGCTGCCGGGACCGCCGAGGACGCCGTTGTAGTTGCTGGTGATGTTATTCGCCCCGACCTGCAGATTCACGGGCTGGCTGCCGGCGTCCGCGAGATTGATATTTCCCGTTCCAGACAGTCCGCCAACGACGAAGCTGCCGATGCCGGAAGCGAAACGCAGGCCGGAATCGGTTCCGGGTGCGGCGGGTGAGTTAAACGTGCTCCCTTGCAGAGCAAGGGCGTGGCCGAGAACGAGCGTGCCGCCACCCAGTGTCGTGATACCCGTGAAGGTATTGGCGGAATTCAGCGTGACCGCGCCAGTGAGGCTGCCTCCGGAATTGATCGTCAGATTTGCCGGTCCGGTGATGGCTTCTCCGGAAAAGGTGTATCCAGTCTGCGTATTGACCGTGATGTTATCCGGCAGCACCCCAGCTCCGGCATTTGCGATGACGATATTGTGCGTGCCCGTGGCGGTGTCGTCGAAAACCACCTGATTTCCCACTCCCGTGCCGCCGATGTTATTCGAGTAAGCCGTTGCGCCCGATCCGCCCTGCCAGTTCTGGGTCGAGCCATCCCAGAGCCCGTTGCTCGAGCCGGTCCAGTTGATCAGCGGATTATTTGGATCCGTATAAACCTGGATCAATTGAAGGCCGGCCATGCCGACGCCATTGCTGCCACCGAGGTGCGTGTAAGTCAGCGAGATGGATCCGTTTGTGGCCTGGACATTGTCGAACTCGACGTAGTTCGAGACGGTGAACGTCGTGGGCAGGGAAGTGGTGGTCGACTGAATGAAGGTGCCGTTGTAATTGTTGCCGGCTTGCGCTTCTCCGTAGTAAGTCGTGGAACCGAGGCTGAGGCTGAAGTCGCCGCCCGTTCCGTCTTCCATGGTGTAGGCGAGCACTTTATAGCTCCAGGCCGATCCGGGGCCCGCCGCCGCGACGTTATTAAAGACGAAGTTTCCCGCAGTTCCCGGCGGATTTCCTTCCTTGATGATGCCCTGGAGCAGCTTGGCATTGCCCGAGCCATCACCGGAACCGCTGTTCCAGCTATCATTCGCCGTCAGAGTCAGGGTGACTCCCGTTGCGGAGCCGAAGGAGTTGAAAAGCGCCGAGGAAGTATTCGTCGTAGTCCCGCCGACCTGGACCGTATCGTTATTCCAGTTCGTCTGGGAAACGACGCCCGCCGCTTCATTTGTGGCGAAGGCGTCGTTTGGATAGTCGTTTCGTCCCGTGAAACTGACCCCGATTTGCGACACGACAGTTTGCGCGCTCGCGGGAAGCGTGATGAGAGAGGCGAGCCCGGCGAGAATGGGGAGACCGAGCAGAGCCCAGCGGGGACGCGATGTGGCTGTGGGTTGGGAAGCGGAGGGGTTCCGAGATTCCAGGGCACAATTCTTCCGTGAGAGGAGGGGATACGATTTCATGGGGATAGGGGAGCGACGTGTGAGCAGACAAACTTCCCCTTCATCAGTCCGAGCCGCCCGCATAACTTTGGGGCAATAACTCGGCGTTGATAAAAGAGATGGGTTTATCCGTACAATTGGCGAGTTGCCACCGTATCAATCACTTCTCAACCTGGAATGGGGAAACGCGCATTTGATTTTCCTTTTTGCGCATTTTTCGGCGGCGACGTAACCCGCCGTGCTTCTGCTCGAAAATCGCTTGGCGACATGGCTGTGGCCCGCTTGAAGGCGACGCTGAGATACTGGGCGTCGGTAAATCCACTGCGCTCCGCAATGTCGGACAGGGTCAACTCCGAGTTCACGAGCAACTCCTTGGCCCGCAGAATTTTCAACCGCGTGATCTCTTCGTGCGGACTGCGCCCGAGCAGTTCGCGCATGCGCTGCTCGAGCGCGCGGCGCGACATGGGATATTTGTGCAGGATCTCTCCGACGGTGATGCCTTTGCACGCGTTCTCGCGGATGAAGAAAAGCACGCGCGCGATTTGCGGATCGTCCACGGCATAAGTGTCCGTGCTCCGCCGGGCGACGAGTCCGAGCGGCGGAATGTGTTGCACTGTCGGCGGGATCTGTTCGCCTTTCATCAGCCGGGAAAGAAGCGCCGCAGCCTCCCATCCGGCGCGTGGCGCATTGAGGATGATGCTGGAGAGCGGTGGCTGGGAGAGTTCGCAGAGGAGTTCGTCGTTATCGACACCGAGCACGGCGACCTGGTCCGGCACGGAGAGGTTGACGCGGCGGCAGGCATCGAGCAATTGCTGGCCCCGTGCGTCGTAACAGGCGAACACGGCAACAGGCTGGGGAAGGCTGCGCAGCCAGCTGGCAATGGCATCCGTCTCCGCGTCGCTGTCGGGGCCGAAGTCCATCGGGGCGACATAGTGCTCGCAGTTCATGCCTGCCTTGCGGACGAGTTGATCGAAGAATTTCCCGCGCGTCGCCGACCACACGAAACGATCCACACCGCAGTAGGCGAAGTTGCGAAACCGGCGTTCGATGAAATGCTCCACCGCCAGGCGGGCGATGAGCGCATCGTCCGTGGTGACCACAGGGACGCTTGGCATGTGCATGTGCGAACTTACGTCGACCACGGGCACCGGCAGGTCGTCCAGCGCGCGGGCGATGCGCTTATTCTCGGCGCGCGCCAGCACTCCGTCGCCATCCCAATCGGTGATCCACTTTGGCGGTTGGTCGCCCCGGCTGTGCTCGGCTAAGTGAACATTCCACGGCCCATGAATGCGGATGTAATCTTTCACCCCGGACAGCAGCCCGCGCGCGTAGCCGTTCGAGGTCTCGATCACGAGGGCCACCTTGGGAGGGCGTGGTGACCGGTCGGCGGCGCTGTTTCGAGCCGCAGCGGCGGCTGGACGGTTTGCGGCGCGCGAGTTTTTCGGCGTCTTCATGCGAAAGTCCGGCCTGGAATGAGACGCGTGGGGACACGCAACCATTCTGTCTCATTTTCCAAACGAGGTCGGGGCAAGGGCATCGGAGGGGCGCGAGGCGCTTTCTACATTTTTCCTTTTTTTCCGCCCGGACGCGCCGGAGTGCAAGCTGCCATTCCCCGAAAAAGGACCGAAAGAAGGGAGGGTAACGTTCAACGTTCGACGTTCAACTTTCAACGAAGGCGGGATTAGCCCGGGATCGACCGCTTGTTTTTGGCTTTCATGGGCATCTCTCCTGCCCTCCGGGAAGGGGGAACGCGGAGGCCCGAACCCTTTGAGCGTTGAAAGTTGAACGTCGGACGTTGAACGTTTCCCCATTTCCCACGCCGACCGCCGACCGCCTCCCACCTACGCCTTGATCCGGTCGCGCATCCCGCCAAACGCGAAGGTTCGCACCATCTCGGAGGCGAAGAAGTCGTGGGGGAAGCCCAGCGGTATGGCGCTCGCGGTATCGAGCCGGCGGAGCTGATCGTCCGTAAAGGAAATCTCCAGGCTCTTCAGGTTGTCCTCCAGCTGGCTGAGCTTCCGCGCGCCAATGATCGGGATGACCGGCACGGGCCGATACCGCAGCCAGGCGAGTGCGACCTGTGCCGGAGTGACTCCCATTTCGCCGGCGATGGCGACGACCTCCCGCACGGTCTTCCAGCCGGCATCGTCGATCGTGGCAAAGCCCTTCATCATCTCCGTATTGAGCCGGGAATCGGCGGCGCCGGTTTGATTTTCCGGAAGATACTTGCCGGTGAGCAAACCGCTGCGCAGCGGCGACCAGGCCAGCACCGTCATGCCCTGATCTTTCGCCATCGGAATCAACTCCCGCTCCACCGTTCGCTCCAGCAAACTGTACTCGATTTGCAAGCCGATGTACTGCGTCCATCCGCGAAGCTCCGCCAGGGTATTCGACTTAGCCACGACCCATGCCGGGGCATCGGAGATTCCGATATAAAGCACCTTTCCCGCACGCACGAGATCGTCCAGGGCGCGCATCACTTCCTCGGCGGGCGTGATCTGATCCCAGATATGCAGCCAGTAGAGATCGATGTAATCCGTGCCCAGCCGCTTCAAACTCGCTTCCACGGCTTGCACCATATTCTTGCGCTGATTTCCGCCGGCATTGGCGTCCTTTCCCGGACCCGCATTGGTGTACTTTGTGGCCAGCACCACTTCTTCCCGGTGTCCGGCGATGAATTCGCCGAGAAAACGTTCGCTGACGCCGTTGGTGTAGAGATTGGCGGTATCGAGAAAGTTGCCGCCTGCTTCGCGGTAAGCGTCGTAAATCTTCCGTGCTTCATCCTTTCCGGAACCCCAGCCCCAGTCCTCCCCAAAGGTCATGGTGCCAAGAGAAAGATCGGAAACGCGAAGGCCGCTCCGGCCGAGGAGTTGGTAATTCATCGTGGTCATGTCTGTGCCTTTCTTTTTAAGATGTGAGGAAACTGACTCGTGCGAGTTCGAACTTCTCCGCGAGCGTGGCTGAAGCAAAGCGGAAATGGTGGCGGGCTTTGCAAGAGATCGTCAGTCTAGAGGTTAAAGAGCGAGCCGATTGCTTAAGTTTCGATAGAACTGCAAAGGTGAGACCGTAGGTGGCAGACCAGAGACTCCGCCATCGCCGATCTCGATGATATAGAGCGCGCCATCTTCGGTCCGGACGATATCCGCGGAAAAGAAAGGGGAAGCGATGCGCTCGAACAGAAAGCTATAGTCGGGAAGGGTTGTAAGATCGCCGCCTGCGCGATCATACCACGAACACACGACCAGACTGCCCCGAAAGAAGAAAAGCCGGTACTCTTCATGGATGGCGCGGCCAAAGGCGCTTTCGCCAATATATTTGAGCCGCATCAGCGGCCGGATCACGATGCCGCTTTCGAATCGGTCGCCTCGATACTTACGGAGCGCTCTGATCGCTCGCGACATTCCTTCCATGCCATCTTCACCGGAGACAACGCATCCCTCCGGCCAGATCTCTTTGGCGGATTTGGAATAGTCTTTGATGAAATACGGCGGTGGTCCCAGGGACTCCGCAATTTTCCAGGCCTTTCTCGCATTACATCCTGCGATCCATGCGGCTGGAAACGAATGGGTGCGGATGGCCGGATAGAATTCGGGGAAGAGCAGGCCCTGGCGATAGGCCGCCGGATTCGTGATGAGATGGCAGCCTCGCGAAGCAAGCTCAGAGTGGAGGGACTCATACTCGTGTGTATGTAGGATCCAACCGCGATAGAGAAGCTTCCCGGCGCTTGGTGAAAAGAATTGGAATGTTTTGGCGAGGTCGCCGGCGATCAGCGCGTCGATATTGACGACACGCCACGGGATGCTGAGTGCATCGAGGGCTTGCGCTTCCTTGTAAAACTCGGGATCGGGTTCCCGGCGGCCATCGCTGAAGGATGGGAATAGAACGGTGAATGAAGACATATGATGGGTAAGGAAATGGATTTTGGTAGGGGGCCGCTTTGCGACTTAGTGACCCGGCGGTCTCATGCGGCTTCGGGGCTCCCTTAAGATTCGATGGAGGCGCAGCAGAGAATCTGATAGAAAGGAGGGCGACAAAATCCCTAGCGACCATGAAACCCCTCCAGTTTCTTTGCATGGCGAGTCTCGCCGTTACACTATTGGCGCCTCCTGCAAGCGCCGCAGATGCCGCTGCATCGAAGGCCGACCCGATGCGAATCCTTTGGCAAATGTCGCAGAAGATCGGCGGCAATCCGCAGTTCAGTTTTCACGCTCATCGGAAGATCGACCCGGTGTTGCTCCGTACGAAAAGCGCAGCGGCAGATGCGAAGGTCGATATCGCGGTTCTCCGACCCAGTAAATTTTCCACTCGCGTGACGAGCAGCCACGGGACGCGTTTCTACTACGAAGACGGAGTGAATCTAACCGTCTTCAACGCGCGGACAAATGCCTACGCGATCGTGCCGATGTTTGGGACGTTAGATACCTTGATCGGAATGGTCCAGCGGAAACATGGATATACGCCGCCGCTTGCCCAGTTTCTTGTCTCGAGCCCCTACAACGACATGCGCCGGAATTCCCGGACCATCTCGTATATCGGCACGCATGAGTATCACGGCGGCTCTTCGGCTTCCGCCGGGACCGAATGCTATTGCTTCGCGCTCCCGGGAAAAGTCGTGGATACCGAGCTTTGGATCGGGGTGGAGGACCAACTCCCGAGAAGGATGATTGCCACCTTCAAGGATCGCCCGGGCAAACCGCAGATCCGTGTGGATTTCTCGGCATGGAATCTCCGGGCCAATCTGACGAACAACGATTTCGTCTTCGCGCCCCCGCGGAGCGCCCGCAGAATTCCCATGATGACCGCGGCGAAGCTCGACGCGCTCGAGGGGACGTCGGATTCCAACGTGCCGTAAACGGATTTTGGAATGAGTGGAGCAGTTGCAGCGCCAACGGCTCGACCCTATTGTGCGAGCCGAGGATGGTTTACAAGCCTGGGGCGATAGCCCCAGGAGTCGGCCAAAAAGAGATGAAGGGCTGAAGGCCCGCCCCATTTTCCGACGCACACAATTGGACGTTCAAGCGCTCCATGGATCGGGCCTTCAGCCCTCGAACCTACTTACACCAATACCTGGGGCTATTGCCTCAGGCTGGTATTGCGTCGCGCCGTTGGCGCTGAAGAAAACTCCTCCAAAATCCATCTCCACCTCAAAACCAAAAGAGGCCGCCCATCCGGACGGCCTCTTGTAAGTCACTGAGGATAGATCGCGCCTTACTCCTTCTGCAGCAGGAACACCTTCGCCGACTTTTTCTCGAGCGAGGATTCGATCTTCAGCATCGCGGGATAGTTTTTCGGACTGACGATCGCCGGGGACGTCTCGAATTCATCTGTCATGACGAATTTGCCCGTGGTGGACGATGCATCCATCCGCACCTTTCCGCCGCCGTCCGGTGCGTCGAGGTTTTGGCTGCCCGGCGCCATCACGATATTTCGGAAGCTCGGCGGCAGCTCGATTTCAGTGCGGACGCTTCTCTTCCCTTGTTGCCATAGCATCAGGGGCAGGCTGCGCTGATCGCCACCCAGACTGCCGAAGAGCGATGGCGTGAAAGGCAGATCGAAGTAGAGATACTTCCCATCCACCACGGCGTAGTGATCGAGCTCGACTGTGAACTGTTCGGCGCCGGGATAGCTATCGTACTGCTCAGTCAGATCTCCCACAGGGCGCGCACCCTGGGCCACGCTGGAAACCAGTTGCTGGAAGTAGCGCTTCCTTTCCTCCGGACGCAGTTCCGAGAAATAGCGATTCCGGTGGTTATATTCATCGCCATAGAAGTGGGTCGTTACACCCATGCGCAGCTTGCCGTCATCTCCAACGGACAGGTTGTACAACGTATCCGTCTTGTCCTGGCAATCCTTGGCGGCTTCGACGAGGTGATAGCTGCCGTCATTCAGCGCGATCTCCAGCTTGCCTTCATGCCCGGTCGAACCCAGCCGCGAATACTGATCGGTGTCGTTCAGGTAGTAGGTCTCGCCGTCGACCGCCACTTTCACGAGCGCGGCATTGAAATACTCCGGCAATGGAAAGGTGGTGGCGATGTTCTTGATTCCATCGATTGATGGGAGATTGGAGGCTAGGACAAACTCCGGCTGGAAGCCCGCGGCGGAAAGCATCGCGTGCAGGAGAATGGCATGATCCATGGCGTGCCCGTATCCATCCGCCAGCGTAGTGTCAGCGGTGGAGAGTTCCGACATCGGCAAATCCGTGAACGACGGCCCGGCGCCGCGAATCGATGTGGCCACGAAATTGCGGATCGCTGTGACCGCCTCCTGCTTGCTCTTGCTCTGCGCGGTCAGCTGATGGACGAGCTCCGTCACCTTTGTGCGCGCCTGCGAACGGTTCTGCAGCGTGTCATTCAGGTCCTTCAGCCAGGCCTTGAAATCTCCCGCGTAATAGGCCACGCCGGGTGTCCAGGTCCATTCCGGCGGAAGGAGTGGCTCGGCGGGGAGCGCCTTTTCATTCTCGGCACTCCAGCGGTAGAGCTGTTTGCTGAAGTTACCGGCCGGGAAAATCTTCTCGAGAGGCCCGCTTCCCGTGAGCATCTTTTCCACTTTCACGTTCGCCGGCGCCGTCAGCTCGAACGACTTCTTCTGCATCTCATCCGGGACCTGGAAGTACTCAAATCCGGCCAGGAATTGCTTGCCCTTCATCGTCACTTCGTACTCCACGTCGATCGTCGAGCCGATATCCACACCGGGAAGATTGGCCACGAGGATTTTGCCGCCGGTGTAGCGCTTCGCGGAGGCGTTCCATGCGGCATCCATGATGTTCATTTCATCCTTCGAGATTTCCTGACGCTGGCCGGTTTTCGACGTCACGACGCCACGGAGGAAACGGACATCTTCGCAGGCGGGATTGAAGCCCACTTTCACTTCCGCCTCCCGGATCTTTCCGGCGTAGGTGAGGATCTTCTTTGTATACCGCACTTTATAAACGGCACTGTGCGGATCGGTCACATCCAGCTCTTTGTGACTATCCAGGACGATGGCATTTGAATCCACCGCGGGAGCCACGGCTGTTTCTGGTTTCTCTTCGGTCGCAGCGGTCACCCCGGGGGTCATGGCCAGCACCGGGCTCTTCCGCGTGTCGTACTGGAGATCCTTCAGGGTGCGCTTCAGTTCCAGGTATTGGGTCGGTGAAAACTCATCGACTTTCAGTTTGAGTTCCCGCGAGCAATCCAGCGTTCCGTTCTTCGTATCGAAGGTCTGCTGATAGCTGAGGCATGGATCATCCACCGGCTGGTAAGTCGGCGCGGATTCTGCCCCGGCGAAGCCGTCGCCCAGCTTCAGCGACACATCCTCGCGCAGACCGCAGGCCATGCGGGTGTGGAGCGGATATTTCCGCTGGTCCAGGCCGGTTCCATTCAGGATGAAATTCACCGCGCCCAGGCTGTTGCCGATCCACGGCAGGCTGACCACCGCTTTTCCATTTCCCGCCGCAGTCATGCCATCCACGGAAAACTCCAGCGCCACTTTGAGCTCCTTCGAGATATCGAGCATATCTTCCGGAGTGATCTTCAGCGACTTCAACTTCGCTCCCGGCATGGTCTGCTTCAGGCAGCGTTCGAAGAACCTCTGCCGGTCATCGGGCTTCATGTGCGAGAAACCGTTCCGATAACTGTCATCGTTCGTTCCGCCGAAAGATAACTCGGACTTCGCCAGCAACTCACCGGCAGCGGTCAGGGATCCGGTGGTCTGGATTCGCATCATGTTTTCTTCCGGACGCTTGATCGGGCTGAGATGGATGTCTTCTCCTTCCGGCCGGCAAACCAGGAAGCTCTGATCACAGTCGTGCGAAGGCAGCAGATCCCGCGCGTGTTCATCGGTGGGATCCATGAGCACGTATTCGCCCTTCTTCATCTCCACGCCCACGATGGCGTGGTTGAAGCCCGCGTCCGGTACTTCCTTGTCCTTCTTGGAGCCGACATTGATCAGGACCGGATACGCATTCAGGCCGGCGGTCCGCAGCATCGAGACGAGCAGCGCGGCCTTGTCGCGGCAAACGCCATACGACTTATCGTAAGTGATGCAAACGTCGTGCGGTTCGAAACCGGGCCGGTCTTTCTCCGGGGTCAGCCCCATGTAGCGGATGGTCGGCGAGACGTAGTAGAAGAGCGCTTTCACCTTATCCAGGTCGGTCCTGGCGTTCGCCGTCAGTGTCTCCACCTTGCTTCGCAAGTCGGTCGTCGTTGCCTCGAGATGCGGACGGCTGAGATCCCAGTACCATTTCGAGACGTCGTGCCAATCCGGCGTGGTGCTGACCAGCACGCGCTGCAAAACGGTCTCCGCCGAAGGCATCGAAGGCTCGGGGAACATCCGCGGGACATTGGTCACCTCCCACTGATGGACGAGCGTATGATCTTCGCCGGAGTGCGTGGTGTATTGCACCGTGCCGGACACCTCATCACGCAGGACGATGCGCTTCAGCGGCTTGTCCAGCGGGGCGTGCACTTCGTACTCGATATGGCGGATGTAGCCCGTTCCTTCGAAGATATTCTCGTCGGCAAATTCACCGGGAATGATGGAGCGCAACGTCGTCGTGCGGGTCACCCAGTGAAGGATGTCGCCGACTTCGAGCGCGGGAATATTGACCTGCAGCACTTTGCTGTTCGGGTCATAGATATTCATCTGCATCTGGCTGTTATCGATCGTCTCTTTCGAGTTCGCCGCGATATCCACCGAAGTCACCTCGCCGGAGGGCTTGACCACTTCGAGCCTGGCAATTTCCACCGTCGAGTACGGCAGCATGAAGCTGAGCGTGAGCGTACGGCGGCCGCGTTTGCCCTTTTCCGTGAGGATCTTGATGTAGGCCTCGTCCTGGCTCTCGGCCGTGCCGTCGGCCCGATAGGTCTCAACGATCCGCTGCTCGATGGTGGCTTCGTCGCTGTCCGGATATTTCGCGAGGGTGATTTCCGGAGCGGCATCGAGCGCCTTTTTGGAGTCCATGGGAGCCCACATGCTCCCTGTGTAATGGTCCGAAGCGGCGAACGCCGGAGGGACCAGCGCCACCGTGAAAATGACGAATGAACGTAAAACGATCAGACGAATGGATGAAGTCTTCATAACGACGGGAGAAACAGAGGCCGAAACCTCGGTCAGGTTTTGTGAGACCTGCGCCCGTCATTTTGTGTTCGATCAAGGAAAAGGAAAGTCCACGAACCCGGGAATTTGTGGCATACGCGGCCGGGTACGGCGGACCGGTTCCGCGCCCATTTGGAAACCGGACACGGAATTTTGGCGGAGTCGGATTCGGGCTTTGACGCTCTTCCGGGGCCGGTCTTCCTATTACGTCAGGTTCCGCTTCTGCAGGAAGAACCTGCTGTGCCCTGCCGGATAATCCTCGATCTGGCCAAAGACCGAATAACCGAGCCGCTCGTAAAACGGCCGCGCCTGGAAACTGAACGTATCGAGATGCGCATGATCGCAGCCGCGAGCGCGCGCCTCTTTTTCGGCCTCGAGCACGAGGCGGCGGCCGACGCCTTGATGCCGAAGCTCCTTGCTCACCCAGAGATACTGGATGTGGAGCCAATTCCAGTGGGTGGCTCCCAGAAGCCCGGCGACGATTTCGTCTCCGCGGCGTGCAAAGACCGCCAGGTTGCGGCGGGAAGCCGGGCCGGCCTGGGATTCATTGTACTCAATCAGGCCCCGAAGGATGATGTCAGTCTCCTCGGCGCTGGGATTGTCGCGGATTTGGAACTCAAGGGCATTCATTCTCGTGACGGATGGCGGGGGCTGCTCAAAAACCATGGAACGGACCGGCATGCACGGTTTTTCGTTTCCGGCGGAAACCGCGCCGGCCGCGAGCGTGTTCGCGCGGAACATTCGTCTCACATTCGTACGCTCCAAAATCCACTTTCAGGTTGGACGCTTTGGATGCCGCCCCCGCCCCCGTTTAAACAACCATTTCGCGATTTATAGCTATCTATCCCATGGAAGTCTAAGGGGGAAACCTATCGAAGCCTACGGAATAGTCCGCGACACGCTTTCCATAGTTTTCCACGCTTGTGGACCATCGGCAGTTCAGGATGATTTTGTGTATGGATCGACAGTATTTCCGGCTCCTGAAGCCAATGATGACCGACCTCATGGAGAGGTTTGGTTTTTCGGCTTTTGAGGGTGAGTCGGACTACATGGAACCGGGGACTGTTACTTACTGCCGGAAGGAAGAGAAGGTGTGGCAATTCATCTGCCTGTTTCTGGATCAGAGAGGCTATGAGCAGTTCACGATGGAGTTCGGGTGGTCCACGAAAGGCCGCTTCCCGGAAGTCCTTCCTTTGAGTTGCCCGGATCCAACTGACTCCCAGTCGGAGTTTGAAATGGACGAGTACATGCAACGCATCGGCGGCTTCGACGGTGCGGACATGTGGTGGAAGATCCTCGGTGTGGAAAAACCCCGGCGCATCTTTCGTCCTCGTCCAAAAGTCTCGGATGAAGAGGCGACGCCTTGCGTTGCGACGACGTTTGGAAATGCCTCCGCATTTGCCCGGGCGCACCTGCCGCAATATTTCGGCGATCTGGCTTCCCATTACCGCTCCTAGTGTAGCGAGACGAGCGGGCGAGGTTTCAGGGTGAACGCTGCTCTGCCGTTTCTCGTTTCCTCCTCTTAAGCGTGGAAACGGGAAACGAAGGCCGCTTTGGGAAACCGATTGGAAACGGCTGGAAAACGTCGTGCGGAGTTTCAGAGGGAACGCCGGGCACCATCGGGAAACGCTCGGGAAACCGGTGGAAACAAAGCGGAAACCAAAAAGGGCATTTTTCGTTTCCATGGAGACCCTGCGTGCCTGGTGCCGTCTAAACGCGCTTGCCATTTTTATTATTGACGAACCCTGGGACGGTTGAACCACGACGTCCATGGAAACAAAACCGTGCACCAACATCCAGATCGTCCAGTACGTGCCTGGTCAACAACATCAGCCGCAATCCCCGCAGACCCCACCGGAGTGGATCTGGACGCGCTCGCAATTCGTCCGCCTGCCCGATGGCCTCCGCCAGAATGGCGCGCGCCAATGTGTCTACTACTTCAACCCGGAGGTGATCCGATGAGAACTCTCGCCACTGAATGGCAACCCCTGGAGGTCTTTTCCGACGAATCCAGCCCCTTCATCCCAAACGAGGTCGCTGGGATAAAGGCCGGCGCCACGGAGACCTGCGAACCGGCCACTCCGGCGCCGGATTCTCCTGAAGCCCAGGCGGCCGAGTTTCAACGGATCTTCAAGTCGTCCGTGGTTAACACCCGCGAGCTGGTGGACCTGGAGATTCCCGCGCGCCCACGGCTCCTGGGGAATTTTTTCCACGAAGGAGACCTCGGCTTCATCTATGCCCCACGCGGCGGCGGCAAGACCTGGCTGGCGATGATGATGGCTGCGGCGCGGGCCAAAAACGAAGCGCTCGGAGAATGGTCCGCCGGCGAACGCCTCAGCCGTGTGATGTACGTCGATGGCGAGATGCATAGCGCCGATACCCAGTCCCGTTGCCGCGCTCTCGGCCTTCGCGAAGAAGAACTCATCTGGCTCCACGGCGATCTTCTCTTCGAGAAATCAGAAGCAACCCTCAATCTCGGCATCGCCGCGCAACAGGCGGCGATTACCAATCTTTGTGTGGAACTGAAGATCGGGGAGCTCTATCTCGATAATCTCTCCAGCCTCATCCGTGGACTGAAGGAAAACGACAGTGACGACTGGCGCGAACTCCTTCTTCCCTGGCTGCTCGATCTGCGGCGGCGCAAGATCACCGTCGTCGTCGTGCACCACGCCGGGCGCAATGGCCTCATGCGCGGCACTTCGCAGCGAGAAGACCAGGCGAACTGGATCATCAAGCTCGATCCGGTGAACGAGGAAGGCCGGGAAGGCGCGGACTTTGTGTCGCGATTCGAGAAACTGCGGGCTCACGGGCACAATTGCTATCCGCTGCGCTGGACACTTGTCACCCAACCGGACGGCGTATTCGAACGCCACTGCGTGCCCTACTCCGACCGTGACGCGCTGCTCCGGCACATCAACGAAGGCGTCGGCAAAGCCACCGAGCTCGCGGAACTCGTCGGCGTGGCCAAGGGCACCGTTTCCAAGTGGGCCAAACAGCTCCAAAGCGCCGGATTCGTCACCATCGAACGCGGCGTCTACAAGCCGGTTTAGCGGCGGCGTTTCCAATTTCCCCTCTTAGGAGTGGAAACGTGGAAACGGACTCGCGCCTGGAAACCAACTGAAAACACCCATGGAAACGGCCCCGATCTCCAGGAGACCGGGGCCGTTTCCCGGAAACATCCCGGAAACAAAGGGAAACGGCGTGGAAACGAAAATGAGGCGTTTTCGTTTCCGGAGAAATAGGGCGCCGCTCGCGAAGACGCCTGGGCTCAACACTCAGGACCAGGACCGGCACAACTCCGGCCTCGATGCCGAAAGGGCCTCGCTGAAATGTGGTGAAAGATCCTTCGGTATGAACCGGGTCTGTCGCGCAATTTTCGTCATTAATCAGCAATCAACTGTGCGTTGATATTTGCTTATCCGCGCATATCGGCACCGTTATAGATATGCGCAATTCGGCATTTTCGTGTTTATACCGCGGGTTATCCGTTTTTGTGCTGCGGCCAAGGCGGTGGTTTAAAGACCGTATATTTGCGCGCGAATTCTCGTTATATGCATATCGAGGCATTGCTTTATGATTCCTAAGGGTTTCCCTTATGAAGCCACTCTATTTATCTTATGCCGTGCAAAAAGTAAAAGTGCGTCGCAATTGCATATGAGTGCATTCGCAATGCGGTCCTTTATAACGGACCATGACGTTCGCCGCCGGATGGGATGATTCCCCAGACCACTTGCGAAGAATATCCGAAAGCCTGGGCGATCGATTCGATTCGCGCCGCGTAAAGCGCTTTTGCGGCGTCGAGACAACGAACGCTGGCGCCACGTTTCTGGAGCATCAGGACGGCTTCGTTCTTGATCGGATTGATTTCGGCCTCGGTGCTCGGCGCGAACGTGAGCGTGAGGGATTCCGGTTGCTCTGAGACGTTCACCACGTGCGGCTGGGGCAGGCTCACCGTGACGACCTTTCGTTCGGGGTCCGTCGAGAGGATGAGATTGGATTCAACATCCACGGCGTATTCGACTTGCGCCGAGAGGAAAACCATCGGGACAGGAGGCGAGGCGAGCGTCACCTGCAGTACTTTTTCCCCTGGTTCATCGGCGAGAATGCTGCGTTCGCCGGTGCCCACGGCGGCCGTCGGGACCCGGGCCGGCTCACGTTTCAACGCCGCTTTCACGATCTCGGCGGTGAGGACGTGAGCATCCGATTCCGAGGGATGTTTCCCGTGGAAATAGACCCAGGAACTCGCCAGCACCACGCCGAGGGAAAGCCAGGCAACGGCTCGAATTATACTGATTAACATAGGGAAAAGTTGTCTGAAAAATCGCTTGCGTGCGGTCCCTAAGCCGGACCTGCGCCACCGGTCACAAAATCACTACCCTTTAATGAATGACAAAATAGTCATAGTGGCGATCGTGCAGGTGCATAGGAATTTCTTGTTTTAGCTCAAGTCCAAAAATATTTCTACCTAGGTCCGCGCTATGCTTGACGGGCGGCGGCTATTTCACTAGTTAACGCACCGTCCCATCCCACCACCCACCCCGATTGCAAAAATAGTCGTCCGTTGATTGCCGATGAATCTTAGTTTAGCGCGGTAGCGCTGCTGGAGATTTGTGCGCGCGATGCGAGGCGAGTCCACCCTACATCTTAATCTCACCCCAACTGCAGATCCGCTACGCTAAGGAGGATTCATTTCCTGCGTGCGCGGTTTGCAGATCCTTCGCAAACACCCATGACTCAGACGCAGAGTGATCGTCCCGCATGTTCAAAGGTCCGGAAGAACGGAACTTTCTTAAATGGCGCCATCCGTGTGTGGACCCAGGCTTTTGCGGCCGTGGTCATCACGGGAGGATTTATGCTATCCGCAGCATATACACAGGGTGCGACAAACAAGGTGACCGGAGTCGGTTTAAACAACTTTAACCAGGCGACGCCGCCCACGGGGCTGGCCGCCACGGTGAGGCTCAGCGCAGGGCGGGAATTCAATCTGGCTTTGAACCCCGATGGCACGGTCGTGGGTTGGGGGAACTCGGGTGAGGGCCGCTCCACGCCGCCGCCGAATCTGTCCGGCGCGCTCGCCATTTCCGCCGGCAGCTACCACAGCCTTGCGGTCAATGCGGATGGCACGATTTCAGGATGGGGCTACGATGCAAACGGGCTCACCGATATTCCGGCCAATCTGCAGTCGGCCGTCTCGGTTGCTGCAGGTTCCTATCACAGCCTCGCCCTCCAGCGCGATGGCACGGTGGTCGCATGGGGCTACGCCGGGAATGGCCGGGCCACTCCTCCGGCGGATCTGCGGGACGTCATCGCCATCGGAGCGGGACGTGATTTCAGCGTGGCGCTGAAATCGGACGGCACAGTCGTTGCGTGGGGCCTGGATGATTCCGGGCAGACCGACGTGCCTGCCGGACTTTCCGGCGTGGTGGCCATCGCAGTCGGCGCGAATCACACCCTGGCGTTAAAATCCGACGGGACGGTGGTTGCATGGGGGTTGAACGATGCCGGTCAGACAACGGTGCCCGCCGGGCTGGCCAATGTCGTGGCCATCGCCGCCGGTGAGCAGCACAGCCTGGCCCTGAAATCCGATGGCACTGTCCAAGGGTGGGGGGACAACTCCAGCAGCCAGTTGAACATCACTGGCTCCGATATTCGTTCCATCGCCGCCGGCAGCTACCACAGCCTCGCCGTTCACGGAACCGGCCCGCTCATCACCAAGCAGCCGCTTGGGCAAACCTCCCTCTCGGGCAATTCCATCACGCTCTCCGTCAGTGCGACGGGAACGGGGCTTACCTATCAGTGGCAGCTCAATGGAAAAGACATTGCCGGAGCCACGGGTGCTACTTTGACTTTGAACAATGTGACCCGGACCACCGCCGGTGTTTATACCGTGCGGGTCACGAGTGCGGGTGGAAGCACCATAAGTCAGAATACCGTGGTCGTCATTCGCGGACACCTGAGAGGTCTGCGTCCGCAGATGCTCGTGGGCGGCTCCATGCGCTTCTTCTTCAAGGACGAATTCGGCGACCCGATCACCTCGGCGAACCTCGGACGTTATCAACCGCAAGTCTCCTCCGACCTGCAGAGCTGGACGACGTTTAACCAGCCTCTCTCCATTCAAAACGGCCAGATCCAAGTCGATGACCCGGCGGCACCCCAATATGGCCACCGCTTCTATCGCATCGGCGAAAAGTAAGAGGCATCACACGAACCATTTCTTTCACGGCTCAGCAATATGACTGAATTTAAGAACACTCTGCGGAATCTCGGGTTCCTCGCGAAACGCACGCTCCTCGCACTGGGCGTCGCAGCGGTTGCCTCGGCAACCGCGAATGCGGCTGTTACTGTCACCACACTTGGGAACGTGTCGGCTTCTGCCGACACAGCGGCCACAGGCGGTACTGGCGCATACACCACCATTACTAGCGGAATAACCTTCCAGGAGGGTGCGAACCGCGACATTTCCGCTACCGGCTCAATTATCCTCGTCCCGCCGACCGGGTGGCAATTCGATACGGCCACCATTCCCACGGTGGCGGTGAACCACGTGGATGCCGGTTCGAATACGCCGGTGGCCGTTAACAAGGCCAACGCTCCGACTTTCTCGTCGGGAAATCTCGTGCTTACCGTGGAGGGGATCGACAGCCCCAATGGTCCAACTAAGGCTGTTTCCCAAATCGTGGTTACGGGTTTGCGCGTGCGGCCTACGAGCACGACCTTCCCGGCAACGAATCCAGGCAACATTACGATGTCGGCCTCATCGACCGCCACGTTCGTTGGCGGGAATCCCACAAACTTCGGTGCCCTCACCGAGACCGCCGGCGCCCCGACGCAATTGGCTTTTGGAACATCGCCAAGCAATACCACTCTCGGAAGCGCCATTAGTCCCGCAGTCACTGTCCAGCTGAAAGACCAGTTTGGAAATGCGTCCACGACAGCCACAAACACGGTCACGATCAGCAGCTCGAACACTTCTTTTCTAGGCAGCAGCACTTTGTCCGTCGCGGCAGTCAATGGCGTGGCGACATTCAGTGCGTTGAAGCCTTCATCGACAGGCTCCGGCAAAACGCTGACCGCGTCGAGCTCCGGTCTCACCAACGCTACTTCGGGTGCGTTCACGGTCAGCATGTCGCTGACCGCGCCCACCACGGTTTGGAAGCCTGTTCTGTATGGCGTCTCCTCCGACTATGTGAATGACACGCAGGCCAATGCGAACGATCTCGATCTCGTCGGCAATGCGGGCCATCCGGTTCTCTATACTTACTATGATGACAACGGAACGTCCGCGACAGATACGGATGACTTCCTCTACTTCCGCGTCCGCGTCGGCGGATCCAAGAGCAACAGCTCCTCGCTCTTCTCTTCGGGCTATATCTTCCTGGGCGTCGATGTAAACGGCGACGGTAAGGTCGATTTCTTCATCAGCATCACCGAGCGGACGAACAACGAAAAGCGAATCTCGGTCTGGAGTGCTGGTTCCGGTTTGAACGTTTCTCCGAGCACCACCACGCTGACGGGTGAACTGCCCATCGTGAGCTTCACGGTGAATCCGACCTACGTCGACTTCAGCCCAGTCACGCCGGTCAACGATCCGACGGTGACTGATGTGAACCTGAATGATGCGGCTCTCGGCACGGCACCCCTGGCACTGACGATCAACGATCACTTTCTCAGCTTCAAGCTGCCGTTCAATAACACCACGCCGGCAACGGATAGCTTGAAGGAAGCGCTTGCGGCGAAGGGCTTTTCGGTCACGAAGAATACTCCGCTCCGCTACATCCTCGGAACTTCGACTCAGTCGAACTCCCTGAACAGCGACCTCAACGGTTACAACGGTGGCGTGAAGTCCGGCGTAACTTACGTCAATCAAGGGGCCTTTTCGCCGCCCATGAGTTTCTCGAACTCGTTCCCGCAAATCACGAGTAACGGAGGGGGGAGTACGGCCCAGACAATTGTTCCTTCCGGGACCGCTGTGACTACGGTCACGGCAACCGACGCGGACAACGATCCGCTTGGATACTCCATTTCGGGAGGTGCCAATGCGGGTTCCTTCACGATCAATGCGACTACGGGAGCTCTCTCTTTCACTTCGGCTCCCGCTCCGGGAACTTATGTCGTCCAGGTCAAGGTGAACGACCTCGTGAGCCCCGGCGGCGCGATCAAGGACGCGAACAGCTTCGCGACGCAGACTATCACGGTCACGGTGCCGAACCCGGCCGACACCACGCCTCCGACGGTCACGAATATCACGTCGACCACACTCGACGGCCAATATGAAGCGGGCACGGTCATCCCGATCACGGTTCAACTCAGCGAGCCCGTGCTCGTCACTGGCACACCGCAACTCACTCTCGGCACGACACCCACTCCGCGCACGATCAGCTATGTTTCAGGATCCGGCGGCAATACGCTGACCTTCTCGTACACCGTGCAGGCCGGTGATACGGCGGCGGATCTGGATTACAGCAGCACGGGCGCATTGACGCTCAATGGCGGAACGATCAAGGACGGTGCGGGAAACAGCGGGATCCTCACGCTGCCTTCCCCGGGATCAGCCGGTTCGCTCGGAGCGAACAAGAATCTCGTCATCGATACCACCGCACCGACTTACGTTTCCGGCACCGCGTCCGGAAGCACGGTGGTCCTATCCTTCTCAGATATCAATGGACTTGATGCGATCAATCCGCCGACGACCTCGATGTTCGCGGCGACGATTAACGCGGTCTCCGTCGGAGTGACCCAGGTCGCGGTGGACCCTGTGGCCAAGACCGTCACCCTCACGCTGGCGACAGCCGCGACGAATGGCCAGAACGTTGCCGTGACCTACACCGATCCGGTCGGCGATGATGGCTTCGCGATTCAGGATCCTGCCGGTAACGATGCGGCCACCTTCTCGACCGGCAATATCAACGCGACCCCGGATACCACGCCGCCACAGATTCTGAACGTCACTGCCTTTGATGGAACAGGCAACGTTCTGAATGGTCAGTTCGAGGCGGGTGTGGTGATTCCAGTGCAGGTTCAGTTTTCCGAACCGGTGCTTGTCACTGGCACGCCGACGCTCACATTGTCCACTGGCACCGTGAACGAAGTCGTCAGTTACTCGAGCGGAAGCGGTCAGAACGTGCTGATCTTTAACTACACGGTTCAGCCCGGCGATAAGTCGCAGGACCTGGAGTATGTCGCCGCCTCCTCGCTGGCCCTCAATGGCGGAACGATCAAGGATGCCGCTGGTAACAATTCGATCCTTACTCTTCCGACTCCGGCTGCGGCGGGATCGCTGAGCGCCAACAATGTTAACGTCATCGACACCACCGCTCCGGTCTTCACCAGCGGGTCGGTGAACGGAACCTCGCTGGTTCTGAACTATACCGAGACGAACTCGCTCGACTCGATCAATGTGCCGCCGACGACCGCGTTTGCGGTAACTGTGGCCGGCGGGTCTCGCAGCGTCTCCAGCCTCGTGGTGGATCCGGCGGGAAATCGCGTGATCCTGACGCTCGCGAGCGCGGTGCTCACGGGCCAGTCGGTAACGGTTGCCTACACGGATCCGACAGCAGGCGTCGACGATCTCAATGCAGTTCAGGACGTGGCCGGAAATGACGCGGCTTCCTTCGCCGCGACGACGGTGGCCAACGTTACCGGCGACGCGACGCCGCCGACTCTGACCAGCATCAATGACAATGACCCCGGAAATCTCGCGGTGGTCGGTCAGTTGCTCACTTACACGGTGACCTTCAGCAAGCAGATCGACAGCTCGACGGTTTCGGCTGCCGACTTCACGAACACGGGAACCTCTTCGATGACGATCGGGACGATCACCCAGACCTCGCCCGGCGTCTTTGCAGTCCAGGTGACACCGACTTCGCTCGGCACACTCATCCTGCAGATTCCGGCTGGAGCACAGATCCTGGACGTGGCTGGAAACGCGCTCGATACGACAAGCAACCTGAGCGGTGGCGTGCAGACCGTGACGGTCAGCAAGGCCAGTCAGACGATCAACTTCCCGCCGATTGCCAACCACATTGTCGGCGATCCTTCCTTCAACGTCAGCGCAACGGCGACCTCCAATTTGCCAGTCACGCTCAACATCGCTTCCGGTCCGGCGACCATTTCGGGTAACACGATCACCATCACGGGGCCAGGCACCGTGGACGTGGTGGCGACTCAGGCGGGTGACTCGAATTACAGCGCGGCAACGCCCGTGCATCAGACCTTCGTGGTCAACAAGAAGGATCAGACGATCACCTTTGGGCCGATCGCGGATCACACTTATGGGGATGCATCGTTCACCATCACTCCAGCTCCGACGGCGACCTCCGGTTTGCCGGTCACGCTGACCATCGCCTCCGGTCCGGCGACGATCTCCGGCAACACGATCACGATCACTGGTGCCGGCACAGTCGATGTGAAGGCTTCCCAGGGTGGTGATAGCACCACTTACAACGCGGCGCCTGATGTTCACCAGACCTTCAATGTGGCGAAGGCGAACCAGACGATCAGCTTCGGGCCGATCGCGAATCATATTGTCGGTGATGCGCCATTCAATATCACTCCGACTCCGACGGCGACTTCCAACCTGGCGGTGACACTGGCCATTGCTTCGGGACCGGCGACGATCTCAGGCACGCAGATCACGATTACCGGTATCGGTACGGTGGATGTGGTGGCGACTCAGCCTGGTGATACGAATTACAATGCGGCGACGCCCGTGCATCAGACCTTCGTGGTCAGCAAGAAGGATCAGACGATTACTTTCGGGCCGATCGCGGATCATGTTTACAGTGATGGTTCGTTCACCATTACTCCGGCTCCGACGGCGACCTCCGGTTTGCCGGTCACGCTGAGCATTGCTTCCGGTCCGGCGACGATTTCCGGCAATACGATCACGATCACTGGCGTTGGCGCAGTCGACGTGAAGGCCTCGCAGGGTGGTGATAGCACCACTTACAACGCAGCGCCTGACGTGCACCAGACCTTCAATGTGGGGAAGGCGAACCAGACGATCACCTTCGGGCCGATCGCGAATCACTTTGTTGGTGATGCGCCGTTCAATGTCACTCCGGCTCCGACGGCAAGCTCCAGCTTGGCGGTGACACTGGCCATTGCCTCGGGACCAGCGACGATCTCGGGTAATCAGATCACGGTGACCGGCGCAGGTACGGTGGATGTGGTGGCAACTCAGCCTGGCGACTCGAATTACAACGCGGCGACGCCCGTGCATCAGACCTTTACGGTGAGCAAGAAGGATCAGACGATCACCTTTGGGCCGATCGCGGATCACGTCTACAGCGACGGTTCGTTCACGATCACTCCAGCTCCGACGGCGAGCTCCAATTTGGCGGTCACGCTGAGTATCGCTTCCGGTCCGGCGACGATCTCCGGCAACACAATCACGATCACTGGCGTTGGCACGGTCGACGTGAAGGCCTCGCAAGCGGGTGATAGCACCTACAATGCGGCGCCTGGCGTGCACCAGACCTTCAATGTGGGGAAGGCGAACCAGACGATCAGCTTCGGGCCGATCGCGAATCACTTCGTTGGCGATGCTCCGTTCAATGTCACTCCGGCTCCGACGGCGAGCTCCAGCCTGGCGGTGACACTGGCCATTGCCTCGGGACCGGCGACGATCTCGGGCACGCAGATCACTGTGACTGGCCCAGGCACGGTGGATGTGGTGGCGACTCAGCCTGGCGACTCGAATTACAATGCGGCGACGCCTGTTCACCAGACCTTCACGGTCAGCAAGAAGGATCAGACGATCACCTTTGGAACGATCGCGGATCACGTCTACAGTGATGGTTCGTTCACCATTGCTCCGGCTCCAACGGCGAGTTCCGGTTTGGCGGTCACGCTCAGCATCGCCTCTGGCCCAGCGACAATCTCTGGCAACACGATCACGATCACTGGTGTTGGCACAGTCGATGTGAAGGCATCACAGGGTGGTGATGGCACTTACAATGCGGCGCCTGACGTGCACCAGACCTTCAATGTAGCGAAGGCGAACCAGACGATCACCTTCGGGCCGATCGCGAATCACTTTGTTGGTGATGCTCCGTTCAATGTCACTCCGGCTCCGACAGCGAGTTCCAGTCTTGCGGTGACACTGGCCATTGCCTCGGGACCAGCAACGATCTCAGGCACGCAGATCACAGTGACCGGTGCAGGTACGGTAGATGTGGTTGCGACTCAGCCTGGCGACTCGAATTACAATGCGGCGACGCCCGTTCACCAGACCTTCACGGTGAGCAAGAAGGATCAGACGATCACCTTTGGGCCGATCGCGGATCACGTCTACAGTGATGGTTCGTTCACCATTACTCCGGCTCCGACGGCGACCTCCGGTTTGCCGGTCACGCTGAGCATTGCTTCTGGTCCGGCGACGATCTCCGGCAACACGATCACGATCACCGGTGTTGGCGTAGTCGATGTGAAGGCCTCGCAGGGCGGTGATAGCACCTACAATGCAGCGCCTGATGTTCACCAGACCTTCAATGTAGCGAAGGCGAACCAGACGATCAGCTTCGGGACGATCCCAAATCACATCTACGGTGACGCGGCGTTCGACATCACTCCGACACCGACGGCGACCTCCGGTCTGCCCGTGACGCTGAGCATTGTTTCGGGACCGGCGACGATCTCTGGCAATACCATCACGATCACCGGTGCGGGCACTGTGGACGTGAAAGCAGTCCAGGCTGGCGATACGAACTACAACGCGGCTACTGATGTGCACCAGACCTTCACGGTGGCGAAGAAGGATCAGACGATCACCTTCGGAACGATCCCGAATCATACCTTCGGCGACGCGGCGTTCGATATTACTCCGGCACCGACAGCCACCTCGGGTCTGCCTGTGACGCTGAGCATTGTTTCGGGACCGGCGACGATCTCTGGCAATACCATCACAATCACCGGTGCAGGCACTGTGGATGTGAAAGCGGTCCAGGCTGGCGACGCGAACTACAATCCGGCGACGGGCGTGCACCAGACCTTCACGGTGGCGAAGAAGGATCAGACGATCACCTTCGGAACGATCCCGAATCACACCTTCGGCGATGCGGCGTTCGACATTACTCCGGCTCCGACGGCGACCTCTGGTCTGCCCGTGACGCTGAGCATTGTTTCGGGACCGGCGACGATCTCTGGCAATACCATCACAATCACCGGTGCAGGCACTGTGGATGTGAAAGCGGTCCAGGCTGGCGATACGAACTACAACGCAGCCACTGACGTGCATCAGACCTTCACGGTCGCGAAGAAAGATCAGACGATCAGCCTCGCGGCGATCCCGAATCACATCTACGGCGACGCGCCATTCGATATCACTCCGGCTCCGACGGCCACCTCCGGTCTGCCTGTGACGCTGACGATTGCCTCGGGACTGGCGACGATCTCGGGTAACACCATCACGATCACCGGTGTCGGCGTAGTCGATGTGAAAGCCTCGCAAGGCGGTGACACGAACTACAACGCAGCGCCCGACGTGCACCAGACCTTCACGGTGGCGAAGAAGGATCAGACGATCACCTTCGGTGCGATCCCGAATCACACCTTCGGCGATGCGGCATTTGACGTCACTCCGGCACCGACGGCGACCTCCGGCCTGCCTGTGACGCTGACGATTGCCTCGGGACCGGCGACCATCTCGGGCAACACGATCACGATCACCGGTGCAGGCACTGTGGATGTAAAAGCGGCCCAGGAGGGTGACACGAACTACAATCCGGCGGCCGATGTGCACCAGACCTTCACGGTGGCGAAGAAAGATCAGACGATCACCTTCGGAACGATCCCGAATCACACCTTCGGTGATGCACCGTTCGACATCACACCAGCTCCGTCCGCCACGTCCGGCCTGGCTGTCACGCTGACTGTCGTTTCGGGACCGGCGACGATCTCTGGCAACACCGTCACGATCACCGGCGCAGGCACTGTGGACATTAAAGCGTCCCAGCCCGGCGACACGAATTACAACGCGGCGGCTGACGTGCATCAGACCTTCACGGTGGCGAAGAAAGATCAGACGATCACCTTCGGAACGATCCCGAATCATACGTTCGGCGATGCGCCGTTCGACGTCACACCGGCTCCGTCCGCCACTTCCGGCCTGGCGGTCACGCTGACCGTCGTCTCGGGACCGGCCACGATCTCTGGCAACACGATCACGATCACCGGCGCTGGTACTGTGGATATTAAAGCGTCCCAGCCCGGCGACACGAATTACAACGCGGCGACAGACGTGCACCAGACCTTCACGGTGGCGAAGAAAGATCAGACGATCACCTTCGGGACGATCCCGGATCATACGCTCGGTGATGCGCCATTTGACATCACTCCGGCTCCAACGGCGAGCTCCGGTCTGGCTGTCACGCTGACCATTGTCTCGGGACCGGCCACGATCTCGGGCAATACGATCACGGTCACCGGTGCGGGCATTGTGGATGTAAAGGCGTCGCAACCCGGCGACACCAACTACAACGCGGCTGCGGATGTCCACCAGACCTTCAACGTCGCGAAGTCGGATCAGACCATCCTCTTCTCCTCGATCCCGAACCATAACGTGGGTGATGCGCCATTCGATATCACTCCGGCGCCGTCGGCCACTTCCGGTTTGGCTGTCACGCTGACCATCGCTTCGGGACCGGCAACGATCTCGGGTACCACCATCACGATCACTGGCCCGGGAACGGTAGACGTGAAGGCATCGCAGAGCGGTAACACGAACTACAATGCGGCGGCCGACGTGCACCAGACCTTCACGGTCAGCAAGGTGGACCAGACGATCACCTTCGGGCCGATCTCCAATCATACCACGACGGACGCGCCGTTCACGATCACTCCGGCTCCGACCGCGACTTCGGGCCTTCCTGTGACGCTGAGCATTGCCTCGGGACCGGCGACGATCTCGGGCAACACGATCACCATCACGGGTCCGGGCACAGTGGACGTGAAGGCATCGCAAGGCGGTGACGGCACCTACAATGCGGCGGCTGACGTTCACCAGACCTTCACGGTCACGGCGGTCGGGACCGATCCGACGGCGAAGATCAACCTCCGGGGCAGCGGCGTTTCCATCCTGAATGGAGACACCACACCGGCGGCGTATGACGCTACCGACTTCGGCCGCGCCATCGCCAACACCGATGCCATCCAGAGCACCTTCTTCATCGAAAGCTATGGAACCGGCACCGTGCTGTTGACTGGCAGCCCGGTGGTGGCCATCTCCGGCGCGAATGCTGGTGACTTCATCCTCACTCAGCCTTCGGCAACCTCCATTGCCCCTGGCAACTCGACCAGCTTCACGATCACCTTCCAGCCGACCGGCCTGGGTGTGCGTACGGCGACCATCTCGATCGGTAATAACACGACTTACGCGAATCCTTACACGTTCGTCATACAGGGCACCGGGACGGCCGATAACAATCCGATCGACCTGTCGTTGCTCGGTGGCCGTGTGCGCGATGGCGCACCTGGCCCGGTGAATGCCGGTACCCTCGTGGCCGATCCGGATCTTGGAGGCTTGAATACCTTCCAGTTGGTCCCCGGCGCCGGAAGCACGGATAACGCGCAGTTCACGATCATCGGCAATGTTCTCCAACTGAACACGACGCCGAACATCGCAGTGCAGCCGACTTACAGCATCCGCGTGCAGGTCTCCGGCCCAGGCGGTGCGACTTACGAGAAGGTCTTCATTATCTATGTGATGAAGATCGTTATCGAAGACGGCGACTTCCTCGTTGCGGACCGCGGACCGTACAACAGCACGGGAACAATCCTGCTCGTCACCAAACAGGGCCTCATTCAGCAGATCATCACGACGACCATCAAGGATCCGTACGAGATGACCACCGACGCAGCGGGCAACCTGATCATCGCCGACTACCAGCACAGCCTGTCGACGCAGACGATCAATCCTGCCGGCGGCATCTACACCCTCGATCGCCAGACGGGCGCCCAGAAACTGGTCGCCGCCGGTGCGCCATTCGTCACGCCTCTGGGCGTGAAAGTGGAAAGCAGCGGAAGCTGGATCGTCGCGGACGCCGACGCATATAACTACGCGGGCGCGGTCTTCCGCGTCGACCCGGTCACGGGTGCACGGACCGTCCTCAGCACAGGTGGTAATTTCTACTACATCCAGGGGCTTACCCTCGCTCCAAATGGCGACATCTATGTCTCGGATGAAGGGACCACATCGAAGAAGATCATCAAAGTCGACCCGGTCACCGGAGCGCAGACCATCGTTTCGAGCGGCGGTCTGCTGCAGTTCCCGGTTGGCATGGCGGTGCAGAGCGACGGCAAGAGCATGGTCGTCGTAGACGCACATGCAAAGCAGATCCTGTCGATCAGCCTGCCCAGCGGCCAGCAAACCGTGTTCTCGGCTGATTCGAAGTTCACCCAGCCAACGCACATCGCGATCGAAGCCGATGGAAACTATCTGGTGACCGACGGCAAAGCGGTTACTTCGCCCCGCCGCCTGTTCCGGGTGGATAAAGGCACGGGAATTGCCACGCAGATCTCACTTAATGGATTCTTCGAAGAACCGCGCGGCGTCACGCTGGCGAAGTAATAATAACAGAGAGTTTCGAGCATGAAAAAATTGAACAAAGAGACCCTCCTGAACCGGCGTGCTTTTTTGAAACGCTCGATCGTGGGGCGCCTGATTCCGGCGGTTACCGTATTCGTGATCGCGAAATCCACGCCCCCGCTGTTCGGCCAATCGGGCCGTCCGGAACCGATCTGATCCCGGTGGCGCCCATCGAGACCTGCGAATCCTGAAGCGAGCAGCCACCGCGCGCCTTGGCCACAGCACCCACCATTGCTGCCTGCCTGATGGTGCGCAACGAGGCCGCCTTTCTGGATGCGTGTCTTCGGAGCCTCGATGGACAGGTCGACGCGATCTATGTCACCGACACGGGATCCACGGACGATTCCATCGCGGTTGCAAGGTCGCACGGCGCAGTTATTCGCTCATTCCCTTGGTGTGACGATTTTGCCCGCGCCCGGAATGCCAGCATCGCGGGCGTAGCCGAGGATTGGATCGTCACGCTGGATGCGGACGATCTCTTCCCTCCGGGCGAGGCCATGCGGCTGCATGGTTGTCTGGAGGCAAATGCATGCGTGGCGAGTGTACGCTATACTGTGCAGTCCAGTTATACCCCGGTCCATGCGTGGAAAGTTTTGCGAAATGGACTTGGGGCGCACTTCGAGGGTGTCATCCATGAATCCCTGTATGATTGGCTGAAGGAATGCAGCCGGGCGGGGTTGCGCAGGCTGGATACCGACATCCGACTCATCCACACCGGTTATGTAGCGCAGGCCATGCCCGGCAAGGTCGCCAGGAATCTGCCCTTGCTTGAGGCGGAGTGGAACCGCACTGCACTCTCCGCCGTGGCCAGAAGGTTTCAGATCGGCGCGGATCTTGGCCTTGCCCTGGCGCTCAACCAACGGCCCGCGGAGGCCTGTGCCTTCCTCGAAGGTTTGTTAAATGAACTGGCCTGGCCCCGGGCGTATAAGTCGCCGCCCGCCACCTCGCTCCAGGCCTTGATCAATCTGCTCTGGATCTTCACGGAGCAAAAGGATGCAGCGTCGGCACTCCGGTGGGCGCGAAAATTCGAGGACATACTCGGCGCATCTGCGGTGTATCAGTTGCATCGTGGCCTGGAGGAATTTGCCTCCGGCAACTTTTCCATCGCCATCCAGTGGCTGCGGCGGTTTGCGCAGTCGTCAGGCAAGACCGGCGCCTTCGAGGTCCCCATTCCCGAGGAATACCTGGGAGCGGGGCTCTGGCGGGTGCTTGGACAATGCCACATGGGCCTGCATCAATATGAAGAGGCCCAGGAATGTTTTAAGCGCGGTATGGAACTCGAACCGGGAAATCCGGAGCATCAGTTGCGGCATCTTGTCGCCCAGCGCATAATGCGCCAATGACCGACTCGAATTTCGCGGCCTATATTCCCACCGTACGGGATGGCTTTGTCTGGGAGCCGATCCCCGAAGGTTGCATTCTCTATGAAGAGAGCACCGGGAAGATGATTACCTTGAATGCTACGGCCGAAGCGGTCCTGACCCATTGCTATGGGGAACTAACGGTCGCCGAGATTTGCGGTACGATCGAAGACGAGTTTCAGATCACCCGCGAGGAAGCGGAAAGCGTCTTGAAGCGTCTGCAGGACGCAGGTGTCATCTAAGTGGCGTTCGCGCGGCCATGAGCGTCCTGCTCCGGTATCACAAACTGGGCTTCGAGGTGACTCTCCGGCTCGATTCTCCGGAACTGGAGAGCCTTGCTGTTACCCTGCATTCCTCCGCGCTGGTCGAGGTATCGGAGTGCGTTCCCGAAACACCGGCGCAGCTTGTCTGGCAGCGCACTAACGGTAACCGGTGGCGCATCCTGCTCAAGGGCCAGCCGTGGGAGACGGATTGGCCCCAGGTGGAAGATCTGTATCTCCAGAGCGACAGCCTCCTGGATGATCTCGTCCGGGAACGCCTTCCTGGTGTCCCGCTTCTCCACGCCGGCGGAATCGTCGATGCAAAAGGCCGCGCGATTGTCGTCTGCGGAGAATCGGGAGCCGGCAAGACTTCGCTGGTGCTCGCCTGCATCCTCCGAGGATGGAATTGGCTCTCGGACGAGTTGCTTTGCTTCCGCCAAAAAAATCCGCGTGTCGCGGAAGGTTTTCGCCGGAATTTCAATCTCAAGGCACGCTCGTTTCCCCGCTTTCCGCAGACCTCCGATCTGTCGGGAAATCGCGAGATTTCCGTCAGCGATTCCCGAAAGCGCATCCGTTTCCTGAATCCCGACGCATTGCGCCGTGGTTCCTTCGCGCCATCCGGAATCGTTGCCGCCATCATCGTGCCGGTGTATGACGCGGAGGCACATGAGCCAGCATCCACACCCTTATCCGGCCTGGAGCTCGTGCAAAGCCTCGCGCCCGAATTGCGGACCTGTGATCCCGCGACATTTGGGTGGCTGGCGGAAATCGGCCGCACCTTGCCGGCTTTCAAACTGCGCTACTGCCTCCCGGACCGCGCCGCGGAACATCTCGAAAATCTGACCGCCCAATTTTGAAACCCGGCCAGGAACATCCGCCCTCCGATGCACCGGGTTGCCGTCCCAATCCGGCGCAAGTGCTTCTTCTCAAAGCGGCCTGCGCTCCGGCGGATCTCTCGCGCGACTTCTGGCAGCAATGGCGCATGGGGAATGATCCGGCCTCCGCGGATGCCGCCTCCGTCCGGTTACTGCCCTGGATTTATCTGCGGCGCGATGAACTCGGGATATCCGCGGAGGATGTCACCGCACTGGAAGGCATCTATCGCTTTGTCTGGCTGACTAACCAGCGACTTACAAACAGCGCGCTGGCCGTGCTGGAGACGCTGGAACAGCACGAGATCCCCGTGCTTCTGCTGAAAGGTCTTCCCCTGCTGGTCGACGTGTACCGGGATATCGGCGGACGCTATATGGAGGACTTTGATATCATGCTCCGGAGTGAGGATGTTGAGCGGGCGGTTGCGGCACTCGCCGAGTCTGACTGGGAGCCGACCCGCGCCGGGGCGTTTTCGGAATCCGCGCGCCGTTGGCGTCATTCGGAAGAGGTGTTCCATCCCTCCGGACTTAGCTGCGATATTCATTGGCGCCTGCTCTGCCGGCCAAATGAACCGGTCGATGAAGAACCCGTCTGGTCTTCGCACCGAACCGTCTCTCTCCGCGATCGTCCGGCACTTACTTTATCGCCGGAACATATGCTGGTGCATGGGTTGGTCCACGGATTCTCATGGGAAAGAGTGCCGGGCATTCGCTGGGTTCTGGATGTCCACTTACTCCTGCGGCGGCACACGCCGGATTGGCGCCTGGTCGTGGCGGAAGCCGTTCGCCGGGGAGTGACCTTGCTCATTGCGGATGCCATGGCCGTCTATGATGAGATATTGCCCGGCGAAATCCCGGCGGAGATCCGGCGGGAGCTGGCTCAGCGTCCGGTCAGTCGGAAACAACGGCGTGCTTACGAGCAACTCACGCGTCCATACGAATCCGCGTCCTTGCGGATGGCCTGGGACTTCTATCTTTCCGATTGGGAGCGTGCCCGATCCCTGGGAGAAGTGCCGCCAGGGCTCAGAGGCTTTGTGCGGCACCTCAAGACTTACTGGCGCGTGCAATCGATTTTCGCCCTGCCCTGGACACTCCTGGTGAAGATGCTGTCCAGGGTGAGGCGTTGATTGGGGCCTTCGCTTCGACTTACTGCGCGGTCTCCGCGTCCGCGCCGTACACGGACAGTTCGTGGATGGACCAGAAGTTGCCGGTCGCATTCGAGGCGGTCTGGATGATGCGAAGGTAACGGGTAATGGTATGTGCCGGGAGATCGACCGTGGTCACCGTCGTGCCGGTGCCGGAGGCGATCGGGTTGGACCAGTGCTCCCCGTCGACGCTCGTGCGGATCTCGTATTTCCGCGGGTAGTCGTTCGCGGAGGCGGTGGAGTCGAGCGCGAGGCGGGTGAGCAGGAACGACTTGCCCATGTCGATCTGATACCATTGGCCTTGCTGCTGTGACTTATTGGTCGCCCAGCGTGTGGCCGGGTTGCCATCGACGGCCTGCTTGACGTCGCGGGGATTGTCGGAGGCCGTGATGGTCCAGTGATTGACCACATCGTGCGGGACCGCGAGATAACAGGAGAGATCGGCTAGCGTATAAGGCTGTGGACGATCGCCCGCCGCCTTGCGAATGGTGGCGACTTCTTGTGGCGTGATGGTGGGGGCGCTGTTTCCGAAGCTGTTCCGGACGTAAGTCAGGACTTCGGCGAGCCACTGGTCGTCATTCGCCTTTTGTGGGACCATGAGGCCCGGGTAAGTCTTGCCGTCGACATCGCCGACCAGCCCATTCAGGACGATGCGCACGAGCGCCTCGGGGCTGCCCAGGACACGCGAGGAACCGGCGAGCGGGGGAGCGAGATGCATCCCGTCGGAGGTGACCACACCTTTGCCATCAGGTCCGTGACAGGCAAAACAGATCTGGGCGAAGTGATCGCGGCCATTCTTCATGAGGGCCATGCCCACGGGATCGATCTTCACGGTGATTGCACCCGGATGCGCGGCGTCGAATTGCAGGCTCTGTTGCGCGGAAGCGGTGATGATTTCATTCCCAGGATAGGCGGCTGCAGCTGTCTGGATGAGCGGGTGCGCCTTGCCGCCTGGCACGTAGCGCAGGGAGTCGATGGCCTGTACGACGACATCGATGGATGGATCGTGAAGGAGCGGTTGCACCTTCTCAATCACACCCGCGTCTCCCCCTTTCAAGAGGGTTTCACTGATGCGCACCGCCGCGCATCGGACGCGTTCGTCGGCATCGGCAAAGGCTTCGAGCAGGAGATTGCGATCGGTGGAATCGAGGCCTTCCAGAGTCCAGAGCGCATGCATGCGTCCGAGCGGCGAAGAGCCGGAGCGAGCCAGTTTGGATAGCGCCGGGACCACGGACTTATCGCCCTTGAGCACGATGAGTTTCTGCGCCGTGTCGCGCCACCAGCCATTTGGATGCGAGAGATATTGGACGAGTTCCGCGGGAGACTCGTGCAACATGTGAGGCTTCGGCCCGGGCTTGAAGCCGTCGTGCACGAGGCGGTAGATGCGGCCGTGCCCGATGTATTTGTCATAGCCTTCGCGAAGGACGGTATCGCGCAGATAGGAGCCGGGAGTCACCCACGCTCCTTCCTGGATGATGCCGTGATGCATATCCACGATGTAGAGACAGCCATCGGGACCGGTCGCCGTCCAGACGGGACGGAAGGCGAGATCCGTGGAGGTGATGAATTCCGTACCGGGCGTCGCGTTGCTGAGCACGCGCTTGCCTTCGACGCTATTGACCTTGGCCCGGCGAATCAGCCGGCCGACCGGCTCAGGCAGGAGATAGTCGCCCAGCAGATCGTGTGGAAGCCGGTCACCACGGAAGATGGATTGGCCGCAGCAGCCGGTGAAATGATTGAGCGAGCCTTTGATCGGATGAATCCGGCCCAGGCCACCTTGTGTATCGAGTGTCTGGACGGCGGGGAAGGTCTCGGCGAAACCTTCCGCCGTTTCGCCGGGGAGGGTCAGATTTCCGTAGGCGGGATACTGCTGGAAACCATAGGCCGGATTCTCGCCGCCTGCCGCCGAGCAGAAGAGGCGGCCTTCGTCGTCCATGGCCAGGCCCCATTGGGAACTGCCGCCGAAAATGTGATCCACTTCCCAGGTGTCGTGGGTGAAACGGAAGCGGCGGCCGAGCTGGGCGCTATAAAGGTAGTTATCAATTCCCCACTGCAGCGCACTGTCCTGGTGCTCGAGATTGGCCTTGGTTTCGCCACCACCATAGAGCTCCTTCTTTTCATCAGCCACACCTTTGCCGGTGGTGTCACGATAACTCACGAACTTACCCGTGTAAGTCTCGGCGATCACGACGCGGTCATCGAGCGGCAGGACCATGCGCGGCAGCACGAGGTTATCCGCAAAGACCGTGGCATGATCCATCACGCCGTTTCCTTTTGTATCCGTGAGCAGCGAGACGCGCGAAACCGGCTCGTTTTCGTGGGAGGCATCGGCATCATGCATGTAACTCCGCATCTCCGCGACGTACATGCGCCCATCTCCGTCCCAGGTGCACATCACCGGATTGATGATCGTTGGATCGGAAGCCACCAGCTCCAGGTGGTAACCCGGCGGGACTTTGATCGTGGCCATCGCCTGCTGGGGCGTGAGTTCGCTGAGCGGCAACCGCGGCAACGAGCCCGGGTAACGCTGGCTGGTGTGGTCCGCCGTCGGGAAATCCGCGGGAATCGGTGTGCTGCATTTGCCGGTGACGAGCCACTCGACGGAACGGAAGAGGACGGTTTGGAAACCGACGCAGGACAACGAAGCCGTTTCCCCGACGTGCCCCATAACGTCGGTCAGCACCTTGCCCTTGCCATAGGGGATCCACCAGACAATCGGCTCATTCTTGCCCGTGCCGCCATAGCTGCTGTCATCGAAGGCGCTGAGCAGGATGTGCATATTCTCCGCCGGCCCGCGCTGGCCGTGGTAGAGCTCGTCCTTCACGTGGCGCCATTTCTCCGGCATTCCCGCGGTGATCGGGTTGCTGTGATCGCGGACGGTCAATTGCCAGTCCCACTGCTTTCCATGCCCCATCGGGCGGCCTTTTCCGGGCTCATCACGCGCGATGTTGCCCTGCTCGTCGAAGTAGAGGCTGGCTCCAAATTCCGTGCCGCGCCAGAGCATGCCCACCATCTTTTCGTATTCCGTCCAGCCGGTGAAACTATTGTTCGCCGCATGCAGGACGACCGCCGTGCCGCCTTCGCGGATATAACGTTCGAAATCCTGGCGAATGGAGTCCGGCCACATCTCGCCGTTGTAGTTCAGGATCACACACCGGTACTTCTCGAAATGCGGATTCCACGCGGCCCAGGCGTCTTTTGGCGCGTCCTTGGCCGGCGCATTGTCTTCCACCGCCGCGATGTCCGCCTGATGGCCGAACAGAGTGAGCAGGAATTCATTGGTGAGCTTCCAGTCGTGGTTGTTCTGGCCCCCGATCAGGACGACCGGAATGGTCCCAGGCTTTGGCGCGGCCTGGAGGAATGGGGCGGTTGCGACGAGAAGGAGAGCGAAGAGGGAGAGAGGACGTGGCATTCTTGACGTGTGATGGGGACAGAGAAGGGGAGACGGATCGGGAGCGACGCGGCGGGGGAGCATAGACGATTTCGTCTACTAGATAGCGCCGATACCTGCTACAGCGTGGATGTCAGGTCAACGCTGATGCGGGCCGGCGAATCGGTACGGTCAGCAAGACGCAACGTAGCAAGGGGCAGGCAATCGAGAATGGGCAAAAGCGCATTTGCGTTTCCTTTTTGCGCAATTTTCCCGGTGTGAGGAGCCTAGGCGCTTCGTTTAAAAGTAGCGGAACCTGAAAACGGTTTTGAAGTCGCGAACGCCCATAGTGGAAGCGGCGTCCCGCCGCTTGAGGGCGTTAGCTCAGCAAAGGCGTAGATCTTTCAAACCAGCATATCTGCCCTCGTTACCCCACTCCCGTGGGGTAATGCCCTTCGGCGACACTCCTGTGTCGGGAGGGTGTGCCCGGCATGAACAAGAACTAGCAACATGAAACGAAGTTGTCGGAACTGATGAGAGCAACCGTAGCTGAACCGCAAGTCCGAGGCCGAGAGGCGCGGATGAAAGAAGCGGCAGGCAAACCTGCGACCATAGGAACACGAACCGGAAGCGAGGCCGGATGCGGGCGCCAACGTTAGAATCACCAACAGAAGCCTCCTCTTCCAATGCTGTGGATTCATAATCGTGGAAGTAAGCAATGAAACCCGCGTTTTGAGTAGATGAATACTTGGTGCATCGCCGTGCCTGGGAACGCTCGATGGGCAGTTCTGAAGTCACCACACTCTGGCACGCCTGGGGTGCGTCGCGATCCAATCCGCCATGCGCTTGTCGATGACCGCGAGTTGTTCTCGCGTGAGCGTTACGGAGATATCTCCCCCGTTGCTGGTCCCATATTTTTTCGCTAGTCTGTTCCAGAAGTAAGCCTCTGCCAAATCTTTGGCGACGCCCCATCCCTTTTCATACAGGGCCCCGATCCAGCTAAGTGCATCCGGGTGACTCTGCTCCGCGGCTTTTCGGAGCCATTTCATTGCTTCCGAGTAATCCTGCTTCAGATCGCGGCCCTGCGCGTATCTAACACCGATTTCAAATTGTGCCTCGGCATTTCCTGCTTCGGCGGCCTGGTGAAATCGCTTCATCGCTTCCGTCTCGTCCTTCGCGACACCGTCGCCAAAATGATAAAGCTTTCCGATTCGATACACAGCTTCGGAGTTGCCTTGGGCGGCGGCCTTTTCAAACAAAGTCATCGCTTCGCGATAGTCCTGGGCGATGTATTGGCCTCTCCAATATATGTCGCCCAGTTTGAGCTGAAAGTCCGGCTTGTCCAGTGTGGTAGCCATTGATCTCGCAAGCCATTTGATCCCCTCAGCTTCGTCCTTCTTTACGCCGCGGCCCCGCATCAACAGCCTCGCGATCACATCCTGCGCTTTCGCATCCCCTTCTTCCGCCTTTTTCAACGCCACCTTTGCTTCCTCGGCATAGCCGGCATTTAAAGCAGCGGGGACATCTGCAAGAGGGATGCCCGCCGCCGTAAGCAAACCGTTCAAGGCATCCGCTTTCCCACGTATGATTCCCACGAATGGCAGGGGAAGGTCATTCTTGTGCAGCTCGAGCTGGCCGCACTGATAGCAGATCAAAATGTCATAGATGGCGTCTTTCGTTTTGACCCGAAGCGCATGACGAGGGTTGAAAAGACACATCGTCATGGCATTGGATTCACCCGCGGCGACTGCGTCTTTCAGTGCACTAATAGCCACCTGAGCCTGCTTCGGGAGGAGATCCACGTGGCCTAACTGGTGATGACCGTGAAAATCCCATTCCGGGATATCCGGGCCGCCCCACGGCTGAAGAGAGTAGAGCGTGATGGATGTGCTGGCATCGAGCGCTTCGATAACTTCCTTTGGAAGTTCCAGCTGTGGGTGCGCCTTCTCATACCATTTCTTTGCTTCGACTTTGTCTCGTGGCACTCCCTCTCCGTGCTCGTACATTTCACCGATGGAGTACTGGGCGGACGAATCGCCTTGATCGGCGGCTTTCGTAAACCAGTTCAGCGCCTCCCGGTAGTCCTGCTTCACACCGCGCCCTTGCCGATAGGCGGCGCCGAGCAGGGCTTGGGCATCCGTTGCTCCTTGTTCGGCTGCTTTGCGCGTCCATTGCAAACCCACCGCCAGATTCTCAGCTACCCCTCGGCCATTGAAGTACATCTGCCCGACGAGCGCTTCAGCTCGAATATTGCCACGCTCAGCCAAGGGTTCGAGCAGGACCAGGGCTCTTGCGTAATCGTTTTGCCTGAACGCTTCCATGCCCTCCTGAAGTGGTTCGCCAAAACCGGGGACGGGGAAGATGCACAGCAGTAGCAAAGGCGGGAATCGCGTTAGTTTTCGGAATGTTCCCATGATCGCGGTAGAGCGTGCCATGTGGAGTTGGGGCGTTCAAGAATCCGTGAATGCTGCCCGGGTGCCTTGTGGGCGAATACTCTGAGTGCCTGTGGCTGGCTGATGTGGTCCGTTGCCCGGTCATCCATGACGGAAAATCAATCAGGGCCTGGGTCTCGGAGTGACTGCGCGATTGTGCTGTCCAGAGTGCGGTGGATTGGTGAAGCTTGACCGCGATGACGGCAGTCCGACCTTTCATTCCATGGTCAATCCTCGCGCTTGCGATGTGCGTCGGCGTCCTTGTGTTTGAAAAGGTCATTGTGCCATCTGCGGTGATTTCAGACGAGGCCAAGACGTTGCGGAAAATGAGGGGAATTAACCAAAGCGTGTTTGGGTTCATCAAAAGCGAAGGACGGCTTCCGGAGAGCCTGAGTGAATTGGAACACAAACCTGGTGACGATCGATTCGAGGATTCCTGGGGGAAGCCGATCCAGTACGCGGCGGATCCGGCTGGTGGAGTGACATTGAGCAGCTCTGGTCCAGACAACCCTTCCGGAAAAAGAGGAGGCAATGGAGTTGAGTACTTTTTTGTCACAAAAGGATCCGATGGCGGATGGCTGAGCGAGGCCCCGTTGTTTCCGAAAAGTCAGCTAAAATGGTGAACCTGATTTCGAACACCGCGGCCTGCCGGAGCGACTCGGAAAACCGAACAGGAGAAGTGTTTGTCAAGAATAGGGGGCTAACCCGTTTGCCTGCAAATAGGCAGCCGCACACGGCCCCTGCTGCGTTGCCAATCGGAATATGATGAGAGTGCATACCCCTAGGGAATCTTTTCTCTGGCTCAAGGCCGTCTGGGATCATCGACGCAGTCTGCGGATGTCCCGGCGTCAGCTCGAAGCGAACCAACTTGCCAGGTTTCGCCGCCTTGCCGCCTTTGCCGGGAAGCACTCGCCGTATTACCGGAAAATCATTGCGGATCGCGGGATCGATTTACGGACCTGCGTGCCAGCCGATTTTCCAGTGCTGACGAAGGCCGAGGTGATCGAGCATTTTGATGAAATCGTGACGGATCGGCGCCTCACGCACGAGCGGGTCTCGGAATTTCTCGCGAAGTCGGCCGATCCCGAGGAATTGCTCGATGGCCGCTGGCACGTCTTGCACACCTCCGGAACGTCGGGCTCCATCTGTTCGTTCGTCTTTTCGCACGAGGCATGGATCCGAGGGGCATCGCATGTGGTGAGTGCATCGCCTCTCCGTCTGCGGCGCCGGATTGCTTTCGTGGCGGCGACGCGCGGGCATTTCGCCGGGGTCAGCCTCATGCTGGCCGGAAATGATGGGACCAACCGTCTATTTTACGATGTCCGTCCCTTCGACATCGGCCGGCCGATGCCCAAGATCGTCGAGGCGCTGAATCGCTTCCAGCCCCATGCGCTGACGGGTTACGCGATGGCGCTGAAGGCACTCGGTGAAGCGCAGGAACGCGGCGATCTCCGGATCAAACCGATGGAATTGGGCAATGGCGGAGAGCATCTTTTGCCCGAGGTGAAGGACTACCTCGAACGTGTCTTCCAGGCTCCGGTCAGGAATGGCTATGCTTCCAGCGAGCACCTTTACATGGCGATGACGCTCCCGCGCGCCGAGGGTTTGCACCTCCTGGAGGACGAGTTGATTTTCGAATTGCGGCCCGATCACACCTGCGTGACGAATCTTTTCAACGATCTCATGCCCCTCATCCGGTACCGGATGGATGACGTGCTAGTCGTGGAAACCGCCGGAGAAAGCCCTTATCCATTTACCAGGGTGAAAGACGTGATCGGCCGCCGGGAGGAGGATATCGTCTTTACCAATGAGCATGGGCGGGACGATTTCATCCATCCGATCGTGATCGTCGAGCTGGTGATCCAGGGATTGAGCGGATGGCAAATTGTCCTGGAGAGCAAGACCTCGTTCCGATTCCGCGCGAGATTCGAGCGCGGTCTCACTTCGGAGCAGAAGGAGCGGACCTGGGCACTTATCGAGCGGAAACTAGGTGACATCCTCTCGGAGAAAGAAATGCGCAATGTGCAGTTCACGATCGAGCCCGTCGATTCGCTACCGATTGATCAGCGTACAGGAAAGTTCTGTCTTGTGACTCGAGATCGCGAATGGCGGGCATCGGAAGCGCCGCGCCAGGAGAGTGAATATCTCCACGTTTGATAGCGGCTTTTGCGAAAGCGCGCTGCTCGCGAACACGTCAGAGAAACTTAATCCAGGTCGTTCTTTCCATCCCCGTGTGCCGAGGCCAAAAGTGATTCGTCCCAATCGGCCCGGGGATCGGTGTCGACACTGGTGAGCGTACCGTTCCGGAGACGGGACTTGATTGCGTCCTTTGGCAGTGCGCCCCTAGCGATCCGTTGTGCTGCGTTGAAGCGATCGACCGTCAGTGGCTTGCCGGAGCGGTAACATACGAAAGTGGAACAAACTACGGCGCCAGGCGTGGCCCGCACGAGGTCGATACTATCGGCCATCGCTTTTTCGCGGGTCGCGATTTCGGTGTGGAATGACGGATCGAACAGGAGGCGCACTGCTTTGATGTGCTCGATCCGTTTGGTCGGGAGCAGCCGCAGGCACAAGGCCAGCACGAGCACGGTGGCCCATGCTTGTGATCCCGGAACACGGCTGAGCCAGGGAGGTGGCGCCGGTAAGTAGGAGATGGCTAGGCCGGTTCCAATCGATACACCGATGAGCAAATCGAAGATCGCATTGACGTCGACGCCCGCTCCGGTCTTTTGCAAAAAATAAGTCAGCAGGCCGATCCCGATGAGCAGACTGCACAGGCGCATACGAGTATCACGCCAGGCCAGCCAGCCGATTCCGAGTGATGCCAGCAATGCGACATCCAGACGTTTCAGCGGTCCGATGATTTCCTGAAAAGTAATACCCGAGCCCTGGCGGGGGGAGAGCATGTTTGTGAAAAAGTCCCGGCCAAAGAGGAGATAGCATGCGGCGAAGAGAAGCGTTGTCACGAGGCCGGCTGCGGAAAGACACTTTACCGCTTCGCGCCTGTTGCAGAGCGCCAGCCAGAGGCACGCCGTGGCGGGCATGGCGATGATATTGTGCTTGATGAAACCCGCGACGACCATGACGAGGATGGAGCCGAGATAACCGCGATCGTGTTTCCAGGCGGCGATGAATCCAGCGAAACCGAAAACCATCACGGCGTGCGCCAGCAATTGTGGATCATCCATGCCCGCGTAACGCACGAAAAACCGGCATAGCGTTCCCACAAAGAGCAAGGCACCGATCGCGGCCCCCACGCGGCTTCCGCCAAGCCGCCGAATGCTGAGCGCGATCGCTGCTGCAATCCCGACGATGGCAGCGAGCGAGAGCAACCGGCCGGCGAGAAGGGGATCGCCCACGACACGCCCGGCTGCTCCCACGATGAAGAAGGAAAGTGGTGGGTAGTTGTTCGTAACGAGCTGATCCGGTGCCGGATAGAGCGGCATCTGGCCAAGGGCGGCATCCGCTAAATAAGCGTTCCAGCCTTCATTCATATCGATCTCGATATTCAGGAAAGCGCGATAGGCCGGCCAAAGGAAAGACCAGACGGCAACCACTCCGAGGAGCACAACCAGACCGATCGTGCATCGGTTGTGATCGCGATTCGGTACGTTCGCCGGTGGAACTGCTTCGGGATAAATCATGTCGAATCGCCGAGAATCCCTGAAAATCGTGCTTTTGACAAAGATTCAAATTTGGCTGCGGATCATCTTCCTAACAGATGCCAATCGCGCCGCCGCATCGGTCGGCCGACGATGAAGATGCATGGCTCTGGCCGCTCGATCCGGCTTTCATTTAAAGTAACTATCCAAAATAGTTCCCTCGCAATGATGGTCGTGGCAGCTTCCCTGCATGCCGTCGGCTGCTTCAGGATATATTCGGGCGATTCGTCTTAACCGGAAGGCGGTGCCGGACTTTTCCGAGTATCCATTTTCCATTCCGGCGGTCGCTAGTCTCGATCGTTTGGAGCTCCATCCGAAAGTCACCTTTCTCATTGGCGAAAATGGGATGGGGAAATCGACGATCGCTGAAGCGCTCGCCGTCCGATATCGCATCAATCCCGAAGGCGGCAGCCGCAACTTCAACTTTGCGACGCGTTCTTCTCACTCGAACCTCCATCAATACCTGGTACTCGAGCAGGAGCCGCGGTACCCAAAGGAGTGCTTTTTCCTGCGAGCGGAGAGTTTCTATAACGTGGCTACGCAAGTCGATGAACTCCTGGAATCCGGTCCTCAGGATGAGGAGATCCGCAGGAAATTCATCGAATCGTACAGTGGCTCCAGCCTGCACGAAAAATCTCACGGACAATCGTTCTATGCCGTCCTGACGACCCGCCTTCGCGGCGAGGGCGTGTATATCTTCGACGAACCCGAATCCGCGCTCTCTCCACGACGCCAGATGAGCGCTCTCTCGGTCATCGATGATCTGGTCCGCCGAAAATCCCAACTCATCATTGCCACGCATTCTCCAATCCTCCTCGCCTACCCGGACGCCACGATCTACGAGTTATCCGAGCGCGGCATCCGCAAGCAAAAGTACGAGGAAACGGAGCACTTTCAGGTCACCCGCGATTTTCTGAACCGTCACGAGAAGATGCTTTCGATTCTCCTCGACCGGCTTCCTTTGCGGGAGTGAACATTGAACTTGCTGTAACCAATCTCCAACTGCCACCTGAACGACCATGCGGTTTATCTTGCCTCCGAAAACGGTTATAGTCTCGCACGGCGATTTTCCCTGTCCAAATTGCCGGCGGGTCGTTGGCTACAAGCATAAACAGCGTTTTCAGCGGAGGTTGATGATATTCGTTCCATTTCTTGGCGACATGATCGAAGAATACATCGAATGTCAGGTTTGCCGTGCGAAGCATCCTCTGGGAGTTCTCCGTAGCGGTTTGGATCCGGAAGTGGCGCAAATCCTTGAAGCTCTGAAAGAAAAGTTGGGCTCCGGAACCTCGATCGAGGAAGTCGAATCGCAGTTGTCCAACTCAGGAATCGATCCTTCGACAGTGAAGCGGTATGTGAGCGTTGCTGCCGGAATCGGGCTGAAGCGCTGTCCAAACTGCAATCTGAGATTTAAAGGAAGCGTGACGAAGTGCCACCGGTGCAGCCAGGTGCTTCCGCCCAGCGATTTGCTCGTTCCGAGAAATTGATAACAATGAAAGTCGAAACGCACGTCGCGCTCAGGCACTCACTCTTGCTTGTAATGGACGCAAACTGCAAAGACATTCCGCAACAGTTTACTCAAAAGGGCCTTGCTCGGACCGATTCCTGCATCGCAGTTGGTACGTTGGCCTTTATGGACGGCGCAACGTTCGTCGCCCTGACGGATGAAAGTGACATTGCCGCACACGATACTTCTTTGAGAAAGATATTTAGTGGAAATGTCAAAACTCCTCGAAAGGTTCTCTGCGTGTGTGGCACCGAGGAGCGTCTGCCAATTCTTGAGATTCCGGTTTCGGGCGCAATCACGCACGTCGAAGTTTGGACGAATCATGCGAGTGAGCCAAGCAAGGTGGTCATTGTGGACGCGGGCCCAAGAACAAGAGCTGACTCAGACCCATCGTTTTCAAGGATCAGGATTGTTCCCGACGAGTGAGTCGCTAGAAAAAACATCATGAGTAAGCCGTCGGAATTGTTTACAATGCGGCGAATTGTCGACAAACCATATGTGGAAGGTTTGGTGTTCAAAGAACCTGTACCGCCATCTTTGGTTGGGAGGGAACATATCGATGAGGATTTATCTCCTGGCTACGGTTCGAGCGAGAGCCGCGATTGGACTCCGACTTTTCTTTCCAGGCTCTGGGCTCCGCCGAAAGTTACTGGCGAACCCTCTTTCTATTTCGATTTCCCCTGCCTGAGGCTCATCATTCCCGCCTTCAGCCGGCATGCATGTGATGTTTTACGCGATATGTTGGAGCAAAATGGGGAACTCTTGCCGCTCGACTCGCATTTGGGTGAGTACTACGCCTACAACGTAACGAAAATTGCAGATGTCCTCGATGTGCAGAACTCTGAGATTGATTTTAGGTGCGATCCACCCACGACAGGGGACATCGACTATTTTGCCTTTCAGGAAGAGCGGTTGGAAGGCTTGTCAATATTTCGCATTCCGGAAGATCCTGTCTTAACAATCGTCACGGACGAATTTGTGAAGCGAGCCCGGAGTTACGATCTCTGCGGTTTTCATTTCGAGAAGAGTTGGCCTCTTTCGCCTGGAACGTATCCTCATCAACACAGTTCTCTAAAGCTCCAAGAGATCGGGCGCCTGAGGCAGCATTCGCTACTCATTATTTTGCCTTTGATCCACGACGCTCCAGACGCGATCGAGAAGGAGCGAATTGCTGCTTTCGAAAGAGATGTTCATTCCCAATTGCCGGTAGCTGATCTGTCTAATTACTTTGGCTACTATGCTGGTCACAATATAGTTAATTGTCAGTATCGCATGTTTTTTGCGTGCCCGAATGTTGACTTAACGGCACGGCATCTGTTGCCGGTAATAAAAGCTTCTCGCTGGTCGACAAGTGTGCGCGTGACGAAACGGTATGGAGGAATGTACGACAGGGATTGTCGGGAGGAATCAATAGACCTGGAGTTGCACACAGGATCAACTCTTGACAGGTGACGGAGTCACGGCCGCTGCATATTTCTTCCGGCTATACATGTCTAACTCACAAGTGCACACTTCCGGAATCAATGACATGAAGACATGGATTCTGATCGCTTTGTTTGGAGCCGCCTGTACCAGTGGGTGTGCCGTTAAGGACCGTACGACCTTTCCGGGAAGCCCGATGACGTATTCACGAAAAGCCTATGAGGGCGGCCGTGCCGATGCGCAACGTGACATCCAGCGTGGCGTTCTTGCTACGGAGTCAGCCGGTCTTCCAACAGTATGGGCCGGCGAGTATGACCGGCTTCTCAAGCAACGCTACGGCGTAGAAGACCGCGGCGTTGCGGGGTGCATGGTGGATGACAGGATTGTCGGCCATATGGCCGGCTACAATGAAGTTTCCAACGCTGAGATAAAGCGCCGCTTTGGCGCAGACGTTTTCGATCGCACGGCGAAGGATGCGCAGGTGCTCTACGAGAAGAAACACCCGAACGGACCTTACTAGGAAATTGCCAAGCATCTCTCCCAGATACGAGACTTGCCAGTCTCCAGTTCTTCGGCTCTGTTCTTCACCTCCATTGCGGCGAAATGAATCTGCGGTGGTCAAAAGCAGTGGTGAAAGGAAAACCTTCATTCGCTGCAAGTAGCTGAAAACAAATCACTTGGGCCTGTAGCTCAGCGGTTAGAGCAGGGGACTCATAATCCCTTGGTCCTGGGTTCAAATCCCAGCGGGCCCACTCGATTGCGGATCGGGAGAATTGCGGATTTTGGGAGGCGAAGAGTGCAAAGGCTCGCAAAGAATTGAAGCGACGACCTTCCTCCCCCTCCTTTGCGATCTTGGCGTCCTTTGCGTTAAAAATTTGGGCGGCTTTTCGAAAAACGGATGGGGTCTGGACTGGACATCCGTAAAAGGTGCGTGGCAGCGCTTCCCTCCGTTGACACGGGTTGGGGGAGCGGATTTGGATGGAGGTGATGCAGAGCTTGGAAAATACGAAAATCGCCGTCGTCGGAGCCGGTGCCGTGGGATGCTACTACGGTGGCATGCTCGCGCACGCCGGGTACGATGTGAGCTTTCTCATGCGGTCGGATCTCGAGGCGGTGCGGAGCGCCGGGTTTAAGATCCATACGAAGGGTGAGGTCGTGCATCTCGAGAAGGTGCAGGCTTATGGATCGGCGGCCGAAATCGGGCCGGTGGATCTAGTGATCATTGCCTTGAAGGCGACCGGGAATGCGGAGCTGGAGCGGATTTTACCGCCGCTCATCGGCCCTTCGACGGCTTTGCTCACGCTGCAAAATGGGCTCGGCAATGAAGAGTTTCTCGCGGAGCGTTGGGGCAGGGAGCGCGTGATGGGCGGGCTTTGTTTTGTCTGCCTGAATCGGACCGCGCCTGGGGTGATCGAGCACTATGATCACGGGACGCTTTCGCTGGGGGAATTTGGCCGCAGGCCGGCGCAGCGGACGATGGCGGTGGCGGATGCCTTTCGCAGGGCCGGCATCGAGGCGAATGCGGTGGAAAATCTCATCACCGAGCGTTGGCGGAAGCTGCTCTGGAACATCCCGTTCAATGGGCTCTCCATCGCTGCCGGTGGCGCCACGGTGGCGGATATCCTGGCCGATGAAGGATTGCGGACGCTGGCGCGAAGCTTGATGACCGAGGCATTGCGCGCGGCACGAAAGCTGGGGCACTCGATCCCGGACAGCTTCGCGGATTTCCAGATTGAGCGAAGCTGGAGCATGGGGCCGTACAAGCCTTCGAGCATGATCGATTGGCAGCTCGGCCGTCCGGTGGAAGTAGAGGCGATCTGGGGTGAGCCGTGGCGTCAAGGGATACAGGCAGGAGCGAAGATGGGACGGTTGGAGACGATTTACCGGTTGCTTCAGCGGCTTACCGGGCCGCGCGGCGTATGACGGGCGAGCCCACCACGAAACGCCCATGGCGATGAAAGAAAGCAGCGCTGCGGCGATTCAGGAATTGGCCGCCGATTTATCGATCGAATGGGGATTGGTGCTCGGCTCGGGGTTGGGGTTGATCGCGGAGTCGATGGAAGTCGCAGGGAGCTTTTCCTTTGAGGATTTTCCGGAATTGCCCAAGCCGCGCGTGGAAGGGCATGCCGGACGTTTCCTGCTGGGGCGCCTGGCGGGATGTCCGGTGCTGATCGCCCAAGGGCGGGCGCATCTTTACGAAGGGTACGCGGCGCGGGAAGTGACGGCCGGGATCCGGCTCATGGCGAAATGCGGAGTGAAACGGCTCGTGCTGACGAATGCCGCCGGTACATTGAATCGGGCGCATTTGCCAGGTGACTGGATGATGATCACGGATCATCTCAATCTCACCGGCACATCACCGCTTATCGGCGGGCCGCACTTTGTGGATATGAGCGACGTGTATTCGCGAACGCTACGGGCGGGATTTGCCGACGCAGCGCGAGCGGAGGGCGTGACTTTGCGTGAAGGCGTTTATGCCGGATTGATCGGGCCGCAGTACGAGACGCCCGCGGAGATTCGCATGCTGGAGGGAATGGGAGCGGATGCGGTGGGAATGTCCACCGTGCTCGAGGCCATCCAGGCGCGAGCGTCAGGGGTGGAAGTCGCGGGATTTTCCTGCCTCACGAATTGGGCGGCGGGATTGAGCGACGCGCCGTTGAATCACGGCGAGGTTTTGGAGAGGGGAAGGGCTGCGGCGGGTATGTTCCGCCGGTTGCTGGGGAGGTTCTTCGGGCAGGTGGTGGGTTCGTAAGAATTACGAAACCCGTTTGCCTGCGAAGCATGTCTTATCGACCAAGACTCCGACGCCCCATCCGGGGCTGGTGCGACGGACTTTTTCTCCGGGCTGTCGCCCAGAGCTAATGTCCTGCGGCCCTTCGGGCCCATACGAGACCGAACGAAATTGCCTTAATCGATCTGCCGCGAGCGCGGTTCGCGATCCTTCGTTGTGGCCGTGCTTGGCACGGTCACAAACGGGCCGCCCTCCAGTGGGGCCGCCTTCGAGAACGCCACGTCGGGCATCTCGCTCGGACGTCCGGCGAGCGGGAAATCCTTGCGGAGCGGATAGTACGGATACCCATCCCACATCAAAATGCGGCGCAAGTCGGGATGGCCCGTGAAACGGATCCCGTACATGTCGAAAGCCTCGCGCTCGTGCCAGTTGGCCGTCTGCCACACATCGGCGACGGTCGGCACTTCGAGGTTGTCTTCCGAAACGGCAATCTTCAACCGGAGATGATCGCCGCGTTCGAACTGGTACAGCTCGTAAGCCAGCTCAAACCGGGGATCTGTACCAAAGTGATCCAACCCGCTGATATCGAGCAGGAAGGAGAAGCCGAGCTGTTCCTTGGCGAAACGGCAGATTTCCTTGATCGCTTCGCGCTCGACCACGAGGGTGATCTCGCCGCGGAATTCGATCTTGTTGAGAACCTTGAACTTCGCGGCGATTGCCGCGACATCGACGGAAAGTTTGGGTGAAGCCATGGTTGGGGCGATCGCCGTGGATTGTGGATCTGGGGAAAATGATCAGGTAAGCGAGGCGAGCAATTCCTTCTTCTGCTCGAGGAACGACTTTTCGTTGTCGATCTTGGCCTGCAATTTCATGAGACCCTCGATCAACGCTTCCGGGCGTGGAGGGCAGCCCGAGATATAGACGTCCACCGGAATCAATTGGTCGATGCCCTGCAGCACGGCGTAGGAGCGATACATGCCGCCGCTGGAAGCGCACGCCCCCATGGCGATGCACCATTTCGGCTCGGGCATCTGGTCCCAGATCCGCTTCACTGCCAGCGCCATCTTGTAGGTGACCGTACCGGCGACAACCATCACGTCACTCTGCCGCGGCGAAAACCGCATGACCTCGGCGCCAAACCGGGCGATGTCGAACCGCGAACTCGCGGCTGCCATGAGTTCGATCGCGCAGCAGGCCAGACCCATCGGCATGGGCCAGAGCGAGTTCTTGCGCATCCAGTTGATGGCGGAGTCGAGGCGCGTGACGATGACATTGCCTTCGATCTTGGAATCGTAGGCTACCGGGCTGGTTTCGGTCATACGAAAACGCTAAGGCCGTGGCCGCGCGCCGCAAGCCGAAATTGTGAAAAGTTTCACAAACTCCCTCGACGCAGCGGCGAAAAAGACCGTGTTTCTCGCCATGGTTGCGGGATCAGCCAACAAAAACCAGCGTACCGAAGCGCTCCGGAACGTGGAAATTTGGCAGGCCGGTGGGAGACCAGGCGCTCAATTCCCGATCCCGGCCGGTTGGCCGGTCGATCCGGTAGAAATTCACCCGCCAGCTATCACCGGACTTGGGCGGCTCGGCGATCATGCTGCGGAAGGGAATGGAGAATTCGGCGTTCCAGCCGATCGCGGTACGCCGGACGGCGGTGCGCAGACCCTCGCATTGCCAGCGGAAGTTTTTCGCGAGCCCGCTCCGGTTGCGGCGGATGACGAGATCGAGAACGGCATTGAGCGGGTTCACCTCGAATTCGAAATAGCTTTCGAGATCGCCGACCGGGTCGAGGAAGAGTTCAAACACTTCTTCGGTGTAGAGCGGGCCGTCGCGCTCGGTGAGTGTCGCCCAGGGATGCGTATCGACTGCGCAAAAGAGGACGCGAAGTTCGTCGGCGTTCCACGCGACACGGACCTCGGTGGCTTGATTCGGCGGCGTTCCCGAGATGCTTTCGAGCAGGGCAATCTGGGGAATATTCTGCCACGGATCGGATTGCGGATTGGCGTCGAAGTGGCCGAGGACGGCGCGCGGACAGATCAAGGTTGGTATTTGCCAGGCGTCTGAGTCGGACATTGGTGGGATGGGGTTGGGCGCGGAATGGAGGCATGGCGGGGGGAAAGCGGCAAGTCGGAATGGTGCTGGTGACGGGATAAATGAGGTTGGCTGGGAGGTGGGGGCGCGTTGGGGCTGTTTTTTTGGAGTGCAGAGAGAGAGAGAAACGTTCAACGTCCAACTTTCGACGTTCAACTTTCAATGGTGCGAACTGTCCGCCGTGGGGTGGCGAAGCCGCGAGGTAGGGATGGATTTTGACGTGGATGAACCGAAAACCCGACACGTGGCGCGTCTCCTGTCCGGCTGATGTGCCCAATCAGGAGACGTTCGACCCGCGACCATTGCCGTCTCATTCAGCAGTGTTGATCGAACCAATTATTCCGTTTTTTGGATAAATCGGAGTCTCTCGCCATCCTGCCACGCGACACAGGAGTGTTGCCCGAAAGTGCGTTACCCCGCGGAGAAGGGTAACGAGGGTTGGAGCATTGCCATCTCTTCTTCTCCTGAATCCGTCTTCTCCGCGGATACCTCTCCAAACACCCTCTGCTGAGAAACCACACGTTCCCAGCAGAGGGCCGATGTTAGCTATCGCTTACTTATTTACTTCTTCCGCCGCCAGCGTGGAAGAGTGCAGCTGGCGAGCCCGGCAACGAGAAGCGACAGATTTCCTGGTTCCGGGATATTTGTCACCGTGAGCCGGATGTCGTTTCCGATGCCGCCGCCGTCCCCGTTGGCGGCGTAGCTAATGGCGAAGGTATCCGGGCCGACGGAGATGGTTGATCCATTCGTGAAGGTACCACTGATCGCATCGGCGCCATCGTTCAGCAGGATGAAGAATTGGTCTCCCACATGCGGCTGATACCCATTGATGAGCGTGAGGTGGAGCGTGCCGGCGAGGGACACGGCGCCAGTTACTTTCAATTGATCGAAGAGCCCGGCGCCGGTACCTCCGAGTTCGAGCGTGAAATTCGCTCCGGAATTCAGCGAGAAGTCGTTCATGGAGAGCGAGCCGCCGCCGTTTCCTGGTGCGATCGTGCTGCCGGAGAGAGCGGTAACCGTTCCGAGTACGGATCCGGTTCCGGTCAATTTGCCCGAGACATTCAGGTTTCCGGTGATCGAGCCATTGGCGGTGATGGTTTGGGTCGATGCCACGGAATAGGTGCCCAGGGCTGAGACATCGAACGTGGCCCCGCTCGAAACATTGATCGCATTGCTGGCGAGCGAACCGGCGGCGCTGAGAGACAGCGCGCCGGCCGTGATATTGGTGGCTCCGGTATAAGTGGCGGGACCGGTCAGGGCCAGTGTCCCATTGCCGGTCTTGGTGAGCGAAGCCGCCGAGGTCTGGTCGATGGTGCTGAAAGTGGCGATACCGGCGCCGGTGCCATTGTTAAAGACCGCGATGGTTGCATTGCCGGCGAGCGTTGTGTCGCCGAGCACATTGAGGGAGTACGGCGTATTGGTCGCTGAAGCGCCCCCCGTGATTTTCAAGGTCGAGCCGGCGCCCAGGCTGAGACCTCCCTGCAGCGTGGCGGTACCCGCGCCGCCCGTGCTGACGGGTGTCACATCCAGGCCGGCTGTGGCCGCCGGGCTGACGCTGAGGTTGTTCGAAAGCGTGACGCCCTGCGAATAGTTATTGAAGAGGAAGTTACTGATCGTCTGCGTGGCGGTGGCTCCTCCGGTTCCTCCCGTGAAGCCGATGTAACCCTGCGTACCGCCGATCAGCGCGGCGAGATCCGCGCCGGTGAAGACGTTCGTATAAGTCCCGTTCGTGAGTTGATCGGTGAGTGTCTCCGTCAATGTCTTGGCCGTGTTGTCGTAGACCACGGCGACGGAGATGGGATCGCCGCTGGCCAGGTTGACGGCAGCGGTCGGAAGATAGTTGCCGGTGACGCCGTTGGTGGTCACGTTGGTGCCGACAGGACCGCCATTTCCCGTGTATAGATTGAACTCAACCGCCCCGCTGTTCAGGATGCCTCCGGTGTTCGTGCCATTGGGCCCGCCATAACCCAGGGCGCCGCCAGCTTGTCCGAGAGCCGTCGGAGAGTTGTTCTGGATGGCGAGCGTGAAGCCATCCGCACTTTTATTGCCGCCGGCGGTGTACACGAAGCTGGCCGTGAAGCCATTGGCGATCGAGACTTGCGATTGTGAGAAGGCGCTGCGTGCTTCGTTTGCGCCGTTATCCGTCAGGGTCAGGATCGTATTGGTGGGATCGAGCGTCGGCGCGCCGTTGCCGTTCAACGCATAGTTATTGAATCCGGCCGTACCGGCGGAGGTCAGGGACAGGACGCCGCCATTCAATGTGACCGCGCCGGTGCCAAGTGCAGAGGATTGGCCGATTGTCACCGTCCCGGCATTGATGATCGTCCCACCGCTATAAGTGCCGGCGGAATTCAGGATGAGCGAGCCGTTGCCGTTCTTTGTGAGCGATCGCGCCGTCACGCTGGTGTTGAAGTCGTCGGAAACCGGGCCGCTCTTGAAAGTCGTGCCCGCCGCGGTATTCAGCGTGGCGTTGCCGGTGAGATTCATGCTGTTCACACTCACGCTCGTGCCGGAGGTGCCCGTGAGGTTCAGCGTATTCTGTCCGATCGAGAGATTGCCGAGGAAGGCGGCCGGCGAGTTGGAGACATCGATTGTGGAGTTCGCGGTCACGTTCACGTTATTCGCGTAGATCTGGCTGTTGGCGTACGTGCTTCCCGCGCTGAAGACCTGCGCATTTAGAATGATATTGCTATTTCCTCCGGGTGGCGACATGGCGACATAGAAGCCCTGTCCGCCACCACCTTGATTATACCCGATGGCGATTGGGTAAAGCCCCGCCGAAGCAAAGGTGTAAGTGCCGCTCTTTGCGTTGAATCCCTGGAAGAAGTTATTCGCGACGACCGGATTATAGTTATTGTCGATAAAGACCACGCTGCCGTCGTCGCTTTGGGTCGTGAAGGTGTAAGTCCCGGCCGCCGGGATGGAGATGTATCCCGTGAAGGTTGCTTCGTAGTTGGCGGTCGTCGTGTAACCGTAGTTCGCCGAGTCACCTCCCGGCGGATTCGCCGAGAATGGTGAGGCGTTGCCGCCGGCGCCGTTGCCGTAGTCGAGGTTGGTTTTCCCACCAGTGGTTGTGTTCACCGGGCCGACGGTCGGAGTCTGGATGGAAAAGTGGCTTTGGAAAGCCGGAAGATTGTTGAAGTTGGCCTGATTGACCCCGCCTGGCTGATCATAGAAATTCGCCGCGAGCCCCTGAACGGCTGCGGTCTGGCCCTGAAGTGCCAGGGTGCCGCCGTTCAAAGTAACTGTGCCGGTTCCCAGGGGCTGAGTCGCAAGGCCCGATCCCTGGATGCCGCTGACGGCCAGTGTGCCTGCCGAGATGGTGGTGCCGCCTTGATAAGTGCTATTTCCGCTCAAGGACATGATGCCATTTCCGGCCTTGATCAGGCCATTGCCCTGATCGCCGAGGCTGGAAGTAATGGAGAGATCGGTTGTCGCCGTTCCGCGCGGCACATTGAAAGTCACGGTGCTTCCGGTCTGTCCACCCCGAAGGACGACCTTTGGCGCCGTGATCTTCGTGGCCGTACTCGAGGCCACGGTGGTGACCGAGCCGTCCAGGATGTAGTTCATCGTGGCGCCTTGCGGGCCCACATCGCCGGCCCCGGGCGCGGAGATCGTCGCGCTATTCAGAGTAAGTGCCGGCAGCGTGGAATGAACGGCGTAATCCGAAGCGATAGTTCCGCCATTTACCGTAATGGAGGAAGGGCTTGCGCCATAGTAACCGATGCCATCATCCACACCAAGGCTGAGCGTCGCGCCGGGCTGAATGATGATCGATTGTCCGGGCGAAAGCGCGGATTGCGTGTCGCTTCCAGGGAAGATGCTCCGCAACGTACCGCCGCTGATAATCGTGCCGCCAGTATAGGTATTGGCTCCCGCCAGGGTCAGCGTGCCGTTACCGGATTTCGTCAATCCGCCTGGGCCGGCAATTGAACCGGCGAAGGTGGAGTTGACGCTTTGATTCACGGTGAGAATCGTGCTTGCTCCGAGCAGGTTAATCGTGGCCGTATTGACTCCGCTGGAAGCGGTGGCGAGGGAGCCGAGGAGTGAGCCGACGGTTTCCGAGGAGTTGAGGTTGACGTTGACCGCCGTTGCCGCGCCGACATTCACGTTATTGACCTGCAGCGCCCCATTGGATGAGCCGAGAGTGGCGCCAGCCAGCAGGTTCAGCGTGCCGGCATTGACCACTGTTCCGCCTGTATAAGTATTGACGTTGCCAAGGGTCACCATGCCTGTGCCATTCAGAGTCAGTGATCCTGGTCCTGCGATCGCGTCGCCGGCGATGGAGTAAGTCGTGCTGTTATTATTGAAGATCACGGCGGAGGGATGGACTCCAGCGCCCCCGGTCTGAATGGTGATATTCGGATGCGCGCCCGTGTCATCGAAGGTGGCGGTATCTCCTTCACCAAATGTCGTCGAAGATCCTGACCAGTTAGCGGTCGTTCCGATGTCCCAGATCCCGCTGCTCGCGCCCGTCCACAGCTCCTGCACCGTCGCGCCACTTACAGCGAGAATAGCAGTGTGCGTGGCTGTTCCACCTGCATAGGAAAGAGTGATGCTGGAGATGGGATGCGCGGCGGCGATTCCGGTCAGGGTGATGTCTTCCTCGTAGAGATTCGGATTGGATCCATTGAGCTGGTAGTTAATCCCGTTCGAGCCATTGTTCGAAGCGCGTCCGCCGGGAGTGAAGGCGACGGGTGTGTTATTGAACCAGTCGGGCGAATTGAAAGTCAGCCCGGTGACACTCTGCGTCCCGTCGGAGAAATTGATCGTGAGATTGATCGTGCCCGTTCCATTTCCCGAGCTAGTCAGGAAGGACAAGCCGGAGAGCGGAGTGGCGCTGGAGAAAGTCAGCGTGTCGGTTGTCACTGTGGAATCCAGCAGGATAGCGTTGTTACCCGTAAACTGCTGGAGTTGAAAATGAGTGGTGGCACTCGCTGCGCTGGTAAAGGTGCTGCCGCTGTGCGGGAGACCGGTGGTGAGAGACGCTGCATCGGCGCCTTGCTCGAACCAGGTGAAGCCACCCAGGCCAGTTCCGTTGTCCATGGTGGCAGTGACGGAGCCGGTAAAGGTGGAGGCGCCATCTTCGACAACCATGTCTTCATTCCAGCTCGAGGACGTCAGCGAAAGAGGAATGAAATCCGCATGTGCGATGGGGCCAAGCAGAATGGCCGCCAACGCAGCTCCGGCTGCTTTGCGGGTGTAGGGAGTCTGGAGGTGCCGGTGGATAGGGAAACGCATTTTTTGATGAGGTATTCTGATAAGGTCGGGAACGGACGTGCATTGTCCTCAGATTGGCCATGTACCACTCGGTTTTTGGCGAATGCTGCAGCCGGGAGCGAAAAGCTTCCCAGGGGGACTTTGCCGGGGACGTCCGAACGTCAGCGACGCGGAATCCGATGAACGAAATGCGCCTTGTGAGAAAGATTTGGCGATTCCTGAAATCCGAAAAAGAGTTCAGGAAACCCGAAGCACCTCGGATAAATTTGCGTTTGACTTTATCATTGACGGTCGCGCGAACATCGGCGTCTGGATCGCAACGATGAAAGTAGTATCACTTGCGAGAATCCGGCGGCGTCAGGATTTTAAGGAAGGAACGGGTTCTTGTTTCGGGCATAAGTACGTGTGAGTACAAATCCTGCTAGACTGACGGGCCGCCGAATGTCCCGAGTACCCGTAAGCCTTTGAGAGACAGCCAAACGATGAAACTCTGAGGGCGGGAATCCTCTGGGGCCATAGAGGGCCGAAGCGTGCCTCCGAGCATTATCTGATCAACAAGAACACTGCTTTGTGATAACGTATACCCGGAAACCTTTGAGAGCGTTTTTTAACGAGAGCGCGAAAGAAAGGGTTCCCAATTCGATGCGAGACAACCACCCGAACCACCAACCGGCATCCTCTGAAAAAATGTTTCAAGGAAAGCAGCGGCGTGTTCTCTTCGTCACCGATTTTTACGTGGAAGAGGCGTTGGAGGGGATCGTGAATTATGCGCGCGATGCGGACTGGGAATTGATCGCGAACATGCGCTTCCATGGCAAGTTTCCGTCCGAAGCGGAGGCTGACGGGATCCTTGCCACCGCGAGCGGCGAAAGGGTGCAGACCTGGCTGCAACAATGGTACGGTTGTCCGATTGTGCAGATGATTTCGGCGGAGCCGAAGTTGAATTCACCGATCGTCACTCCCGACTATACGGAGGCGGCCCGGATTGGAGTCGCACACCTCCTGGAGTTGGGTCATGTGCATTTTGCCTTCTATTGGCTGGAAAAATTGGAGTCGACCGCCAGCGCGATCAAGATATTCGATGGGGTCTTGGAGAAAGCCGGGCGCCGGACGCATCACCTTGATTTTCCGGCTGCCTTTCCCGGAGAGCTCTCGGACGTTCCCCGGGAAGAACGTTTTCGCTGGCTCGTGGCCGAGCTGCGGCGGCTTCCCAAACCGATTGCCGTCATGGGAGATGACGATCGGCGGGCTCTCGAAGTTCTGAAGGCGTGTGATCTGGCGGGGCTGCGAGTGCCGGAGGATGTGGCGATCCTCGGCTGCGATAATCGGGCCATCGATCTCGGCCTGGCGCGCATCCCGTTGTCTTCCATAGACATGAATTTTCGTGGGGTCGGTTGGGAGGCGGCGTCGCGACTCGATCAATTGATGCAGGGAAAATCGGTGCCGGCGGAAATGGTGCACGTAACTCCCAATGGGGTGGTGGCGCGCCGGTCCACCGCTACGTTTGTGACCGATTCTCCCGCGATCACCGCCGCGGTACTGCATCTGCGAGAGCATTTCGATCAGCCCCTGCGGCTCGCGAAGCTCGCGGGAGTGGCGCATTTATCGGAACGGGTCTTCGAGATGGAATTCAAGCGGCACGTGGGATGCACGGTTCGCGACGAATTGCGCCGGGTTCGCCTGGCGGCCGCCGAACGGTTGCTGCGTGACACCGATTTCAAACTCGAGGCCATTGCCATGGAATCCGGCTTTGGCTCCGCGCGGAGACTCTGCGCGGTATTTGGCGAGGCGCACGGAGTGAGTCCAAATGTGTGGCGGCAGAAGGCCGGCCGGATCGTCGAGGCGGCGGATTGACGCGCGAGGAGCCCGAGATAGAAAGGTCACTGACTCGGAGGCTCCTTATGTTCCATCGTTTTCTCTCGCGGCAGTCCGGAATCGGGCTGGTGCTCGGCACCTGTATCTATTTGTCCACGGCGTCTGCTATGTTTGCTCCGCCGCAGACGGTCCCGGTCGATCGGTTAGTTAATAACGCCGAAGCCTATATTACGAAGCATCCGCAGGATGCGGAAGCGCACTATGTTCTCGCGCGGATTCATTACCTGGCGTTTCATCTCACCTCGAGCAAAGTGCTGGCGTATCCGCGCGCAGAATCGGATGGGCTTCCATCGCCGGTGGCGGATTGGATGTTGGGATGGTCATTAAAGCCTGCGGATAAGGTTCCGCTCGAATCGGCGGAACTGGCGTCTCACGCGGTGCTCGCAATCCGTGAATTTCATGAGGCGCTTCGCCTTGCTCCGAAGAATGGGCTTTATCACTTGGGACTGGCCAGTCTTCGCAGCGAAGTGCTGACCTGGAAGGAAAGCAAGCAGCCGAAGAACCCGCCCCCGGAATTGGAGCGGCTGACCCTGGCCGATGCGCGTGCAGAATATGCCGCTGCCTTCAAGGATGCATTCGAAGAGGATTCGAAGCTGAAAGCACTCCCGGTGGAAGGCTTGGCCGGGATCGTAAGTTATGAAGCGGCTTCTGCACTCGTCCGCGTGTCGGAACACATCGAAGGCACCTTGACTGCGGAGGAGAAAAAGGACCTGGCAGATGCGCGGAAGGCGGTCGAGAAACTGGGCAAGCTGCACATGGGAGCCATTACTCCCATCGTCTTTTCCTGGGAGCGCGTGAGCCACCTGGATGAGCTTCTCCTGCCCGATCGCACGGTCGATTTCGATCTGCGCGGCTACGGAATGCCGGAACGCTGGCCGTGGGTAAAACCGGAACTCGGCTTCATCGTCTGGGACCCCATGAAGATGGGTGAGATCCGTTCGGCGCGCCAGATGTTTGGCAGTTACAGCTTCGAGATCTTTCGCCGTGATGGTTATGAGGCGCTCCAGGCGCTCGATGACAACGGGGACGGTGTTCTCTCCGGCGCGGAGTTGGACGGCCTCGGCGTATGGTTCGATCGCAATAGCGACGGGTTCTGCACGCCAGATGAGGTGACTCCTTTGCGCGACTTAGGCATTATATCCGTTGCCGTCGAAGCTTCCGGTCACGATGGACGATATCTTGTGAATGTAAAAGGCATCACCTTGCGAGATGGCCGGACGTTTCCGACGTGGGATTGGGTAACGGAGCCGGCTCTTCCGAAGAGTGAGACGGTTACGGTGCGACGGTAAACCTGAAAGCGTATTTTGGAGTAAGACGGAGCGTTTTTCGGACGTGCCGCCCGCCCCCGCTACGGCGCTGACGAAGCAGCACCCTCCACACGCTGCACTTGCCCACAAAAAAGCCTTCGCACCGGAAATGATGCGAAGGCCAAATTGATTTAACGAGTGCCGTTAAAAACGGGCTCGATTTTAAGACTTACGAAGACCGCTTACAGCGGCGACTTCATCGTAAAGACGCTCGCCACGGCGACGAGGAATACGACGATCGCGACCCAGGCGAAAATAGAGATGCCAGCCGCGGCAGGCTCCTTCTTCTTTTTCTTGGTCTGGAAAGGAGAGGCGTTGGCGAAATCGGCTGGCCGGACACTGGTCTCCGCAGCGGAGATCGTTGGTTCCTGCTCGGCCGGCATCGGGCGCGGCTCGGCGGCGACTTCCGAAGCGTAAACGATATTGATGCTGCCGAAACGGATCTTGTCGGCGTCCTGAAGAGCATGTTCCTGCTCCGGTTCCACCTGGGCGCCGTTGAAACGGGTGCCGTTCGTCGAACCGAGGTCTTGCAACACGTAGTCGCGCCCTCTCAGGGTCAACTGGGCGTGATGGCTAGAAACGGAAGCGTCTTCGATCTGGATCGTGTTGTCGGGCACGCGACCGATTGTCACCACGTCTTCAGTCAGTTCGTGTGTGACTTCGCTGCCGTCCGGGAGGGTAACTTGGAGCTTGGGCATGGCGCGGGGAAATTAACAGGGGTTATCGCGATTCTTCAATCAGTTTGGCGAATTGCTGAAAAAAGTAGCTGGCGTCGTGCGGCCCGGGAGCCGCTTCCGGATGGTACTGCACGCTGAAAATGGGCAGGCTCTTGTGCCGCATCCCCTCGACGGTGTTGTCGTTCAGGTTGATATGTGTCACTTCGACGTCCGCCGGCAGGGAGGCGGCATCGACAGCAAAGCCATGGTTCTGCGAGGTGATGGTGACCTTTCCGGTGATGAGATCCTTGACCGGCTGGTTGCCACCGCGGTGGCCGAACTTCAGTTTGAAGGTGTTCCCGCCGTAGGCGTAGCCGAGCATTTGATGCCCCAGGCAGATGCCGAAGATCGGTTTTTGCGCCTCCATCAGGTCGCGAATGATCCGGTGAACGTAATCCAATGCCGCTGGGTCGCCGGGACCGTTGGAAAGGAAAATGCCGTCCGGCTTCAGCGCAAGTACCTCCGATGCAGAGGTATCCGCCGGTACGACGCGGACGCGGAATCCTTCCTGGCGCAGGCGGCGCAGGATGTTCCGTTTCATGCCGAAATCGTAGGCGACAATGTTGTAACGGGCCGGGGGCAGCGCTTCAAAAAGCTGGCCACTGTCGCCGTCTTCCGGCGCTTCGCTGCGATCGCCCTTCACAATGGTCCACTTGCGCGAGAGGCGGTCTTCCGGATCCCAATCAAAAGGAGCACTCGGCGTGACTTCCTTCACGTAATCCATGCCGATCACGCCATCTCCCTCCACCGCGCGGCGCACCGCTTCTTCCGTGGAAATATCATCCGTCGTGAGGCAGCCCTTCATGGCCCCTTTGTCCCGCAGGTGGCGGGTCAGTGCCCGGGTGTCGATCCCTTGGATGCCGAGGATGTTCCAGCGCTTCAGGTAATCATCGAGCGTGCCCTGCGAGCGCCAGTTGCTCGGAACGGGGCTCAATTCTTCGATGACAAAGCCGCGCACGTGCGGCGTGACGCTTTCCTGGTCGAGGTCGTTGACACCGTAATTGCCGATCTGCGGATACGTCATGGCTACGATCTGCCCTCGGTACGATGGATCGGTCAGCACCTCCTGATAACCTGTCATCGAGGTGTTGAAACAAACCTCGCCGACCGAGGCGCCGGTGGCGCCAAAGGATTCGCCGAGGAAAGTGCGACCGTCTTCGAGTGCAAGGATTGCGCGCATGTTTGGGCCGCAGAAGATGCGCGGTAACGGCGAAATCGAAAGTAAAAAATCACTGCCCGGCCGGTGGGGCAGGCACGGCTTTTCGAGCGAGCTTTGCGGTCAATTGTTCCGGGGACCGCATGGGAAGGGCGCAGGCGCCGTTGCTGCAAAGAAACGCCACTGGGTAGGCTATGGCAGGGTATTCCACGTCTTTCCGCGGCAGCGGGCCCTCCGTAGCGTCCTGCCACTCGAGCCGTGTGTAGGGCAGCGAAGCCTTGAGCGCCGTGGCAAAAAGCGCTTGTGCGGCGGGAGCGTTCTTGGGGCCGACGATGGCCAGATGCATAGGCTCGCTGCAAAACTCCCGATCAGCGAGCAGGACTCCCGCGCCGCCAAACCCGAGGGGTTCCGTCACGACCGGCGAAGCGAGGAAACGCATGCTGTGCTCTGCCATGGCATGGTAGGAGGCGTTGCCTGTGTGGTGATAGAGCAGGTTGGCGAACCGGGTAAGGAAGACGTTTTCGTCGAGTTGCGGCTTCATCGCGAGCCCTCCGGCTGTTGCGGCCGACGTTGCGTAGCCGATCGGAGCGCGAAACTTTGCTTCGATGAATCCAGCCGCGCTTTCCGCCAGGGACAGCCAACGGCGATCCGCTGTGACGGTATAGAGCGCAAGAAAGGCGCGTCCCATGGCGAGGGTATCGGCGAGGTACGGTCCGCCCTCATCGTGTTCATCGTGTGCGAAGCCGCCTTGCGGAAGCGCTCGATGGGCGAGGATCCATTCCGCTGCGCGCCTGGCTTCGGCGAGCATATCCGCATTTCCGCTGGCCGCGTAGTATGCAGCGAGGCCTGTAACGGCGAGGCCATTTTCACGAGCGTAAATGTGCCGGTCTATTCTGGGAATGCCGAGTTTTCGGCGTCCAGCATTGTCGAGCGCGAAATATTCTCCACCGTGTTCGCCCTGAACCAGGTCGGCATCCTGGCTCGTGTAAAACGCGCCCTCGGGCGAGATCAAAAAAGTGGTGAGATAACGATGGATTTGCTCCGCTGGTCTGAGCCACTCCGGTTCGTGCCAGAGCATTGCAGCCACGGAAAAGACCCGGAGATTCTCCGCCTGGAAAGGCATGATTTTTTCGAAGTGCGGATGTTCCCAGTCTCCATCGGTCGAGTATTGGTAGACGCCACCCCAGGCTGGATCGATGAGGTTGAGCCCGTTTGTGAGCGTCTGCCGCGCCATGCCCTCCATACGGGTATCACCACTGATTCCTTCGGTGAGGCAATACTCGAGCGTATCCCAATTGAGATATTTGTGCACATCGCCCCAGCCGCCGCGCTTCGCGTCGTAGGCTTCGGTCAACGCGGAGCGGAGGGAAGCGCGCTGTTCTTTGGCCAAAGCTGCTTCCGGTGATTCCGTAATGGCCGGCTCACTTTGCACTGATGGTCCCGGCGTCGGATCATCGATAATGGCCTGAAGAAGCGAAGCCATCGGTTTCGGTGGAATGTAGCCCTGGCGCTTGACGATCTCGCCGCCGCTCGAATTGAAGACGATTGTCGCCGGCCAGCCATAGTCCTCATAACGGTTCGACAAGTCGGGTCGCGAATCCTGATCCACGCGGACCGCCAGATACTTTTCGCGGATGAGCTTGATCACCTCTGGATCCGCATACGTGACATCATCCATGACATGGCACCAGTGGCACCACACCGCTCCGAGATCGAGCAGCACAAAGCGATGCTCCTTTTCGGCGCGGGCGAAGATGTCATCCGACCAGGCTTGCCACTCGATACCGGGCTGCTCGGCGCCCTGCGCCAGCCAGGGCGAAAGCGAGATCACCGGGAGCAATGCTCGAAAAAAGGAAGATTTCACAGTGACCAGTAGTACGCCAGAGAGGCAGTCAAGCGACGCAGGAAAACTCAGCTCACATCCGTCCATTCCACAAGGCCCAAGCGCTCGCCTGCCTTGAAACACAAGCGAGCCCGCCGTGGCTCAGCTCACTTACTGAAAGTGAATGATCACCGGATTGGCGGCCTCGAACTGCACTCCGGGCACGCTCTGCAGCAGTTTGACATTCTCCGGCGAATTCTCATCGGAGGCTTTCATCAGTTGCTTCGCTTTCGCGGGATCCGCGAGGATCTTATTAAAATCGACGTCCATGAGGGTGACCTTTGATCCGTCCCGGTACTTTCCATTCGTATCCGTGATCGTTCCCTCGGCTTGCACGCGCACGGCGATTCGCATGTCTTTCAGCGCCTGCATCATCATCGCGGTCATCGCCTCGGCGCTTGGATCTTCCTTCGCCGGAGCTTCCGCTTCCTTCGGCTTTTGAGGATCATCGGCCTTTGGCGCCGACGGATTAGAGATGCGCAGTTCCGCGATTTTTCCTTTCTTGAACTGGAACGTCATCGCCTTGGAGTCGTCGGTCTTTGTGGTTACCCCTGGTCCCATATTGGGAGGCTCTGGAGAGAGCTTCAGTTTGCTCACATCCGTGAAAGCAAAGATGGCCGTGAACCCTTCGCTGGTCGGCGTCGATATTTTCTTTGCCGAAACAAAGGTCACGCCGTCGCCCATCTTCTTGGCCTGGTCTTTTAACTTCGATTCATCGAGCAACTCAAACGGCTTCGCCGCAGCGTCGGGTTGACCGTTGCCGGCCTGCATTTGCTTGAGCTGATTGATCATCGCGGTGCTCATCGTCACCGTCTGCTCGACCGTGCCGGAGCCGTCGGGTTTGAGATGCAGGACATCCTCGATCTGAAAGCATCCGCTCAGAAAGAGGACGGGAAATGCGAGCAGGATTGCCCGGCATTTGGAAAACCACGTGCGTAGAGGGGAAGTCCCGGACCGAGTGAGTTTCATAAAGAAAGCCGTTTGTATGTTGCAGGGATAACGCTTTACTGGAGGAGCGCGGGTTGCCTGTCAATCCCGCATCGGGGTGTTGCGACGTGCGCGAGTGAGGAGTGATCCTCCTTGACGGCTCTTTGTCCCACACCCGAAGTTGCGCCCGATTTTCACCCTGTTTTCAGCGCGTCGGACAAGTTTCCATGCACTCCATCCTCCACTCCCGCCCGGCCTGGTTTGTCGCTGCCTGCCTCATGGCTGCCGTGCCCTGCCGTGGGCTCGATTACTCCGTGCCGTTTGTCCGCGACGGATTGCCCTATTTCGGAACCGATGGCGTGGCGGGGTTTGGCGCGATTGTCGGGCAGATCGAGGTTCGTGGATCGGAGGGAAATGGAATCGATGGCTTTGATGGACATCGTCAGACTGGTTTGGGCCCTGACCCGGGTGATCCGAACTATGGTTTGTATGGCTACCAGAACGTGGTCGATTTCAGCGGGGCCAACGATCCGACGGACAATAACTTCCACGGCACATTCGTCGCCGGGGTTATGGCCAGCGAGTATGTCTCGGTGACGACGCCGAATGCGACATTGCCGTTTCTCGGAATGGCTCCTCTGGCCAAATATTACGGGGCAATCTTTGATGGCTCTGGAACGAAGCAGGGCTTTCTGTCGCTCAATAGTTCGCTGAACTACGTCGCGGTGCAGCAGGGGGCCACCGTGGTCAACAATAGCTGGGGCTCCACCGTAACTGATGCTTCGCAATTGGACGGAAGTTCCGCGGAATCTCTGCTCATGGATGAGTATGCCGGTTACTATGGCAAGACCGGCGGCACCACAGGGACTTATCTGGATAAGCTGATGGTGATCTCTGCCGGTAATTCGGGAGCGGACACAGGTTTGCTGGGCTCGCCGGCGGATTGTTTCAACGGACTGACGGTTGGCGCCCTGGATGCCATCAATCCGGATGCCTCGGCGATCGATGATCCCACGAGAGCGCCAGCCTTGCGGGTGGCGCCTTATAGCTCCTGGCGGCCGCTGGCCAACGGACGCGGCGGTGTGGATGTCGTGGCGCCGGGCACGAATCTGTGGTCAACGCTTTCGATTAACTATTTCCAGGAAAATGGTGAGGTGGCCGGTGTGGCTTCCGGCACGAGTTTCGCCGCGCCTCATGTCGCGGGCGAAGCAGCGCTGCTCTACGGTGCGCAGTCGAATACTTTGGGTTTCGTTTCCGACAAAGGCACCTTTCTTTCGACCGATCATAAGCTGATCAAGGCGCTCATCATCAACAGTGCGGACAAGATAGCGGGGCTCGACGCGAGAGGAAATCAACAGTCCACCTGGCAGCCCGGCTTGGTTCTCGCCAAGAATGGTGTGCCAAACGCGATTGTGCCGCTCAATTATGCGGTAGGATCCGGCAGCGCCAATGCAAACGAGGCATTTTTGCAGTATCGCGAATCGGGCAGCCGGTTTTGGGACATGAACGTGCTGGCCGCCACCGGTTCAGATATTTACTACACTTTGGGCGAGGGCAAATTTACCAGTGACACCTTTGACTCCTCTTTGCCGTTTACCCTGACTGCTACGCTCGTCTGGGACCGGCATGTCGATCTGACGATCAGCACGGATCCCAATGATCCGTCGCTGGGTAGCTTGGATAAGATCCTGCTGAGTGACCTGGATCTGATTCTTCAGGAGGAAATCTCGCCGGGCGTCTGGAAGGATATCTATATGTCCGCAGATACCGGGAGTACGGTGGATCAGATCTATCTTCAGAATCTGGATGGCGGGATGGGCTATCGTCTTGATGTGCACGCGGGAGATATCGCGGATCCGTCGATCGGGGAGCAATACGCGCTGGTGGTTTCGTTTCCGACGGTTCCGGAGCCTTCTTCGGTAGTGATGGTGATCGTTGGGGTAGGGGTGTTGTGCGGGCGCCGGAGGCGATGACTACGACTGATTTGGATGAATCCCGAACTGAATCAGTTTCTCCCGCATGGTGAGGCGGGAAACGCCGAGTAATCGCGCGGCCTTGGCCTGGTTGCCGTGCACCAGCTTGATCGCCTGTGAGATCAGTTCACGCTCGGCGGCATTGATGAGCACGGAGTGCACGTCTTCGAGTTCGCCACGGTTGGCGGCGGCGAGCAGATCGGCGATGAATCCCGCGAGCGTCTCGTTTCCGGTGGTGGGTGCGCGGGCCGCGAGAAGAGCCTCGCGCACATTGTCGGCACTGACTGCATAACCACGGGCCACGAGCAAGGCTTTGCGAACGACGTTTTCCAGTTCGCGGACATTACCCGCCCACGGCTGCTCTTCGAGCAGGGCGATGGCATCCGGATGAATGGAGGGGCTTTCGATTCCGAAATCCGCCCCGTGCCGGGTGAGAAAATAGCGGGCGAGATCCGCGATATCTCCGGTCCGCTTTCGCAACGGCGGAATGGTGATGGAGACAACATTCAGCCGATAAAACAGGTCCTCGCGAAACTCCTTTTCCGCGATGGCCTTTTCCAGATCGCGATGCGTTGCGGCAAGGACGCGGCTATCGATTGGAATCGGCTCGCGTCCGCCGACGCGCTGAATGCACTTCTCCTGCAGGACGCGCAGCAGTTTGGCCTGCGTCGTGAGGGTCATGTCGCCGATCTCATCGAGAAAAATGGTTCCGCCGTTTGCTTGTTCAAACCGTCCGATCCGCCGCGCATCCGCACCGGTGAATGCGCCCTTTTCGTGACCGAAGAGTTCGCTTTCGAGCAATGTTTCCGGTATGGCCGCGCAATTGACTGCAATGAACGGTTTATCCGCGCGTTCGCTATATTGATAGATAGCCCGGGCAATGAGTTCCTTCCCGGTGCCGGTCTCTCCGCGGATGAGAATAGAGACCGGCTTGGCGGCAATACGCCCGATCTCTTTGTAAATCTCCTGCATGACCCGGCTATTTCCTACGATCGCCTCGCGGCCGGCGGAAATGGACCCGATCTCCACGGACTCCAGCATCATGCGGCTGCTGGCGACGCCTTTCGCTACGAGTTCGAGTAAGTCCGGCATCTCGAACGGTTTCACGAGATAGTCGTAAGCGCCCATCTTCGTGGCTTCGATCGCGGTCGCGGTGGTGCCGTGCGCGGTCATCAAAATAACCGGCAGCTTCGGACGCGATTGATGAAGTCGCCGGACCAGTTCGAGCCCATTCATTCCCGGAAGCTTGAGGTCGGTGAGCACCAGATCGCATGCGGTGTTCGTCGCGAGAGCCAGCCCCTGGTCGCCATCCGCGGCATGCACAGTCTCGTAGCCTTCCTCTTCCAATACCCCTTTCAGCGCGGCGGCGATTTGGGCGTCGTCTTCTACGAGGAGTATCTTCGATCGGCGTTTCATCAAACAGTGTGGAGGGGGAGAATAATCCCGAATGTCGTGCCGTGGTCCACCCGTGTTTGATACTGAATGGCGCCGCCGTGCTTTTCGATGATGCGGGCGGCGATGGAAAGCCCAAGCCCGGCGCCACTCGCCTTGGTGGTAAAGAAAGGGTCAAACAATCGTGCCTGCACGTCCGGGGGAATGCCCTTTCCAGTGTCCTCCACCTCGAGAATGGCGACATCGTGCGCTTTGCCATTGAGCGCGAATTCGCCGGAACGGGCGCGCAGGGAAATCGTTCCGTTGCTCCCGATGCTTTCCGCTGCGTTTTGGACCAGGTTGATAAGCACCTGTTGCAATTGATGCGGGTCGCCGTTGACCTGCAAAGCCGGCGCCGGTTCCACGACGACCCGGATTGAATCCTCAGTCAATTGAGGGGCCAGCAGATCCCGCACTTCATCCAGAAGCGTCGCGGCGGGCATGCTTTGCAGCGTCGGGTCCGAAGGCCGCGCGAAGGCGAGAAATTCGGAGGTAATCCGCGCCAGGCGGTCGATTTCTTTTCCGATGAACGTGGCGTCATTGTGCGCGGGGCTTCCCGTGGGCAAAGCCTTTTGCTGCGTGTAAAGCCTCGCTTTGATGGCCGTGAGTGGATTGCGAATCTCGTGCGCCACGCCGGCCGCCAAAATGCCGAGTGAGGCGAGCTTTTCCTGGCGCTCGGCGAGTTCCGTCGTTTCAATGAGGCGGACCTGCAGCGGTGAGATCATTTCACGGTAGATCACACGTGCACTCCAGACAGCAAAGCCGACCAGCGCCAGTAGTGAGAGGGAGATCATTTGCTGCAGCCATCCGATCGATTGCTCCGACTCTGTGACAAACTGCGTCAGAGCCAGCCGCCGGGTGGTCGCGAGTTCGCTGCCGAGGGTCAACAGCGGATCAGAGGCACTTTCGATCCTGCTCAGTCTCTGGATGAGATCCGGCTTGGATTCGTCATCCCGCCGGCTGGAATGAATCTTCGTGGCTTCGGCGAGATAGGCCGAAAATGCTGCATCGATTTTATCGAACACGGCCTTTTCCGCCGGTGTGACCGCAAGATCCCTCGTTGAACTCAGCCAGGCGCGAAGTTGCTCCCCGTGATCCTGGAAATCCCGCCAGTCGGTCTGTTCTCCGGTGACCTCCGACATGGAGAGGTTCGACCGCATTTCCAAAACCGCGTCGCGCAAATGGCTGGTCGTGCGGGCTCCTTCGACGCGGACTCGCTCAAATCGCGCGCGGATTTCACGCCCAGCCCGCCAGCTGGCAAAGGCCGACCAGAGAATGGCGCCGGCCAGCACGAGCATGCCGATGACCAGCAGGGAGAGTCGGGAGTTTGTCGCGGAGCGATTCATCGAGGGTGATAAATGGGTTACCACAGGAGGTTAGCGAGCATGCAGCGTGAGCGCGGTTTTGATTTTATAGCTGCTGCATAAGTTGCTCATCAGGAGTGGGTTGCCGTTTTGTTGTCCGGCGTGGCATACCGTCAGCTTATGCCGGCCTGCCATGAAATACAAAGTGCTGATCATAGATGCCGGCGCGACCATTTCCGCGCGCCTCGCGGGAGTCCTCCGCACGGAGGGGTACGAGATTACGTATGCCTTTGGAGGGGTGACGGCGCTAACCGATTTCATGGAGGCGGACATCGATCTCGTCCTGCTGCATCTGCAGGCTCCAGCCAAGGCCGATTGGAAAGCACTGGAGGAGATTACGACGACGAATCCACCGCTGCCACTGATCGTGATTGCCGGGCCGTCGGCGAGAATTCTTCCGGCTTGGGTTTCGGACGTTTGCACGTTGGTCAAAACCCCGATCCAGGTGCCTTCGTTGCTCGAAACGATGTCCCGCGTTGCTGCCGACGTAAAAGTCGCGCGCAAAACACAATCTCCAGCCGTCGTTCCGTGGTCCGCAAATCAGAGTGCGATGCGCAACGCCGCCCAAGCGTACGAGGAGGTCGAACAAGTCACCAAATTGGTCTCCGGCACGCCGCTGAAGAAAGTCACGCACGGGTGTCCGCTGCGTGCCGATCGGCTTCAGGCCCTCCGCCGGGTCTGGAATCGTTGCAGCGTGGCGGAACAACAATTCTTCATGCAGGAGATCGCGGCGATCAGTTGCGCCCGCGATTTTTTCCTGTGAAAACGCAGCGTCGCGTTCCACAGGCCGCTGGCAAGGCTGGTATATGGATGTTTGGCTTTGTCGAATGGTTCCTGCGTGTTTCAGGGATCGATGCCAGCACGCTTTATCTTCGTCTGACCGTATTGGCGCGTGCGATTTACAAGGGTATCGCGAAACGCCGCGCGGCTGCGTTCTGGACGCTGGTGGGTCTGCGGAGTCAGGAGGGTCGGGGAAACGATTCGGTTTCGCGCGAGCTTAGTTGACCGCTCGCGGGTAGTGGGACTTACGGGGTGCATGCGACTTATGCGACGTCCGATTTAGTGGTTGCGTGGTGACTGGGAATCGGATTGCCGGACGTCGGGTGGCAAAGATCGGGCTTGCACCAGCCGATAGATTCTGATGGCGTCCGAGTGACTTGGCACCGCTATGAGGGCGCCGCCGGTGGGTTGGTCCCTTGTTGGTTTCAAAAGACTTGTCGAAGAAATGCTATGAAGATCGGAACTATTCGCGCTGTGGAAATCCTGGAAAATCGGGTTGCTCCCTCGGTTTTTTTTGTAAGTGGTGCTGATCTGACAATTCACGACAGCACAGGAGCAAGCCAGACGGGCGATACGGGTGCGGCATCCTCGGTAGGGGCAGCGATTGCGCTCTTAATGAAAAAGGGTGACAGCCTGGTCTTCGATGCGAACGGGAATCATAAAATGGACCCGGGTGATAGCGTGATGTTTGTGGATAGTGCAGGGGCCTCGATGGCTTTTTTCAAGGACTTGAATAGTGATGGTAAGTTCGAGCCGGCCGACTTCAGCGGCATCGCCGTTGGTGATGGATTCAAGGGAACGCTCAACGGAATCCTGAATGGCCCTGTTGCGACGCTGCTTGACCAAAACAATGCATTCTCCTCAGGGAATTATCAGCCGGCGTCGATCGCGGGGTTGACCGTGAATGGTTATATTCAGGGCGGTGTTTTTGCCGGAAAGAATATCACCGGCATTACCGCCAAATTGGCGACTGGAGGAAATCCGCTGAAGCTTTCCATTTCCGAAGGCATTTTTGCGGGCACCGGCACTTCGGGCATTGGCATAAGTTTCGACGGAGGGACGACTTCCGTCACACCCGGTTACACCCCAAGTACGGGAGAAACGGGTGGGAGTATTTCGAAGGTTTCCCTTCCTGGCGGTACGGCAGAAATCCATGCGGGCGATGCGGGAGCCGTGACGAGTGGTGCGGGCGTCAAAGGGGGCAGCATTTCAAATATAACGATGGGAGGAAGCGCTGTGGCGGACCTGATCGCCGGTACCGGTGGAGCTACTTCCAGCGGTGCTGGTGGAGCTGGTGGTAACATCACTGGCGTCAATATTCATACCCAATCCGGAGCTGTGACCGTCACTGCCGGTACCGGAGGTGGATCGAGCAATGGAGCGGGTGGGGCGGGTGGGCAGATCAGCAAATTGACCTTGGTCACATTGGGTAACAATTCCTCGGGAACCGTCACCGGTGGGACGGGTGGTGCAGGAGGGGTCACGGGCGCAGGAGGTGCAGGTGGTGCGATTTCGAGCAGCTCGTTCAACATCGGCCAAGCGAGCGGTAACTTCGCGATTAACGGAGGAACGGGCGGAGCCGGTGGGTCGGGCATCGCAACCGGAGGTGTTGGCGGTGCATTGAGTAACTTGGTGATTGTGGCTCACGGGAGTGCGACCTCCGGTGGAAGCAGCTATGACAATACTAATTTCAAAGTCCAGGGAGGAACGGGCGGGGTCGCTGGGGCAGGCGGAGCCGGCAGTGTCGGAGGAGCCGGCGGGGCAGTGACGGGTTTGAAGCTGAATACGGATGGTGTTTTCGGTGGTTCGATTGCCGTGAACGGTGGGGTGGGTGGCAGTGGTGGAACGGGAACTGGCGATGGCGGAAACGGTGGCAATCTTTCGAACATCAGCGCCGTGCTGGGAGGCGCACTCCACGGCGCGCAATTCGATGCGTACAATCAAGGAGCTGTTGGAGGAAGCGGGGGAACTGCTGGAGGAAACGGTGGAAAAGGAGGAAACGTCGTCAATATCAATGCAACGAATCTCGGCTACCTCGATGGTTTCTATACCTATTCGGGAGAAGGCGGCGCGGCTCACGGAAGCACGGGGAATGGAGGCGATTCCGGTTCGACAACCGGCGTAACGCTCAACAACCGTGGTGGTGTCCGCGGCATCGGTATCTATAGTGAAAATGGTGGTAATTCGTCGGCGACAACGGGGAATGGCGGAAACGCCGGCAGTCTCCAGAAAGCCACGATCAATAACTTCGCTTTTGTCGGCAATAATGACTTTTTTATGGGCGGTTACTACGGCGGTAATGCGGGGACGACAGGGAATGGCGGCAAGGGTGGGAGTGCGAGTAACCTGCGGCTCAATGATTCCTTCGGGAGTACGGCGGGTATTTATATTTATGCCGGTAGCGGAGCGGCAGGTCGAGGGGTTGGCGGCAAGGGCGGGGATGCCGGTACCTTGAGCACAGTGATAGTGAATGCACCGCTGGCTCGATGCGCCATCGGGTATAATAACAACACTACTAGCAATGGCGGCACCGGAACTGGGGCAACGGGTGGAAACGGTGGGTTGATCACGAATATTTCGGGGACGGTTGGCGATCTTGGTATCTTTGCTTACCAAGGGGGAAGTGCGACGGATGGAGTTGCAGGAAATGGCGGCAGCATCACGAATGTCAAATTCACCACCACGCAGATGGCAAATATCATCATCGCGGGAAATGGGGGTGATTCCACAACCGGTACGCCAGGCAAAGGTGGCAATATTCTGAACGTCTTCATCAACGGCGACATCGGCGATTTTACCAAGGCATTCGATACCACGATCAATTACTCAGGGGGAGGCATGGGGGGACTTGTGGCCGGACGTGGAGGCGCTTTGAATGGGGTGTATGATGTGGCGCGAAACGGCAGTATCTCAAACGTTACGGCTCATCGCATCGCTGCCATTGTCGCCGGACGGGAGACCGCATCGCAGTTAATCGCCGGAGACGCCGTGCTTTCGATTACCAAGCTGAAGGCGACAGTGATTGGGGCTGACTTAAATGGGAATGGAACCTGGAACTACACGGAAAACACTCCCGCTGAAGCAGGCTTCCAGTTTAGCAACGATCCCACGGACCACGACGACGTGCTGATCGACGGATTGGTGCTGGTGAAAGCCGGGGGCTTTACCTCGCCGCCGGTGACGCCGCTGATGGAGATTACTACTGTTTAGGTTCGGTGTGCCTCGTCACTGATCCGATTGGGAAGATTATATCGGCGGGTTCACAAACATCCCGCATCAAAAGCCGCAGACCCTTAATCACCTCGACAATTCTCCGTGATGATTCGAGACGACTCAAACCCTGATGCGCTCAGGCCCTGGCAGATTGCTTTCGATGGTGAACAGGCCCGACAGATTAAAGGAGTGCTATCGCAACTTGGACCTGCGCGAAAGATCGCTTTCATCGCTTCGAGCGCGGAACGTCTGCAATCTCTCTACAGGGAATTTTGCGCACTGAACGGTTCTGGTGAATACCAAGCGGTTCGTGACGCGTTAGACGAAATTTGGAAGGGGATCGTAAACTGGCCGACAAACAGACCAACGGAAGCGAGGCTGGCTGAACTGACTGAAATAGTCGCGGCAACGATCCCGGAATCGTCTCTCGCACCAATAAATGTGCTCTTTTTATTTGGATTTGAACCTCCGCAGCCGGTCCTGCACGCGATCCGATGCCTTCAGGAAAAGGAACATATCACCGACGATGCTGGAAAAGCGATCTACGACTGTCTCCACAAGTTCATTCGAGTGAGGGATTTTACCACGGAAGATCGCTTCAATACGGTAACCTTGGAGGTTAAAGAACGACAAGGTTTTGACCCTCTCACCCAGTTTGAGAGGGCGAGGCGTCTGAGAGCGGCGCAGGAATTCGCGTCGCTTTCGGAGCGCATGGGAGAGGAAGTCGTTGCGGGCTTGAAACGACGTTCCGTTGATGACGCGATTAACCTGAACGATTTACTCAATTCCGAACCGGGGCCCCCCTTTGAATCAGTGCGGTTCGACTTGGACCCATTTAACCATTGTTTGGTTGGTCCTCGGCTGCAACGCGCCACCCCAAAACAACGAGCGGTCTTTGCTGCTGGATGTTGCCAGCGGCTCGTAGCTATTTATAGAACATGTTGCGAAACCACAGGTGGAAACCCGCGTGCTTTCGATAGCGCCTTGGATAAGATATGGAATTCTCTCCTTGGAGGGCACGTTGACTTAGGGGCTGTGAAGCGGGATATCGAAGCAATACAGGCGTCAACCAGCATCAGTGAAACAGGAGCCAGCTTGAACAGCAGCAATGCGGTAGATGTGATCCGCGCTTTGGGATTTACTTTTGACGTGCTCACAACTGGTTTTAAAGCATTGGATGTCAGCCGCATTACGTTTGAGATAGTACAACGGATGATTTCTGATCGGTACGCGATCATTCCCGAAGCCCCAGGTGCATGGAAGCAGTTGCTTAGGAATCCGTTGTATGTCACCGAAAAGTTTCGGCAATGGAGTGATCTAAATTTCATTTGCTTGGGGAACGGTTTCATTAAAATCCATTCCGTAGAGGCTGTTCGTGAAAAGGCCAAACGGGAGCAGGTTCTATAGGCACTATTTGACGGGACTCACTTGCCGTCTGCACCGCCCCGGCGCCATCTGTCTTCCAGCCGGCTGCGCTACTCGCCCATCATCACGATCGGCCCTTGTGCATTGGGCGCGCCGCCTTTGCGTTCGCGGCTGACGGCGAACTTATCCGCGGCGTGGATGGGGACTTCCACGGTAAATACGATCCGCGCATCGCCGTGCTCATCCACATGCACGATGCCGCCACTGACCGGTTGCGGATAATGTGGATCGATGATCCAGAGCTGGTAGTCCTGCGCCGGTCCCGGCGGCGGAATTTTCTCGAGAGTAAGAACGCCCTTCTGCTTATCTCCATCCCAGGCGACTGATCCAACGGTCGCGGGAGAGTTATTCATCTTCGAGGATAGCGTCGCGATCCGCAGCTTGGAGATCTGGTCCTTGTTGCGCAGATCGGCGATTTCGTGCAAGTCGCTGTCGTGCTTGGTCCGGAGATCCGTCAGTTCGCGCATGGCGACTTCCTGTCTGGCTTGGATGCTGGTCAGAGCGTCGGTTGTCTCTTTTCGCTCGGCACGCAAAACTTCCAGTTCGCTCGCCGTCTGTGAACGATCGAAGACCAGAACTCCGGCGAAGATGGCCAGAACCGCAGCGATCGCCCACGGGATCCAATTCCGATTCCGATTTCCCCGATTGGCCGGAGCGTGAGCCGTGGCTACCGCGACGGGAGGGGCGTCTGCTTCGGTTTCTCCCCGGATTGCGGAAAGGAGTTGTGCCCGGACACTGGGTGACGGTTCGACGAGAGGTGCAGCGTAAGCGAGCAGCGCGGCAGATTCCTGAAGTTCCCGGGCCAGCGCGGCTATCTCGGGATCGTTTTGGGCCAGTTCCTCAAAATACGTAGTTTCCTCACCGCTCAGAAGACCGAGCGCATGACGCGAGGCGAGTTGCTCTGTCCGTTCCTCGATCATATGCGGCGGACAAGGGATTCGCGCAAACGCAGCATCCCGCGACGGATCCGCGCTTTGACGGTGCCGAGCGGTGTTGCGAGGGATTCGGCGATTTCGGTCTGCGACATGCCCTTAAAGAAAGCGAGTTCGATCGCTTCCCGCTGTTCGGATGGGATCTTCTCGAGGGCCGCCCGGACAGAGACCGAGTTTTCGTGCTGAATCACGGCCAGGTCGCTGCCGTCTTCGGAAAGTGGAATGGGGTCTTCCTCGCGGGTGGCTGCTTCCAGCGTCCGAGTTTGCCGCTGGCGCTGGCGGAGGCGGTCAATGCCCCGGCTCCGGGTGATGTGAACGAGCCAGGTGAAAACACCGCAGCGCGCGGGATCGTACGTGCCCGCCTTGCGCCATACTTGCAAAAAAACAGTTTGAAGGATCTCCTCCGCGTCCTCGCGGCTTTGGAGCATCTTGAAAAGGAGCGAAAAAAGAGGGGTCGAAAACCGTTCGTAGAGCGCGAGGAAAGCCTTTTCATCGCCCTGGCCGATCGCGGCAAGCAAGGCCGCTTCTTCGGTCGCAGGTTTTTCGCGGTAGGTCATGTTTGGATGCGCGCAGTTGGTGACTTTCCTGGCTGGCGCCAAAACACGATCGTCACCTCCGCCCATCAGAAACGAGGACGATTCAATCGTAAAGAGATTTAGTGAAACAAGCGCCTGCACACTATTTAAGGACGCACGTCAGCCGTGGACAGACGCAGCAAAGTTTCCATGGGATGGGATGAGCTTTCCGGTACGACAGGGCCACTGCGGAGTCTACGGAAAAGACGTGGGGGGAATTACCGATACGATCTGTCCGCCAAAGTCGTAGAGCACGCTTTTGCCGGCTTGCGCCCTCCACAAAAAGCGACAGCCGCCGGTCCGAAGACTGACGGCTGTCGTGGAAACGGAATTTGGAAAAGCTGTTTACCGAGAGGCGGCGCGGGTGATTTCCGAGAGCTTCGCTTCCAGTTTGGTTACGTGATGCTCGGCGTCCTCGCGGGCGCGCCGTTCATCCATGAGCGCTTCCTCAAGTTCGCGGATGCGCTGCTGGAGATTGAAGCGGATCGAGGTGCGGACGGGTTGCGTGTGCTCTTCGTCGGCGGAATTCGCCTGCAGCTCAGGGATGTCCTTGAGCGGCGTGGCGGTACCGTCACGGCAATTGGTGATAAGCGTCTCTCCCGTGATTTCGCCCATCTGGATGAATTCACGGATCGCACCAAAGGTGGTGGGACCGTAGTATTGGTCGGGACTGACCTCGATGAGGTAGTCCATCTCCAGGCCCGGGACCATGGGGGCACGGAGCCAGTTTTGCTCGTCGGTGGAAACTTTGTCGAGCGGCGACACTTGGGCTTCGTGGGCCCATTGTTTAAGTTGCTGGAAGGGAATCGGACCAAAGATGGTGCCGTCGTCGTTCTTGAGCAAATACCAGTTCTGTGTCTCGTCAGCCATTATTGGGTCTCCTTTTTGTCTGTCGGGGGTTCAGGGGCTTTGTTGGCGGGGATATTAATGACTTGGCCAATCTGCAGTTTACGTTCGTCTTGAATTTTATTCGTCTTTTGCAGCTCAGCCACCGGGATGTTGTAGTGCTTCGCGATGGAGGTCAATGTTTCGCCTCTTGCAACCGTATGTTTTAGCCCTCCACCCGGTGAAGTCACCGGTTCAGCCTTGGGCGATTCGGCAGGAGCGGGAGTGGCGGGATGGGGCGAGGCTGCTTCCTTATCGGCGGGGGCGGGCGCTGTTTCGGGAGGGGGAGCGGTGGGCGCCGGTTCGGTATGGGCAGGTGAAGGGGTGGCTTGCGAATGATGTCCTTGCTGGAGTTCGTCCAGCTGCTGGCTCATTCGGGCGACTTCATGGGCGAGGGCATCCAGTTGCTTCGACTGCTGTTCCAGGAGCCGGTGGATCGAGTGAATTTCGTCCGGTGGCGGCGGTGGTGGGGCAGGTTCCTGGGCAAATGCAGCCGCAGCCACGAGGATGGCAGCGGAAAAAAGAGCGATTCGGCTCATGTGTTGGTCTATCTCACTTCACCATATCGGCTGCAAGCTCCGGCGTGCGTTCTTGCGTTTTCGATTTCTCCTCGTACACTGCTCATCATGCCTGAAAGGACTCAAAGACCAGTCGGTCCCGCTCCTTGGGGACCGCAACAGGGTGACGGCGGTGGGCCGAAAGCGCCCGACGTCCAAAAACCGGATACGAAGGATCTTCTTCAGCGCATGCGGCGCGTTGATCCGAACCAATCTCGTCGCTATCGCCAGCGCACCGGGCAATAAGTGATGGACCCAACTCCCTGGCAGGTGAACACCGGTCTGGTGGTCCCTGCTCCCGAGGACTTTGCGTCTCTTCTGCAGCGGAATGGCCTTTATCCCAGGCAGCCGTTGCCGGTGACCGGGCACGTTCCAGCGGAGACGCATGCGACGACGATACTGGCGTTCAAATTTGCCGGAGGCGTGCTCGTCGCCGGCGACCGGCGGGCAACGGCGGGCAACGTGGTCGTTTACGATCGCGCGGACAAGGTCCTGGAGATCGACAAATATTCGCTCATGGCGATTGCTGGCGTACCGGCGACGGCCTGGGAAATGGCTCGCGTTCTTGAGCATTCTTTCCAATTCTATCGGCGCAGCCAGTTGCAGGAGATGAGTCTCGAAGGAAAGGTCCGCGCTCTTTCGAAGCTGCTGCGCGACAATCTTGGCTTTGTCATGCAAGGGGTTGGGATCGTCGTGCCGCTCTTTGCAACGTACGACTTGGAAGCAGACGCTTCGCGGCTGTACTTTTACGACGCCATGGGGGCTCAATTTGAAGCAACCGATTATGCAGCCAGCGGTTCGGGCAGTCATGCGGTGCGCAGCATCCTCTACTACGAAAACACCTTCGGCGCGAAGCCTTTACGCAAATGCGGTGAACAGCAGGCGATCCTCATCGCGCTCCGGGCGCTCGATACCGCGGCTGAAGCAGATACCGCGACGGGAGGTGTGGATCGGCGCGGGCGGGTTTATCCCATTGTGAAACTGATTTCGAGAAATGGCATTACGACCTTGCCTGAGAAGCAACTCGCAAGGCTTTTCAAGGAGAAGGTGAAATGAGATTGATCAGATTGCGGATTTTGGATTGCGGATTGCGGATTTTTCGGAACCGGAGATCGGCATTTTGCCTGAAAGAGGAATTGAAGATTGGGATCGCGCCTGGCGACGAATTGCGCCAATCCGCAATCCGCAATCCGCAATCCGCAATTCTATGATCGAAGAGCCCTATCGGTGGATGGAGGCGATTTCCAATCGCCGCGAGTACATCGAGCATCAGCTTTCTGGCGGAAGCCCCATCGCGGCAATGACTTATCGCGATGGCATCCTGCTCTTCACCGTGAGCCGGGAGCGACAGAAGATTTTCGAAGTATACGATCGCATCGCCATGGGGGCGATCGGGCACCCCGGGGACATGGAGCGCCTGCGCATGGCTGCGATTGAACTCGCAAGCACCGAAGGGTTTGCGCGTTCCGCGGACGACGTTTCGCTGCGCCGGCTCGCCACTTATTCGCTCAGCCCGATTTTGAAGGCGGCCTTCGAGCAGATCTACGGTCCGCCGTATCTCGCCCGGCTGCTTTTTGCCGAACTGGGCCGGGGAAGCGGGCCGAATCTTTTCGTGCGGCTGGACTACGACGGCTCTCTGCACAGCAATGGTGGGTCGTTCGGCCGGGTCTTCGAGGATTTCGGCTACCTGGCAAGCACGCCGGCTTCCGGAGCGCTGATGGAACGCTTTCTCCGCGAGCGCGTAAAGACGGAAACTTCTCTGGAGGAGGCACTTGGAGTGGCGGCCGATGCCTGGGCGGTGGGGCATCTGGCCCTCGAGGACGCCGACCGGCAGGAATTGCCTTCCGCTGCCCAGATCGCAGCTCATCGCGAGCAGCAATTTGCTGATCTCGCGTTGGAGACGGCGGTCATGGAACGAACCAGCCCGAGCCGGATTACCTACCGGAGTATCCCTGAAGAAGAGATCCGTCGCTTGCTCGCGGCGCGATAGTGTGGTGTGATAGTATCCATGCGCAGAGGCATGGCCATTTTTTGGGCCCGTGTGTTTAGAGGCTTCCGCGTGAAGAACGCGTTGCCTTGCGTGGGGCTGATCGTCCTCGGAGGGTGCCTCACCTTGATTGTAACGCCTGATGAACAGGCGCCGCCGACCATTCCGCCAACCGGAGGTCAGCCGGGATTGCCCTCAGTCGTGATTGATCCGGGGCATGGAGGCAAAGATGAGGGCACCCAATGGCGCGGGCTTGCAGAAAAGGATCTGACCCTGGATGTCGGCCTGCGCCTCGAAAAATTCCTGAAACAGGCCGGTTTTCCGACGGTCCTGACCCGGCGTGACGATGTGTTTATTCCTCTCTCGGAACGGGTTCGGCTGACGAATCAGTACACGGACGCCATTTTCGTCAGCATTCACTTTAATAGTGATCCAACGGGTACGACGACCGGGATTCAGACGCATTTCGCGAAACACAAGGACGTGGCTGATCCGGACTGGGCGTGGATCGGTTTTTTTGCGAAGCAGGATCCATCTGTTCCTGACACGAGTGAGGACCTCGCTGGCGCGATCGAAACGGCGGTGGTGACGAGAACCGATGCACGCAACCGCGGAATCTACGCCAATGATTTTTACGTGGTGCATCACACGCGTTGTCCGGCGGTCCTGGTGGAAGGGGGATTTATCAGCAACGCCTTCGAGGCGCAGTTGCTCCGGAATGATGCGTATCGGGATCGTCTCGCGGAAGGCATTGCCGAGGGGGTGATGGGTTACATAAAGGCTCATCCGCGCCCGGCGGCTCCGCCGGTTCCACAAATTGCGGAAGCGATTCGCTGATTGACTGAATGTATGGCAACTTGGGACCGTCTCAGTGTCCTGAGTTCGCGATGAAACGCTTCTTTTCCCTGCCCGCCCTTTTCCTCGCCATGGCCATAACGGTTCATGCCGATGACCGAACAAAAAACGTCCAGGCTCAGCTCAAGGAGCAAGGCTTCTACTATGGGGAGGTGGATGGAAAGAGCAGCACGGAGCTGTCCGCCGCCGTTCGCCGGTATCAGATTCGCAATGGACTCGAAGTGACGGGCGATCTGAGCAAGGAGACGCTGGATGCATTAGGCCTTGGTGGAGCCCCGGCGCCTGCTCCGGAATCCCGGAGAGAACCTGTGGAGGTGGCGAAAAAGCCATCTCAACCGTTGCAACCGCAGTCGCAGACACCGCCTGCGCCTATGCCGCCGCCCGCAGTGGCGCAGGGGAAGCCGCATCCGCCGGTCAATCTTCGCAGGTATGATGATGATGTTCGCGAAAGCGACCGCCGGGCTTTGCAGGACGAACCCGCCGCGCAAACGGCGCCTGCTGTACGGCCACACGGAGGATTCATCCCGCCACCCGCTCCCTTGGACGGAGGTAATGCAGTCGCTCCTATTTCGGGAGGCGGCGCTTATGGAGACTTCTTTGCCGGTACGCCCTATAGCATCGCGCCGAAGGTCGTGCAGGAAAGCACGATGCGCCGTGCGCAGCAGATTCTTGCCGAACGCGGATTTTATCGGGACGCCCTCGATGGCGCTCCCGGGCCGGCTATGGAGGAAGCTGTGCTTTCGTATCAACGCAGCGCCCGGCTTCCGTTGACGGGCCGGCTGGATCTGCAGACGCTTGCGGCGTTACGCTTGCTGCCAGGACGCGGTCCGGGAAATCCACCGCTGAGACCGTTTAATTCGCAGGGTGGGGATGCGCCCCGGCAGGTGTACCGAGGTGTGTGGGTGAACTAAGTCCGAGCCCTCATCATGCGTTGCTCTTCCGGCGGCGGCAGCCGGCGAGGAGAGTCACACCGGACAGCAACAGGGCGGTGCTGGCCGGTTCCGGAACCGATGAGATCACAGTCAGGACGACGTCGTGCGCATTCGGATTGGAGTCGAGCGCGTCGTAAGTCAGTTGGTAGGTATTCGAGCCGAATGTGAACTGCTGGTTGTTGTCGATGATGCCTGCCGCGCCGAAGTTAAACAGGCCCCCGTCCCATGTGCCCGTGTAGCTCATAATGGTGAACTTGGTGCCGATTGCATCTCCTGTGGCAGCACCCAGATCCGTGAGTGTCAGCAATGGGCCGCTCGAACCGACATTGAGGTCGCCGTGGATGTCCGCCAGGCTGGCCGTCAGCGTGCTGGTGTTGATCGCGCTTTCGAAGACACCGCCGCTCAGGCTCAGTGTGCCGGTATGAAACGTGCCGAGGCCGGCGCCCGTGGCCGTGGCACCAGGCGAGATCGTGCCGGCGATAATCGAGATATCTCCGACCGTGCCGGTGCCACCCAATACACCGCCCTCGACCATCGCCGCGCTGCCATTCAGACTTCCCGAGACAATGAGGCGACCGCCTTTCAGGTCCGTCAGACCGGAGAAATTATTGTTGCCGGTGAGGGTTAGTGAACCCGTGCCAGATTTGACGATGCCTATCTGGCCCGGACCATCTTGAATCTTTCCAGCATAGACGGTGTTTGTGCCATTGCCACTCATCGTCAGAGTGCTGAAGGACCCACTGAGGTTATTGGTGACCACCGCATCAGTGCCGGTACCGGCAAGGGAGGCGAACGCTTCGGCGTGGCCATTCGCGTCGAAGACACCTCCGTTGATCTGCACCGCAGTGCCGTCATAGATCTGATCTTCGCCGGAGCCGGCGAGTTGCACGAGGCCGGCATTCACGATCAATCCGGAAACGGCGTGAATGCTCGGGTTGTTCGAGCTGACTTTGTCCAGGATCACCGTGCCTGCATTCAGGCGAATGGAGAGGCGAGTATTGTCGGTCGCACCAGCCACGTCCCATGTTCCGGCACCGATTTTGGTAACCATGCAGGTGCCATCGCTGCCCTTGATCGTATTCGTAGTCGTCAGGACCGTGCCGGCATTTGTGATGTCCATGATGCCGTAAGGAGTCTGGACATTCTGAATCGCATCCGTGGAAACGGAGTCACCAGTGTATCTCAGGCCGGCGCCGGTGGCCGGGGTGGTGCTTTGTCCAATATAGATATTTCCCGTGCCGAGCGCACTGGTGAGGGTTCTCGTCAGATCGGAGGTCTCCAGCGTCCCCGACACAATGACGTTACTCGTCGTGCGTGTATTACGTGGATTGGCGCTCACCGCGACGGTGCCGGGTCCGTAGACCCAGAATTCTCCGGTGCCGACAAAGGCACCGGTCAAAGTCACTCTCTCTCCACCCATCGCGCCGATGTTTGCCTTTCCGGCGCCGGCAATGTCACCGGGAATCGTCACGTCGTCCAAACGATTCATGTACAGGAAATTGGTGGTACCGCTGCCAAATGTGACGTTTCCCGCGCCCAAGGTGCCTGTCGTCCCGCCGGAACCGACCTGCAGAGTGCCGACGATGCTCGTCCCTCCCTGATAAGTGTTGTTGCCATTAAGAATCAGGGTGCCGGAATCGATCTTGTTCAGGGCGCCCGGGCCGGTCACGGCGCCATTCACCGTCATCACATCGGTCCCGAAACCGACCCGGAAAGTGCCGCCAGCCGAACCGAGAGTGATGCCACGGTTCGCATTGAGCGTCACGCTGCCCACCTTGGAAAAGTTCGTCGCGGTGGTGAAGTTGACGCCCTCGACTAATCCGCCGCCATTGAGCGTGATGTTATCGGCCTGGAAATTTGCCGGATCGGCGCCGAGCGCCGCATCGGAGTTAATGCCCAGCAGGCCGCCGCTCACCACGTACTTGCCGCTGAAGGTATTCGTATTATTCAGGCCGAGGGTGCCGGCGCCTGCCTTGGTAATGACGTCAGAGCCGGAGAGCACCGTCGAGATATTCATGCCCACGTTGGTTCCGATACTCAGCGTCTGATTGCCGCTCAGAGTAAGCCCGCCCGTCCCCGTAATGTTACTCGTTCCCGTTGTGTAACCGGTAGTGATACCACCGGTGACGATCAGTGGATCACTGTCAGCGGTGGCAATCGTATAAGCCGCCGTGGAGATTGTCAGATTTCCCACCGTGATTGGTGCGCCGAGTGTTACCGTACTGGCCGTTCCGGCGAAAACTGCATTGCTGCCATCGATCCACGCCGCATCAAATCCGCCCGTCGCGGCGCTGGACCAGAAAGACGATATCTCATCCCACGAACCCGGACCTCCCGCCGCCGAGCCGCCGGTAAAAGTAGGATCCCAGAAATAAGTCGCCGCGTTGGCGTGGGTGACAGTCAGTCGAACGGCGATGCTGGCCGCAAGAAATAGCAGGGGAGTGCGGAATATCTTGGTCATTATATAGAAAAGTGAGATTAAATATCAGGGAGTGCCCCAATTCACCGGACCTCGAAACTCAGTCTTTGGATGCGTACGGACCTCCGGCTCAGATGACACCTATGTGAGATCGAACCCAGGTCGACATCAATCACCGGTCGATGGAGTCCGCGAAGAGCGGATGGGGCCAAAGGCGAAGTGAGGAGCTAAAGATTGATGCGAGCGCCGTGAAGGGCGGCGCGCAATCTATCTTCCGAAGTTACACGTTCAATGTGATGAATGTAACAATTCGATGACGTGAATCATCGAATTAACGCATTCACCTTAACATGGAAAATTGAGTCTATAACCTTAACAGAAAAAGCGCTCCAAATAAGCAGGGCGATACTTGCTTTGTGGCAACTCCGAAGAACGGACGCGATATGGCGGCTATAGTTGCATGTAGTCCAAAGCGGCATATAACCGTTGATAGTTGAGTAAAGCTGAAGGGATACTTGAGCGAGACTGAAGTATCTGGGTAACGACTTATCACGGCGGGGCTGCAACTAAGGCGGCAACCGTCCCGCGGCATCTCGACTCACTGCTCAATTTCCTGCAACTCGCCTGAATCCCGGCGTTTTCCGCGACATTGCCTCATATAGAATGGCGCGAGTCTCCGCGAGTTTGCGCCGCAGCAAAATGCTGCTGGCCGCGAGATATTTCACGACCCACCCTCCGCCGCCGGCAAGCCGGCTGCACCCGACCCAGGCGTTCTTTTCGTGCAACTCGTGGATCTTCTGCCAGCACGCTGAACCCTTCTCGAGTCGCCGGCTCACCGCGAAGCAACTCGCATAGTACGCGTTTGGAAACTGCGCGCGCATCGCGGCGACGCTGAAGGAATCCGGAGCGAGACGATAGCGCTCCCGTGCTGCCAGCGTGCCGGAAACGAAGAGGTCCATGCTCCACTCCAGGGCTTCATAGGCGAACACTTCTCCATGCGCCACACGTCCGGGTGCCAGCGTTTCGAAAAAGAGAAGCTCTCCTTCGTCCTCTATGCGCAGGGCTGTGGTTTGGCGATAGCAGGCGCCGCCGTGGGGAATGAAGAGTTCCGGCCAGATCTCCAGAAATCCTCCGGCAGCCACGGAAAACTCCTGCGAGACTTCCGCATATCCGCCGCGAGTTCGATGGACCCGGCTGGCGCTCGGCGTCGTGAGAAGAAGATTCGCGCCGGGTTCGACGTGGACTTGGCTGGAAACGCAATCTCCGGCAAAGAGGCCCGCCGTCGGATTGACGACATTCACCACCAGCGTGCCACAGTCGAGATGCGGTTTGCTCAGGTGCATCGGTGCGCGGAACGATTGCCGCCGGAGGCAGCTTTGTCCGCGGGTATCCAGAGCGCAGAGCAGGTCGAGATGGCCAGTCATGAATGGTGAAAACGGAGACAGAGAATTCCGGATTTCAACCGAAGGGGCACGACTTTTTCCAAAGAACGGGTTTATGGTCGGGATTCCCTGACAAAATGCGGTTCCCCTATTTCCTCGCCCTGATCTTCCTCGCTGCCGTTCTTCGCGCCGAAGCCGGACAGCGGCCTAATATCCTATATTGCGTGGCCGACGACTGGAGCTATGGCCACGCTTCCATCTATGGCGACAAGGTGGTGAAGACGCCCAATTTCGATCGTGTGGCGCGCGAAGGGGCTCTGTTTCATCGTACGTACTGTGCCGCGAGTTCCTGCACGCCGTCGCGTGGCGCGATGCTGACCGGGCGTCCCATTCATCAACTGGAAGATGGCTCGAACCTGTGGAGTACCTTGCCGACGAAGTTTCGCGTTTACCCCGACGTCCTGGAAGAGGCTGGGTACGCCGTTGGATGCGAAGGCAAAGGGTGGGCGCCCGGCGATTTCAAAGCGGGTGGCCGCACGCGCAACCCGGCCGGTCCGCAGGTGAAGAATTTCGAGCAATTCCTCACCGGAGTGCCGAAGGATCAGCCTTTCTGTTTCTGGTATGGCAGCCATGATCCGCATCGTCCGTACGAACTCGGCAGCGGAGTGCGTTCGGGAATGAATCCGGTGGATGTTCAGTTACCCTCCTTCTGGCCGGACTCACCGGAGATTCGGAGTGATGTTTGTGATTACTACTTTGCCGTGCAGCGGTTTGATCGCCGCGTCGGCGAACTTCTCGATGCCTTGGAAAAGGCGGGCCGTCTTGCCGACACGCTCGTCGTGGTAACGAGCGATAACGGGATGCCTTTTCCGCGGAGCAAAGCGAACTGTTATGACCTGAGCTCCCGCATGCCGCTGGCCATGCGCTGGCCGGGTCACATTGCACCGGGAACGGAGATTAATCGTTATGTTTCCCAGGTTGCGTTTGCTCCCACGTTCCTGGACGTCGCAGGTCTGAAAGCGCTCCCGGAGATGACTGAGAAAAGCCTTCTGCCACTGATGACTGGCCAGGAGCCGCCGGATGATCAAAGTGGCCGTGTCTTTGTCGAACGGGAACGCCACGCCAATGTGCGCAAGGATGATTTGGGCTATCCTGTTCGTGCGATTCGGACGAAGGATTGGCTCTATATTCATAACATCCATCCGGAGCGCTGGCCGGCCGGTGACCCTGAGATGGTTTTCTCCGTGGGCGAATACGGAGATATCGATCCTGGGCCGACCAAGAATTTCATCATCGGACTGAAATCAGATCCGGAGCGCGCCCGTTTCTTTCAGCTCTCCATGGGCCTTCGGCCGGAGGAGGAGTTATACGATCTCAAGTCCGATCCACAGGAGCTGCATAATCTTGCCGGGGCGACTGAATTGCACGATGTGCAGACCAAGCTCCGTCGCGAATTGGATCAATGGATGAAAGAGACCCACGATCCGCGTGCGGAAAAAGATGATGATCACTGGGATCGCTATCATTACTTCGGCAAACCCGGGCGAGAGATGACGCCGGTCAAGCTGAAGGATAGTCCGTAGGCGCACGCCGATGCAATCTGCGCGATTTTGGAAACGTTCAACGTTCAACTTTCGACGTTCAACTTTCGACGTTCAACTTTCAAAGATGGGCCTCGACGCCTTGAGAATTGGGAGCGTTCAAATTCCGGGCCAATTACGTCTTCTGTTCAGCGATTACTAATAGCAATCGCGCGTAGACTTGCTCCTCGTCGAATCTGAAAACGGATTTTGGAGTGTAGTGAGCGTGAGACGAAACGTTCCGGAGAAGACACCGCCTACCGCCCACCCCGCGCCCTCCACAAGCCGCACTCACCTTTTCGGCCGGCGTGATTTCCTCGTTATCTCGTCAACTTGCAGGCGCCTTAAATAGTTGCGGGTTATCGGGTCGGTTTGGTGTGTGGAGGGCGCTGCTTCGTCAGCGCTGCGGCGGGGGTAGGTGGCGGCGGACCAACGATCTTGTGCAATCCAAAGTCCGCTTTCAGGTTGAACGTTGAAAGTCGAACGTTGAACGTTGAACGTTGAACGTTTTCTCTGCTGTCAGGCGCTGGGGCGCAAACCAAAGTTACGCCTAAGCCCGTGCCTTCACCCCAAACAATACCTCTCTCCTCAACCACGCGAGTAACTCCTCCTTGCCCTTTTCCGAGCGCAGATCGGCAAAAAGAAACGGCCGGTCACCGCGCATCAATTTCGCATCGCGGGCCATGACTCCGAGATCAGCGCCGACATACGGGGCGAGTTCGGTTTTGTTGATGAGCAACAGGTCGCTGTGCCGAATGGCCGGGCCGCCTTTGCGCGGGATTTTGTCGCCCTCGGCTACGTCGATCACATAGATAAAGGAATCAACGAGTTCAGGCGAAAAGGTCGCGGAAAGATTGTCGCCACCACTTTCGACGAGGATAAGCTGGACGTCCGAATGGCGCGCTTCGAGTTCTGCGATGGCGGCGAGATTCATGCTCGTATCATCGCGGATCGCAGTATGAGGACATCCGCCGGTTTCCACACCGAGGACGCGATTGGCCGCGAGCGCTTCGTTGCGAACGAGGAATTCAGCATCTTCCCGCGTGTAAATGTCATTGGTCACAACGGCAAGAGACAGCTCGTCGCGAAGCCACTGACACAGCCGAAGGACAAGCATGGTTTTGCCGGAACCAACAGGACCGCCGATGCCGATGCGAATGGGACGAGACATGGAGCGAATAAATGCGTGAAAAGGCGGTGGCGGCGAAGCGCAAAATTCTCCTCCGCGTCTCCGCGTCTCCGCGTCTCCGCTTGAGACCTCACCCGACGATCCACGCCCTCGTTCCCGTATCCCGGCCGCCGACAAATTCACAATCACCCGTTGACATATATATCCGCGTCGGATATATCCGTTGCAGATACATATGCCGAACCGCACTCAAACCCCGGAAGATCTGCTTCCCCTGACGCCAGCGGTCTTTCACATCCTGCTGGCGCTCGCCGATCGCGAGCGACACGGCTACGCGATCATGTCCGAGGTGGCCGCAACCACCGAGGGGCGCATCAAGCTTGGCCCGGGAACGCTCTATGGAACGATCAAACGTCTTCTTGCCGCAGGCCTGGTCGAAGAATCGGACGAGCGGCCCGATCCGGAACTCGATGATGAACGCCGGCGTTACTATCGCCTGACGGACTTCGGACGCCTTGTCCTGCAGGCGGAAGTCCTTCGCTTTTCCAAAATGGTGCGCGCGGCGCGAGCCAGCGGCGTCGTCGTCCCCGCCAGGACAGCAACCTGAAACCTCGCATCATAATGAAAGACAAATCCTTTCCGCGGATGTGCCAGGTGTATCGGGCGCTGCTCGTGATTTATCCACCGAGTTACCGGCGCGAATATGGCGAACTCATGGTGCAGCTTTTCCGCGATCAGTGCAGCGATGCGCAGCGAGAAGGCGGAACGTTGGGCCTTCTCAGGATGTACGTCCGCGTATCTGGAGACCTCCTCCTTTCTGTTTTCCGTGAACATTCCTCAACCCTGACTGTGCTTATGAAAAACCTTGGTATAAACAAACTCAGTATTCTCCTTGCCGGTGCATCTGCCGTTCTGACGCTGGTTGCCGGCTTGCTGGCCGAACCCCGTCTTATCGTTCCTCTGCTCGATCTCGCTGCTCTGACGCTCCTGGTCCGTGCCGGCGTGGAGTGGTTTCGCGAGTCGGGAGAATGGCTGAAAGGCCTGGGATGGGCCGCTCTGCTCTTCGTGGCCTATGGGATATTCATGCCCTGGCTGGCAAAGATCCTGGAACTCCGGCACAATTCGTTGCCCAGCTTCTCCGCATTGGTGCTCGCGGGAGCCGTTCATCTCAACATGATCGTGGCATTGATCAAATCGGTGATCGGTTGGATCCGGCGACCGAAGACGGTTGCGTCCTAAGAGATGAAGAGCCGCTCTTCCGCCCGTTCATGGCGCATGCTGGCGATCTCCAGCATGGGATTGAACCAGCCGGCATGCGCCCTTTGGACAAGGAGCGAGGTTTCGATTGCGGCATCGATCTCCGCAGTGACTTCATGCAGGGCTCTCTGGCAACCATCCTGGCCAATACGGATGAGTTTCAGCGCTGCAGCACAGGTGGCGGCGAGCGATTGATAGAAGTAAGTCGCCAGTGCGGCGCGGAGGGGAATCTGCGCGGTGATGGCCTGCAATGCGCAAATCGTAATGTGATGCCCTGCCGCGGAGTGGTTTTCGATATGGGCGGCGAATTGCTGTAAAATCGGTGCGTCTGAAATCACGCGAAGCGCTTTTAGCCGGCGCACGCCGAGTTGCGCGCTGGCCCGCCGCGTTTCGTTGGCCAGTTTCCAAGCGCTGATCTCATGATCGATGTGTAGTAATTCCGGGAGATCGCCCGCTTTAGCCGCATCGAAGGCAAAACGGAGATAGGGTAACTCCTGGTTCTGTAGCGCCGGGGCGACCTGCGAGCGAAGATATTCTTTGAGCGTCAGTTCATCCCGGACTTCGCCAAGGCGCACACTTTCTTCAAAGCCAAGCGAGTGCGCATAAGCACCCGTCGGAAAAAGCGCGTCGGCCGTCTGTAACAGGAAAGGCAGCCAGGGGAATGTGTCGTCAGCCATTCGTTTGATATAGGCCCGGAAGGCCGCCGGACATTAGCTCCGGGCGACAGCCCGGAGAACCAGGGGTGCAAGGGCAGCCCCGGATGGGGCGTCGGACTGCGGCGCGCTTGTTACGCGGACCGTGCTTTTGGCAAAACGTCAGTTCGGACGATTTCTCTGCATTTGTGCTTCCGGCGCCCCTCCGGGGCTGGACCGAAACCAGCCAGCCTCCGGGCTGTCGCCCGGAGCTACTGTCCGGCGGCCCTCCGGGCCTGTGTTGCATCAGCGTGTTCGTAGCCTAATGATGATGATGCCCGTGCGAATGCCCGCCAGACAGAGGGCGGAAAATCCGCTCCTCCACCGAATAAGCGATATGTTCCCGCTCGAAGAGTTGCCTTAGTGCGGGATCATCCGCGACCAGAAGGTGATGTCCGTTGATCGCCAGTGGGAAATGAAGGTTGCCGACAGTCCACCCCAAACGCGCCGCCGCCGTCGCATCGGCGCCGAGGGCGACTTCGAGTATCGTCTCCGGCTTTTGCGCGATGCGATAAAACGCGGTGTCAGTCACCGCAAAGACATCTTCGTCCGCGAGCGGATATTCGAGATCGAAACCAAACTCTGTGCCATCTTCCGCGACACCGCGCCAGCGGCGCTTGGCCAGCGTCAAGCGATCGACGCTTAACCGCACTTCCTTCAGCGTCTGATCCCAATGGTGAAGATGGTCGTGAATGAGCTGCATCAGAAAAGAAAATAGCGTTGCGCCATGGGCAACACCGCCGCGGGTTCGCATTTCAGTTCGCGGCCATCCGCCTTGACCGTGTAAGTCTCCGGATCAACTTCCATCTTTGGCATGGCGTCATTCCAGAGCAGGTCGCGTTTGCTGATCTTGCGTGTATTCTTCACCGCCGAAAGGCGTTTGCCGAGACCAAGGCTGGATAGCTGCCCCGAGCGCAGTGCGGCATCGCTGACAAACGTGAGGCTCGTGGAGTACTTGGCGCGGCCGTGAGCGGCAAATTGCGGACGGTAGAACGTCGGTTGCGGCGTCGGAATGCTGGCATTGGGATCGCCCATATTTGCACAGGCGATGAGTCCGCCTTTGAGAATCAGTTCCGGCTTCACGCCGAAGAAAGCCGGCTTCCACACCACAAGATCCGCCAGCTTGCCGACGCCGATCGATCCTACTTCGTGGGCTACGCCGTGCGTGATGGCCGGATTGATCGTGTACTTCGCCACATAGCGAAGTGCCCGGAAGTTATCCGCCGCCCACGGCCGAGTGGCCGCGGCAGGGGATGGGGCGAGTGGGCCAAATTGCACCTTCATCTTGTGGGCCGTCTGCCAGGTCCGCGTGATGACTTCACCAAGCCGGCCCATGGCCTGGGAGTCACTCGACATCATCGAAAATGCCCCGAGATCGTGCAGCAGATCTTCGGCAGCGATGGTTTCAGGGCGGATCCGTGACTCGGCAAAGGCGACGTCTTCCGGGATCTTGGAATCGAGGTGATGACACACCATGAGCATGTCGAGATGCTCATCGATGGTATTGACCGTGAAGGGCCGGGTCGGATTGGTGGACGAGGGGAGAACATTCGCTTCCCCGCAGACTTTAATGATGTCCGGCGCGTGACCGCCGCCCGCTCCCTCGGAGTGATAAGTGTGGATCGTCCGTCCCTTGAAAGCCCGGATCGTATCTTCGACAAAGCCCGATTCATTCAACGTATCCGTGTGGATGGCGACCTGGACGTCGAGCTCATCGGCTACACCAAGACAGCAATCGATCGCGGCCGGAGTCGTGCCCCAGTCCTCGTGCAACTTGAGCCCGATTGCGCCCGCGAGGATCTGTTCGCGGAGTGGTTCGGATGTAGAGCAGTTACCTTTGCCGAGGAACCCGAGATTCATCGGATACTCATCGGCTGCTTCCAGCATCCGGTGGAGATTCCAGATGCCCGGGGTGCATGTGGTGGCGTTGGTTCCCGTGGCCGGGCCGGTGCCGCCGCCAATCATCGTTGTCACGCCGCTGGCCAGCGCGTGATCGATCTGTTGCGGGCAGATGAAATGGATATGGGTATCGATACCGCCGGCTGTGACGATGCAGCCCTCCGCGGCGATGACTTCCGTTGCGGCACCGATCGTCATGGTGTGCTTCGTGCCGCTGACAGGGTCGGGAAACGCCGAGCCTAACCCGCTCTGAATGCCGGGATTGCCGGCATGGCCGATCCCCACGATTCGGCCATTCTTCACGCCGATATCGGCTTTGATCACGCCCAGGGTGGCGTCGAGGATCAGCGCATTGGTCAGCACCAGGTCAAGTGACTCGGCATCACCGGCCGTGGGGGATTGTCCCATGCCATCGCGGATGACTTTGCCTCCACCAAACTTCACCTCATTACCATAGCCACCGCCTTCCGCGATCAGGTCGCGCTCGACCTGGATGAACAGCTCGGTGTCGGCGAGACGAACTTGATCGCCAGTGGTGGGGCCGAACATCTCGGCGTATTGACGGCGGGAAAGATGGAGCGGCATGAGTTACCAGTTAGTTTCGCCCGCGAGGGTAGCGAGGGTTTGAATGACGCGTTCGCGGAGGACGTTTTCGTTGTTCGCGAGGTCGCCAAAGCCGAACTGCACGCCGCCTTTCCTGAGCGGAATGATCACGTTGAAAGTCAGGTATGGTTCGCCAAGCGCCTCTTCCGGCACGCGCACGGCGTCCACTTCCAGCCCACGCCAGTCAAAGGTCGTCAGACTCAGTTCTTTGCCTTTCGGCAGATCCGCCGCCGTCATGTGCCGCGGAGGCAGCACTTCATTGCGGCGCTTGATCAATAACACGGGTCCCGGTCCCTCTGTATTCTCGTCCGATTTCGTGAACTGGTAAGCGTATCCGGCAAGTCTTGAGCCCTCCGGAAGCGAATGGAATCCCTCGGGAAGATCGAAAGTGAAATCCAGCCCGGCGTCATGGACGACCTCCGCGTTGGCCGAGTGCGTCGCAGGACGAAGCGCAGTGGCGGAATGAACCGCCGCAGCCTCCGCTGCGCGAGCGCTTTTCGACTTTTGCAGCGTGTGTGCGATGAGCATAATCGCGCAGCCAACGGCAATGGCTACGGCGATGATCGCCCCTTGAAACCCAAATATCGCCGCCATGTCGCGCGACGGGTGCCGCGAACCATGCTGCTCCTCAGGCGTCTGAGATGGTGCGGGATCGGAATCGCTGTTCACTCCGGTAATGAGTTACAGATGCCCGTTGACCTTCCCATTGAGCCCGTAAACTTCCCGCGTTCCTGCCAGGGCGACTAACTCGACGAGCCGTGTGTCGCCGGGTTCAAAGCGAATGGCGGTGCCGGCCGGGATATTGAGACGAAAACCGCGCGCTGCGACTCGATCGAACCGCAGGCCTTCGTTGACTTCAAAGAAATGGAAATGACTGCCGATCTGAATCGGCCGATCCCCGGTGTTGGCCACCTCGATCTCCTTTGTCTCCAAGCCGACGTTGGCGGCTAACTCGGCCGGCTCGCTCGCGGGAATGATTTCTCCAGGAATCATGGAATTGGCGCGGAGTTATCGGACCGGATGATGGACGGTGACCAGCTTGGTTCCGTCCGGAAATGTGGCCTCCACCTGCACTTCGTGCACCATTTCGGGCACCCCTTCCATCACTTCATCACGGGTTAGCAAGGTGGCGCCGTAACTCATCAGCTCGGCGACACTCTTGCCGTCGCGGGCTCCCTCCATGATCTCCGCCGTAATGATCGCGACGGTTTCCGGATAGTTGAGCTTCAGACCGCGCGCCTGCCGCCGCCGGGCAAGGTCGGCGGCGACGACGATCAACAGCTTCTCTTGTTCGCGAGGCGAGAGATGCACGGGTTGGAATCAGATCAAGCCGAAGGCCATGGCGCAGCCGCCGGCGACGATCGCGCCGCCTGCCAGACGCAGCCAGGAACTCTTGGCCATCTGGCCGAGTCCGAGGCCGGCCGCGATGCCGCAGGCATGCAGAAGAGCCGTGGAGAGCGCGAAGCCCGCTCCATAGGTCACTCCGGCCGCATTGGCGGGCATTTCAGCGCCGTGGGCCAGACCGTGGAAAAAGGCGAACGCACTAACGATCGCCATGCAAACGGCGAGCGGAAGACGCGCCGCCGTCATGACGAGAAGGCCGAGAATGAAGACTGAAGCGAGGATGCCCTGCTCCACGAAAGGAACGTGCATTCCTGCCATGCCCAGCGCACCGCCGAGCACCATCACGGAGACAAACGAAGCCGGCACTGCCCAGAGGGCGCGGCGGCCAAGCTGCGCAGCCCAGAGGCCGACGGCCACCATGGCCAGGATATGATCGGCGCCGGAAATCGGATGCAAGACACCGGGGGCAAATCCCGAATGCACGTGGCCGGGCAGTCCCGGATGCGCTTGGGCGAGGGTGGGCAAAGCCACAAACGCCGCGGTGAGTGCGAGAAGGCGCGAAGAGAGCGAGGATTTCATAACTTGATCAGGGAATATGCGTTTCAATGCTATCGGGAATGCGGCGGTTTAAGCACGTGCATTTTTGCGAGCGAAAGCATCTTCGGTATCGGTTTCAAACGGTCAAGTGTTCGCGTACCACGGAGTCGGTCAATTCCGAGACATTGCCCTGCGCTACGACGGCGCCGCGGTTCATGATCGCAAAGTCGTCGGCGAGTTCCTTGCAGAAGTCGAGATATTGCTCCACGAGGAGGATGCTCATTTTCCCCTCGCTGCGGAGGAGTTTGATGGCGTCTCCGATCTGGTCGATGATGTTGGGTTGAATCCCCTCGGTTGGCTCGTCAAGGATGAGCAGTTTGGGTTCGGTGAGCAGGGCGCGCCCGATGGCGAGTTGCTGCTGTTGTCCGCCGGAAAGCATTCCGCCTTTTCGCGGCAGGAATTCCTTGAGGATCGGGAAGAGCGAAAAGATCCGGTCGAGCTGGCCATTCACTTTCATGCCCCGGGCGATGCAGCCGATGTGGAGATTCTCCTCCACGGTGAGATGGGGAAAGATGTCGCGGCCTTGCGGCACAAATCCGATGCCCTTGCGGGCCCGATCCTCCGGAGCGATGCGCGTAATGTCTTCGCCATCGAGAACGATCCTGCCCCCATTTGTCTTTAGGAGCCCAACAATGCTGCGGAGCGTGCTCGTCTTGCCGACGCCGTTGCGTCCCATGAGGCAGAAGACTTTCTTGTCTGGGACCTCCAGATTGACGCCGCGCAGGATGCGGCTGCCTCCGATGCTGGCTTCCAGGGAAGTAACCGTGAGCATGCTAGTGATGTTTGTGTTTCCGGCCGAGATAGACTTCAACGACTCGCTCGTCGCTCTGCACCTGGTCGACAGGCCCTTCGCAAAGGATGGAACCCTGGTGGAGCACCGTGACCTTTCGGCCCGAGGCGATCTGGCGGACGAAAACCATGTCGTGCTCGATGACCACGATGCTGTGCTTTCCCGCGAGGCTGAGGAGTAAATCCCCGGTTTTATGTGTCTCTTCGTCCGTCATACCGGCGGCAGGCTCGTCTACGAGGAGAAGCTTGGCGTTTTGGGCGAGGAGCATGCCGATTTCCAGCCACTGTTTCTGGCCGTGTGCCAGGGCGCCCGCTTTCCACTGGGCCCTTTCCGTCAGGTTGATCGTCTCGAGAATGCTCGCGATGCGATCCTTTTCCGTGCTGCCTACGCGATGGAAAATGCTCGACCAGACGTTGCGGCTGCCTTCCATGCTGAGGAGCAGATTCTCGAATACCGTGTGATCGGTATACACTGTCGGTGTCTGGAATTTGCGACCGATGCCCAGCCGATAGATCTGGTACTCGTTGAGCTCGGTGAGTTCCGTTTTGTCCTGCCAGGTGATTTTTCCGGTATCCGGCTTGGTTCGTCCGGTGATGAGGTCGAGGAACGTCGTCTTGCCAGCTCCATTCGGTCCGATGACCGTGCGAAGCTCGCCTTCTTCCATGTAGAAGTTCAGATCCGTGATGGCGCGAAAGCCGGCGAAGCTTTTATTCACACCTTCCGCCGCGAGCATGAGAGGTTTGCGGCTCAAGCGTTCACCTCCGATTTCGGTGCGATGGGGGCTGTGACTTCCTCTTTTGGCTGCCGTTTGAACCAGCTCCCAATGATCGAGGGGATGCTGATAATGCCTTTGGGCAGGAAGAGGACGACGAGAATGAATAACGTTCCGAGAAGAATGAGCCAAAGGTCGGCAAATTCTCGTGAAGCCCAGCTCTTCAGAGCATTGACCGCGACGGCCCCGATGATCGGCCCCACCAGTGTGCCGCGCCCGCCTACCGCAACCCAGACGACCGCTTCCAATGACTTGTCGGGCCACATTTCGCTGGGATTGATGATCCCGGCCTGCGGGACGTAGAGCGCGCCACCCAGGCTGGCGACGACCGCGGCGGCGACAAAGATGAAGAGTTTATAGTTCGCCGCGGCATATCCCGAGAAGAGCACGCGCACCTCGGAGTCACGTACGGCTCGCTGCACGAGGCCAAACTTGGTTCGCGTCAGCCAGCGGCATCCCAAGTACACCGCGACCAGCAAAACGCTCGTGGCGATGAATAGCCCGCGTTTCGTATCGGCGCTGTGGATATTGTAGCCGAGGACGGTTTTGAAATCGGTAAATCCATTGTTGCCACCCATGAGTGTGTCATTGCTAAAGAACAGAAGCGCGGCGGCATAAGTGAGCGCCTGGGTGAGAATGGAAAAGTAGACGCCCTTAATGCGGCTTCGGAAGGCCAGATAGCCGAAGATCAAGGCGAGCGTGCCAGGGAGGAAGACGACCATGAATGCGGCAAACCCAAAGGAATAGAACGGCTTCCAGCACCACGGCAGAAATGTATGTCCGAGAAAGACCATGAAATCTGGCAGGTCCGAATGATTCTTCTCGAGATACCCAATTTTCAGCATGAGATGCATTCCCAGCATGTAACCGCCCAGGGAAAAGAAGAGCGCCTGTCCAAGACTGAGGAGGCCAGTGTACCCCCAAAGCACATCCACCGAAATGGCGAGGATGGCGTAACAGAGATACTTGCCCCAGAGTTCGATATAGAAATCCGGAACGATTCCGTGAGTGTTAAGGATGGGCAGGATAACGATGAGCAACACCGCGAATCCCGCGACGGCAAATAGTTCGATGTTCCTGGCTTTATCTCGCATCGATGGGTGTATGGAAAAAGATGAGCGTGAGTGGGACTTAGCCTTCGAGGCTGCGGGACTTGGTGACAAACAGGCCGGCAGGCCGCCACTGGAGGAAGAGGATGATGCCGCAGAGGACGAGGATTTTGCCCAATACCGGGTTGCCGAGGGTTTGCTGAAGCGACTGATCCACGACGCCGATGCCCAGGGCACTGACTACCGTGCCGAAGATGCTGCCCACTCCGCCGACGACTACGGTCATAAACGCACTGACGATATGGTTCTGCCCCATTCCCGGGCCGACGTTGTCGAGTTGGGAGAGAAAGGCTCCGGCGAGTCCGGCGAGCCCGCTGCCAAAGGCGAAGGTGAGCATGTTCACGCGTTCGGTTCGTACGCCCATACAGGCGGCCATCTGCCGGTTCTGCATGACCGCGCGGATGAGCAGTCCCAGTGGTGTCTTGTTTAGAATTGCCCATGTTCCTGCGACGATGGCGATGGCGAAGATAATGACGAACACGCGGTTCCATCCGAAGATAACATCAAAGACAGTCCAGTTACCCGAAAGCCAGTGCGGGCTGTCGACTTGGACATTATTCGCTCCGAAAACCGAGCGGAAGCACTGTTGCAGCACGAGCGAAACACCCCAGGTTGCGAGCAGTGATTCCAGTGGACGCCGGTAAAGCCACCGGATGATGCACCGTTCCAAGGCCAGCCCAACAAGGGCTGCCATGAGGAAACTGAGCGGGATGGCGACGAGAAAATAACTATCGTATGCGCCGCCCGTAAGGTGCATCGCCGGAAGGTCAACATGAAAGGAGATTGGCTTGCCTCCGATGGTGAATGGGAGAGCAAGATTGAGCGCTAGGCCGCCTCCGAAAATGCACTGGACGACATAGGATGTGTAGGCACCGACCGCGATCAACTCACCATGCGCCATGTTGATCACCCCCATCAGTCCGAAGGTAATGGCCAGGCCCATGGCGACGACCAGCATGACGGAGCCGAGCGAAAAGCCGCGAAAGATCGTCCCGAAGGTATTGACGACTTTCAAATGTCCGTCGATGGCCTTGATGGCTTTTTGTGCGGCTTTGGCGACGTCGGGTTGGGCCGCTTCGGAGTCCTTGGAAAGTTGGAGCAGCGCATCCCGGCTAGAGAGCGATCCGAGTGACCCGAGCTCCGTTGCCGACGCGATCTGAATTTGTGGGTCTTCACTCTTTAACTGGATCTGCGCGATGGCTTCGCGAATCACACGTTGCACTGACTTGTCTGTCTCCACTTTCTGTCTCGTTTGGAGTGCCGGCAAGAGGGTTGCGTCCTGGGAGAGACCCATCTGACTAATCGCGTTCAGGCGGGTCTTTGCGTCCGCCGCCGATAGGGCGAACAGATCGAGCACGCTTTTCATGGCGATCCGCAAATCACTCGAGGTGTCGGCTGCGTCGATATCCGCCGCGGCGAGTCGCACGGGTTTGCCTTCCGCGTCTTTGAGAGGCTGGGTGTTATCCACGCGGATGGCGGCCTGTTTGCCCTCCGCATCCTTCGCTCCGTCCAGAGTGACGGGAATCTTCGCGCCTTCTTCAAAACCGGGCAGTCCGGCGGGCGCCGTATAAAGGTAGATACCGCCTTCCTTCCAGGCGACCAGCAGTTGCCGGGCGGTTTCATCGCTGGTACCCACGAGTGAGGAGACCAGCTTGGATTGCGCATCCACGTCGTCCGTAGCCAAGGCCTTGGCGATAACCTGTCTTGGCGATGCCGTGTCAGGAGACGGCTCTGCGAAAACGGCTCCGGCGAATGGATGTAAAGACGCTAAAGCAGCGATCAGGAGAGCGGCGGCTTTCCGGTTGCCAGTGGGACAAAGCTGAAAACGGGAAAACATCCGGAAAAGGGGATGGGATCGGGGTGAGAGCGCGGATGAGAGGGGCATGAAAATGAGCGGGTCTCGGAAAAGGCGAAAAGGGCGGGGGATAGGACCGCGCCCTTTCGCAGGTTGGTATGGGTCTGAGCTGGTGGCTTAGTTCGCCGCCGTCTTGGCTGCGGCGCCCTTCGGCTTGAAGGTGCCCTTCAGGAAGGGTTCACCGACCACGCCGTTATATGTCTTGAGGATCTTGAACTGGCCGTCGGCCTTGGTTTCGCCGATGTAGACGTTCTTGGTCAGATGATGATTCTTCTGCGTCTTGACCGTGCCGCCAGGGCCGTCGAATACGATGCCGCTCTCGAGCGCCGCGACGACTTTGTCGATGTCGAAGCTCTTGGCTTTCTCAACGGCCTTTTTCCAGAGATAGACACCGTCATAGCTCAGCACCATCGGCGAGCAGGTGACGCGGCCTTCCTTGACGATGCCGGCGGTATCGGCGCCGGGCGCGCCAGTGACGGTCGGAGACTTGAGCCAGTTCGTGAAATTGGTGACGAACTTCTTGTTCTCTGGAGTCTTGATGGATTCGAAATAAGTCCAGCATCCGAGCTGGCCGACGAGCTGCTTGGCCGGGAGGCCGCGGAACTCATCTTCCGAGATCGAGAAGGAGCAAACAGGGCAGGTCTCAGCTGTCAGACCCGCGGCGGCGTATTCCTTGAAGAACGGCACGTTTGTGTCGCCGTTCAGCGTATTGATGACGCAGGCTTTGCCACCGGCGGCGAACTGTTTGATCTCCGCGACGATCTGCTGGTAATCGGTATGGCCGAAGGGCGTGTATTTACCGGCGGAAATGATCTTGCCGGACTCGTCCTTCTTATAACCACCGCCGATATTTTCGAGCGGCACGCCTTTGCTTTGGAGATACTCCAGCAAGACGAGATTGGTCGTCTGCGGATAGACGTAGTCACTGCCGAGCAGATAGAATTTCTTGATCCCTTTGGCGAGATAGTAATCAACCGCGGGCGTGGCTTGCTGGTTTACCGCTTCGGCGGTGTAGAAGATATTGGGCGACATCTCTTCGCCCTCGTACTGCACGGGATAGAAGAGCAGGCCTTTGTCTGCTTCGAAGACCGGGAGAACCGATTTACGGCTGACCGAGGTCCAGCAACCAAAGGTGACGGCAACTTTGTCCTGTTCGAGCAATTGCTTGGCCTTCTCCGCGAAGAGAGGCCAGTTGGAAGCGCCGTCGACGACGACTGGCTCGATCTTCTTGCCCAGAACACCGCCCGACTTATTGATTTCGTCGAAGGTGAAGAGCAAAACATCGCGCAGCGATGTTTCGGAGATAGCCATCGTTCCGGAGAGCGAGTGAAGCACTCCGACTTTGACGGTGTCATCCGCGGCACGAAGCGGGACGACGGTGAGACCGAGCGCAGCTGCGAGCAGCGCCAAGCCAACGGACTTGAGCAGTTTCATTAATGTTTGATGCGGGTTGGATGGGTTGGGGGCCGGGCACCAAACAGGGAAAGGGGCGTTTCCTGCGCGACGGATCTTGGGGAGAAGCCGCGCCGAAACGGGAAAACTGCGGGGGGAATCGCTAAATAAAGAACCGCTTTTGAGCCTCGCCGGGCTCGCGGACTCCTCCGGTCCAGGACCGGAGGAGCCGCATAAACCAAGGATGATCTGACAGATGCAGCCGGCAAAGCCCGGCTGGAGGCCGCGTGCCGAAGCACGCGGCTAGGAATTAGAACGCAACAGCGATGCCGCCGGACCACACCCACTCATTGTGGTGGATGCCGCGGATGTCTCCGCCGGTGGAGTCGGTGTTGAAGTCGGCGAGAACGTTGCCGAGGTAGTAATAGGTCACGCCCGCATTAGCTGTCCAGGCGCCGAAGCACTTGGGAACGAAGCTCATGGCGTAGCTCAGGTTAAATCCGGCCGAGAAATAGCCGAAGTTGTCCTGGGTCACGTTGCCACGATTGTCGACGCGGCCGTAGAAGTTATGAGTGCCGAGACCGACGGTGAGCGGTACGGTGAAGCTCAGGTCTTTGCAGCCAGGGATGGCCGCGCCGGGAGCCACGCCGATTTCATAGTACACGCCCTGGCTCGGGCCAGTGCCGGCCTTATTATCCAGCTCCCACAGGACCTGGAAGTAAGGATGCAGCGCGAAAGCCTTGAGCAGATCGGTGTCATCATAAGCGACCTTCAGGTTCAAGCCCTGGAACGTCGAGAACCCGTCGTTCGGGCTCATGAAGGTGTAGTAGCTCGGCGTGATCGTCAGGTTCTTGAGAACCGTGAACGAGATGCCGGCGGTGAAATCGCTTTCGTACCAGTTTGGCGTGCTGCTCGTTCCGCTTCCGGAAACGAGGCCCTGGTCCGTGTGGCGGGAGTGGAAGGAATCCCATACGCCGACGTTGAGCTGGACCTTATTCAGGAACCCGTCGCCCTTGTAGAGGCGGAAGTACAGGTCAGCATAAGGTTCGACGATTCCGCCCTGATTTTCGAAGATCACGCCGCGGCTCACGTATTGCGAGACGACGTTGACGCCGAGGTCGCCGGTGATGCAGGACTCCTGGGTCTGCTCGAGCGGCGTCGGGTTCTTCTTTGCGTCCTTGTAATCAGTTCCGGCCCAGCTCAGCGCAGGCAATGCGACCGCGGTCGCAGCCAAAGCGGTGATCTTGGCGAAGCTATGATTGGTCATGGTTGGTTGGTAACTGCTGGTTTTGGTTGGTGTTAAGGGTGCCGGATCCCGGCATCGTTCGCATTAGCAGCCGTCTTGCCATTCTTGGCGATTCTTTTTTGTTATGTTCTGCCCAAAGACGATTTCCTCTGAAGTACCGGGGCCGCCTTACAAAAATGAAATGGTTCTGGTTAAGCCGGTTAACCTTCTCAGCCATTTTGAGATAGGCTAAAATGCAACAGTTTACCCACACCCATGCTCAAAAATAGCCAAGGTGATCCGGTGCTTTTTCATGTCATGTTTTGCGTCATAGGTGGGCTCGGCGTTGCTTGCATTTTGCAACCAAACGTTTCGGGGTTCTTTGCAAAATGCAAAAGCCAGGAAGTTGGCCGGTATGTAGAAAAGGGAGTCCTTGCCTTGTCTCAGCTCGGGACGTTTGCTTCGGGCCTTCTCCGAAAAGCAACCGATGACGATAGCCGCGAGAGTGGCCAAACTACGCGATCTCTACCGGACACTCCGGAAGCGCTTTCAGGAAAGCCTTCCCATAGGCCTTGGTCAGAATTCTCGGATCCAGAATGACTACGATCCCGGTGTCTTGTTTCGTCCGGATCAACCGCCCAACGCCTTGCCGCAGTTTGAGAATCGCTTCAGGCAATGAGTACTCGGCAAAGGGATCGCCGCCCCTGGCCTCGATCAATTCCAACCGGGCTTCGATGAGCGGGTGATCCGGCACGGCAAAGGGAAGCCGGGTGATAATGACATTCGAGAGAGCCTCTCCCGGGACGTCCACGCCGCTCCAGAAGCTCTCCGTACCAAAAAGCACGTGCCGATCGTCTTTCTTGAACTCGGAAACGAGCCGATGCCGGGGAAGCCCTTCGCCCTGTACCAGCAGCTTGTAATCCAGATCATCGAGCCGCTCCCGCATGCAGGAGGCGAGTGACTGCATGGTCTTATAACTTGTGAAGAGGACGAACGCACGGCCCTTGGTCATTTCCACGTAATGCTCGATCTGCGTCGCGAGCGCCTTTTCATAGCCGGCATCGCGCGGATCCGGCATCTTCCGCGTGATATAGAGCCGCATCTGCTTCTGGTAATTGAACGGGCTCCCTGCCTGAATGGCCTCGACATCCTGCGCACCGACGCGATCCCGAAAGTAGTCCAGCGTCTCCGTGCCGACCGAGAGCGTGGCGCTGGTCATGACACACGTGTGATTCGGACGAAAGAGCAGGGCCTGGAGATAGCCGGAGACATCGACGGGCGCCGCATTCAGTGAGTAGAACTGTTGCGTCTTTCCGGTTTGCTCGATCCAGTACACGTGATCCTCCGCCTCCTGCTTGAGAAAGCTGGCGATCCCGTTGCGGGCGTCGCGGACACGCCGGCCGAGGTCCTGCAGTTCCGCCTTCATCGTGTCATCGTCGAGGCTCTTGATTGCATTGACCACGAGCGTTTGCAGCCGGGCCAATGGGCCGGTGAGCGTATCTTCGACGAGGTCCGCTTCGCGAACGCGAAACTCCCGCCCTTTCTTGAAATCGGCACTGGTTCCGACCGTTTCGAAGAACTTTTCCGTCTCGTCCTGCAGCGATGCCACCTCGCGGACACCGTCCGGATTCCGCAGCGCCTGAAAGACCCCTTTCTTCGTTTTGGGATTGTAGAGCCGTTGCAGCACGTAGCGCAGGCCGTACTGCGAGACTCCGAGCCCGATTTGGCGTGAAGCCACCTGTTCCACGGTGTGGGCTTCGTCGAAAATCACAAAGTCATTGGCGAAAAGATACCCGGAGCTTTCCTCCTCGTTTTCGGAAAGCCCGCCGAGATTGAGGAAAAAGAGGGTGTGATTCATCACCACCACGTCCGCCGTGATGAGCCGCTTGCGCGCCTGCTGATAGAAACAGCGCGGGTTTTGGCCACACGTTTTGCCCGTGCAGATGTGCTGCTCGCTGCAAACCTGAGACCAGACCTGCGGGTCCGGTTCGACCGAGAAGTCGGCCAGTGTTCCGTCCTGCGTGGTCTGGGCCCACTGCCAGATCCGCTGCAACTCCTGCGCTTCGGAAGAAGTAAAAAGTTCGCCCGAGTGATTCATGGCCCGGTCCAGGCGAAGCGGACAGAGGTAATTCTGCCGGCCTTTCCAGAGGATGACGTCGAATGTCTCCGGCAACAGCTTTTGCAGGATGGGGATGTCCTTGAAAACGAGCTGCTCCTGGAGATTGATCGTATACGTGGAAATGACCGCCTTCTTCTTCTTTTCCAGCGCCCAAAGGATCGACGGCACGAGATAGGCCATCGATTTTCCGACGCCCGTACCGGCTTCCACCACGAGGTGCCGCTCTTCGCTCAAGGCGCGCGCCACGGCGACCGCCATCGCCTGCTGTTCCGGCCGGTATTCGAAGTTCTTCGCCTTGGCCAGCCCGCCCCCGGGGGCGAAGAGTTCGCTCACGCGGTCGATGAACGGATGGGAAAACTGTTCGCGCAGGGCGATCATTCGGGTCGTGGATTGGCGATTGCGGATTGTGGATTGGGGACTAAGCTCGGCGTCCCCTCAACCCTCGAAGGTTGGGGTGATCGTCTCAAACCACAATCCAAAATCCGAAATCTCCGTGAGGCTTCTCGACCGCTACGTCCTCCGCAATTTTTTCGAACCATTCCTGATCTGTTTCTTCGGGTTCGTGGGCATCTGGCTCGTCTTCGATCTGCGGGACAACATCGGTGAATTCATCGAGTACCACACGAAGGCGAGCACAATCATCCGGTTTTACCTCACGCAGTTGCCGGCGGTTGCCGTGCTCTCGATCCCGGTTGGCCTGCTCCTCGCGCTCCTCTTTTCCCTGAGCAAGATGTCGCGGCACAACGAGATCATTTCCATGCTCACGGCAGGCCGCAGCCTTTACCGCGTGCTGATGCCGCTCATCATCGTGGGGGTGGGACTTTCCGCCATTTGCTTTGAGTTGAATACCGAAATGGCGCCTCACGCGGAAGCGATCAAGAAGCGCAAGCTCGACGAAATCACCCGTGGCGAGGACAAGGCCGAAGACCGTCTCACCATGGAAGGCTACCTCTTCCGGGATCGGCAGAACAACCGCACCTGGTTCGTCCGGAAAATGCGCCCCGGGTCGAACGATCTGGACGGGGTCCACATCACCCAGCAGGACGCAGACGGCAAGGCCACCCAGAAATGGTACGCCCTGCGTGCGACGTACCATCCTGCCGATCACAGCTGGATTCTGCTCAAAGGCATGATCGTGGATTTCAACAAGGACGGAGAAGAAGCGAAGCGGGACGGATTTAAAGACGGCTACCGGGTGATCAAGGGCTGGACTGAAACCCCCTGGCGGATCGCCTCGGGCCAGATGGAAGCGCAGAATCTCTCCATTCCTGAACTGCGCGAATTCCTCAAGTATAACGGAGACTTTCCCGATCTGCAGCTGGCGCCCTTCCGGACAAACCTCTCCGATCGCTTTGCCTTCCCTCTCTCTTGCCTGGTCGTCGTTTTCATCGCCGCGCCGCTGGGCATCGTGTTTACCCGGCGTGGCGTTCTGGCCAGTGTGGCGAGTTCCATTTTCATTTTCTTCGCCATGATCATGCTGCGCTATTTCTGTCTGGCGCTCGGCAAAGGCTCGCATATGAACCCTGCCCTGGCGGCGTGGCTTCCGGACATGATCTTTTTCAGCCTCGGCCTGATTCTCCTCTACGTCCGATCATCGAATCGCGAGCTGCCGAAGCTCATCGGATAGGTGAGAAGAGGACAGATTCTTTGACGGGCCCGAAACCCGCTCTTGATTCTATCCCCGTATTTCCATTCGCCATCAGATTTCGTCCGTTTCCATGTTGAATTCAGAGTGGTCCATTCAAAGCCGCTGTGACCGTTGTTCGGTCACGGGAGAGCCGTTTCAGGACGGCCAATACTTCTACACGCTGCTTTTCGACGAAGAAGCCGGCTTCCGGCGTGAAGACTTCAGCGAGGCGTCTTTCAAAGAGCGTCCGGAAGACGCTCCGAAGCCTTTTTCTTTCTGGCGTTCCAAATTCGAACCGCCGCCACCCGCCGCGCCTGAGCCGCTGGGCAAGCAGACCGCCGAGGATCTGCTCCGCCGTTACATGGCTGAATCCGGCCCGCAACACACCAACGCCCGCTATATCCTGGCGCTGATGCTCGAGCGCAAACGCATGCTCAAGGAAGTCGAAACAAAGAAGAGCGACAACGGCGAGCTCTTGCGCATCTACGAGCACGTGAAAACCGGCGAAGTCTTCCTCATCCCCGACCCGCAACTCCGCCTTGATCAGATTGCCGATGTGCAGATGGAGATCGCGGCGATGTTGTCTCCGGGGTAGTCAGTTGCATTTAATGTTTGAACGGCGATTCTCGGTTGAGACGCCATTTTGAGGTTCGAGAATTCAACTGACGATCTGCACAAACGCGCTATTATTTGTTTGGCTGTGAGGCCGTGGCGCCCATCGGCTAAACCTCAAAATGAGTACACTTCAGGAAATCAAAACTGCGATCGCCCGCTTGCAACCTCGTGACCGGGCGCTACTCACTGCGGAATTGCTGGCGGCTGAACCTGAGCCTGACGCGCAAGCGCTGGAAGCAGCGTTGGATCGTGGTATGGCCGATGTGGCTGCAGGTCGGGTGCGCCCGATTTCGGAAGTGCCGGCGCTGATTCGGGAATGGCTTGGCAGGTCCTGATTACGGACAGCGCGTTGGCTGATTTGCGGGATATTGTGGAGTTCATCGCGCAGGACGACTCACAAGCTGCCGAGCGAATGGGTTGCCGCCTGGTCACACGCGCCTTGGACTTGGCAACAATGCCGGAGCGCCACGCCCTACACGACGCTGAGCACCGTATCCGCAAATTTCCCGTGCCGCCATTTCTTGTCTTTTACCACTGCGATGTCGCATCCCAAACTGTAAGCGTTTTGCATTTCTGGCACGGTGCTCGCCAGTGGCCCGAGTTCGGTTAGAGTGATTTTTACGCTTTCCGGCTGCTAATCGATACCTGTAACTTCTGAAAGTGCGGATCCGGTTATGCGCGCACCCGCGTCAGGAATTCAGGGTCGGCGAGCAATTCCGCCCAGCGTCGAAGATTGAAGCTGGCCAACTCCTCCTGCGAGGGTAACTCGATGGTGAGAGCGGACATCGCTGCAAGTATACCCTTCCGGCAGTCGGCAAACAAATGCCAAATCGCCGCCTCAATTCTCCTGCAATTTCAGGCGGAAGAACTGCTGAGGTCCAAGCAGCGGACCGGAGATCGAAACGGCTCCGCCAAGTCGCGGGATCCCGTTGTTGCCCGGCGCGTCCCATAGCGACCAGTTGACCAAGTCCACCGATGTCTCCACGAAAGCGGAGCGATTTGCCGGGACGTTGAAGTTAAAGGTCAGCGCCCCGGTGCCCGTGGAGAGATAGGGCATCATGAAACTGCCGGCTTGGTGTGGATCGGTGAGGGCGAGGAATTCGGCGGCATTGGTGCTGCCGTCGCTATCCGGATCGGAGGTTGGATCTCCATCAGGCGACGTGCTCGATCCAAATTGGGCGAGCCGCCATTGGGCATAATTTTGCCGATTGGGCAGTTCCTGGGTGATCCAATTGGTCACGAGCGCGATATCTGTCGGATCGGTTTCGTTGGATGCAATCGGTGGCATTCGCGTGAAACCGTTGGTCACCGCGATGCGGTTGAGCACAATGGAGTGAGTGGTATCGCCAGGGACGATGAGGAGGTTGAGTGGGTTGCCGCCGTTGTTGCCGGCCACGCCGTTGATCAGGCCGGTCTGATCGAGCGTCAGTTCGGCTCGGCCATCCCACTGCGTGGGTGCCGTGCCGGATGCGCCCGCATGGCAATAGGAGCAATTGACCGCGAGATAGGATCGCACGCGGGCTTCGAGCGGGTAAGCTGTTTCATCAGGACGCAAATGGCGTGGGAGTACATTGGGCGAATCCGGTGTATTGGAGAAGTAACCGCCCGTCCGAAGTAAGTCGATTTGATTGCCGGTAAATCCGTCCATCGTATTCACGAGATTGATCTGCCGGGTGTTGAAGGAAAGAGAATATCCCGCTTGTGCCGAGTGACAGGTGACACATTGCGCGCGGCTGGGAATGGTCCACTGCTGTGCGTAAGTCGTGCCGTTCACGGTGATATTTTCCGTAAAAGAATCGCCGCCATCCGCGACGAGCGTGGCTTCGGTCTGTGCATCGTTCCAGCGATAGCTGACGCCATAGGCGCCTGTGGTATTGCGAACGAGCACTCGCGTCTCAATGCGCTTCCTGGTGGAGGGAACGCCGCGTGTCATTTCCAGGTCGAAGTGCTTTACCCAGACTTGGCCGGCGGGAAAGGTCCATGTGCCGTCCCGGGCCCAGGTCATCTTGCTTGTTCCGTCGGGAATGGTGAACCAGCGGCTCTTGATCGCGTAGTCACTCCAAAAAGTAAGATTGGGTGTGTAAGGCAGGACGCCAGGGGAAGGGGAAAGATCCGTGAGATCAGCGAAGAGCCCGGTGGCACTTAGCGTTGCAGGGAAGCTATTGGTTGGGGTGGCGGTAATGATGCGCATCACGCGTCCGCCATTGTAATCAGATACCAGTACGTCGCCGTTCGAGGGGTCGGTGCCGAAGGTTGTCAATGCCGCCTGGCCGGCGATCCGCTGAACAGTGACAACTCCGTTCGGCCGCGTCAGCGCCCAGATATTTCCTGAAACATTATCGCCGAAAATATAAGCGCCGGCCAGCGTTGGGAACCGGGTGCCGCGATAGACCACCCCGCCGATGACCGAATTGCCCTTGAAATTCGGGTCACCGCCCGCCACGGCGTTATGCGTGTATTCATAGATCGGATCGATCGACGTGAATCCCGCGGGTTTGGTTGGCGGCACGGGAGTTGTAAATGCGGTGTCGTGCGCCGCTTCGCGATACACCCACCCATAGTTGCCGCCTTTGGTGATGATATCGACTTCCTCATAGGTATCCTGTCCGACATCCCCGAGCCATAGAGTGCCGGTCGGTGCATCGAAAGAAAAGCGCCACGGACTGCGTAATCCCACGGCCCAGAATTCCGTGCGCACCGCGCTGGGAGTGACCGCCAGACCATTGAAACTTGTTGCGCCAACGAATGGGTTATCTGCCGGTACGGAGTAATGTGCGAGGCCATTGGTGAGCGGCACGGAGGTATGCGGATTGGGCTCCAGGTTGCCGGCCTTCTTATCGACATCGATCCGGATGACTCCGGAGAAGAAGTTTTTGTCGATTCGCTGCGAGTTGACCCAGGTATCGTCAGGGTTCCCTTCGTCGCCGATGGAGTAATAGAGATAGCCATCCGCTCCGAAGTGAAGATCGCCGCCATTATGATTATCCTCACGATCGCGCTGCTCGATCAGGATCAACTCGGAGGAAGAGTCCGCGACCGGTGCAGCCTGGTTGATCTGCGCCGCAGGGACGGTGAATCGCGAAAGCCGCTGATACCACACTGCCGAATCCGACGCCTTTCTGACCGAGTAAGTAATATAAAAGTAACCGTTGGTTGCGTAGTTTGGATGAAAGGCCAGACCAGTTAGTCCGCACTCGCCGTCAGGGCCGGCGACGATGCTTTCGCCCGTCCGCGACGCGAGCAATGTGAGGAGGTTGAGCGTAATGGAAGAGGTGGGCGTAGTCGCCGTCACGTCCGGAATTACTTTCAAGAGGCCACCGATTTCGCAGACAAACAGGCGCTTTGTGTCGCCCGGCGGGCTGACGAAGCAGAGTGGTTTGGTAAACGTGACTCCAGGGTAAGCCGGTACCACTTCGACCGCGGTGGCTGGTGGCGTCGAAGGTACATTGAACGTATTGTTCGCGATCCGCAGGCTGAGCGTGAAATTGATCGTGACGGTAGTCGCAACCGATTGTCCGCCGGCGCCACTGACCCGGTAAGTGAAGGTGTCTGTCGCTGGGGTGCCGGTCGTGTGAGTGTAGAGAATGTTCCCGGCGCTATCGGGTGTGGCCGTTCCATATTGTGGGGCCTGCGCGATGACGACCGTCATGGGATTGATATCTCCGCTGTCATTGGCCAGAACGGCAATCCGCGCCTTTTGTCCCCAGTGCATGGTTGCGGTATCGGCCGTGGTCGTGGGCGCGGGAAAAACTGCCGCCGGTCCGGCGGCATAACTTGCCGCCACCTGTGACGCCGTCATCGCATGATCATAGATGCGCACCTCGCGATAGGCCGCATTGGCCAGTTGATCTGCACTCCATTGAGAGCGTCCCAACCAGTTATTCACGTCGTGCAAATCCGCGAGGTGATAGGGCACGTCGCCGGTCGTGACTAGTACTCCATTGCGATACCAGGCCATTTGCCCGCCATTTATGCCAAACGCCCCCGCGCCATCGGTGAAAGTCAGCACATAATGATATTGAGTTCCCGCGGTCGTGGCGAGGGCGGAATCCGCCGTGACCGTATTGGCTCCGGTTTGCCACATTTCGAGGCGTTGCCCGGCCAGGCTGGTGGCTTTGCAAAAGGAAAGGAGGAGATCGTCGTAACCGGTCGTCGTTCCTGGAGCGGTGGTTGTCGTGCCGGTGATTTCACCGGTCGCTCCGCCGCCAACGCCGGCCGTATTGACGCGTCCGAAATCGAATACCCGCATCCAGTTCGCGGCGGAGAGGGGAGTCGCCCACGCTTCCACCGTGAGGTTGGTTTTACTTGAGACGATGCCGTTGGGCAGATCCACATACGCCGAAATTGCCGCTGCGGTTTGATTGCCATTTGTCGTTCCGGGCAGCGTGAGCGTAGTGCCGTTAAACGTTGCCCCATTTCCTCGAACCGTTGCCACCGCGCCGGAGACAGAATCCACGATCGTCGTACCGGTGGGGGCGTTGCCCGAGGCGTTATTGAAAGTCCACCGATCGATAACCCGCGCGTGCCCGTCGAGACCGATGAGCGCGACAAGGCAGAACAGAAGCGTCTGATTTTTCATTTCTTGGGGGGATGCCGAACGGTATCTAACCAACCGGCCCTTCAGAATGAGAATGCGCGCATTTCACATGAGAAATTCACGCTGATATTTAATGGATGCGGTGCTGCGAACTTCCGGCGCCAGGAATCAAGCGCAGCGGTTTGCAAAACGGTGCGCGTTGAATAGCTTTGAGGAGTTCACCGTCTCATTTACCGAGGTCAACCGGAGCAGCACATGAAACACCTGAAAAAGTCCATGGCGATGTGGGGTCTGGGAATCGTATCCAGCGCAGTCTTGCTTGCGACAGCCACAGCGGGAGGGGGAGGCGGTATCGGTTCGATTTCAGGCGGCACATCTTCTTCAGGCGGAATGGGATCGGGTGGAAGCGGAGTCAGCGTGAGTGGAGGTGGTGGACACTCGGGCGGATCCAGTTCGATGTCAGGAAGCGGAGGGCACTCAGGTGGATCCGTTTCAGTGTCGGGAGGCGGGCACTCCGTCGGTTCCGTGAGCGGAGGACACGTCTCCGTGGGATCCCTTTCCGGTAGCGGGGGCCGCCATTTGAGCGGCGGTACGTTTGTTCCCAACGGGGCGCCGCCGCCTTCGGTGAACAGCTTTAATGGCAACGTTCACAGTGGAAACGGTATGGTGCCTTTTGGAGGTCACCGGCTTCAGCTTTCACGCCCCGGAGGCCCGGTCGCCATCGGAGGCTCCAATTTCGGGAATGGCCACGGAACGATTGTCGGAGTCCAGCGCGGGCCAGGAGTTGCCTTTGGCGGCCATGCATTTCCACATACGAATGCGAACGGTTCACACCAGTTCCTCCATCATCCCGTGTGGGATCACGGTCTCGATCATCTCTGGCACGGTCACCGCTATCGCTGGTTTGCTGGAGGGGTATATGGTGGCGCCTGGTATATTTGCGATGATGGGTTCTATCCATATGGTCCCGTGACGGCAGATGATGAAAACCCCATCTATGATCCGCCAACGACCACCGTGCCGACCGACGATAACGGCACTCCTTCAGTCGAGACTCAGGTGCAAATGGCGTTGGCGGAGCTTGGTTACTACCACGGGGAGATAGATGGATATGTGAATGTCGGACTTATCGACGCAATCCAGCGGTATCAAAGAGAACATCAGCTAAAGGTGACGGGTGAGATTGACCAAGCTTTGCTGGATACGCTGTTTGAGAAGTGAGGTGATTTAAAGGCTGGTATGCTGGTCTGAGGGGGACCCGCGCCGAAAGGAGCTGGTGGCGAGGCGATGTGCCACCGCGGAGGCTGTGGTTGCCTGGGTGCGGGAGGTCCATGGACGAAATGGACAATATGGACTCGATGGACGTCCTGAAGCGTCCACTTCGTCCATACCATATCAATTCCATCTACGCCGGCATCGCCGCGAACGCCGCCCTTGTCCTGATCGGCGTCGCTTGCACCTTGCTCGACCGGCAACTCGCCACCCAGGCCAAAGCCTTCACCGACGACGGCGGTTTCACCGAGCGCCTCTACCGGCTCCGCACCGAAAGCCGGCGCAGGCGCTAACCGCTCGTTGGCAGATCGTAGACACTCACTGGTACTCCCTTCCCAACCAGTTCCGCTTCAATCATCGGAGCGATCTCTTCCCACTTTCCGCCCGCCAAACCGCACCCGATCCGGGGCATGTGGACAGATGCATTCTGCCGAAGCGCATACGCGGCTACCTCTCGCAACCCGGCACGAATCGCCTCATAGCGGACCGGCGGCTGCCCTCGCCGGATGCCGATCCCGTGCTGTCCGATCAAGTTCGCCACAGTGAGATCCGTCGCAACTTCCACAAACTGAACGGCTCCGAGCGCGAATGGTTTGCCGTCGTCGGCTCCGGCGCGAAACCACGCGCGATATTGGCGCTCTGGCTCCGGCCACCGTTTGGAAATCGCCACGACAATGCCTTTTCCCCAGCCGCCTGCATCGTTGCAAATGTGGACGAGGATTTTGTGTCTTTCGCTAACGGGCTGCGTCGCATCTCCCAGAAGGTAGTGAATGTCCATCCCAGAAGAAGACCGATCGCCGCCCCGTGCGCAACGCAGAAGGGATTTGCCAATTGTGAAAATGCATTGCGGTTCGTATGGCATCCAATGAGTTTATTTTGAATGTATTTTGTAAATACAACTTGCCCGAAGATGGGCGTTTCGTTAGGAAACCTCCGATGCGTTCCAATTGCTTCCAACGGAGACCGTGCGTTCGGCGGCCATGGAAAGCGAATGAACCTCTCAGGCCGGAAACATATGAACAAGTTTACCCCCAGATTCCGCTCCATGTTGTGCTTGCTCGTCTTCGCCTTTCTGACGCGAAGCGGCCACGCGCAGTTTGGTAGTCTCGATTCCTCGTTTACACCGCCTCAGTTCCAGGGAGGGCAAGGTGTGCTCAATACCGCCGCTCTTCAGCCAAACGGGCAGCTCCTTGTGGCGGGGCCGTTTTTGACCGTCAATGGACTGAGTAAACCAGGGATGGTGCGGCTCAATGCTGATGGGTCAGTCGATGGAAACTTCCAGCTGGCGGCATCCATCGTCCAGGCTGCGAAGGGTTACCCCGACATCAAGGCACTTCTCGTTCAGGCAGACGGTGGAATTCTAATCGTTGGGAATTTTCCTTCGAGCAATCCCGCTGTCGGTTCCACTACACCGTTGGTGAGGCTGCTGTCCAATGGCGCCCTGGATCCGACTTTCTCTTGTGCCGCGCAGTTCGGGCTCTCCAGTTCGGTCGCGATTCAACCGGACGGACGAATCCTCATCCTGACCGATCCCAGTGCCAATGGACCAGGTCTTGTCCGTCTGAATGTCGATGGGAGCGTAGACCAAACTTTCCACTCGGCCCTTCCAAGTGGTGACATTAAACGGATTGCGCTGGATCCAAACGGTCGGATTATCGCGGGAAAAGACTATCAATTGGTGAGGTTAAACAGCGACGGCTCGATTGATCCCTCGTTCAACACGGGGTCCGCGCAATATATCCCGGCGTCGTTCTTGGCTGTCGACTCGGCAGGTCGAGTTTTAGTCGGCGGTTTTCAAAGTCCATTGGTGCGATTCAATGCCGACGGGAGCCGCGACACGACGTTTGTATCTGCGGACGTACATTTCTCTATAACTGGTGCGGCTTTGCAGACGGACGGAAGAGTGATCGTTTCCGGAACAAATTACTCGCAACAGTACGGGCTGGCCCTGGCGCTTTTGAACTCCGACGGAACGGTGGCTTCCACAGCTGGAAACATATCCGCTCCAATCGGCGACGTGAATGGTGTTTGCTTGCAGCCGGACGGCGGAATCATTGCCATTGGAAGGGGAACGGTGTGCCGGCTCCGGAACGGGTCTGGATTCAGTGAGTTATTCGTGTCCGAGTTAGATGGAGGTGGCGTTGAATGGTATCGACAAGGCGCGGTGCCGGAGGTGAATCAAGCGACGTTCGAGGAATCGTTCGATAAAGGCGTGACTTGGACTCCGCTTGGTCAGGGCACTCCTGATTCCAATGGATGGAGCCTAAGCGGACTTCATTTAGCCTACGGAAGTGAAGTTCGGGCGCGAGGGTATGTTCAAACGGGATCGGGCGACCACAGCACTACAGTGGTGCAAGATATCATAACCTATCCCGTGCCGGGCAGTTTCGATCCAACCTTTGACTCTCGATCCAATCCTGCAGTGACAACGGGAGCCATTGGCGTTCAGCCGGATGGGCAACTTGTTCTGGGTGGGACTCTGGGAGGACCATCGGCGACCGGCATTGCCCGGCTTCATCCCGATGCCACTGCGGATACCGGATTTCCGGCAGGCAAGGGGCCTAATGGGCCGGTAAATGCAATTGTCATCGAGATGAGCGGTAAGATGCTGATCGGCGGCGCCTTTAGTACGGTCGATGGATTCTCCTGTCCGGGAGTCGCCCGGCTTAACTTCGATGGCAGTTTGGATGAGGACTTCTTTGCGGAGGTCGGACCATACGCGAAAGTGCGCTGTCTGGTGCTTCAAGCCGACGGCAAAGTCCTTCTCGCGGGGACTGCCTTGACCGGAACGGATCCAAAAGGCGGGAACTATCTCCTGCGGTTGAATCCTGACGGCAGCCTCGATTCCTCCTTCGCTGGGCCGCAACCCGACGGCGCGGTCAACTGCATCGCGATTGATCCGGCGGCGAAGATTATGATCGGAGGCGCGTTCAATTCCATCGGCGGAGTTTCCATCTGCCATCTGGCTCGTCTGTCAGGCAACGGCATGCTCGATACATCATTTACCTCAGCGATTACCGAGCCGACACCCGCTGCTCCGTCGTCGCGCGTAGAAACGGTGGCGGTAAGATCGGATGGCAAGATTTATGTGGGAGGGGCGAATATCAGCGGGATATTCTTAAAGTCACTGTACCCTGCTGCTCTTTTAAGGTTCAATTCCAACGGAACGGTCGACAACAGCTTTACTCCGCTGTTGGGAAAGCCGGAAATCCAAAGCATCGCGCTTCAGGCTGACGGAAACGCAGTGATTGGGGGAAATGCGGAATTTTCCATCTTTGCCGGGGCCGGAACAAATGGGTTGGCCCGAGTTCTGGAGAATGGGCAGTTGGATCGAGCCTTCAACCCCGGCACCGGCATCTTCGGTACGATCGTTGGCTTAATGTTGGAATCCGACGGAAAAGTGATCGCCACGGGCAATTTTGGACAAGGGGAGCGTCGATTTAATAACTCGGCCGCGATTGCTTCGCTGGTGGCCAGCTCTTCTTCGGTGAGATGGATGACGTCTGGCGCGTTTCCGGATGCGGCTCAAGTGGTCTTCGAGATTTCAACTGACTCTGGTGTCACGTGGGGGAAGTTGGGGTTGGGGGCTCACGTGGCCGGAGGCTGGTTGCTATCCGAAGTCCGTGTGCCGGCCAATAGCCTGATCCGGGCCTCTGCGCGGACAGCGGGAGGTATAGGAAACGGAAGCATGGGGCTGGCGGAGCAAATTGTTTTTCACGGTGCACCCACGCTCGTTTCCGCGAGCATTACGTCGAGTAACGCTAATCCTCGACTTGCCAGGCCAGGGGACGTGGTCACCCTGACGTTCACTTCAAACTATCCGATCTTTGTGCCTTTTGTCACGATATTGGGCAGTGCAGCGGCAACCGTACCTATGGCTGACAATACCTGGGTGGCCACACAGAGGGTCGATACAAGTTCAGCGGAAGGAGTGGTGGATTTTTCCATCTCTGCATCCGATGCGGGTGGTGGTGGCCAATCAGTCCTCGGCGCCACCACGGACTCAAGCAGCGTCACGGTGATGACGCGTACACCGGTTATCGATACAGCCTATGTACCTTTGGCCGGTTATATCGCAGGCGCGCAATTGCCGGATCTCCGCGTCTACGTTTCGGGCAGTGAAGGTGCTGCCCTCGTGCAGTCGCCGGCCGCAAAGACTGTCCTGTCCGCCGGACTTCAAATCGTGACCTTTGTGGCCACCGATGTGGCTGGCAACCGCGGCCAGGCTAATGTCTATTTAAGTGTCGCGCCTGTTTCGGCGGAAGCAAACGTTCAGTTCAAAACCGGAAACCTCGTGACGGGCACGCTGGCTCCCCTCACTTACTCGAATCTCGGCGTACCAGAGGCTGGAGTGTTTGTCGGGAGTTACCGGATAGGTCATGTGACGAATCAGGCAATCTTTGCCGAGGATGGCAGATTGTTGCTGCACGTCGGACAAAATCCATTGGGCTCCCCGGGGGTATCCATTAGTAGTTTCGAGCGGATCAGTGGCGACGCCGCGCTCGCGCGGCTGAAGCATGGCAGCGGAGGAATCAACAGGGGCAATGACACCGTTCTGATTGTTGGCTTGAAGCAAGGCAGGCCTCACGTGATCGCACAAACCGGGGCCGTTCCGATCGGCATGTCGCCGAATGCCGTGATCAGGAGCCTGGTGGGAATCGATGGGAACGGCCTGACTTTGTTCTTCCTAGCCAATATGAGTGATCCGGCCAATGGCCCGGGATCTCGTGTGGCACTTTGCGCCGCGCTTGCTGTTGGTGGCTGCCGCGAATTGATGCACGTCGGCGACGTGGTGGACGGCCGGCAAATCGCGATTATTGGAACTCTCGTTTCGAACGACATGGGGGATCATCGCTGGCGTGTGAACGATGGTACCATCGGGGTGCGGCTGACTTTTACTGATGGTTCAGAAGCGATCTACAGCGTGCCTGCGAATAGCGCTGGTCCGGCGGATTGGACGTTGCTGATTCAGAGCGGCCTCACTGAGATCTCTTCGCTCTCCGGCAGATTCATCACCGGTTTTGGCCTTCCCTGTTTCAGTGAGGCGGGGGTGGCAGTGACGGCAAGCCTGGCTTCTCCGCTGGTTGGATCAAGCCGGCCGAACGATGTTCTCATTGCCGTGACCACTTCCGGGGCGAGGGTGGCCGCGACGCAGGGGATTCCAATTACATCCAGCCGAGCTGGCATTCCTGATGGTACCATTGTGCAAGCGTTGGGCGATCCATTGATGCAATCAAATGGAGCATTGGTGTGCCCGGTGACGCTGGGTATTCCTGGCGACGGCAATAAACCGCGGGCGGGAATTGTGTACGCGCCGGCCGATGGCGAGGCGACTCTCCTCGCTTGCGCGGGAGCTTTGGCTCCCGGAGGCGGACATTGGTCGTCCTTCTCCTCACTGCGCATGCCGCGCAGCGCGTTCGGTGCACCGGTCTTCATTGCCCATCTTGTCAGGGTCCCGGCTGACCACATATCGGCCTCGAACGATGCCGGCCTCTGGGGAGTGGGGGTGAATGGCCAATTGCAATTGCTTCTCCGAAGCGGGCAGACGGTGGGTGATTCCGCGCCGGCGAAGAAGATCCAGTCGTTGCTGGCGATCGGTGACGCAGATGCGCCACTTTCCCCGGCTGGCGGATACGATCCCGCTTACGCGCGCATCGAAGCGGCCTTTACCGACGGCTCGAAAGCCTTTCTTCCAGTCGTGCTTCCGTAGACCGGATCACCCTTCGGGAAAATGGCGTGCGCGCAGTGGGTTTTCCGCCTACGGTTTCCATTGAAACTGCCGCTCCATGGACCCGATCATATTGCCGGATTCCCTCGTCACCCAGCTTCGCGCTTATGAAGCGCGATTGCGGCGGATGGAGACGCTCGTCGCGGCGGCTTGCGGCCTTGCCGGGCTGCTCACCACTTTCGTGCTGCTTTTTGTGGCGGATCGGTTCGTCGATACCCCGCGTTGGGCCCGGGCGATTCTGACCTTCACGGGTGGTGCATTGCCGGCTTGGTTTGCCCATGCCTGGGCGCGCCATTGGCTATGGAATCGGCGTGGACCGGCACAGCTGGCCAAGCTGCTACAGAGTCATTTCCGCACTTTGGGGGATCGGCTGCAGGGCATCATCGAGCTCACGGAATCGCCCAATCTTCCGCCGAATATCTCGCCGGCCCTGTTGCGCGCCGCGGTTCGCCAGGTCGCCGAAGAATCGAGCCGGTTCGAATTCCGGGAAGCCGTCGCGGTGCGTCCGGCCCGGCGCTGGGGTCTCATTGCCACCGTGCTCGCGGCGCTGGCTGCAGCGCCCTTCGTCTTTGTACCCAGGGCTGCAACCAATACCCTGGCTCGCTGGATGGCACCGTGGTCGCATATCGATCGCTATACCTTTGCCAGCTTCGAGGCGCTTCCTTCGGAAATGATTGTGCCGCACGGAGAGCCATTCGAGATCCATTGTGGGTTAAAGGCCGATTCCGCATGGAAACCCTCGACGGTGACCGCGCGCCTGAATCGTCAGGAGCCGCAGGAAGCCCGCCTGGAACAGGGTCATGCCGTGTTCAAGATTGATGGCCAGACACGCGATGGGTTGCTCGCCCTGCGCATGGGTGATGCCAGCCGGCAGATCACGATTCGTCCGCTGCACCGTCCGGAGATGCGCCAGCTCGAGGCGCGCGTGCATTTGCCCGACTATCTGGGCTATCCGGAAACAACCGTCCCGATTCAGGGCAGCAGCGTCGATTTTCTCGAAGGCAGCAAGGTGAGCTTTGCGGGAAAGACGACGCGTACTCTCGGCCAGGCGGCCATGCAGATGGGGAAAGCGGAACCGGCTGCGGCGGTGCAGGGAGAGGGATTCGTGACGCCGGATAAACCGGTCTCCGAACTCGGCAAAGAGACGGTGTTCCACTGGACCGATACGCACGGCCTCACGCCAACTCAGCCGTACACGTTGCACGTCGGGACGACAAAGGATGCCGAGCCCAGGATCGACGTACAGGGATTGGATCCCGAGATGGCCATTCTGCCGGATGAAGTCCTGAAGCTGAACCTGACCGCGAGCGATGACTATGGGCTGAAAGACGTGTGGCTGGCCTGGAATGCACGGACGCTCGGGGAAAAGAAGGAGGCTATCGGCAAAGGTGAGGCGGTGCGAATCGCCGGCGCTCACACAAAAAAGGAAATCGTGCAAGCGGCGCAGTTCTCGCCCGCGTGGGAAAAGATTCCGGAGGATAGCGTCGTGGAATTGACCGCGTATGCGGCTGACTACATGCCGGACCACAAGCCGGCGCCCTCATGGAAATACACGGTCTACATCCTCAGTTCCGCGAAACACGCCGAGCGGGTGCGGGAACGGATGGATCAGGTGCTGAAGGAACTGGATGAGCGGATTCGCGACGAAGAGCGGCAGGTGGATGAAACGAAATCCATCGCCCAGGACCCAAAGCAAATGGCCTCGGAGAAAGCAGCGGAAGACATTAAGCGAATTGAAGCGGGCGAGCAGACGAATGAGACGCAGCTCGACAAGCTGACCCGCGAGATGGACGAAGTTTTGCACGACGCTCTGCGCAACAAGGAGATTCCGGAATCGACCGTCGCCGACTGGCAGCAACTGACCCAGACCCTCGAGCAGCAGGCTGATCCGCCGATGCAGGGAGCGGTCGAATCGCTGCAAAACGCCGGCCAGCAGCCGAATGAACGCCAGGAGCAAATGGCTCAGGCGCAAAAGCAGCAGCAGTCCGCGCTGGATGCGATGCGCAAGGCGGCGAAGAAGATGAGCACGGCGAATGAGAATCTTTACGCGCGGAATTTCTACAATCGCCTGCGCGCTGCAGCCTCCGCGGAGCACCAGGTTTCCGATGGCCTGAAAACACTGGCTCGTGTCACTGCCGGGCTGAAACCCGAAGAGATCGCGGAAGAGAACAAGAAGGATTTCGGCCTGATTGCTGCAAAGCAGGACGATGCGACGAAGGACGTGGATAAGATCGTCAATGACATGGGAGACTTTGTGAAACGTCTCCCAAACGAAAAGTACGAGGCTGTGGAAAAGGAAATGCAGGAGAAGAAAGTCGTGTCCGAATTGACGGAACTGGCGGGGTTCGTCCGGGCGAATCTCGGCTTGAAATCGGTGCGCGGCGCCAAAACCTGGGGCGATCAGCTCGATGAATGGGCCTCGATGCTCCAGAGCGAGTCGAAGAAGAGCCAGAGCGGAGGCGATGGTGAGGTCGATCCCGATCTTATGGAACTAATGGTGGCGATGGTCCGCGCGGCGCAGGCGCAGGATAACATCCGGGATGAAACGGAATTGCTGGAGGGTAAGAAGGAGGCAGATCCGACGGATCACGTGAGTGATTCGAAGAAACTCGCGATGCAGCAGGATCAGCTTTACTGGTCGGTCGACGAATTGCGGGAGAAAACCAAATTCAAGGACGCAAAACCGGCGCTTCAGGCCGCGGAAGATTTGATGAAGGAAGTGGCGGGCGATCTCCGCAAGCCGAAGACCGATGCCGAGGTCATGGGCAAGCAGGGGACAATCATTGAGATCCTCGTACCGCCGGACAAGAAAGGCGGAGGGCAGTCGAACTCCAAGATGCAGCAAATGATGCGGCAGATGATGGCCCAGGCGACCAAGGCCCGTTCCGGTGGTGGGAACAATGCGAAGTCGTCCACTAATATGGCCGGTCAGCCTGGAGAGGGCGCAGGCGCGGGACGGTCCAGGGCAACCGATCGTACGGTGGACAAGACAGGTGGTGCGGCGAATTCCGGTGACTGGCCGGAGGAGTTTCGCGACCAGCTTCAGGCTTACTTCCAGGCGACGGAAGGGGAGGGGAAGAAGTAGGAGCGTCAGGCTCGCAGCGTGTCGAAGGAATTGGACTATCGATCAAGAAATGCAGAAGGTAAACGTGCCAGCTTGGCTGGCAAAGTTAGTAACTGAGACGGAGGCAAAGCCGCATTTCTCCAAATGGATGTCAGTAGATTCGCTGCCACCGTTGGCGCTTCAAGGGCGTGTCGCTGATGCGTCCGAGATCGCTGCGATTCTTCAAGGTCTGCAAAGGCTTACGGAGGAGGCGAAGACAACGTTGCCCCCGTTCATCATGGGAATATGGGAGGATTGCGAGCCGCTTTCGCGGGATGCTTTCGTCTATGCTCTCTACGATCGCTATCACGCAGACGAACGGCCGAAGACGGGACGCTGGGTCAATCTGGTAGTCCGCTTCCTCGGTGGTCAGCGGTGTGCCTTACGAATCGGCTCGCAGGTCAAACAATGGGCGGAGGCGCTCAATCGCGTGGGCGCGAATCTTGGGATCGAGTTGCTGGAGGCCATCGGAACGGATACAGCTATCATGCAATTGGACATGCTGGCGCGGAAAGTACGCCGCAACAGCGTGAAAGTAAGGGCTCAGCAAGCCGTTAAAAAGATTGCTGCCGCCCGAGGATTGACCGAGGCAGAATTAGCCGATCGAATTGTACCTGATTGCGGGCTCGATGAGCAGGGCACTCGTTGTTTCGACTTTGGACCTCGCCAATTTTGGTTTGCTGCCGGTCCTCAGTTGGAACCGAGGATTTGCGATGCGGAAGGGCGGATTCGCGCGGACCTGCCCGCTCTGCGGCAATCGGATGATCCGGCAAAGTCCGCGGAGGCTGTTGCGGCATGGAAGCTATTGAAGAAATCGCTTCGAGAGACTTTGAAAGTCCAGGGAGAGCGGCTCGAACAGGCTATGGTCCAGGGGCGGAGCTGGCCTTTTGAGCAGTTCGAGCAGTTATTCCTTCGCCATCCATTGATGCGTCATCTTGCGCAGTTGGTCATCTGGGCCGAATGTGCGTCGGATGGGTCGGTTGTCCGTACGTTTCGTGTTTGCGAAGATCTGACTTTTGCCGATGCCTGCGATCAACCTGCGGAGCGCGTGATCGTGGGCAACGTTCGGATCGTGCATCCGTTGCATCTCACTGAGGCGGCTCGTTTGCAGTGGGCACATACCTGCGCTGACTATGTCCTCTTGCCGCCATTCGATCAGATTCAGCGCCGCGTGGAACGCATCGCGCCAGGGGAAAAAACACAGAAAACCCTGAAGCCACGCCTGGAGATGAAGATTCACCCTCTGAGCTTGCTGAGTAAGTTGACCCGGCTTGGCTGGCAGAGAGGCGAACCGGAAGATGCCGGATTGGTTTGCGAGCATCGTAAGTTCTATCTGAGCGAGAACATTACGGCGGTGCTGCGTTATGGCGGGGGAATTCCGGTGCAAGACCCACGGTGGGCGGAGCCGCAATCCATCGAGGAATGTCTATTTCTTCCGGGGCTTAAGCAGCCGGAACGGTGGGATAATTTCAAGGGCCGCCTCGCCTTGGGCGAGGTCTCAGATCTTGTGCTTAGTGAAACCCTGCGGGACCTTGCGCTTCTGACCGGGATGGTTGGGTAGGGTTCCAAGCCGTAATCCGGATGCCTCTCCCACATCGCGAAAGTTGGGTGGCAGCGCGCTATTGTTCATCGGACGAATTTTCCAAGCGTCATATTTCGCAACCTAAGAGCCGATGCACGGTTTAAATGCGATGCATACGAGGCGCTGCGCAGCGGTTGCGCGGCCTGACCAGGAAATTCATTCGCAAAACAACCGTAACCCTCGGCTATCCTCCGCATGAACCTCCCAATCCTCCCGATTGTGCATCCGCTCCGGCGGACGAGCTCTTCGCTCTCAGCCGCCCTTGGCATCACTGTGCTTACGCTTGCCGTGAGCGTCGCTCTTCCGGCCTCACTTCAAGCCGGCGATTGGCCGCAATGGCGTGGCGCCAATGGCGATGCCAAAGCCGCAGGCTTCACTGCCCCCCAAACATGGCCAAAGCAACTCACGCAAAAATGGAAAACTCCCGTGGGGGAAGGAGTTGCGACGCCGGCGCTGGTGGGTGACAAACTCTACGTTTTCTCGCGCGAAAACGGCAATGAAGTGACGCGCTGTCTCGATGCCGCCACGGGCAAGGAGGTGTGGCAGGACAAATACGAGGTTCAGTCGGTCAATGGTCCGGCGGCGCAATTCTCCGGACCGAGAAGTTCGCCGGCGGTGGCGGATGGCAAGATCGTGACTCTGGGTGTGCGTGGGACGCTTTCCGCTTTGGACGCCGCGACGGGTAAAGTGCTCTGGCGGCATGACGATTTTAACGGCGCCACGCCGAACTTTTTCACGGCATCGTCGCCCATGATTGTCGATGGCCTTTGCGTCGCCGTTCTCGGTGGAAAGGACAATGGCGCGATCGCTGGTTACGATCTGACATCCGGTGAGCAAAAGTGGAAATGGTCCGGCGACGGCGCCGCGTACGCCTCTCCCGCCCTCATGACGGTGGACGGTACAAAGCTGATCGTCGTTCTTACCGAACACAACGCCCTTGCCCTGCAGGCCGCCGACGGCAAGCAAGTTTGGGAAGCACCCTTTGCTGCCCAGGGGATGGGGGCGTACAATGCCAGCACCCCCGTGGTCGATGGCCAGACCCTCTTCTACGGTGGGTCGAAACGCGGGATGAAAGCGGTGAAGTTCGAAAAAGAAAGCGGCAATCTAAGCGCGAAGGATCTCTGGACGAACACCAGCGAGTCGGTCCAGTTCAACACGCCGGTGCTCGATGATGGTGCGCTCTACGGACTTACTCAGGACAATTCGCTCTTCTGCATCAAGGCGCAGGACGGCCAGACCGCGTGGACGGCGCCGATCGTGCCGGATGCCGTACCAACTGGTGGTGGAGGAGGCGGAGGTGGCCGCGGCCGGGGAATGCGCGGCGGCGGCTTTGGTTCGATCGTCAATGCCGGGCCCGTCCTGCTCGCCCTGACCCCGAGTTCGGAATTGGTCGTCTTTCAGTCGAGCGACAAAGCCTACAATGAAGTCGCGCGCCTCAAGGTTGCAGATACACCGACACACGCCTACCCGGTCGCGGCGGATAACCGGATCTTCATCAAGGACAAGGATTCCGTGACCCTTTGGACTTTGGAGTAAGCATATACAGCGGTTGGCAGCGACATAGTCGCGGATGGACTGAGTGGGGCCGTGACTGTGTCGCTGTAGCCGGGGTTTTGATAGTCGCGGCAGATAACTTGCGGAGATTTGATCCTGCGCACGTCGCAGGGTTTGTCCAAGCCGGAGGCTTGGCAGATGATAGCCGGTGCGTCGAAGACCACCGGGATGCCAAGCTGCACGGAGGCACTCTGGAGGAGTGCCAGAACGGTAGATAGCGGAGGGTAAAGACGTTTCTGGCACGCCTTTCAGAGTGCTCTTTTCTCTCGACAAATTCCGGTGGTCTTCGACGCACCGGCTACCTTCCGCCAAGCTTCCGGCTTGGACGAATCGTGAAATTCGATTTCAGCTTTGCTGATGAATAGCGGATCTCAGATAAACGCCTCTTTGATTGCGGCGTTCACGTCCGGCGGCGCTGGCAGCTGATAGTTATAAAAGTATTTGGACGTGATGCCCATGACCTCTCCGTCGAGCTTGGAGACGGTGCCGATCCAGGAGCCTTCCGGACGAGTGCCTATAGTGCGACGGACAAACTCAACGTGCGCCAGACCCATATCCCAGGAGTAATGGATCACCCTGCCGTCCTTGACCATGACGAGGATGGTATCTCCGTCGCGAATCTGGACTTTCTCGTTCACGTTTGGCGCTTTCATCTTCTTTAGGTATTCATTGGTCCTATTCGGCAAGTTCATCCTCAATGTCATAGCCGACGTTGTCGCCAAGTATTTTGTGAGGTCGAACCCGAACCGGGGTGTTCGCGAGCAGCGCCATATGGAGTGCGGTGTTAAGCCTCAGGCGCAACACCGCTTTCGGAAGGGGCAGGTCTGCGGGGATGCGCAGGGTGGGCTGCGTGCGAAGTCAGGAACGCGACTTCGTTGCTTTGAGAACGAAACGTCGCCTTTCCCGCCCGCAGAACAATCCGAAAGCGGTGTCGCGCTCGCTGTCGCTCTCTTGCCACCGCACTCCATGTTGCGCCGTTCGCGAACGTCGCGGCTCGAAATGCTCCGGAGGCTCAAAGGGTCCTTCCCTCTCAAAACCATTTTTCAAGTTGAACGCTCTGCACTTCCAAAGGTCCCATAGAGCTGAAGGACCAAACAACCGTCAAAGAGCCGCCCATTCGCCGTCGCACATTATCGGAAAGGTAGATTTTTGTATCTTTTGATGCCGCGCCGCCGAATTCGATCATTACGGGACCGCTTTCCGTCCACGCGACACGACCAAATCAAATCAAAACCCGATTCCCAAACCATGAAACCTCGCATTCCCAATACGCTCCTTGCGTTTGCGCTTTCCGCCTTTGTTGCAGCAGCGCGCGCCGCCGGTCCGGATGACGCCGCAGGCAAAGCAACCTTGCATGTCGGCGATCACGCGCCGGAACTCCACGCCGCAAAATGGCTCAAGGGTGAGCCGGTCGAAAAACTCGAGAGCGGCAAACTTTACGTCGTCGAATTCTGGGCGACCTGGTGCGGACCGTGCCGCCAGAGCATCCCGCATCTTACGAAACTCCAGAAAGATCATCCGGAGATCACATTCATCGGAATGGATATTTCGGAGCAGGAGCCAGCCAAGGCCCCGGATTTCGTGAAATCGATGGGAGACAAGATGGACTATCGCGTCGCCCAGGACGATACCGCAGGCGCCGCCAACAAAGCGTGGATGGAAGCTGCGGACCAGGAGGGAATCCCGACGGCGTTTGTCATTGGCAAGGATACGACGATCCAGTGGATTGGGCATCCCTTGGAACTGGACAAGGTGCTCGACGAGGTCGCCACGGGAACGTTCGATAGCAAAAAAGCGTCCGCGGAAGCATCGGCAAAGACGGCCATGGAGGAGGAACTTACGAAGGCGCTGCAATCAGGTGACGTTGCTTCGCTGGACAAGGCGGCCAAGGACCATCCGGACCTCGCAGGTCAGATCAGAGTGGCCATGCTTGGACTTGCCCTCAATAAAAAGGATTACGACACGGCAGTCAAAGTGGCGCGGCAGGTGGTCGAGGACCAAAAGGATAACGTGGATACCCTGAATGATATCGCGTGGCTCATGGTGGATCCAAAGACGCCGATCGAGAAGCCTGACCTCGACCTCGCGTTGAAAGCTGCGCAGCGTTCCAACGAACTCGCCAAGGGCGAAAACCCGGCCGTCCTCGACAAACTGGCTCGCGTCTATTTCAGCCGCGGAGATGTCGATAAGGCCATCGAACTCCAGACAAGCGCGATCAGTAAGTCGGGTGACGATCTGAAGGAAGACCTCGGCAAGACTCTTTCCGAATACAAGGCGAAGAAGGACGCAGGGAAGTAGTCGTCCCAGGTCTCTGGTTAAGCAACGGTATTTGTTACAGCGTCGGGCAGGGCTCTTTGTGAGTTCGGTCCGGCGCTGTTCCATTGGGTAGCCGGCGATGGGAACAAGTGTTTTATCGTGGACATGAATGTGCCGACGTTAACAATCAAGCGCACTGGAGTCCGAGGTCTGATCCATGCCGGTCGGCGTCGGTGTCGCTTCCGGTTGATGACTCGGGCTTTCGTCTTCCCCTTGGTACAGCGTGTTTGTAGCCAAAGCATTCAGCGTCTTGATCAGTGAGATGCGCATGGTTGAATCGCAATCGCCTTGTTTGCACCAGCGCCGATCAAATAGGGCCAGGTCGAAATTGATGTTGTCTGGATTATACCATTCGCTTTGCTCTCTGAGCATCGGCGGAATGTTGTGCACAGCATCGAGTAATTCGTGGATTTCTTGAAGCGAGACGTCTTCGCCATATCGAATACGCATGCGAAGGTTCAGAATCACACGCTCGAGCAGGAGGAAATAGGGATTTGAAGGATCCATGGTGCGATTTTCGGGGCGACGCGGATGCGGAGGCAGGGGCGCCATCATCACCGAACCTGGGCTCCGCAATGAGGGCAAATCCGGAACTGCGGAGCCATTGGCTGCCGATATAAAGTTCTACCACAAGAGTCGCAGAAGCGCGTTCCGCGAATGTTGAGAAAGCAAACAAGGGTGACTACGGGAACCGTGAAATATAAGACCTGTTGCTGGACCCCCATGAGATAATACGCAAAACCGATCGTGAGAGTGCCTCCGAGGACGACTACCACAGGCCACATCTTACGTTTGAGAGCGGCGTTGCGGTTGAGGTGGAAAAAGAGCGGGGTGCTCGCGCCGATAAGCCCCACGACAACCAGGAACGCCATGACTCCGGACGAAAGAATATCTTTAGGGTGTTGAACGGCAGCAGCCAATATGATCGGGTATCTGCTCATGGAAAGGAAACGTACGCCAACGGCTGTTTCCGGCTCGAATTATCACTGATCTTTGTTCTTGTGCTGCTGCCGCTTGTGCTGCGTGTGTGGCGAGGCGGTCGCGGCAGATGCCGGTGTCGAGATGGTGGCGTTCGGAGTTGCGATTGGGGTGGCTGCCGGTTGCGGGTATGGTGTCGAAGTTGCTGCAGTGAACTGCGGCGATTCCGTTTGTGACGATTCCGGCCCCGTCGTGGATCTGGATCCGAAGGTTGTATAACCATTTGTTGCGTGCTGGGCCAGCGCGACACCGAGCAGGACGAAAAAAAGGCAAACGAATTGCGCTGCTTTGCCGGTAAGGCCCAGTGCCTTGGATATACCGGAGACAATAGCGCCAAGCAGACCGCCGATTATGCCACTCATGAAGACGGAGTGCATATTGATGACCGAAATTAGCATCGCGACGGGTAGCATGGTTTGATTCTCTTTCCAGGTGAAACCCGCGCTTTAATGGGCGGTGCGTTTGCCCCGCCATCTTGCAAAAGCGGTAACACTTGGATGATCAAGCGCCTGCGGGATGCTTTCGGTATGCCTCGGAGAGAAGCCCTTTGAGTTCGGTTGTCGTCGGATGTTCGGAGAAATGGCGTGGATACCGAATTTTAATTAGCTATCTACTGTAGGGAACCCAAAGGCGCGCAAGATCGACAGGTCTCCATTGGTAGCGTGTCCAATGGCGGTGCCATCGCGACAGACCGATACGTAGCTGGGATGAACATCGAACGAGAACACATATTCTTCCGAAAGGCGTTGAAGTGCTGTGTGAGCCGCTACGATTGAGGCGAGCGAGCGAGCGACCAGCGTGTCAGTGACGACCGTGATCGATCGGTTGAGGGGGACATAGCGTGACATACTGAAATCTCCATTGCCGGAGCCGTCCGTATCGACGGCGCCGACTGCCGAAAGGGCCTCCGCCAAAACGTCGAAGGCCGAATCGTACTCGCGAGCGAAGTCGTCGATACTGAAGCTCTCTGAAATGATCGGGTAGTTGAACTTCTGATCAAAAAAGCAACTGACCTCGCTGTAGTTTTGGGCGATGAGGAAATTCACAGGTCGGGACATATGACGGTGGCCTTCGAACATTTTTGATAGCCTATAAAAGTTTCTCGCTATGCGCAGGTTCAGTCGGTCATGCGCGACTGTGGCAGGATACGTAGGACGTCCTGAAAATCGGAGGCATCAAATGTCTCAGGCGCTTCTGCCATGCCAGAAAACCGTCGATGCCACGATGCATGATAGCCTTATGCGAGTTCCTGCTCGCGGTTGCACGGGACATTTCGTCAAAGCCGCTTTCCAAAATGGAACAGTCGAAGGCGCCGTTTCATCCGCTTACGGCTTTTTGTCCGGCCGCTCAAGCAGCGGGAGGGGCGATGGGCTCGCGGTGGGTGTGGGTTTTGCGACAGGAGTCGCCGCTTCTACCTGGACCGGCGCCGGAGTCGCGAAATTTGCGAGCGCCTTTGAAATCATATCGTTGAAACGCGGCGAATCCGAGCTCTCCACTTTCGGCGTTTCGGCGGGGATCGTGGGTCTCGATTCCGGCTCGGCTTCGGATTCCAATCTGGATTCCGGGAAGCCGCCGTACTGACGGATGAAAATAATCGCCACTGCGATGACTACGACACGTGCGATCCGCGCCGCCTTGGTGGTGTAGCCCAGCAATCTTAAAACGAGGAAGGCAATCACGCCAGCCATTAAGACGAGCACGCCGCCCCAGGACGCATGGTGGCTATGGATGGCCAGAAGCATCATCGACGCGTAACACGCTTTGCGTTCGCATACAGGTGAAATTCCTGTGAAGAACGATGATCTTGCATCCGGCGCGCAAACTTCTCCGCCCTCCCGACGTCCTTGCTCCCGCCATCTTCTGGTTTCGCACGAGAGCGCAACAGGTTAGACTACTTCGATTTATGCGACGCAGATGCCTCCCAACCGCGCTCTTCCTCCTCGCGCTGCCGTGCCTTTCCGGTCTGCGCGCGGAACTGCCTGTGCGGCCGGATGCGGATCTTTTCGGGGATGGAATGGTCCAGAGCGTGAAGCTCGATCAGCCGCCGAATGGAGGAATGATCATCGATGGACGGCAGGACTCGCCGACGGTTGGACGATCAGGTGAATACCGGCACGTGATTCTCTTCCAGGATGGCCGGCAGCTTCGGGGGAAAGTCGTGGCGATCACGGAGAGCGAGGTGATCCTGAGCCATCCGGCAGCCACCACGCCGTTGCATCTGCTCCGGAGCGAGGTGCGAAAGATTTTGCTCAATGGTGATCCGGGAGCCGATGCCGCGAAGGCCGCGGCGGCGGTTTCAGCGCTCGATGAGAACGCATTCAACGGCATGCCGGTGCGCGGAACGGTGAAGCTTGCCGGAGCCGACTGGCTTTACGGAGATATATCCAGCCGGGATGGACATTCTTTCGAAGTCCGCGTCGGCCCACGGACGGTGCTCACGATTCCACGCACGCAGATCGAGTGGTTGCAGTTCGATCATCAACCCGCGCCGGCTTTCGGCTTTTTTGGAAATGCGCTCGATCTCGACGGCTGGTCCGGTCCGCGGCACTCGGCTCCGTGGGCGGTGGCGGATGATGGTGTTCTCGATGTGGACAGCGGCAAATGGGTCTCACGGGGCCTGAGCACACCGGCGCGCTTCGAAGTCGATCTGGAATTACCGCTCGATTCGGAAAAGGGAACCCGCCTCTGGCTACAGCCGTTCGCGCTGACCAATTCCTACACGACCGGCACGGTGCAATTCGAATTTTCCCGCTCGGCCTTGAACCGCATGCTCTTTCGAAATGGATTCGAAGAACGCCGTTCATTGCTGCCTTTCTCGAGTAAATCCAACGGTAACACTGCTGCCTACCGGGTGTTCTACGATCGCACCATCCAGCACGTGGCAGTGCTCCGAAATGGACGCATTGCCGGAGAGTGGCGGCTGGCCGATAACATCGGGAATAATATTGGAATCAGCAGTTTCGACCGGCAGATTCGCAGCATCAGCATCGATCGCAATAGCTGGTGGGGACCCGGCGAATTGCGGCTGAAGCGGTTGGAAGTGAAGCCCTGGGATGGGTTGATTCCGGGGCTGGACGACGCGCCGCGAACCACGGATCTGCTGTCTTCAGCGAATGACGATCCGATATCTGGCACGCTCGAATCCGTCTCCGGCGGAGTCATCAGTTTTTCGGGCGCGGAAAAGCAGATCCGGGCCGGCATGTTTGTCGAGTTCCCGCATCGGCCGGAAGTTTTGGCGCAAGCCGATGGCAGTTTGGTCTTCGGTGGATCGGGCGAATTGCGTGTCGCCGGATTGAACCTGGCCGATGGGATGGCCCATTTCCGCACCTCCTTTTCCGAAGATGCGAAGATGCCCATGGCGGCGTTGCAGACCATTGCGCTTCCGCCTGCAGCATCGGATCCCGCGCCGTCGGATGTGCTGGTTTTCAAAAACGGAGATGAGATCCCGGGAACCCTTCGATCCGCCGGGCCGGGGCATCCGGTCCATTGGCAGACGGCATCGGGGCAAGACGTCGAGTTCGCGCCCGAGCGCATTGCCGGCGTGCGCATTGCCGTGGGGGCTCCGGAGGAAACTGGGACGGCCGCGACCGTGGAATTGCGGAACGGCGATCGCCTGCGGGGTGATCTTCAGGAGGGAGACGAATCGCAAGTGAAAATGCGGATTCCCGGGCTCGGAGACGCCTTTGTGAAGAAGGATGAAGTTTGGGAGATCTTCCCGAATCCCGAACTGGGCGTGCGCGACGGCACGCAATCTCCCGAGGCCTGGATGGATCGCGCGGCAAAGTGGTTGCGCGAGAGCAGCGGCGACACAAGCGGCGCCGGCCCTTCGAATTCCTGGGTCTATCTCGATGGTACTTACATTCCGCGAGGGAATCCCGCGATCACCGACCGGGCGGATGCGCTGACCCTGGAAGAGCCTGCGCTCAATCTGCTCGAGCGCTTTGAATTCCAGTGCACGGTCACAAATTTACGCGGTGGGGCGCCGATGTTCAGCCTCGGTCTCACCGGCTTCACCGGAACGCCCATGGTTCAGGCGAGCTGCTTTTTCGGGCAGCTCCATATCATGACGCTGAATGGCCTGACCTGGCGCAGAGCCAATAGCACGCAAGTCCCGCTGGCAGACAAGCTGCCCGATGCCAGTTCCCGGGTGAATGTGCGCGTCTTTGTTAACTCCAGGACCGGCACCGCGGATTTCTATCTCGATGGCGTACCGGTAGCGCAGATAGGCCATCATACGGACGAGCACCTGCCCAAGGTCGGCGCCCGGATAGACCTGCAGCCTTATGCGGGAAGTAATGATCCGATGATCTTTTCCGATATCCGCATCGGCCCGTGGGACGGTGAGTTACCCGCACCTGGCGTGGCAAAACCGGAAGTCATGCTAACCAATGGCGACACGACGGAAGGATCGTTGAAGGCAATTGGTACGGGCAAGGTCGTGGTCGATAGCGAGATCGGTCCGATCGATTTGCCGGAGGATAAGGTCGCGGCCATTCGCTTTGGCGGCGAACGAAAGTCCGCTCCCGTGGCTGCGCGAATCCGGCTCCGCAATGGAAGTATGATTCAGGCAGATGCTTTCCAATGGGATGGTGATGAATTGACGGCCCATAGCGCGGCGATGGGGGAACTGAAGATTTCGCATGCGGACGTAAGTGAACTGATTCTCTCGCCCGCGCCGACACGGCTGCCGTCTCCGATTACAGCCAAACCTGTCTTGAAGAAGGAATCGTCCGCCGCGCAACATCGCGCCCAGGTTGCGGTGCCCTTCTGATCGGCTGCGTTCACGACATATGAACCCGGTGACTCTTCGCGCGGTTCGGTGGATGCTTTGGGTGGGACTTGTCACCGCGTGTGCGGCGAAGGCGGAATTACCGTTTCCGGCGGATGCGGTCGTGTTTGGTGACGCAGCCAAAGGCGCCGGGAATGATGAGGATTCGTCTGGTCAAGAGAGCGGACTATCTCAGGCGCTCGTCTTTCATGATGAACGGCAGCTACATGGAAAACTAGTTTCCATCGGCACTGACGATGTCGTCTGGCAGCGGCCCGATGCCTCAGAACCACTGCACATTCCACGTCGCGATATCCTGCGGATTGCTTTGAGGAAGAGCCCGCTACCCGCGAGCAATCCGGCATTGGCGCGGTTTCTGCCGGTGCAGCAAGAGGCTAACTTCGTGCACGCGACGGTGAAACTCTCCGGCAGCGATTGGCTCTTCGGCGACGTGACTAGTGTGGATGGACAGACGTTCACTTTGAAGCTGAGCGAGAAGACGAGCTTTACGCTTGATCGCTCCGTGATGGCATGGCTGCAATTTGATCAGACACCCGCGCCGGCTTTCGGCTTTTCACCCGGCGGAATCGAAACCGCGGCGTGGAGCGGGCCCGGAAGCTTCCGCCCTCCGACTAATGATGAAGGGGTGCTGCGATGGATCAATTGGATTGGCCGGAAGTTCGGGTTGCCGCCGCGATTTGAAGTCGATTTCCAAGTGCCGAAAGGGAGCGAAACCTCGACGACTCTCTGGCTGCAGACATTTGGCGTAGGCGCGTCTGGCGCCACATCAGACGCGGTTTCGATTCGGTTGGGCTCGGATGGGGCGATTCGTCTCGGTGACGGAGATGAGTTTCATTCCACGCCTTTTTTCCTGCCTAGGGATCGCACCCGCCAGGTGCCGCTTGCTAGTTATCGTATCTTTTGCGATGCGCCGAATGATAGAATCGTTGTCGTGCGTAATGAGCGTGTTCTTGCTGACTGGTGTTATCGGGAAGCGCTTCGGGATACGACGCCGATATTTTCCAATCGCCTGACGCGCGACAAAATCCGGCGGCCATTTCAGAGTATCGATTTTTCTGGTGGCGAAAAAGGGGATTTTGCCCTGGCGGATCTTCGGGTTCGGCCGTGGAACGGACTTATTCCCGGTCCTGGGGAAGCGCCGCCTCAGGATGACCGCTTTTCAACTGCCTCGGGAGTTCCGATCGCCGGCAAGCTGGAATCCATTTCCGCATCGGAGTTCTCTTTTTCCGGAAAGCCGCAACCGATCGCCCTCGAAACATTTGTGGAATTTCCAAGCGAGCCCCGCGCGATCGAAAAATCTGAAGCAATGTTACGGTTTGGCCCCGGCGGAGAGTTGAGCGTGGCAAATCTGCGGGCTGAGGATGGTCAGGTAAGTTGTCGTGCCGGGATTGCGGAGGCTTTGAAAATCGCCGTGCCGGAGATCCGAACGATTTCATTTCCCGTAGAGATACCTGTTCCTCATCCAGCGAATGCTATCCTGGTATTTCGGAATGGTGACGAACTGCCAGGGCACCTTGCAGCTTGGGATGGCGGACATACCGTTCGGTGGCAAATGCCGGACGGCGCGGAGGTAACTTTTCAGGATCTGTATGTCGCGGGTATCCGCTTTCCTGGAGAGCGAAACTCCGGCGGGAAGGCGAGCGATTCATTGGTTGAGCTGCGGAATGGCGACCGTCTGCGCCTCCCTTCTCACGACATCGTCCTGACGGGGATTGACCTGAGGATAGCCACGCAGGAACTCGGCGAACGCACGATTCCACGGCAGGAAATATGTAAACTCTTTGGTCCATCCGCATCGAAGTCCGAAGGCATTGCGTCTCCTCGTGACTTGGATTCATCGGGAGTTCCAACTCGGGAATGGTTGCCATTCGACGGAAGATTTGTCGCTTTGGATCGCGGAGTCCGGCCGAGTTTGTGTCGCGAACCGGTCCTGGAGATGGCACCCGAGAGTTGGCCGGACCGGTACGAATGGAGGATTGATTTGGTGAATCCGGGTGGAGGAGTTCCCAATTTTTCGCTCATGCTCTGTTCCCGCGACGAAGCGTTAAAGACCCTGCTGGTGAGCGATCAGATGGGGCTTTGCGTGAATTGTATCTGCAATGGCTTTCGGAGTGGTCCGGTCGTGGAACTGGTGCCGTTGCACGAAAAGATGAATCAAACCGGAGCGCGTTTAAGCTTGCGGATCTTTGTCGATAAAACGCGTCGCACCATGGCTTTTTTCCTCGATGGCAAGCTGGTAACGGAAGTGGGTAGAAATCCGGATCAGAAGCTTCCGCCATTGGATTTGGTGCACCAGATCAAAGCCAGCCTGACGAATGGCTACCCCGTCATTGTGTCCGGTGCTTCGATTCTGCCGTGGGATGGCGACCTGGATATTGCGCATAAAGGAGCGGCGGGCCGGACCTTGCTGAGGAATGGGGATCTGCTCGATCCTCCGAAGGAAATCCGTTCCGGGATATGTGTCACGGAAGGCGATCTCGGCAGGCTCGAGTTGCCGATCGAAAAGGTCGACGTTGTGGAGTTCGGGGGAGCCGGGCCGCAGCCCGTCGCGCCTTTTCATCTGCGGTTGTTGGATGGAAGCGTCGTTCATCTCGATCACTGCCGGCTGGATGGCGCGGCCGTTGCCGGACAGAGCTCCGTTTTCGGCGAAATCAAGATTACCGTGCGAGCGATCGCCGAATTGGTTTTTGCGTCAGAGCCACCCAAGATCGCCGGACGACCGGAGGTTTCGCACGATATTGTGAAGAAAGGAGAAGCGGCGCCATGAACGCACTGTTTCCTCCCGACCCCGGCAATCGCCCATGCGCCGAACTCCGAAATTGTGCTAGCATCCGAAACGGCTTTCCATGACATCGCTCGTGCACCACGAACTCTCCAGGAAACAGCGGCTGTTCTGCTGCCATGAAGGCCTTTTGCCTCGTCACAGGCCCTTCCTACTCCTCTTCGGCGCTTTTGTGGTTTTAGCGCAGATGCTCGCCGTCGGGACGGTGAGCGCGCAGCAGCTCGTTGATCCGGACCGAAACTACTTCGACGATAGCCTCGTAAAACCGGTGAAACTGGAGCAGGTCCAGGCCGGGCCGCGAGTCGTCACCATCTCCAACGATGACAATCCGCCCAGCGCACCCAAAGTGGCCGAGGGCTTTAAACACGCCCTCATCTTTCAGGATGGTCGGCAGCTTCGTGGCCAATTCCTGGCGCTTACGAAAGACGAAGTCATCTGGCAGCGCCCCGATGCGAGCGGACCGCTGCAGTTTCCGCGCAAGGATTTCCGGTGGATCCAGCTTTCCGAGGCGCCAACGCTCCGTGCCGATCGGATTCGCGCGGCGGAAGAAACGGATGGCCGACCACCCACGCCGCCGCCCGTCCGGGCCACCGTGAAGCTCGCCGGCGTCGACTGGCTTTTCGGCGATCTCACCAGCACGGATGGCCGGAATTTCACGATTCGCCTCAGCCCCAAGACGGAGGTTCATCTCACCCGCGAACAGATTTCCTGGATCTACTTCGGCACTGAGCCAGCCCCCGCGCATGGCTTCGACGGACGGCTTGCCGATACTGGCGGCTGGATTTGCTCCGGCGATCCGGCGCAGCTCCGCGTGGCCAAGGGTGTGCTGGTCCTGGATGGACAATCGATCGGACGCGAGATTTCGGCGCCGGCCCGGTTCGAAGTGTCATTCCAAATCCGGCCCTCGTTCGAAGCTGGTACTTGCGTTCTCTTCCAGCCCACGGTCACACCTGACATCGGCCAGGGAACCATCGAGATTCGTTGCACACGGAACGAAGTGTGGCGCGAAACGCATAATGACAATCAAGCCCCCGGACCCGTCACGAGACTCCAGGTTCCGATTCCCCGCGAGCCCACGGATCGCTCGGAGCCAGTCTCCTACCGTATCTTTTATGATGGCCTCGAGCAGAAGATGATTCTGCTCCGCAACGGGACGAAACTCGCCGAGTGGAATCTGGATAAGGAAAGATCTTTCGGGTGGGCGTTGGCTAGCCGAGGCCGCCGGAAGCCACCGGTTTCCGCCGTCTTCTTCAGCCGGACCGGCGAAATCGGGCTGCGGTTGGAATCCGTTCGCATTCAGCCGTGGGACGGAGTTGTTCCGTCAGGCGCTTCCGGGGAGAAAGGGACGGATAAACTCTCGAGCGAGACGGAGCCGGAAACCGACGGGAAGCTGGAGTCCATCGGGCCGGATGGCGTGTCCTTCTCCGGCATGAAACAGCCGTTGCGCGAAGGGCTGTTTGTGGAATTTGAAAATCCTCCACTGCAACAGGCGGAGCCTGATACCACGCTGCTCTTCGGAGATAAGGGAGAGATCAATGTGGCCGATCTGCGTGTCGCCGATGGCCGCATCCATGGCGCCTCTTCACTGGGGGCCGACACCGGCCTTTCCACGGACGATCTGGAAACGGTCGTTCCGCCCGCGACCCGACCGGAGCCGGAATCAGGCATGGATGTCCTTGTCTTCAAAAGCGGGGAGGAGGTGGCCGGCCAATTGGTTTCCGCTGGAGACGGTGAACGCATCGGCTGGCAGCGTCCCGGGCATGATCCGGTGACGTTTGCTCCGGATCGCGTGGCCGGAGTCAGGATGGCCCCGCCGGAGGAAAAGCCGCACCGCGGGGAGTGGATGACGATCGAGCTGCGCAACGGGGATCGATGGAAGGGTGAAGTGGAATCACTTGAGCCGAAGACGGTCCGGTTGCGGCATCCGCTTTTCGGGGAGGTCTCGCTTTCGCGCGAGGAAATCTGGAAGATCTATCTGCAACCGCGCTTCCCCGCTTTGTCCGCCGCGCAGGATTCCGAGGCGTGGTTCTTTCGCGATCCTTACGAAAACGGCAGCCGCCCGGACTTCGCCGTAGCCGACGCGCTTCGGTGGAATCATCTCGATGGGACGTTCTATCCGCGATCCGTCTCGGAGTCGGTCAGCTTTGTGCCGATCGGCCTGCAGCCGCCAGTGGGCCATTTGCCGCCGCGCTATGAAGTCAGCTTCGAGGCAATGGATCCGTCTGGAGACCTGCCCGGATTCGGCTTCAATCTTTCCACTGAAGACGAGAGCTCGGCAGTGAATGTCATCGCCAATGGTGGTGAGATCGACGTCAGCTTTACGAGCGCGCCGGGCCAGCGGTTGGAAGATCAGGAGATTTCCCTCGTTGGCAAACTGCCGGCCCCGTCCTCCCGGCTTTCGGTCCGGGCCTTTGTCGATTCTCCCGCGGGGACGGTTGATGTCATGCTCGATGGCCACATGGCCGTTCGCTTGGGCCACACCACGACGACGCGCGTGCCAGGCGCGGGTGCGCGCTTTGGCTTCGGCTCGGATACTTCGAGCGATGCGATCCCGGTGATTTCCAATGTCCGTTTTGCCCCGTGGAACGGCGAGATTCCCGTGGAAGCCGACATGCCGAAGATCTCTTTGGAAAACGGTGACACCGCGGCCGGCGCGCCCTCGGCGATGCATGGCGGAAAGCTCACTGTGGAAAGCGAAGTTGGCCCGCTGGATCTGCCGATGGAGAAGGTGCAAATGATCGATTTTGGCGGGACACCGCATCCCATGCAGGCCCAGGCCCGGGTGCATTTGCGCGATGGCAGCACCGTTCATTTCGACCGCTTCCACTGGGATGGAAAGGAATTCAAGGCGCACAGCCCATTGCTCGGCGACGTGAGCCTGCCCCGGATCGCGCTCTCCGAGGTGATCGTTCACCCGCCGCCGGTGCGATTTCCTCCCATGCTTGCCCCGGCGAAGGCGCCACCCATCCACTCGGAAGATTGATGCGTTTTTCTTCAACCGCGGCCATACTCTCCTGACATCCATGAAGCGAATCCTCCGACTTCCGGCGTGCCTGGCCCTGTTGCCGATGCTCTCACTCCCGCTCGCTGCGCAGGATCTCAATGTCTATCGCGGCACGCAGGTTGCCCCGCAGGTGGAGAAGATTTACGAGAAAGGGCTCCAGTACCTCGCCGCTTCACAGACCGACGAAGGCACATTTCCAGGCAACTACGGGACCGAACCGGCCACTCCCGCGCTGGCCATGCTTGCGATGTTTGCGCATGGCGACGATCCGAACCACGGGCCGTATGCCCGGCCGATCAAGCGTTGCCTGGATTACATCCTCAAGAGCACGAACGAGCAGACGGGATACATCGGCAGCTCGATGTACAATCACGGCTTTTCCACGCTGGCGCTGGCCGAGGCGTACGGAGCGGTGCAGGACGAACGGATCGGTCCGGTGCTGAAGAAGGCAGTGAATTTGATTCTTACTTCGCAGGAGAAAAATCGGTTCAAGGCGTGGCGCTATTCCCCGGAATCGCAGGATGCGGACTCCACGGTAAGTGGCGCCTGCTTTGTGGCCTTGATCGCGGCGCGGAATGCGGGGTTGCGTGTGCCGGATCACGCGATCGATGAAGCGCTGAAGTTTTACTCGGATTGCCAGGCTCCTGGCGATGGAAGCATCGGCTATCTCCCGGGTTCCGGAGCAAATGGCGGCGCGACGACCGCGATCGGCGTGGCTGTTTATGCTTACGCCCGGAAGAAGGATCAGCCGACTTACACCAAGGCTCTCAAGGCCCTCGAAACGGCGGATGCCGCCGGCGGTGGAAACTATCCCTTCTACTACGAGTACTATGCTTCGCAGGCGCTCTTTCAGGGCGACCTCAAATCCTGGCAGGACTGGAACCAAAAGCGAGTGCAACAGCTGACAGAAACCCAGCTCGATGATGGCAGTTGGGACGCCGGCCTCGGACCTTCTCTTTCCACGGCCTTCGGCTTGCTTTCGATAGCTTTGAATTACCGTTACCTGCCGATTTACGAGCGGTAAGTGCCGCCGCGGGATCGGCAATCCCATTCCGATGAGATTCCTGAAACGACACGCCTTCGGTTGGCGGGCCGCCGTCCTACTCGCGGCGGCGAATCTCTTTCCGTTTGACGCCGGAGCGCAGGTCGGGATCCGCGTCGGGGGAGGTGGGCGCGCTTTTCCCGGTTTGGTGTTTTCGCACGACACGAGCGAAGAGGACGAGACCCCGGTTGAACCACCGGACCCAGCGGGTACACAGGCGATCGAATTTGCCGATGGCGCAACTCTGCATGGATGCCTCGAGAGCCTCGACGTGCGGAGTGGAGAAGTCCTTTGGCGGCGTGATGATGCCGCAAGCCCGATTGCCATTCCTTCCGGGCAGATCACGCGGCTTAATCTTAGTGAGGCGGCGACCGGCAATACTCCGGCGCATGCCACGGTCAAACTGAGCGGTGGAAACTGGATCACCGCCGATGTCCTGGGGATGCAGGGTGGAAAGCTTCAGCTGCGCATGGGGGATGGTGCGTTGCTCACCGTCGACCGCGCCCACCTCGAGTGGATCTTCTTTTCCAAATCGGCCGCGCCGGAATGTTACGATGGGCCGACAAGCATGGCCGGCTGGGTCTCGGCCGGTGGATGGATGTATCGGGATGGTGCGCTGCGGGCGTCTACTCCGGCGCTCATCGGGCGCATGTTCGAGTTACTGCCTGATCGCGTGGAATACGTGGTGGAGGTCGACCAGGATCCGCGGGTGGGCGACGCGTTTGCTATTCTCCTCCACGGCAGCAATCCGATTGCACCGCCGCAGGGACCGAGCTTCATCCAGCTCATGTTCCTGGGTAATACGCTCCAGATGGCCGCGCAGATCGAGGGCTCCATGCGTGTACAGCAGACCGAATTGCAGGCGGACAAGGAAGGGGGAAGGGGCGAAGTGTTTTTGAAAGACGCAGAGAAGCCGAAGAATAAGGTCGTGCGGATCCGTGTTTTTGAAGACCGCCTCGCCGGCCGAATGGTGATCTATGTCAACGGCTCCAAGATAGCGGACTGGCCGGTCGGAAAATGCAAGGCGGGCGAAAACAAAGGGTGCTTCAGCTTTCAGCCCTTGGGCTGGACTTCAGATGTCGAACATTCCGTTTCGCGGCTCCGGGTATTGCCCTGGTCCGGGCGGCTGCCGGACAGCAAACAGAAGGAGCAGGACGGAGATTCTGTCACGCTCGCGGGAGGGGAGATGAAGTCGGGACGCATCGAAGCCATCACGGCGGATCATGTGAAACTGCACACATCTTCCGGGACTACGGAAGTGCCGCGCGAGAAGCTGGCCATGCTGCGGTTTGCCGCGCCGGAGAATCCGGAGGATGAAGATCCGCCGCTGGGTTACGTGCGGCTGGCTCATCGCGGTGAATTTGAAGTGACGGATCTCTCCTGCCAGAACGGGAAATTTACCGTTCAGACCGCTTTCGCTGGGCAAATCACTTTGCCGGCAAAGTCCGTGCGGGAGGTGCAGTTTGCCCATCACGGCCAGGGAGAAACTGCGACGGCGGCGGATGAAATCGTCTTTCGCAATGGCGACCGCCTGCGTGGCCATCTGGTCGAAGCCGACGGGAGCCGAAAGATCCATTGGCGCGCCGTTTCCGGCAATCAGATGACCGAGATCGATACCGCCAGGATCGCTGGAATCTCCATGGGGGCGAATGCCGCGGCTGGTGCGGAGGAGAAAAACGGCGCCGCGGTGCGTTTCCGCAATGAGGACATCCTGACGGGCCAGGGAGTGAAGCTGGAGAAGGACCAACTCATCCTCACCACTTCGGCGGCGGGCGAACTCACCATTCCACGGAAAACCGTGGAGACCTTGTATCTGTCGCCGGACGGAAAGCCCACCATCTTTGACGCTGCACTTCATCCGGAGGCGTGTATCGGCAACCATGTAAACGTCGATGCCTACGTCAACGTCCGCCGCAATCGTGGGGGACCGCCAAAGCTGCCGAATCCGTGGCGAGCATTTGACGGCGTGTTCAGCCTTCCGTCCGGAGTGCCACGGGCCGCGACTTTGACGGTGGCGGATGCGTTCGATTCCATGCCGGAAGTGGCTGAGCTTTCCTTTCACGTCACTTGCCGGAAACCGCCGGTGATATTCTCCGCCCAGATCTTTTCGGCGGATGACAATGCGGGCTACCTTTTCCAGCTCCAGGGCGACGGAATCTTTGTCTATGACATGGCGCCGCGGCGGCGCATGGGAGGCGTGCAGCAGCAACAGATCCAGTTTTCCGGAAAGGTGAAAGAGGATGTCCGCGAGCGGGACATCCGGCTCCTGGTGGACCGGCCCGCGGGGAAGTTGGTGATCATGATGGATGGCGTGATGATGGGGCAGTTTCATTCCAAGGGGCCGACGGGCCCGCGGGATTTGGGGCGCAATATCGTGCTGATGACTCAAGCCGGAGCCCCCTGCACTTTTTCGCGGATCTGGATCGGGCCCTGGGATGGTCAGGCGCCCGATTCGCCGGCAACCACGGAAAAGGCTGGAGACGTAGTGATGCTGGCCAATGGCGACGAGACGCCGGGTACCGTGCAATCGATCGATGACGAGATGGTGAGGATCGATTCGGATATCGGCGCCATGGAGATTCCCTCGAAAAGGACGAGGATGATCCGGATGCGCGCCGCTGAGGGAAAACCGTCGATCCACGGGGCGCGCCTTCGGCTGGCGAATACCGGCGTCATAACCGTGAGCACCTATCGCATTGAAAATGGCGAGATTACCTGCCGGAGCGATCTCGCCGGGGACCTGAAGATCCCGCTCTCTTCTTTGCGCGAGCTGGTCTTCATTGCTTCCGAAGGAGAAAAGGCCAGGGGGCCAGTGACCGGAAAAGGGCCGGAGTAGAAGAGGCGAGCCGCCGTGTCATATTGGCAGATCGCAGCTTCTGAAGAGGTTTCTGCGGGGTTACACGACCGATCGCCTATGTACGCTTCGCTCCCCATCCGGCTCATCGCCGCTGCTGCTTGTCTCGTCGTTTCCACGTCGGTCCGCGCCGCGGAGACTCCACGGCCGAACATCGTCGTCTTTCTCGTCGATGACATGGGCTGGCAAGACACGTCCGTGCCCTTCCTTTACAGCGGGGAAAAGCCCGTGCCGACACCTTCAAACCACAAGTTCCATACGCCGAACATGGAACGTCTCGCGGCGGAGGGGATGAAGTTTACCGATGCCTACGCCTGCCCGGTTTGCACGCCATCACGAGTGAGCCTGATGACCGGGCTGAACGCCGCCAGGCATCGCGTGACAAACTGGACTTTTCAGAAAGATACCCCGACCGACGGCGCGAGCGGCAATCTGCGTCTGCCGATGTGGAATGTGAACGGTCTGAGCCTCGATCCATCCACGCCTTTCTCCGTGCACGCGCCAACCGTGGCTCAGCTTCTGCGCGACGCCGGCTATCGGACGATTCACGCGGGCAAAGCGCATTGGGGATCCTATGGGACGCCGGGTGCTGATCCGTTGCATCTCGGTTTCGACGTCAATATCGGCGGACACGCCGCGGGGCAGCCGGGCAGTTATCTGGGCGAGGAAAACTATGAGGAGAATTACGGCAAGCCGAATAAGTCGCATCTCCGCAGCGTTCCCGGCCTGGATTCCTATCATGGCACCGAGACATTTCTCACCGAAGCGCTGACTATCGAAGCGAACAAAGCGGTCGACCAGGCGCTCGCCGATAAAAAGCCGTTCTTTCTCTATATGGCGCACTACGCGGTTCACGTGCCGTACGCTCCGGATAAGCGCTTTTTTCAAAAGTACCTCGATGCCGGACTCGATCGCACGGAAGCCATGTATGCCGCGCTCATCGAAGGGATGGATAAAAGCCTCGGCGACATTCTCGAGCATCTCGAAAAACTCGGTGTGACTTCCAATACCGTGGTCCTCTTCATGTCGGACAACGGCGGCCTCGCCGCTCATGGCCGGGGTGGTCCGCCAAATACGCAAAACGCGCCGCTCAGCAGCGGCAAAGGCTCGGCATATGAAGGTGGCATTCGGGAGCCGATGATCGTGAAGTGGCCCGGTGTGGTGCCGCCTGGCGCCGTTTGTCATCGCCCGGTCATCATTGAGGATTACTTTCCTTCGCTGCTTGAAATCGCCGGCGAGCAAAAGCGATTGCAGGGTGTGCCGCATATCGATGGAGTCAGCTTTCTTCCGCTTTTGCGCCAGGACGCTGATGCTGCCGCGGCCGATCGTCCGCTCTTCTGGCATTATCCGAATAGCTGGGGCCCGAAAGGCCCTGGCATCGCGGCTTTCAGTGCGATTCGCGACGGAAATTGGAAGCTGATCTATTACCACGACGGCCCGCGTTACGAGCTCTTCAATGTCGCCGAGGATATCGGGGAAAAGAATAACCTGATCGAAAGCGAAAAAGCGAAAGCCCACGAACTCGCCGCCAAACTGGCCGCGTGGTTGAAAGCGACCGATGCACAAATGCCGGCGAATAAGTCGACTGGTGAGACAGTTCCTCTGCCTGAGTTATAGAAGGAGTAAGTCGGCCGGCGCGCAGTTCCGGACGGCTTTGGAGGGCGCTGCTTCGTCAGCGCCTTTGGCGGGGGAGGTGGGTGAGGGAGGAGGTTTGGTGGAAGACCCTTAGCGTCAAATGCAACTTCTCCCAAGCCGGAGGCTTGGCAGAGGGTAGCCGGTGCGTCGAAGACCACCGGTATGGATCAGAGAGAAATGCACCCTGAAAGGGTGCCAGAAATGTTGCTGCTTGATCGGCTCGCCAGTTGGCACTCAATGGCTCTGGCACTCCTCCGGAGTGCGCTCGCTATGATTCAGCATTCCGGTGGTCTTCGACGCACCGGCTACCTTCTGACAAGCCTCCGGCTTGTAAGATAGGTTGTATCACCGGTCACCCACGCTTCGCGACTCATCCTGAAAAACGGATCTTCAAAATCCGTTTTCAGATCTGATCCACAACCTGGACCGCTCAAAATCGATGGTGAATCGCAGTCTGCCTAGTAACCCATACCCGAGTTTCGATTCATCAGCGACGATGTCCGCAGTCGCGCCCGCGAATGACTGCCCCGCAACAACCAGTTGCGAGATCATAGCTTCCTCGTTTGTCTGATTGGCAGATTTTCCGGACCCCACGCCCGCACGGAGCGCTTTGAAAGAGCGCGGATGCGTCGTAAGCCCCAACTTGTGTGCGATATCACGATCGAGCTCCAGTTCTGCAGAGGCGCCCGTATCGACCAAGACCGTACATTCCGTTCCGCTGATGGAGATCTTCACGTAGGGCAGGCCTGAACGAAACTCCAGCGGCACAGATGCTTCTCCGCTCCCCGCGCGATACGGCTTCCGGAAGCCGAAGATGACTTCCTTCCTGGAGGGATCGAACGTCGCGAAAGAACACATCTTGGCCAGCGGCTCTATCCCGAGCAGATTCGGATGTTTTGCGCCAAATAGAATGCCGTCGACGCGGCTTCCCTGTGTGCGAATGAGGCACGGAAATTGGCGCCAGATCCAGCTCCCCACAGACATGCTTTCCAACACTCCAGCGTGTGCTTGTTCGACACCTTTGGTACCTAGCAAAGGCAGCGTGCTCGAAATCGATTGCACTCCACATCGCCGCGCAGTTCCGGGATCGATTACGACGGCCTGACTGCCGGTATCCAGAAGCATTTGCACATCGCCACCATTGATCGCCCCGCGTATCTCAGGAAGGCCGTCAGCCATTCGCAAAGGCACATGAACTTCGTCCGGCGCCGACCACGAGACATGCAGAACCATCTCACTGTCTCGTTGTTCAGATGGAGGCGCGGAATGCGCCGTCGCTGCGACCAAAACGAACGAGGCGATCATGACATGCGGAATCGATCTGAACATTTGGCGGATCGGATTTCGGAAGCGCATGCGTGCCTCTTTTTCGCCTCCCACCATTCCGCTGTACAGCAATTCAGGATACGGAAGTCACAAAGACGACAGCGCGACGAAGCTGTAGCGAGATCGGCGTTTTTGTGAAGAGACACGGTTTCCTTTTAACGCAAAGACCGCGAAGCCCGCAAAGGTTCGCAAAGATTCAGAAAAAAGAAGAGCCTACCCCTTGGCTTTCGCTCTTCGGATTTCTTACGGCGATGCGTCGGCAAATCAGATCAACCTGCTCAAACCTTTGCGTCCTTCGCGGTCTTTGCGTTAGATCACAACGCCCCTCCTCCGGCTGCGCCCGTCACGATTCCCTGTCACAGCCGCGCGCCGTTTCCCAAAAGAATAGTGTGCGCCAGTTGGAGTGAAAGTTCCGAAGGGAGCACGACAACAAGACAAACATCTGAAATCTCGAACACAGCTCCCGAATATGAAAACCATCACTGCCGCTAATAAGAACCTGCTCTTTGCCATGACCAGCGGAGCGTTGCTCACCATCGCGACTTACCATGCTCAAGCCGACGTCGCGGAAGCTTCCGACCGGGCTTATCAAATGGCGATGAAATACAGCGGCATGGGCTATTATATGACTCCTTCGAAGGAAGGTCACGGCGGCTTTGGCGTGACTTACGAGTTTGAAGTTCCGGTGAATCGCGGTCTCGACTACGTATTCATTCTGTCCGGCGATCACTATGCGGAGGAATTGGAAGTTTGGGTTGAAGCGGAAGAGACCGGCAACACGATCGTGAAAGATACGCGCAAGGTGCGCAATGGCCTGGCCGGCGTTCGCTGGCGCTCGGACTACAATGGCAATGTGAACGTCGTGGTTCATTTCGCCCGGGTGACCGATCGTTGCGGCTGGTGCGCCCTGGTGGGCCGTCGTGGCACTGTAGCGGCTCCTTATGAAGGCACATTCTCAACCACGGCTAGCGGCACACAGCGGCTGGACAACAGCGCTCCGAGTGCGACGCGCACTCCGGCAGTAGGTGCCACCAACTAATATTCAACACACATCAACAAACGGATCGATTCGATCGATCGAAAACCCCGCAGAGTGCAATCTCTGTGGGGTTTTGGTTTTTCCAAGGATGCTCGCTCTTCGCGCGGCCTGTGTTTATGATAGCCGCCTCCTTCATGCCGCCGCCATCCGCGCCTCTCCCACTCATCGATATCGAGACCTATGTCCCGGCGGCGATCACGGTCGTTCGGCGGGCGAGCTGGCCGGGACTGTTTTTGCAGGAGCGGCGTGGTTATCCCGGTGAGGTCCACTATGCGGGCGGCGTTCGACAGTACATTTTTTACTGTTTTCTCCGGCCGCTCCGGAGCGAGGTTCACGCGAACGGGTTCAGCAAGGTGGTGAGCTACCGCGCAGGTGAGGCGCGGTTTACGCCCTCCGGATCGAGGGTGACCTTCCGCTGGAGCAGCAATGTCCAGGTGCTGATGCTCGGATTCGAGCCCTGGTTCTTCGAACACGTTGCCGCATTGCTTGGGGCCAAGGCGATGATTGGGCCCGAGGCAAATGGGCGCAAACTGGACGCCGATCACCCGGCTTGCCTGTTAACCCGCCAGCTGGCCGCAGAGCTGAACGAACCGGCCGGAGCGCGAGTCGTGGGCGAGAATCTGGGCCGGGCAATCGCCGTGCTTTTGCTTCGGGAATATTGCGATGTGCCATCGCCGAAACCGGTGGCGGCGGTTCCTCCGGCCGCCGTCCTGAAAGTCGTGGAAGTGATGCGTTCGCGGATTCATGAGTCGCTGCGCATCGAGGAGTTGGCGGAGGCTGCCGGCATGAGCCCCTTTCATTTCGCGCGCCAATTCAAAACCGCCACCGGGCATCCGCCGCATGAGTACCTGATGCGCCTGCGGGTGGACCGGGCCCAGGAATTGATCGCGCAACGCGGCCGCGACTGGACGCTCGCCGCCATTGCGAAGGACTGCGGTTTCGTGGATCAAAGCCACATGGCGCGGCACTTCAAGCGGGTGTTGGGAATCACGCCGCGCGATTTTGCCGAGGCGCGTGGGGCGGTTCGCTGAGGGTGGGTGGTCGCCGGCGGAAAGGAGAGCGGTGGCGAAAATCTGCATCCGGTGTGCGGCTCACGCGCCCTGAGCGAAACACCCAACATTCAAGTTAGCTGGAATCAATGTTGACCGTAGGATATATAGCGTGTGCTTCTGTCGGCTGGAGCGGTTTAATTAGTTATGTCGCCGTTTCAACTCATCCAGCCCGGCAGGACTAATGGCGCTTAAATAAGCAATTGCTTTGCCTGATTTCAGGCCCGGAGGGCCGTTGGACAGTAGCTCCGGGCGACAGCCCGGATACGGGCCAGCCCTGGAAGGGCGTCGGAGCACTGGACGCAGCAAGAACGGACGGGCGATGTTCTGTAAAGAAACGGCCTTTGTAGTTACGAACGCGCAGGGATCCGACGCCCCATCCGGGGCTGACCGCTCGTCTTCGGTTCTCCGGGCTGTCGCCCGGAGCTACTGTCCAACGGCCCTCCGGGCCTGTATCGAGCGGAAGATCCTTATTTCAGCGCCATTCGCCCTGCCGGGCTGCACTCGTGAATGCAGCCACGGTATTGTTTACAATGCCCTAAGTTATCCGCCAATTTAGTATTTTGGGAAAATTTGGTAATCTGGTTAAAAACCTAATCGCCCTGCCACCAACTTGGGCTTGTTTCGAACAAGACCCCCGCTGCAATCGTTACTGACTACCGCCCGGACCGGCTGCGGGCATGGGAAACGACATGGTGATCGGTTGTCCATCGCGGACGATCTTCGACTGCAACTCGAAACCTTGTGGAGACGCCGTATAGGAAAACGAGCTGCCGGTAGAAGGATCTGGAAAGGAAGACAGTGCTCCGGGACCCGATTGCATTACCTCCAGGCCTGCCGTGAGCATGGCCCTTCGAGTTTGTGCGCGCTGCAGGTTGTTTCTTGTCGCATCCAGGACGGGAATCATCGCGGCTTCGATCGGGCTATCTTTCGCTTGTGCGACAACATCTTGCCACCACGCCTGATAATCGGACTCCGACCAGGCCAAAGTTTCTCCGAACTTTTTCTCGATGGCACTGATGTGTTCGAATTGGGCGTTCCACGCCGCGGGATCATTCAATACCTGCCTGATCTGTGCCGTGTTGTTCGGAAAGGCCTGCGCGAATTGTTCAGGCGACATCTCGGACGCTGTTGCCACCAATCTCTGCGAGGATGCCCTTACAAATTCACTTTCCCCCTGGAGGGATTGCATTGTGTCTTCCAGTAAGGGACTTCCCGTCTGAAGAAAAAGCAGGGCCTGGGCGAGCCCTTCTGCTGTAAGGCTTCCCGCATTCTGACGAATGACCTCGTTGGCACCTCCTTCGAGCCCGCGTTCGAGCGTGGCTCCGATCAGGAGATCGGAGCCATTGTGGCCGAGTTGCCGAAGAGCTTCGAGATCGTCCAATGCTGTGCCGGGATCGGTGGGAAATTGGTAAGTTGCATCCCAAAGGGCGAGTTTGCCGAGTTGGTTGATCTTCGAAATCTGGGGCATCGGAGTATCAAAGCTGACCTGTCCGTATCCCCAGTCACACTTTGGCTCCGCCGCCGCCTGCCGAAGGAGCTCCAGAATGGGCCGGATTTTCTTGGCAAGCGCCTTCGCCGTCTCGGGATCCGGCATCGTCTTCTGGTTGGCCAGGGTCTTTTTCTCTTCTTCGGTCAGCCGATCATAGAGAACGAATGCATCTTTATAGTCGTTCGCGGCATTCGGGCCGGACTCGATCTTTGTCTCGAGAAGAACCGGCTTGTCTTTCCGACTATCAAGTGGCGGCGATGACGCGAGAAATTCGGCAGACGTACTGCTTTGTTTTTCAACGATGGCGATACGCCGGATGTCGCTCCTGGGGCTGGATTTGAAATGGACGAGCCACGAAAGCGCGGCGGCTGTTGCTACCCCAAACAGGATGGCCAACCGTCGTCCGGGTGTGCTTCTGCTGGGAACGGAGAATCGCTTCATCGAAGGAAAGACGAATCTCACCGCGAAATTTGTTTCCTAGTCCTCTTCCGGCTTATCCAGATCCATCTGTTCGGAAAGCTCCTCAAACTGCGCGAAGTGCTCGGGCCGCAACGGTTCGGAGATGCAATAATCTTCACCCAGCCAGCGGCCGAGATCGATCATCTTGCAACGGGGCGAACAAAATGGACCCGTCGGTTCGGCGAAAAATTCGTTCGCCTTTCCGCAGATTGGACACGGGATTTGGCGGCTGGATTCCACGGACATACGATAATTTACACCTCTCGGGGCGGGCGCAACATCCCCTGATAAATGCCCGGCGCGGAATTCTCGATGACCATGGCATTGACGGTTTTCTGGAAGAAATCCACGGGGCCAACCCCGCCGATGATCGCATAGGCGTAACCCTCGGCGCGCATGGCATGCAGGGCCTGAAGCAACAGCGCTTTTCCGAGATGGTGGCCTCGGAAATCGGGGTGTACGCCGAAAGGACCGAAGAAATTCCGGCAGGTCGCCTCATAAGCCGCAAATCCGCACAGGACTTCGTCGTGCGTCGCGACAAAACAGGCGGGTGGCTGGCGTGAGAAAGCGACATCACATTCCGCCGCCCATGCGGCAGAGAAATGCCGCTCGATCCAGGCCAGCACGATCGGCTTTTCCGGTGGCAGAACCCGCCGAACCTGAAACCCATTTCGTTGGGCCTCCTCCAAAGCCGGCGTCAGATCCGGCAGATGATAGAGGGCGGCAAGAAGGTCTGGCACGGCCTGGAGGTAAGTAAAAGTAAGTCAGCCTAGGCCTTGGCTTCCGTCTGCTTCGCGGGAGCCGTGAGGCGCATGGCGAGAAGATACAGCGCGCAAAACACGAGGACGCCGAGTACGATCGGCATCGATTCCGACTTGATAGCGTGCATCATCTTTTCGGGATCGTTGATCAGGTCGGGATGATTCCGCGAAAGCTTGTCACCATACCAGGCGAGAACCGTGCACCACGCGAAAGCGCCCACGGTGGTCATCAGGCTGAAGATACCGAAATTCATCCGCACGATTCCCGCCGGGATCGAGATGAGGTGGCGAACGACCGGAAGCAACCGGGCGAAGAACACGCCGCCGGCTTCATAACGATGAACGAAATGTTCCGCCCGCTGAAGCTTCTCTTCGGTGATGAAGAAAACGCGTCCCCATTTCACGATGATCAGCCGTCCCACCCAGAGCGCGATCCAGTAAGTGATCGCCGAGCCCAGCCACGAGCCGAACGTGCCGGCTGCGACCACGCCCCAGAAACTCATTTTTCCCTGGGCGGCCCAGAAGGCGGCAGGAGGAATCACGATCTCACTAGGCACGGGAAAGACGGAGCTTTCCATCGCCATGAGCGCGATGATTCCAAGGTACCCTCCTTGTTGGACCCAGCCAAACCAGACGGCGATCAGATGATGAAGAAGCATCGCGCTTGTCTAGCAAGCTCGCGATACCGCGCAATCCCTGATCTGTGGAATTCTGGTGGCGTGCGGAGGTGTTACAGGATCGCCCAGCGGATGAGGATGGCGGTCATGACCGCTCCGGCGGCGAGTTCAAGGCAGGTGTGAAGATCAAGACGATCGATTTCTGGGAGATGGAACGGGGGACGTTTCATATTCGGGGGGTATGAGTTTTCTACCAGAGCATCGGATGAACCGCAAATTGTGATTGTACGGACGGACGTCCAACGTCTGTGTAGGCCCGAACGCTACGAATGCTCCCCGCCAAATGCCTTGCGCCGGTGCGGTTCCGCCGTTTTAGTGGTCGGCTCCGCTTCGCATGAAATATCGCACATACCTGATCTTCGGCGCGCCCGGCGCCGGCAAGGGCACACAAGGGAAGATCCTCGGAGCCATCCCGCGTTTTTTTCATCTGGCTTGCGGAGACGTTTTTCGTTCGCTCGATACCCGGACGGCGATCGGCCAGGCTTTCATGGAATACTCCAGCCGCGGCCATCTCGTTCCCGACGAAATCACGGTCAAGCTGTGGATGGCGCGTATCGCGGACATGGTCGGGGCTCATACTTTCAAGCCGGATATCGATTCGCTGATCCTGGACGGCATCCCGCGCAATGTGCAGCAGGCGGAGATCATGCAGGAAATGATCGATGTGAAGCGCGTCTTTCACCTGTCCTGCCCGGACCGGCAGGCGCTCGTAACCCGGCTCAAAAAGCGCGCGCTCAAGGAAAACCGTTTCGACGACGCAAATGAAGAAACGATCCGCCGCCGTCTCGCGACTTACGAAGCGGAATCGAAGCCGCTCCTCGACTTTTACGGCAGTGAACTGACGCAGGATATCGATGCCACCCAACCACCGGTCCGGGTGCTATTCGATATCTTGAAATCAATCACCGGCGAAACTCCTGCATGAGCGACCGCTCCAAATTCGAGAGCCTGCGCGCCTCTTCGCTTTTCTGCAAAACCTGCGGCGAAGCCCGGCCCGTTACGGAACGGCTTCTCCTCGTTTTGCCGGAAAAGGAACTCTACGAATACCTTTGCAACGTGTGTGGCACTGCTGTCGGTTCGCGCGAGGTCAGTGCGGCGGAGCAGGTCATGCGCCGGGAATCGCGGAAGAACAATCGCGGCCCGCAGGTGCGGATCTTGTAAACGGGGATTCTCTGATCCGGTGGAGACTGGTCTTGTGGTGACGCGCCGGATTATTTCTTTTTGCATCAAATGCGCATCGTATTTCTCGGAACCGGCGATATCGGCGTGCCGACGCTCGAATCCCTTCTAAAAGAGGGCAGCGGACATCATGTGGCTGCGGTGGTAACACAGCCCGATAAACCGGCCGGCCGGAAGCTGGAGTTGCGGCCCCCAGCCATCAAGACTGTGGCGCTGGCGCATGGGGTGCCGGTGCTGCAGCCGGTGAAGATTCGCCAACCGGATGCAGTGGAGGAACTCCGCAGCTTTGCGCCGGAGGTTCTCGTCGTCATGGCCTATGGACAAATCCTGCCGCGCACCGTGCTGGATCTTCCGCCTGTTGCCTGCCTGAATCTCCACGCTTCGCTTCTGCCGCGCCATCGGGGTGCTGCGCCCATCCAGGCCGCGATTGAGAGCGGGGATCACGAGAGCGGCATCACTGTCATGTACATGGCGGAAGGGCTCGATACGGGCGACATGCTTTTGGAAGCGACGCTTCCGATCCGCCGCCGCGAGACCGGTGGCAGTCTGCACGACCGTCTGGCCCAAATCTCACCCGGTGCCCTGGCGGAAGCCCTGGATTTGCTGGCTGCCGGGAAAGCGCCGCGCATTCCACAGGATGATGCCCTGGCCACATATGCCGCGAAATTGTCCCGCGAACACGGGGAGATTCGCTGGACGGCAAGCCGGCAGGAGATCGACCGGAAAATTCGGGCGATGAACCCTTGGCCTTCTGCTCACACGTGGGTGCCTTCCCCGGAAGGGCCGCGAAAGCTGAAGGTCTTCGGTTGCATTCAATACCGAAGGGCAGGCGGAACGCCGGGAACGGTATTGCGTGCGGACCGCAATGGAATTCTCGTCGCTGCGGGCGAGGGGGCGATTTTGCTTCGCGACGTGCAGCTCGAAGGGAAGCGGCGCATGAAGGCACACGAGTTTCTTCTTGGCCATCCTTTGCCGCCCGGCACCCTCCTGGGAGGTGCGAGCTGATGGCGGGACGCCTTTCCCCCAAGCGCCGGATTGAAGAACATGTCGCGCTGCTGCGCGGGTGTACGATTTGTCCAAAGATGCACCGGCCCGCTGTCTCCGGCGGCCCGGTCCTGAGCAAAGTACTGCTCGTCGGCCAGGCCCCTGGTGGCAAGGAGCCGATCCTCGGGCGGCCTTTTGCCTGGACGGCGGGCAAGACGCTCTTTCGCTGGTTTGAAGGGGCTTCAGGAATGGATGAAGCGACGTTTCGGCAATCGATTTACATGGCAGCGGTCTGCCGCTGTTTCCCCGGACGCAATCCGGCGGGAGGCGACCGCGTTCCCGATGCGACGGAAATCGCCAACTGTTCGCGCTGGCTGCGAGCGGAAATGGACATCCTGCGCCCGGAGCTGGTGATCCCCGTTGGCAAGCTCGCGATTGCTCAGTTCATCGCTCTCGAGAAACTCAGCGAGATCATCGGGAAGCAATTCCGGGTGGAGTTCGACGGTCACCCCTTCGACCTCATCCCTTTGCCGCACCCGTCCGGCGCGTCGACGTGGCACCGGATGGAACCCGGGAAGACGCTTCTCGAACAAGCGCTGCGATTGATTGCGGCTCATCCCGCATGGCCGACTTAGCGCCTCCTGGTTGTCCCATTAAGCTAGCTACCCCTCGACTGCCTGCCGCCAGCAGTAGTCAAATAGCACTTCAAACTCCGTCCGCTGCAACCTGGTCAGCTCGGTGTTCTTCTCTTCGGCTCCATGCCGGGCCTGTTCGCATTCGCCGGTGAAAAGATACGGATCCCAGGTGGATTGCCGGCTCATGACCGCGGAATGCTCCGCCGCCTCCCGGTGCAATCTTTGGAAGAAAGGCTGGCGTCCTGCCCGGCGAAACCAATGGCGGGCATTCTCGAAGTCCGGCTCCCGGCGATGCAGCATACCGTGGCAATACGATCCCAGGTCGCTCTTTTCATCCTGAAAGATGCGATGCGCGGCATCCAGATCGTCCACGGCGAAAAAGAGCGCGCCGCGCACGAGGGCAAAGACCGATTGATCCGTCACCGTCTTTCCCCCGCTGATGGCCTGCGGTTCGGCATCGCGGATGCGTTTCGGAAGTTCCCACAGCAGGGGCGCTGTCGGGCATAGTTTTCCCAGCAGATTCGGCTGAAGAAAGATGCGTTCGACGAAATCGGAGTATTGCGGCATGGCGGCGGACGGTTGGGCCGATAGTCTCAACATAGACTAGTGAAGTTTCAATCCTGGGGAAACCGTACCGCCCTGACAGCCCTGCAGTGTCATATAAAGCCCCGGAAAGCTTCTGATTTTGCGGTTTTTGCTTTGGTTTTCGGTTCGTGTGGCGCGAGCCATGCTTTAAGTTGAAAGGCCATGAAAAACAAAGCCCTTTACGCCGTGCTCGTTCCCGTCACGGCTGCGGCTGCGTATGTTTGCCTCTGGCCACGGGGTGAGGACGCTCCCGCTGCCAAGCCGGCGGCGACTGCGGCGGCGAAGACTACGGAAACACCGGTACACACGGACAAGCCCGCGGGCCCGTTGGAACCGCTGGATATTGCGATGGCCATGGAGCGAAAGGACATCGTCGCCGAATTCATTGGCAACGGGCGCGACCGCATGAAGGTCCTCCTCTTGAACAAGAGTTCGGCCCCGGTCCTGCTTCGGGTGCCGGTTGGGCAGCTTTTCGAGAGCGATCACAATGTGGTGGTGTCGGTGCATCCAGGTGAAGTGGAGATTCGTCCCGGGAAGACGGCGGAGCTCGCCGTGCAGACCGCCGCGACCCGTTCCAGCAATGCACCCGGCGATGTGCCGTATCAGCTTTCTTACGCCAGCGTGCCGCGGATCGAGTCGTTGCTCGTATTTATCCAGAGCCACCCGGAACTGAGCCCGGGCACCATCCAGACGGCCATTTTGACGCTCACGGAAAATCTGCCGCTTAGTTCCGTGGCCAAGTTTACGCTGGCTTCGAATCCTCTGCCGAGCCGGTTCAATACCGATGCTTTCCGTGTGGAGACGTTCGATATCATGGCTGCGCTCACGGCGCTGAGAGAACTCAAGATCAGCGAAGAGAATCTGGCGATCACTATTGATCCTCAGCTCAAGATAGAAGCGATGATCGATCCAAACGCGCGGCCCATCGCCATGCGTTACTACGCGATCGATCCCGAGCGCGAGTGGGACTTCTGGCGCAACGAATTGCTGAATGGCGAACCCTGCACGCGCCACTACGCGCTCTACGGTATCGCGCGGTTCTATCCAGATGTGGCGCTCGAGATGTTGCCCCGGTGGGCACGCGAGACGCGGACGAATCCAGTTTACCGCCTTTCCGCGGTTCAGGCGCTGGCTGATACCCAGCGGCCCGAGGCGCTCAACATTTTGCGCACATTGGCGACCGAATTGGGAGCGGGCACGGAGCTGAGCAAGGCCGCCACCGGCGCCGCCGATTACCTCGATTATCGTCTGGCTCAGATGGCTTCGGAGAAGACGGTGGCTTTCCGCAACTCCGCGAAGGAAGTCGTGACCAGTGGCAATTTTTAAATCCTGATCGATCCACTCAATTGATCATCGGATGAAACTTTGGGGGCCGTTCCGAAAGGACGGCTCCCTTGAAGTTTTTAGGGAGGAATTGCGGCGGAAACTCCGGGACGATTAGACTTCGGCGCTTACTCGCTGCCATTCTGGACGGCGAGCCAGTCTTTCAACGGTGCCAGCGCTTCAGGGCTGCTATTGCGTCCGAAGGCTTCGGCTTGCGAGGCGGCTTCCTTTCGCGCCATGGCGGAGTGGAATTGTCCAACCATTTTCTTCAGATCCGCCGAGTCATGTTGCTTGCGGATCCGCCTGATGGCCTTGGTGGCGAGTTCGTCGCATCGCTCGTTGTCGCGATGCCCTGCATGCCCCTTTAGCCAATGCCAATGAACTTTGTGCGCTTGAGTCAAGGCATCGAGTTGCTGCCAGAGATCCGCATTTTTCACCGGCTGCTTGTCACGTGTCTTCCAACCATTCCGCTTCCAGGTGATGAGCCATTTTGTAATGCCATTCCGCACATAGGCGGAGTCGGTATGGAGATTGACCTCGCAAGGTTCCTTCAGCACGGCGAGCGCTTCGATGGCGGCCTGTAACTCCATCCGGTTATTGGTGGTCACCGGAACGCCCCCGCTCAATTCGCGCCGATGTTCATTCCACTGCAGCACCGCCGCCCACCCGCCCGGCCCCGGGTTGCCATGGCAACCGCCGTCGGTGTGAATCGTGATCTGCTTCATCTTCTCGCCGTTTGAGTAGCGGGAAATCGAAGGAAGTCAAAAGCATATAGGATTTAGGAATGAGCATTTAGGATTTGGATTTGCGGACGAACGCGCCGTGCAGTGCGGGCGCTGGGAGACGGATTTCGCGAAGGAGCGAAATCTACAAAAGGATGTGAAAGAGGCGTTCGCGTACCGGGTCAAATCTAACTGCAAATCTCCTTTCCGCTCCGCGAACCCGCAGTGCAAATCAGGAAGATCCCACAATTTTGGGCGGATACTTCTCGAGGGTGCATCGGCAGAATTTCGGAGCTCGTGGAATGGAGGTGAGCTCGGATTGACGTCGGGCTCGGGTGGACGGCTGTCCCCAGCCGTCCGAGCAGGGTGGAATAGACAGGGACATGGATGAACTTAAATCCCCGTACATAGCGCGCTCTTTGCCTAACAGACGCGTTCAACTATTAGTCGCGTCCGTTTTGTATTCCAAGTGCCCCGAGCACGGATTTCCTATTTATCGGCGCTCAAATCCATCCCACCCTGGTTGGGCAGCTGAGGACAGCCGTCCCTGCCTGGCCTTTGCGTTTAAAACTGCCACGCCCAATGCAAGCACGACTCGCGCATTTTTGCTGCGCTGCGCCTCCCGGTCTGTTACACTTGCAACACTTCGCCATGGAACCCTATATCAAAGCGAACTCACCATTGCGTGGAGACAAAAAGCCGAAGGTGCAGCATGGTCCGGGTCTTCCTCACGTTAAACAGAGTCAGAAGGAACAGGTGGCTTCGGCCCGCCGCGCCTTGAAGAAAGCGGCGAGACGGGAAGGAAAGCGGGAGATTACAGAAGCCATGTAACTGGCGGAGTTACTGCCGCTGGAAAGTAACCAGTCGGGAAGGACTGGCAACCGCCCGTGAGCTACTTTTGCTCGCTGTGGGGCCGGATGAAGCTCTGCTTTTCTCCCACCTTCCGAGAGTCATAGAGAGCTTTGTTAACCGGGACCTCGTAAGTCCGGTTCTCCGGTGGCACTTTGATCTCAAAGCTATATCCGCTGTCCGTGGTCCGCGATTTCAGGCCTTTCCGGCCGACATTGATTTCGGTTTCCTTCTCGCCGGAGAAATTCTTGGCCACGATCGTGCCAGTGAGTTGATTGGTCGATGGCGCGCCCTGCTCGCGGCTCATCACGACAAACGCAAACACGATGAAGGCCAGCACGACCAAGCCAAAGCAGACAGCGATGAGTTTGTCGCGATGCCCGGAATCGGCGACGATCGTCCGGGGATTGGGCTTGGGCCGCTGGCTCATTGCGCGGGAAGGGTCTTGGCCGGAGCGGCGACTACGGGTTCAGGCAATGTAGAGTCGGGCGCTGGAGGTTGTGGTTGTGCCGGCGCTGGTGCAGCATCCGCCGTGACGGGCAGCACCGCGGCAGGTTCCGGGCGCTGCTGGAACCGCCTTTCCCAAACATAGCGTTTGAGCAACACCTTCAGGGTGGCAGTCATCGGAACGGCGAGAATCGCTCCGAGTAAACCGCCCATCAGCAAGCTCCACACAAAGACGGAAACAATGACCGTAAGTGGATGCAAACCGACGGACTCGCCGACGATCTTGGGAGTGACAAACAAGCCATCGATATTGTGCACAACCACAAACACCCCGGAAATGACGAGCGGGAAGATCCACCAGGGATGTTCCGGCACACACCAGCTTCCCCCCTGGAGCGAAGCGATGATTGCCGATACGATCCAGCACATGGTGATGCCGAGATAGGGGATCAGCCCCAGGAAGCAAAGCGCCAGGCCGATGAGCAGACCGAAATCGAGCCCGGCAATGACCAGGCCGATGCCAGTGATCGTGCCATTGATCAGGCTCACGACCAACTGCCCGCGGAAGAAGGCGATGAGATAACCATTGATCTCGCTAATGACCGAGACCACTTCGTCTTTGAAAGCAGAAGCGCGGAGCGGGAGATAGTCACTCCAGCCGGCGGCAATATTTGGCGCCTCCGTGAGGAAGTAATAGAGATAGATTGGAACGATGATCAGCGAGAGGAGAAAGCCGAGGACACCCAGAAAGCCGCCGAGACTTTCCCGGATCAAATTCCAGGACTGCTTACTCAGGGCGAGCAAGGTCGTCTGGAGCCAGTCACCAGAAAGCAGATCCTTGAAATCGAAGGTTTGATCCTTGTTCTCCGCACCTGTTTTCTGTGCGGTAGCGGAAGGCGTGACAATCGCGGTGCCGGTAGTGGCAGCTTCGAGCGGTGTGGTCTTTTCCTCCTCATTCTCCGTCTTTGCGTCGGCCGTTGTCGCCGTTTTGCTGGCGTCCGACGATGGCGTGATATCGGGGGCGGGTTCGTGCTTCGAGGAAAGAATGGGCAGGGATGGGACCTTCTCCTTGTACTTATGCTCAACCTCCTGCATGACTTCGAGCAGCTGCGTACGGGCCCGCTGAGTGTAAGACGGGATCTTTCGTGCCAGGTTCACCGTCTGCTGGGAAATCGCCGGGACGATCCAGATCAGGACCGCGGCGAAGGTAATCGTGACAAAAGCAAAGACGGAAAAGACCGCGCGATAGCGAGAGTAGCCCCAGGAAACGATCTTGGAGACGACGGGGTCCAGCAGATAGGCCATCACCCCCGCGACAGCGAAGGGGATAAGGATCGGCTGGAGAAATCCGAGTATGTGTGATCCCAGCCAGATCAGGCCGACAAAGATGGTACCTATCGTGACGACGGCCACCGCGGTGAGAGCACTCCAAAGTGTCTTCCGTTGCCAGGGGGTTGGATAGTCGGGCGCATTCATGGGCGAGCCAGCGCGAGAAAACTTCCGGTTTGGCCGCCAAAGTGCAAGGGCCAATATACGAGAGTTGTTATACAGCGATCAAAAAGGAGGCCCAGCATAGTGGAAGCAGTGTCCCGCCGCTTGGAAACCGCCGGGTGCGAGATGGTGCGGATCTTGTCTTCCTTGGCTGAAAACACCCAACTCCCAACGCTAAACACCCAACATTCAACGGTAGCAAGCTCCCCTCGTTACCCCACTCCGCTGGGTACGAGGAAGAATTCCCCGAGAGCGATTCTGAAGGCCATGTTGACGTGGAACTACGCTGTTCGAAATATTTGAATGTTGGGAGTTTGGCGTTGGGAGTTGGGTGTTTTTCTGTCCCGGGGATGAAGATGACGATGACGAGGAAGAGAAAGAGGAAAAAGAAAGGGCGCTTCCCTGTGAGAGAAGCGCCCGGAGAAACTTCGTGCGGAAACCCGCCGGCTTACATATGCGAGATGATATTGTCGCCGAACTCGGAGCACTTGATCTCCGTCGCGCCTTCCATGAGGCGGGCGAAATCGTACGTGACCCGTTTGGAGCCGATCGCGCCATTCAGGCCCTTGACGATGAGGTCCGCCGCTTCGTTCCAGCCGAGGTAACGGAACATCATTTCGCCCGAAAGCACGACGGAACCGGGGTTCACGACGTCCTTGTTCGCATACTTCGGCGCCGTGCCGTGCGTGGCCTCGAAGATCGCGTGGCCGGTGACGTAGTTGATATTGCCCCCGGGAGCGATGCCGATGCCGCCAACCTGCGCCGCAAGGGCGTCGGAGAGATAGTCGCCGTTCAGGTTGAGCGTGGCGATCACGTCGAAGTCCGTCGGACGGGTGAGCACCTGCTGCAGTGTGATATCAGCGATGGCGTCTTTGATCAGGACGCGTCCCGCGCCGAGGGCGGCCTTCTGCTCCGCGTTGGCGGCTTCTTCACCCTTTTCCTTCTTCGTCCGTTCCCACTGCGCCCAGGTGTAAACCTGTTCGCCGAAAATGCGTTCCGCCGCAGCGTAGCCCCAATCACGGAAGGCGCCTTCCGTGAATTTCATGATGTTGCCCTTGTGGACGATCGTGACCGACTTGCGCTTCTGCTCGATCGCGTACTGGATGGCTGCCTTGATGAGGCGGATGGAACCGACCTGCGACACCGGCTTGATTCCAATGCCCACGGTGGGCGGGTAATTCTCCATCGTGTGCTCGGGGGCGGCGAGCTTCATGTACTCGACGACCGCTTCGCTCGTGCCGAAGCGCACTTTCTTGAAATCCTTCGGGAATTCCTTGGCCAGGAAATCGAGCAGCTTCTGCGCTTCCGGCGTGCCGCCCGCGTACTCGATGCCCGCGTAAATGTCCTCGGTATTCTCACGGAAGATGACCATGTCGACCTTCTCCGGGTGCTTCACCGGCGATGGCACGCCCGTGAAGTATTGCACCGGACGCAGGCAGACGTAGAGATCGAGAAGTTGGCGCAACGCCACATTCAGCGAACGGATGCCGCCGCCGACCGGTGTGGTGAGCGGACCCTTGATGCCGACGAGATATTCCTGGAAGGCCGCCACTGTGTCGTCGGGCAGCCAGTTGTTGAAGCGCGTGAACGACTCTTCACCGGCAAACACCTCAAACCACGAAACCTTCTTCGCGCCGCCGTAAGCCTTCTGCACCGCCGCGTCGAAAACGCGCACGCTGGACGCCCAAATGTCCGGACCGGTTCCGTCGCCGCGGATGAACGGAAGCACGGGATTGTTCGGGACGTTCAGCTTCCCATGGGAGATCGTGATCTTGTCGCCGGCGGGCGGTGTACAGGTGGTGTAGGCCATGTTCTTTGCGGATTGGAGTAAAGGAAAAGAGGAAGAGTAGAACACGCGGGCTTGCGGAGGTCTAGCCGTCTCTGTGGGGGGAGGGACCGGGACTGGGGCATGCTCCCTCTTCCTCTTCCTCATCATCTTTGTCTTCATCAAAGCCGGAGGAACATCGGATTTTGCCGGAACGAGCAAAACATCGAAATTCCGGGTCGGTGATCGCCACGAAGAGACTGAACTCCAAGCTGGGGTAGTTCGCGAACAAGACGACCTTGGACTGCGGGGCTAAGCCTCGGACGCAGCACCGCCTTCGGATGGGGTAGGTCTATGGGGTTGGATGGAGGGCGAGGGTGTTCAAGCTCGCAGGTCTCGGGAAACAGGTTTTCGGGACTGAAAAAAGACGTCCCCTTGAAAATATTCCGCCGACACCGCCACCAATCCGAAGGCGGGGTTGCGCCCCGCTGTCGCGGGACTTAACTCCGCAGTCCAAGGTCGCGCTATTTGCATGTAACCGCTGGGCATGTTGCACGCTTACCTCGTGAGTCGACAGCTGACTTCTATCGAGATGCTTTCGCCTGGCCTTCCATTTTTCCTCCTTGTTCCGCTTCATCCGTATTGCTCAACTGGCCGATAGGAGAATGAAAAGGACCCATGCCTGAGACGAAACTTGATCGCGGATTCCGTTGGCGCGCTATGCTTGGCTTCCTGGCAATTGGAATGGTTTGGCTGGTCTTTGTCATGCCGCCTATACTTTGGGCGTCCGTGCGCTTTGGCTTGGTTTGCTTTATTCCAGGTGCGGCAGTGGGCATCTTTGTACTTGGGTGGACGTCTCATCGCCTGATATTCGGACGCTACCGCTGTCCCCAATGCGGTATGGCGTTGCCCGTAACAAAGGTTTCCGTCGGCCGCATGACGGAACGCTATCATTTCATTTGTCCGCATTGTGATATTAGTTGGGATACCGGATTAAGTGACTGACTGTGACCGGAGTCGCTGCCTTCCATCATCACATCGTTAGATATCAACACCCACAACGTCTGTCGCGAATTGCCACCTATGACCACGATCGCATCACCCCATCATGTGCCGGAGCAAACGAACTTCGCGATTATACCAGCTGCTTTCGCCTCCTGGCTTTCCGGCTTCGCGCTGGCACCCTCATTCTTGAAGATCATCCGTGCGAGCGTGTTGGTTCTCAACCTCCTTTTACCCTTCACCCTCAGTGCGAAGGACACACCTCGGGCGATTCTGAGCGGACTTCCCGATACGATCGCGGATTGCAAGCATGGCGAAATTGAGGATTATGGAGATCCGCGGCTGGGTTGCTCCGTTGATTACGCAATGCCCGGGCTTTTAATCACTATCTATGTATATGATCAGGGCCGGCGACGGATCGCCGATGGGATCACAGACTCATTGGTGACGCAGAGTTTCGCGATGGCAAAAGCGGATATTCAAACTGCTGTAACAAGAGGAATGTACTCCGGCGCGAAGCTCGAGAGCGACGGCAAGGTAAGCCATGATGGCGGTTTTGAGACTCTCTCTGCCCGATATTACCTGACTCGGGAGCAGGAGCCGGACACGGGTTTGAAGATGTTTTCGGAGATCCACATCTTTGGCGCGCGAGATCACATCATCAAAATACGTGTCTCCGGCGAAAAATCCAGAGAGGCGGAGCTCGGAAAAATTGTGGACCAGTTTATTCCTGCTTTCGTCAGTGCTTTGGGTGTGCCGAAGCGGTGAAAGTCCAGGGTTTGTTTGTTTCTGAGTGAAATTTGCCATGATTCCGCACAAAGATACGCTTCCCGATGATCTGGCGAAGTGGAGAGACATTCAGGTGTCGCTCCCTCGTTTGTCGCAGGATTCAGCCGATTCCTGCCCGTTTCCACAAAGCAAGATTATGGACTACGTCGCCATTGAGTCGGGCGATTGTGGCGATGCGAGGGAGGATTCGCTCAAGTTCATTCGCACGGCCCGTCTGGACAAGTTGCCGTATTGGCTTTGGAGTTATACCAGCTCCGATGGCGATTTTTATTACGTGTGCCTTGGTTTGAACGCGCGGGGGCAGACGATTCTTAGCCTTACGAGCACCCACGATCTTACACCGGAGCAATACATTCTTGCCGATTATTTTGGTTTGATTACCGAATCGTGACCACGAACGGTGCGCGCGCCTCAATCCGCGCGCACCCATCCAGGGAGCAGATTCCCGCGGGTTAGTTATTTTTGACCCAATCCTCGAAATGCGTCGGACCGAGGCGCGGATGAGCGCCGGGTGTGAGGCTTTGGTCGGTTACGGCCACGCCGAAGTAATTGGCCTTGGCGTCTGTGGTCACGGTTCGTGAGTCACCTTTTGCGCTGAGGTATTTCCGGACGATTGCGTCGATGCCGATGGGGTCCGGACCGGCGATCTCTACCGTGCCATTCAAGGGTTCGGCGACGGCGAATTCCGCCATGAAGTCGGCGACATCCGTCGATGCCATCGGTTGCATCAGCGCCGGAGATAGCCGGACCGTCTGTCCTTCCGTAGCCGATTGGGCGATGCCGCCCACGAACTCGAAGAACTGAGTGGCGCGGACGATCGTGTAGGGAATGGGGGAATTTTTGATCAGAGTTTCCTGGGCCATCTTGGCGCGAAAGTAACCGCTGGAGAGCAGACGTTCCGTGCCGACGACCGACAGCGCGACGTGATGCTTCACGCCCGCAGCCGCTTCCGCGGAGAGAAGATTGCGTCCGGATTTCTCGAAGAATTCCAGCACCGCCTTGTCCTCCCACAAAGGAGCATTCGCGACATCGACGACCACCTGGGCGCCGGCCAGCGCCTCGGCCAGTCCTTCGCCGGTGATGGTGTTGACGCCCGAAGAGGGGGATGCCGAGACCACCTCGTGGCCTTGTTCGCGAAGGTTCTTCACGACCTTTTTACCGATCAGTCCGCTGCCGCCGATGACGACTATTTTCATGCGGTTCCCTGCGTTCTTGTTGGCCGAAGAATTTGTATTCATAGCGGCATCATCATTGGCCGAACGCCGCTTTCCGTGTAGCCGTCGGATGTTAATATCAGCTATTCACAAACCGTATGACCGCGTTTGAGGATCTCTCCCTGCTCCGCGCTTTCGTCTGCATTGTCGAGTGCGGCAGTATTTCCGCGGGCGCGCGGCGGTTGAAGGTTTCCCAACCGACGTTGAGTCGGCAGTTGCGCGTGTTGGAGGAGCACTGTGGCGCCGAGCTTTTGCGGCGCGATACCCATGCCATGTGTGTGACGCCGATCGGGCAGCGTTTACTGGCCGATGCCCGGGCGATGCTCGCCCACGCCGAGGAGGCGGAGCAGCGTCTGCGCGAGGATCAGATGGAGTTGAGCGGCCATTTGCGTTTGTTCGCGACGATCGATTGGGGCCAATGGGTGGTCACACGGATGGTGAGCAGTTTCCTGCAAATCCATCCCAAGGTCACAGCGGAACTCGCCCTGACGAATCGTCCGCTGCACATGCTGCGGGAGGGTTGCGACATCGGGATTCTCCCGGGCAAAATCACCGATGAAAGCGTCATCGCCCGGCCCGCGGGCACGATCGTTCTGCACCTCGCGGCGGCGCCTTCGCTGGTCAAAAAGCATCCCGTTCCCGAGAAGCCGGCCGACTTGAAATCGTGGCCGTGGATTTCGATCAGCGGCTTTCAATTTTGGAGCTCGAAGGAGGTGACGCTCTTTGCCGGCAACGGGGCGGAGCAGACCCTCCGTATCTCGCCTGTCCTGGTTTCGGAAGGGTTGACGAGCATCTGCGAAGCGACGCGAGACGGTCTGGGTATCGCGGTTCTCCCGGATTGGTTGATCGAGAAGGATCTGCGCTCCAGACGGCTCGTGCGCCTGCTGCCACAGTGGAAAACGAAGGATCTGCCGCTTCACGTCGTCTACGCCGGACAACGCCCTCTGCCGGCGCGGGTGAGTGCTTTCATCGACTTTGCCGTCGCTTACATGACGAAAGAATTGGCGGCTTATCCGTAACATCGGCCGTCTCAGAAGAGCAGAATGCCTCGGACCCGAAAAAGGGTTCCGGAGTCGAATGGCGCATTTCCGGGCGGCGCGATTTTGGAGCAACGGTGTTAAGCCTCGGGCGCAACACCGCTTTCGGATGGGGGATGTCTGCGGGTGTGCGCACGGCGGGGCAAAATGCTTCGCTTGATCAGAGGACGATGGGCTTCAGCAAGGTTTTGCTGAGATCTCCCAATAACTCGCCTTCAATGCAATCAACGCGTTTTTGCTTCCCTACCGATGGTGCGTCGCCCCCCGAGTGAGGCAGCGGGGAAGAAAAACTCGCACTTGTCTTCGTGCGAAACCCACCGTGCGCATCCCCACGGACCATCCCCCTCCGAAAGCGGTGTTGCGCCCGAGGCTTAACACGCGCACTCCAAGATCGCGCCGCTCGCGAACATCTCGGATCGGAGCATTCCACCCGGACGAAATATCACCATCTTTCCTCTATCTCAAAATCCGTTTTCAGGTTGGCCTTCACCCTTGACTTCGCCAGGTTCCGCCGCTGAGCTTTGGTTGCTGGTCACCCCGATTATCCCTTGAATGCTATCTTGAAAGCTCGGTTTCTTTGGCTGCTCTGGATTGCCGTCATTGCCCTGTTCGTAGCCGTCTGGCTCTACCCGGTCAGCAACGTCCTGACTCGCGCATCGGGTCTCGTTCTATTTTTCCTGGCGTGGTTCGGTTTCATCGCCCTCACCTGGCGGTTCCGAGTTGCTCGATTCGTCCTGGTGGCCGTCACGGCCTTGTTTGGCGGGTTTATGGCGCTGCCTTCACGAAGTCACAGTAATGCGAGTTCGCTGCGCGCCGCCTATGTCGAAGGTTTGCGCCGTTACGAGGGCGTGACTTATTATTGGGGCGGCGAGAGTCCGAAGGGGATTGATTGCTCGGGCCTTATTCGGCGAGGTCTGATTGACTCCTTTTTTGTGCGTGGCACTCGCACATTCGATCCAGGACTCATTCGCTTCGCGATCTGGCTATGGTGGAATGATTGCTCGGCCCCGCGGTCTTTGCGATGGGCACGGTTTGACCTCCCGCCTCTCCACCACGCCCAGCATCAACGTCCTGGACCATTCCAAGCTACTTCCCGGCGACCTTGCCAGTAATGGCGTTCATATCATGGCCTTCATTGGAGATAACCGCTGGATAGAAGCCGACCCCGCCATCGGGCGAGTGGTTATTGTATCTGTTCCTTCTGAAGATAGCTTGTGGTTTCGGGAACCGATGACCATCGTTCGATGGAACATTCTCTCGAAGTGAACCGAGCGCTTGACCATGAATGCGGCTACATTCGCTTGGTTGCTTTCCTCGCAAGAACCATTCTGTGCTAAACTGACGCCAAGCCATGTGTCGCTACGCTTTCCATAACTACAAGGACCATCTTGCGTGCTTCCGCTGTAAGACGTTCAAGCATTATCTTTGGCGTGATGCTCCGTGGGGCCGGCGCTCTCAAGGCGCGATTCGTACCGCCCGTGTTCCTCTGTGCCCTGAGTGTCGTCTGCCGATGGCTGACCTAGGTCTCGACTTCCGAGCGCCCCGCCAGAATAACCGCAAGCAATGGCGCAAGGTAGAGTTGCTATATCGGCACGGAGTCACTTTCCATAGCTGTGGTTGCGGCCCTGGATGCCGCCCGGCGACATTAGGGCAGGCGCGTTCGTTTCTTAACGCAGGCCGTGTTCCTCTCCGCAGCCTCTGAGCTTAGCTCTCAGCCATGCAGCCGCCCAAGACTTACTTCATCCAGCGCGACGGCTCCGAAATCGGGCCGTTCACGGTCCAGCAACTCAATCAGATGCGGAGCCGGAATGAGGTCGCCGCAAGCGACCTCTGTCGTTCCGCCGATTCCGCTGAAGCGCGCCCGCTCGCCAGCGTCTTTCCTCACATGGCGGATTTCGTGCGCAAATCACCTGAGGAGCACAAGGAGCAGGCCCGCACGATTGAAGGCGATTGGCAGGCGAATGCGTCTTTGGGTTGTGCCATTGCCTCTTTCTTCTTTGGCGGTCCAGTCCTTGCCGTCCTGGCGATCGTTCTTGCCGTCCGTTCGTCTCTTCGCGTTACGACCGTCAGAGCTCTGGCCGGTGCGGTTCTTGGGGCGGTCGCCTTCATGCTGGCGGTATTCCATTTTCTCAAGCCTTACCTCCAACGATGAATGGGCTTTTAGTTGGAGGTGGCGGAGTTCTTGTCATGGGAATTCTGCGCAAGCTTTTACTGCATTGCAGCGCTCATCACAAAATTCGCCAATCCTTCGAGCGGGGTGGCGTTACGATCACCCGCATTCAACGCTTCAATGGTTTCCTCGATCTCGGCTCAATTTCAGAGGCTCTGACGAGCATGGCATACACTGTTAGCGTTGTTACGCAGGACGGACGCAAATCTGACCGGTTTTGTGTGGTCCGTTATCTTCCTATGCTTGGATTTGTCCACGGCGTTGAGATCTGGCCAGATGAGTCAGAGATCACTTAATCCTTCGTGTGAAGCGCTTCGCAAAAGTCGCAGCAGTTGTCGTGTTTTTCATATTGCTGATCGTGGGGTCGGCGTTATGGCCGATGATTCAGCTCATGTGGCATATGAGTACGCAGATGAAGGCTGGACAGAAATATATGAATTCGCTGACGGCGGCAGACATTCCGGCATGGACTGCCCGAACCGAAGAGCTATTGGCGAAGTACGGTCCAAAAGAATCGGATACTGGAAAATATAGCTTTGATGGGAAGGCAGTGCCGGCTGACCTGCAAAAACTCAAGGTCATCCGCGTTGACGTGTACGATGCGAATACGGTGTCGTATATCTGGCTTGCGTCGATGGACCGTACTGAGCTTCTGTTGCAGCGCCAGGCCGACGGTAGTTATGAGTTCACGGCGCGCTACGATGATGAGGACAGCAGAGTGATATGGCCAAAGAGGTAGATTTGAGCAATGGGCTGTGGGCGCGGGTTCGCTGTTTCGCGCTGTCGGAGGGTTAAAAAGCATGGTCGCGTGTGTGAGTTGCACGGCCGGCAGGTATCGTTCGGTCTGGCCGTTTGGGGTCGGGGTGCGCTGTCACGGGCCGGAAGACTGGTGAAGTCTCCCGGCATGAAAATCTGCCTTCGCATTTTCCACCCCTTTCGTGGACTGTTCCCTCAGCCACATGCCTCGCGTCATTTTCCATGTCGATATGGATGCGTTTTTCGCCTCCGTCGAGCAGCGGGACAATCCGGAGTACCGGGGCAAGCCGCTGATCGTCGGTTCGCCTCCCGACCGGCGTGGCGTGGTCTGTGCGGCGAGCTATGAGGCGCGCAAATTCAAGGTGCGTTCGGCCATGCCGTCGCGGACGGCGGGCAAGCTGTGCCCACAAGGCATCTTTGTCCGGCCGCGCATGGATGTCTATCGGGCGGAATCGGCGCAGATTATGGCCATTCTCTCCGAAGTGACCCCAGTGATTGAAAAGGTATCTGTGGACGAGGCCTATCTCGATCTCAGCCACGCTTTTGATTCCGTGGAAGATGCGGATGAGGCTCTCTCTCTCGCCATGCCGCTCGCCCGGCAACTCAAAGCGCGTATTTTCGAAGCGCGGCAGCTCACGGCAAGCATCGGCATTGGAGCGAACAAGTTTCTCGCGAAACTGGGCAGCGATTTTCAAAAGCCCAACGGACTCACGCTCATCCCGGAGCGCGACAAAGCAGCCTTTCTCCGTCCGCTTGCCGCCAGCTCGATCCATGGCGTGGGACCTGTGACTGCGGGAGTTCTGGCCGAAGCCGGAATCGCAACCATCGGCGATCTCCAGGACACCACGGTCGATCTTCGCAAGTTTGTCGGCTCCTTCGCGGCGAAGTTGAAGGAGCGCGCTTTTGGCAACGACGATCGCCCCGTGGATTCGAGTGAGGAGCGCAAGAGCATCAGCAGCGAGACGACCTTTTCCGAAGACACGGAAGATCGTCCGGTGCTCCGCGCAGCCCTGCGGGAAATGGCAGCGGATGTCGCCCATACCCTCGATCGCAGTGGCCTTGGCGCTCTGACGGTACAGGTCAAGGTGCGCTACAGCGATTTCACGACACTTACCCGGCAGATTCGCGTGGAAGAACCGGTCACTGCCGAAAAGGAGATTTATCGGCTCGCTTGCTTCCTTCTCTCAAGGGATCGGTTAGTCACGGGTCCTCTGCGGCTTCTGGGCATCGGTGTCTCGACGCTCGTGGCGCCCGAAACCCGCCAACTCCGGTTGGCGATTTGACAGGAATTGAGGTTTATCTGCACATTCGATTGGCGCGCACGGTGGATTCCTGTATTCGAAGAGCTTGATTGAGTGCGTTCACGGATGAAAATTCTATCGGTAATTCGTTCGATGTTTTCAGCCTCCGCGAAGGCGGATGGCCCAAGCTGGGTTCCAGATCCGAACAGGAGATTGACCGTTTATGTTGGAATGCCCGCAGCGTCTCCGACCGAGTGGAGAAAAGCAGTGGCAATTGACCGCACCCACCTGAAGCTTGAAGACGGCACCGAACTTGATCCTGCCGAAGTTAAATCGTACTTGATCACGTACCCAAATAACGACGCGTTGAATGGGGCTAATCTCTTCCTGCCATTTCCTCCTGGCGTAAAATTCCTTGAGCCGACCCCGGTGGCGTCACGAGTACCGATGGTCCTGAACGCCGCCCAGATGGAATTTGCGAAGACCGTTTGCCGGGTCGTACATGATCGGTTTCGGAATAATCCCAGAGGCCAGCCGGTTTACGCCACCACGATTAAGAATCTTTCGAAAAAGCGGATCAGGATTCAGCAATTTGCGGGATTTCGCTCGCAAGGAGACAAATACATAATCACCACTGTTACCGGCGGCTATTACACCGCCGAACAATTTGTTGCATGGTATGCGGCTTCCCCTGATGGATGGATCGGTCCAGGTCAAGAAGTTGCCGATCCAGATAACTACGGAAGAGGTATCGGGTTTTGGGCATACTTTGGTGAGACGGAGGATGGAGATCATTTCATCGCAACCCGGGACCTTCCACGGTAATGTCATCCCATAGCACGCAATTCGTGTGTGGGATTAGTTACGGCTTCTCTTCCGGATCGAGCGTCGAGTCCGGCGACTTGGGAATCGCCGCAGGCTGGGGGAGATAGAACACAACCGTCGTCCCGCGTGGAATGATCACCGGCGCTTTGAGGGTCTTGCCGGAAATGAGATCGACGCCGCCGGCGAATCCTGGCGGCAGCTTCATGGTGTAAGTGCCGGTCGTGTAATTCCCGTTCATCCCCACGAGCCAGTGGCCATAAGCCAGTGTGTAACCGGTCCCGCGTCCGCCGTCCTGATTACGCTCCGGGGCGTGATCCTTCAAATCCGGCCGCACGGCGATGGGATAGCGATTTCCTGACTCCGCATTCGGATGTTGCTTGTTATCAGGCGGGTTACGATTGCCGAACTTGTCGACGGAACCCGTGCCGGTTTCGTAGCGCCCAGTTGGGACATAGCGGATATCATCGAGTTGTACTTCGGCGCGTGCTGCCGCCGTAGGCGTCACCAGGAAGACATTCGCCGCCTTGTTGATATGCGAAGGCCCGCGCCAGAAGAGATTGGCAAAGAAACATTCCTCACCATGTTTCGCGGCGACAACCATGTCTTCTTCGTCGCCCCAGGCGAAGTCCGGTGCGCCGATCGCCGTCGGCATGCGCAGGTTGGATTTTGGTTTGGCCAGGGCAGTGGCGAGGTCATCCGGAAGATAGGGCGCGCCGACACTACCGGCCTGCCTGCTCAGCGATCTCCTGCCTTCGGGAGTCGTGATCTCTCCCGAGCCTGCGATCATCGCGTAGAGCTGTCCATCAGCGATCTGTTGCTGAAAGCACGCCTGAAGATCCGGCACGTTTTCCCGGGCGAGCATTCCGGCTTCCACTCCGCGGCTGACATAGGCGTAGTGCGCGGGGAGATAGTTATTCCGATGTCCGATGGGCGCGGCGGCCATCATCACGCCGAAGCCATTGCCATCGATACCGGGAAAACGAAAATGCATCCGGGCTTGCATCATCTGAATGCCGCGCTCCATCAGCTTTCGGTCATTGGCCAGGTGCCCGATGTTATAGACCGTTCCACCCAGTTCACCATAGTCCGACGCGACCAATCCGGGTTCCTTGGATAACCCCTTCGTGGTGATGTCGAACCAATTTGCGCCATACCAAAGCCGGTTTTCCTTTGAATCGATGCCGCGCACCGGAGCCGCGCCACCACCTGGCTGGTCATTACCCAGAAAAGGGAGAAGGCCGGACGCCTCGTACATATAGCGCAATGCCTCCTTCTCCTGGAGCGCGTTCGCGGGATCGATCGCGAGCAGGCCGCGATTGGCCAAATAGATCTGCATCGCGCAGTCCAGCTCCTGATTCGACAGACCGCGCCGATTGAACCGGCCGAAATCGACGCTCGCCCGCAATGCTTTCGACCAGCCTTCCTTTCGCGTAACTGCGCCGACGCTGCCACCAAAATCAACCTTCTCCTCCATCCGCGCTTTCAAATCCGGATAGAGCATCGAGACGGCAATGCCCATCGGCCCGTACGATCCGCCCCACGCATCATTGTGATACTTGTTTTGATTCGCCGGATCATTGTTGTCCTGCGCGTAGGCCTTCACCGTTTCATCCGCTGCCCGGATTAGCGCATCGGCAGCCTCTTTCTTGCGGAATGCCGGCGTCCACGAGACTTCATAGCACTGCGCGAGATACTCCATGTCCAGCAGGCTCATGCTCTTCGCCTTCATCAGGTTCACGGCTTTTCCGGAGACGATCTTCTTCCATTCCTCCATGATTTCCGGTCCCGGCGTGGTGCGGGTTGGCGCATTGTTCGCGGGTCCCTGGCCCTCGCCCGTCGTATCCACATAGCCGCCGACGTGTGTATAGACACGGTAGATCTGCCACGACGGCGACTGCATCAGGTGCTGGTAATTGGGGATATAGGGTGCGTGCGGACCGGCGTAATCGTAGATCCGTCCGGCGGAGCGCACTGTGAGGCTGACGCTGGTCTTTCCCCTCGTGAGCTTCAGCGGGAGCGTGGCGGTGCGGTACCAGAAGCGATTCGGAAGCCAGACTCCGCCGTGATTGACGAAAAGGTCCGCCGCCGCCTCGCCGTGCCGGGTGCCGATCTCAAAGTTCTCGCAATAGAGGATCAGGGCATTTTCACCGTTCGGATCCGATCCCCAGAGTTTGATCGTGAAATAGTTCTGATTCACCGGATCGACCTTCATCGTGAAGGTCAGCTCGCCGCCGTACATGTCGGCTTGCGGTGCGCGCGGAAGGAGCACGCGGGTGCGCTGGTTCAGACCGCCGGTGACGACCTCGCTCGGCGGAGTCGCGCTGGGGTTTGAAGGTGCGGGCGTGGTCGAGTCCTTCACCTCCACAGGCGGTGGGAATGCGGCTTTCAGGCCGTGGCCAGTCTCGGAGGCGTCGTCGCCCAGCACGAGCATGTCGACGAAGTTCTTTGGGGATGAGGTCGGTTTGCCGTCAGGAAGATCTATTTGCGCAGCGGAGGCAAGGGCCGTGAGAGCGAGAAAGAAAAGAGTCCGGGAAAAGGGGCGGCGGACTGTTCGGACCACCAGGCGTGGGGGCAAACGATGGAAAGCAGGGGAGGGCAGAGACTTTCGGGTGGAACCGCGGGGAATCATGGAGTGGAAGAACGGAATGGCAAAATCGGGGACGAAAGGTATTTCCGGGCCAGTTCCCGGCAATAGCATGAATGGTCTGATGACCGATGGGGGCGGCCTTCCCCGGTTGCATCGCTCCCAAAGCCCCGTATGGTGGGTCTCCGCATGCCGTCCGAAGGAGCTCAAACAATCATTTGCCGCGCCCGGCACGAAAATATTTTCAAAAAATTTCTTGCCCGGCATCCGGAGCTGACACAAGTTTCCGGTCCCATTTTCCCGCAAAGCTGATTTCCAACCGCATAGACTCAAAGGCGTAGAGAAGCTCTTCATCAGAAGATTTTCGCTGCGTTTTTGCGCCTGTGCGGTTTTTTCGCCCGCGGTTTTTTTACCAACAGCAGAAAGCAGTCCTCACCATGTCAGAGCGCATCAACTTCGGCAAAATCAAGGAAGGCACGGAGCCACCAAACCTCATCGAAATCCAGCTCAACTCCTACGTGGAGTTTCTTCAGGAGGATGTCGCCTTCTCGAAGAGAAAGGAAATCGGCCTGCAGTCGGTCTTCAAGGAAGTTTTCCCGATCGAGAGCTACGATGAAAAAGTGACGCTGGATTTCGCGTCGTACGAAATCGGCGAACCCAAGCTCAGCATCCGCGAGGCCATGCGGGAAGGGCAGACCTTCTCGGCCCCGCTCTACGTGACCTTCTCTCTCAAGGAAGAAAAGGGCACCAAGGAAGAGAAAGTGTACATGGGCGAAATCCCGCTCATGACGCCCCAGGGCACGTTCGTCATCAACGGCGCCGAGCGCGTCGTGGTGTCGCAGCTCCACCGCTCTCCGGGTATCGCGTTCGAGTCGTCGATTCACCTCAATGGCAAGGTGCTCTACTCGTTCCGGATCATTCCTGACCGCGGTTCCTGGCTGGAAGTGCAGTTCGACACGAACGACCTCCTCTACATTTACCTCGATCGCCGCAAGCGCCGCCGGAAGTTCCTCGCTACCACGTTCCTCCGTGCCCTCGGTTATGGCAGCGACGAAGAGATCGTGAAGCTTTTCTACAAGATTGAGACGCTCAAGCTCAGCGAATCCCTCGAGGAAGAGGAGATCGCTACGAAAGTTCTTATCTCCGACGTTCGCGACGGCGAAATTACTGTCGCCCGCGCTTTCGAGCCGCTGACCAAGGCGACCATCCGCCAGATCATCGCGCTCGGCGTCAAGGATGTCTCTGTCGTCGATACGAAGGAAGACGACACGATCATCAAGGCGCTGAAGAAAGATCCGGCCCACGACGAGGAAGAAGCTCTCAAGGACATCTACCGCCGTCTGCGCCCTGGCGATCCGCCAACGATCCCGAACGCCCGCGGCTTGCTCAAGCGCCTCTTCTTCGATCCGAAGAAGTACGATCTCGGTCGTGTCGGTCGCTACAAGATCAACCAGAAGCTCGGTATCGACGTCTCGCTCGACGAGCGCATCATGACGAAGGAAGACTTCATCGCCGCGATGAAGTACCTCATCGGCCTGCGCCGCAACGAAGGCACGCTCGACGATATCGATCACCTCGGCTCCCGCCGCGTCCGGACCGTTGGCGAACTTCTCGCCAACCAGTGCCGCGTCGGCCTGGCCCGTACCGAGCGTCTCGTCAAGGAGCGCATGACCCTGTTCGACGTGAACATCGAGGGCATGACGCCGCAGAAACTCATCAATCCGAAGGCGCTTTCCGCCGTCATTCGTGACTTCTTCGGCCGGTCCCAGCTCTCGCAGTTCATGGACCAGACGAACCCGCTCGCCGAGCTGACCCACAAGCGCCGTCTTTCGGCCCTTGGACCAGGCGGTCTCTCCCGCGATCGCGCCGGCTTCGAAGTCCGCGACGTGCATCCTTCGCACTACGGCCGTATCTGCCCGATCGAGACGCCGGAAGGTCCGAACATCGGTCTTATCTCGTCGATGTCCACCTTCGCGCGGATCAATGACTTCGGCTTCATCGAGACCCCTTACCGCAAGGTGGTCGACGGCCGGGTGACCGAGAAGGTCGACTACCTCACTGGTGACCAGGAAGAAAACTATCTCGTCGCCCAGGCGAATGTGCCGGTTGATGAGAAAGGCAAGTTCCTCCACGAGAAGATTGCCGTCCGTTACCGCGGCGACTTCCTTGAAGTCGAACCGGCCAAGGTTCACTACATGGACGTTTCGCCGAAGCAGCTCGTTTCCGTGGCTGCCGCGTTGATTCCGTTCCTCGAGCACGACGACGCGAACCGCGCACTGATGGGCTCGAACATGCAACGTCAGGGTGTGCCGCTCCTCATCTCCGAGGCGCCGCTCATCGGCACCGGTATGGAAGGCAAAGTGGCCCGCGATTCCCGCGCCGTCGTCGTGGCTGAAGGTCCCGGTAAAGTGGCCAGCGTCAGCGCCGAGCAGATCCTCATCACCGAAGACGGTGAAGTACCGGAGACGAAGAAGAAGCTCAAGCACGACCCGGAAAACGGCATCTACCTCTACGACCTGCGCAAGTTCATGCGGTCGAACGCCGGTACCTGTGTCAATCAGCGCCCGATCGTCAAGAAGGGCGCGAAGATCAAGAAGGGCGATGTCATTGCCGACGGCCCGAATTGCGAACTGGGCGAACTGGCCCTCGGCCGGAACGTGCTAGTCGCGTTCATGCCCTGGAATGGCTATAACTTCGAGGACGCGATCACCATCTCTGAGAAGGTCGTGAAGGAGGACATCTACACGTCCATCCACATCGACGAATTCGAGATCGGCGCCCGCGACACGAAGCTTGGACCGGAAGAAATCACCCGGGATATTCCGAACGTGTCCGAGGAAGCCCTGCGCAACCTCGGTCCGGACGGCGTCATTCGCGTCGGAGCGGAGATCAAGCCCGGCGATATTCTCGTCGGCAAGATCACGCCGAAATCCGAGACCGAACTCGCCCCTGAAGAGCGCCTCCTGCGCGCCATCTTCGGTGAGAAGGCGGCGGACGTGAAGGACACTTCGCTGACCGTTCCTTCCGGCACCTACGGCATCGTCATGGATGTGAAGGTCTCAAGCCGCAAGGAGATCACCCGCATCAAGCTCTCCCCGGCGGAAGCCAAACGCCAGTCGAAGGCGATCGAGGAAGACTACATGAAGAAGAAGGAAGAGCTGCACGAACAGCTCACGGAGGCTCTCTCCAATATCCTTCTCGGTGAAAAGATCCCGCTCGACGTGGTCAATGCGCAGACCGGCGAAATCATCATCCCGGCAAACCGCAAGATCACCAAGACCCTGTTGCGCAAACTCGCGCAGGTGTACGATCACGTGGACATCGATCCCTCGCCGATCCGCAATAAGATCCGCGAGATCATCGGCCAGTTCGAGCACAAGTTCCAGGAGCTCGATCAGGAGCACGAGATGTCCATGGACAAGATCGAGAGCGGTGACGACATCGATCCCGGCATCATCAAGCAGGTGAAGGTCTACATCGCCTCGAAGCGTAAGCTCTCGGTCGGTGACAAGATGGCCGGACGCCACGGCAACAAGGGCGTTGTCGCCCGCATCGTGCCGGAAGAAGACATGCCGTTCCTCGCGGACGGTACGCCGGTCGACATCGTGCTGAACCCGCTGGGCGTGCCTTCGCGTATGAACGTGGGCCAAGTGCTCGAGACCCACTTGGGTGTCGCGGCCAAGGCCCTCGGCTTCAAGGTGGCGACCCCGGTCTTCGACGGTATCCCGGAAGAGAAGATCTTCGGCTATCTCCGCGACGCCAAGAAAGTCGAAGGCTACAGCTGGGTCAACGAAAACGGCAAGTCGACCGTGTACGACGGACGTACGGGCGATGCCTTCGATCAGCAGGTCGTCGTGGGCTACATCTACATGCTCAAGCTCGGCCACTTGGTCGCGGACAAGATCCACGCTCGTGCGGTCGGACCGTACTCCCTCGTCACGCAGCAGCCCCTGGGCGGTAAAGCTCAGTACGGCGGCCAGCGCTTCGGCGAAATGGAGGTGTGGGCGCTCGAAGCTTACGGTGCGGCTTACACGCTGCAGGAACTTCTCACCGTCAAATCGGACGACGTCCAGGGTCGTACCCGCATCTACGAGTCCATCGTCAAAGGCGATAACTCGCTCGAAGCCGGCACGCCGGAATCGTTCAACGTGCTCATCAAGGAAATGCAGTCGCTCGGCCTCGACGTCAAAGTCGGCGCCCGCCGCCGCGAAGGCGAGCTTCCGCAGCTCCTCTGATCTCAACCCGTTAACCAATCACTTACCCCGTTAGCGAAACGCTAAATTCTATGATTGAAACTCCTTCATTCCGTGAACTGGTCGGCGAGGAACGGTCCGTCGGGTTTGACCAGGTAGGCATTACTGTCGCGGCTCCGGATTCCATCCGTTCGTGGAGCCACGGCGAAGTCAAGAATCCTGAAACGATCAACTATCGTACGTTCAAGCCCGAGAAGGGCGGTCTCTTCTGCGAGCGCATCTTCGGTCCGACTCGCGACTGGGAATGCTCGTGCGGCAAGTACAAGCGCATCAAGCACAAGGGCGTTATTTGCGACCGTTGCGGCGTCGAAGTGACGCTGGCTCGCGTGCGCCGTGAGCGCATGGGCCACATCGAACTGGCCGTGCCGGTGACGCACATCTGGTTCTACAAGTGCATGCCTTCGCGCATCGGCCTCATGCTCGATATGTCGAGCCGCCAGCTCGAGCGCATCATCTATTACGAAGATTACCTCGTGACCGATCCGGGCCAGACGCCGCTCCAGAAAGGGCAGCTTCTGACGGAGGCGGAATTCCGCGAAGCCCTCGACCAGTACGGTGAGACGAACTTCACCGCCGGCATGGGCGCCGAAGCCATCCGCACGCTCCTCACGCAGGCCGATCTCGCCGAGCTCCAGAAGGAACTCGAAGAGCAGATGGGTTCCACCCGCTCCAAGCAGATCCGCAAGAAGCTCGCCAAGCGGCTGAAGCTCGTTCAGGGCTTCGCCAATTCGCACACGCGTCCTGAATGGATGATCCTGGAAGTGCTCCCGGTCATCCCGCCGGACCTGCGTCCGCTGGTTCCGCTGGAAGGCGGCCGGTTCGCGACGAGCGATCTGAACGATCTCTATCGCCGCGTCATCAACCGGAACAACCGTCTCAAGAACCTGCTCCAGCTCAAGACGCCGGACGTCATCATCCGGAACGAAAAGCGCATGTTGCAGGAAGCGGTCGACGCCCTTTTCGACAACGGCCGCCATGGCCGTGCTGTCACCGGCGCCGGCAATCGCCCGCTCAAGTCGCTCTCCGACATGCTCAAGGGCAAGGGTGGACGTTTCCGTCAGAACCTGCTCGGCAAGCGCGTCGATTACTCGGGCCGTTCGGTCATCGTCATCGGCCCTGAGCTCAAGCTCCACCAGTGCGGTCTTCCGAAGAAGATGGCGCTCGTGCTGTTCGAGCCGTTCATCATTCGCGTGCTCAAGGAACGCGGCTATGTGCACACCGTGCGCTCGGCCAAGAAGATGATCGAACGCCAGACGCCCGAAGTGTGGGACATCCTGGAAGAAGTGACCAAGGGTCACCCGGTTCTCCTGAACCGCGCTCCCACGCTGCACCGCCTCTCGATCCAGGCTTTCGAGCCGCAGCTCATCGAAGGCGAAGCCATCCGTATTCACCCGCTCGTTTGTACGGCTTACAACGCCGACTTCGACGGTGACCAGATGGCCGTGCACGTCCCGCTCTCCGTCGAAGCCCAGATGGAAACGCGCATGCTCATGCTTGCGCCGAATAACATCTTCTCGCCCTCGAGCGGCAAGCCGATCACCACGCCTTCGCAGGACATCGTTCTCGGTTGCTACTACCTCACGCAGAATCCGCGTAAGTACGGAGAGAAGGAAGGCGCCCGCCTGCCCATGTTCTCCGAGCCGACAGAAGTCGAGTTTGCCATGGCTGAAGGATCGATCAAGGTCCTCGACCGGATCCGTTTCAAGAACCCCGATTTCGGGAAGAAGACGGTCTTTGGCGACTCTACTTCGAAGATGATCGAAACGACCGTCGGTCGTGTCGTCTTCAACCAGATCTGGCCGAAGGCGATCGGTTTCTTCAACAAGGCTTGCGGCAAGAAGCAGCTCTCTGACGTCATCTTCCGCACTTACCAGACGGCGGGCCATCAACCCACGGTTGAGACGCTCGATCGCCTGAAGGATCTCGGCTTCTATTGGGCGATGCGTGCCGGTGTATCCATCGGCATCAGCGACATGATCATTCCGAAAGAGAAGCACATCGAGCTGGATAATGCTTACAAGCAGGTGGCCATCGTCGAGAAGCAGTACCGCCAAGGCATCATCACCGATGGCGAGCGCTACAACAAGGTCATCGACATCTGGACGCACGCTGGTGAAGAAATCGCCAACGTCATGTTCCGTACCCTCGAACACAACGAGGGCCGCAAGGAACTGAACCCGGTGTATCTGATGGTCGACTCCGGCGCTCGTGGTAACCGCCAGCAGGTGAAACAGCTCGCCGGTATGCGCGGCCTTATGGCCAAGCCCGACGGCTCGATCATCGAACGCCCGATTACCTCGAACTTCCGCGAAGGCCTCACGGTGCTCGAGTACTTCATCTCCACGCACGGCGCCCGTAAGGGTCTGGCCGATACGGCGCTCAAGACTGCCGACTCCGGTTACCTCACCCGTAAGCTCGTCGACTGCGCCCAGGACGTTATCGTCGTGGGTGACGATTGCGGCACGGTCAATGGCATCACCGTTCGCTCGATCTACGAGGGCGACGAAGAAGTCGTCGATCTCAAGACTCGTATCATCGGCCGTACCAGCTGCGAAACGATCAAGGATCCGGTAACCGGCGCTACGATCATCAAGAAGAATCAGCTCATCGACGAGTCGATCGCTACCTCGGTGGCCAACATCGGCGTCGAGCAGCTCAAGATCCGCTCCGGCCTCACCTGCGAATCGAAGCGTGGCGTTTGCGCCAAGTGCTACGGCCGTAACCTGGCCACGGGCCAGCTCGTGAAGATCGGCGAAGCAGTCGGCATTATTGCCGCTCAGTCGATCGGCGAGCCCGGCACGCAGCTGACGATGCGTACCTTCCACATCGGTGGTGTTGCCTCCGGTATCTTCAAGGTGCCAGTCGTCAAGGCGAAGAACGACGGTACGCTCCGCTTCAACGACATGCGCGTTGTACAGGGCCTCGATGGCAACTGGATCGTGCTCAACAAGAACGGCAGCATTTCGCTCCACGCGAAGGATGGCCGCGAACTCGAACGCTATACGGTAGTGATCGGCACGGTTGTGTCCGTGGCCGACAATACCGAAGTGAAGAAGGGCCAGGCCTTTGCCCAGTGGGATCCGCACAATGTGCCGATTCTCACCGAGAGGGCCGGTAAAGTGGAGTTCCGCGACATGATTCAGGGTGTCACCGTGAAGAAGGAGGTCGACGAGGCCACCGGCGTCATGGGCACCATGGTCATCGAGCACAAGGAAGATTTGCACCCGCAGATCGTCGTTGTGGATGAGAAGTCGAAGGAAGTGCTGGCCAGCTATTCCATTCCGGCCGGCGCTCACGTCGCGGTCGGGGAAGGCAAGAAGGTCCAGGCCGGTCAGCTCCTCGCCAAGACGCCGCGTAAGATCGCGAAGACCAAGGACATCACCGGTGGTCTCCCACGCGTTGCCGAACTCTTCGAAGCCCGCCGTCCGAAAGACGCGGCGGAGATCGCCAAGATCGACGGTGTCGTCGAAATCGGTGGTACCGTTCGCGGCAAGCGTAAGATCATCGTCCGCGACGCCGAAACCGGCGCCGAGGAGGAGCATCTCGTTCCGCTGGCCAAGCACATCATCGTCTTCAAGGGCGATTTGGTGAAGAAGGGCCAGCAGCTTACCGACGGACCCGTGCCTCCGCACGACATCCTCGATGTTCTCGGACCGCAGGCGCTCCAGGAGCACCTCGTCAACGAAGTGCAGGAGGTTTACCGTCTGCAAGGCGTGGAAATCGCCGACAAGCACATCGAGATCATCATCCGTCAGATGCTGCGCAAGGTGAAGATCACCGAGCCGGGCGACACGACACTCCTTTGGGGCGATCAGATCGACCGCCTCACTTTCGAGGAAGAAAATATCCGCGTGCAGGAAATGGGCGGCAAGCCCGCCGAAGCGGTGCCGGTGTTGCTTGGCATCACCAAGGCTTCGCTCGAAACCGAGTCGTTCATCTCCGCGGCGAGCTTCCAGGACACCACGCGTGTCCTCACCGAAGCAGCCACGCTGGGACGTATCGATCACCTGCGCGGCTTCAAGGAAAACGTCATCATGGGTCACCTCATTCCGGCGGGTACGGGTTTCCCGACTCACCGCGACGTGAAGGTGATTTCCCTGGGCGACCAGGGCCCGGGCTTCTCACCGGAAGCCGAGCCGGAACCGGCTCTCGCCTAAGCGCTAAACTGTAAAGAATCCCCCACCACACGAAGAGCCGGGAGCCCTCTGGGCTTCCGGCTTTTTCGTTTTGAGGCCGGTGGTAGGGGGCGTTGGAGGGGGAAAACGTTCAACGTTCGACGCTCAACTTTCAACTGAGGTGGGAGCGCTCTGGCAATAACAGAGGTGGAATCCGAATCTTTGAACGTTGGGCGTTGAACGTTGGGCGTTGAACGTTTTTACTTCGGCGGTCCAAAGGTTCGAGCGTTGCCATCCACTTTTCCAGATTCTGCTATGTCGATCGCTACCAAAACCGGAGATGACGGCCGGACGGCTCTTATGTTCGGGCGCCGGGTCTCAAAGAATGATTCGCGGGTCGCCGCTTACGGAACGGTCGATGAATTAAACGCCGCGCTCGGCATGGTGCGCGCATTTGTGGAAGACCCTCTGGTCGCGGAACCAATCTTCGCGATTCAGAAAGAACTCGTCATTCTGATGGGCGAGTTGGCCGTCGATCCGGAAGATGCCCAGCGATATGTCGAAAAAAACTTTCCGGTGGTCACCACGGCGATGGTGGACCGACTTACGTCGTCGGTCGATGACCTGGAAGGAAACCATCGGATCTCCTATCAGCACTGGGCGACACCGGGAGCGACGAAAGGCAGCGCCTGTCTGGACATGGCGCGAACGATCTGTCGCCGGGCCGAGCGGGAGATTGTCAGCTTGCAAGAGGGCGGGGGCGCGGTGAATCCCGAGACGATCCGGTATCTCAACCGGCTTTCGGACCTGTGCTGGTTATATGCGCGATGGGTGGAGACGAGGGCCGGCGTGGCGGAGTGAGGGCCGGCGTTGTGAGGGAGAAAACTACCAACTCCCAACGCTAAACTATCAACATTCAACGAGGCAGAATCGGCGCGCATTTTGAAAAGTACGCGGCAGTCAAAAATCGCGATGCAGCAGTTCCGTCCGCACAATGAGGTGCGCGGGACCCGCATCATTAGACGTTGGTAGTTTAGCGTTGGGAGTTGGTAGTTTTCTCCCTTTCCAGTCACTGCCAAATCGGCCTAGCCGCCCGCCTACTTCGCCTTCACCTCAGGCTTCTGTGCTTTGTCCGGTGCCGCCGTTGCGGCAGGTTCTGTTGTCGCGGCTGGCTCGGTCGGCTCGATATCCAGATTCTCTTCCACGATGCCCGAGGCGCCTTTGATATTGGCGTCGTCGAGATAGAAGATGCCGTCGGTTTCCCCAGCTTGCGGAGGCGTCACGACGCTCCAGGTGATACGGACAAATGCAGCATCTTCCGGTGACGTGACGTCGGCAAAGTATTCCGTCCACTTTTCCGAACTAAACAATGGCGGGCGGCCTGGCGTGCCTGGAATAGGTTGTGTGCGGAAGATCGGATCGCCAGTTTGATTCTCCTTATCCGTCTGGAAAAACTCGACCTGCAACCGCAGTGATGGAATGCGCTGATCCAGCGTGAGGGGGCGCTTCTTGTCCACCATGCCCCAGACGGAGAAATGATAAGGCTGGTTTGGCTGGACCGGGATCAGGTCACTCATAAGGTCCGCGGAAGCCAGCGGTGCGGTCAGTTTATCGAACTCGAAGTAAAGCGACTGGTGTCCCGTGCGGAAGATGTCGTTGGTGAGTCCGCCGATGAGCTGGCCGCCTTGCGCACCGACTTTGTCCCGGAAGCTGACCCATTCCCGACGTCCAAATTTGCTGACCGGAGTGCCGCCTTTTTGGAGCGGAGTCCGGGCGGTGACATGCGGGAATTCAAAGCTGCCCGTATAAAGAAGCCAGCTTTGCTTCATGGGTACTGGTTCCGGGGCGTCCGGAGGTGTTTCGGGTTTGTTCTCGTCCGGAGCCGCCGCGGGAGCGGGAGCAGGAGCGGCTGGCGCCGCTGCTGGGGTCTGTGCCTGAAGCTGGTTGCCGACGGCCAGAGCCGCGGTGGCGATGAGGAAAGTCTTGTGCATAGGGGTCAATGGGGAAACGGTTGGAATGACTGCGGAAAGCTGTTTCTTCGTGCTCCTTTTCTTTTTCGGAAAACCTTGGTAACCGTCGCGGTTCAATTGTTCAAAATACGCTCTTCTGGCACTTTGCAAAAGGCTGTGAATCGTGTTTGCCATTTGTCGCCCGGCCTTGTCCCGGCTTCAAATCTCTTTTCCTCGCATGCAAATTTCTCTCGCCTACGGCCGCGGCATGATGCCGGCCGAGTTTCCCGAAAACCGGACGACGGTCATCGAGCCGGGGCATCAGCCGGGTTTGACCGATGAACGTGCTGCTGTCATCGCGGCGATCGAGGCGCCGATCGGCACGCGTCCGCTTCGGGCGCGCATCGATGCGGGCAAGCGGATTTGTATCGTTCACACCGACATCACGCGCGCGACGCCGAATGACCGCATCATTCCGTGGTTGCTCGCCTGGCTGGAGGAAGCGGGCGCAAGCCGCGGGCGGATCGTTCTTTTGAATGGGTTGGGGACGCACCGGCCCAATACGCAGGCGGAATTGGAGCAAATGCTCACGCCTGAAGTCGTCGCGAAATACCGGTGCCTGAACCACGAGCCGCATAATGATGCCGCGCATGTTCAGCTTGGCCTGACTCGTACCGGAGCGCCCGCGCTTTTGAATCGGCACCTCGTCGAGGCGGATGTGCGCATCATCACGGGTTTCATTGAGCCTCATTTCTTTGCGGGCTTCTCCGGAGGGCCCAAAGGCATCATGCCGGCCGTGGCTGCGCTCAGCACCGTGCAGAGCAATCATGGCGCGAAAAATATCGGCGATCCACGGGCCACTTTTGGCCGGACGGAGGGCAACCCGATCTGGGAGGAGATGCGGGACATTGCGTTGCGGGCCGGCGAAAGTTTTCTGCTCAACGTCACGCTCAACGAATCGCGAGAAATCACCGGCGTCTTTGCCGGCGACCTCATCGGGGCGCATCGCCAGGGCTGCGAATTCGTGCGGGCCAGCGCCATGCAGCGGCAGGCCGAACCGTACGACATCGTGGTGACGACGAATTCGGGTTATCCGCTCGACATGAATCTGTATCAGGGCGTGAAAGGGATGCGTGCGGCGTCGCTCATCGTACGCGATGGCGGCGATATTCTGTTGGTCGCGGAATGTTCCGACGGGCTTCCCTCCGGATCTCCTTTCGAACAGCTTTTGCACAGCGTGAATGGGCCGGAGGAAATTCTGCGCAAGATCGAACAGCCCGATTTCGTATGGCCGGAGCAATGGCAGAGCCAGATCCAGGGGCTGATCCAGCGCCGGGCGAAAGTGCATCTGGTCTCGCAGCTTCCAGAGGCCGCGGTGCGGGCGGCGCATCTGCAGCCGTGGCGCTCCGTGGAAGATTTTCTCGAGGTGCATGGAAATGACGGCAGGCGAATCGCCGTGCTGCCACAAGGCCCGCTGACGGTGCCGTATCTGGACGCCGTAGCCTGAGATCGAATCCTCCTCGCAAAATGGAGGCGCGCACCTCCGTCGTCAGACACGAATTATCCGCATGCCCGAATCAGTAGCCTCCCTTTCAGCCAGTCGCCGAACGTTTAAATCGTGGGGAGTTTTTTTTTGGCAATGTGGGACGGAAGCTACATTTCTGGCCGAAGAGCGCGCAGTGGAAAGCAGGGCGGGAGGAGAGGAATCCAACCTGCTGCCTCGTCGCTGATGGATTCGCGCGCGATCTCCCTGATCCCTTGTTGCGACCGGATGCCGATGCTTCGGGTGGGAAAGACTCGTGATGAAGCCTGGCACCCGGTGCGAATTGGTTCCACGGTTCTCCCGGTGTTCCTTTATTTGCAATGCCGCGGGTGCGGGCGAATGATCGGCCCGGCTACGGACGAATTGCAGGTCCGCCTCGCCTGGGAACGCGCGATGCATGAAGAGAGCCTGCATCATCATCACTGATGGTCCAGGTGGTCCAGACGGCCCACAAAGTTCGTAAGGCTCACTGAAAAAGCAAAAGGGCGTTCCCGAGCAACTCGGAAACGCCCTGTTGAAAGTCTCGGGACCCTTACTCGGTCTCAGGCGTGACCGTCGGGAACGAACGCGCGATCTTCTCGGCTTCCGCCTCGCAGAATTCGCCGACGCTCTGCCAGGCCAGTCCGATTTCGTGCCGGAGCTTGGCGAGGTTTTCCTTGGTCACTTCGAGCCGCTGTTCGCGCAGATGATTCCATTCCGCGAAGGTGGCGTGGATGCGCTCCATGGCTGCCGTCAGATAAGCGCGGGTCGTGGCCGTGATATGTGGAGCCTCGATCGTGGCGACGATTCGGCTGTGAGCTTCAGCGAGTTCGGCGAGAAGGATCTTCTCCCGGGGCACGCGGCGCAGATTCGAGGCCAGGCCGCACTTGGAGAGCGTCCAGATGATCCACTTCGTCGGATCGAACTGCCAGGCCTTCACGCCATTGCGGTAGTCGTGCTGAAATTCGTGGTGATAGTTGTGGTACCCTTCGCCGAAGGTCACGATCGCCGTGATCCAGGAATCACGAGCGCTGCACTTCGAGGAGTACGGCTGGCGGCCGATGGTGTGGCAGAGGGAATTGATGCAGAACGTGCAGTGCTGGAGGAAGACCACGCGAGCCACGCCGGCGATGAGGAATGAACCAAGGGCGCCGTGCCAGCCGTTCCAGGCGTATCCGGCCATGGCTGGGAGGATAAAGGCCACAAACGCGCCGATATACTGCACATACCGGTGCTGCCACATGACGAGCGAATCCTTCTTCAGGTCATTGACGTTGTCGAAGGGCGGGAACGGCTTGAGCTTGAAAAGGAGCCAGCCGATATGGGCGTGAAACAGACCCTTGCTGATATCATACGGGTCGTCTTCATGGTCGACATGCTTGTGGTGCGTGCGATGCTCGCAAGCCCAGAGGAGGGCGGAGTTTTCAAAGGCTGCGGCGCCAAAGACGAGGGTGAAAAGCCGCACCGACCAGTGGGCCTTGAAGGAGAGATGCGAGAAAAGGCGATGGTACCCGAGGGTGATACTGAAGCCGCAGGCGCTCAGCATGATGAAGAAAAGAGCGACCTGAAACCAGTCGAGGCCAAAATTCCAGATGTAGATCGGAACCGCGGTCAACGTGAGAAGGAGGGTGCCGATGAGAAATGAACTGGTGGTCCAATTCACCTTTTCGAAGGGAATGCGAGAAAACATGTAGATATGAACAGGGAGCCGTACGGTGGGTAACGTTCCGCGCTGCAAAGCACGATCAATGCGTGCAGCGAACGTGAGCCGGCTGAAAGCGAAGATCGTGCCCCAGCGGAACCTGATACCGATGCGGGGTGTCGGAATGTTGTTTATTTTCGGCAAAATGCGAGCAAAACCTGCGATCCGTGCTGATTTAATGTGACAGCGTGCTGCACACCGGCGGCTGCCATGTGCCACTAAGTGCTTCCAACCGAACGATGAACACCGATTTTGAACAGCTTCGGAAGCGGGTGATAAATGATTTTTCATTACCCGGGAACTCCTTGCACGGTCCGGCTCACTGGCGGAGGGTGGAACAAAACGGATTGCTTCTGGCGACGCGCACTGGAGCCAATAAGGAAATTATTCGACTGTTCGCGCTTTTTCACGATTCTCGCCGAGAAAGTGAGTGTTACGATCGCGGGCATGGTGTGCGCGGAGCGGAATATGCACGGCAATTGCACGGTGACCTTTTTCATTTATCCAACGACGACTTCGAGATCCTCCACTACGCCTGCGCGTGGCACACGGAGGGTAAATACCATGACGATCCGACGATCGGCTCCTGCTGGGATGCGGACCGGCTCGATCTAGGGAGGGTGTCGATCATTCCATCGCCGGAATTCATGAGCACGCCTTTTGGGCGCGAGATTGCCGTGACCGGTTCGATCTGGCCGTATCTGACGCCGGAGGAGCGGGAAGATGTCATGCGATTGTGACGGCTGGTGCTGCTTTTTGGGGCCTTCGAGGCTTGCCTCGCGTCGCGACTTTTGAACAAGTGAACGCCGCACTTTTTCCGCATCCATGAAAGCTCTCCTCACCATGTTCCTGGCGGTTTCGATGGTTTCCGTGGCTCATGGGGAAGAAACCTATCGCCTGCCTTTCAAAGGCCTTTGGTTCGTGCTCCAGGGAGGCGATTCCCTCGACGTGAATCATCACATGGGGATTCCCTCCGAGTGGTATGGCGTGGACTTCATGAAGGCCGGCGGCGACGAAAAGGAACCGGCCAAAGACAAGGAAAAGCAAAAGGAGAAGGAGAAGGAAGCGGGGAAAGATAAGGAGAAGCAAGAGAAGACCCGGGATCTGGAAAACGGCAAGGAAGCGACCGCGAAGAGTTTTTTCTGCTGGGACGCACCGGTGCTCGCGCCCGTGGATGGAGAAGTGGTTCGTGTGGTGGATGAGTATCCGGACAATGCAGTGGGGCTCCGCGACGATGAGCATCCCGATGGAAATTGCGTTGTCATTAAGTCTCCCGCCGGACGGTATGTTTTCCTGACCCATCTGAAGAAAGGTTCTGTCCTGCTCAAAGTGGGGGATCACGTTGTGGCGGGCGGTGAACTGGCCCGGTGCGGGAACTCGGGGAACTGCGATCATCCGGTGCTGCACATGCGCGTGCAGGACTCGCCAAATCCCGGCGAAGGACGAGGGCTGAATATGACTTTCCTGAACATCAACGTGACGTTGAATGGGAAGAAATTCGATGGAGTGAACTGGCCGTTGATTCGCGGTTTGTACGTGACGAATCAGTGATGGCGGCGAATTCGGAAAAGCCTGTGCGGTTACCGTGGAACTGGGTTCGGAAGATAGGGATGGGTGTAAGTGGATTGGCAATTTTGTTTGTACTCGCCACGGCGCTGCTGGTGGTGGCGGGGCTGCGGGATCATGTGGGAAAGGCTGATCTGGGACTGGTTTTGGGCAGCAAAGTGGAAGCAGACGGAACGCCTTCCGAGCGCCTTCGCGCCCGTTTGGATAAGACGGTGGAACTCTATCGAGCCGGATATTTTCCGGTTGTGGTTGCAAGCGGCGGCACCGGGGTGGAGGGATTCGATGAAGGGACGATCATGAAAACGTATCTCGTCGCGCACGGCATTCCGGAGGAGCGCGTGATCGTCGATAACGATGGGATCACCACTTACGCCAGCGCTCGGAATACCGCCGTGATCGCGAAGGCGCGTGGAGCCTCCAGTGTTTTTGTGATCTCGCAGTATTTCCACGTTCCACGCTCGCGCCTGGCGTTGGAGCGCTTTGGATTCGCGACGGTTTACTCAGCGCACGCCCGCTATTTTGCGATTCGCGATCTTTATTCGGCGCCGCGGGAATTATGTGGATTTGTGGAGTACCTCTTCCGGCACTACGACACTCCCTCGCCGGCGAAGGCTCCATGAACGAAGGAGGAGAACGGCCGAAACTGCTCTTTGTGTGCAGCCGGAATCGATTGCGCAGTCTGACGGCGGAACATCTGTTTGAGGGGTTTTCGCTTTATCAGGTGCGATCTGCCGGCACGCAACCGGAGGCGCGAATCGTTGTGACCACAGGACATATCGGGTGGGCCGATCTCATCTTTTGCATGGAAAAATCGCACGCCCAGCGCCTGCGGCAGAAGTTTGGGGAGGCGATGAATGGAAAACGCGTGATCGTCCTGAATATCCCGGACGAATTCGAATATATGGAACCCGCGTTAGTGGATGAACTGCTCGGGTGCCTTGGCCCGTATATCGAGGTGCCTGATGTGGGTGATGCAGCGCCATAGGTCGTCCCGGCGGTGCGGTATTCCTTTTGGTTATGCCCCGCATTTCGGCCTTTCTTTCAATGGCGTGCCTGCGGGATCATGCCATTTTCCCCGACTCCCTCATGTCTTCCGAAGCGCGCTCCCTCCGCCAACTCTCCGTCCAGCAATGGAAGACCGGCATTGCTGCTTGGCTCGGCTGGTTTTTCGATGGCCTCGAACTGCATCTCTACACGCTGGTCGCGGCGCCGTTTGTCATGCAGTTGCTGCATGCGAGCAGCACGACCGATCCCGAAGTTAAGTCGCGCAGTTCATGGATTCAGGCGGCGTTTCTCGTGGGTTGGGCGTTGGGCGGCGGATTTTTTGGGCGGATCGGTGACAAGCTCGGACGGGCTCGCGCGCTTTCGCTCACCGTGCTGACTTACGCCGCTTTCACCGGCATTTCATTTTTCGCCCATACCTGGTGGCAGTTGTTCATCTTCCGCTTCATCGCCGCGCTCGGCATCGGCGGTGAATGGGCGGTCGGTGCCGCGTTGCTCTCGGAAACCTGGCCACGCTCCTGGCGGCCCTGGATTGCCGCGGTGCTGCAGTGTGGCGTGAATATGGGCATTCTCATTGCCTGCGCGGCCGTAGTCGGTTTGACCCATGCGGCGCCCTGGCTGCAGGCGCACTTTGGTGGCTATCTGCCGGCCGGATGGACCATCTTCCCGCGGTGCGTTTTTCTGCTCGGGGTGATACCGGCCATTCTTGTCTGGTGGCTGCGGCGAAATGTTTCCGAACCCGAAGAATGGAAGGCCGCGCAGGCCGAAAGAAAAGAGCAGTCGTTTGGCATCCGGGATCTTTTCGGTCCGGCTACCAAGCGGATCACCATCCTGAGCATGATCGTCTGCGGGACATCACTCTCCGGCTGGTGGGCGTTCATGTTCTGGCATCCGCAGCATATTTCCAATCTGCCCGAGCTTGCTTCATGGACTAACACCGAGCGGAGCACGTTCATGCAGGTGACGTTCTTTACCGTGGTGGGGGTTTCGGTGTTCGGCAATTTCTTCGCCGGATGGCTCGCCCGCCACTGGGGTTACCGGCGCTCGATCGCAACGATGTTTGGCGGCATGTTCTTCTGCCTCGCCGCGGCACAGTTCAGCCCGCAGGAACATCACGTTCTTCTCGCCTGGTACTCGGGAGTCGGCTTCTTCTCGGGAGTCTTCGGGCTGTTCACGATGTATTTGCCGCCGCTGTTTCCCACGCTCCTGCGCACGACTGGCGCGGGATTTAGTTATAATATCGGGCGCATCGCCGCGGCGTATGGGGTTGTGCAGTTCGGCCTCTTTTCCAAAGTGGGCGATTTCCGTACCACGCTACTTTGTTCCGCCGCGCTTTTCCTGCCCGGCCTCGTCGCCGTTCTGCTCATGCCCGAACCGCCGGATGAGACACTGCCGGAACGGAAACGGGAGGTGGAGACAGAGGCGAGTGGGGAGTTGGAACCGGCGAATTGAGAGGGAGGGAAAAACGTTCAACTTTCGACGTTCAACTTCCAACTTTCAAAGGCTCCGGGTTGCACGCTTTCGATAAGTCAGAGCGTGTTAGCAGAGCGCTTGTTGGAAGTTGAACGTCGAAAGTTGAACGTTTCCCAATTCCGACGAACCACGCACCCCGGCGTCCGCTCCACGCAAATCCCCATCCGGCCACCACTCGCCGCTCCCGTCTTGCAGCCGCTTCACTTCCCCCGGATAGTTCCCTCGTGCTGCATACCGCCGAACTAACCATCGATGCCGAGTCTTCCGGACGCCGGATCGATCATGTGCTTTCCGAGCACGTGCGGACGCTTTCGCGGTCGCGGATCCAGGATTTGATCAAGGAAGGCCATGTGACCCTGAATGGCGTGGGCACGAAGGCTGGGGCCAAACTGCGCGTTGGCGATCGCGTCACGCTCGTCGAACCTCCGCCGACTCCAACCGCCACGGTGGCGGAAGCAATCGGCCTCGACATCCTTTTCGAAGACGAAACGCTCATCGTCATCGACAAACCCGCCGGCATGGTCGTCCATCCGGCGGCGGGGAATTGGCAGGGGACCGTGGTGAATGCGTTGCTCCACCATTGCGCTTCGCTTTCCGGGATCGGCGGCGAATTGCGTCCGGGTATTGTGCATCGGCTGG